>OCGZ01000004.1_pt1 | contig 460469 bp, 354 predicted proteins | sample 1538711 | NCBI WGS metagenome assembly OCGZ01 (sample SAMN04571720, study PRJEB22368) | human gut metagenome | biome: human gut; material: stool | host: Homo sapiens | place: Luxembourg | collected 2012-08-17
GGAAACCGCTGAAAAGCGGCTTTCCCTATACTACACGTCAAAATTGGACGCTAACGATTGATAATTGATAATTAGTAACTTGTAATTATTCTCATCCCAACGGATTCTCGCCCTGGTCGCCGTCGTTTCCTCCGGAACCGCCGTCGGAACCGCCGCCATCGGGGGCTTTTCCGCCTACGGTGTATAGGGAAGCCTCCTTCAGCTGTCCGTCCAGGTTGATTTGGGCATTACTCAGTTCGCCGGTGGCACGGGCGCGGAGCTTCAGCCCCTTCACGTTGTTGGCCAGCGAGAAGTCGGCAGCAGATTGCGCCCCTTTCTTGCTGACGATTCCTACGGAGAAGATGGCAAGGTCGTCCAGTTTCACGTTCTTGCCGTCCAGAATCAGCTCCTTGGTGCAGGAAACCATGTCGGCCAGTACTCCCTTGATGACACCACTCGAATAGGGGGTGTTGTGATTGGACATGTGCTTGGCCAGCTTTTCGATGTCGAAGGTTTCTTCGATTACGGGGCGTGCATACCAGAGGCCTTTCAGCGGGCTGTCTTCGCCCGTCACTTGATACTTTTTGTAACGAATCATACAATTAAAATTTAGAAGTTAAAGGATAAAAACATTTGCTGTGTTGAACTCAACGATGCAAAGATAAGGCTGTGGATACGGGCGTTTGCCGGTTTTTGCAGGTTCTCGTCTGTTTGGGTCTGTTTTAGTCGGTTATTTACGCTTGTAAGTTTGATAATGTCATGATTTATAGTTACTTTTGATGAAATATAAATCGTAACTGTCAACTATGGATTCTTTTGTCATACGTACATACGGGCGTACTGAATTGGCCCAAATCTATTGTCCCAATCTTTGTCCGGAGGCTGCCTTCCGCAAACTGAAACACTGGATAGACCTTTGTCCCGATTTGCGTGACGGACTTTCCGCCTTGGGCGGTTCTTCCCGTTCCCGCTCTTATACGCCTGCCCAGGTGCGGCTGATAGTGGCTGCACTGGGAGAGCCTTAAACTTGAGGTTGGGCGGCGTAAAGGTCAGGTTGGGAAGCGTAAACCTGAGGTTGGTACACTTGGTACAGAGGTTCATCCATCCTTTCGCCTCACACACATACGCGTGCGTGAAGCGAAGTGAATGTCAGACTTTGGGTTTCCGGTAGTTTCCCTTGCCATCCACATTTTCCACCAGCCCGTGTTTCTGCATACGTTTGAGCCAGGTGGAGGCGGTTTCCGATTTGATGCCCATCTCTCCGGCTTTCTGCAGGAAAGAGGCCCGTGTGAATTCTTCTTCCATGCTGTCTACCAGCGCATCCCGGTCGGCATTGCCGCGGCTTGTCACTTCGGTGTTGGGCAGGAAGGAGAGGATATGGGTGGTATGCCGGTAAAGGCTTTCGGCCAGTGAGAGTACGGCATGAAAGTCATCGGAAGCAATGAGGAGATTCCATCGGCTGACAATGTGGTCTTTCAGATTGTCTGTGGCTGTGTGAGGGTCGGGCGACACGTAAGGCGAGGCGGTGATTTCCCCTTGTTCCATTGCGCGGAGCATGGCCACCACTTCCATGATGCGGCAGATGTTGATGGCTAGACGTGCCACGCTGCTTGACATCTCGTTTCCGTTGGCCAGTCCGGAGCGTACGAAAAGCCGGGAGAAGAGCCGGTTGAATTCATCTTTCTGTCCGTCTGTAAGGTGAAGGGTGAATATTCCGTTCATGACAATGTTTTTCAGTTTGTCCTTCCATTCCATGCCCAGAGCCTTGAAGGTATCTTCAAGATCGCTGTCATTGCGGTCGAACTGGTTTTGCCAATGATGTATGGCAGGCATGTAGTAGAATACTTGGCGGGAAAAGAGCCCGTTCTCAGCAGTGGGAATCAGGGGTTTCACTTGTGAGGGGGTGCCTGACAGAAGTACGGAAAGATAAGTTTTCTTTACCTCTCGGTATTCGTGGTCGGTGCGGCGGTTGTAGGACAGTCGGTCGTGGTCGAAGGCTTTGCGCATGGTGTCGCTCCAGTGTCCGTATTCCGAACCGATGGCGGTGGAGATGGTGTCGGCTTCGCTTTCGCATATCAGTCCGGTACCGTCGGAGTCCATCAGGTTTTGCAGGATGCCGGTTCCGGTGTTGTTGCCCGAGATGAGGAACATCTTGTTGAGAGGCATTACGGGAGTCTCCGTTTTTCCACGTTCCTTGCCCAGTGTGTCGTATTTTGCTTTTTCGCGGCGGTAACATGCCATACTTTCGTCTACCTGCTCACGTATTTCATCGTGAATGGGCTCGGCAAGCAGGCGTACCAAGGAGAGCACTCCTTTGCCGGATGCAGGTAGGGCTACTACAAAGGTTTGCAGGCAGGGGGACATCATTTTTCCTCCGTAGGAACATCGGACGTGTTTTCCCATACTGGCACCCAATACGGTGATGGCACCCAGTAGCAGTACATCGTATTGGGCGAGGGAGGTTCCGCAGCTCATGATGCGATTCAGGGGATAAGGCCAGTGGAGGTGTTCGTCGAAAGTGGGTAATGGAGACAGTGGTTCAATGCCCGATGCGGACTCTTCCTCGCGTGCGCGTGTGTGTGAGGTAGAAGAGAGGGGTGAACTTTGTGTACCAAGTGTACCAATGGCGGGTGCGGCTTCATGCTGAATCTTCACGCCGCAAAGCTCGGCCAGATGAAAGGCGGTTCCCAGATGCACGTCGTTACGGCCGGTCTTCAGGGCATTGCTGAAGAGCTTGTCGGCTGCCCGTCGGTCGAACTTGGACGACAGGCTGCACAGACTTAAAAAATCATGCCGTCCTGCTTCTCCGCAGTCGGTGGCAATGGCAAATGCCAGTTGTATATATTCTTGATAGGTTGGAGCAATGTCTGCTCCTGCATTTCTGACTGCTTCGGCCAGAAGGTGCAATGAAGATAGTGGTTCCATCGGATTTGGTAATTTATAATTAGTAATTTGTAGTCGGTGATTTGCAATGACTCATCATTCGAAGTTCACAACTTTTCTGAGCAGTGCTTTCGGGTCATGGCAGAGGAAACAGGCGCGTACGAGGTCTTTCCCCGAAGTGTCCACTCCTTTTCCGGGTTGTGTGTTTTCGGCGTCATACATGCAGTGGACGTAGTTCATGGCCCATTGTATTCCTTCTGCAGGATTCTGTCCGTGAAGACAGGGAACAAACGCTTTTACGCCCCGTCCGGTGGGGCTGATGAACACCAGCGCAGGGCATAGATAGGGGTCATCAAACAGTTGTTGCCGTAAGTTTTCCGTTTCTTCTGCGGATTCAAGGTGGTCGATATCGACTACAACCAGGTCGGAGGGTTCCGTGAGGCAGTCGCTCCGTCGTCGGGTGAATACGCCGCAGGGAGTGACGTAGGGTAGTGTCTGTTGTTTGAGGAATCGTGCGGTAGTTTCGTCTCCTTGTGCTGCGGCATTTCTTATGGCGAGTGTCAGTTCGGTAAGTCTCTGGTCGGAGGTGATAAGACGGTGTACTTCGTCAATGCTCATTGTCCTGAATGGGGTGAGTGTGGCACTTTTTACGGTTTTTCCGGTGTTTTCGTCTTTTATCGGCGATATGGGCGGCATGAAAAGTGACATTTTGAATAGATTTTCCATTTTGTTGTTTTAAAGATTTTGTGCGAAGTTAGGGCTCTTTTCTCATTATATATTTTCTATATATGGAAAATATTTTAAATGTGGGAAACCTAAAATAACGTTTAATAACATGTACTTTTTTAATTCTGATAACATAATACAAGACGACGATGAATGTAAACAGTGACCACCCTATATTGGGTGCTTTATTTGAGAAATGGCGTAAAGAGAAAGACTTGAATATTAATACTCTTGCCAAAGAAGCCCATATTTGTACAATTACGTATGGAAAAATAAAAAAGGGCTGGATGTGAGATTAAGTGCTTATCAGTCACTTTTTTATTACTACTCCATGGATTTGGAGGATGATGAAATCAGGCAGATGGTGAATGAGTGGCTGGAGGGATGGCTGAAGGTGAGAAAGAGGGAGTAAGAGAAGGTTTAATTTGCATATCAGCTGGGGATGCTAATTGTTGGCGTCCAAATGTAATATTTTTATAGATATTGTGCTTATGTAAGGAATAATTTATATTAAATTCAATGGCAACAAAACGTATAGATTACATAGATGCGATAAAAGGTTTTTCAGTACTTTGGGTGGTGCTTTATCATTTCGATTTGACTGGGGTTGCTATAAATGCTCCTTTACGCTTACCTCTTTTTTTCTTGGTATCCGGATTATTTTTCAGACAACGGAGTTGTTTTAAGGACTTTTTTGTCAAGAAAGTGAATACACTTTTGGTACCCTTTGTGTTCTTTTGGTTATTCGGAATAACTTTGCAATTTTTGGTGCAGTGTGTACGCTATCTGTTTGAAGGCCTATTTGAATTTTCTATTTTGGATAAATTTATAGGACTTGCCAAACTCTTTACTGTTATACCAATAGATGCTCTTGAACCCAATCCTTTAGGAGTAGGCGGTATTTGGTTCTTGATAGGCCTTTTTTGTTTGCAGATGATTTATTATGGACTCCTGCGGTTGTCGAGTAACAAGTTCTTTTTGTTATCGGTGGCTCTAGGTGCCTATTACTTGAGCTTTTATCTTCTTGATAATGTGTGCGGTTTCGGTACATTCTTGTATGTACCCTATTCCCTACGTTTTCTCATTTTCTATGTAATGGGGCATCAGTTTTATGGTATGTTTGTACAGCATATACAGAAGTTGAGAGAGAAAGTCATATATCTCTCCGGTTTGACAATTGCTTTTGTCGCTGTTACTGTACTTAAATATAACTTAATAATAAATATTAACATTTTAGGGGGGGGGTAAAAATACTTTCCTTCTTGTTGAGACTCTGCTTTTCGCAGGTATCGTCACTATCTTTTTCAGCTGGACTTACAAGTGGAAGTTGATGCAGCCTTTTGTGTTTTTTGGAAAAAATTCCATTGTAATATTCGGTGCCCATTTGGCAATGTTTCCTTTTGTACAGATACCCGTAGCCAAAGTATTACACATGGTTCCCAATAGTTGGGCGGCTGTGTTGTGTTTTGAGTTTCCTTTGATTATAGTGGTAAGTTACTTCCTCACTCTACTACTTGTGAAGTATTTTCCTATGTATATAGGGAAAAAAGAACTTTGGCGAACGGCATGATAGAAATCGATGGCATGAGTGTGTTGTTGAATAGATTACCAATAAATTGGATATAAAAGTTAAAAAGGGAAAAGTCTTTTGTAAAATGGCAAATATCCGATATTTAATTTCTCGTATTGTCCGAAATAAGAGTTTCCGTAATGGAATCTTTTTCTCATTGTTCTCGTTTTTGAACAGTGGAATCAGTTTCCTTATTATGATGTTGATGGCGCGTTATGTGCAGCCGGAATCGTATGGGAAACTCAGCCTTTTCACCACTATGATATCCTTGCTTTCCATTTTTATTTGTTTGAATACGAATGGAATGATCGGAGTGAAGTTTTTTACCTCCGCGAAGGTCGTTATTCAACGATTTCTGAATGTGATTTTGATGACGTCGTTACTCGTTTACCTCTTATTGTTTACTGGCATGCTCTTGCTGAAATCCCTGTTTGAGGCTTGGACGGGATTGAATACGTCGTTTCAGTTTTGCGCCATATCAATATGCTTGTTACAACTGTTCAACACTGTCTTGTTGGATATCTGGCGTTTGGAGGAGAAAGTGGGACGTTATGGAGTTTTCTCCATGTTGACAGTTTTTTCTAACCTCATACTGACCATCTTGTTTGTGGGTCTGTTGAAACTGGACTGGTATGGGCGTGTATATGCCCAGTTGTTGACGTGCCTATGTTTTTCTGTTGTGGCCCTTGTCATTTTGGTGAGGAAAGGTTATTTCAAGCGGATACTGCCTTTGAAAAAGGATTTTGTGGAGGGATATAAATTTGGCATACCACTGATACCGCATAGTACGTCTTTTTGGTTGCGGCAGGGTTTGGATAGATACATCATCAACTCCTTTTTTGTACAATCGGCCGTTGGCTTTTTTAGTTTTGCTTACAATTTTGCCAATATCATACAGATTATAGGTTTCGCCTTCAATGCGTCTTATTCAGTAAATATTTATAAGACCTTGGCTACGGCAGATACTGACAGTGTGCGAAGACTTCGGCGTAATTGTTGCTATCTGGTCGGAGTCTACTTTCTTCTGACCTTGGCGGTCTGCTTGTCTGCTTCGCTGCTGATACCTTTGGCTTTTCCGAAGTATAATAATTGCATTGTCTATTTGTTCCCCTTGTGTGGCGGTGCCATGTTCCAGTGCTTCTATCTGGTATATGTTAATATCCTCTTCTTTTATAAGAAGACCAGGACATTGATGTATATCACATTCAGCTGCTCCGTGCTGCATTGCATCTTGTCGTTTTTCTTGACGAGATACGGGGTGATTTATACATCGTATATTTCGCTGGTCAGCAATATGCTGATATTTGTGGGGGTGTATGGGTATGCAAGGAGGGTGTTGCAAAGAATGTTTGTATAATTCTCCGGAGAGAGTTATAATTATTTGTCATGATTATTAGATAATTGATTTTTAGTAAGTTTTTTGAATATAAAATGAGCAAGGCGGTTTTTTATGTAACTTCTCCTTTACAAATGATTTGTGCCATTGATGCCCAACATTCATTTCATATTGAAGAATCTATGTATGTGATGATAACGGAGCAAAGCTCTGTTAGTAGAGAGCAAATGTTACAAATTGCGGAAAAGTATAGATTGAATTATACTATAATAAATAATGCAGACCTTCGAAACGGTGCATGGAGAGCTTTTCGCTGTTTTTTTCGTTCTATATTTTTTTCATCTCACGCATTTTCATATGACTATGCTTTTTTAGGAGATAGTTCGGAAAAACAATTGACAATATATTCCATCATAAGTCTAAAACGAAAAGGGCATTTTATTTATTTGGATGATGGAGTTGCTACTATTAATTTTTTGAATAATGGTTTACCTTTGACGAAGCGATTAATGTATTTTTATAAAGCAATTAAGAGTATTCTGTCTTTTGAAGATAGACTTTTCTATACTACTTATTTTGAAATGAAGCAATCTCGGTTTGTATTGCTGCCTAATACTTTCTCTTTTTTTAGACAAAAAATGGTAGTTCAGAAAAATTCAGATAGAGCTTATGTAATTGGGCCACCTACGGAAGAATATTGTAAGTTGTTAGGTATAGCCATACATTCATATTTGCATATAATTGATAAGTTATTTACTTATATCAAGGTGAACTTTTCTGATAATATAATATATATTCCTCATAGGAGGGATACTTGTAAGGGCATTATGGATTTATGTGATAAATATAATGTGATCTATGAAAGATTATCCGTTCCTATTGAACTTTTTTTTATAGAGTCTTCTTATAAGCCATCAGTAATTTTTGGCTGTGGTTCATCAGCTTTGTTTACAGCGAAGATTTTATATCCTGATTTGCAAATTTATAATATATATATAGAAGAGCATGGTGTAACTGATACTAAACAGAACGATGATATAGCCAATGTTTATCAAGATAAGGGTATTTTGAAATTATTAGATACTCAGTTATAATAACATTATTCTAATGCCACTCTATATTGCTATCTGGTTCCTGCTTTTTATTACTATATATGCAGGTAAAGCAAAAACTATATTGGTTTCCTCCATTTTTTGTATATTGGTTTTTCTCTATTCTTTCCGGGGTATTGATGTAGGTGTAGACACGAGTACATATTATGACATCTTTTGTTCTATATCATCAGGTGCAGATTTAGAGTATTTAGAGCCATTGTGGAAAGTTTTAAATAAGTTAGTTGTTGGTATAGGAGGAAATTTTAACTTGCTTCTTTTCTTTTCATCGTTATTGATGTTAGTGCCTGTTTTTTACGTAGTTTACACATATAGTATTAATCCTGCACTGTCTTTATACATTTATTATTCAATGTATTTTTTTTGTGGCTCACTGAATATATCGCGTCAGTATTTGGCCATATCATTTATTTTATGTTCTTTCTGTTTTTTCAAATCGTATCCTTTTAGAGCCTTTTGTTGTTTTATGATAGCTTTAGGATTTCACTTATCATCTGTTTTTATTGTATTGATTATTCCTTTTTTATATGTGAATATAAGTAGAAAAAAAGCATTGATAAGTTTATTCTTTTCCTTTGGTATAGGAACTTTTTTGACTAAATCTTTGACGCAAATTATATTGTCATTTTTATATCAAGGTTACGCGGAACGTGATTTGTTTAGAACGGAGGATACCGGACTTCCTTTTGTAATAGCAATGAATATTTTTTATGTATGTGTTTTTCTCATTGCTGATAAATTGCTGTTGAATAGTAAGTGGGGTAAGCTTTATCTTTTTTCTGCATTGGTGTTAAATCTTGTCTATCCTTTAGAATTAGGAACTAGACTCTATAATATTTTTTCAATATCAAATTTGTTGTTCTATCCATTGTTGTTGATAAATAATAGATTGAAAATGAAAAAGGTTGTAGAATGTATCATCATAGTATTTTTTGCATGCATGTTCTTCAGAATGATTTCATCAAATGCGAATGAAGTTTTTCCATATGAGTTTGCTGTGTATTAATGTATAAATGACTTTTCTTAAAAACAGTTTGTATTACAAAAAAAGAGTTTTGAGTTAATTTTTAGTGTTATGAATATTGCAATTGTTGGTACTGGGTATGTGGGTTTAGTTTCCGGAGCTTGTTTTGCTGAAATGGGCGTAAATGTCACTTGTGTAGATGTTGATGAATTGAAAATAAAAGAATTGATTTTAGGCCGTATTCCGATTTATGAGCCAGGATTAGATGAGCTGGTGTTACGTAATCAAAAAGAGAGCAGGCTAAATTTTACAACGGATTTTACTTCTGTAATTGATGATGTTGAAGTCGTTTTTAGTGCAGTGGGCACACCGCCTGATGAAGATGGTAGTGCGGATTTGCAATATGTTTTAGCGGTAGCCCGGCAGTTTGGACAGAATATTAAGAAATACTCTGTACTGGTAACTAAGTCAACAGTGCCTGTTGGAACGGCTAAAAAAGTAAAAAGGGTTATTGAGGAAGAGCTTCAAAAACGTGGTGTAGATATTCCTTTTGATGTGGTCAGTAATCCGGAGTTTTTAAAAGAAGGAGTTGCTATCAAAGATTTCATGAGTCCAGATCGCGTTGTTGTTGGTGTAGAAAGTGAAAAAGCCAAAGAAATAATGGTTAAACTCTATAGACCTTTTTTGTTAAATAATTTTCGCGTTATTTTTACAGATATCCCTTCGGCTGAAATGATTAAATATGCTGCAAATTCTATGTTGGCTACTCGTATCAGTTTCATGAATGATATTGCTAACCTCTGTGAACTTGTAGGAGCTGATGTAAATATGGTGCGTAAGGGTATTGGAAGTGATAGCCGTATTGGTAGTAAATTTCTTTATCCAGGTTGTGGGTATGGTGGTAGTTGTTTTCCTAAAGATGTGAAAGCTCTTATAAAAACTGCGGAAGGATATGGTTACTCCATGCATGTATTGAAAGCTGTTGAACGAGTGAATGAAAGTCAAAAATTAGTGCTGTTTAATAAATTGAATGATTACTACAGAGGTATGCTTCAAGGTAAAGTTGTTGCATTATGGGGGGTGGCATTTAAACCTGATACAGATGATATGCGTGAAGCTCCGGCATTGATAACGATAAAATCACTACTTGACGCTGGATGTATAGTGAAAGTTTTTGATCCAATAGCTATGAATGAGTGTAAACGAAGAATAGGTGATGTTGTAATATATACAACAGATATGTATGATGCTGTATTAGATGCTGATGCTTTGTTGGTACTGACAGAATGGAAGCAATTCCGTTTACCAAGTTGGAGAGTTGTTGTAAAATCAATGAATAAACCATTGGTGATAGACGGTAGAAATATATATGATATGGAAGAAATGAGAGAATTTGGAGTAGAATATAAAGGGATTGGGAGGGGAGGATATGATTAATTATAGTATTATAATTCCTCATAAGAATATTCCGGATTTGTTACAAAGGTGTTTAGACTCTATCCCACGTAGAGATGATATTCAAATAATTATTGTAGATGATAATAGTAATCCTCAAAAAGTTGATTTTGAGAACTTCCCAGGTTTAGGAGACCCTTGTGTGGAAGTCTACTTTACTAAAGAAGGGAAAGGTGCTGGATATGCAAGAAATGTAGGTTTAAAATATGCTAAGGGGAAATGGTTGTTTTTTGCAGATTCGGATGATACTTATACTTCCTCCTTTTCAAAATTTCTGACCGATAGTAAAGACTTGGTGGCAGATGTTGTTTATTTTAAGGCTAATTTGATAAATAATGATGTTTCAAAATCTCCCTTTTTTTTAATGAATTATTATATAACTCAGTATCTTTACCATGGAGGGGCACTCTCTGATGTGAAATTTGGTGCTTGGGAGCCTTGGAATAAGATGATTAGTCGCCAGTTAGTAGTACAAAATAATATTCTTTTTGATGAAATACCATCTTCTAATGACAAAATGTTTTCTTTAAAAGTGGGGGAATTTGCAGAAAGAGTTATTGTGATTGAACAATATTTGTATAATTATATATTACGTAAAAATAGTATCATTCATAATCGAAATTCTAATCGTTTATTCTATTCACTTTCAACTAGTATTAATCAAAATATATTATATAAAAGAGTAGGATATAAACGATGTGTTTTTATACCTTTTCTTATTTTAAGTAATATCACTCTTTTAACTTCTAGAACTTTTTATTTGTATTTAAATTATTTATGTGATTTCAGAATAAATCCTTTTGAGGGATTTTTTGATTTTTTTATTTATCAAATGTGGATTAGATATAAGAATAAGTAATATGATATTTGTTTGAATATTAAAAACTTATTGCATGAACTTTATCTTTCTAATGTACTTGGATTAAGTAACTATTTAAAATTAATTTTATCATTATATATGCTTTTATACTCTGTATGTATGTCGGTATATCATAAGGATAATCCTGATGATGTATATATGTCTATAAACAGTATGCTTCATCAGACCATAAAGCCTAATGAAGTTGTGGTTGTAATAGACGGACCAATACCTCAATCATTAAGTTCAGTATTAGAAGGTTTTAAAGCTGAAGAGCATATTATTACTATTCAACTAGATGAGAACAAAGGCTTAGGAAATGCTTTGCGTATAGGAGTATTAGTTGCAAAAAATGAACTTGTAGCTCGGATGGATAGTGACGATATAGCTTTGGCTGACAGGTGTGAAAAACAGCTTAAATGTTTTGAGGAGGATGAAAATTTGTCGGTAGTGGGAGGAAGTATCACAGAGTTCATAGATAGGCCTGGTAACGTGGTAGCAAGCAGAGTGTGTCCTCTATCTGATATGGATATAAAGCTTTTTATGAAAAAGCGTTGTGGGTTCAATCATATGACAGTAATGTTTAAAAAATCGGAAGTATTGAAAGCTGGTAACTATCAAGATTGGCATTATAATGAGGATTATTATTTGTGGCTACGAATGATACAACAAAATTGTAAATTCCGAAATTTGAAAGATGTGTTGGTAAATGTACGTGTTGGAAATGATATGTATGCTCGACGTGGGGGATGGAAATATTTTAAAAGTGAATTTTTGCTTCAAAAATATATGTGGGAACAACATATTATAGGAGGAGGAAGATTCTTTTATAATGTAATGGGAAGATTTATTGTGGAGATAGTGATGACTAATAGAATGCGGGCTTTGGTTTTTCAAAGATTTCTCAGAAAATAAGTTCTGTTTCAATTCTATTTTAGGTGGTTACGATAAAACTTAGATGGAAATAAGATAACAATTTTTTGAGTGTTTATATTGGTATGAATTTTTCTATTATTGTTCGGTAGTGATAGGGGAGAATGTGATGGTGGCCGCATATGGCTTGGTGAATACATCTGTTACAGATTATTAGTGGTTGGTGTTCCTACTATAGAAATTAATAAGAAAAAATAGTTTTTGTAAATATAATGTTTTTGAAATCACTTTTTGACCGAATAACCTCCCTATTCGGTCTGATTTTTTTATTCCCTATTTTATTAGTTGTTGGTATTTTAATCCGCGTAAAAATGCCTGGTGGTCCTATTATTTTTAAACAGAAAAGAGTGGGGCAGTATGGTAAATTGTTTACTATGTACAAATTCCGTTCGATGAGAGTCAGTCATTCTGGAAGTTCTGTATCAGTAAAAGGCGAGAGCCGTATCACGCTTTTAGGAGCCCAGCTACGAAAATATAAGTTAGATGAATTACCAGAGCTTTGGAACGTGTTGATAGGAGATATGAGTTTTGTCGGTCCCCGTCCTGATGTTCCTGGTTATGCGGACAGCCTAGAAGGCGATGATAGAAGAATGCTCCTACTGAAACCGGGGATTACGGGACCTGCCAGTTTGAAGTATCGGAACGAAGAGGAACTGTTGGCAGAGCAGGAAGACCCTCAAAAGTACAATGATGAAGTGCTGTTTCCTGACAAAGTGCGAATAAATATAGAGTATTTGGATAATTGGTCTTTCTGGCATGATATCAAGATTATTATTTATACAGTATTGGGGAAAGCTTTATAAAGCCCTTTCCTTTCTTTTTATTCCCCACTACGTGAAAAAATCGCATCATTAGAATAATCACATATATTTTATGAATAAGAGAATTTATCTTTGCCTTGCTCATATGAGCGGCAAGGAAATGGGCTTCATACAAGAAGCCTTTGACACCAATTGGGTGGTTCCACTCGGTCCGAACGTGAATGCTTTTGAGCAGGAACTGGAACATTTTGTTGGTCAGAACAAGAAAGTGGTCGCATTGAGTGCCGGTACGGCAGCGGTGCACTTGGCTTTACTGGCTTGTGGAGTGGGGCAGGGTGATGAGGTGATAGTGCAGAGTTTTACGTTTTGTGCCTCAAGCCATCCTGTGACGTACCTCGGTGCCACACCCGTATTTGTGGACAGCGAGGAGGATACCTGGAATATGGATCCTGTACTTTTGGAGGCAGCGATTCGAGACCGTATCAATAAGACAGGGCGGAAACCGAAAGCGATTGTCCCAGTCTATCTTTATGGTATGCCCGGCAAGATTGACGAGATCATGTCCGTAGCTACCAAGTATGATATTCCGGTAATTGAGGATGCCGCCGAGGGATTCGGCAGTACGTTTGACGGCCAGATGTGTGGCACGTTCGGTACGTATGGTGTCCTGAGCTTCAACGGGAATAAGATGATAACCACCAGTGGCGGTGGTGCCCTGATTTGTTCGAATGAGGATGCCAAGAAAGAGATTATGTTCTATGCCACTCAAGCCCGTGAGGCTTATCCTTATTATCAGCACGAACAGATAGGCTATAACTATCGGATGAGTAACATTTGTGCAGGTATCGGTCGTGGTCAGATGACGGTGGCTGATGAGCACATCGTACATCATAAGCATGTCTGCTGTTTGTATAGGGATTTACTGAAAGATATAGAAGGTATCATCCTGCATGAGAATCCTTCGGACCGCTATGACAGCAATTACTGGCTGAATACAGTCCTTTTGGATGAGGGACTGCTTGTGAAAGGTGAGGAAGATGCTTACCGTGAGGCTGTTCAGGGTGCTGTAGGTGGTGCGGCAGGTGTTACTCACGAGGTGAATAGTGTACATACTTCTTGTGAACCTAACCGTAATGTGGAAGCCATGCGCCTATGGCTGGATAAGGCGGGTATTGAGAGCCGTCCTTTATGGAAGCCTATGCACTTGCAGCCGGTTTATGCTCAGAGTCCTTCTTATGTGAACGGGGTGAGTGAGGCTTTGTTTAAGCGTGGTTTGTGCCTACCCAGTGGTCCGTGGGTGATGGATGAAGATGTACACTATATTGTGGAAAAGATAAAGGAGGGCTTGCAGTAGCGGCTATAGTACTCTTGACTTTTATTTTTCTTTTTTTTTGCTTATATGGCAGTACAAGCATAATCGTTAAGTAATGTCAGAATGATGATTAGTAAAATAATGAAAGGCGATGGAGACTAAAATCTCCATCGCCTTTCGTCTTATTTTTGAAATATAAATCGTACCTTTGTCATACACCAATCAGGTTATAATAATAACATGGAACAGATGCGTAAACTGCCGATAGGCATACAGACTTTTGATAAACTTCGTGAAGGGAATTTTCTTTATGTAGATAAGACGGCTATGATTTATCAAATAGCATCTACTTCTACTCCTTATTTTTTGAGCCGTCCCCGTCGTTTTGGCAAGAGCCTGCTTCTTTCTACCTTTGAAGCCTACTTTCAAGGACGCAAGGATCTGTTTCAAGGTTTGGCCATCAAACAGCTGGAAAAGGAATGGGAAGAATACCCGGTTTTGCACTTGGATTTGAATGCCCGGAAATATGAAACTGCTGCTGACCTGACGGCTATGCTTAATCAGTATCTGGAGAAATGGGAGCTGCTCTATGGTCAGGAGAAGAAAGACCGTAGTCCGGAAGAGCGTTTTGCTTACGTGATAGAGCGGGCATGCATGCAGACAGGAAAGCAGGTTGTTGTGCTGATTGATGAGTATGACAAGCCATTGCTTCAAGCGGTCTTGGATGAGAACTTGCTGGATGAGTATCGGAAAATATTGAAAGCATTCTACGGTGTCTTGAAGAGCGCTGACCGTTATCTTCGTTTTGTTTTCCTGACCGGAGTGACCAAGTTTGCGCAAGTAAGTGTGTTCAGTGACTTGAACCAGCTGAATGATATCAGCATGAAGTCTCCTTACGCTGCTTTGTGTGGTATTACCAAAGAGGAGTTGGTGAAAACCTTTCTGCCGGAACTTGAGAGACTGGCTAAACGAAGAGGGATATCCTTACAAGAAGTGATTGATTTGATGGAACGTCAATATGATGGTTACCATTTTCATCCGGAAGGTGTAGGAATGTTCAATCCGTTCAGTGTATTGAATGCTTTTGATGCAGAAGAGATGGGATACTATTGGTTTCAGACCGGAACACCTACTTACTTGGTTGACTTGCTGAAGCAGAGTGATTACGATATACGTCTATTGATAGATGGAGTGGAAGTGCTGGCTTCCGCTTTCTCCGAATATCGTGCGGAAACAAATAATCCTCTTCCGATGATTTATCAAAGTGGTTATTTGACCATAAAAGGGTATGATGATGATGTGAAGCTATACACTTTAGGCTTTCCGAATGATGAGGTACGTTACGGCTTTCTGAATTTTCTGGTACCCTATTATACCAATGTATCCAATGATGAGACTGGTTTCCACATCGCTAAATTCATGCGTGAATTGAAGAGTGGGGATGTGGAGGCGTTTATGGAGCGTCTTAAGATATTCTTCTCCGGTATTCCGTACGAGTTGAGTGATGATACGGAACGTCATTATCAGGTTATTTTTCATGTAGTGTTTACTTTGCTGGGACAGTTCATCCGGTCCGAGGTTCGCAGCAGCCGCGGCCGTGCGGACGCAGTAGTTCATACCCCTACCGCTATTTATGTTTTTGAGTTCAAACTGGACGGTACGGCCGACGCAGCTCTGAAACAAATAGATGAGAAGGGGTATCTGATTCCTTATACCTTGGATGGCAGGAAATTAGTGAAAGTGGGTGTGAACTTCAGTAAAGAAACACGGAATATTGATGAATATATTGTCGTGGAGGAATAGGAACGAATAATCCTATATACGGAAAAGGCGATGAAGATTTGATTCTTCATCGCCTTTTCCATATTATAGTATTTCATTTTATTTCTTCATCCTCAGTACCCGTATTCCCGTCCACTTATTATTGTCTTTCAGCATTTGGGACAAGGGGACTTTGGAGACGACCACTTTCTTGTCGGTAGAGGAAGCGTGTACCAGCAGGAGTTTGTTATCCGCATAGAAAGCGATTCCCATGTGGGCTACATCCAGCCCCGGAGTGTTGGTGGTGATGGCTATGATATCGCCGTCTTTAATCCACGGGAGACCATCGGCGGGAAGTTTGGCTTTGGGAAGATAGTGAACTTCCTTGCCGGACAAGGATTGTTCAATCTTCCTCATTTTGGCTACGTTCTCCGGAGAATTGGCCAGCTGCTTGTAGAGTTGGGGGTGGGAAGACATGTAGGAGATGGACAACCGTTCGGTGTCGGGACTCATGGCGCCCGTTACATCCTGAAGGAAGCCGTTGCGTACGCCATTGTTTATCCAGTCGGCAATATAATGCAGGCGGGAAGTGTACCCGTTGATTTTACCGTCACGGTAACGGATTTTTTGCAGGTTATCGGCGAAAGCGCTTTCCGAGATGTCTCCGTCGGCCAATTGGGGGGTGAGTGTCTCTGCCAGTACATATTCCACCAGCGTGGTACAGTCTACTTCATCGCAGTTGATGACGAGTTCTTCGGGACCATCTGCCTCCAGCGTATGGGCTACGTATGGCACATCCAGATACTTTATTCCATTGCTCAACATATCTTTCCCTCCCTGGGCAGAAACGGAAGTTACCATGGCTGCGGCGCAGAGGGCGCTGAACATAAATTTAGTCATTGTTTTCATTTTTCTTTCTTTTGATTATTATTGTTCTTGAACGTAAAAAGGATGCAGCAAATTTACTACATCCTTTTTATAAAAGCTTAATCCGGAGGGATTAAATTCAATATTGCCGGATTAAATATTTATAATCCTCCTTTTTATCGAACGGAACAAGGGAGAAACCGTATTCAATGGCGTTCTCTTTGCCCGGACGAATCAGATAGGGTTCATGGGCGGTTGCGCCCCAACTGTCGTCTCCACCGACACCCATCATGCGGTAATCAATGAACAAATCGACCATCTTTTCCGGCAGAGGGTCGGTGAGGTGGCGGTGATGGGTCTTTTCGGTACGCGGAGCGCCGTTGTCAATCGTATCGCCGCTGTCCATACTTTCCAGGGGATAGTTGGAGGCGTTCAGCTCAAAGGTGCGGTCGGCGATGAGCAGCAAACCACGTTGCGTCTTATCGGTAAGGGCGCACCAATAGATGTCCGTGCGATGGTTGTTCTCCTGTGGGCGGACATACGGCTCGTACATATCCTTGACCGGGATGGCGTACTCTCCGATGAACTGGGAGGTACGGCGGTCTCGGTAATTCTCTTTCGGACCGCGACCGTAGTAGGTCAAGTCTGTAAAGCTTTCCGGCAACTGCATCCGCAGGCCCACACGCGGTATCATCGGAGCTTGGTCTCCTTCGGCCACGAACCGGTTGTCTACCTTGATGACTCCGCTGGCATATATCTTATAGGTGATGTCCCAACGGGCGTCTGTCTGTGGAAAACGGTAGGTCACCTTTATTGTCGTGGCATTGCTGCCCGGAGTCACTTGGAAACTTTCGGCTTTTGGTTCTTGATAGCTTGCCTCTTTCCAGGCTTTGAGGCGGACGGGGAGGTTGGCTCCATAATCATTGTCCGTCGGTGCACGCCAGAAGAAGGGGCGGGGACCCTGACCGTTCAGTATGTACTCGTGCTTCTTGTATAAATAGGAGGTGAGCAGACCGCTTTGCTTGTCGAAGGTGGCTTTGAAGTCGGGACCGGAGAACGCCACCAAATTTCCCTCTTCCTTAGAAGTGGCGGGCTGCTGTGCCGTAGCCTCTTTCTTGTAGAAAGTATGGACGTAGGTCTGTTCGCGTGCGATGACCGTGCCGGCCGGGAGGAAAGGCTCTGCCGCCTTGATGGCTGCATAGAACTCGATACGCACATCTCCCGTTGTCTGTTTCTCTTTGGGTATGCCGTTCAGGAAGCCGGTGGTTACCGTCTTGCCCGGTGCGGCATGGATATTTTCAATCTTGCCACGGTAGACTTCCTTCCCGTGGTCGCGGATGATGTAGTAGAAGTCGTACTTGTCGAGATTGGTGAAGGAGAAATCATTGCGGATTTTCACGGTAGAAGTCTGCTTGTCGAAGTCGAGGAACTTGATGTTCTGGTAGACCTTCCCCATCTCTTCCGTCTGCGGCTTGACACTGCGGTCGGGGTATACCACGCCGTTGATGCAGAAATTGCCATCGGAGGGGGTACCGTTCTCGCCATAGTCGCCGCCATAGGCCCAGTATTTGCGCCCGTCGTCTGTCTTGGCGGCAAAGCCCTGGTCTACCCAATCCCAGACACAGCCACCCTGGAGGATGGGATATTTTTCGATGATGTCCCAATACTCCTGGAAGTTGCCGAGGCTGTTACCCATGGCATGGGCATACTCGCAAAGAATGAGGGGACGCGTCATCTCCTTGTTCCGGGCATACTTTTCCAGATAGGAAGGGGAAGCGTACATCGGGCAGTAGATGTCCGTATTCCATTCCAACAGTGCGCGTTCATACTGGATGGGACGACTGTCGAGCGTCTTCAAGGTGTTGTAGGTAACGTAGAAATTCAATCCGTTTCCGGCTTCGTTGCCCAGCGACCAGATGATGACTGACGGATGGTTCTTGTCCCGTTCGTACATATTCATGGTACGGTCGAGGTGGGCATTCATGAAGAGCGGATTGTTTCCCAGCGTGCCGCCTACACGCAGGTCGTAACCCATGCCGTGGCTTTCTATATTGGCTTCGTCGATGACGTAGATACCATATTCGTCACAGAGTTCGTAGAAACGTTCCTGCTGGGGATAGTGACAGGTGCGGACGGTATTGACATTGTATCTCTTCCAAAGCTCGAAATCTTTCTTCATCAGTTCTTCGGAGACATAGTGACCGGTATTCTCGTTGTGTTCGTGATAGTTCACGCCTTTCACGAGGATAGGTTGTCCGTTTACCAACAGTTGCTTGTCCTTGATTTCCACTGTACGGAAACCTACTTTGCAGCTTGTCGCTTCAATCACATCTCCGTTCGGGCGCTTCAAGCTGACGACGAGGGTATAGAGGTTGGGCGTTTCGGCTGTCCATTGCAGGGGTTCCTGGATGGTCTTCTTGGTGAATTCCACTTCCGTTTGGTCACCGCTGACTTGAGTAGAGGACTGGGCTATCTGCTGGTCGTTCTTGTCCAGCAGGCGGTAACCAACGACAAATGGGGAATTTTGTCCGCTTTCATTGGTAAACTGCACCTTTACCTTGAGGATACCGTTCCGGTAGTTCTCATCCAAAGGAGACTCCACCTTGAAGTCTGTGAGATGGATTTGAGGCTGGGCATATAAGTAAATGTCCCGTTCGATACCACTGATGCGCCAGAAGTCCTGGCATTCCAGATAGTTGGCATCGGAAAAGCGGTGTATCTGAATGGCAATGACATTCTTCCCTTTCTTGGCAATGGTGCTGACGTTGAAACGCGCCGGAGTCTTTGCATCTTTACTCATGCCTACAAACTTGCCGTTGAGGTAGTAGAAGGCTGCCCCGCGTACGCCGTCGGCACTCAGGAAAATTTCCTTATCGTCCCAGTCTCCCGGAAGAGTGAACTCGCGGCGGTAGGTGCCGGTGGGATTCCATTCTTGGGGAACGTATGGAGGATTGGGCTTGTCCCAATAAGGAGGATAGCCCGAAGAACAGAATTCATAAGGCTGGTTCACATAGATGGGCGTACCGAATCCCTGCAACTCCCAGTTTCCGGGTACATTGATGTCCGGCCAGCGGCTGGCGTCCACACGGTCCATCATGAAGTCCGTGGGGCGGTCGGCGAAGGTTTCCACATAATGGAATTTCCATTTCCCGTTAAGGGACAAGCGGAAGGTTCCGTTCTTGCGGTCATTGATGACGGCATCAGCCTCCGTGACGTAGGAGGTGAACGTGCTGCGGGCAGGCTCCCGGTTGATGCTTGTCAGCTTGGGGTTGGTAATCTCTTCGTAGCGATTGTTCTCCTGAGCAGTCAGGGCAAAGGGAAACGCTGCGAGGCAAGTGAGTAAAAAATACTTTTTATTCATAATTGCTTTTATTTCTTTGTGGTAGGTTCAGAGACCGGGAATACGAGCCCTTCACGCAACCACTTCTCCAGTTCTTCCGTCCATTGACGCTTGTAGGTGAAGTTGTCCCGGAATCCCCAGCCATGTCCGCCGGTAGGGTAGGCATGCAGGCTGGCAGGCACTTTGTGGTCACGCAAGGCGAGAAAATAGCCAATGCCGTTGATGGGTGGCACTGCGTCGTCGTCCGAAGAAAGCATGATAAAAGCCTGCGGAGTGCGTGGGGACACTTGTCTTTCGAGGGAGTATTTTTGTTCCAGCTCCTGAGATGGATTTTCTCCGATAAGGTTCTTACGGGAACCTCCATGGGTAACGCCTTTCTGCATGGAAATCACCGGATAGAACAAGATCTGGAAGTCGGGACGGGTCTTGTCACTGCTGTATAGTGTGGCAAGCGAAGCTGCCAGATGGCCGCCGGCAGAAGCGCCCATGATGCCTACACGCTGAGGATTGACACCCCATTCGGCGGCATGTTCGCGTACCATGCGGATGGCTTGTTCGGCATCGGAAAGGGGCACTTCATGGTGCCCGTTGGGCATACGGTATTTCAGTACTGCATAGGTGATGCCTTGTGTGTTGAACCAGGGAGCCATGTCGTGTCCCTCGTGCTTCATGGCCAGCCCCCCGTAGCCGCCTCCCGGACACATGATGATGGCCATGCCGTTGGGGTGGGAGGCAGGGTACACCGTAAGGGTAGGGGTGGTGACATCGGACACCCATTCGTTGTTATGGTTCTGTCCGGAATTGGTCAGTTCGTTGTTATTGGGGGCACCGTTGGGCCATAGGGGCAGCTCAACGGGCTTTTGTGCAGATAACATGGTCGCTGCAAATAGAAAAGATAAAAGTAGAATCTTTTTCATGTTCTTGGTATTTAAAAGTTATTTGGTTTTCATGGAAGCTTTGATGAGGTAGAATATCAGAATGGCATAAGCACCCAGCGCCAGCACTTCGGACCAGGTGTTCTGCAACCATGCATCGTTTACGAGGTTGATTCCTCCGAAACGCATGGCAGCACTTGCCACACCCATCAATGCACCGCCGGCAATGAAACCGGAGGCAAGCAGGGTACCTTTCTCCCCGCGTTCGGCATTGAGAGCGGCATCCTTGCTGCGGCTGGTCACGTACCAGTTGATGGCACCGCCCACTACCAACGGAACATTCAGTTCCAATGGGATGAACATACCCAATGCAAATGCCAGTGCGGGAATCTTGCAGAAATTGAGGATGACGGCCAGCACTGCACCGATACCGTAGAGCGGCCAGGGCGCACCCACACCGTTCATCAACGGTTCGATAACGGCCGCCATGGCATTGGCTTGCGGAGCGGCCAGCTGTCCGCTGGTGAAACCGTATGTCTTGTTTAGGATAATCATTACACCACCTACGGTAGCGGCAGAAACGATGGTTCCGAGGAACTTCCAGGTCTCCTGCTTGGCAGGCGTGCTACCCAGCCAGTAACCGATTTTCAAGTCTGTGATGAAGCCTCCCGCCATGGACAGTGCCGTACATACAACACCGCCCATCACCAGTGCCGCAACCATCCCTTCGGGACCTTTCAGCCCTACGGCTACCATGACTACGGATGCCAGGATTAATGTCATCAGCGTCATTCCGGATACGGGGTTTGTGCCCACAATCGCAATGGCATTGGCTGCCACGGTGGTGAACAGGAAAGCGATACCTGCAACAAGCAGGATAGCTACAATGGTATGTGTCAAGTTGCCCTGCATCACATCGAAGTAGAAGAAGAGAACAACCAGCAGCAGCGTGATGATGGAACCGATGGCGATAATCTTCATAGAGATGTCCCGCTGTGTGCGTTTCACACTGGCTTCCACGTTGGACTTACCTCCCATTTCCTTGGCAGCCAGTCCTACGGCACTCTTGATGATACCCCAGGACTTGATAATGCCGATGATGCCTGCCATGGCTATACCACCGATACCGATGCTCTTGGCGTAGTATTTGAAGATTTCTTCCGGAGCCATGGCGCCTACGGTTGCCGTGATTTCGGGGTTCCATTGGTTCAGTACGGAATCTCCCCAAATCATGGACATACCGGGGATGATAATCCACCATACGGCCAGTGAGCCGGCACAGATGATGGACGCGTATTTCAGTCCCACAATATAACCCAGACCGAGCACGGCAGCACCCGTATTAACCTTGAATACCAGCTTGGCTTTCTCGGCCAGCATTTCGCCGAAGCCGCATACGCGGGTAGTGAAATTCTCGTTCCACCAGCCGAAGGTTGCCACGATGAAGTCGTATAGACCTCCGATAATACCAGCCATGAGTAATGGTTTTGCCTGGCTGCCGCCCTTTTCACCGGAGACGAGCACTTGTGTGGTGGCTGTCGCCTCGGGGAAGGGATACTTGCCGTGCATGTCGCTCACGAAATATTTGCGGAAGGGGATAAGGAAGAGAATACCCAGCACACCTCCCAGCAGGGAACTGATAAAGACTTGTGCAAAGGTGACGGTGATTTCTTTCGGATAGGTCTCTTGGAGAATATAGAGTGCCGGAAGGGTGAAGATGGCACCTGCCACGATGACGCCCGAGCTGGCACCGATAGACTGGATAATGACGTTTTCGCCCAATGCGTTTTTGCGTTTGGCGGCACCCGATACGCCGACGGCAATGATGGCGATGGGGATGGCGGCTTCGAATACTTGTCCCACCTTCAGCCCCAGATAGGCGGCTGCGGCCGAAAAGAGGATGGCCATCAGAATACCCCATGTCACCGACCAGGCATTTACTTCTGAATACTTCTTATCCGGGCTCATCAGAGGGTTGTACACTTCTCCCGGTTTCAATTCACGGAACGCATTTTCCGGTAGTCCGGTAATAGGTTCTTCTTCTTGTTTCATAGGTTTTGTAGTTTTATGTTTTTCTTTAATAGACTTCAAAGAAAGCAAAAAAAAAGGAGATTTAAAAAAATCTCCTTAATTCTGTATGGTAAAATGCTTATTTGGTATCTTTAGCGGTCATGTCCCCTTCGATAAACAATCGCATTATTTCCGTTTTGGCATTGGTGCGCAGGGTAATGGATTTCTTGAAGTGTCCGGGGTATCTTCCGGTTCCATTATAAGTTACTTTCACTGTTCCTGTCTTTCCCGGTGCTATCGGTTCTTGTGAATATTCGGGAACGGTACATCCGCAGGAAGCTACAGCCTGATGGATGACAAGCGGAGCATCGCCTACGTTCGTAAACTTAAAGGTGTAGCTGACCACAGGACTGTTTTCGGAGAATGTGCCGAAGTTGTGGGTGGTCTGTTCGAATTTGATGTCTGCCTTTCCTTGTGCATAGGCATAACCGATGCTCATAACCAGCAGCATCATATAAAAAGCGACTTTCTTCATGTTCTTATCTTTTTTATATTTCAACGGCGCAAAGGTAACCCATTTTCATTAAAATAATGCCTATGGCGTGCGAAATTGTATTAAATCGGGCTCAAAAGGTCTCTGTACGAATGATAAGCAGGGAAAAATAGGGGAAGCGGATGGTCGCTATCCGCTTGCTGTCATTGATATACTTCTCTTCCGGAGTGCCTACATTCTCAAAATAGTGATACCGGTATTCGGGATGCAGGCGGATGCAGCGGTGAATCTCATCGGTGCATCTGGACAGCTTCATGATGACAACCGCACTGTTTTCGCTTGTCAGTTTCTCTATCTCTTCTGTCGTAGTAATGCCGGGTATCACCGTCAGCCGCTCTTCCTGGCTGGCCACATGGAGCCCGCCCAGTGCGCCGGCGGCAATGAAGGCGGGGATACCGGGGATGTGCTTCACGGGGATGCCGTCTGCCTGCAATTTGTCATATACATAGTGTATGGAAGAGTAGAATCCGGCATCTCCTTCGGCAACGATGCAGACTTTCTTTCCTTGTTGCCGGAGGGTGGAGCTCTCCATATAGACCTCGTTGTAGGCGCTCAGGGCTTTTTCACGCAGTTTGCTCATGGGGAGTGGAAAGCGGCGTACCGTGTTTTCCGGGATGTCGAGTTGCGATAGGATGTCGGCTGCGCGTGAAACTCTGTTTCCATCCTTAGTCAGTGTTTCGGGACAGAAGATACAGTCGGCTGCCTGCAGGGCTGTCAAGCCTTTTACGGTAATCAGTTCCGGTTCGCCGGGACCGAGAGATACAAATATGACGGGGAACATTTGAATGAAGACATTAAAGGTTAAAAATTAAAGAACAGCAAAACGGCTACAAAAGTGGGGAAATAATCAGTAGCAAACAAGATATTCGCTATCTTTGTTATTTACTAAAACAATCTGTTTTTTATGGATTATCAACTGAACACCCGCTTGAATGGCAACATAGCCATGACTTCCAGCTACCATGAGCGTGCGTCGCTGCAACGTGACAAGACTCTGTATAAATTCATTTGGGTACAGAGCGGTACGCTCACTCTGGAAATAGACCATATCTCCATGCGCTTGGAAAAGGACGAAATCGTGACCTTGACCCCGTTGCATCACCTGGAGGTAAAAGAGGTGGACGGTGAATACCTGACGTTTGTATTCAACAGCAATTTTTATTGCATCTATGGACATGACAACGAGGTCTCTTGCAACGGATTCCTTTTTTATGGCTCTTCCAAGGTGATGAGACTGGCGCTTTCTGCCGGGCAGTCTTCCAACCTGCATGACATAGTCCGCATTTTCCGGCAGGAATCGGTCATTCATGACAATCTGCAGGAGGAGATGCTGCGGATTGTCTTGAAACGTTTCATCATTACCTGCACACGCATTGCGCGCCAGCTTTTCGGGGTGGGGCAGGAGAAGGAAAAGACGTTTGACATCATCCGACAGTATTATGTGCTGGTGGACCGGCACTTCAAGGAGAAGAAGCAGGTGCAGGATTATGCCGATATTCTTTGCCGTTCTCCCAAGACACTTTCCAATCTGTTCTCGACCTGCGGGTTGCCTTCCCCTTTACGGGTGATTCATGACCGCATTGAGGCAGAAGCCATGAGATTGCTGCTGTATACCCACAAAAGCGCTAAGGAAATCAGCTCCATTCTGGGCTTCGAAGACTTGTCCGCGTTCAGCCGTTTTTTCAAGAAAATGACCGGCGAGAGTGTCTCGGACTACCGGAAAAGAGTGAAACGGGAATAATTGCCAACTGTTGCGGAATAATTGCCATTTCGTACGTGGTGGAAAACAAGGAACTTTGCAAAAACAAAAATCAAGTCATATTACTGAAACCATTTAAAAAGTAGAACAAAGATGAAAACGAAATTGCAAAACTTGTTTATGGCTGCGTTGACGCTGGCCGCTTCCACTCAAAAGTTGGGTGTTAATTTGATTCGTGTAGCCATCCTGGTTATTTTCGTATGGATTGGTGGGTTGAAATTCTGGAATTATGAGGCTGAAGGGATTGTCCCTTTTGTGGCGAACAGCCCGTTCATGAGCTTCTTTTATACAAAGAGTGCCCCGGAGTACAAGGAGTATAAGCTGAAAGAGGGCGAGTTCAATGAGGCGAAACATCAGTGGCACGTGGAGAACAATACGTATGGTTTCTCTCACGGTCTGGGCATTCTGATTATGACCATCGGCATTCTGACATTTCTGGGGATATTCTCTCCGAAAATCGGACTGGCGGGAGCTGCACTGGCCATTGTCATGACAATAGGTACCCTCTCTTTCCTGGTGACAACCCCTGAGGTGTGGGTGCCCGACTTGGGAAGCGGGGAGCACGGCTTTCCGTTGCTGACGGGGGCAGGGCGCTTGGTCATCAAGGATACGGCCATTCTTGCCGGTGCCATTGTCGTACTGTCTGACAGTGCAAAAAGAGTATTGAACCAATTAAGGAAATAGACGTATGAAACAGTATGATGTCATTATCATCGGATTCGGCAAAGGCGGAAAGACATTGGCTGCCGAGTTGGCAAAACGGAAGCTGGACGTTGCCGTAGTGGAGCGTTCGGAAAAGATGTACGGAGGGACATGTATCAATATCGGTTGCATTCCCACAAAAACATTGGTGTATGCGGCAAAGCATGCGGACAAAGACGCTTCTTGGGAGGTCAAGAAGGCATACTATCGTCAGTCCATTGCAAGGAAGGAAGAGGTCGTCTCTTTCCTGCGTCAGAAGAACTATCACAATCTGGCCGACAATCCTCATATAACGGTCTATACGGGTATCGGCTCCTTTGCAGGTCCGGATGTGGTGGAAGTTGGGATGGCGGAAGGGACATTACAATTGCAAGCTCCCCGGATATTCATCAATACGGGTGCCGAAACCGTCATTCCACCGATAGAGGGGATACAAGGTAACCCACGGGTATATACCAGCACCTCCATTATGGAACTGACTGAGCTGCCGGCACAGCTCGTCATTGTAGGTGGGGGATACATCGGACTGGAATTTGCTTCCATGTATGCTTCATTCGGTTCGCAAGTCACGGTGCTCGAGGGCTCTTCCGAACTGATATCCCGGGAGGACCGGGACATTGCGGACAGTGTCCGGGAGGTATTGGAACAGAAAGGAATCGTTTTCAGGCTGAATGCACGCGTGCAGTCCGTGAAAGACTCTGACGTCATTTACCGGGATGCGGTCACGGGAGAGGAACATCAGTTGCAGGCTGATGCCATCCTGCTGGCTACCGGACGGCGTCCGAATACGGCAGGCTTGAATCTGCCGGCGGCAGGTGTAGAGGTGAATGAGCGCGGAGCCATTGTGGTGGACGACTATTTGCAGACTACCAACCCCAAGATACATGCTATCGGTGATGTAAAGGGCGGTTTGCAGTTCACCTATATTTCTTTGGATGATTACCGCATCCTGCGCGAAGACCTTTTCGGGGCAGGAGAACGCAAGGTGTCCGACCGTGACCCGGTGAGTTATTCGGTATTCATCGACCCGCCGCTTTCACGCATCGGGCTGAGCGAAGCGGAAGCACGCAAGAAGGGATTGAATATAAAGGTCAACAAGCTGCCGGTAGCCGCCATTCCGCGTGCCAGGATTTTGGGCGATACGAACGGACTCTTCAAGGTGGTGGTGGACGCCGATACGGACAAGATAGTGGGATGTACGCTGTTTGGTCCGGAATCGAGCGAGGTCATCAACCTGGTAGCAATGGCTATGAAGACCGGGCAGGAATATACCTTCCTCCGTGATTTTGTCTTTACACATCCCAGCATGAGTGAAGCACTGAATGACTTGATGGGCTTTTAAAGATTATTTAGGCACAATATCCGTCAATTTGCAGGAAGAGCATTTGCGTATCTCCCCAAAAATGACGAATATTGTGCCCGAATTCTATAAACCCCAATAGTCATGACCCGGATATCTGCCATAGGCATTGCACTGCTGTGCATTTTATGCGTAACCTCTTGCGGTTCAAAATCAAAACAGACTTCTACAGCATCCTCTTCAGAAACAAGCCATTTGCCTATCGCGACAGATACGGCGGCTGCCATTGTACCGCTTTATGCCAAAGGCTATACGGTGAAGTACTTGCCGGACCATGTCCGTCTGGTGGATATACACGACCCTCAAAAAGAAAGCAGCAGCACTTTCCACTATGCGCTGGTACCGAAAGGCATAAAGCCTGTCGGCATACCGAGCGACTATACGGTGATTGAAACGCCGGTAGAGCACGTCATGTGTATGACATCCCTGCAACTTTCCAACTTCATCCGTCTGGATGCCTGCGATTATGTGGTGGGCATCACCAGTACGCGCCATCTCTTCAACAAGGAGATGAACGACCGTTTGAAGTCCGGCGAGACCGTGAAGATTGGTATCGAAGGGAACTTTGATAATGAAGTGATAATGAGCATGAATCCGGATGTTATCTTTATCTCTCCTTTCAAGCGGGGTGGATATGATGCCATGCGGGAAATCGGTATTCCACTGGTTCCCCATTTGGGGTACAAGGAGATGACCCCGTTGGGGCAGGCCGAATGGATAAAATTCATCGGCATGTTCATTGGCCGGGAAGTGGAGGCGAATGAAAAGTTTGCTGCGATAGAGAAGCGCTATAACGAATTGAAGGAGCTGGCTGCCAACGTGAAGAAGCGTCCGGTGGTATTCAGCGGCGAGATACGGGGAGGCAACTGGTATGCAGTGGGAGGAAAGAGCTTTCTTGCCGAACTGTTCCGTGATGCCGGTGCGGATTATTTCTTGAAAGACGATCCCCGTTCGGGAGGTGTCACGCTGGATTTTGAAACCGTATATAGCCAGGCGGAGAGTGCCGATTACTGGCGCATTGTCAACAGCTATGACGGGACGTTCACGTATGATGCCTTGAAGTCCCTCGACCCGCGTTATGCCGACTTCCGTGCGTTCCGTGAGAAGGGAGTGGTATACTGCAACATGCGTGAGAAACCCTTCTACGAAAGTATGCCCATGCAGCCCGAAATTGTATTGGAAGACTTGATACATGCTTTCCATCCCGATTTGTTGCCCGACTATAAACCGACTTACTACGAACTGCTGAAATGATAAAAAGACCCGTACTTCCGTTGATGTTGCTGACACTGGCATCTATCTTTCTTTTTTTCCTGCTGAACCTGCTTTTGGGGTCGGTTCACATTCCTCTGCGCTCCGTGTGGAACATATTGTGGGGAAATACGGATGAATCCGTTATTTGGCAGAATATTATCTGGAAGTCCCGCGTGCCCCAAGCGTTGACGGCATTGGTGGCGGGAGCAGGGCTGTCAGTCAGCGGTCTGCAGATGCAGACGGTGTTCCGCAATCCGCTGGCAGGGCCTTCGGTATTGGGCATCAGTTCAGGTGCCAGCCTGGGTGTGGCTTGTGTGGTATTGCTGTCCGGGGCGATGGGCGGTGTGGCATTGAGCCGTTTGGGGTATATGGGCGAGGTTGCCTTGTCGGTTGCCGCCATTATCGGTGCGCTGGCTGTGATGGCGCTCATTGTCTATGTCTCCCAGAAGGTGAAGGGCAACGTGACGCTGCTGATAATCGGTGTGATGATAGGCTATGTGGCAAGTGCCGTCATCGGCGTATTGAAATATTTCAGTGTGGAGGAAGATATACGTGCATATGTCATTTGGGGATTGGGTAGCTTTGCCCGTGTTTCGGGCGACCAGATGGTGCTGTTTGTCTGCATCATGGCTGTGCTGCTTCCGTTGTCCTTCCTGCTGATAAAGACGATGAATCTGTTGCTGCTGGGCGATGGCTATGCACGCAATCTGGGACTGAACATCAAGCGGGCACGCCTGCTGGTTATCTCATGCTCCGGCGTGCTGGTGGCTATTGTAACGGCCTATTGCGGTCCGATTATGTTTATCGGATTGGCGGTTCCCCATCTGTGCCGTGCCATCTTCCACTCTTCGGACCATCGGGTACTGATGCCTGCCACATTGCTGGTAGGCGCTTCCCTGGCATTGGTCTGCAATCTGATAGCCCGTATGCCCGGCTTCGAGGGAGCTTTGCCGGTCAACTCGGTGACGGCACTGGTAGGTGCGCCGGTAGTGGCTTCTGTACTTTTTAGAAAACGGAAAGGAGAATTGAATGAATAAGGAAACCATACATATAGAGAATCTTTCCATCGGTTACCCCGGTAAGGGGGATGTGAAAGTGGTGGCAGACGGCATTTGCGCCGGAATTAACAGTGGTGAGCTGACTTGCTTGTTGGGAGCTAATGGAGTGGGGAAGTCCACGCTGCTCCGTACGTTGTCCGCCTTCCAGCCAAAACTTGGAGGAAACATATTTATTGAAGGAAAAGAGATTGGGGACTATACCGACAAGCAGCTTTCGCGCGTCATTAGTGTGGTGCTGACGGAGAAGTGCGATATACGCAATATGTCCGTCGTAGAACTGATAGGTCTGGGGCGTAGCCCCTACACCGGTTTCTGGGGAACTCTTTCGAAAGAGGACAAGACTGTGGTGGACAAATCCATCGCCCTGGTAGGCATTCCCCATCTGGCACACCGCATGGTGCATACGCTGAGTGACGGTGAACGGCAGAAGGTGATGATAGCCAAGGCGCTCGCCCAGGAAACTCCCGTCATCTATCTGGATGAACCGACAGCTTTCCTTGATTTTCCCAGTAAAGTAGAGATGATGCAACTGCTTCACCAGCTCAGCCGGCAAACGGACAAGACGATTTTCCTTTCTACTCACGACCTGGAACTGGCCCTGCAGATAGCGGACAAAATATGGCTGATGGACAAGGTGAACGGCGTAACTATCGGTACTCCCGAGGACCTTTCGTTGAACGGCAGCCTGAGCAACTTCTTTGCCCGTAAGGGTATTGCCTTTGATTTGGAAACGGGACTGTTCAGGGTGGCCAATGAATATACCTCCCAGATACGCTTGGCGGGCCACGGGCAGAAGTATGCCATGGTGCGCAAGGCACTCCAGAGAAACGGGATTCTGGCAAACCGGAATGTTGAATCGGAGATTTATATCGAAACCGGAGATTTGAAGGGAGACGGCAGCTTCGTATTCCATCGACCGGGCAAGGAGCCGGTAACAGTGTACTCCATTGAGAAATTGCTGCAAATAGTCTTGTCATTCCATTCCCTATGATGCACCATTCTGCAAAGGATAATTATGTCCACTTAACGACGACTCCGGTCCCCCGGCTGATTACGTCATTGGCTGTGCCGACCATCATCAGCATGCTGGTGACGTCCTTCTACAACATGGCAGATACCTATTTTGTGGGTAAAATAAATACCCAGTCTACGGCTGCCGTAGGTATCGTGTTTTCTGTGATGTCCATTATCCAGGCTGTGGGATTCTTCTTCGGTCATGGTTCGGGGAACTACATCTCCCGTAAGTTGGGGGCGCAGGAAACGGAGAGTGCCGAGAAGATGGCATCCACCGGCTTCTTTTTTGCCTTGTTTATCGGAGCGGCTCTGGCTGTGCTGGGATTGCTGTTCCTTACACCGCTTTCCCTTGCTTTGGGGTCGACGCCTACTATTCTTCCGTATACGGAGCGCTATTTGGGAATCATTCTGCTGGGTACTCCTTTTATGACCGCCTCATTGGTGCTGAATAACCAAATACGTTTTCAAGGTAATGCGGCGTATGCCATGGTGGGGATTGTGAGTGGGGCGGTCATCAACGTGGTGCTCGACCCTATCCTGATTTTTGTATGCGATATGGGCATATCCGGTGCCGCACTTGCCACAGTAGTCAGCCAGATATGTAGTTTCATCCTTTTGCTATATATGGGGCGCAGAGGAGGAAATATACGTATACGTTACAGAAACTTTACGCCTACACTGGCTTTCATCAAGGAAATTATTGGGGGTGGAACTCCGTCACTCACCCGGCAGGGACTGGCAAGCGTGGCAACCATTTTGCTGAACGTGGCGGCCGGTGCATATGGTGACGCAGCTATTGCAGGGATGTCCATTGTGACGCGTATCTCTATGTTTATCAATGCTTTCCTAATTGGTTTCGGGCAAGGCTTCCAACCGGTATGCGGATTCAATTATGGTGCCGGGCTGTATGCCAGAGTGCGCCAAGGATTCTGGTTCTGTGTGAAGGTAGGCTTTTTCTTTTTGCTGGTTTGTGCGGTGGCAGGTATGGGATATGCCGAGGAGATTGTCTCCATCTTCCGCAAGGGAGACCCTGCTGTTGTAGCTACCGGTGCGGCAGCATTGCGCTGGCAGTTCATCACCTATCCGTTGGGTGCATGGATTGTGGTCAGCAACATGATGCTGCAGACTATCCGCAAGCCCGTACGCGCTACGATACTTTCCTCTGCCCGTCAAGGGCTGTTCTTCATCCCCCTCATCTTCATTCTTCCTTATTTCTTAGGACTGAAAGGGGTGGAAATGTGCCAGGCGGCGTCGGACATGCTGACCTTCTTCCTCGCCATTCCATTGACCTGCGGGGTGCTGGCGGAGATGAAGAGGAAGGAGGCGGAACAACTGCAACAGCGGCAATCTTGAAGTTTCTGCGTCCCTATTCAATTTTCACGGGAACTATCGGTTGCCGCTTCACTTTATCGAGGGGAGCTGCATGGTACTCGATGCGCCCGAAGTCTATCTGTCTCAAATCAATGCTTCTGATTGTACTGTTGTACATGGTGCGATAGTAGATGATACCGTTTGTCATATCTGTGGCCGATGTCCATTGGGTGGCACTTGGAATATTGGCAGGAACCTGGCCGAGGGGAAACTCGATGCCTACGGGTATATCAAAGTTATTCAGTATCTGAAAACATTGGAGAACGGTTTCCTGTGCGGTATTCTGTGGTGGTGTAGAAGTCTGGTAGAAAGCGGCACGGATAAAGCGGGAAGGGGGAGTCACATCTCCCGGAATTCCCAAAAAGCCGCTTCCCGAACCGAAAGGGGCTATAGTCACATTGCCCAGCGATTTGCTTTCGGCACTGCCCGGGTAGAGGTTCACATAATTGTTTAAGTTGGTCATCTGCCAGTCAAAGCCGGGGGAGTTTGTCAATACTCCCAGTTTGTTTTCATAGAAACGGGGCTGTCCGTCGATGAACTCCAATACCAGTTGGCGGCCGGTCTTGTCTGCAATCCGCCAATGTACGGTGGAGGCGCGTGGGTCAATGGCTATGACCGTTACATTTTCAATAGCCTCCTTTACCTCGTCCACAGTAGAAAAGCTTCCCAACAGCCATGATACCAATTGTAAATCGGCTATGCTCGACGCTTTTCGTGTGGGGTCGTACTCCTCGTATTTGCCATATCCGGGAAAGTAGAACAGCCCGGCGGAGAGCCCGGCTTCATTCAGACCTTCGGCCACGAACTCCTTTTGCTCCACTGCCAGGCCTACGTAGCCATAGCGTGAGGTGAACTCCATGCCGGACAGACTGCCTCCGGGTGTCAGTGATTGTTGCGAATAACCGCGCGGTACGATGACGTACTGGCTGTTCAGCTCACTGCCTCCCCATTCGATGGTGCGGGCTACGACGTGCGCATTGTCTTTGGCCGTCAGGGTGATACCGGTACATGCCTCTGCTGTTTGAGGGGCGAAGGTGAGGGCTGTCATTGCAGCCAGCAGGATAGGAATTCTTTTTGCCATATTATTCAGTTTATATTGTTGAGTATCTGTTTGTATACTAAACAACTCTGTATGGCAAAATGTTCCCTTACCAGAACCGGTACCCCAGCGTAAAGAATGCGGCGAAGTTCTTGGGAAAATATCCTCCTTCTTCCGAATGACCTATCATCTGGTTTATCTGCTCATTGACTTTTACCAGTCCCACTTGTGTCTCTGCACCGATGATGAATCTTCTGTATTCAAAAGTAAGTCCCAGGGCAATACCTGCATCGAAACGGTTGTTACCCATTTTCCCGTCTACCATACTGCCGAAAGTGTCTATCTTGAACTGGTATCCTCCCTGCATACTGCTGCTGCTATAATCGTAAGTCTCACCGGAAGTCTTGCCTGCCACACCTATGGCCGCATAAGGACCGACACTCAGCGAGGCATGATAATCCTTGCCCAGATGGAGGCGGGCCGCTATCATGAGGGGGATTTGCAGATACAGTTCATGCATTTTGGCCTTGCCGATGTGGCTTATCTCGTCTTTACCGCCGATGGACACGAATTCCAATGCGGATTGCAGCACCCAGGTCTTGTTGAGGACATATTCTGCACCGACACCAGCTTTGTAAGCTATTTGGGTGTCACTACTGGAGTGTTTTCCATGAAAATGGGAGGTACCGATTCCAGCTTTTGCATGAAAGGACAGCGGGCTTTGTGCCAGACCGGTCAGTACGGTCATTGCCATACAGACGGTAATGATTATCTTCTTCTTCATGAGTAAATTTTTCCGTTTTCGGTTATGAGTAATACTGTTAGTTCGCTGTTGGGCAGCAAGGGGTCACAGTGCCGGTGACAGAGCTCAATCAGTGCCTTGCCAAACTTTTCCAGCAGCTCTTCGGGAATGATGTCCCAGAGTTCACGCGCCAGGTTCATCTGTCCGATGGCGGCAAGTGTTTCTTCGCTGCATCCCGTCTGGCGTGCCAGGTCTTGAATGAATTCCTTATTCATGGTCACTTTCTTGCTGTGGGTATCCAGATTGCCTTCGGCCAGTTTCACGGCCTTTCCCATCATCACGCCGAGGGTGACGTGCGGTACTTGCTCTTCGGCTGCTATTTTCAAGGTTTCGCCGATAAAGTTGCCGTAATGCACGAAAGCCTGGGTGGGGAGGTCGGGATAATACGCCTTGATGAAACGTTCGCTCTTTGCGCCGGAGCTGATGACGATACGAGGGTTCCGGGTTGCCTTTGCCACTTCCATGGACTTCCGGATGGAATTGATGAAGGCTTCCGAGGAGAATGGCTTCACGATGCCGGAGGTCCCGATAATGGAAATGCCTCCTTCGATACCGAGGCGGGGATTGAAGGTGCGTTTGGCTATTTCTTCTCCACCGGGGATGGAGATGGTAATGAGAATAGGATTGGGCTGTTTGGCAATATGGAGGCGTTCAAGCCATAGCTTGACGTTCTTCTTTATCATTTCGCGTGGGGTGTCGTTGATGGCAGAGCTACCGAGCTCAAGTCCCAGACCGGGCATGGTGATGACACCTACGCCTTCGCCGCCGCAGACGATGATGTTGTAGTCGTCCTGGGGAGTGTCTTCCGGCAGCGGGTCGTCTATGCGGAAAGGTATGGCTATATTGGCCACAACTTTCATCCCGTTGGTGATGTCCGGGTCGTCGCCGGCATCCTTGATGACGGTAGCGCTTGTCTCGAACATGCCGTCACCGTTTTCCAGAAGGTCGGAGTGGGGAATATGGTGCTGCGGCTCTACGGGAACCTGTATGGTTTCTCCGTTGGGAAGAACTACCGGAAATTCCGTAGGACGCTTTTTGAAGTAGATATTGAATACATCCCAGGTGGCGGCTACGGCGGCAGCGGCGGCACATGTTCCGGTAGTCAGTCCGCTGCGCAGGGGGAAGAAGTCGGGTAAATGTTTCTCGACTATGCGGCGCAGGCTATGCTCGCCGTTTACACAGATAAACTTGCCGGATGTCTCGGGGCGTCGGATGGCAAAGATGCGTATACCCAGTTGCCGGGCAGCTTCCACCTTCTCGCAGAATCCACCGGATATCCCGCTTTCCTTGAGGAGTATGGCTTCGGGATGAAGCTGTTTCATCAGGACTTGCTCGTCTTCTCCGGGTGTGTAGTAGTAGAGGTTCTTCTCGGAGAAGCCCTGTTCCCGGGCGAGCTTGCGCGAGCTGTTACGGTCGAGGATGCGGAAGTAACAGCAGGCATTCTGCCACAAAGGCTTCAGCTTACCTATGGTCTGTACGCCGGTCAGTGCAAGTAAGATGAAAATCTTTTCTTTCTGTATCTTCTCGATGGCATCGTCATAATCCCTGCACCAGGTGATGTGTTCTTCATCGCGTTCCGGGAAGATACGCTCGAAACGGATGACGGGGATATTCGATTCCACGGAGACTTGTTCCAGAGTCTCATGCAGCTGTGTGGCAAAGGGGTGCGCGGCGTCTATCAGCAGCTTTATGTGATGCTGTGCACAGAATGTTTCTATTTCTATTGCATCCATCGCGCCTTGCAGGCGGATGCCATTATGCAGAAGTACGTCCTGCTCATCCCCTTTGGTAGAATAGTAGAAAGTTTTTCCGGCTTCTTCAAGGGTTTGGATGGCTATGCGTCCTTCGGTGGTTCCGCCAAATATTAATATCATGTTTGAATGTTTATGGGTGATTAATCGTTGATTTATTTCCGGTACAGATGCTTGAACTCGTGTGCATAGAGCCGTGACAGACCTTCACGGTTGCCGATGGCTTCGCCTACGACAATCATGGTTGTCAAGGTGAGGTTATTTTCCTTCACTATTCTGGCAAGGTCTTTGAGTTCCCCCCTGAATATTTGTTCGTCTTTCCATGTCAAGTGGTAGCAGACAGCTACGGGGGTAGTTTCCGGATATTCCTGCAACAGTTCTTCCTGCACCTGCTCCGCAATGCTTGCACTGAGGAAGATGCACATGGTACTTTGTGAGCGTGCCATGAGATGTAGCTTTTCGCGTTCGGGCATGGGCGTACGTCCTTCGCCGCGTGTTAGGATGATGCTTTGCACTTTTTCCGGAATGGTGAACTGCGACTTCAAGGCAGCTGCCGCCGCCTGGAAGGAGGATATGCCGGGGGTGATGTGGTAGCTCATGCCGTGCTGGTCAAAGTAGTTCATCTGTTCCTGAATGGCACCATAGATACATGGGTCACCCGTATGCAGGCGTACGATGAATTTTCCCTTGTCATAGAACTTCTTCATCACTTCAAATTGTTCTTCCAAATCCATGGAAGCGGAGCTGAGTACGGTAGCACCGGCCTTGGCACAGAGAGTCAGCTCCTTGGGAACGAGGCTGCCGGCATACAGAATGAGGTCGGCGCGTTCCAGCATTTGGCGTCCGCGTACGGAAACCAGGTCCGGGTCGCCCGGGCCGGCACCCACTATTTCGATGTGGCCCTGGCGCACAGTTCTTATGTCAAGGGCGGCGGCCACGGTATAGTTCTCTCCTTTCTTCTTGGGCACCAGCAGCCGGGAGTTGTTTGCACTCAGTAAGGCGGCGGCTTCGCTGACGCTGGGGGTACCCATGTGCTTCATGACGGTTTTGCTGGGATGGGGCACCTCTATCTCTGCCAGTTCCTCGGCTGTATAGAAGTAGACCGGGAACTTCTTTTGGAGCGCTTTCACTACCGGTTCGTCACTTTTAGCTTTAATCGTGGAGATGGAGGCGATGCTTTGGGGCATGATGCCGTATTCCTTCAGTGTGTTCATAATCTCTTTCTCCACTTTCCGCACGGGACCTGCCAGCCGGGCAAGGCCGATGCCGAGGTGTACGACACAGGGCACGTAGCATATCATAGGCATTTCCGGGAAGTTGGGGACTTGGGGAGATACGCACAGAATCAGTTTGAAGCGTGAAGGTTTAATGTCCTGCACCCGGTAGAATACTTCTACATGAGGCGGCAGGTGCGCCTCCATCCAGTCCGTGCCTTCATTGCGCACCGTGAGCAGCAGGGCGGTGGGCTTGCCGGAAACGAAGAGGCTGATATGCTCGTTCATGCATACTCTTTTTTTCTCTTCGGGCGTCTTGGCAAGTTCTGCCAGCAGGAGGGTGGAGGGTTCGGCGTTGATGACCGGAAACCACCCGAAACGTTGGGGCAGGGTATCGAGTCCCCATAGACCGGTGCAGTCGCTTTGCGTGGTGACTACCGGTTCGGCCCCGAGGATATTCGCTACCTGGTGGGTCAGTTCGTTGGCTCCTCCGATGTGTCCGGAAAGTACGGAGATGGCAAATTTACCGGTACTGTCCACGCAAATCACGGCAGGGTCGGTATATTTGTTCTTCACGCAAGGAGCGATGGTGCGGACACAGATTCCCATGGCGCCAATGAAGACAAAGGCATCATAGCGGTTGAAGTTTTCCGCTGTGAATTTGCCGGCGGATTCTATATGTGTGCATCCCTCTTCGTGCCTGAGGGTGAAGATTTCGGAGTCGGGAAGTTCGTTGAGCAGTGATTGGGCTATGCTCAAACCGGCTTCGGAGATTAGAATAATAGCTGTTTTCATAATGGGTATGTTTAAGAAAGCGTGGCTTTCATAATTTCAATGGGGTTATATTCGTTCAAGGCGATATGGGTGGAAGGGTGGAGCACCATTCCGTTCCGCTCGATTCCTCGGCAGAACGCCTCCTTGCTTTCTGCCGATACGGAGTTGAAGACGATGCAGCCTTCGGGGTGCAGCACTTGTTTCACTTTCTCTATCATTTCCTCCAGATGTCCGCCGTGTCCACCGATGAAGACGGCATCGGGGCGGGCAAAGGGAGTGAGGTCGGTGTGCAGGAAATCTCCGGTTATCGCCGTAATGCCCGGCGCGCCGAAGCGGCGGGAGTTGGTGTCCATCAGCTCTTTTCCTTCGGGGCGTATCTCGAAGGAGATGACGGCGAGATGAGGAAATTGCAGGCGGGCTTCGATGGAGACGGAACCGGTACAGAAACCGATGTCCCAGAAGACGCGGCGGCGGTTCAGTTCCAATGCCTGCAGGGTGAGCAGGCGGATGGGAGCCTTGGTTATCATGCGGGCGCGTCCGTCAAGATGTGCAAACTCTTCATCGGGGATGCCGAAGGGACGGACTGGAAAGTCCGGGGCTTGTACGCTGCCGTGCAGGGAGTTTGTGCGGCATTGTCCGGGATGGCTGTCCAGCAGCAGGCAGTTGGGATGTTCGAAGTCGCCGGCAACCGCTTCCCGGGGTGTCATCCGGCGTATGCGTTCCTTTTCGGGATTGCCGAGATGCTCGCCGATGTATAGTGTGTAGTGGGAGTACCCGTATTCCAGCATGCGGGCGGCAATGGTGGCCGGGGTATGTTCGCGGTCGGTGAGGATGCCTATTTTGGGGGCACGCTCTATGAGGGCACGGTCGAACTCCTGCCAGGGACGTCCTGTCAGGGAGACGGTGCGCATGTCGTCATACGGCATGACGAGGCGGTGTGCCAATGTCTGCAAGGAATTGAAAGCGGGATAGAGCAGAATGTCTGCCCCGGGAAGCTTGCGCTTTATGGTATTGGCAAAACCGAAGAACAACGGGTCGCCGGAAGCGAATACAATGATGGAGTCGTCCGTCGCCGTCTCTTCGAAGCGGGCAAATATTTCTTCATAACGGGAAAAGACGCGGTCCAGCGGTACGGTGATGGAAATCCATTCGGCCCCGGCAGGCAGCAGAGGACCGACAATCTCCTTATGCCGTATGCCACCGGAGAAAACCTTCCCCTTCCGTATCTGCGCCAGTGCTTCCGGTGGAAAGAAGGGGGAACGGTTGTCATCCATTCCTATGATTATAAATCTGTGTTTCATTCAACGGGTAATCTTATGAAAATATCAAGTAATGTAAAGGGGCATAACAAGTAATGTTATCGGTCGTAACAAGTAATGTTATGGAATGTCTTTTTTCACTTACACATCCCTGCCCGGGCGCAACTGCTCCGCATCGTTGTAGCACAACACGGAGTTCACCAGCGTGGCAGCCAAGTTGCTGCCTCCCTTACGTCCTTCTACGATAATCTTGGGTATTTCCGTAAAGGGTTTCACCATGTGTTTGGACTCTTGCACATGCACAAAGCCTACCGGTGCGGCAACAATGCCCGCCGGATGTGCCTTGCCCTTACGTATCAGGTCGCAGAGTTCCATAAGTGCCGTAGGTGCATTGCCGAATACAAAGAAAGCATCGGGATGCTCCTCCACAGCCAGGCGGATGCCTGCCTGGGTACGGGTGAGGCCTTTCTCTGCAGCCATCGTCGCCGTGCGCGGGTCGCCGAGGTAACATTTCACCTCTATGCCCAGCCGCTGCAAAGCTCCTTTGCGGATACCGCTGGCTGCCATCGTGACGTCTGTGACAATCGTCTTGATTCCGCCTTTCTCGATGGCTTGATACAAGGAAGCCACGGCACCTTCGTCCGTATGCAGCAGATGCTCCATTTCAAAATCGGCGGTGGTATGTATGGCATGGAGTAAAGCCCATTTATGGTCGAGGGGAATATGCTTGTTCTTCAGTTCCTTTTCGATGGTACGGAAACTGCGAATCATGATGTCTTGCCCGATGCCCGTGGCTTCGGTATTCGTGTCCCGGTAATAGCCGCGCGGAGTGATGAAGGCTCCGTTCCATTCGTAGGACTGTGAGTTGCCTATCAATACGACTGTAAACATATCCACCTCTTCGGGATTGAAATCTCCCAGTGTGGTGATGTGTACCGCTTGTTCCGGGCGTCCTGCCTGGCGCACATATCCCACGGGCGTTTCCGGTGAGCGTCCTTCCTGCAGAAAGAGTTCTTTCAAGCGGTAAAGCTGCCAGTAGCGTCCTTCACTTTTGGGGTTGTAGACTGCCGTCACGAAGTCGGCGGCAGCGGCTGCGGTGATACGTCTTTCAATACGTTCCCAGGGAGTCATCAGGTCTGAAAGGGAGATGACGCAGAAGTCATGTCCCACGGGAGCTCCCAGCAGTGAGGCTGCCTTTTGGAAAGCGCTGATGCCCGGCAGCGAAACGATTTCCACGTTGCTGTTCCTTTCCCGCTTCATCTCGTAGACAAGCGGCGTCATACCATAGATGCCCGCATCCCCGGAACTGATGACGCAGACCGTCTTTCCCTGCTCTGCCAGCTCGAAAGCCTGCTCGGCACGGGCGCGTTCACGCTTCATGCCGGTATCTATGCATGCTGTTGAGGGGTGGAGATAAGGGATTACAAATTGAAAATAATACTTATATCCCACCACTACATCTGATTCTTGCAAAGCGGAAATTACGGCGGGAGTCATATCCGATTCATTGCCCGGTCCGATGCCGGCAACAATTATTTTGGGGTGTTTCATATCCATATGTTCTATTGGCATACAAAGATAGAACTTATATTTGATGAAACCGAAAAAACTCTGTGCTAATCCGCGTAATCTGTGGTGAAACTTTATTGTCTAAACCTGCAAGTGCCGGTATTCGCTCGGAGTATAGCCTACGTTCTTCTTGAACACGCGGTTGAAGTGCTGCGAATACTGGTATCCCAGTTCATAGGCAATCTGGCTGACTGTCTTCCCGCTTCCTATAATCATTTCTTTGGCCAGGTCGATGATTTTGTTCTGGATATATTCCTGCGCCGTCTTTCCGGTTTCCTTCTTCACCAAATCTCCGAAATAGTTGGAGGAGAGGAACACTTTGTCTGCGAAGTATTTCACGGAAGGCAGTCCTTCGGTCTGCGGTTTGTCGCTCTGGAAATAGTCGTCTATCAGTGCTTCGAATTTCATCAGGATATCTTTGTTGGCTGCCGAGCGGGTGATGAACTGGCGTTCGTAGAAACGCATGCAGTAGTCCAGCAGCAGTTCGATGTTGCGTGCAATCAGACCCTTGCTGTGCTTGTCGATGGGGCGTTGGATTTCCATCTTAATCTTCTTCAGACAGTCGAGGAAGATTTCTTTCTCGTCTTCGGACAAATGCAGTGCCTCGGTAGAGGAATAGGAAAAGAAGGAATACTGCTTTATTCCCTGTCCCAGCGAGGTGCCTTTTATCAAGTCGGGGTGGAACAGCAGGCCGGAGGCGCTGGGCTGCATACCTTCCAGCATGTTGACCTCGGTCACCTGGCCCGGGGCGAAGCTGGTTACCGTGCCTTCCTGGTAATCGTAAAACTGTCTTCCATAGCGTATATCTCCGCATTTGGTATTTTTGAGGAAAAGGGCGTATACGCCATAGTTCAACGTGAAATGCCTGGGATATCCGGTAGCTTCGGACAAGTCGACTACGCTGACCAGCGGGTGCAGGGTTTCGAGACCGAACATCTTGTTGTATTGGTCTACTGCATTGAGCTTGATTACTTCTTCCATAAACGTTCCTGTTAGTTTTGTACAAATGTAGAGAATAATCCGGAAAGTACCATATCGCAGGAGGAGGAATCCGTAATATGGTTACAAATGTCCGTAATCTGTGTACATTGAAAAGAGCTACACCCTTTGTCCGGGATGGTGTAGCCATCCGGAGCAAAGGGTGTAGCCTTGGTATGTAAAAGGTGTAGCCCTTTTACGCTTGCTGGTTATCAATCTTTTAGCATAGCTTTGATGTGTTCCATATAGAGCTGGCGGATGGCTTTGTTTTCGCCCAGTCCCTGCATGCGTACATTCACTTGATAGCCTTGCTTTTCAAGTTCCGTCTTCCACACGCCGGCAATGTCTTCCTTGGTATGGTTGCCGCATACCAACAGCAACGGAACCAATGTCACGCTCTTGGGGCGTGTCTCTTTCAGTTGCAGCAGGGTTGCGTCCAGGGTAGGATATCCTTCAATGGTGCTGACGTGGAAGTTCTTCAGTCCATGGGCTTTCATCATGAAGTCGAGCATGGCGTAAGTAGCCGTGCTGGGTAGCTGGTTGCCGTGCCCCACATAGACAATGTCTTCTTTCTTTCCCAGCTGTTCGGCGGTCAGTATACCGATTACCTTCTCGCAGTCTTCGACGGAGTAGAGCAGGGGATTTCCCACTTTTATCTCCTTGAAGAAGGGACGGAGCTTGTCTGCATCCCTGCGGACGGAGGTCATCTCACTGCCTTCTATCAAGGTGGTGCTCTGGACGTAGATGGTCCGGTAGCCTTCGGCGCGAAGTTTCAGCAGTGCATCCGTAGGGCTGTCTTTGTACACACCCTCCTTGGCAAGTCTTTTTCGTACAATCGGCGAGATGTATGCTTCGCGCACTGTAAACTGCGGAAAGGCTTCTTGTGCCTCACGGGTCACGACGTCGAGCGTCAAGGCACGTGTCTGAGGGTCCGAACTGCCATAATGGGTGATGAGCAGAGCCGCCTTCTCCTCTTGTTGTACGGAGGAGAAGAGGCTGATGCCGAGTAAATAGAGAGTGATGAAAAAATGTTTCATAATTGTTGTTGTTTCTAAATGCGTTATGGAGAGATTATTTTAGTCTGAGTGCCAGGCTGATTACTACCGAACGTCCCGGAGAATACAAGGCGAAGTTCTTGTTCAGCGGGCGGTTGTCCTTCTTGTTGAAGATATTGTCTATGCCGATGCCCGGTTCGATGATAAAGTTGCGGAAGCCGTCGAAGGTATGGCGGGTATTGAAGTTCCAGATGCCGTAGCCCGGAGCATTGCCGTCCGCGTCACCCGGATAATAGACTTTGCTTTGCAGACGACCGTTCAAGTTGAGGTTCAAGGTATAGTCGCTCCAGCTGTGTGTATAGTTTCCGGTGATGGTGGCTGTATGGCGTATGCTGCGTTCGATGTTTTGCCATTCGCCTCCTTCGTTCAGACCGCGTCCATAGGCGTAGGTATAGTTTCCGGCCAGGGTGAAGCCCGGGAACAGATTGCCGTTCAAGTTCACTTCAAAGCCTTTGACGGTAGCTTTCTCGAAATTGAAGTAGTTCTTGACACTTAGGTTTTTCGTGGATGAAAGGTCACCGATTTCGGGGAACTCTTCACGCAACTGGTTCTGCTCTGCTTCCGGTAGGTCATCGAATTTAGTGGATTTGGAAGTTACCATGTTCTTTACATAGTTCAGATAGCCGGTGACGGAAGCACTGAAACGGTTGGTGCGGTATTCCATGTTGATGGAGTAATAGTTGCTGCGTTCGGGGTCGAGGTTCTCGTCACCCAATGAGATGGTGGCTCGTGTACCCATTGTCTTCTTGAACATGTGGTAGTAGAGCTCGTCAATTCCCGGAGCGCGGAATCCGGCAGCATAGGTGGCACGTACATTGAAGTTGCCTATGTTGTACATGGCTGCCACTTTGGGGGTGAAGCGTCCGCCCGTCTGTTCGTGATGGTCGTAGCGTACACCCACAACACCGGTCAGATGGTTCCATAGCTTCACTTCATGCTGGCCGTAGGCTGATGTCGTATAGACACTTTTGTCCAAATCGGAGTCGGGACGGCGGAGTACTTCACGGCGATAGTCTACACCGAACACCGTAGTGCTGTTGGTTGTAAAACCGAAGATACCTTTCAACTCGGCATCATGGAATTTCTGAAGCTTGGTAAGCGCATACTGTCCGGGCAGGTATCCGCTGTTTTCTATCAGGTATTTGTAGCGTGATGCGTAATTGTTTCCTGAATAGTCGAACTGGATAACGTTGCGTTTACTCAGTTTGTATTTGGCGCCTGCCCCCCAGTTGTAACCTTCGTAGGTAGTGTTGTACTTGCTTCCGCCGGTGATATCCTCGCGTTCTACCGGACGTTCGAGTCCGCGGTTGTAGTATCCACCGTTGGCATAGAAGGAAAGCTGTTCCGTAGCATCATAGGTAAACTTCTGCGAAAAGTTATTCGAGCTGTAGCCCAGGGAGAGCGGGGCAATCGTTTCGATGATGTCTTCTCCGTCTTCTGTCAGACGGCTGTTTTGCCAACCGTCGGAGTGGTCGTATTTATAGGAAGTGTAGGACCCTATTTTTCCTTGGGCGATGTCCAGATTCAAGCCTTGGGAGAATTGATTCTTTCTCGTATAGCTGCTATTGCTGCTGAAGGCTACCACATCTTTAGGCTCGTTGGTAATGATATTGATTACACCGCCGATGGCATCCGAACCATAAAGGGAAGAAGCGGCTCCGTTCAGCACCTCGATGCGCTTGACGCGGGTCATGTCTATTTGGTTGAGGTCGATGTTACCGGTAATGTCTCCCGTGACCTTGCGTCCGTTTACCAATATCAGCACGTGCTTGTTGGAGAGTCCATTCATCATCAGATAGGACCCCATCGCGTTCGGACGGAAGGAGAGCGAGGGTACCATCATGGTCAAGGCCTGCTGGAAGTCGGTGATACCGGCACGCTTTATCTCGTTGGCAGTGATAACCGATACCGGAGACGGAGTGTTCTTCAGTCGCTGATGTGTACCCGTACCCGTTACTACGACCGGGTTCAACTCGTGAGTTTTCTTGGTCATATCGTCGCTGTCACCTTTTTCTGCTTGTGCATAGGCACCGGTGGCGATGATTCCTCCCATAAGGAGAGCTGTGAGAAGTCTTTGCTTTATCATATATTGTTTTATTTTATATAACGCTGCAAATGTACATACCATTATCGGAGGGTGAAATACTTAATAGTTGTTATACTGCGATGGCCAAATAGCTATTAATAGGTACTGTATTCCCTTATTCCGGCACATAGATAATCTCTCCATTTTCAAGCTGATAGGCAACTCCCACTTTCTTTCCTCTTTTACCGGAGGTCTTTGGGTCTTCGCTGGGAGTGTATTTCTTGATTTCCTGCCCTTCTTTGGTAATGATTTCCATATTTTCCTTTCCGGGATTCTTCACCATGGTGAAGTCTTCTTTAGAAAACATCTCCGTCATATTGAAGCGGGAGACGAGAGCCACCATCAAGGCTACGGCAAAGACCATCGCTACGTCAAAAAGATTGGCTACCGTACCCATGGGGTCGGAGTCCGAATCGCTGTGCAGTAATCTGTTTCTCTTACTCTTCATAGTTTTCGTATCGTTAGTCCGTTATTCCTTTTCGGCCGTTTGGCGGCTTATCACTTTGTACAGATATTCCAAGTCGTTCATTTCGCGGGCATACCAGCGTTGTTTCACTTGCAGGGTAATGACGCCGACAGCAGCAATGACCAGCCCTACCACTGTAGTGGCAAAAGCCACCTGCATATTGTAGGCCATGGAGGAGATGTCTCCTTGTGCCAGCCCCACCAGTGCGGGACCCATCGGGATGAGGGTACCCATCAGTCCCAACATAGGACCCAGCTTGATGAAAGTACGCGAACGTCCCAACTCCTTCTCGGCTTCCACTTCATAATTGGCAAGCAGGTGTTCGCAGTAGGCGTCGTCATCCCGGTGTGCGGACAATTTGGACATGCTGCGGAGGAGAGGGGAGTTGCCTGCCGATGGGAGTTGCTGCAGCAGTCCGTCTATATTCTCTGGGGTAATGTTCTCCAGTGTTTCAGTGAATTGCTTCTGTAATTTCATCCGCTGGTAGAACTCGCCGAAGAAACCTCCCGCAAGGATAATGGCACGTAGAAAGAATAGCAGCAGCAGGACTACGACGGGAACCAGCAGCCCGTTTGAAATCCAGAACAGTGTGTTTGAGATTGTTTCCATATATCTTTTTAGTTTTTAATTCTTTAATTTATTTCAATAGCCCGTGGCAATGATGCTCAATATAACAATGAAAATATTAACAATGAACAGTACTTCCAAGCGCAGTGGTTTATCACCGATAGCATGCCGCAGCAGAAGGCTCCCAGCACAAACTGCAAGGAAAGTAACGCCGGCTGCTATCCATGAGAGACTGCCGAAATCTATTCCGGGAAAAGTGAAAAGCAGCAGTGCCAGGACATAGCATATTACTCCGCCTATCAGTATGCCGGGGTATAACTTCAGGAAGAGGGTGACCGCTTGTTTGAAGGCCGTGTTGCGGGTACGCATTTCTGCGAAACAGTCGAAACAGAAAGTTATCATTACGGCGGCTTCCAGAGTGACACATACCGACAAGTTCAACATCTGTGGACGGGAGGCAAAGAAAGCTGCCACCACGGTCTTGGACTGTTCCGTCATCCATGGAGTCACCAGCCACGCAAAAAAGGCACAGCCTGCGGCAACCGTCCACATTCCCCAGCGTGGATAGAACCCCACCTTTAATAGAAAATTGAGGGCGATGAATAGGGCTAACAGATGAATGGCGTATTCCATAATACTCTGTTTCTATTTATTCTTTTTTTCTTTTCTTCAACAGTACGACCAGTCCGATGAAGGTGATGACGACAAGACTGCCTGCAATCACTCCGTTCACCCTGTTCTTACGTACCGTTTGTTCGGAAGTCAGTTTGTGTTCTTTCAGTACGACATCCTTGCCATCGGTTGCGGATGCTTCGTGTACCTCCTTCATGTTCTGGGTATAGGTCTGCTTCTCGCTATTATCCAACTGGTCGGCAACGAACGACTGTAGCTTGTCATTGTCGCAAACGAATTCGGTACAAGCGGCACCTTTTTCGCGTGTGATTTGTGCATGCAGGGAAGCAGTGGTTTTCAGTTGCTCATCAGATGCTTTCCAGTAACCTTTGCGGGCGCTTTCCAGCATGACGGCTGTCATAGCCTGGAATGCGGCGGGATTGACGCGGAGGAAGTACTCGTGAATGCCCAGCTTATTCTCATCCTTTATATACATTCTATACAAGTCATTGAACAGTTCTTTGTCCATGGCCGACGGACGCATGACGTGCCAGCCGAAGATGTTGCGGAAGATTTCGCCGAACATCTGCGCCGAACCTTCCCCGCCTTTCATCCGCTCTTGTATAAAGGTAGGGTTCAAGATGGTGGAACGTGTCTCTACGGCAATGGCCTCTTTGGCATCCTGCATGCGGCGGTTGGTCCGGTTGCGGTAGTCTGCCATATAGGCATCCGGTTCCTTGCCGGTCACGGTTTTGACGGTGAGCGAGAGTCCACCCGTAAATTCATATACATGATCCAGGGAGATGGGCCCCCATGTGTTACTTTGACGGGGCTGGATGACAACATCCGTTTCGGACAGTGCCGAGGCAAACAAACCTTCCTGGACGTCTCCCCAATTTCCGTCGTCCCCATAAGAGGCACCCATATTGTTGAGGTATCCTTCGGCTATCTCCTTTTCGCTTTCCCACGAGCCGCTGTGCTCGGTATAGGCCATCATACCGGTACTGTATCCGCTGTTGATCGGTCCGAATACACGCATCACAGACATTTCACGGGCACGTTTGGGGGAAGCCCCTTTTTCTACCAGTAATTTTTCCTGCAACAGTGTACCCGATGCCACATAGTTGGGATAGGTCTCATCTCCGGCTTCCGATGCCAGACGTATAGCATCGGTCAGTAACTTCAAGCGGGAACCGGCTATGTCGCGTAGCTGTCCGGACACTTGTACCAGCACATTGATGCGCGGACGCCCCAGTTCTTCACTGGGCACCAGTTTCAGGTCAACCACTCTGCCTTGGGCGTCGCGTACGGGTTCTACTCCCAGCATCCAGAATACCTGGGCCAGCGTAGCTCCTTCCGTATTGATGAATTCGCCTGCCCAGAAGGTATAGCTTACTTTCCGGGGATATTCGCCGTGCTTGCTGATGTACTGTTTTAAAGTCGCTTCTGCCAATCGCTTTCCATCTTCCCAAGCCCTTGGGTTGGGAGTATTCTCGGCGTTGATGCTGTACATGTTGCGTCCGGTGGGCAGAACGTTCGGGTTCAGTACGGGGTCACCTCCCGGCGCAGGGAATACGGTTCCTCCGCTGAGTGCACGCACCATGGCATTCTGTTCGTTGACGGGGGAGGCAAGCAACTGTTCGCGATAGAGTAGGGCGGGGCGAAGCTCCGGTGCTACAGATGCAGTATCCTTGGGTGGATTCTGGAGTAAGGCGGTCAGTCTTTTCCTGGCGGCAGGCAAGTAGTGGTGGGCTATATAGGTGAAGTCTTGCAACTGCTCTGTGGTGATTTTGCCTTTATCGCGGTCCTTGCGGGCCGTTTCGTATGCCAGCGGGTCGGCAGCGACGGCGAGAGTGGTGGTCAGCAGGTCGCGGTCAGAATAAGGCTCGTTCATGGTGTAGTACGCACCCAGTATCTTTTCGTTGGCTATCTCTTCGGTGAAGGCATCCAGACGTTCCAACTCCTCGGCTGTATAGGGTTCGCCGGATATGGAATCCAGATTGAGGTCGCGGTGCAGCCCCAGGCGCATGGCCTCTTTTTTGATGTTCATTCCCAGAGCCCGGTGTTTGGCAGTCCCTTCGTCCAGCACTTTGTGAATATCTTCCAGCAAGGCCGAATAGCGTTGGCGCATACCGCTCTCCACGTAGGGCGGAGTGAGATGGGTGACCAGTACGGCATGTGTTCGGCGTTTGGCAATGATACCCTCGCCTACGTTTCCGGTGGTATAGAAGTAGAAGTGGGGGAGGTTACCAATCAGTACATCCGACCAGTCGGCCTGCGACTGTGCCACATTCTTTCCGGGCGTGTATTCCAAGTTGCCGTGGGTGCCGAAGTGAATCACTGCATCTGCCTTGAATCCTTTTTGCATATACAGATAAGGAGCCAGGTAGCTGTGGGGCGGCGCTACCGGCATTCCATGCACCAGTTTGAACTCATCATCTCCCAATGCCGGGCGGGGCTGGGGGAAGAGTAGGATATTGCCGAATTGCAGGCAGGTAATGGCAATACTGTCCTCTGTTACCAGCAGATTGCCGGGCGCATCTCCATATCTGTCTGTCACTTCCTGATATTTCTCGGGAAGGAGTACTTCGTGTGCCCATTGTTCGTATTGCTCGGTAGAAAGCCATATCGGGTGTGCCGTTTTCAAAAACTGTTCTTGTGCTCCTTTGGCATACGAACCCATGACGGCACCGTCACGATGTATCCGCTTGCCGAACTCCTCTACAGTAGCAGGCAGTCCACTGACGTCGTACCCTTCCGAACGCAGGCGTTTCAAGAAGTTATAGAGTGAAGGAATCACTTCCATACCGCTTGCCAGCAGGGCGTCTTTTCCCGGAGTCTTGAAGTAACAGATAGCAACGCGCTTTTCTTTGTTGGACATGTCTCTCAAGGACATGTACTTGGTAATATGGTCCACTACGGCATCTATCCGTTCATTTTCAGCGGTGTACAGATAGTATCCTTGTTTGTTTTCGTTTTGGGTAGCGATGCAGAGGGGTAGCATGCCTCCATCTATCTCAGGCACCACTACACGGGCGGTCAGTGTGCCACCGCTGACGGGGGTATCCGGGTCCAGCCATTCCTCGTGGGGCTGAATCAGCGGGAAGGGCATGAATAAAGGAATGTTTTCCTGGTGCAGCCAGTTGATGAGTGAGTCATTGCCCAGCCGTCCCATAGGCAGGTAGACTACTGCATCGGGATGGAGGGTACGTATCATATCGGCACGCGGTTGACCTCCGGCTGTGAAAGGATAGACATTGAAGCCTGCTTGTGTCAAGCACGTGATGAGGGAATCTACGTGGGCACGGTTTCCTTCCATCGGAAAGTTGAGTCCGGAAATCAGGGCAAGGTTGCGTCCGTCCTCATGGTAGAGATTTTTTTCTTTCAGATAGGCGGTCACCTCTTGCGGAGTACTGAAGTAGCGGCCGTATTCGCGGTGGTAGAACATGTTCTCCAGCAATGGGATGGGAGGCTCGTAATCCTGGTGTCTCCACCGGTGGGGAGTGGCGATGTGGCGCAGGTAGAGTAAGGCATTCCGGTAGTTGTGCTTGTTGCCGTTCTTGAGATACTCCCGTAGCGTATGCTGTTGTTCATTGGTAACATTGTGATTGAGGGAGAGGGTGAAATTTCGTAACGTATTCGTAAAGACTGGTACTCCGCTGGCACCCACCCGTTCCACTTCGGCAATCTGGCCGTCGTCAAGGTATAGCCCTCTGCTGTACATCACGATGGCATCATAGCCGGAAAGGTCCTTCACCTCTTCTTTTTTTATGCAGGTGACTTCTATCCGGGCGCAGTCATTGTTCAGGGCAATGTCGGCAGCTTGTGCCAGGGTTGCGTTGATAATAAGTATACGTGTAGGAGCAAGCCAGTACTGATAGGCCGCAAAGCTGCAGACAATCAATAGGGCTATGCTGCCGAGGAATATTCCAAGTCTTTTCTTATTCATACAAGTTTATTCTCGTTAATAGCGTTTTTGTCTTTTACAACATTTTCTTCTTATATAATTCACACTTAACGCCACACCCGTGATGCAAACGGCTGTACCTCCAAGCAGCAATACCCAAAGCACAGTCTTGCGCAGGGTGGCATTGGAGTTCAGACCGGGCAGACGCATGCGGTGCAGGGCTGTATAGCTCCAGTATTTCCAGCGGGAGGAGGTGTCTACATGGCGGATGATTCCCGTTTCCGGGTGAATGTAATAGACGCTCCGGTCCGGGTCGTCCACCGTTATCTTCCAGACGGGAAGCTGGGGTCGTCCGCGATACATATTGCTCATGTCGCGATAGTAGGTCTCGAAATGTTCGAGCCGGGAGATACGTATGCCGGGGATATGTTGTGAAGAATCACGCTGGGAGGTATAAATGCTTTCCACGCCTTTCAGGATTTCTTCTTCGGAGAGTTGTAACGGACGCGGCAGGCTGTCGGCGGCATCGATGTAATACTCGTTTTTTCTATCTTTTACGATGTAGTAGGGATGTTCGCGGAAGTTGCGCCACTCTATCTGCAAAGCTTGGGGATAGGCAGCTATGACACGGCGGTAGTCCAAGGGGTAATCCTCCGGTTGTGGGGCACGGGCATGGAGCGTGCGTGTGGCGCTGCCTTTCTTCAGTGCCGGTTTATGAATCCATTCGGGAATGTCTGCCAGAGACATCATGCCGCTGAAGGTGAAGGTCAGTACGAAGATGCCGAAAAAGATTCCGCTGACGTAGTGCCAGTGATACCATCTTTTTCGGTAGGGGGAGAACTTGGGATGGCGGCTTCGGTGCGTCTTACGCCATACATCCACAGTTACCCAAATGCCGGCAATGACCATGAGACAACCCAGAGCTGTGAGCCAGATGACGGTCTTAGTCCAAAGGACGGTGTCCTGCCGCAGCCAGGTGAAGTATACCCAGTGGGGAATGGCACCCAGCCATGCCCAGAAGCGTTCGCTTCTGTTGGAGAACTGCAAGGCCTCACCGTTTTGTGAACTCAGATAGAGCTGTGTCCCGGCATCGTCGGCAAAGTATATTTTATAAATGGGCATTTCCTTTTTCAGTTCAGCGAAGGGAATCCATTGGTCCAGAGAGTGGAGGGTGTCGATACGGGTAATGGGAGAAGAACACCACAAAGCTGCTGTCCGGTGCAGGTGTTCACTGTCCAGAGAGGGTCGTGAGATGGTGGAATCGGCAAGGAAATGAAGCGTGCCTTTTGTGGTACTAAAGCTGAACTCGGGGTGTCCGGCATTGAGGTTCAGTATCGTAGACCTGACCTTTACGCCACGGGGCAGGCGGGCTGTGACGGAGGAGATGTCCGGAAGTGAGTCTCCGGTTTGGGAGAGCATATCCAGCTTTTGCATTTTCTCTTTGGCGCTGACACGGGGAAAGCGGTGGTACATCATCACGAAGGCGGAGAGGAACCACATGAGAAATAGGATACAGAGCAAAGTGCCCAGTATCCTATGAATAGAGTACATCAGTTTGGTGATAACATTCATTGTCGTTCGCGTTTTTCCTGCAAAAGTACAAGATGATTCAAGAACACTAAATACCCACTAATGGGTATATTATTCTGTGTCTTTTCCGGCAGCATAGGCCGCCTTCTTCGTCATGATGTCCAGCATGCGGTGCTTCAGTCCGAAACGGATATGGTCAATGAATATTTCTTGAATTTCCGGAATTTGTCCCAGTCCTTCCAGTTGTGCACTGACGGTGAAGCCTTCTTTCTCGAGCATCTCCTTCCACTCTCCGGCAATGTCGTTTTTGGCATGGTCTCCGGCAACAAACATGAAGGGTATGAGGGTCACACGTTTGGCTTTCCCGGCTTTCAGTTGTGCCAGCATGGTGTCAAAGGTTGGATAACCTTCGATGGTGCCCACATGGAAATTGGTCAGTCCGCCTGCTTTCAGCATATAGTCCATCTGACTGTAGATGGCGGTACTGGGGGTATAGGTGCCGTGGCCCACAAGGACGAAGTGTTCTTTGGTAGCTTTCTTGCTTTGTGCCGGGGCGTTGTAGCGGTTCCCCAGAATACTTGCCACTTTCTCTGCATCTTCGATAGAGTAGAGCAGGGGAGTACCTACACGTATTTCCTTGAAGAAGGGTAGTGCGTTTTCCACATCCCGGCGGAGGGATTCCATTTCTACTCCGTCAATGATGTTGGTACTCTGTACGATGAGGTGTGTGTAACCTTCGCTGCGCAGTTTCAGCATGGCATCCAGTGGAGTCAGCTTCGTGATGCCGCGCTCTTTCAAGCGGCGGATGATGATGCGCGACGTATAGGCTTCTTGGAACTTCAACTCCGGGAAGGCGGCTTGTGCCTTGGCGTTGATGGCATCAATGGTGAGGGCGCGGGTATCGTCGTGCGTAGTGCCGAAGTGCACCATGAGCAGGGCGGCTTTGTCGCCGGGTTTCATACTTGCAAGCATATCGCTGTGCTCGTAGTTGCCTCCCCCGTGCGCATGGCAGAGGAGGAGGAAATTACAAAGGAATAAAAAGACAAACAAATTCTTCATAAATACTGATGCTTGTTTTAATCGTTCTCTATGACACGTATCATATCGAAGTAGAAGCGTCCGTCCACTTCGGCTCCTTTCTCTACATTACCGGTCTTGATGTCATAGATGTAGATAACGGCGTTGGCATCTTCTTCAGTGTTTACACCAATGTATGCTTTGTTGTTGAAGATGACAGAACGCTGTGAGAAGCGACCGCCGCTGTAACCGATTTCCTTGCCATCATAGCTTAAGCGTGTCTTGGTTCCGGTGGTAAGATCGAGGATGGCGTAGTAGTGAGAGTAAGCGTCGATGCCGGGTTGCTTATCTGCAGCGGGTCTATCGGCATTGTCATTACGTGCATACACTAAGGCTTTGTTCCCTTCCAGATATTGAATGGTCAGCAATTTGCCGTCGGCATTGGGATAGCCGTTGTAGGAAGCGTCGAATTCTGTTTCGCCTTTGTTGATACGTAGCAGGATGCCTTTGAAAAAAGCGTTATCTTCTTCGTGGAAACAAGCTAGGTAGAGATTGTCTGCTTCGTCGTACATTACGCAGTTTTGCATCAGTTCTCCGTAAGCGCTTCCTGCCATTTCGCATTCGATGGGAGAGAGTACATCTTTTTCTACTTCCATGGTAGAGGGGTTGATAATGGCTGTATGGAAGTTAGGCTCTTGCTGGTCTATATTCGTCAAACCGTCTGTCTCTTTCCAATAGTAGAAGTAGTACAATCTGTTGTCTGATTTGCGGTAGGTGAGGATACCGGAGCTTGTCAGTTTGAGCCAGTTGGTGGGGGCTGGTATGTTGAGTTCACCTTCAGCAAGGATAGTCAAGTCCTCTGCGTTCAGTTTCGTATAAAGAATCTTGTCCTTCTTACCATTGGTAGACATGATGACGAGTGTGTTGTCATCAATCCAGGCATGTGTGTAGGAACGTACCTTATAGCTGTTGGCCTTGAAAGGACGTTCTGCAATAACCTGAACTGCATTGTTCTTGATTTGATATTTTACGAAACGGTCGTTGGTTGCGGGTATTTGGTAGTAATATTTTCCTTTTGAGATAGTCTCCATGGAATAATCTCCCAGTTCCGAACCTTCTCTTTTCACAGTGATGACACCCTGCTCTGTGGCCAATGAGTTGACGCTATGGACAATAGTGGTATTCTTGCTACTCATCCCACCGTGTTTGTCTACGGTGACAAATAGGTCGAAGTGATAGTTATCCTCATTGACTTCCGGGTCGGGATTAGGATTAGGTTCCGGGTCATCATCGGAACACGCTGTGAATGACAGTGCCATCATGGCAGCCATAAAGGCAATCAGTGTAAATTTGAATTTTCTCATTTTGAATGAATTATTAAATGATTAGTTAATGAATAGTCTGAATTTAGCAAAAAAAGCACGTCCGGGCTTCTGCAGCTTGTAGTTGTCATAGGCTGTCTTGTCGAGGAAGTTGGTACACTCCAAAGCCAGATTATAGCGTCCGCGTCTCCATGAGTAAGTGATGTCGGCATTACAGATGTGCTGGGCGGGAATGCGTGCCTTGTTATCATATGCGCCGTAAGCTTCCCAGGTCAGGAAGTACCAGTGTACCCATTGATAGGTACAACCCAGGCGCAATCTGCTTTCGGGCAGGGCAATGTTGCGGAAGGTATAATAAGCCTCTACGCTACCGAATAGCCACGGGCGGTTGGGCACACGGTTGTTATAGGTGGCAGAGGGCTTTCCGTCACCCTTGTACTTCTGCTGGTCGCGAGTGTCCTGGTAGCTGACGTTTGTGGCGAGTTGCAGTCTGCCTTGCCAGTCGTAGCGCATTTCCCCTTCCGCACCTTTTACATGGACAGCCGGGACGTTGGTATATTGCATTGTACCCTCTTTCTCGGCAATGCTGGTCTGAATGTAGTTGTCTACCTTACGGAAAAATCCGCTCATCTCATAATAGAATGTATGTCCATTGCCCGGGTGCCATGTGCCGAACAGAGAGGCATTGAAGTTGTTGCTGTTTTCCGGTTTCAGTGCCACGTTGGCATAGATGGTGGTACCGTTTCCCAACAGCTCGCGGGCGATGGGCAGTCTTACGCTATGCTCGTAGGATACTTTGATGGATAAAGGTTCCACGATGATATACCGGAGTCCGGCACCGTAACCCAGGTAGTTCTTGGTGGTGGAGCCTTGCACATCCTTCGAGCCGGTCACGCTGGATTGGTCGGTCTGCCGGATATTGGGATGGTTGATGTAGTCTTTTATGAAGAATACGTTTTCCATCTTGCCATCCAACAGAGACTGGTTGTAGGAGAGTCCCAGGATATGTTTGGTAACCACATCTTTTGACGGCTCGAAGCTGGTATCAAGGTCATCGAAGCGGTCGTTTCCGGTACGGCTCAAATGGTAGTTCAGATTAAAGCTGTGATGGGTATTCAGCTGATAGTCCAGGTTGGTGCGCATGATGGTGAGCGGACGCTTGTAGTGGCGCATGGATGGTTCTTTGCCCATAATCTCGTTGCGCTGGCTCACGATGTATCCTCCGTCCCAATAGTACTTCCGATAGGCAGTGTCCACGGTCAAGGAATGGTCCCAGGTGTGGGAGAGGGAGGCATTCAGTTGCATGTTCTTCAGGATGAAGTTGTACTTCTGATAGCGGGCAGAAATGTTCCAGGAATCGGAATTCCTTTCTGCCATTCCGTATACTTTGTTTTGAACAGACCCCGTCTGCAGTTCCTTGTCTGTTTTTGAATAGGAGGCGGAAACAAAGAAGGCATCAGCCCAGGATTTGTTGACAAATCCGGCTTCCACCTGTGCCAGTAGCGAGAAGTAGCCGTCATGAAAACGCTTGGGATTGCCATATATGAAGTTGTCCCCGCTTTCGTCGCGCATCTGTACATTCTTCATTCTATAATCGTTTTTGGAGTAGTTGATGCCAACGGTGGGCCGGACTATTAGTCCGGTTTTCTTTTCTACGAACTGTGCATTCAAGTCTGCCTTGTGGGTATGGAAGGAGCCGATGCCGTAAGATACATCCAGATAATCCTTTTTTTCCTGCTTTGTAATGATATTGATGGCGCCGCCCAGTGCATCTGTTCCCAAGCTGGCAGGGACTACTCCTTTGTATATCTCAATCCGGTCTATGATGTTAATGGGTAAGTTGGCGAGGGAAACACCGCTTCCTTTGGTGTCCAGTGGCATTCCGTCCAAAAAGTAGCGGACTGAATTTCCAGACATTCCATTGATGGAGAGGTCGAAGTCCGAGCCAACTCCGCCTTCCTCTCTCACCTTAATGCCCGTTGTACGGTTCACCAGGTCGTTGAGGTTATTCAGTGAGTTTACTATCGGCTTGATGTCGAGTGCATTGACAGCAAAGGCTCCTTCCTTCACTTTCTGCGTTTGGGTCTTTCCGTAGACCTCGACAGAGCTCAGCGTTACGGCACTTTCCTGCAATGTGAAGTTCTGTTTTTTATCCTGCCGGATGTCAAGGGATTGTTTCACGGTTTGGTAGCCCAGGAAGGAGACGACGAAAGTATGTTTGCCCGGAGCGACTTGCAGTGAATACTTCCCCTGGTCGTTCGTATAGGTGCCGGAGGTGGTGTTTTCCACTGCGATGGTGGCTTGGGCTACCGGTGTCCCGTGCTGGTCTATGACTTTTCCGGATAAGGTGACCTTATTCTGTGCCATACTACCTGCAGGCAGTAGGCAGATAAATGTAAATAGCAGTCCTGTGATGAATCTCATTTCAGTTCCTTATAAGCGTTCGTAACTTGCCCTCAAGGAAAAAATGAACAAAGAGAAAGATTCCTTTATATGGATAAAGAATGCCCCGACTCAATGTTTTGTTGCTTTATTCCCCGAAAGCACTAAAACTATGTTGTCTTGGCAGGTCTTCTGACTTATCCCTCTTTGAATGCCTTCCCATCCGCCGGGCGGACAGTGGCTTGTAGAATATTCAAAGATTTTGGAAGGACTTACAGCAGCGGGTCTGTTCAGGATTTGCACCTGATTCCCTTTTTCATCACTCATCTCCAACAGAACCGGGAGAGGTGAAACCAAAACTGGGACAAAGATAACAAAAACTATTAGGTTTGCGAATACTCCTGATAATTTTTGTTATCTTTGTCCGCGAATTGGTTCCGGATGCATGTTTCCATCATCTGGATTAAAAGGGAATCGGGTGTAAATCCCGGACAGTCCCGCTGCTGTGAAGCTCCGTTTATATCATGAAAAACACCCTTGCCACTGATATGCATTGAAATATCGGGAAGGCTTCAGGATTAGGAGTCAGTCAGAAGACCTGCCATTCATTAAAGGCTGCCTTTGCTCGTGGGTTAGGAAGACAGTACGAAGATATTAGTTGAACATTTAAACAAGAAATGGAATGCCTTTGTTAAAGGTATGTCCGCATTGTGGTGTGACTATATATATCCTTTATATATTAAAGAAAAAGTAAAATGATTAAGAAAGTATTGATTGCCAACAGAGGTGAGATTGCCTTGCGCGTCATGCGTTCGTGCCGGGAGATGGGACTGCTTACGGTTGCCGTCTTTTCCGATGCCGACCGTACTTCTCATCATGTGGCATATGCCGATGAGGCTTATCCGATAGGACCGGCCGTGGCAAAAGAGAGTTATCTGAATATTGAAAAAGTGATTGCCACGGCAAAGCGATGCGGTGCCGATGCCATCCATCCGGGTTACGGCTTTTTGTCGGAGAACTCGGAGTTTGCACGCCGTTGCAAGGAGGAAGGGATTATCTTTATCGGTCCCGCCGCCGAGACGATGGAGGCGATGGGCGACAAGATAGCTGCCCGCAAGCGAATGATTGCGGCAGGCGTACCCGTGGTTCCCGGAACGGAACAACCCTTGCAGAGTGCCGAAGAAGCTGTGCGCATCTGCAACGAGATAGGCTACCCCGTGATGCTGAAGGCGTCTATGGGTGGCGGTGGTAAAGGTATGCGCCTTATCCATAGCGAGAGCGAAGTGGTGGAAGCCTACAACACGGCACGCTCCGAGTCCATGTCCTCCTTTGGAGACGACACGGTCTATCTGGAAAAGTTCGTGGAAGAACCCCACCACATCGAGTTCCAGATATTGGGCGACAACCACGGCAACGTCATCCACCTCTTCGACCGCGAATGCTCCGTGCAGCGTCGCAATCAGAAGGTGGTAGAAGAAAGCCCGTCACCCTTCCTTACGCCGGAATTGCGCCGGGAGATGGGGGAGAAGGCGGTTGCCGCAGCCAAGGCAGTAAACTACTCCGGTGCAGGTACCATCGAGTTTCTGGTAGACAAGAACCGTCGGTTCTACTTCCTCGAAATGAATACGCGCTTGCAAGTAGAGCACCCCATCACGGAAGAAGTGGTAGGCGTGGACCTGGTGAAAGAGCAAATCCGCATTGCTAACGACGAGGTGCTGCACCTCAAGCAGGAGGAACTGTTCCAGCGCGGCCATGCTATAGAGTGCCGCATCTGTGCCGAAGATACGGAAAACAACTTCATGCCGTCTCCCGGTGTCATCAAGCAACTGACGGAGCCGAACGGAATCGGTGTGCGTATAGACAGCTATGTGTACGACGGCTATGAGATTCCCATCTACTACGACCCTATGATAGGTAAGCTCATCGTATGGGCAACCACCCGCCAGTATGCCATCGAGCGTATGCGCCGTGTGCTCTACGAGTACAAGATTACGGGCGTAAAGACCAACCTTGCCTATCTGAAGCGCATCATGCACGTGCCCGACTTTGTGAAGGGAGAGTACAACACCCTCTTTATCGAGAAGAACGCCCGCATGCTGGTACGCATCAACACTGCCAACGAAGAGTTGGAGAACATAGCCATGATAGCTGCCTATATGGACTATCTGGTTAATCTGGAGGAGAATGTTTCGGCACAGCTACCCGATGCCCGCCCCATCAGCCGTTGGAGGGAATTTGGCTTGCAGAAGGGAGTGCTCAGGATTTAAGGAATGGATAATTGATAATGGATAATTAATAATGGAAATACATATAGGAGACCGTATCGCAGACATTACCCTGGTGGGTAAGGAAGGGAATAAGGTACAACTTACCATTGACGGAAAGCCCTACGAAGTGGACATTGTGATGGCAGAGAACGGAAGTTGCTCCATCCTGCACAACGGAAACTCGTTCAACGCAGGCCTTGTGCGCGGCGAGGGCGGCAAGAGTTATGACATCAGCATGCTCCAGCGTTCCTTTCATGTGGACATCGTGGACACGCAAGCCAAGTATCTGCACATGAAGAAAGGAGCCGACGAGAAGCAGGGCGACAAGATTCTGGCGCCGATGCCGGGCAAGGTAGTGAGCATCCCCGTCAAGGTGGGCGACCGACTGGCTGCCGGAGACATTGCCGTGGTGCTGGAAGCCATGAAGATGCAGAGTAACTATAAGGTAAATGCCGACTGCATCGTCCGCAACATCCTCGTGAGCGAGGGCGAACCGGTAAATGCCAACCAAGTATTGATTGAATTGGAGTTGATAAAGGAGGAATAATCCCGAGTCGCATTCAGTCCGTATATTATAAATCACTAAATTGTAAATGCAAATATGAACAGAGAAGAAATATATCGCCAGTTTGAGGAACTGGATAAACGTGCCTCGCTGGGTGGGGGCGTAGACAAGATAGAGAAACAACACGCCTCCGGCCGCATGACTGCCCGCGAACGTATTGACATGCTGCTGGACAAAGGCTCGTTCAATGAGCTGGACAAGTTCGTGAACCACCGTTGCACCAACTTCGGCATGGAGAAGAAACAGATTGCCGGAGACGGCATGGTGTCCGGTTACGGAAAGATAGACGGCCGCCTTGTATTTGTCTATGCCTACGACGTCACGGCGCATGGCGGTTCGCTCAGCGAGACGAATGCCGCAAAGATTGTAAAGGTGCAGCAGCTTGCCCTGAAGAACGGTGCTCCCGTCATTGCCCTCAACGATTCGGGCGGCGCACGCATCCAGGAAGGTGTGAACAGCTTGGCAGGCTATGCCTCCATCTTCTATCAGAACACCATTGCGTCGGGTGTCATTCCGCAGATATCCGCTATTCTGGGTCCGTGTGCCGGTGGGGCATGCTACTCTCCGGCGCTTACCGACTTTATCTTCATGGTAAAGGAGCAGAGCCACATGTTTATCACCGGTCCGGACGTGGTAAAGACCGTGACCCACGAGGAGGTGGACAAGGAGGAACTGGGCGGTGCCTATACGCATAGCAGCAAGAGCGGCGTTACCCACTTCATGTGCAATACGGAGGAGGAGACACTGATGAGCATCCGCGAGCTGCTGAGCTTCCTGCCGTCCAACAATATGGAAGATGCTCCCTTCACTCCCTGTTCCGACGATATCCATCGCCGGGTAGAGGCGCTTCAGACCGTCATTCCTGAGGACCCGAACATGCCTTATGACATCAAGGATATTATAGAACCGGTGCTGGACAACCAGTACTTCTTCGAAGTGATGCCTCACTTTGCCAAGAACGTCGTTATCGGTTTCGGTCGTCTGAACGGGCGTTCGGTAGGTATCGTGGCAAACCAACCTGCCTATCTGGCAGGTGTGCTCGATATTGATGCCAGCGACAAGGCGGCACGTTTCATTCGTTTCTGCGACTGCTTCAACATCCCGCTGATAACCTTCGAAGATGTTCCCGGCTTCTTGCCCGGAACGATGCAGGAGCACAACGGCATCATCCGCCATGGCGCCAAGATTGTCTATGCCTATGCCGAGGCCACCGTGCCCAAGATAACGCTGATTACCCGCAAGGCATACGGCGGCGCCTACATCGTGATGTCCAGCAAGCCGACGGGTGCCGACGTGAACCTGGCTTATCCGCAGGCGGAAATCGCCGTGATGGGTGCCGAGGGTGCAGTGAACATCCTCTACCGCAAGTCCTCTGCCGAAGAGAAGCAGGAGATTATCAAGGAGTATGAAGACAAGTTCTCCAACCCTTACCGCGCCGCCGAGCGTGGCCTCATAGATGAGGTCATCATGCCGCGTGACACTCGCTACAAGCTGGTGCAGGCATTGGAGATGGCGCACAACAAGAATCAGAGCAATCCACCGAAAAAGCACGGCAACATGCCTTTATAATAGTAGTTATTTTTTATGTGTGAAATGCGTATCCCCGGAGAAGTGATTTCTGTGGGGATACACTTTTTAAATAGAGAATTAAGAATTAAACAGTAAGGTTGAAAAGTAAAAAGTAAAAACTAAAGATAGAAACTATGGAACTATTAAGAAACCTCTTTGAGGGTTATCCCAATCTTTGGGGCGGAGGAGTGGCACACTCTGTCCTGATTCTGTCCCTGGTCATCACCTTCGGTATCATGCTGGGCAAGTTGAAGGTGGCAGGCATCTCGCTGGGTGTCACCTGGATTTTGTTTGTGGGCATTGTCTTCGGACATTTCGACATGAACCTCGACGAACATCTGCTGCACTTCCTGAAGGAGTTCGGCTTGATACTGTTTGTCTATTCCATCGGTCTGCAAGTGGGGCCGGGATTCTTCTCCGCTTTCAAGAAGGGTGGACTTACGCTGAACATGGTAGCAATGCTTTCCGTCTTCCTCAGCGTGGTTATCACCATTGTGTTGCACTTTGCCACCGGAATTCCCATTACTACGATGGTGGGTATCTTGTCCGGAGCAGTGACCAATACCCCCGGTCTGGGTGCTGCCCAGCAGGCAAACAGTGACCTCAACGGGGTGGATGCTCCGGAAATCGCACTCGGATATGCCGTTGCCTATCCGCTGGGTGTGGTGGGCTGCATCTTGGCGCTGCTTGCCTTGAAGTTCTTCATGCGGATTAACACCAAAAAAGAAGAGGAGGATGCCGAGCACGGGCTGGGCCATCTGCAGGAGCTGACCGTGCGTCCCATATCGGTAGAGATACGCAATGAGGCAATAGACGGCAAGCGGATCAGAGATGTGAAACCATTGTTGAACCGTGCGTTTGTCATCTCCCGCATCCGGCACACCGGCAGTCAGGAAACAGAACTGGCGAATGCCGATACGGTGCTACACATGCAGGATGAAATTCTGTTCATTGCCAACCCGAAAGATGTGGAGGCCATTGTTGCCTTCTTCGGAAGAAAAATTTCGGTGGAGTGGGAACGGGAGGACAAGAACTTGATTTCACGCCGCATCCTCATCACCAAGCCGGAACTGAACGGCAAGTCTCTGTCTCAGCTCAAGATACGTAACAACTTCGGTGCCTGCATCACCCGTATCAACCGTTCGGGCGTGGATCTGGTGGCAACTCCCCACTTGCAGTTGCAGATGGGAGACCGTGTGACGATTGTAGGCAGTGAGCTTGCCGTGAGCCATGCGGAGAAGGTATTGGGTAACTCGCTGAAGCGTCTCAACCATCCCAACTTGATTCCTATCTTCCTGGGTATTGCCCTGGGATGTATCTTGGGCAGTCTGCCGTTCATGTTCCCCGGCATTCCCCAACCCGTGAAACTGGGACTGGCCGGTGGACCGTTGGTGGTTTCCATCCTCATCAGCCGTTTCGGGCCTCAATATAAGCTGATAACCTACACGACGATGAGTGCCAATCTGATGATACGCGAAATCGGTATCGCCTTGTTCCTGGCCTGCGTGGGGTTGGGTGCAGGAAAGGGATTCATCGATACCATTATCTACGAAGGCGGCTATGTGTGGATTGGCTATGGGGCCATCATCACGGTCGTTCCGTTGCTGGTGACAGGATTCATGGGGCGCTATTTCTGGAAGCTGAACTACTATACGCTGATAGGTGTGCTGTCCGGAGCTAACACCAATCCACCTGCATTGGCCTATTCCTCGGACTTGACATCCTGCGATGCCCCTGCGGTGGGATATGCCACGGTCTATCCGCTGGCTATGTTCCTGCGGGTGCTGACGGCTCAGTTGCTGATACTGGCACTGGCGTAGTTTCACCATAGATAATCTATGGTACATAGGTTGATTTGATAACAAGTAATGTAAAGAGAGCTAACAAGTAATGTTAGGCTGCTTTACATTACTTGTTATTTTTGTTTGTAGTATTCCTCCGCTTGTGCCAGTGTCTCCGGTTTGCCGATGTCGAACCAGCGGAATCCTTGTAGCGGATAGCCTTGTATGTGCACCTTTGTGCAGGCGGACAAGTAGAAAGGAATGATGGAGAACTTGCCGTCCCACTGCCCATCGTCCATCAGGCGGAAGAGGGAGGGGGAGATGACATGGATTCCTCCGAAGGCGAGTTCCCGGTACTTCGTTTCCCGGTAGTCGAAGCCTGCCGGTTTCACCTCTCCGGTGGACTTGTTTATCCAGCCGTGCAGGTGGTAGTCGTCGTCAAAAAGGAGATAGCGGGAAGTCTTGCGCTCGCTCACAAGCAGGGTAGACTCCGCATCGCTCTCCAGATGGTGGCGATAGAGACCTGCAAGGTCAATATCCGTCAGAATATCCGCGTTGTGCACCAGAAAAGGTTCTTGTCCGTCCAGAAAGGGGCGTGCCTTTTTGATGCCTCCTCCGGTGTCGAGCAGCATGCCGCGTTCGTCGCTGATGTGAATCTCCGTGCCGAAGTTGTCGTGGGCACGGAGGAAGTCGATAATCTGCTCCCCGAAGTGGTGGATATTGACCATTATCTCGTTGAATCCTGCTTCCTTCAACCGCAGTATCACCCGTTCCAGCATGGGCTTTCCTGCTACGGGAACGAGGGCCTTGGGCATGTGGTCCGTCAAGGGGCGCAACCGGGTGCCCAGGCCGGCGGCGAAAATCATGGCTTTCATATTGGCATATTCTCACATTAGCACATTAAACTTTGGCCTTAAACGTCTGTTCAATATTCTGTTCTCTATGTATCAGGTTCACTTGCACGCCGAACTTCTTGTGCAGATGTTCCGCCAGGTGTTGTGCCGAATATACGGAGCGGTGCTGTCCGCCGGTGCAGCCGAAGCAGACAGACAGATTGGTGAAGCCGCGTTCCATGTAGCGCTTCACGGAAGCGTCGACAAGGGCGTAGGCATGCTCCAGGAATACGGCTATCTCGCCGTCGTCTTCCAGGAAGCGGATAACGGGTTCGTCCAGTCCCGTGAAGGGTTTGTAACGCTCGTACTTGCCGGGGTTGTTCACAGCGCGGCAGTCAAAGACGAAACCTCCTCCGTTGCCCGTGGAATCTTCGGGGATACCTTTTTTGTAGGCAAAGCTGGTGACTTTCACCACGAGGCGGCGCTTTTGCAAGTCGTCTGTAAACTGTTTCAGCTCGGTAAGTTCGCGCAGAATCCGGCAGAGGTAGGGATATTCGGGATAAGGCTCTTGGAGCAGCTGGCGCAGGTTCTCGATGGCGAAGGGGACACTTTGTATGAAGTGGGGCTTCTTCTCGAAGTAACCGCGGAAACCATAGGCACCCAGCACCTGCATGGTGCGGAACAATACGAAGTGGCGAAGCTGGGCATAGAAATAAGCCTCGTCCACGGGCTGGTACTTGCGCAGGGCGTCGATGTATTCCTTCAGCAACTCTTGGCGCAGGCTGTCGGGATAGTTTGCTTTGGCTTGCCACAAGAAGGAGGCTACGTCGTAGTAAACCGGACCTTTGCGTCCGCCCTGGAAGTCGATGAGCCACGGCTCGCCGTCCTTTATCATAACGTTACGGCTCTGGAAGTCGCGGTACATGAAGGTGGCGGAGCTGCTACGGAGCAACACGTCTGCCATCTTCTGGAAGTCGTCCTCCAGCCGGTCTTCCTGAAAGTCCATCCCCGTAGCCTTGAGGAAGCAGTATTTAAAGTAGTTCAGGTCCCACAGAATGCTGCGGCTGTTGAACTCTGCCTGCGGGTAGCAGTAGGAGAAGTCCATGCCGTCGGCTCCGGCAAACTGCACGGCGGGCAGCAGACGGATGGTCTTGCGCAGTAACTGCTTCTCATCCTCGCCGAATACGCTGGTCTTGCGGCCTTTCTCGATGGCATTGAATAGGAGCGAGTCGCCCAGGTCTTCTTGCAGATAATAGATATCATCTTCGGAGCGGATGAACACTTGCGGTACGGGCAGTCCTTTCTGGCGGAAATGTTCTGCCATGTAGAGGAAGGCGCGGTTCTCCTCCACAGACTCTCCGCTGACGCCGATAAGTGTAGGACTTCCGATGAGGCGGAAGTAACGGCGGTTGGAGCCGGAGGAGGGGAGTTCGTCAATCTGTTCCGGTTCGTGTCCGGTATGTGCGATGTAGAGTTTCTTAAGTTCTTCGGTTATCATGGTGGTATGTTTTATTTTGGCAGCTAAGATAAAACTTTTGTCGGAGATATGCTTATCTTTGCACGTTGAAAATGTGCTAATGTGCCAATATGCCAATGTGCCAATGACCTGCGGCATGGGGAAGTAGCGCAAGTATAGCGCAGCCGATTAGCACATTGGTACATTAAATCATTAGCACATTAATTATGCGTTCCATCTCTCAGTTTCTCATAGCCGCCCCTACATCGGGCAGTGGAAAGACCACCGTCAGTCGTGGACTGATGGCATTGTTTGTGAAGAAAGGTCTGAAGGTGCAGCCTTTCAAGTGCGGTCCCGATTATATAGATACTAAGTATCACGAGGCGGTATGCGGCCGTCCTTCCGTCAATCTGGATACTTTCATGGCATCTCAGGAGCACGTAAGCAGTCTGTATGCACGCTATTCGGCGGATGCGGATGTTGCCGTGGTCGAGGGGATGATGGGGATGTACGACGGGTACGACCGCGACCGGGGCTCGTCGGCAGAAGTGGCACGGCTCTTGGGTATTCCTGTGGTGCTGGTGGTTGATGCCAAGTCGGCTGCCTATTCCATGGCTCCTTTGTTGTCGGGGTTCATCAATTTCCGTCCGGATATACGTATTGCGGGAGTTATCTTCAATCGTGTCGGCTCGCTCCGCCACTACCGGATGCTGCAGGAGGTCTGTGAAGACTTGAACGTGACTTGTCTGGGCTATCTGCCCAAGCAGAAGGAACTGGAGCAGGAGTCACGCCATCTGGGGCTGGATTTCAGCCGTTCTAAGGAGACGGAGGGGCTGGACATGCTGGTAGGCTTGCTGGAGGAACATGTGGACTGGGAACTGCTGCTCTCGACAACCGGGCTTCCATTGCCTGCGGCGGCTGTGGAGGAGAAGCCGATACTATCAGAGCCGGGGAAGCTGCATATCTCGGTAGCGCGCAACGAAGAGTCCTTTTCCTTCCTCTATGCGGAACATCTGGATATTCTGCGCCGTATGGGCACGGTCACTTTCTTCAATCCGGAGCAGGACCGGGCTGTTCCGCAAGAGACGGATTTGCTCTATCTGCCCGGCGGCTATCCCGAGAACCGTCTGGAGGAACTTGCCGGGGCAAGGCTTGCCAGGGAGTCTATCCGCAGCTATATAGAGGCTGGTGGCAGGACGCTGGCAGAATGCGGGGGGATGATATATCTTTCGCAGTCCGTTCTTTCTGATGGGGATACGGACGGGGGAGGCAGTGATACAGACGGAAGAAGCACCGGGAACAGTGTAAGCAATGTCGGAAATGAGATGGTGGGAGTATTACCTTTCAGCATCACGAACGAGCGTAAACGCAGGAAACTGACATTGGGATACCGTCGGTTCGACTATAACGGATGGCGGCTTAAAGGACACGAATTCCATTATACGCAGCTTGCTGTGCCCGAAGCTGGTGGAAAAGAAAGTGGTGCGTACAGTCTTACTCCCTCGATAGTGCAGGTTTTCAATGCCAGAGGAGAGAAGGTCGCTACTCCCATTTTTCGTTATAAGAACCTGATTGCCAGCTATACACATCTGTATTGGGGCGAGATGGATGTGATGTCTTTGTTCGGTGGAGCCTAATCTTGTAAAACATCTTTTGAATCTGCTGGACTTTCCTTCTTTTTCCTTTCATGTTTTGCTTGAAAAGTCCCGGTATTTCTGCATATTTATATTCCAAATTTGTTTGTATCTTTGCGATAGAGAAAAGGTCTACGGGCTGTGAGGGAGTCCCCTTTACAATCCGGGCTATAGTAGCTGATTTTGAAGAGTTATCCCATGCAGGAAAGTCCTCTACACGTACCTCTGTAAAGGATGAACATCTTAAAATGGAGTTTGTCGATGGTGATTCGATTGGTGTTTTTGCCATAAAGGACGGTGCTATAATGGATGATATTGATAATGCCAAATTGGTTTACAATAGGTCAAGCGGCAGTTGGAATCCGGTGGGAAATGGTACACTTTATTGGTATGATGGAGTGAGTTATGTCGCATACTATCCATATAGGAGGAATATCACAATAGATGTCTCAAAGGGTATGGACGGAGCTATTGCCTCACTGACCGGGAATGAAAAACTGCAACCTTCGAAAGACCAGTCCACAACAGAAAAGCATATTGTCAGCGACTTGTTGATTGCCACCGGCGTACCTGCTATTGACAATTCTTCCGGAATAATCTTGAGCTTGCAGTTTCAACACCAGTTTGCATTGCTTGTGTTGCAACCGCAAGTATACGTAGGTTGTTTTGCTCCTGAAAAGGCAGGCTTTGTTTACCATATGGAATCGAGGGTTTTAGGAACAGACTCGGTAGCTATTAATGTGAGTCTGAATGGTATTACTCCATATCAGATAGATTCTTTGAAATATTGTGCCATTGTTCCGCCACAAGCAAATGCACGGGTTACCGGAAACTATACGACTACCAATGGAAGAGATGATACGAATATAAAGATAAATTATTCGGGCAGCTCCATCACTCTTGTTTCTGGAAAATGCTATACTCTGAAAGTTATCAGTCCCGTACCCGGTAAAGGAAGTATAGAAAGAAAGCTTTATCCCGGGGATTTTATCTTTCAGAACGAAATCGATAGAAGAATAGAGGTACATCCAGGAAATGGAATGTTGGAAGAAGATGGGAAAATCTATGATTATAAAAATGCTATCGGAATGGTAATTACTTGCGATCCGAAAAGGATGACAGACAAGAAGTGCAATGAAAAGGGATGGAATCATGCCTATGTGATGATGTTGGATAGTTTGAAAGAAGGGAATTGGGGACCGGTGGATTTAATCGAAGTGGGTATTGACACAATATCAATAGCTGATGTAAAGTCAAAGCATGATTTTAGTAGAATCAAGAATAACATGAATGGCTACTCTGAAACTTTACAGATGCTGGCAAATCATGAGGGTGATGCATCTTTTGTAAGCGACTGTCGTGCTTTTTATCTGGTGAAAACTTACAATAACAGCAATAAGGTACCGGATGGGATTGAACGCAGTCCGTGGTTTCTGCCAAGTATAGGGCAATGGTTTGATATGTTGGTGAATATTTGTGGAAGATCTCCGGAAAACTTCCAACACAATACCGGTAATGGTTTACAAGATGAAAAGTGGGGACAGGAAACGTTAGATAAATTAGAAGGACAGTTATCCAAAGTTGGTAAATCGTTACCGCAGTTTAACGTGAACTACAGACTTGGTTTCAGTTGCAGTTCTCAATATGATAAAGATAGAAGCTGGATGCTTCTCTGGCATATTGATGATCCCTTATATAAGTGGGAAAGGGTTTGCTTACAAGGATATAATAAGACTTCTGCATGGCATGTCCGGCCGTTTTTTGCATTTTAATCATTCCTTGATTAAAAATAGTCCTAATCTAAGTTTGAATTCATTATGAAAAAGTCCGGATAGCGCATTGATATTTTATGTAATTTCGTTTGTGTTCTCGAAATAGTGGAGTATCTTTGTTTTCATTTAAATATATTATGATTATGAAACTGAATACTTATCGCTTGTCTTCTTTGGAAGACCCTACTGATGAACAACTGCATGCTTTGATGGAACAAGTGGCTGTTGCGGCCCGTGAAAGTTCTCGCAAGGCAAAAAGAGAATTGGAGCGGAGAATGCAAGAGGTGAGAGAAAAATTGAAAGCATATAGAGCTAAAAATGTAAGTGATATATCCATGTGATGAACGAAAAAAATCCGACACTTTGTATAGTAGCTGGTCCGAATGGTTCGGGTAAAACTTCTACGACAGTGCAACTGCTTCATAATGAATGGGCAGAAAATAGCCTTTACATTAATCCTGATAATATAGCGCAAGAACAATATGGTGATTGGAATTCTCCCGTTGCAGTATTGAAGGCAGCAGAATTGGCGACTAAAATGCGTTATGAGTGTTTAAGGAAAAGGCAAGATTTTGTATTTGAAACAGTCTTTTCCTCAGACGAAAAACTTGCATTTGTTGAAGAAGCAAAAAAAGCAGGATTTTTTATTCGCATTTTTTTTGTCTGTACAAATAATCCTGAGATAAATGTACGGCGTATTACACAGCGCTATTTGAATGGAGGGCATGAAGTTCCCATTTCCAAAATTATTTCCCGTTATTATAAATCGTTATTGAATATAGGCAAAGCAATATCCTTGGTTGATAGGGTATATGTCTACGATAATTCAATAGAAAATCAAATTCCTCGATTATTGTTCCGCACTGTAAACGGGACCCTCTTCAAACAATATGTAGAGGAAATCCCGCAGTGGGCACAGTTCCTTATCAAATAGAGAATGAAAAGAGTCTATACCAAAACTGGAGACAAAGGAACAACAGGTATTCATGGTGGCATGCGCGTGCCGAAAGACGATATCCGTATCGAGGCAAACGGATGTCTTGATGAATTGAATGCCGTGATTGGTATCGTGCGCTCCATGCTGGCGGCAAAAGATGCCTGGCAGGAGTTGCTGCATGCTGTCCAGCGGGAACTGATGGTGGTGATGAGCCATGTGGCCACTCCCTCGGGAGTGGTGAACCCTAATCCGCTTTCTGCCGCAGAGCTCACGCTGCGCTGTGAGCAGGAGATGGATGCCATGACCGTCCTGCTGACGGACAACGGCTACTTCCTTTTGCCTGGTGGCACTCCCATATCAGCCCAACTGCAGTTTGCCCGTACCGTGGCCCGCCGTGCCGAACGCCGTTTGTGGACACTCCATCGCCAAGACCCTGTGAACGAGGATATTCTGCGCTTCATCAACCGCCTTTCGGACTTGTTCTTCGTCATGGCCCGCATGGAGATGCAGCGGCAGGACTGGCCGGAGGAGAAATGGCAAGAGTTTGCCTACAAAAGGAAAAGACAGTAAGCACTTATCGCTAACCGCCGGGAAGCTGTTTTCAGCATAGGGGTTCTATTTGCTGTCCGAGCCTTAAATCATACAGACATGCCCGTACTTCCGCTTCGCTGCCGATATGCTTTCCTGCATCGTCGGACAGCTTCACGCATTCGCGCCATTCCTGGTTGACGTTCATCTTGCATTGCGTCAGTTTCATTACGATGTTGGAGGGCTTGAATCCGGTATCATTCGTCAGATTGGTGCCGATGCCGAAGGAGCAGCGGATTTTGCCCCTGCAATGCTCCTGGATGTCGAGTGCCTTGCCAAAATCGAGCGCATTGCTGAAGACGATGGTTTTAGTGGTAGGGTCGATGCCCAGTTCGCGGTAGCGGGCAACGAGCTTGTCGGTGAAATCGAATTCATCGCCGGAGTCGCAGCGTACACCGTCGAATAGTTTGGCCTGCTTGCGGCTCAGGTTACTTAAGAAAATGCCGGAGGTATAGGTATCGGACAGTGCGATGCCCAAGTCACCGTCGTACACGTTCACCCAGTTTTCCAAGGCCATGTAGTTGGCGTGTTTGTAGCCGAACTGTGCGCCGTGGAACATGAACCATTCATGCGGATGCGTCCCCATAGGCTTCATGCCGTATTTCATGGCGAAGTGGCAGTTGGAAGTCCCGGTACAGTATTCGGCGGCTTCCTTCAGACGGTCTATGACTTTGTCCTGTACCTCGAACGAGAAGCGTCTCCGGGTGCCGAACTCCGAAAAATACAGCTGGTGTCGGTTGGAGAGTGCCACCTTTTCGGACAGTTTGCAGAGTATGCCGTCCATGTCGGCCACGTTTCCCAAAGAACGGTTCTTTATTTCGGATACGATGGAAAGCAGGGGGACTTCGTAAAGGGTGGCCTTGTACAGATAGTCCGTGATTTCAATGTTCAGGTGCCGGTCCTCGTCCAGATGGATGCTTACCTTCTCCGGCTGGAAGCGGAAGGAGGAGAGCCACTCCCAATAGACCCTCGGCAGGAAACGGCAGTGGCGGGTCATGTATTCCAGCTCTTCGGCAGTAAGTACGGTCTGTGCCAGGCTGTCCACCGCCTCTTGCAGTTCCTTCAGAAACGTGTCCGTATAGGCGGTGTCGTCTCTGTCCTTGAAGCTGAAAGTGCCCATGGCATAGGGAAACAATTTGATGTAGGCATACGAGGTGGTGAATTTGTAAAGGTCTGTATCGAGTATGGTATGAATCATGGCAAAATATTCTTTAGTTATGATGTTCGATTTTGGGGATGAAGATAGTGAAAATTTCTTATTTGACCAGCCTCTATCTGTTAACAACGGCATATTCCTATTAAACCATGTTATAAATGAGACCGTCATGGACAGAAATTTTGGATATTTCGGGGAAGTCCGTACATTTGCAATGTGTTTTTCATAGTATTAGATTTAAGGTTAACAAAAGATTGGCTGTCTGGGATAGATAGCCTTTTTTTATGCCTTCACTTTTCCTTTTCCGTAGAGGTGGCGTGTAGTGCAGAGCGCCAAAGTTCCATAGACCAATACTTGTATCCACATCGTCAGCATCTGCGGCCATACGTCGGCCAGCGTTCCACCCATTGAATTCAGTTTTACAAAAGCAAGTACGGCAGGACCTGCCGGAAACAGATAGTGGGCTGTCTGCCAATACCACGGCATCAGCTCCAGCGGATAGGACACGCCCGAAAGGAAGATATAGCCCACAGAGAAGAAGGCTATCATCAGCAACGGCGCTTCGGAGTCTGTAAACCAGCGGGAGACGGCCAGGGCAAGGAAACTCGTGCCCAGCAGGAAGGGTATCATCATTGTGACGATGTCTCCTCCGCTGCCGATGTGTGGGATGCTGAACAGGTGCGGCAACAGTCCCAGCAGGAATAGGGAAAACACCACGTAGAGCATGAAGTATACGAAGGTCCTGCCTCCGACAATCCGTAATGTATCCTTCAATGAGTCGGCACGCATCAGCCGTATTCCTTTTCTTCGGGCTTCCGCTTCCTCGCCCGTCAGCATGGCAATCACCATCAGCATCGTCTGGAAGATGATGACAATTAGGACGGCGGGAATCAGATAGGAACCGTAGCCCTCTGTATAGTTGTAGAGCGCCGTGCCGGACACGCTGACGGGAGCGGACGAAGCCACTGCCAGCAGTCCTTGCGGAGGTAGGAATACGGTGCCCTCCATGCGGTGGGCATCGTTCACGGCAAGCATGACGCGCGCACTGGATTCTTGCAGTCCTTTGAAGTTGAGGAAAGCGTCCGTGGCGGCATAGAGCACGAAGACCGAAGTCTCGCCCCGTGCCACACGTGCCTCGAAGTCGGCAGGCAGGTAAAGGATGCCTGCCACGTCGCCCTGCTTCATCCATTGGCGGGCTTCGAGGATGTTGGGTGTCTGGCCGTAGACGGCGGTCTGGGGAGTGGCGTCGAGCAGTCGGATGTATTCGCGGCTGAGGGCGGAGTGGGAGAGGTCTACCACTGCGACGGGAGCCTTGCGCACTAGGTTGGGGGCGTACATGTAGTTGTAGAGCAGTCCGTAGAGGAAGATACCGCCTGCCAGCACGAGCAGGATGGCGGGATTGGTGGCGATGGCATGCCACTCGTGGCGGATGACAGAAGCTGTTGACAATGTGGTAGGTGGGCAAGGTGATGGGGAGGCGGAGATTGCTTCTTCCCTTATCTCTTTTTTTATCCACCATTTCAGCAATGGCAGTATCAGCAGTGCTGCCAATAGGAAGATGAAGAGTGTAGCTACCGACTGCCAGAAGTAGGCAAACCCTGCATCGAAGTAAATCATGGCTTGTGCCGCCTCCGTGAAGTGCCGCACGGGGAAGAGGTAGGAGGCCGCATGCACGGGCGCATACATGGCTGTAACGGGAAACGTGACTCCGGACAGCGTAGCCCCCAACGACCCCACCATGGATACTACACTGATGATATAGGCAATCTTGGGAAAGACAGAATAGATAAAGACCGCCAATGCCTGGGTAGCGATGATGAAGAGCACGGTCACTGCATTCATCAGCCACAGACTGCCAGCGAAGGGGATATGTAGCGGGCCGAACAGTACATAGTTTGCCAGGATACCGATGGACGAGAAGATGAGGGTATAGGGCAGCAGTTTCCCTGCTACGGCAGTGAGGATATTGCCTCGTGCCATCTCCAGCCATTCGCCGGCGCTGCCGAATTTCAGTTCGCTGCCTATGGAGTAGACGGTGGTGAGCAGGATGAGTATCTGGAACAGTACGAAAAAGAAAGGCTGGCTCAGGTAGATGGAGTAGTCCATGTCCGGATTGTAGAGGGGATGGGTACTGGCTTCTACGGGGAGCAGAAAGGTCTGTATCTGTTCTCCGCTGACTCCCAGAGCTTCGGCCTGCATCACGATGGGCGAGAGCGCCACGGGGGCAAGCGTATTCTCGAACGCTGCCATCAGCTCGCTGCCTACCGAAAGAAGGGCATAGTGGTAATAATAGGTGAGCGTTGCGCCAGTTCCCGTCACCGCCTTCTGTTCGAAGCGGGGCGGGATGACGAGGTAGCCGTATATGTCCTTCTGTTGCAATGCCCGGCGGGCGTCGGCTTCGTCGGTGAAGTGCTCCGTCACACGGAAGGTGGGGGCGGCAGAGATGCGTCGGGAGATATTGCGCGAAGTGGCAGTGTTGTCCAGGTCGACGATACCCACGGGAATGTTCTCCATCTGTCCGTTTCCAAAGATGGTGGCCATGAAGAACAGACAGAGTAAGGGTAGCACGACGCAGACGCCGAGGTATAGACGGCGGGAGGTCATGCGGTGCCATTCGCGACGGATAACCATGCGAAGCGCTTTCATTGCGCAGCCAAATTCTTTATCTTTCATTTTTCATTCTTCATTTTTAAAAGTACGGACATCCCCGGTCTCAATCCCTCTACCTGCTGTGTGGGACGTGCGTGTATCTCGAACGTCTGCATGTCATAGCTGCCCGTCTGTTTGGTGGATTTCCAGGTGGCGAAGCTGCCCAGCGGACTGATGTAATAGATGCGGAATTCAATGTCCTTGCCGTCGATGGCGGGGACATCGGCACGGAAAGTGCCTCCCATCTTGAACTGCGGCATCAGGTCCTCGCGTATGTTCAGTACCACGTGTGCATCGTCCATCACGACAAGGCTCATGATGGGAGTGCCGGGGGCCACCAGCTCTCCGCGTTTGGGGAAGATGGTGGCTATCTGGCCGTCTTCGGGAGCAGTCAGGCGGGAGTCGACGAGGAGGGAGGAGACTTCATCGACGGTGCTTCGCGCCGCTTCCACCAGGCTGCGGGCCGAGGCGCGGTCCTCGCTCTGCGCTCCGTCTACGGCCATCTGGTATTGCTCGTAGGCGGCACGTTCGGCGGCTTGGGCGGCTTTGTACATGGCTTCCACCTCGTCACGCCGCTGGGAGGTGACGACACTGTCCTTATAAAGCGTTACAATGCGCTGGTAAGTGGTCTTGGCGAGGGCAAGGTCGCTCTGCGTCTTGTTCCAGAGTTGCCGGGCGGTGGCCACAATCTGGCGGCGGGTACCGGCGTCTATCTTCTTGTTCTGCTCCTGGGCCACCTGCTCCAGGGCATTCACCTGGCGGTATTTGGCTTCGATGGTGGGGCTGTTGATGACGACAAGCGTATCGCCTGCCTTCACCCAGTCGCCCTCTTGTACGAGGAAGGAGTCCACACGTCCGGGTAGCTTTCCGCTGATACGTATTTCCGTTGCTTCCACTTGTCCTTGCAGGACCAGGGGCTGCCGGCTCATGAGTAACATGCCGGCAAGTGAAATGATGACCGTTGCAGCCAGGATAATGACGAATGCAATGCTGATGCTTTTATTATTGATTTTCATAAAGGGTAGGTTTTAATAAGTTGTCTCGAAATATTTCTCGAACCGTTCCGGCGTTCCGCAGATAGCCAGCAGGTTCATCAGTGCCACATCATATTCGTAGTAGGCTGCCAGACGCGCCACGCGGACGGTTGCCAGCATCGTTTCCGCATCTACGACCTCGGTACTGGTTGCCATGCCTTCGGCAAAGGATTTCTTGCGGATTCGCACCAGCTCTTCGCTCAGCTCGATGGTGGTATTCAAGGCGCGTACGTTGTCTTGTGCCTTTTGCAGTTGGGTGTAGAGCTTGTCGATGCCTACGCTCAGGTCTTCTTTGGCTTTTTCTTGTCCCAGGGCAAGGGTCTGCTGGGCTATCTTCGACTGGCGGATGCGCTTCTCACGCGCCAGTCCGTCGAACAGGTTCCAGGTGAAGCCCACGCCTACGATGGTGCGGGGGACGAGGTTGCTCTGTATGCCGTGGGCATAGAGGGTCTGCTTGCCGAATACGGCGATGTCCGGCAGGTAGTCGCTCTGGTCGATGCGGAGCTGCTGGCGGGCAATCTGTGACTGCAGTTGCAGTTGGTTCACGGTGTAGTTCTCCACCCGCATGGCTTGCAGGAACTCCTCTTTGGCGGGCAGTTGGTCGTTGATGAAAAGCTCCGAAGTAGGATGGATGCTGCATGTGTCTTGCAGGTTGAGCAGGGTGCGCAGGGCACTTTGCACGACGGAGGCCTCCTTCCGGGCAGCCTCCAGTGAACGGGCAGCTTCATCTATATTCACTTGGGCAAAGAGCCGGCCTGCCTTGTCTATCATGCCGGCAGCTTCCAGTTTAAGGGCATTCTGGTAATGGCGTTGCAGGCTGTTGTAAGTCTCCTGCCGCACGCGTACTACCTCTTGCGCAAGTTTCAGCCCGAAGTAGCTTTCTGCCAGCAGGGTGCGTTGCGTGGCATCGGTCTGTCCCCGGTTTTCGCGGGCAATGTCTATCATGGTGTTGCCTATCTTCGAGGCCCGGATGCGCTTGCCGCCGGAGAATACGACCCATTCGGCGGTCAGGCCGACGGAAGTCAGGTTGCGTGGAGCCAGTGGAAAGGCAAGGGTATGGGAGCCTATCTGGTCGAGTATGCTGCTGATGAATTGGTCGTCCGGCACGATGTTGTGCACAAAGTCCTTTGCCGGGTCGGTGAACTGGGAAAGGGGCTGTTTTACCTCTATCTTTTCGGAAAGATGCACGAACGTACCGGCACCTTGCAGGGAGGGGTACCAGAGGGCATTCAGTTTGTCACGTTCCGCACGGGCGGCTTCAATTCCCTTGTCAGCTATTTTCAGGCTGCGGTTGCCGTTTTGCATCTGCCTTAGGGCATCACCGAAGCTAAGGGGAAGGGAGGTTTGTGCAGCCACTTCACCGATGGCAAGCAGCACGCAGGCAGCAACCGGAAAAAATCTCCGGCATGATAGATTATTCATAAGTTCGTTCGGTTTAGGGGTTCTTGTTTCTCTAAACAAGAGGAGGTGGGAATTGTTCAGTAGTCATCTTTTTGAATAGAACGTTACAAATATAGGAATAGTTTCCGAAGATATGGCTTATGAATGGGAGAGATATTCGGATTTGCACTATCTTTGCATTCGCTAAAGTGGAATTTATGGAGAAACTTCATCCGATTATGTTTGCCGGGACGGGCAGTGATGTGGGAAAGAGCATCATTGCTGCCGCCTTCTGCCGCATCTTCAAGCAGGACGGCTATCAGCCCGCACCGTTCAAGGCACAGAATATGGCGCTCAATTCATTTGCCACTCCCGAAGGGCTGGAGATAGGCCGTGCCCAGGCTGTGCAAGCAGAAGCCGCCGGAGTGCCTTGCCACACGGACATGAATCCGCTACTGCTGAAACCACAGTCGGACCATACCTCGCAGGTTGTTCTTAACGGGCGTCCTATCGGCAACCGCAATGCTTATGATTATTTCCGCAAGGAAGGACGCGACGAACTGCGCCGGGAGGTTTGTGCTGCCTACGACCGCCTTGCCGCCCGCTATAATCCCGTTGTGCTGGAAGGCGCGGGAAGCATCTCCGAAATCAATCTGCGGGATACCGACCTTGTCAATCTGCCGATGGCCCTGCATGCCGGAGCCGATGTAATTCTTGTGGGCGACATTGACCGTGGCGGTGTGTTTGCCAGCGTCTACGGTTCGCTGATGTTGCTTCGTCCCCATGAGCGGGAGCGAATTAAAGGAATTCTTATCAACAAGTTCCGGGGGGATATACGTCTCTTCGAGTCGGGCATTACGATGCTGGAGGAGCTTTGCGGCATTCCCGTTGTCGGGGTGGTGCCTTACTACCGTGATATCTACATTGAAGAAGAAGACTCCGTGGCGCTTGCCGCAAAGTCTGTCCGTGCCGAGAAGGGAAAGGTGAACATCGCCGTCATCCTGCTGCGCCACCTCAGTAACTTCACCGATTTCAATGTGCTGGAGCGTGACCCGCGCGTACATCTGTTCTATACCAACAATGTGGATGAGCTGGCAAAGGCCGACGTCATCCTGCTGCCCGGCTCCAAGAGCACGCTTGATGACCTTTACGAATTGCGCCGTAACGGTGTGGCGGCTGCCATCATCCGTGCCCACCGTGAAGGTGCCACCGTGATGGGTATCTGCGGCGGCTATCAGATGATGGGGCAGGAGGTGCTCGACCCTGAGCATGTGGAGGGGGACATTGAACGCCTGCCCGGACTGGGGCTGTTGCCCATCAGTACCCGCATGTCGGGAGAGAAGGTGACCCGCCAGGTGAAGTTCGGTCTGTGCAATCCCCATTCTCCATCTTCCACTCTCCATTCTCCATTAATGCAGGGCTATGAAATCCATATGGGAGTGACCACCCCTGTGGAAGGTACTCCCGATTCTCCTTTGAATCTTCTGGAGAACGGCTCTACCGACGGTTACTACGTGGACTCCACCTGCATGGGGACCTATATTCATGGCATTCTCGACAATCCGGAATTCATAGATTTCCTGCTTGTGCCTTTTGCAGACAAACTGTCCGGGAATGCCGGCGCTTTCGATTACCATACATTCAAAGAAGAACAATACGATAGGCTTGCCGAGCACGTGCGCCGCCACGTCAACCTGCCGCTTATCTACCAAATATTGACAAAGAACCATGATTGAAGGACACGGAGACGATTCCTATAAATACAGCCGTCCCATTACGGCAAACTTCAGCTCGAACGTTTACAGCAGGGTAGACCTCTCTGCCTTGAAGGCGCATCTGTGTGCCCGGATTGACGGCATCGGCAACTATCCCGAACCGGAGCCTTACACGCTTGAGGCCTGCCTTGCCCGCTGCCACCGTCTTCCTGCCGAGGCAGTGTGCGTGACGAACGGAGCTACCGAAGCCATCTATCTTACCGCACAGACTTTCCGCGGGACAAACACCGCCATTGTGCAGCCCACTTTCAGTGAATATGCCGATGCCTGCCGCATGCACGGCCATCGGGTCACTTCCCTCTACCGGCTTCCTGCGGAGAGCGAGGGGTATCGCTTGCCGGAAGAGGTGCGCATGCTGTGGCTGTGCAATCCCAATAACCCTACCGGAACGGTTGTGGAGAAGGAATATCTGGCAACACTTATCAGTCATAATCCGCAGGTCTGTTTCGTCATCGACCAGTCCTACGAGTTTTTCACCTTGCGTCCGCTTTTCTCTGCTGCCGAGGCTGCGGAGTTTCCCAACGTCTTGCTGCTGCACTCCATGACCAAGCGTTATGCCGTTCCCGGTCTGCGACTGGGATATGTCACCGGCGCCCCCCACCTGCTGCACCGTCTGCGTACCAACCGTATGCCCTGGTCGGTCAACCAGCTTGCCATTGAGGCAGGGCTCCATCTGCTGGAACATGATGTTCCCAATCCGCTGGATGTGGCGTCTTACTTGCAAGAGGCTGCCCGCCTGCGCAGTGCGCTCGAGGCATTGGGAGGACTGGAGGTATGGGCCACCGAAACCCATTTCATGCTGGTGTGCCTCCGTATGGGTAGGGCTTCCGCTTTGAAAGACTATCTGGCAGGGGAGCATGGTATCTTGATTCGGGACGCCTCCAACTTCGACGGACTGAATGAGCGCTTCTTCCGTATAGCCGCCCAGAGCCGGGAGGAGAATGACAGGCTTGTAAAAGCAATAGGACAATGGCTTGAGGAGGAATAACCGATGGAAGAAGATGTGCTTATACTTTTGGGTGTCGCCTTCAACTTGAACCTGCCGCTTCTCACTGCCTGGCTGCTCGACCATTGGCTGGGCGACCCGGCGTGGCTACCCCATCCGGTGGTCGCTTTCGGCAAAGCCATCTCTTTCTGTGAGCACCGGTTGAACCGGGGCGATTCGCGTTTCCTGAAAGGTGCGTTTGTGGCGGTGTCTCTTGTCTTGGGGGTATATGTCATTACGCTTTTGTTGCTCCGCTTGGCGGCACTCTTTTCTCCGGGCATGCTTCTGACGGTGCAAATATTGCTGATATTCTATTGCTTGGCGGGCACTACGCTGGTTCGCGAGGTGCGTATGGTGTTCAAGGCGGTGGACCGTTCCTTGGAGGAAGGGAGGATGCAAGTGGCACGTATCGTTGGGCGTGATACGTCTGCGCTCTCGGCGCAGGAGGTGAGAACCGCGGCATTGGAGACTTTGGCAGAGAATTTGAGCGATGGGGTGGTTGCTCCCTTGTTCTGGTATCTGCTGTTGGGAGTTCCGGGCATGCTTGCCTATAAGATGGTGAACACGCTGGATTCCATGGTCGGCTACAAGAATGAACGCTATCGTCGGTTCGGCTGTTTTGCTGCCCGTTTGGATGATGTTGCCAATTATATTCCTGCTCGTCTGACAGCCTTTCTGATGGTACTGGTTTCCGGTCGCCTTTCCTTGTTTGCTTTTGTGGGCAGATATGGCAGCCAGCATGCCAGTCCCAATTCCGGTTATCCGGAAGCCGCCCTTGCCGGTATTTTGAATTGCCGTTTCGGGGGTCCGCACAACTATTTCGGCGAGGAGGTATGGAAACCTTATATCGGTTCTAATGAACGGCCTCTGAAGACAGAAGATATGCGTGTGGCTGTCCGCATCAACCGGCGTGTGGAGTGGTGGATGGTAGTTGCCGTAATAGTGACATCGACCTTGGCTTCCTTTTGTTTTTAAAATGTTGTTATTTTAACTGATTCTTTGTCTGTTCCAAAAAGATATAATATCTTTGCAAGACCGCGTTGCATTAAAAATGTAACTTTTAAAGCAGACAAAGTCTTATAAATGAGGATAAAGCAACTATATATATTCCTTTTCTTTATTTGGTTCGGGAGCACAATAATTGCATCGACAACAGATAAAGCGGATTCTTGGACTAAAGAAAAGGAAAGTATAGTCCATGAGGTCATCTCCACTTTTCACAACAGCCTCGGTTTCGACTATCTGACCCGGGAGGAGTGTGACTCGCTGAATGCCGACGGCCTTTTGTCCCAATTGGATGAATCCCAGCGCTACTACACCTATTTCGAACTGGAAAGAATACTTATAAAATCCTCCCTTTTCCGTGGAGAAATCCGTATGGCCATTGCCCAGAGCGACCAGATGTACTCCAAAGCCCGCGCGCTTGCCTACCCCTTCGGCAATGCCCTTGCGCTGAATGCCATGGGAGAGGTGTACAGCTATACCGGTAGGCTCCGGGAAGCCGGTGCCGCTTATGAAGAGTCTTTGAGACTGCTGGATGGGATGGACGGGGAGGATGTGCATATTCGCATGCTACTGGTGGAACTGATAGATTATAACCTGCGCATACGGAATGTAAACGGCGCCTCGCGTTATCTTGCACGTCTGAACCTCTATCCGGAAGACCGGCTTTCTCCGCTGGAGCTGGCCATGCGTCACATCTCCAATGCTTCCTGCCAATTATTCAAGGGTGACTTGAAAGCTGCCAGCCATTGTCTGGTACAGATAGGCCAGCTTGAAGCGCAACTGATTCCGGAGATACGGCAATACCTTCTGATTATAGATGCCCGTTATCTGGTGGCCACCGGAGAGCATGAGGCAGCCTTGACCGCCTACAATGATTTCCTTCAAACCGAATATGCCCGGATAAACCATAACATCTACAAGGAAGCTCTGCTCGAAAAGGCGGATTTACTGGTGAAGATGGGGAACAAGGAAGAAGCCTACGGACAGTACGGCAAGGTCTTTTCGTATATCAAGACTTCGTTCGAGAAGAACTATCCCGAGGAGATAGACCGGCTCTGTACCCGTTTCCAGGCCGACCAACTGGCCTACCAGAACGAACGCGACCGCATTGTATCCATGCGTTTCTATCTGGCAGGCATCATTGTGTCCGTACTGTTTCTGATATTCCTCCTGGTGCTGGGCTGGAAGAAGATATTCCGTTTGAAGCGTTCCCAGATGCGGCAGGAGGCGATGAAGGAGAAAGCGGTGCAAGCCATACAACGGAAGAATATGTTTCTTTCGAACATGAGCCATGAGGTACGTACGCCGCTGAATGCCATTGTCGGATTCTCGGCGGTACTGACGGATGAGGACGAGTCATTCGATGACGAATCGCGCCGGGAATTCTCCGAAATTATCAAGGTGAATTCCTTTCAGTTGCTGAAACTTATCAATGACATTCTGGATTTCTCGGATTTCGAGAATGACAATATAACCTTCAACATCCGCACGCATGATGCCGTGAAGTTGTGTAATGAGGTCGTGGAGACCGTGATGGCCTCGCGCAAGCTGGAGGTTGAAATGCGTTTTGACACGGATTTGTCCGTCCTGATGCTGGATACGGACGATGCGCGCCTCCGCCAGGTCTTGATAAACCTGCTGGTGAATGCCGCCAAGTTTACGGAACAAGGCTCCATCGTGCTGGAACTGAAGATGGCTGATGCCGGTACGGCACTTTTCTCCGTGACGGATACCGGATGCGGCATTCCACCGGAAAAGCAGCACTTGATTTTTGAACGCTTTGAAAAGCTGAATGATTTTGTGCAGGGAAGCGGACTGGGCCTTTCCATCTGCCAACTGATTGTGAAATATATGAACGGCAAGCTGTGGGTGGACAGTGGGTACACCCGTGGCGCGCGTTTCTGTTTTACGCATCCTTTGAAGTATAATCCCGCATTACACGGAGGAACGGCGCAATGAAACGAATACTGATTCTCATCCATGTTTTGTTTTGCGGATATATCTGTCCGCTGCTGGCAGAAGACACGGGGGCTGTCCGGTATCAGGACAGCATCCTGAAGGTTGCCGATACCCTGCCGGCCACCCTTGTCCGGCTGACGTATCTCCGTGACATGGCCTACAAGCACCAGTATGCTCCCTATAACATGACTTTTTCCACCCGTCTGTACGAGGAGGCGCGGCGGCAGAAGAACGCTTTCTATGAGAATATGGGCGCTTACTATCTGGCGGCATGTTATGACAAGAAACACGACCCGGACAGTCTGTCGTATTGGGTGGATGTGCTGAAGGATTTTGTCTCCCAGGTAGGCACTTACGATTATTATCTGGAGCAGAAGGCTGCCATCAGCCGCGCCCTGGCTTCCAAGAGACAGATAGAGAAAGCGGTGTATGTGGCTAAGGAGACGTTGGAGGAATCAAAACTCCGCCATAGCAATAACGGGATGATAGCGGCGTATAACAGTCTGGGGTGTGCCTACGGAGTGTCCAGCCGCCCGAATGAGGCACTGGACGCTTTCTTGGAGGCTTACCGGAATTTCTCTCCCCAGACAAAGACCAGCCTGAAAGTGGATATACTGTCGCGTATTGCCCAGGTATACGGCAATGGCGGTAAAGACAGCCTGAAGCTGCCCTATTTGCATGAAATGGACATGACGTTGCAGACGGTTATTTCCAAAGAACCCGAGACAAGGAAGAACTGGAGCAATTTCGAGATTGACTGCGAAGTGAAGTATATCCTGCACTACATGAACCGGAAGAACTTTACAGTGGCGCACGAGCATATCGAGAAAGTAAAGAAACTGCTTGAACCGCATGTAGATCCCGTCTTCTGGCTGAATGTCCAGTTGATACAGCTTCAATATTATGCCAAGACCGATGAGTATGACAAAAGCATCGCATTGATAGACGAGGTGACCCCTACGGTACTGAACAACTACGTTTCCACCTTTGCCACTTTGATAAACTACAAGGCGAGTACGCAATATGACAAGGGGGACATTGACGGGGCCATCGAGACCCGGCGCTACCTCATACGCAAGCAGGATTCGCTGAACAATGCCTTCTCGGCCAACCAGTTGAAGCAGGTGAAGGAGATTTACCACATTGACGAGCTGTTGTTGGAGAAGCAGAAGATTCAGGACATGAATTACCGTATAGGATTTATATTCCTGGGCGTTTGCCTGCTGCTGATGCTGCTTTTCTACTTGTATACGCGCTATGTCTCCGGAAAGATTGCTGTCGTAGAGAAGAAGACGGCCGAAGCCGCCTTGCAGGCAGAGACGGACAACATCGCGAAGGAGCGTCTGAAATCGGAAATCAGCCATGATATACGTACCCCGCTGAATGTGGTGGTGGGCTTTGCCGAATTGCTGACCGGAAAGGAGGAGCTGGATAAGGAGACTAAGAGGGAATACGGGCAGATGATTCAGACCAATGCGGAAAGTCTGCTGAATTATGTCAACAGCATTCTGGAGTTGTCCCGCTTGGAGTCCGGCAAGATTCAGTATGAGGACGAGGAGTGTGACATTATTCAGTTGTGCAGTGAGGTGCTGGATAAAGTGAACGGCCGTGAGGAGAGCACTGTGTCTGTCAGCCTGCAGACCGACCTCAAGGAACAGTTTGCGAGGACAGACCGGAGGTGGTTCGATACATTGCTTGTCAGCATGCTGACTCCGTCAGAGAATGACACTGCCCGTTATGAGGCGATTATCCGCATCAGACGGGACCGCACTAGGTCGGCCCTCTATTTCGATGTGGTCAACGCCCCGTTTGCAAAGGTACATTTTGAGAATAAAACGAGCTTGATTCGCCATGAAATCAATGCCCATTTTATTCATTATTTTGGAGGTATCTACAAGGTGCAAACCGAAGCGGAGGAAGGCCCTACTATTTCGTTCACTATTCCTTGTCGAGATTGATGCGGACGATGCCGCCGTAGGGCGTCAATGCGTCGAAGGCTTCTTCGGCTTTAAGGATTCCGGCATAGAGTTGTGCGCAGATTAATACGCCTCCGTGTGCGAAGATGGCAACGCGTGTATAGGGCTTCTTCTTTAATTCGTCCAAAAACTGGCTGACACGCCGGTATTGCATGGTAAAAGATTCTCCACCGGTAGCTGCCACGTTCATGTAGTCGGCATACCATTCCTGCAAGCGTGGGTCTTCATTCTGCTCGAACGGCTTCATCTCCCAGTCGCCAAAGTTGATTTCCATAATCCGTTTGTCCCGTTCTGCATCGGGATAGCCGCAATAGGTGGCGAGGCGCACGCAGCGGGTCAGGGGACTGGTGTAGACGTGGTCGAACGGAAGGTATGCCTTCAGGTTTTCTGCTGTCACGGCGGCTTCCGCTTCAAATGTGGGTTTCAGGGGAACATCGGTCTGTCCGTAGCATACACCCGGAGGAACATCTACCGAAGTGTGTCGAATGAGTATTACTTCCATCTTTAATTTTCAGTTGTTAATTTATAATTAGAATAAGGCTTCCCAAGTAGAAGGACAGTTCGCATAGCAGGAAAGTGGCCCCGCAGCAGTCACCCGTATATCCTTGCAGGCGCCGCTTCATCAATCGGTAGAGCAGGAAGAAGGTGAGCAGTGGGAAGAGGGTGGCAATCCACAGCTTTATAGGCAGCAGCAGTACGAAAGGAAGCAGACCGCAAAGAAATCCGGCCAGTAACTCGTACCAGCTCATGCGGTTGTAGACGGTCTTGCTTTTGCTGTCTTCCTCTTTCCGGGCATAGGGCAGATAGTTGACAATCTGGGAGGCACAGAACTTGGACCAGCAGTCACCGCAGAGCACAAGGATGCAGAGAAGTCCCAGTGGCAGGTGATGAAGTTGGAGCAACAGCAGGAAATAGCATATCAATCCGATGACACCGTAGCTTCCGATGTGGGAATCCTTCATGATGGCAAGAGTCCGTTCTCGGGTGGTACCGCCACCGAAACCGTCGAAAAAGTCTGCCAGTCCGTCTTCGTGCAGGCATCCGGTGACAATTAGGCGTGCGATGAGGGCAAGAATCCATGCCAATGACACCGGCATAATCTGTCCGGCAAGCCACAGCACTGCCGCCATCACGCCTCCCGTCAGCCAGCCTACAAGCGGCCAATAGGGAACCACATGCTTGAAACACTCTGCCGGTACTTCCTTGATTTTCCAGAAGGGCAGTCGGGTGAGCATTATGAATGCAGCCAAGACATTGTTCATATTAAAAGTATTTAGTGATGGAGGCATGTGCAAAGTTATCCATTTCATTGAGCATCCGCACGGCCGAGTCGACAATGGGATATGCACAGATGGCCCCCGTTCCTTCTCCCAAACGCAGTCCCAGGTTCAGCAGCGGACGGGCATGCAGGGCGTCGAGTACCAGTTTGTGGCCCGACTCGTCTCCGCAGTGTCCGAAGATGGCGTAATCCGTCACTTCCGGATAGAGCCTGGCGGCGGCAAGCAGGCAGTTGGTCATGATGAATCCGTCTACAAGGATAATCATCCTCAGCTCGGCAGCTTGCAGCATGGCGCCTATGGCCATCACCATTTCCAGTCCGCCAAAGTAGCGGATGATGTCTCGGGGAGAGCCGTCGCCCTTGTAGTTCTCCATAGACTGCTTCAACACTTCGTATTTGTGGCGGATGCCCGCGCTGTCGAGTCCGCTGCCTGCGCCGACACATTGTTCCAGAGGAATACCGGTGAAGCAGGTCATCCACAGGGAGGATGAAGAGGTGTTTCCGATACCCATTTCACCGAAGCTGAGGACATTACTGCCTTCTTCATGGCATTGGCGCACCACCTCGGCACCCCGTTCCAGGCACATCTCCATTTCCTCTTCCGTCATGGCTGCCTCGTGCAGATAACTCCGGGTGCTTTTGCGCACTTTCATATTGATGATGCCTTTCTCGTAGGGGAGGTCGTAGTCTACTCCTGCATCTACAATCTTCAGGGTAAAGCCGTGCTGCCGGCAGAGGAAATTGACACCTGCCCCTCCATGAAGGAAGTTGCTGATTTGCTGCCAGGTGATTTCCTTTGGAGACAGACTGACACCTTCTTCTACAATGCCGTGGTCGGCGGCGAAGATAATGTTTTGCGGATGTTTCAAGGCGGGGGATAATGTCTGTTGTATGAGTCCGATTTGGAGTGCCAGTTCTTCTAAAATGCCCAATGAGCCTTTGGGTTTGGTCAGGTTGTTGATTTTGTCAATCAATGCAGGACGGATTGACTCGTCCGGGCGGGTGATATGAAATGTTTTCATCAGTCTGTTGAATTTTAATTGTCTGTTGTTTTATGAATGAGTGTTTTTTACGGTAAGTGGGATGCCGGATACCATCAGTATCACTTCGTCGGTACGGGCGGCTACATATTGGTTCATCCAGCCTTGCATGTCCGTGAACTTTCGTTGCAGTTCGTTCTCGGAAGTTCCTCCCATACCTATTTCATTGGTTACAAAGATGAAGGTTGCGTCTTGTGCCGTGAAGCGGTCGAACTCCGCCTTTACTGCGGCAAGTGCCCGGTCGGTATCTGAATGCAGGTCGAAGAAAAAGTTGGTACACCATAAGGTGATGCAGTCTATCAGGACGACCCGCCCCTCCAGCCGGTGGCGGCTGAGTTCTTTCTCCTCTTCGATGTTTGTCCATTCCGGTCCCCGGCGTTCCTGATGCCGGATTACCCTCTGGCGGAATTCTTCGTCCCAGATGCGTGCCGTGGCAAGATAAACGGGAGTGGGAGAGAGCTCGAGTGCCAGCTTTTCCGCATAGGTGCTTTTGCCGGAACGTGCTCCTCCGGTGATGAGTATGATTCGTTTCATTGGTATTTAGTCTGTATTTTGAAAGAATATCTTTGTTTTCCCGAGCAAAAATAAGAAATATTTGACGAAACGTTTGTTTTTTTAGGAAGTAATTTATTAACTTTGCCACCGTTTTTAAGGCATGACCTTGGAAATGTTTATGCGGCAGTAGCTCAGTTGGTAGAGCATCAGCTTCCCAAGCTGAGGGTCACGAGTTCGAACCTCGCTTGCCGCTCATAATGAAAGCCTTGATAGTTAATAGATTAGCTATCGAGGTTTTCTGCTTTTAGCAGGTTACGGAAAGTCTATTTTCGGGTGGTTTCAGAGGGTGCATGTAAACCAAGATGTAAACCGAAAATTCATTATGAATGCCTGTGTTTCAGTAGTTTGCTACAAATCTAAGACATTATCCAATGGTGAAAATCCATTGATGCTCCAAGTATCTAAAGGAGGAAAGCGTAAATACCAAAGTTTAGGCATATCCATCAATCCTAAATATTGGGACTTCACACGAAACAAACCTAAGCCTAACTGCCCTAATAAAGAATATATCCAAAAGATTATCTTGGATAAACAAAGGGAGCTACAACAACGCATGTTGGAACTAAACAGCGAACAAAAAGAATACACTACCACCACTTTACTCAATAATGAGAATACAAAGTTTGAGCTAAAAACAGTCAGTATGTTCTACAAGGAACTTATAGAGCAATACACACGGGAGGATAAATGTGGAAACCGTCTTATCTATAAAGGCTCATTCAATTCACTCAAAGTTTTCACTAATGGGAAATTGGATATTCCATTTAATGAAATAGATATTGCTTGGCTTAACAAGTATGAGAAGTGGCTACGCTCCAAAGGTAATAGAGAAACTACAATCAGCCTACTTTTTCGCACGCTCCGTAGTGCATACAATAAAGCTATCAAAGCAAAGTGTGCCCGAAAGTCCGATTATCCGTTTGATGATTACAAGATTAACAAATTCGATACCACTACCCAAAAGAGAGCCATTGCCAAAACAGACGTGCTGAAATTCACAACAGAAGTGCAGCCCATCGGAAAGCAACAATATATGGAGTTAAGCAAAGACATATTCGTGTTCAGCTATCTATGCGGTGGAATCAATTTCACAGACATAGCTAATCTGACAAACGAGAATATCCAAAATGGCAGGCTACACTATATTCGTCAAAAGACAAAAAAGCCAATCAAGATAGGAATACCGCAAGAAGCCATGCAGATAATCGAAAAATATTCAAAGGAGAGCAAAGGCTATCTATTTCCGATTTTAGATAGCAAGATACACAAGACCGCCCTACAAAAGCAGAACAGAATACATAAGATATTAGGAAAGGTCAATAAGAATCTAAAACTACTTGCCGCACAGCTTGGAGTTGAAGCCAACTTGACAACCTATGTCGCCCGGCACTCATTCGCAAGCGTCCTAAAGAAATCGGGAGTAAACATCGCATTGATAAGTGAAGCATTGGGACATTCAGACTTAGCCACCACTCAAATATACTTGGATAGTTTCGATAATGAGCAAGTGGATGAAGCCATGAGGAATCTCCTTTAATCTATAAATAAATCCCATTTGCAGCAATGCAGGTGGGATTTTCTTTATATTTTTGCAAAAAAAGGACAAAATGAGAAATATTGATTTTAATAAATACCAATCAGCTCTAATCATAGGAAATGGATTTGATTTAAGTTTAGGTTTATCCACAAGCTATATGGACTTTGTGAATAGTGATGAATTTCAAATCTTGCTGAATATGCAAAATCAATTAGCTATCTATTTAAAAGTAAATGCTGAATTACAAAACTGGATTGATATAGAAAATGAGTTAAAGCTTTATTCGAAAAATGAAGATAATGCAAAATTCAAAACTGAGTATGAGGCTTTATGTAAACAATTAGTTGTTTATATTAATAATATTGATTATTCAAGTATAAATAAGAATTCTAAAGCTTATGAAGTACTTACAAATTTGTCTTCAACAAAAAACAATATTATTTTAGATTTTAATTATACTGCATCAACAAGGCTGATATTAAAGCAATGTGGGCTATCTGACGAGGATATAGATAATAGATTAATAAAAGTTCATGGAGAAGCATCTAATAACGATATAATATTTGGAGTTGAAGATAATGCTGGAATAAAAAAAGAGCATGTTTTTTTGCGTAAAGCATATAACATAAAATATAAGGCACTTAATTTTTCTGAATTATATGACAGAATAAAATCAGTTGCAATTTTTGGGCATTCTTTAGGAGAAACAGACCATACATATTTTAACAAACTCTTTCAGGAAAGCTGTATGTATAACAAGTTCTCAACTAATAACAATAAAGAATTTTGGCTCTTTTATTATAAAGAAAATGGCTACCACTGTATGATGCAACAATTAGATTCATTAACGCATAATAGCCTAACCTCATTTAGGCAATATAACAGAGTGAATTTTATCAATACAGATAAAGAAAAAGTTTTTATCTAACATAGCAAGCAATGGAAATAGAAGAACTGCCCGATTTGAAAGTTAATTGGATTGAAAGCTACAAATACCTTGCTGAACCACTATTAGAATATGTGTGGGAAGTAGCCAATCACTTCCTGCCCGATTATGAAGATGTGTCCGCTGCACCTGCCATATTCGCCAACAGATATGCGGAAAGAAACTTGTCCGTTGAAGAAAGGTACGAGAGAACACAAGAAATGAAAACTTTCAAAGGAACTTTGGAAGAATACAAGAAACGAGAATACAGAAAGCTGGATGATTCTTTCAAAGAGAAGTTTCTAACTAATGAAGATTTACAGAATACCATTGAAGCGTATAAGTTGGATGTTAGCAAGTTTTGGTATCTACTTCTGTTCGTATATGACTTTATAGAGGATATTGGTACAAACGCACCTGCATTAAATAAGTCCGTATTGGAGGATTTTAGCTATTTTCATACCAACCTATCGGAAGCTACCAGTATCACCCTAAAGAAGAATAACAAGAAAAGCTATGTCGTTGAAAGGGAGGACACAATCAGAATCATTCAAGCAGCCTTGCAGCATTTTGTCAATACATACAGCGATATTATACATAGTGAGCAAGATAGAGAAACCATGATTAAACAATTAAAGGACATAGGTTTGGAGGGCTTTATCAGAAATGACTTATCGTCAAAAATCAGCTTTACGGACAAGTTCAGTCTTGACATATCTTATAAGAAGTGGAAATTTACGGATATGTTTCTGTCTTTTATTGAAAGAAGAAAGGCTACCACCATACCCGATAAAAAAGTAAAGGTATCTAAAGACAAGATGATGCTTGTTTCAAGGCTTATCTATACAGTGGGTTATGATGGCAAGAGATATAATGAAGAATACGATTCGGAGGGTAACAAGAACAGAATGCTATCCAATCTCCTTAGAAGATACAAGAACGAGAAATTTCCGTCTGTCATAGCTAATAACTACAACGTAGTTTCATAAACGACATACATAAAAACATAGCAGAAATGCGTACTGAAAGGGTTGTTCTTTTCGGTACGCATTTTTTTTGCGTACTGGAATGGGCACGTTTTCTACACACATGGGCATTAGGCAAAATGCTTTGTTACCCCTTATTTCTGCCCTAATTTTGCAATGTCAAAAGGGAACAAATAAGTAAGTGCGCATAGCTTTAGTAGTTCTTTAATGACTTAATAATTAATATGTAAAATATCTAAAATTAGGAATTATGAAAAATTTAAAATTTGCAGAAGCATTAAATAGTGAAGTAGAAAACATAGTAGAAAACACTAAAGTAAGTGCAGCATTCGTGCAGGAACTGAAAGAAGCATTCCTCATGTTTCCCGTCAGAACGGATATGCGTTTCAAACAATCCTCAAAAGGAGAACTGATTATATCGGTCACAGTCGTTTATGCTACTGGCATGACACAACATTTTGAGGGTGCAGGAGATGCAGACCTTATTTCGGCAATACATTTCGGCATGGCTAAAATGATAAACGGCTTGCACGACTACAAAGCAGAGGAACATGAGGTCGAAATTGCCCAAGAGGGTGAAAACTTGGTAATGGAACTGTTCAAGCAGTACATGAACTCCACTATGAGGGGCTATATTGAAGCGGACTGGTACAACAACAGCGGCGAGCGTTACCGTTGCGTGAGATTTTCTTCCACATTCAACGGGAATGTAAAGTTCTGCATGAAAGCAACGGATGAAGTGAACAGCCTTATCTGTGAAGCCTGCAAACCCGAATGGATGAAGAAATCAGAAGCGGAAGCCAAACAACAAGTTCCCAAACAGAATGAAGTAGCCTAAACAATCAGCTTGGAAGGAAGTCGAGGGAACAATCTCTCTCGGCTTTCTTTTTAATCGGAACAGAGAAAATGAAACAGATACAGTTTGCCCAAACATATAATAATGAAGCTGCACACAGACAAGTGAAGCTACTAATGAAACAACACAAGCAGCTTTATATCCAAGTGAACGGTGAAGCATGGATTAGCAGTCAAGGAGTAACGAGTATAAGATACCAACTCAACGCACAAGGCTGGCAGTGGATTCTTAATTATCTGCAAACGGGAGATTATGAGGATTTTGGAGTATTCCCGTCCAGACTATCCAAGCTATGCAGCGAGTTCCAAGAGGATGTGGTAAAAGAACTAATAGAACAGAAATACAATATTGCAAGAATCCCTTTTTTACGGGAAACCGAAGCCTATATAAGACTTAGAGGGCTGTTCCGTTTCGGAAAACTCTTTTTCAGCATAAGGAGAAGCGATGAATTTATAGATTATCTAAACAGCAAAGGATTATGATTACTCTACATAAAGGTCAATACCTGTCTGACGTAATGAGTGAGATTCCGTCAAACTGCATACTTTCCAAAAGAATACCCGGCTGTGGTGCTACCACTTTGGAGCTTGAAACCCAAAGAAATTCCATTATCGTAGTTCCCAATGTACCCGTCATCAAAAGCAAGTGCGGAAAATACAGCAATCTGTTAGGCGTTTATGAAGATGTCACAACAGATAAGATTCGCAATTATCTGACTAATAACAGACTACATAAGATAATGACTACTCCCGAAAGTTTTGGAAAAGTGAAAAACGCTTGCAGTGGTATTGACATTTATAATCATTTCTTCCTGCTGATGGATGAATGCCACCAATTAATCAAGGATGTGGATTACAGAACGGACATAGTGCTGCCCATGAATGACTTTTTTCGTTTCAAAAGCAAGGCTCTTGTTTCCGCCACTCCTATCGGATTCAGTGACCCAAGATTTAAAGAGTTTGAAACAGTGGAAGTAAGTGCCGATTATGATTACAGACAAGAAATTGCGGTTACACATACTTATAATATATACAAGGCAATAAGTGAATATTTAGGCAATCACACAGAGGAAACAGTCTGCTTTTTCGTCAATTCCGTGGTAATGATTTACTCCATAATGAAACAGTTCGGCATATTGGAGGATTCTACCGTTTACTGTGCGCCAAAAAGCCGTTTGAAACTGAAAAATGAATACTCCTTTGATAATGCTTATAATGATTGGAACGCAGATACCATGAAGAAATATAACTTCTTCACTGGCAGATTCTTTACGGCATTCGACTTGGATTTGCCTTATCAGCCCGATTTGGTAATGGTTACAGACCCTTATAATTCCGAATATACCATACTTGACATAGATACGGACTGCATACAGATTTGCGGAAGATTCCGTAACGGTATAAAATCGGCAACACATATCTATCGGGTGAATCCCGAAATCATAACCAAAGACAGGGAACAGATAGAATGGGAAATTTCGGCACATGAATTTGCCTATAACACGATACAAACCTTATACAAAAGTGCGGATAACAGAGAAAGCAGATTCGCTTTCGGTGCAGTTCTTGAAACCATGCCGTTCCGTAAATTCCTATATTCGGACTTTACAAAGAACTGGTTTGCCATAGACAATGAGATTAATTCCGTATTGGTGAACAACAGATACCAATCAAGACAAGAAATAAAGAACTGGTACAATGACTGCCATTTCTTCAATCCCACATTTGAGAATTGCGAATATAACGAGAATGACGAGAAATTAAAGATTGCCAAGACTACACGCTCGGTAAAGGACAAACACAGAAAAATGGTACAACTTCTTAGTGAAATGGAAACTCCCTACTCGGAATACGCCTTAGATTTCATTAATGATATGCGGAAGATTGACCCGTTCATTGTGGAAGTGTTTGAGACTTTGGGCAAAGAGAGGATAGAAGAACTTAACTATTCCAAAAAGAAAATCAAAGAAGAAATGATTCTGACACAACGTAAGGGGAATAAAGTTATCAGACTGGTTAAGAATATATTCAAGGTTGGTAACAGATATTCCAATGAGAAAATAGTTAATGAATTAACGAGAATATATGAGAGATTGAACATACACCCCGAAGAAAATATAGAACCGAAACTTATCGGTCTCTATTATCAAGCAAATCCATTTAAATCGGGTAATATAAGAGGCTATCAATTAAATTCGGAATTAGTTTAGCTAAATGGGACAAAATCTCATTTTCTTGCCTTTCTATACCCGATACAGAAATTAAGTAAAATGTCCCTATCAACCTTAATAACTAATGAAACAGAGTAATTTTCGTACTAACTAATAATATACAGTCGCAGGAAATTCTTGCGGCTTTTATTTTTGGCGCAGAACCACAGCCCCACATTTTCCCCGATTCCGATTTTCCGAATATTTCCACGTTAGGAAGAGTTATATAGCCTATACTTTATAATATACCACATACAGCTAATACCATTAAAAAGACTACCTAACTAAAGAATCACCTATATTCAGTTTTGCTAAAAGTCAAGAGAGCAAATATTATAAGGTACTTTATACAGAAAGCCCCCCTCCCCATTCAATCAGTAACCTTAAATATATAAGAGTGTCTGCCTTTACAGTGTACTACCCCCTTAGTCCCCCTCTGTATATTGATATAAAAAAGAATTATTAATCATTTAAACTTTTATCAATATGAGAAATTTAGTTATCATGCCAACAGAGAACAAAGAGAGAATGAATTTAGGTGAGTTTGCAGAAGAAGCAACCATTATTGAAGAAACTGCAACACCTAAAAGGGTAAATCATTTCATTGAGGCAAACACCCAAGAAGCTACCTTGCAACATTTGAAAAATGACTGCATTACTCCCGTTTTTGCAAAAGACAATGAGCTTACAGTAAACCATGCTGCATTTATTGAAACAGTTTGGGAAGCTGCAAACTCCTACTACAATGGTGAGACTATTGGAACACCCAATGTTCGTGTTAGTCATGTGATTAAGGGTCGCATTCCCGAAGCTATCCACAAACCTGCCAATCAGTTGTTGGAATCAGACAAAACCATCTACTATGAGAGGGCAGCTTTCAGTATTGACATTCCTACAATCTATGAAACGGTTGAGGGTAACAAGTTGAACCTTTCAATAGTAGGGGTTAGAGCCTATAACCAAATGAATCTGTATTCAAAGAAAGTTCCAGAGTTGTTTAGGTTGGCTATTGGCTTTAAGAACCAAGTATGTTGCAATATGTGCATCTTTACAGACGGTTACAAGGATGATTTAAGAGTGAGCAATACAAGTGAACTTTACCGTTCTGCCTTGGAACTGTTCAACAACTACAATCCTGCCAAACATCTGCATTTGATGCAAAAGTTGGGCAATACTTCAATGAGTGAGCATCAATTCTGCCAAATATTGGGTAAAATGAGACTTTATCAGTGTTTGCCCAATGGCTACCAAAAGAGACTGCCAAGAATGTTGCTTACTGATACACAAATAAACAGTGTTGCAAAAGCCTACATTAATGATGAGAACTTTGGCAGCTTTGGAAATGACTTGAATATGTGGAAATTTTATAATTTGCTCACTGGAGCAAATAAAAGTTCATATATTGATTCATTCTTAGACCGCTCTTTAAATGCTACTGAAATGGCAGTTGGAATTAATGCAGCCTTGCATGGGGATGAGCATTACAAATGGTTTATTGACTAATTAATGAGAGGACATCTATTTATTAGGTGTCCTTTCTTATCTATTTTACAAACCTTTTAAATAATGAGATATGGAATTACAAGAAAGCCGTGAATATAAGGCTGCAAAAGAATTGGAAAGAGCTTTGAATGATATGAGTTGGAATCCTCAAAAATTTGCTGAAAGTACAAGATATTATCACCGTACATTACAGCAGGAATTAATGAAAACCATTGTGGCAATCATTAAAATGGTTGGTGATAAGGGGTACAGAACAGACCTTAGAAATCAAGCCTCACATGAACTTTGCAGAAAGATTATTGACAGTGGGGTATTGGATGATTGTTACTTGCCTTTTATATAATGTAATGAGAGGACATCTATTTATTTAGGTGTCCTTTCTTTTTTATTCACTTAAAAATACTACAAAATGGAAGATAATGGAAAATTGATTTTATGGGGTACATTGGTAGTTCTACTACTGATAATGATTGGTATTATCAATCCTTTTTTGCTGATACTGATTTTATCCATCTTTATTTATGCGCAATCTTAGTTACACTTTTTTATTGGAATGGGACAAAGTTTGAAATTTCTGTTGTTATCATACCTTTTTCAGAAATAGAGAATTTTGTCCCGTTCTCTAATATACAGTAACTTTCAAAAACTGCAATGTAAGAGAAACTACAAATAATGGTTATATCTAAATCTGATAGGGCATAGTTCCAAGCCAAACAGATTGCGATAACGTAATTAGCCCTACATTAATGCAAGCGTAAGAAAATTATCTTTTTAAAAAGCCATGATATGGCTTGTAGTTTATGGTATGTGCAATTTTGGGGAACTACTTATATGCCATACTAATCTACTGATTATTTAGCTATTCCATAAAATAATTTCTGAATTATGCAAACATATGCAAAGTATTGAAATACAGTTTATTTTGATAATTCAAATTAAACACATAGCTTTGCAGTGTCCGTTTACAAAATCCCATTTATTTAATCATTTAAAATTTATCAGCTATGAGTAATCTTAAAACTTACTTCAAGAAAAGTGTGTCCGTATGTAAGAAAAGCTCTGCCTATATAAGAGCTATACTCGTTCTTGCAAAGGCACTATATCATGCAATGGTGGGCAATGGAAATTATGAGGTATCATTTACCAAGATAGGGCGCAAATGGTACTGTAATGTTCCGGGCTTTCCCAAAGAACTGTTTGAACATACGCTCATGGTTGGTGGTGCATCCAACTATCTTGAATATTACTCTCGTGGAGAAAATGAGATTGTGGCTACTATCAGAATTGCTAAAGAATGGGAAGATAAGTTTTATTGCGGAGTTAGATTATATAAGGTAAGTTCCACTTTAACGGGTGGTGCTTTCTATAAAGACCCAAGCGGAAATTTTGGTGAAGAACTTTGGCTTTGTCCCGTTACTCTATTCTTATTGGGCAAATACCCGAAACTAATCTTTATCTATAAGATTAACAAAAACTACCTGCATTGTCCCATCTGTATTGAGTGATTGGGCAAATTTATCCTCACAGATACCGCTATAATTGCAAATGAATCACTAATTTTGTGGTCTAATTAACTAAAAACACAATAGATATGGAAGGTATGTTCTCTTTAGGCAATGTTGGATTATGGAGAATGGCAAGCAATGGCTATATGTCTCTAACTGGAGAAGTGGGTGAATTATTCATTACCAAAATTTTAGGAACTATCATTCTTAAATTGAAATATAAAGATATTGTTTACGCAGTTTCAAAAAACGCAAATGAAAGATATTTTAGAGTACCAACCTCGGAAGGTGGATATTTCTTCTACTTTGACAGCTTTAATGAATTAAAAGAGGCTATTGAAAAAGGCAAATAGCAGACTGATTATTAAATAGTTCGCAGTATTTGCGGACTTTTTTTATATCCATTATGAAGATTAGATACTTCTTTCATTCATTACTTAGTTAGGCAACAAACCCATATACCTTATAATCTCTAATAGAACTACATCTTTCAATCCGCAGAAACTACGGGTACTTTTTTCGGGAAGAAATCTTCTTATAGTCCCCATTCAAAAAAAGTACCTGCTTATGCTATTACAAAGAAAAGAAGCTGAATACTTCTCTAATTACTTACTAAAGATATGCTTTAGAACATTTAGAACTGCATTTATCAGCGTTTTATCTTTAGCTATTCAAAACTTTTCGCTAACTTTGCAACAATTCCAGTAGTCTTAATGCGTTAAGACACTGAAAGGACATATTTAACGAAAAGGTGTTATTGAAATTATCTTTATTGGTAAATTCTCGCAAAATTTTCCTGTAGCAAAGATAATGGACGGTAGCACCACATCTTTGGTATGTATAGCCATTATTGGCTTTCTACATATCCTTTGGTGTGGGCTATTGTCTTTATCCGCTACGAGGCAATGCGAGAAGCCCACCAATGGATAAGGATGATAAGTTCCCACACCTTATTTTTTTATTCGCTTCTTCGGGGAATTGGGAAGTACAATATTAGTGAGCAATGAAGAAGATTATTTCAATTTTAGCTTTTACAGTATTGCCAACAGTTGCTTATTCACAACTTCCATTAGTTGAATACAAACCCGTAATAGTTGGCAAAAGTAATAACAACAGTAGCAACGAACATAACCAAGGTAATAGTAATGAGTATTTCCCGAATGTGCCTTCATATTCTACTCCTAATCGTTCCACCACACAAAACTATCAGACAATAGGAGCATATTTTTTTGATACAAGTTCACAGAATTTTAAAAGAACGAAAATTAAAATCAATTTCGGGGAATCCTATTCGGGAGAAACTGAAATCTATGTTAGGGCAGTATTAGACCGTTCTTTATATAGAGAAAGTTGGAGAGACTGTAACAACAGAGCCGTTAGGGTCAATGCTTTGTTAGACAAGGAAATTATAGTGAATAATTTTGAATGGAAAGTAGAGCATACGGCTTTGGGTACTATTTACTTTAATTACTAATTGTTGAGATTATGAGAACTTTTATTCTGATTTTGTTTTCTCTATGCTTTGTCACCATATATGGGACAAATACAGAAAGTAATGATGTTGCATTATCCATAAACCAAAATTTTCAAGGCAGTTTTTCCTATAAATATGGTGAACGGAGAATAGACAAAGAACTGTATATACATAATTTAGGGAATAATGTTCAATCTTATATCGCAAGTAAAAATTGGAATGAATATAAATGTGAGGAATTTAGAAATGCGTATGGGAAATATATGGATGCACTGAAAAAAGACAGACTATCCGCAGATGATTTTGGAACAATATATGATTCTAAAGGAGAGTTAGGAAATGCTGACAATGATGATTATTGGTATGACAACAAAGGAAATAGGATAAGTGGTGCGGAGTACAGAGCTTTAAGTGTACGCAAACAAAAGAAGTATCGGGCTTTTTATGCCAATAAAGAAGTTGCCACATATTTCAATGAGATTGCTAAGGCTATAGTAAACAGAAGATATTCAGATTAACAATCGAACTATACGGTTATGAAAAAATATTTATTAGGACTTCTACTGTTTTTCGTTTCATGTGGAATAAGTAAAACCTATCTATATGAATTAGACTTTACGGAAGATAAAGACAGAAAATCGGGAAATATATTCAATGTGTTCGTACATGACAAAAAAGGTAACGCTTTCGATGGAACAGCATGGTCAAGCGATGGAAAAACTCTATCCATAGAAGTAAACAATGGCATTCTTGTTTGCTTAAAGATGTATTATGAAAATGGGGAAATGGCTACATATAGCACATTACAACAACGTACCTATTATGATAAAGATGGGAATGTGATAAGCGAAACAGATTTTAGAGCAGGAATAGATTCTGAAACTTTGTCACGCATGAGGATGGCTTCAATGGAGTTAGAGAAAAGATAGCTTAGATAACAGCCCAATATGATTCAAACCTCAATAATATATAATTAAAGTAGCTAAGTATGAAGCAGTTAAATAAATGCGTGTTGTTTTTTATCGTGCTATTCCTCAATACTACTTATCTATTTGCAGACATTGGTAATCGTGGTAGATGGGATAACGGTGGAACTTCTAATTTTGGAATGTCCTTATGGGTACTTTTGGGTATTATCGCAGGAGGATTCTTTGCATGTATTTTTATTAAAAACGGCTTGGAGAATGGATTCAAAGACAAGGAACTGAATAAAACTGGATGTATGTCAATAATTGCTACTATTGTTGGATTATTGGTTTTAGTATCTATGTGTTCACATTAAATAGAAGTATGTATGAAATTCAAATTCTTAGCATTCATATTAATCGCATTCAGTATCAATCTATATGCTGATGAATACAAGTTTGATTATGCAGTTATTGACAATGAGAAAGTGACGACTGTAAGTGCTTCAAATATTACAGCCCATCTTATTAGTGAATCTAAAGCTACTGTAACTTATAAAAATGAGACCGTTACTCTAATATCTAAAGATGGTTACGAATACAAAGGCTTTGGTGAAAGTGGAGTGGTAATCGTTTCTAATAGAGTGAATGGTGTATTAAGTAGAATTACCATAGGAGGAACTTTTAGAGGACAAACCGTTATACTTGTTTATAAGCGGATTAATAGCAAATAACATCTTGATAATTATGGATATTCTCAAATATATTGTATGTCTGATTATTGCAGCTATCATTTATTTTATAGTCGGGCTTATTGCTTGGAATATTGTATGTTCATGGGTTGATATGTCATCTTGTACATTAGTGGAAATTAGTAATTATAGAATATACACATACTCTGGAATAGCTTGTATTTCCGCGATTATAGCTGAAATAAGAGTAGGAATAAAAAATGGGCGTGATATGGACGGGGCATGTACAATTCTATTTGTCACTGGATTTCTTGCACTTATGGCTAATCATTGGGAAAGCATGTGGGATAGTGTCGCTGTTATCCTAACTATTTTATACAATATTATAAATATTGTAATAATGGCATATTGCTTTTATAAGAGTAATGAATGATATTTCCATTTACATAAACTACCATGAAAAATACTGTTATCCTTTTAATTAGCATAGCTACATTTATAGCCTGCACCAAACAAAAAGCGGAACAAGTTTCTACCATAGACAGCACTTTACAAGTAAGTGTTGATTCTATCCTGCAAAACAAGCTATCCGAACTTAATGCTACGGTAGGGCAAGTTATTATAATGGAAGTACGGACGGGAGAAATTAAAGTTTCTGTTGGTTCTGATTCTATTCTGCAAGAATCGGGATTAGTGCGTATCGCTTCACTTTTGGCAGTATTGGAAACAAAGGCAGTCAAACTATCCGATTCGATAGATGTTGCAGATGGTGTCTTAGCTATTGGTAAAGATACATTGTGCGACCATAATTGGCATAGGGGTGGATATGGAAAAATCACAGTGGAACAAGGCTTTGGAGTAGCATCCAATATCGCCAATTACAAAATAGTAAAAAAAGTATTTGAGAATGAACAAGCCTTTTCGGAAGCACTTGCAAAGTATGGTTATCAAGTGAAAGACACAAGTCTTGTTTATAATCCTTTGGGATATGGCATTCTCACCACTCCATTACAGAACTTGACTTTCTTTAATTACATAGCTAAAAGTAAGACTGCCATAAAAGAAGCATTGGAATACTCTGTTTCTAATGGATTAGCTAAACCTGCCCAATCAGATAAAGTTAAAGTAGCTGGAGCAACGGGAACAATTCAACTTCCGAACGGTGAATATGCGGTAGAATTTTGCGGTTACTTCCCTGCCGATAATCCGAAATACAGTGTTATCGTTACCATTAATAAGACAGAATTACCTGCAAGCGGTGGACTGATGGCAGGTGATGTTTTTAGGCAGATTGTTGATATTATGAATGAAAGATAATGAGAAGATTGCTATTTATCATTATTGGGCTACTTAGTTTAGCGGCTTGCAAAACAGACAAGACATCTGTTCCGCAAGAATTTGAGTGCTTTAATCAGCCACATATATACATAAAATACAAACAGCCTATAAACGGATATACAGTAAAGGTTATGTGGTTGCAATATGGTGAGGTAGGTAATGCTCTATTCTGTTTAGAGAAACAAGGAGTACAATACTACTACTTTGCGGAGAAATGGACTGATAAGATTCTGTATGATAAGGGTAACACATATCCGCACAACACAGTTATAGAGTTGGATTATACGGCTAAATTAAAGAGCGAAGAATACCTTTCGGATGATTCTCCTTTCTTCTTTTCTGATGTTGATTTTGACGGAGAAGAGGAGTTCATTATCAACCGCTATAAAAGTGGTTCAAGGGATTCCAATGCTTATGATGTGTACGACGTCAGCCCATACGGTTACTTTATACAGAAAACAGAAGTACCATTTACAGAGTTGGAAAACGGACAATGTAAGTTTGATTCAGAGAACAAGACTATTACTGTTTTTGGCTCTAATGGATGGAACAACGCTATTAGGCATATCTACCAACTAAAAGACAGAAAATTTGAATTAGTACAATCAGAATAACTATTTCAAAATCAAACGAAATGAAAACATTTAGATTTATTGGAATGGCTTTATTAGCCATAGTAATGTGTGTGAACTTTGCTTCTTGCAGTAGTGATAATGATGAAGAAAGTAACGGTGGTAAATCAACACAAGAACTGTTACAAGGCGTATGGTATGATGCCTATACAGACGATTGTCCCTACTTTATTGTCGAGAAAGGCTATTGCTACTTTGCCAACCAACCCTCAACAGTTTACTATGTTGAGAAGTACAAATACACTTTTGATTCTAAAAACAATACGCTGATGTGCTATGGATATGATGAAGAAAGTGATACCTACGATAATGAGCCGTGGTATATAAGAGTTAAATCTGTATCAGATACCAAACTTATTATAAAACTTTTGAACGATGACAATCAAACCGTTGATGATACAAGAGATTGTGTAAAACAATAGCAGACCACTACTTGACAGACAAAAAGCCAACCTACCCATTTGAAGTATATACTTCAAACAACGGATAAGTTGGCTTTTTCAGTTCTGAACAAACATCTTATTAACTACAAAACTATGTGTTTCACAAGCATATTTATAGATGCAGAGAACACAAAACAATAAGAGTAGATTTTTCAGCAGGTAGATTTTTAAGAAGATATAGCTTTATATACCTACTACTGATTTTTATACCGATACTATATTATGCAATGTCAATACAATATATGAATACTTTTTCAGTAGGGAGAAAGCTACTTTATACTATTATATACTATATCAGTAGATAGATAAAAAACTGATAGTCAAAAGCAAAACTATAAGAAAGAATCATTGGATAACAGCACAATATTGACTAACTTTGTGGTGCAGTTCAATGCTGCAAAGAGATTATTAATTTATTGTTGAATTTATCTTGTTTACGTGTAAACCAACATGTAAACCGCAACTTGAAAGGACTTCTTCTAAGAAGATATAAGCGGCAGTAGCTCAGTTGGTCACTTTTAATCCGCAGGATTAAAAGGCATCAGCTTCCCAAGCTGAGGGTCACGAGTTCGAGTCTCGCTTGCCGCTCTTTATAAAAGGCTGAATACTTAGTTATTCAGTCTTTTTCTTTTTTAAGAACATTCATTCTCAGGTATTAATAATTCTTCTAAACTATTTTTTAAGCTGCACTTATATTGTTTTTCCCCTTTTTCTGTTTTTCTTATTGTTTGTTCGCATATGTAATATAGCCGAAACATATATTACATCGTGAATAGTAAATTTGCAAAAATACAACACTTTAAAAGTTAATAAATACAAAAGAAGTAATAATATATTCTTTATATGTTGCTTTTATTAAAAATTATCCATTTATTTGTCTGACAAATAATACTAATAGGACTAATAATAACACGATTTAATATATGGAAAACTTAAAAATTGATGGGCAGTCGATTACTTTGGTAGACCAAGTGGAAGACAAGTTATTGAATTATTTCAGAAGTCAGGACTTGAAAGTGGGTGATTCTATCCCTAACGAAATTGAGTTGTCGTCAGCGTTGGGGGTAGCTCGTAGTGTTCTTCGGGAAGCTCTTAGCCGTCTGAAAATGATGGGAATGATTGAAAGCCGTACACGTCGTGGAATGATATTAACTGAGCCTTTCATCTTAGGGGGAATGAAGAGAGTGGTTGATCCCCGTATTATGAGCCAGGAATCACTTCTCGATCTTTTGGGATTTAGGGTTGCCTTGGAGATAGGAATCAGTAGTGACATATTTCATAATATTAAAGAGCAGGATATTATGGAACTGGAAGAGATTGTTAATGCAGGCGTTGCATTGGGGAACAACGAATATGCCAATCTCAGCGAATATACTTTCCATTCAAAACTATACGAAATAACGGGGAATAAGACGATTGTACAGTTCCAAAGCATCATTCATCCGGTTATGAACTTTGTAAAAACCAATTTGAGGGAACGGGTGGAAGCTATAAATATAGAACTGGAGAAAAAGGGAAAGATTGTAACTCACACCGATTTATTGAACTTTATCAAGAATAAGGATGAAATGGGCTACAGAAATGCTATCGAGCAACACTTTTATGTCTATAAGAAGCTGATTTATGATAGGGCAGTGTTAGGAGAACAGAATAAGGGTCAATCACAATAAAAATATGACAAATGACACGGATTGTAAATAATTGTGTTGCATTGGTATGCCTTTGTTTGTTTTGGGGTCAAAGCCTGAGAGCTGCAGATGCTTCTCATTCTGAGCAGATAAAGTGGGGCAACGAGAGTGTTTTTAATGAGGAACACAACACTTTGGGGCTCTTTTCCGGAGTACTTGGCGGACAAATTGTATTGGCAGGCGGCACTTCCGACGATTATAGCCGATGGGGAAGAAATGCGGTATGCCTTTCTGAAAATGCCGGATTCGCTTTGTATGAAGATGTGTTGTCCAAGCCGTTGGCTTATGGCGCTTCCATAACACTCTCTGACGGTATCTTGTGTATTGGAGGGCGTGATTCTTCCCAATGCTACGAAGATGTATTTTTTGTCACAATGCAGCAGGGCAAACTGAATGTTTCGGAAGATTGGCCGCCACTTCCTTTTCCGTTGTCTAACGCGGCAGGAGCACTACTGGACAATAAGGTATATTTGTTTGGAGGCAGGAAGTCGGTAAGTCCGTCCAGGTTATCGGATTCTTTTTTTGTGCTGGACTTGTCGAACAAGTCCAGAGGATGGAAAGAACTACCGGGCTATCCGGGATGCGTCCGGGAAGATGCAATTCTCGTGGTACAGAACAACGGCGTTTCCCCTTGTCTGTATTTATTGGGTGGACAGACGGAAACGGAAGAAGGGTTGTCTTCTTGCTTGACTGATGGATATGTCTATAACCCCCAATTGGGTAAATGGAGTTCATTAGGTTCGGATTTTCCGAAAGGAATATGTGCTGCTGTCGCCAGCGGAGCCAACCATATACTTCTTTTTCAGAAAGAGCCGGAAGATACACAGCATCTTAAAAAAGAGAATGCTTTATGGAAATACCATACAATTACGCAGACTCTTGTCAAGTCTGAATGTATTCCAGGTACCTATGACACCATGCAAGTCTTGCAAAGAAACCGTTCCTTCGTTATACTCGGTAGCAATGCCAGTTCCGGAACGAATAGACTGTACAGCCTTCAAGGGGATATTGTTCCTTTGGAAAAGGGGTTGGGACTTGTCAATATCCTTGTGATTATCGGTTATTTTGCCGTATTGGCCGGAATTGGAATTTACTTTTCACGGCGCCAGAAAAGTACGAATGACTATTTCAAGGGTGGAGGACGCATTCCGTGGTGGGCTGCCGGGCTGAGTCTTTTCGGAACCGCGTTGAGTGCCATCACCTTCATGGCTATACCCTCCAAGGCATATGCCACGAACTGGAGTTATGTGTTGTTCAATACCGGTATTGTGTTTGTTGCCCCCGTCATTGTTTATGTCTTTATTCCTTTTTTCCGGAGATTGAATATAACGACTGCCTATGAATATCTGGAGATACGTTTCAATGTCTTTATCCGGGTTATTTGCAGTCTGGCCTTTATTATTTTCCAGGTAGGGCGTATGGGTGTCGTGCTTTTTCTGCCCTCCATTGCTTTGAATGTGGTGACTGGATTGGATATATTCCTATGTATCGGTATTATGGGAGTTTGTAGTATTCTATATACAATGATAGGGGGAATAGAGGCGGTTGTATGGACAGATGCCATTCAAGTAATTGTACTGTTGGGAGGAGCGATATTTGCAGTGATATACATCTCGTGTTCTCTTCCCGGTGGATTGGGTGAAACGATTGATATTGCCGTGGCAAACGGTAAGTTCGATTTGGGAGCAACGAACTTTGACTTGAAGGATGCTACGATGTGGACTGTCATTATTGCCGCATGTTTTACCCATCTTACCACCTATGGGACGGACCAAAGTATGGTGCAGCGCTATCTCACTACCTCTTCGATGAAAGAGGCACGGAAGAGTGTATGGACCAATGCGATACTGACTGTTCCCGCCACACTGATTTTCTTCTTTATAGGCACTGCGCTTTATGCCTATTACAAGGTGTATCCTGAGAATCTGAGTATCAGTATTCCTAACGGCGATGCTATTTTCCCGTGGTATATTTTTACCCAATTGCCGGTCGGTATTGTAGGGTTGTTGATTTCGGGCATCTTCGCTGCGGCAATGTCCACTTTGAGCGGCAGTATGAATTCGGCAGCCACAGCTTATATAGTAGACATTTATTCACGTTTCTTTCATAAGGGAGAGGGTGGCAATGAATTGCATGCGGCACGTATGGCAACTTGTGTGATAGGAATCATTAGTCTATCTTTTGCTTTTCTTATGGCAACATGGAATATCGCTTCATTGTGGGACGAATTTAACAAGATACTCGGGCTCATATTGGGCAGTATGGGAGGACTGTTCATGTTGGGCATGCTTACCAAACGCGCCAATTCCGGAGGAGCAATCATTGGTATAGTCGCAAGTATCATCGTACAATTGTTTGTTGCCAGATTCCAGACGTTCCATTTGCTTTTGTACACGGCATCCGGCTTTATCTCATGTTTTGTCATAGGCTATCTGACAAGCTTGTTCTTTAAGAAAAAATAGGTTTGAACCTATCATTAATTATAATATAATTTTATTTATGAACAAACGACTTTTAACAGGATTAATCGCTGCACCATTTACGCCAATGCACGAAGATGGTTCCTTAAATTTGCAGGTGATCGGGCCGTATGCAGAGTTTCTGATGCAAAAGAAATGTGTGACGGGAGTGTTTATTTGTGGCACGACGGGAGAATCCGTTTCTCTGACAACAGAAGAACGAAAGGCTGTTGCGGAAAAATGGATGGAGGCAGCCAAGGGAAAACTGAAAGTGATAGTGCATGTAGGTGGCATGTCGCAGGTTCAGTGTGCCGAGCTGGCAGCCCATGCGCAAGCTATTGGAGCTGATATGATAGCAGCCATGGCGCCCTGCTTTTTCAAGCCCGGTTCTGTAGATGAGCTGATAGGTTTTTTCAAGCCGATAGCTGCATCGGCTTCCCGCTTGCCGTTTTATTACTATAACATGCCGTCCATAACCGGGGTTTCCTTGCCGGTACACAAGTTCCTTATAGAGGGCAAGAAGCAAATTCCCAATCTGGTGGGAGTCAAGTTTACTCATAACAACCTGATGGAGATGCAGCAGTGCATTCATGCGGACGGTGGGGCGTTCGAAGTCTTGCACGGTTTTGATGAGATACTGATTACCGGATTGTCGGTTGGAGCTAAGGCTGCCGTAGGCAGTACCTACAACTATGTTCCGGGTATATACAAAGCTGTGATGGAAGCCATGGAAAAGGGAGACCTTGAAACAGCCCGTGAAATGCAATGGAAATCTGTTGAAATCATTGATGTGCTGATAAAGCATGGGGGAGGAGTCAGAGCCGGTAAGATATTCATGAAACTGGCAGGAATAGACTGTGGACCATGTCGATTGCCGATAGCTCCTTGTTCTGAAGAAGAGCTGGAGGAGACAAGAAACGAATTGAAAAATACGGAATTCTTCAAATACATTAATTAACTAAAAACGATTGCCTATGGAGATATTGCAACAATACATCCAATGAAAAAACTCATTGGCCAACTTAAGTTTGACCCCCGAAAAGGGAGGGGAAACGAGTATTGGCACTTCCCGTTTCCCCTTAAATAAATTACTGAAACAATTTATTATTAAAATCGTAACAAAGATGAGAAAAATATTTCATTTTCACCTCATAACTTTTCTACTATTTTGCCCATTTTTGCTTTGGGCACAAGAATTTAACCTATCAGGTGTAGTAGTGGACAATACTGGTGAAACTCTTCCAGGAGTTTCCATCGCTGTGAAGGGTACGACTCGAGGAGTTATTACGGATATGAATGGCGCTTTCCAGCTGAAAGTAAGCAAGGGGGAAACTCTTGTATTTTCCTATGTGGGCTATGATGAACAGCAAATCCTGATTACTAATCAAAAGATTCTTAACATCCGGATGGAACCGACCACCATGGGGCTGGATGAAGTGGTGGTTGTAGGTTATGGTACCCAATCCAAGCGTACCGTAACATCCGCCATCAGTAAGGTGGATGGAGAAACATTGAAGGCAACTCCTATCAATACTGTGGGAGAAGGGCTGAAGGGTAAAATTGCGGGTGTACGCGTGTACAATGAGAACAATACTCCGGGTGCAGAGGCTACGTTCTTGATTCGTGGTGGTTCATCTATCAGTCAGAGTAATTCTCCTCTTATATTAGTTGATGGCGTAGAGCGCAGTACAGCGGGTATCAATCCCAATGACATCGAATCTATCGAAGTCTTGAAGGATGCCGCTTCTTCTGCTATTTATGGTTCGCGTGCATCGAATGGAGTTGTCCTGATTACGACAAGAAAAGGAAAAAGCGGTGCTCCTCGAGTGACGTTTGAGGCTTCCTTTGCAAACGAGAATGTGGAGCGGATGATTGAGTATCTGGATGCTACCCAAGCTGTTACTATCATGCGCGATCGTTGGGCTTCCGGACCCAGTCCGGAAAAGTTATACCTTGACGGATATGCTTATAGTTCCGGCAATACGGATGCTTCCAAGTTTTCTACCCGTTACCTGAGGGATGGAGAGAGCATTCCGGCAGGATGGAAGTCTGTGGCTGATCCGTTGGATCCCAGTAAGACTTTGATTTTTGAAGATAATGATTGGGCCAGTACTTGTTTCAAGAATGCTCTTTGGCAAAATTATTATGTGGGGATAGAAGGAGGTACGGAGAAATTGAGCTATGTGGGCAGTATTGGCTATATGAAAGATTCCGGTGTAGGTGTAGGCACGGCATTCGACCGTTTTAACGCCCGTACTAATGTAACTGCCAAAATCAGAGAGAACCTGACTTTCAGTAGCAACATAGATTACAGCCAGACGAATAGCGAAGAGTATGCCAGTCAGTATCAGGTGATTTCCCGTGGACTGATGACCCCGGCCGTTCAACGTAAATATTGGGTGTCTGACAATGAATGGTACGGAACCCCGACGCCAGGTCCAAACTCTTCGTCTCCGAATCCGAGCTTCTACTCGTATTTTAATGATAACAATCAGCGTACCAACCGTTTGGGGTTAGTCGGCTCTCTTGATTGGGAAGTTTTGAAAGGATGGCATGCTGTGGGCACCGCTTCTTTGTTTACGCAAAACAGCCATGGAGATACATTCATGCGTGCCAACCCGATGAATGGAACGCGGAAGGCGACTACCAACATGACGGATGAGCAACGGAAGAAACTGGAATTCTACACCAGCTATACAAGAACGTTTGCCGATAAACACAGCATCAGTGCGATGGTAGGATATTCCTATCAGCAATATTTGTACAAGTATGTGTATGCTGCCACTACCGGACACAGCTCCGACAAGATACCGACATTGAACGGAGGTTCTGTTTATTCCGATGCAACGTCGACCAAGCAGGAAGATGTGAATATCGGTTATTTCGGCCGATTGAACTATGATTATCTGAAAAGATATATGTTGACTGCTACTTTCCGTGAGGACGGCTCTTCCCGTTTTGCCAAAGGCAACCAATGGGGATTCTTCCCCGGATTGTCTGTCGGATGGGTTATGAGTGATGAGCCTTTTATGCAGAATATCGGTTTTATAAGTAATTTGAAGTGGCGTGGCAGTTATGGGCAGACCGGTAACAACTCCATCGGCTATTACGATGCATTAGGATTGTATGCCATTACCACCAGTTACGATCAAAGTGCTGCGACCGTTTCTTCGGCCATGCCTAACAAGGCTCTTGAATGGGAGACTTCCACACAATTGGATTTAGGTTTTGATTTAGGCTTGTTCAAGAACCGCATCATATTGGGTATAGACTATTTCAATAAGATTACGGATAACCTGATTACTTCCAAAGTATTGCCCAATACGTCGGGATACGGTTCCATCCTTACCAATCTTGGAAAAGTACGTTTCCGTGGTTTCGATGCTGAAATAACAACACGTAACATTGTCAAGAAGGATTTCACGTGGGAATCTAAATTCACCATTACTTACGTAAAGAACAAGGTGCTTAAACTGCCCGAAAACGGACGGGACAAGAACCGCCAGGGAGGATACTCTGTAAAAATGCAGGATGGCACGACCAAAGAATTCGGAGGTGTTGCCGAGGGTGAACCGTTGGGGCGTTTCTATGGATATAAGAAAGACTTTATCATTACAACTCCCGAGCAGGCTGCCAATGCCCGTTATGACACCTCATCCAAAGGTTGGGACTGGACCACGAAACAGAAACTGGGTGTCGGAAAAAAGACTATCGGAGACTATGAGTGGAAAGACCTGAACGGAGACGATATCATCAACAGCAATGATATGTTCCTGCTGGGAAATACGATTCCCCATACCACCGGAGGTTTGAACAATACTTTCACCTACAAGGGCTTCACTTTGAATGTCTATCTTGATTTTGCTTTGGGGCACTCCATTTCCAATGGTTATCTGCAACGCCAGATGTGTAATTTCATGAATGGAAACACCAGCCTGCCTGCTGAAATCCTAAAATGCTGGAATGTGGGGGATGACCCGAGTAAGGCCAAGTATGCCCGTTTCTCAGGCAATGACTCCGATGAGTTGAATAAGAATTTCCGGGACAACTCCGATGTTTTCACCCAGAAAGCCGATTATCTCTGTATCCGTGAAATCTCTCTGCAATATGCTCTGCCTCAGGCATTGCTGGCAAAGATTGGTCTGAAAGGGCTGGTATTGACCCTGGCCGGAAACAATCTGCATTATTTTACGGAAGTAATAGGCCTTTCTCCCGAAGTAGGTGCATCAAGTACCTATTCCGGTAGTTTCAACACCTATCCGCCTATCCGTAAGTTCTCTATCGGATGTAAAGTTACTTTGTGATAAAAGAAGTTTAATACGAAAAATAAGAATTATGAAAATAAAAATATTATCCGGCATTCTTCTTATAAGTGGGGTCTCGTTTTTTACATCATGTCATGGAGACCTGAATGTGATACAGCCCAGCCAGTTCACCAGCTTGTCCATGTGGACAGAGGAGAGCGATGCTACGAGTGCGGTAAATGGAGCATATACTCAATTCCGTTCCGCCTTTTCCGATTTGCTCAACATCTATGGAGAGATGCGCTCAAACTGGTATGAGAGTGGGGCGGTAAATGATGCGTTTTTTAATAGAGTGGGTACAAACGTATTGCTGAGCGGTGATGCAGGTACAAATTGGAGTAGTATATATACTACCATTAATAGTGCAAATTTGATTCTGAAGCATACTCCGGAAATCTCTTTCACCAATGAAGCTACACGTAATGAGGTGATGGCCAATGCCTATTTCCTACGGGCATATTGTTACTTTACTCTGGTGCGGGTATTCGGTGACTGTCCGTTACTGACTTCCGGCTTTGAGTCAGAAAAGCAGGAGGACATGTATCCCAGCCGTACGGCGGCCTCTGAAGTATATGCTCAGGTCGAAACCGATATAGAAGAAGCTTTAAGGTTGATGCCCGCTTCTTCCAAGCTTCTCCATAAGGCATCTCCGGCAGCCATCAACATGTTGCGTACTGAATATTACTTATGGAAGGCAAAGCGTCTGGGAGGAGGGAATGCGGCTCTGAGTACGGCGCAGTCTTCTGTTGATGCGGTATTGAAAGCCGGATATGCACTTCTTCCCACGTTTGCCGATATTTTCAATTTAAACAACGAAGCCAATTCTGAGCTTATCTGGACATTGCCCTATATCGTCAATGAAAATGTGACTCCGGGAACATCCCCCAACTTTTTCGCCTATTATCTGGCACCTAACGGTGACAGAACCCGGCTGAGGGAAGCCGGATATACCGAGGATGAGGTTCCTGCCGGTTCCCATGCCCAGTATGTTGTGCCCACGCAAGCCTATTGCGATTTCCTGGCTGAGGATGCACGTGACACGCGTACGGATGTTTCAGTACGGGTATTCGAGGATAAGTTCCTGACGGAAGAAGTACAGATTAAAAGGATGGTTGTGAAGTTCAAAGGCTCCTTTGCCAATGATACGCGTAGTTTTGACAGTGATGTCCCCGTCTATCGTTTGGCCGAAGCCTATCTTTTGAAAGCTGAAGTGGAAAATGCCTTGGGAAATACGGATGCCGCTTTGCAGAATCTGAATGTAGTGGCCAAGCGTGCTTATGGGGTAGACAACTACTACACGGCAAGGACTCAGGATGCCATAGACAATGCCATTATCAGCGAAATACTGAAAGAGTTTGTCGCAGAATCAAAAGCATGGTGGGCATACCTTCGCTTTAATAAGGAATTCGAGCTTATTGAGACCTTGAAGGGGCGTGAAGGGGAGAAGAATGTTACCTTGTGGCCTATTGCTCCTGCTTGTCTCAATACTAATCCGAATATAACACAAACGGAAGGTTACAAATAAATATTGGGATGATATGAGATATAAGACTATACTTTTACTGGTCTTGTCTGCTTGGGGCATCATGGCATGCCAAAATTATACGGATAAGATAGCGGTGGAGATTCGGCAACCGGTATATCCGGTGTTGACATTGAAGGAGCATAATCCGGTATTGTGTCTGCGTCTGATTAGGAACAGCGGCGTGGCATATCAGTTGGAAAAGATAAATTTCACTTTGGATGGAACTGTCCGTTCCGGTGATGTCGTTTCCGCTTCGCTGTTCTTGGATGAGAATTGTGGGCAGGTTTGTGCAAGTGCCAAACCGGTGAACAAACAATTGAGTTTTAAGGTAGGCCGGCAGATAGAGGAAGATACACTGACATGCTGGGTGACACTCCGACTGAGGGATGATGCGGCGCAGGCTACAAGCAAGATTGAAATCTCATGCAGCAGTGTCCAGACAGACTTGGGGCTGGTGGGCATCCGCCAGTTGCCCGCAGTAAAGCCGCTCCGTATAGGAGTGGCCCTGCGGCAGCCGGGTCAGGACGGGGTACACACTTCCCGCATTCCCGGATTGGTGACTTCGACGAAAGGTACCTTGCTGGCCTTGTATGATGCACGCAATGAAAGAGATGACGATTTGCAGGGCGACATTGATATTGCCATCAATCGCAGTGAAGATGGAGGGCGGACTTGGCAACCCATGCAGACTGTTCTGGATATGAAAGAATGGGGCGGGCTACCTCAGAAATATAATGGAGTGAGTGATGGTTGCATCTTGTCGGATGATTTCACCGGAGACCTCTATGTCATAGGGTTATGGATGCACGGAGTCTTGGACCCCAAGACGGGCAAATGGATAGAGAATCTTACCGATACCTCGACCGTATGGAACCACCAGTGGCGTGCGCACGGTTCTCAGCCGGGATATGACGTTAAACAGAGTTCCCAATTCCTGATTAGTAAGAGTACTGACGACGGACTTACCTGGAGTGAGCCGCGTAACATTACCCGCCAAGTAAAAAAGGAAAAATGGTGGCTGCTTGCTCCCGGACCGGGTCGTGGCATCACAATGGAAGACGGTACATTGGTATTTCCGGTAGAGGGGCGGAACGAAGACGGGCTTCAGTTCTCTACAATCATGTGGAGTAAAGACAAGGGCGAAAACTGGACCGTAGGCGAACCGGCCTACTACAATACCAACGAATGTCAGGTGGTAGAACTTTCAGACCATTCCTTGATGTTGAACATGCGTGAGCGCAGCAACCGGGGACGTCAGGAAGGTAATGGGCGGGCCATTGCCGTCACTGCCGATTTGGGAAAAACGTGGACGGAACATCCCACGTCGCGCAGAGCTCTCATTGAACCGGCTTGCCAGGCATCCTTGCTGCGCCATGATTATATTGAAGACGGAGAAGAACGTCATGTATTACTCTTTGCCAATCCTAATTCAAAAGAGCGCCGTAACAACATTACCATTAAGGTGAGTTTCGATGACGGGCAAACTTGGCCCGAGGAGTATTGGACGTTGCTGGATGAAGGTAGGGGGGCGGGGTACTCTTGCATGACCTCCATTGACGAGCATACCATAGGTATCTTTTATGAGGGGAGCCAAGCCGACATCCAGTTCCAGGCTATCCCGTTGAAGGAATTATTGAAGAAATAAAGTGTAAAACCTTAAAAAACAGATAAACATGAAACGCAGTGAAATCAATCGATATATCCGCGAAGCCAAAGCATTTATGACAAAGTACCACTTCATGCTGCCTCCATGGGCGGACTGGACTCCGGACGACTGGAAGACCAAAGGACCGGAATGTGATGATATCCGGGAAAGAGCCATGGGTTGGGACCTGACCGACTTCGGCTGGGGCGATTTCCTGAAAATCGGCCTGACGCTGGTAACCCTCCGTAATGGAAGTCTGCAGAAGAAAGACAAACCCTATTGTGAAAAGATTATGTTTGTCCGCTGCGGACAAGTTACTCCTACCCATTTCCATTGGCTGAAAACGGAAGACATCATCAACCGGGGTGGAGGAATCCTCTGCATGCGTCTGTGGAAGGCCGACAAGGAAACTGAAATGCTGACTGAAGAACCGCTTGTCGTTTTCATCGACGGAGTCAGTACACGGGTAGCTCCCGGAGAAACGGTGCGTCTTGCTCCCGGACAAAGCATTTGTTACGAGCCTTATCTCTACCATACTTTCTGGGCCGAGGACGACCATTGCCTGGTAGGCGAAGTCTCCACGGTGAACGATGACATGAGGGACAACCGTTTCCTCACCCCCAAGGGGCGTTTCCCGCAGATAGAAGAGGATGTTCCGGCCGAACATCTGTTGTGCAACGAATATCCCGAAGTTTAGAAAGTATGAAAGATAAGACCAACCTGACGGGATTGAATCCTGATAATTTCCGGTCCGTAATCAACGGAAAGGATACCGGCCTTTATATACTGCGCAATGGCAGCGGTATGGAGATGTGCGTCACGAACTACGGGGCCATCGTCTTATCCATCATGGCTCCTGATAGTCATGGTAAGTTTGAAAATGTCGTCATAGGCTTCGATACGCTGGAAGAGGCCCGCAGGCAAAGCAAGGACTATTATATAGGAGCTACTATAGGCCCCGTAGCCGGACGCATATTGCACGGCGCTTTCCGTGTAGGAGAAAAAGATTATCACTTACAGCTTAACTCTGTTTCTAATACTCTGCACAGTGGTGATAACGGTTTTCACACGGTGGTGTGGGAAGCACAGCAACCGTGTGAAAACCAACTTCTCCTCCGTCTTTTCCATGCCGATGGAGAAGCCGGTTTTCCGGGCAATGTTACGGTAAGGATGATGTATACCTTGACGGACGACAATGGGTTCCGTATAGATTATGAGGCGGAGACAGACCGCGACACCTTGTTCTGTCCCACCAATCATGCCTATTTTAACCTGGCGGGCATGGGAACTCCCACTACTTCCATTGAAGACCATCTGGTGAGGATAAACGCGGATTTCTACCTGCCTATCGACATGAATACGAACAATACCGGTGAAGTCAGGGCAGTGGGCGATACGCCTTTTGATTTCCGCGACTACCATTCCATAGGCGAACGCATCAACCGGAAAGACTTGCAGTTGCTCAACGGCCACGGTTATGACCACTGTTTTGTCTTGAAGAAACCCGCGCTGCATGAGCTCTCTTTCGCCGCCACCTGCATCAGTCCGTCCAGTGGGCGCAGAATGGATATCTATACCACAGAGCCGGGGCTTATCATGTACACCGGCAATTATTTGCCGGGCTTCACGGGCATGCATGGCACTGTGTATCCGCGTCGTAGCGCCGTCTGCTTTGAAACCCAGTGCTTTCCCGATACACCGAACAATCCGCATTTCCCCTCCATCGTATTACGTGAAGGAGACCTTTATAAACAGACATGTATTTATCAATTCAGTACGCAACCATGAAAAACAGAATCATTCTTTGTTTGGGATGCCTGCTGGCATTCCTCCAGCTCCGGGCACAAGTCAATACCAACCAGCAGCATTTGTGCAATCCTAATTCTTTTTCCATCGTCCTGCTGGGCGACCCGCAAAACTACGTGAAGTATGACTATAACCAGCCGGTTTTTGAGCTGATGACGGCGTGGACCGCTCATCATATAGACTCCCTCCGTGTAAAGGCGGTGCTTTGTACGGGCGACTTGGTAGACCAGAATGAATGTATTCTACCTCCCTTCCCGCGTTTCGGGAATCTTACGAGCCGGGAGCAGTGGACATTTGTGTCGCGGGCTTTCGGGCGGTTGGACAACAAAGTCCCTTATCTCATTTCTACCGGAAACCATGATTACGGCTACACCCGTTCGGAGAACTCGATGACCCGTTTCCCGGAATATTTCCCGATAGAGCGCAACAGCCAATGGAAAAAGACCATCGTGGCTGCCACCAATAACAGAAACGGCCTGCCTACACTGGAGAATGCCGCTATGGAGATAACGGACGAGCATTGGGGGAGGATTTTGATTATTGCCGTTGAATTTGCCCCACGTGATGAGGTCTTGTCATGGGCAAGGGAGCTGGTGGCTACCCCACGCTTCAAGGACCATACGGTGATTCTCATCACCCATTCCTATCTTACCGGCTTCGACAGTAAGCGCATCACCAAGGAAGGCTATAAGATAACTCCGTCCAATACGGGCGAAGGCATCTGGCAGAAGCTGGTGCAACCTTCCGCCAACATCCGTCTTGTGCTGTGCGGACACTATGCCACTCCGAATGAACGGTTGGACTATACCACGGGATTCCGTACCGACAAGAATGCAGCCGGACACGATGTGCACCAGATGATGTTCAACTGCCAGGCGTTGGGTGGCGGCATGAGTGGAAACGGGGGAGACGGCTGGCTGCGTCTGCTCGAATTCCTGCCCGACGGACATACGGTGCAGGTCAGGACCTATTCTCCGCTTTTCGGCTTTTCTCCTCAAACCAAGGACAAGGCATGGCGTACGGAATCTTATGACCAGTTTCAATTCACGATAAAATAAAAAATATGAAGCGTATATCAATTATTTATTCATTAATACTCTTTTGTATGTATTTATCAGCACAGACAAGTCCGGAGTGGACTTCCGGAAATGCGAAGAAATGGATGAAAAGTGCCGTTTGGTCCAATGGCTGGACTGTCTCTCCCCATAAATCAGTCAATGCTGTTGAATTTGCCTGCCAATATCATAAGAACAAGGATGTCTGGGATGCTGCATTCCGCTTTCTAGCTGAACATGATTTGGAAGCGCTGTCCATTGGCAACCATGTCATTCTGGAGGGGAAATGCTGGGCTACGGTCAGTGAATACATTCCCAAAGAGGTGGAGAAAGGGAATATTGAAAGTCACCTCCGTTTTGTCGACCTTCAGTATGTACTCTGGGGAAATGAAAAGATGGGGCTGGCAAGTGACGTCGAAGTACGTCAGGCGTATAATTCAAAAAAAGATGTTGCTTTTTATACCTCTTCCCGGATAAAACACTACTCTGCCGATGCCGGCAGTTTCTTCTTGTTTTTCCCTTCGGACATTCACCAGCCTTCTGTCCGGGGAAAGGGGGAACTTGTTAAAAGCAGGAAGATTGTGATTAAAATAGAATATGTAGATTAGTGTGTTTTGGGTTCTACTAAAAATACTATTTGTTTTTCAAATAAATTTCCTTTAAAATTTGTACTTTTGCCGACTGTTTAGAGAAATCAACGAAAACTTTAAAAAACGAAATAGAATGGCAGTAGAATTGAAAGACCTTACCAAACGTAGTGAGAACTATTCTCAGTGGTACAACGAGTTGGTGGTAAAAGCCGATTTGGCAGAACAATCGGCTGTACGCGGCTGTATGGTGATCAAGCCCTACGGATACGCTATCTGGGAGAAGATGCAACGTCAGTTGGACGATATGTTCAAGGAAACGGGACACGTCAACGCTTATTTCCCCTTGCTTATTCCGAAATCATTCCTCAGCCGTGAAGCGGAACATGTGGAAGGCTTTGCCAAAGAGTGTGCCGTCGTGACGCACTATCGTTTGAAGAACGATCCGAATGGCGGCGGTGTGGTGGTGGACCCTGCTGCAAAACTGGAAGAAGAGCTGATTATCCGCCCCACTTCCGAAACCATCATCTGGAACACCTACAAGAACTGGATCAATTCATACCGCGACCTGCCTATCTTGTGCAACCAGTGGGCAAACGTGTTCCGTTGGGAAATGCGTACCCGTCTGTTCCTCCGTACCGCCGAATTCCTCTGGCAGGAAGGACACACGGCACATGCCACTCGCGAGGAAGCCGAAGAAGAAGCGGTAAAGATGCTGAATGTATATGCCGAGTTTGCCGAAAAATACATGGCGGTGCCCGTGGTAAAGGGCGTGAAGTCTGCCAACGAGCGTTTTGCAGGTGCCCTCAACACCTACACCATCGAAGCGATGATGCAGGACGGAAAGGCTTTGCAGAGCGGTACTTCCCACTTCTTGGGACAGAACTTCGCCAAGGCGTTCGATGTACAGTTCGTCAATAAGGAGAACAAGCTGGAGTATGTTTGGGCTACCTCCTGGGGTGTTTCCACCCGTCTGATGGGAGCGCTTATCATGACGCATTCCGATGACAACGGTCTGGTACTTCCTCCGCACCTGGCTCCGATACAAGTAGTCATCGTACCTATCTACAAGAATGCAGAGATGCTGGCTAAGATTGACGAGAAAGTGGCAGGCATTGTTGCCAAGCTGAAGTCAATGGGTATTTCCGTGAAGTACGACAATGCCGACAACAAACGTCCGGGCTTCAAGTTTGCCGACTATGAGGTGAAGGGTGTTCCCGTTCGTCTGGTGATGGGTGGCCGCGACCTGGAGAACAATACAATGGAAATCATGCGTCGCGATACACTGGAGAAGGAGACGCGTTCCTGCGAGGGTATCGAAGAGTACGTGAAGGATTTGCTCGAGGACATTCAGGCTAATGTCTACAAGAAAGCGCTCGATTACCGTAACAGCCGCATCACCAGCGTGGACAGCTACGAGGAATTCAAGGAAAAGATTGAAGAAGGCGGCTTCATTCTGGCTCATTGGGACGGGACTACCGAAACCGAAGAGAAAATCAAGGAAGAGACCAAAGCAACCATCCGTTGTATTCCTTTCGATTCATTTGTTCCGGGTGACAAGGAACCGGGCAAGTGTATGGTTACCGGCAAGCCTTCTGCCTGCCGCGTGATTTTCGCACGTTCCTATTAATAATACCCACCCCGGATTACGCGGATTAACACAGATGATTTTAGGAGTTCTGATAATCAGAAACTTTTATCTGCGTTAATCCGCGTAATCCGGGGTGATTGTATATCTTGATACGTCCTCTCGGTTTTAAATTTATAGAGTTATCTCTCATCATGAATTGATGAACAGCTATTTATATTGCTTCAGAAATTCTGAGATTGTTTTACGTACAGTTTCCGGAGATTGTTTTGAATGAAGCATTGCTGCAATGACAATCCTATTCTCATCAATCAAATAATATATCACGTTAGGGGAAAGTTTTAAATGACGGACAGTAATGTTGTTAAATAGAGTAGAAAAATCACTGTCTATAATTCCTATATACGGATGTTTTGCTAAAAGATTTACTTTGTCTTGTATCTTTTGACGTGTTTTCTGTGCCGTCAACATGCCAAAATTATTCTCTACATAAATAAGTATCTCTAAAAAGTGCTCATAAGCCAACTTAGACCAGACTATTTCCATCCCATGCGTTCATTTATCATACTCTCTATTTGGGAGTTTGATATACAGTGTCCTGCTTTATTCTCTTCTAAGGCAAATAGAAGGGCTTCAGCCAAAGCATCTCGGGGAATACTGTTGATAAAGTCGTCCATCGGTATGGCTGATTGATGATAAGTTGCCATCATCGGTTCTTGTGCCGTTTGTTTGGAAGAGTCCTGCTCTTTATATGGTTTAATTTTACCCATTGCTTTTATTTTTAATCAAAGGTAAACTGAATAAATGAAAACTCCTAATATTCAATCCATTTATTTTCCACTGCATCAAAGCCAACCAATCTACATACTATTGTAACCTCCTTCACATCTCCTCGTAACAACTTTCCCTCATTTTTGCAGCGTAAAAAAAGAAAGGAGGCCCGAATATGAAACTGAACAGAAATGACTATACCGTAGAGGCGGCAGCCGGCGGTGGTTTTTACGCTTATTTTATGAATAATGTGTTGTGCAGCGCCTACGGTGAAACGCCTGACGAAGCCTGCGAAAACCTGGAACAGATTGTTGACGATTTTGTCAGTGATATGTATATGGTCGAGGAATTTGTCTGATATTCCGGCATCATATGCCGACCGAATTATCCTTTTTACGTATTTATTCCATAAATTCTCTTGAAGTCATGTCTGCGCGATGCCGGTGTGGCTTTTGTCATTTATAACCGAATTGTCACATTCTTCACATTCTGCCGTAACACGGAGGTGCGATATTTGCATCAACTAAATGCAACGTCATGTGCTGCATGTGTTTCAACAGTAATTTGTAAATCATCAAGTCGTCTCAATGAAAGTCCTTTTTATCGTTCAAGGAGAAGGCCGCGGGCATCTGACCCAAGCCATTACAATGGAAGAGCTGCTGCGCCGCAACGGTCACGAAGTAGTGGAAGTGTTGGTGGGCAAAAGCAATTCGCGCTGTCTGCCCGGTTTCTTCAACCGCAGCATTCAAGCTCCGGTGAAACGCTTTCTCAGTCCCAATTTCCTGCCTACGCCTGCCAACAAGCGGGCAAGTCTTGCGCGCAGTGTGGCCTATAATCTCACCCGTCTGCCCGTCTATCTGAAAAGCATGCACTATATACACCGCCGCATTGAGGAGAGTGGCGCCGAACTGGTCATCAACTTCTACGAACTGCTCACGGGGCTGACCTATCTCTTGTTCCGTCCTTCCGTCCCTCAAATAAGCGTCGGGCACCAGTACCTGTTCCTGCACCGCGATTTCGAGTTTCCCGGTAAGAACGGCTTCCATCTGTGGCTGCTCCGCCTTTTCACCCGTTTCACGTGCATAGGTGCCCGCGAAAAGCTCGCCCTTTCCTTCCGCGAGATGGAGGATGACGAAGAAGCGTATGTCCGCGTGGTTCCGCCATTGCTGCGGAGGGAGGTGCTGTCGTGCGAAGGTACGGAAGGGGATTATCTCCACGGATACATGGTAAACTCCGGTTTTGGCGAGAATATCCTCCACTGGCACAGTGCCCATCCGGAAATACCCCTCCACTTCTTCTGGGACAAGCAGGACGAAGCCGAGGTGTGCCGTGTGGACGACACCTTGAGTTTCCATCAGCTCGATGACGTCAAGTTCCTGCGCTACATGGCAGGCTGCAAGGCCTATGCCACCACTGCCGGCTTCGAGTCGGTCTGCGAGGCGATGTATCTGGGCAAGCCTTTGCTGATGGTTCCGGCGCATATCGAGCAGGACTGTAACGCCTACGATGCATTCCGTAGCGGTGCCGGTGTCATCTCCGAGGAGTTTGATTTGGAACGTCTGCTGGACTTCTCGGAGCATTTCCACCCGAACATGGCTTTCCGCTATTGGGTGCGTAGCTGCGACTGGCGTATCCTGCGCTGTATAGAGAGGGAAGAGAAAGAGGAAACCTTTTTCGGGGTTTCCTCTTCCTGCCGTCCTTTCTTTCCGGCGACTTAAATGCTCACGTTCATCGCATTGGCTCCCAATGCCCCTAAGATGGCAGAGGCTACTGCAATTACGACTTTCAGAATTTTATCCCAGATACTTTTTTTCATGCTATATACGTTTTAAAAGTTGAACATACGAATCGGTAGTAAAATCAGTCATACTTATCCCAACGGATTTTCGCCCTGGTCTCCGTCCGAACCGCCTCCGTCTCCCGAGCCGGAACCGCCGCCGGAGCTTCCTCCTTCACCGTCTCCCTTGTTCACCAATGCCTCCAGGTCGTAGAAGTCAATCTTCTGCCCGGCACGCGTGGCGGCGATGTCCGGTCTTACGGTGCTGGAAGGCCGGAAATTGATTTTCACCGCTTTGATGTTCTTGGCGGTGCACTCCTTTACATCCAGTACGCCTGCCGTACGCGCCGACAGGCTGAATACGCCGAAGTTCTTGATATTCACTGACTGGCCGCTGTAGAGGGTTGTTATCATGGCCTCCACAAAATTGGTCAATACACTCTGGATGTCTCCCAGTGTCAGCGAACTCTTCTCTTTCATCACATACGCAATGTCGTCCAGCGTCGCATTGTCGCCCAGTGTCACCAGCTGCGGGTAGAACTTTGCCACCGCATCTGCCTTTCGAGGATCTTTCCTCGCAATCTTCTTGAATGGTACTCCCATAAACAATTAAATAATTAAAAATTAACAATTAGAAATTAAAGTCCCGTATTGCAATACTCTTCTCTTTCTCCTTTAGGGGGGGAAGAGGGGTGCTGCAAAAGTACTTCTCCGGCTTTTTCTGCTCATGGCTTTCTTCGGGTTACGCCGTCTCTTTCCCGTTTCCTTTCTGTTCAGGAAAAGTTCTTCGTCCGATGCCCGTTTATGTCTGTATACGCTTGGTCATACCGCTGATATTCAGTATCTTTATGGTGTAATAATCAACCAATAACATAAGGAATGAAAACAGAAAAAGAAAAGAGGGAAGAGGAGGAGGAAGACCTTCGTCCGTTCCGCATCCACGCCTATTCGAAGGAGGAGCTTGCCATGCTCTACAACCCGACTTACTGCATCAGCAATGCCATCTATACCCTGGCGGCATGGATACGCCACAACAAGGCGCTGAAGGGTGAGCTGGAGAAGGTGGGCTACAACAAATACCGGCGCACCTTCACTCCGCTGGAAGTGAAAGTGCTGGTGAAGTATCTGGGAGAACCCTGACAGGATGCCGGCCGGAAATAGGGAAGCCGTGTAAAGAAAACGCCAATATATGTAAAGCCCCGTAACAATATATGTTGTCATGCACAACAATATATGTTACGGGGCTTCTCTCTTCTCCTCGAATACCGGTTACTGATATAGCTGGATGTCCACTACCTCATATTCGGTCGTCTCCTGCTCGTTGGTCCGTGTGCCGAATCCGTACTTTTCCAGTGCCTGCACCAGTACCAGCTGGGTGTGCGGGTTCACCTGCACCTTCCCGAATATGCTGAGCTTGGTCAGTATGACGCTGGCAGGGAGCCATTTTACCTGCAGGTCCTCGGGCAGCGGTTTGCGGAAGAAGACGAAGAGGTTCTCCTCCACGGGGTCTTTCATGCGGTGCCGTTCGTTGTGCTTGTTCAGCTGTTCTATCTCCTCGCCCTCGTACCAGTATCTGAAACCGTCTTTCAGCAAGGCGAGCGCCTGGGCGTAGATGCCGGGATGGTTCACCGGGGTGTGGTAGTCTATGCCGGTGACGGTGATGGGGAGGAAACGCCGGTTTCCACCGATGTCCTGCAGGCACTGCCGGTTGTTGGTGCTCGCGATGAAGGAGCAGTGGCGGGGCAGGGTGAAGGCTTCGATGTCGTAGGCCTTGCGCTGCGTCACGTTGTCCTGCGCGATGATTCGCTTCAATGCTGCCAGCTCGCCGGGCTTCACGCCTTCGAACTCCTCCATGTTGATGATGATTCGCGTGGCGAGCAGGCGGGCATCGTCCTTGTTGCTCGGGTCTATTATGCCGTTGTAGAAGTACTCTTTCCACTCGGGCGGCAGCAGGCGCCGAATCCAGCTGCTCTTTCCCTTTCCCTGCTCGCTGTAGAGGATGATGACGAGCTGGTTCATGTCCTCGTCGCTCAGCGCGCAGTCCACCAGGCCCACTATCCACCGTTTGAAGCCCTCCTGCCACAGTTCCCGGTTCTCGGTCGTCAGGGTGTCGGCAAGTTGGGCGATGTAGTCCGTCCCGTCCCAGGGGGGAAGCGCGTACAGATAGTCGGTGTAGGGGTTGAACTCCTTGGCGTAGTTGGAGTCTATCACGGCTCTGAGGAAATTCTGGTAGCAGGAGATGCCGGCCATCTGCAGGTCTACGAATATGGTGTTGTAGTCCTTTCCGCGCATGGGGCGGTAACCTTTTCCGGCATCTGCCGACAGGGCATAGGGCATGAATTCGAGGCGGTCCAGGATGAGGTTCCTGCGGATGCCGTAGTGCTCTTCCAGAAAGCTCATCACTTGGTTGATGACGGGCTTTTTCTCTTCCTTCTTTGTAGCGGCTTCGCTGGTCTTGTCGGTATAGATGTAGGCATTGTGCAGGGGAGATTCCACGTCGGGATACTCTTGTCCGAACTCGTTTTTCGCCAGTCTGATGGCTGTCTGCTCGTCCAGGCCCTTGCTGTAGCATTTGTTGCCCAGGGCGAAGAGGAAGTTGTCGCGGTTGCCTGCCCGGAACCTGGTGGTGCGCTTCACGGCGGTCACGGCTTGGGAGAATATCAGCTTCTCCCAAGGCTTTGCGTCCTGCGGCGTGGCGGCAGAGGAGGCGGGGAGGGGGTGTACCGTTTCGACGGGCGTCTTCTTTGGGCTGTTCTCCTTCTTCGCAGGCGGGATGATGCGTGCCGGCAACGGGGAAATCTGTTCCAGCAGTGCGGCATTGATATAGGCATGCGGGTCGAAGGACATGAAGTATCCTCGCGAGATGTCCTTTCCGCTTCCGTCCACCTCTACTCCGAGAAGGGCCTCGTAGTGCTCTTTGGCGGCGCTGTACAGCTTCAGGTGTATCTCCTCGAGCGTGGCGTAGGTCACCTCGCCCTGCCGGAGACGGTCATACAGACGCCGGGTGTATTCCGTCTGCATGAAGACGAACAGCTTGTAGCCGTGCCTTTTGGGGGAGAGGAAACTGCCCAGGGTGTGCGGGTCTTCGTTGATGAGGGTCCGGGTCTGCTCCAACTGTCCTTCTTCCAGGTCGTCGATGTCGAGCGTGATGACGGGGTTGTAGCGGGTGATGCTCGGTGCGAGCCTTCTTTCCCGGTAGTTGGCCGTGAGGGTCCTGAAGGGAAGCTGCTTCTTGACGTGGTTGGCTTCCTCCACCTTTCCCTGCGCCACGAGGCTGGCGATTTTGATGATTAACTTGGCATGCTTGCCGTTTTTTATGTCAGCCATGTCCTGCGTGAAGGTTGTCTCCCCGCTGACGGCGCTGAAACCACGGTAGGTGGTCACTGGAATGTTTTCCATTCTACTTGTATTAAGTTTGCCTTATTGGCGGCGCAAAGATGCCGTTTATTTCCTTAGGAAGCAAAAACGGCCATCCGCAGTGGGACAGCCGTTTTTTTACAATTTGAATTCCTTGGTCCGTTTTACTCCTTGGGATATAGCTCATTGAAGAGCTTATATATCTCATCCTCAATGCAATCGGGGTTCAGCGTATTGCCGCTTCCGTCCGCGTCCATAAAGTTTACAAGTAGATGCAGCAGCTTGGCGAAGGGGCTTACACCCTTCAGTCCGTGTTCCTTTTGGGGATTTATCAGCAGTGGGATGAAGGGTGTCAGGAAAGCCTTCCGCTCCTTGTATTCCACGGTTAACGACTTGTGTTCTACCATAGAAAGCAGGTCGAGGGCCACTTGCACCTCTTTGCTCTCTTTGGTGTACAGCACTTGGTAATCCCTCCCTTTGATTTGCATCACGCTAATTGGCGTTTTTTTGTTCTCATAATTACAATTTGAAAATATAATTTTATATTAAGTTAGTAAATCGGTTGCAAAATTAACAAAAAAGGAGTCTGTACAATTACAGATAACGCAGATTTTATGTTTTTCTTACCTGATGCAACGCTTCTGAGGACGTGAAATTAAATAATCCGTGTCATCTGTGTTATCAGCGTCTGAAAAATTATCATAAAGCATCATCTGCTGAATAGTTACGAAATTCTGTGGTATCCCTGTGAAGTAGTGAAGCGTGTGTGTAGTCTGTATGTATAGGGTGAGGTACCGGAACCTATGGTTATATATGTAACACACTCTTTCTTTAAAAAAATAAGAAATGACGCGCGTGCGCGTGTATCTTACCTAATGAACGTAATTATTTGATATATAGTGCGATGATACCTGCATTAAAAAAGATTATCATTTTATCAATCAGAATATTTTGTACTTTCATTTCTTGACATTACCTTTGCGTTCATTAAACGGAGCGTGTCATAAAACATTTTTTTTATTATAAACGTTTCGTTTATGACTGCTTATCGCAAGATGGCTTGAATATAACTATTTCGTCGCCTTCCTTCCGAGATGGTGGAGGGTCTTGAAATAAAATGAATGCACATAGTCTATTTAAAGTAACCGCATTACATTACTTGACCGGGAGGTACTTCGCTACTCCGGTGTCCCCCAATCATATTTTTTTGTGAACGAGAATGCAGAAATGCACTGGTATGCAGTGCGTGTCACCTATAGCCGAGAGCTTTTTTTCAAGGAATACCTGGATGCAGAGGGCATTGAAAACTATATTCCCATGCGCTATGAGTATGTCGTGAGGAAAGAGCGCCGCTTGCGCAAGCTTGTTCCTGCGGTCCATAACCTGGTCTTCGTCCGCTCCACCCGTGAGCGTATGGACGAAATAAAGAACAAACCGGGCATGAACATCCCCATCCGTTATATCATGGACCGCGAAACCCACCAGCCCATCGTCATCCCGGACTCACAGATGCGCAGCTTCATCGCCGTGTCTGGCACCTACGACCAGGCTGTGCTCTATCTTGAACCCACCGAGCTGAACCTCTCCCAAGGAACCCGGGTACGCATCACCGGCGGCATCTTCGAAGGAGTGGAAGGGGTGTTTGTGCGTGTGCGCCATGATAGGAGGGTGGTGGTGAACATCGAGGGGGTGATGGCGGTGGCGACGACGTTTGTGCATGCGTCGCTGGTGGAGGAGATAGGAGAAGGAAGTTAGCGCTTATTGTATTATAATGAGAATTAAATATGTTTTTTGGGGATATTCAGATTACATGAAAGTTGTAAATAATGATATCCTATATAATAAAGATGTTTTGTATTTTGCTCCCAATGATTTATCAGTCAGGCAAAAAATATTATATAATATTCTATTTTTTATGACAAGATATGGATGGGAGAATATGGTTCCTGAGTTTATATATAGATATTTATATCCTTTACAAACCATACATGGATATGAACAAGTGTATTTTATTATATACGAACAGAATGTTTGTTCTACTCACCTTCCTTTTTTGGAATATTTGAAAAAAAAATATCCGCATTCAAAATTGTTCTACATGTTTACAAATACATTGTCTTCCCGAGTCAATGAGAAACAGTTGCGGTTTGTGGAAAATAATCGGGAAAAGTTTGACATGATTATAACTTTTAATGAAATAGATGCAGTTGAACATAATTTTCAATTTTACAATCAGGTTTGTTCCGTATTGAATGTTTCGATTAAGGAGGAAAATGAATCGGATATCTTTTTTTGTGGTTTGGATAAAGGTCGAAGGGCGATAATAGAACAACTTCGGAATCGGCTGGAAAGTTGTGGGATAAAATGTGATTTTAATATTGTTGATTCTAAGCATAAGTTGCCATACGAAGTTATTGTATCTAAAATTGTCCAGACAAAGTGTATTTTGGAAATTTTGATGGATACATCACAGTCCGGGTCATCTTTAAGAGCAGCAGAAGCAATTGCTTACAAGAAAAAGTTGCTGACAAATAATGCTTTCATAAAAGCAAAGGAATATTTCAATGACAAGCAGTTTTCCTATTTTTCTACTCTTGAGGATATAGATGTGGATTTTATAAAGGAAGCTCTAGACAAATCACAATGTGTTGATTCTATGATTGTTTCCCCTAAAAGATTTTTAGATTTTTTGAAGCAGAATAGTATTTGAGAGACTAGAAAATGAGAGAGTTCCTAAAGTCTTTTTTTTCATTTGGTGTTGCAACGAGCATTGAGAAAATATTGGCTTTCATTTTGCTGCCCATTTATACTCGTTTATTTACAACTACCGAATATGGAATGATTGATTTATGTCAGGTACTTATGGGGATAGTATCTGTATTTGCGTTGCTGCAATTGGAAACATCGCTTCAACGATACTATTACAAATGGGAGGGGGATGATAAAAAAATCTTTTTGTTCAGCATATTAATTACGGTCATTTCATTATCGTTTTTTTTCTCAATTATAATATGCTTGTTGTCATATTATATTTCCAGTTTGCTTTTTTCCAGCTCTGCTTATTATTTATTAGTTATATTGTCTGCAATCCAGTTGCCTTTTATAAACTTTTCAATGCTTGGCTTGATTATACTTCGGTATGAAAAAAAGAACTTACTTTTTACTTACCAAGTAATATTGAAAGTCGTATTGCTATTGTTATCCGTATTCGTTTTTGTTGTTTTCATGGATGGAGGCTTGGAATGGGTTTTGATATGTCAGTTATTGACACTCGTATTGACTTCTATCGTATTGTATACTAATATAAAGCAATATTTGCTTTTTTCTTTCTCATGGAAAAATCTCATGATGAGCTTTAGTTATGCTTTGCCTCAGTTTCCTGCTCGTGTGGGAAGTGTGATGATGGTTTATTCCAATCGGCTCTTTATGGTGTTTTTTTTAACAACATCAATAATAGGCTTGTATTCTTTTTCTTTAAAGTTGGCCTCTGGCGTGCAAATCTTGGGAACAGCTTTTATGATGGCTTGGCTTCCTTTTATGTATCAACAGTTTGCAAAGGAAAACCACCGGTTGCTTTTTGCGAAGTTCATGCCTTTAGTTTCTTGTTTCTTGTTTTTATTAGTATCGGTATTGTCATTGTTATCTGAAGATATTGTTAGTATAGTTGCAGGTCCGGATTTTTTTTATTCATATAAATATATTGGCAGTTTGTCGCTATATTTTGCTTTGACAATAATAAAAGAAGTAATTGATATCGGACCTAAATATACGGAGAAAACAAAGTATGTATCTTATAATTATTTTGTGTCTTTGATTGTTAATGTGGTAAGTATGTACCTGTTTATTGTATTTTGGGGAATAGAAGGAGTGATTTATTCGATGATATTAACATATCTGATATTGGTTGTAATTAGTTGGATTGTGTCTAATAAACTGTATTATATTCCTTTTAGTAAATTTTATTTTGTAATATTGATATTGCCTGCATTGAGCATTTCTATGTCTGTAATGAATTGCAATATGACTCCTATGACTCGATATATCATATTAATATTGGCAGTTGCTTTTTATGGAATAGAAATGTACATGAATTATAAAAAGGTAAAACTGTATCTGAGTTAGAATGCCGTATATACCAATTTTACTGTTATTGTTTTTTTTGTCTTTTTCTTATGACTTTTTAGGTCATAAGAGAGGTTATAATTTAGGATATTATTTCATTTACTTGCTGTTGGTAGTAGTTTCTGGGTTTAGATATCGAATAGGAGCGGATACTTTTGCTTATCAGGATTTTTTTGAAGAGGAGCAGGTTTATTTGTCCGACCTATCCTTAGCTGATTATTTTTCATATAGATGGGAGCCTTTATTTATTTTTTTCGTGGCTTTAATAAAATCAACTATAAACGATTTTATTTTTTTTCAGATAGTTCATTCAATTATAATAAATTCGGTTGTTTTTTGGTTCATCTCTTCTAATACGAAAAATAAGTTTACAGCAGTTTTTCTTTATTTCCTATTTTTGTATGTTTTGGTAAATATGGAAATAGCGAGAGAAGCATTGGCCGTTTCTGTCTTTTTGGTCAGTGTGAAATTCTTGCAGAATAAAAAATACGTTGCTTATTATTTATTGGCAATTATAGCATTCCTTTTCCACTATGGTGCTGCGATATCGTTTGTTTTTCCTTTAATATACGGTATAAGGATTACGCTAAGACGCATTTTCTGGCTGTTTGTAGTTGTTGCAGGAATCATTATAAATATAGACTTTATCATTGCTGCGGCTTTTTCTTTAGGAGTCCCTCCAATTATATTTATAAAGTTGGTTAATTATACGGAAGTATCAGAAAATCTGAATTTTATGGGCATTCTGATTGCTTTTTTGGGTTACATTCTTTTTCCTTGTGTATTGATGCAGATAGAAAACCGGATATTACGTATGAGATCTCGGTTTTATGATTTCTATCCCATATTTCTTTTGCTTGGCATATTGGTGATTTGCTTTCCTTTCATCAGCCGTTTTTTTAATTATTTATGCCTCATTGGTATTATTTTCTTAAGCGATTTCGTAGTTGAGCTATGGAAAAGCAATCGCTTTGTATTTGGCACTAGATATATATTGCTGACATGTATACTTTCGATGGTTCTTTTGTGGAATGGCAGATACTACTTTAGTGATATGTCAGATTTGACTGGCAAGAATATGAGGAAGTATGTACACTGGTATCCATATAGTTCAATATTGGATAAAACGAAAAATCCGGATAGGGAATCTCTTCAGGATTATTATTCAATGATAAATGCTGATTAGCAAATTATTATTTTTTTGTCACCGCTAATTTACGACATGTTTTTTTGTTGTTTTTTGAATTCCTAAAATGTGATGAAAATCTTTTTTTATATTAATACTATATCCAGTGGTGGTGCTGAGAGGGTACTTACCAATTTGGCTACAGAAATGTCCGTTCGTGGTCATAAGTGTACTATAGTAACGTCTTTTCCTTGTTCATGGGAATATTCTTATGGAAAGGGTGTAAGGCGCATTTCATTAAACTCGAATAAAATAGAAGGATATCTTAAAAGAAATGTATTACTTACTTGCCGTTTAAGGAAATTGTTGGTATTGGAAAAGCCGGATATACTTGTTTCATTCATGGCAGAACCGAATTTTCGGGCAACAATAGCGAAAATGGGAACTGGTGTTAAATCTATTTTTTCAGTGCGTAGTAGCCCACATATTGAATATAGGGGTAAATTAGCATTTTTTCTAGCAAAAACGCTTTTTCGTTTTGGGAATTCGGCTGTTTTTCAAACTAATGATGCTAAAAATTGGTTTCCTCAAGCAATACGAAAAAAATCAGTTATCATATATAATCCTATTGGTGAAATTTTTTATAATACGAGACTGAATGAAGTCCGGTCTGGAATAGTTACAGTTGGTAGAATTAATAAACTGAAGAATCACAAATTATTGATTGAAGCATTTGCAAAAATTGCAAATAAGATAAACGATGACCTTACAATATATGGTTCTGGTGATACAGCTTCGTTAAAAATATATGCAGAGTTACTTGGAGTAGGTCAAAGAGTTCACTTTCCAGGACAAATATCCAATGTTCCTTTTTCTCTTAGAAATGCGCGCTTATTTGTCTTGTCTTCGGATATTGAGGGAATGCCTAATGCGCTGATGGAAGCTATGGCTATTGGTCTTCCTTGCATTTCTACGGATTGCCCTTGTGGTGGTCCACGAATGTTGTTTCCTAAGAGTATTGCTGCTTATCTTGTTCCTGTAGGTGATTCAGAAACTTTATCGGAACGAATATTGACAGTTCTTACTGATAGGGAGCTGGAAATTTTTCTTGCGCAAGAATGTAAGAAAGCTTCTTTTGAATTTGAACCATGTAGGGTTTTTGATAGATGGGAATGGTTATTTGAAAACGTTGTGCGGTCATAGATAATATAGGGAATACGGTGAAAATATTGCATGTTATAAATTCATTGGTAAGAGGGGGAGGTGCAGAAGCATTAGTTCTGGCATTAGCAACGGCATTGAATAAGATTGAAGGTAATGTAGTGCATGTGCTCAGCTTGGAAAATCCAAAGGATAAAGAATATGCCCAATTACTGGAAGCACAAGGAGTCCGATGTTTTGTACTATCACATCAAATGAGGTCGTTTAGGAATATTCAATTGTTATCGGATTTTATTCAGGAACATGATTATGATATTATAAATGTCCATCTTTTTCCTTCCTTGTATGTGGTGGCATTAACCCAAAGACTAAAAAAAATGAATGTGCGTTTAGTATATACAGAACATTCAACAACTAATAGGCGCAGAAAAAAAATATGGAGGGCTGTTGAGAAAAAGATATATGATACATATGATTGTGTTGTTTCAATATCTACAGAGGTGGAGCGGGCATTGAAAGAGCATATTCACAATATACATAGTGTTGTAATCAATAATGGAATTAATGTATCTTTTTTTGAAAAAGCTGTTCCAATAGATATATGTAAAGAAATAGGGGTAACTTCTGACTGCAAATTTGTAGCGATGGTGGCTCGATTCTCTTACATGAAAGATTATAAAACTCTTATTAGGGCATTATTAAGACTAGATAATAATGTGCATTTATTATGTATTGGTGATGGTCCTTTTCTAAATGATAATAAAGATTATGCTCACGCGATGGGTATTGGTTCTCGTGTACACTTCTTGGGATTAAGGAAAGATGTTCCTAATTTATTGCAAGGTTCCGATGTTATTGTTCTTTCGTCAGAGCACGAAGGATTCAGTATTTCTATGCTTGAAGCCATGTCATGCAAGAAGCCATTTATTGGGTCTAACGTGCCGGGTATTGGTGATTTAGTAAGAGATGTGGCATTACTGTTTGAATTCCAGGATGATGAAGGATTAGCTTTGTGTATAAATAAGGTTTTAGGGGATAAGACATTGTATCAAAATGTAGCTGAAAGATGTCATTCTTTTGCTAAACAATATGATATAAATGCTGTTGCACAGAAATATATGTGCCTTTATAAAAGTTTGTGATTTTTTCGGAGAACTCTCTTTTTTCATTTACGAATTAGTACAATGAAGTTTTACTTATTAATATTACTTTTCTTTATTTTACCTATATATAGTCAAGCTAATATCGTTTTCGTGACAAATAGTATACAGCCTATTCAGAAGCAGTTTAATTTATCATATGCGAAATATGTAATTAAATCCAATATAAATCTTATGTCTCAAAACGTTGTCATTCCTGAAGGTGCAGTCTTGTGTTTTGTAGATAGTGGACGAATCGAAAATGGTACGCTTATTGGCAATGGAACAAAAGTAATGGCTCAACAAAATGTTGTTTTTTCGGATAATATTTTGTTAAAAGGAAGTTGGAAAGCTGATACAGCCTATTCTATATGGTTTGACTTCAAAAGTGATTGTGTTGTCGATTCTTCAGGACGATTTATCAGTGGAAGTGATAATAGCCAGCAGATGAATAACATATTGTTGTTTGATAATTTACTCTTTAACTGTGGTGTTTACTACTTTAAACATGCTAATTTTCAGTTACATTCTGATATGATTATTGATGGGGGAAATAGTGTTTTTAAATGGAATACATCGTTGAAGGCAGATTGCTTTATGGCTATTGGAGATAATAGAGGGAAATGGGCTGGAACATCAAATATTCAGTTGAAGAATTTTACAATAATTGGCAATAAATCGGAGTCAGATATAAAAACGGAGCAATGTCATGGAATATGCATCCGATATGGAAGTAATATCATATTGTCTAATCTGCAATCCGGTTTTAATCGTGGCGACGGATTATATATAGGCAATGTTTACCTTGAGTCTAATATAGATCACTCACCTTCTTATATAAGTGTTATAAATTGTATTTTTAGTGACAATCATCGTCAGGGAAGTTCCATTACTAGAGCTAATCACGTTGATTTTTTAGGATGTAAATTTATAAATACAAATGGTACGCCACCTCAAGCCGGTTTAGATATTGAACCTAATGATATAAATATTTCAGCGTATGAAAACTGTTATTACGCGTGTGAAAATATAAGGATAAACAATTGCTTTTTCAGCAATAATGCAGGAAATGGTTTATTGGTTGCTGGAAGAAGTAAAAATAGAGAAGGGAAATATATTGTTAATAATATATTTGTTAATAATAGTGTGTTCGACAGAGGGAATATTCGAGCTTTTGGACTGAAAAATATGCAGGTGAAAGAATGTGATATATTGACTGACAGCTATGGATGGCTTACATATAGATACTCTACAGAAGATGTTTTAATCGATAAATGTAAGATTATATGTTGTAATAAGAACAATGATTTTGTGGGGATAAAAGTGGAATCTACTTCTGAGAATAAACATAATAATATCATAATTTCTAATTGCTCAATAACAAATTTCGGCAAATTTGGAATATTCTTCAATGATAAAATTGATGGTATTTCAGGGCGTATAGTGAATAATATCTTTCATAAGTGTGGTAAAAATATGAAAAAGAACGATTTGAGTAAAAAGATTGAATATAAGGAGAATATATATAATGATTAGATGATAATTATAACTTAAAGTTTATATAATGAAAGTATTAGTTACCGGAGGAGCCGGCTTTATCGGCTCTAACCTTTGCGAGTATTTACTTGCCCATAATTATGAAGTTGTATGTTTGGACAACTTCGCAACAGGGAAGATTGAGAATCTTCTTCCGTTATTGAATCAATATCCTGATACATTTAAACTGATCGTAGGTGACATCCGTAATTTCTCTGATTGCCAGAAGGCAGTGGTAGGAGTCAATTATATTCTGCATGAGGCAGCATTGGGTTCTGTACCCCGTTCCATCAAAGACCCTGCCACTACTAATGCAGTTAATATTAGTGGCTTCCTGAATATGTTGATTGCTGCCCGTGATGCAGGAGTGAAACGCTTTATGTATGCGGCAAGTTCATCCACTTATGGAGATAGCCAGTCTCTTCCCAAAGTGGAAGATGTGATTGGTAGACCGTTATCTCCTTATGCTGTAACCAAATATGTGAACGAGCTTTATGCGGATGTATTTGCACGTACTTATGGAATGGAATGTATCGGCTTACGCTATTTTAACGTATTCGGACGTCGTCAGGACCCCTTTGGTGCTTATGCTGCTGTTATCCCCTTATTTGTAAAGAAATTGATGGCACACGAGAGTCCCGTGATTAACGGTGATGGTGAATACAGCCGTGATTTTACTTACATTGACAATGTAATCCAGATGAATATGCTTGCCATGACAACCACCAATCCGGATGCAGTCAATCAGGTTTATAATACCGCTTTTGGAGAAAGGACTACATTGAATCAGCTGGTGAATTATTTGAAGGAATATTTGAGTGAGTTTGATCCGAAAATAGCTGATGTGGAGATTCTTCATGGCCCGAATCGGCAGGGTGATATACCTCATTCTTTGGCTTGCATTGATAAGGCTAGAAAACTTCTTGGTTATATTCCGGAATACAGCATGCGCGACGGTCTGAAAGAAGCTGTCAAATGGTATTGGCATAATATCTGATTCATTCATTCTTTTTCCCTTTCTATTAGCTAATAAACTAAACTTCCTAATAAATACTGAAAATCTTATGGATACAGTAAAAATCGCCGTAATCGGTCTCGGTTACGTAGGGCTTCCTTTGGCTCGTTTGTTCTCTACCAAATACAAAACTGTTGGTTTTGACATGAATAAATCTCGTGTGGATGCATTGATGGCAGGACACGATGCTACCCTTGAAGTTTCGGACGAATTGCTACAGTCTGCCATTGCCAATGGCTTCAAGTGCACGGCTGACATTGAAGACATTCGTGATTGCAACTTTTATATTGTGGCAGTTCCTACCCCTGTGGATCATAACCATAATCCGGACTTGACTCCTCTGTATAGTGCAAGTACCACTGTAGGGAAAGTGATTTCCAAAGGTGATATTGTAGTGTATGAATCTACAGTATATCCGGGTGTGACTGAGGATGAATGTATTCCGGTAGTGGAAAAAATATCCGGTTTGAAATTCAATACGGATTTCTTTGCAGGTTATTCCCCCGAACGCATCAATCCGGGTGACAAGCTACACACAGTCGAGAAGATAAAGAAAGTGACTTCAGGTTCAACTCCTGAAATTGGTAAGAAAGTGAACGAAGTGTATGCTTCTGTTATATCTGCCGGGACACATTTGGCTCCCACGATGAAGGTGGCGGAGGCAGCCAAAGTCATTGAGAATTCGCAACGTGATATCAATATAGCCTTTGTCAATGAGCTTTCCAAGATATTCACGCGTATGGGGATTGATACTCAGGATGTGTTGGAGGCTGCAAGTACCAAATGGAATTTTCTTCCTTTCAAGCCGGGGCTGGTTGGAGGACACTGCATTGGCGTAGATCCTTATTATCTGGCCCAGTGTGCACAGAGTTATGGCTATAATCCTGAAATCATATTGGCCGGTCGTCGTATGAATGATGGTATGGGAGAGTATGTGGCTGGTCAAGTGATAAAACTGATGCTGAAAAAAGGAATTCAGGTTTTGAACTCTAATATACTGATACTCGGTTTTACTTTCAAGGAGAATTGTCCGGATGTACGTAATACGAAAGTGATAGATATTTATGAGGCTTTGATGGGATACAATCTGAATATAACCGTTTATGATCCGTGGGCAAATCCGGATATCGTAAAGCATGAATATGGAATTGAAGTGATCAATGAACTTCCTGAAGAAAAGTTTGATTCGGTTGTGTTGGCGGTTGCCCATCAACTGTTTACGGGAATAGATATCGAAAGTTTGTCGAAGACACGGTCTGTTGTGTTTGATGTTAAAGGTTTCTTGCCCAAAGAATCCGTTGACGGCAGATTATGATAAAATGAAAAAGCTTTTCTTTGTTACCAATGTTGATTGGTTCTTTATTTCCCATCGTTTGCCTATTGCCCTGAATGCTATTCAGCAGGGATATGAAGTTTATTTATTGTCACGGGATACCGGAAGAAAACAGTTTTTACAAGGGAAAGGGATTCGCTTTATCGATATTCCTTTTGACCGTTCCGGAAGTAATCCTTTGCATGAATTGAAATGTATTTTTCAGTTATATACAAACTACAAAAAGTATAGACCTAATATAATTCATCATGTTACTTTAAAGGCTGCATTGTTAGGTTCTGTTGCAGCTAAGCTGTCAGGGCAACATCATGTTGTGAATGCAATAAGTGGATTGGGGTATAACTTTACGAACGGCAGGAATGGGATTTTGCAGAAGTTGATAAGGACTTTGATTCGCATTGCATTCAAAAGTAAGTCTTTTTCCTTTATTCTTCAGAATCCGGATGATGTGGGGATGATCAAAGGCTTCAATCTGGTTCCCTCGTCCCATATTTTTCTGATAAAGGGCTCGGGAGTAGATTTGAATGAATTTGTTTTTTCCCAAGCTCCTGGCAAGACTCAATTAAAGGTACTCTTTCCTGCAAGGATATTGTTGGATAAGGGGGTGATGGAGTTCATTGATGCAGCCAAATTACTTCAAAAGCGATTTATTGGAAAAGTAAAATTCATATTGGCAGGTGATTGCGACAAAGAAAATCTGGCTGTTTTGGGGGAAGAAAAGCTAAGGTCTCTTCTTGTCGATGATTATATTGAATGGATAGGATATCAGGCTCAAATGTTTCCTATATATACGGATAGCGATATCGTTGTACTGCCTTCCTATCGGGAAGGTTTGCCCAAATCCTTGATTGAAGCATGTGCGGTAGGGCGTCCTATTGTAACAACCGATGTACCGGGTTGCCGTGAATGCGTGAAATCCGGATATAATGGTTATTTGGTTCCTGCCAAGGACAGTAGGGCGTTGGCTGATGCCATCGGCCTATTGATAGAAGATGATGCGAAGAGGAAGGAGTTTGGAAGGAACTCTCGTCTGTTGGCGGAAGAAGAATTTTCTATAGATAAGGTTGTCAGGCAAACTTTTGATATTTATCAATCAATTATTAGGATATCTTGATATTCCCGGGTATCTTTGTAGAAAGATTGGATTCATGAAGAAGAACAAGCCATATAAGGAACAGGAACCGATGGTGCCGAATGTTGGTGAACCGGTAGTTGTATATACGGGTAATGAGAATAATCCGAATATCGTTACGGAAGGACGTGATGACATTAGGCATGCTATTTCCGGTGAAGAATTATTGGATAGACTTTGCCCTCGTATAAAGGCTTTGTTTGGATGAGAGTCGTATTCGCTCCCGAAGTAGAGGAGGATTTGTATGGGCTTATAAAAATACTTGTTGAGAAGGAGTATTTGGGTACTTATCCTTTTGCTATTTCTTATGTGGAAGAACTGATAGCTGATATTCAACAGAACATTCATTCTAAATTAAAAAAGAAAGCGCCCGCTTTTTTTGAGCGTTATGGTAAGGATATGTATTACATCACTTATCAACGTAATTCTAATACGACGTGGTATATTTTCTTCTCTGTCATTGGAGATACTTATTTTATTAAATACATAACCAATAATCACGTTTCCGGTCAGTATATTTTTTAGCATATTTCAATGAACATACTCGTCACTGGAATCCACGGCTTTGTGGGTTCCAATCTCGTTGTTGCCCTAAAGGAACGTCATAGCCTTTACGGGCTGGATATTGTCGCTCCTGAAAAGGAGGGGGTGGTAAAGACTTTTTTCTGGAAGGATATCGAACCGGCTTCTTTTCCGATGCGGAATCTTCCTGAATTCGATGCCATTATTCATCTGGCTGGTAAAGCCCATGATACGAAAAACCGGTCCGCAGCCCAATCCTATTTTGATATTAATACGGGATTGACTCAAAAGATATTTGATTTCTTTCTGGAATCGTCTGCGAAGAAGTTCGTATTCTTCAGTTCTGTGAAAGCCGCTGCAGACAGTGTGGTGGGTGATATGCTGACTGAAGATGTGGTGCCTGCTCCGGTAGGGCCTTATGGGGAAAGTAAGATAGCTGCCGAGAATTACATCCTTGACAAGTTGAAGGTTGAGAATGGGAAATTGAAAGCTAATCCTTATGATGACAAGCAGGTTTATATCCTGCGTCCCTGCATGATTCATGGTTCCGGCAATAAAGGCAATCTGAATCTTCTTTATAATGTGGTGAGGAAAGGCATTCCCTGGCCTTTGGGGGCTTTTGAGAACAGGAGGTCTTTTACTTCGATAGACAATCTTTGCTACGTGGTGGAAGGGCTGTTGACTAAGGAGGTGGGGAGTGGTATCTACCACATGGGAGATGACGAGGCCTTGTCCACGAATGAGCTGATAGCTTTGATATGTCGGGCTTTGGAGCGTAAGCCGCATATCTGGAAGATAAACAGAGGACTGATGGAATTCTGTGCCCGGCTTGGGACTCTGCTCCATTTGCCTTTGAATACAGAGCGTCTGCGCAAGTTGACAGAGAATTATGTGGTGAGTAATGCGAAAATAAAGGCTGCCCTGGGAATTGACAGAATGCCGGTGAGGGCAGAGGAGGGGATAGTGAGAACGATTTTATCGTTCTCAAATTAAAAGTTAAGAATTAAATTGATAATTAAAAATTAAAGAGGAAAATACTGTTATGTATTATCTGCTTATACTGGTTCTGCTGTTTTTAGCAGAACTTTTTTATTTTAGAGTGGCTGATAGGTGCAATATCATCGACAAGCCCAATGAGCGGAGTTCTCATACGAAAGTGACTTTGCGTGGTGGTGGGATTATCTTTTATTTCGGGGCGTTGGCCTATTTCCTGATGAGTGGCTTTGAATATCCCTGGTTCCTGCTTGCCTTGACACTGGTGACGTTCATCAGCTTCGTGGACGATATAAAATCCACCGGACAGATGACAAGGCTGCTTTTTCATTTCTCTGCTATGGCTATGATGTTTTATCAGTGGGGACTTTTCTCCTTGTCCTGGTGGTGGATAGTCATAGCCTTGATAGTCTGTACGGGTATCATCAATGCCTACAACTTTATGGATGGCATTAACGGCATAACCGGTGGTTATTCTCTGGTTATTCTTGCTGCGTTGGCCTATATCAATAAGGAGGTGGTTACTTTTGTGGAAGCGGATTTCATCTATACCGTTATCTGTTCCGTTCTAGTCTTCTGTTTCTTCAATTTCCGCAAGCGTGCTAAATGCTTTGCCGGTGATGTGGGTTCGGTGAGCATTGCCTTTATCCTTCTTTTCCTGATAGGCAGGCTCATCATTGAAACGGAAGATTTCAGTTGGATAGTCCTTTTATCCGTTTATGGTGTGGATAGTGTACTGACTATCATTCACCGCCTGATGCTTCATGAGAATATCGGGCTACCGCATCGCAAGCATCTGTATCAGATTATGGCGAATGAACTGAAGATTCCTCATGTCATAGTCTCTCTGGCCTATATGACAATACAGACTCTTATAATAGTAGGATATATTTATTGTCAACGGTATGGCTATATCTTCTTGATAGGGTGTATCTTACTGTTGAGCGCAATATACGTACTCTTCATGAAAAAGTATTTTTCAAGACATATCTCTTGAATTACTTTCCCATTACCAAAAGTAATCTTTAATCGGGATATTGGAGTATTGCTTTCCGAATCATTGGTTACTTGGTACAGTTTCTTTGCTGCTTCAAGAAATCTTGGAAATAATGTTCCCCACTGGTTGTTGACAACAATTTTTGTTCCGTCTGCTAATAAAATAACTTCATCAGGCTTAAGAAAGTAACGTTTCTTTAAATCGGGATGAGATTTGATTTTTTCTTGGACTTCTATCAAGGTACGTATTACACCTAATACTTTCAAATTATAGTCATAAAAAATGAATCGGGCGGTGTACAATAAAAACAAATAATCCCGGACTCTTTGTCAAGAATCCGGGATTATTTGTTTTTATCGTTTTTGAGAGGCTTTACTTAGCCGGCTTCAGCCATTTGTCCAGCCATTCAAAGAAGGTACGTTGCCACAGCACGCCATTCTGAGGTTTCAGTACCCAGTGGTTTTCGTCCGGATAGATAAGCAGTTCGGCAGGAACGCCACGCATCACGGCTGCATCGAAGGCGGCCATTGCCTGGTTGGCAAGAATGCGGAAGTCCTTCTCTCCGTGGATGCAGAGGATAGGGGTGTCCCATTTGTCGACGAAGAGATGCGGGGAGTTGGCAAAAGTGCGTTGTGCCGTAGCGTTGTTCTTTTCCCAATAAGCACCGCCCATATCCCAGTTGGCAAACCATTTCTCTTCCGTTTCCAGATATTGCATTTCCATGTTGAAGATACCGTCGTGTGCGATGAATGCCTTGAAGCGTTTGTCATGGTGTCCGGCAAGCCAATATACGGAGAAGCCTCCGAAGCTGGCGCCTACGCAACCCAGGCGGTCTTTGTCGACGAAAGGTTCCTTGGCCATTTCGTCAATGGCAGTGAAGTAGTCCTTCATGCACTGGCCGCCATAATCACCGCTGATGGCTTCGTTCCACTCTACACCGAAGCCCGGAAGACCACGACGGTTGGGAGCTACGATGATATAGTCGTTTGCCGCCATAATCTGGAAATTCCAACGGTAGCTCCAGAACTGGCTGACGGGACTCTGAGGACCGCCTTCACAGAAGAGGAGGGTGGGGTACTTCTTGTTAGGGTCGAACTGCGGAGGATAAATCACCCAGGTCAGCATCTGCTTGCCGTCGGTGGTCTTCATCCAGCGGGCTTCCACTTTACCCATTTCCAGCTGGTCGTAAATCTGCTTGTTTTCTGTGGTCAGTTGCACTGCTTCTGCAAAAGCGTCGCCGTTACGTGCACTGTTTACGGCATAGATTTCGTCGCCCATGCTCATGGAATGGCGTTTGGCGATAATCTTGTCTCCGCAAAGGGCAAGCGAAGCATAGTCGTACATGCCGTCGGTGAGCTGGGTAAGCTTGTCGTTTCCGGCAAGGTCGATGTTGTAAATCTGTGTCTCGCCATGCCATACACCGATGAAGTAGATGCTCTGGGAATCTTTGTTCCACAAGAAGGCGTCCACGTTCGATTCGAAAGCTTTGCTTACAAAACGTTTCTCGCCGGTCTCGAGGTTCATGATAAACAAGCGGTTCAAGTCGGCTTCGTAGCCGTCACGCTCCATGCTCTGCCAGGCGATGTATTTGCCGTCGGGAGAGTATTGGGGATTCGTATCATATCCCTTGTTTTCTTCCGTGATGTTTTTGGTTTCCTTGGAGGCAAGGTCGTAGATATAAATGTCGGAGTTGGTGGAAATGGCATACGCCAGTCCGGTTTTCTTACGGCATGTATAGGCCACCTTATCAGAAGACGGGCTCCATGCCAGCTGCTCGATACCGCCCCAGGGCTTCATCGGGCTTTCGTATGGCTCTCCCTCAAGAATATCAGTGACATTGCTGATGGCATTGCCGTCGAAATCGGCAACGAATGGATGGGGAGCAGTAGTCACCCATTCGTCCCAATGCTTGTACATCAGGTCGGTAACGATGATGCCGGTGGCTTTAGGAAGGTCCGGATGTTTGTCTGCCGTACTCTTCACGGTCTTTACCTGGGCAATGAAAAGGAGTTTCTTGCCGTCGGGCGAGAAAGAGAACCCTTCGATGTCTCCCTCGTATTGGGTCAGCTGCTTGCGTCCGCTGCCGTCGGGATTCATTTCCCATACCTGGCTGCTGCCGCTTTCGTTGCAAAGGAAGGCAAGCTTCTTGCCGTCCTTGAACCATGTGGGCTGTCCTTCTTGCCAGGCGTCATGCGTTATCTGGGTATTGTCACTACCGTCGGCATTCATGACGAAGACTTCGCTGTTACTCTTGTTCTGGGGCACGCTGTAATAGGATACCGTGTAGGCAATTTGCTTTTCGTCGGGGGATACGGCCACACTGCCGATGCGTCCCATCGCCCAGAGTGCCTCGGGTGTCATACGCTTTCCTTCAATCTTGATGTCCGACCGCTGGATGAGCGTTGCTGCGTCCTGCTGCTGTCCGGCATCTTTTGTGCCTCCGCAAGAGGCCAATGTCATGGCTGCTGACATAAGTAGTAGATTTACTTGTTTCATATATGCTTTTTGTTTCAGTTATTTTAATGCAAAGATACTAAATTTTCCTTCCTTGCCAATTTCCACGTTTGATATATAGCCAGCAGAAAATGAGAATAAAGCTGGAATAAACCATTTCCGAGGTCCAGCAGATGGCCACGTCGAGTTGCAGAATCAGAATAATGTAGGTGATATAGGCTGTGTAGATGACCAGCGTAGCCATCTCCAACCCCCATGCCGTACGCGTGTTGCCGGTTCCGGAAACTGCCTGGAAATAGACATTGGCAGGAACCAGGAACAGATAGGTGGAGCACATCACCCAGAGCGAATGTACGGCAGCGTCCTGCAGGTCGGGTATGTCGGTATAAATTCCCAGAATCAGCTTGGGGAACACCGCGAAAAGCAATGCCAGCGGAAGTACGAAGACGTAGGCTATGCGTACGTGCTGCCGGATGGTGCCTGCCACGCAATCGGAGTGGCCTGCACCGATGAGATTGCTGACCAGTGACCCGCAGGTAGAGGCAAACGCCATGAGTACCATGAACAGTATGCCGGACACGTTGCGGACAATGTTGGTCACTGCCAGCGAGCGCTCTCCCAAATGCTCCACATAAAGGAAGAAAAGGAACCAGGTGGAGAGGGAGAAGAAATTCTGTATCATGGTCCAGAAAGAGACGTTCAGCATCCGTTTCAATACGTCCAGCCGGAACTTAGGAATACGGTCCAGCCCGTACTTGCGACAGTCGATACGGCTACGGGTATAGAGGATGAAGAATAACAGCGAAACCAGCTCGGCCAATGAGGAGCCGATGGCGGCTCCGGCAATGCCGAGTGCAGGAAAACCGAATTTACCGAAAATCAGGATATAGTTGAATACGACATTGCTCAACACCATGACGATGGAGTTCAGTGTCAGTGTCTTGGTCTGGGTGGTTCCCAAGAAAAAGGCACGGAACATGACTGCGCTGAACGAGAAGAAGGCACCGAATACACGCCAGTGCAGGTAGCTGGTGGCTGCTTCGTAGATATGTTCCGAGGCTACGATGCGTTTCAGGATAATCGGCGAGAAGCAATAGGACAGCAGGAACATGACTGTCGCCATCCCGACTTGGAAATAGATGCCCTGATAGAACAAGTCACCGATTTCCTTATACTGCCGTTCGCCGTTACGCCGGGCAATGAGTATCTGTGCCCCGATGCTGAAACCGAAGGCAACCATGAAGATGACCATATAGAAGACACCGGCGATGGCAGATGCTCCCAGCTCGACTTCGCCTACACGTCCGAGGAAGGCGGTGTCCGTCATACCTATCATCTGCTCCATAAGGAGGCTGATTAGGATAGGGTAGGCTATGAGCCAGATTTGTTTGTAAGTGTATTTAGTCTGCATAATTTAGAGTCTGTGAATTTTTTCGTTGGTGTAAGGATAAGAAAGCCGGGCAAATGTCATTGTCCGGCTTTCTGCAAAAGAATATCTTGAACGGTAGTCTTACTACTTTTTGTTCTGTTTTTCTTTCATCATCTGTTCCTGCTGTTTCTGCATGGCTTCCAGACGAGCGGCGAAACCGGTTTTCTTCATCTTCTTCGGGTCTTTCTTGTTGGCTTCCAACTGAGCAAGAAGGGCTTCCTCATTGGTTGTCTTGCGCATGATGAGCGTTGTTACCACACTGACTAACGTAGAGATGAAGTAGTAATAGTTCAATCCCGAAGGATAGTCGTTCAATATGAAGAGGAACATGATAGGCATCAGGTATGACATCCACTTCATGGCAGCCATCTGCGGATTGGCACCCGTATCCTGTTGCTGCATCATGTACTTCGTGTTCAATATGTTGGTAACCGTCATCAGCAGGCAGAACAAGCTGAGGTGGCTTCCCAGGAACGGGATATGGAACGGGAAGTTGATGAACGCATCGTAAGTGGAAAGGTCGTCTGCCCACAAGAAGCTCTGCTGGCGGAGTTCAATGGCACTCGGCACGAACATGAACAAGGCCATCAAGATAGGGAACTGTATCAGCATCGGCAGACATCCGCCCATCGGACTGACTCCGTACTGGCTGTAGAGGCCCATCACTTCCTGCTGCTTCTTCATGGCATCTTCCTGCTTGGGGTACTTCTTGTTTATCTCGTCGATTTTCGGTTTCAGTACGCGCATCTTGGCAGAGGACATGTAGGTTTTCCACGTTGCGGGGAATACTACAGCTTTTACGATTAACGTCATGAACAACAGTACGATACCCATGCTCAACCCCCAACTGGACAACCAGTCGAAGATGTTGATGGTGAACCATTTGTTTATCCAGCGGATGAGCGGCCAGCCCAGATAGACCAGACGGTTCAGCTCCCACTTCTCGTCACGCCCCTTGTCGAGTGCGGTCAGAGTCTTGTAGTGATTGGGGCCGAAGTAGAAGAACAGCTGGGTAGGTTCTTTGCCGGCAGGGTCGAACTTCGTGCTCATCTCCGCAGAATAGTCCTTGATGTAGCCGCTGCCTTGAGTCTCCATCTTGGAACTCAGTTTGGTCTTTTCAAAGTCGGCATCTGCCAAAAATACTGAAGAGAAGAACTGGTTCTTGAAAGCAATCCAGTCCAGGCGTTCCGGAACTTCCTTTTCGTCGTTCTTGTTGGCGGACAGATAATCGGTACCCTCTCCGGTGATTTTGTAAGTCAGTTCAGCCAGACGGTTCTCGTAGGTGTAACCCTTCTCTATCTGACGGGCACGCTGAAACCACTCGATGTCCACATAATTGTTGGTAGCCGCCAGCTTACCTTCCATATTGACTGCCTGAATAGTAAAGTCTATCAGGTATGTGTCATTATGCATGCGATATGTAAAGTCGATATAGCTGTTGCTGTCTGCCGACAAACGCATGGTGACGGTACTGTCCGTACGGTTTACTGCAGTGAAATAATAGTCTTCCGTCTGGATAGTCTCTTTCTTGTTGTAAAAGAGGAAATTCATGGAAGCGTCATTGCCGCTAAACAGTGTGACGGGGGTCGTCTTGTCTTGTCCCATGTATTCCTTCAGCGTGGCCGAAGCTATGCGCCCGCCTTTTGTATCTACGGTTATTTCTGCCAGGTTGTTCTGGATGGTTACCTGCGAGTTGGTTCCTTGACGGGCGTCGAAGAAGAGGGCAGTGGAGTCAACGCTTGCTTCCGCTCCGCTTTCGTTGGCCAGGGCTGCTTCTGCCTTGGCTTTCAAGTCGGCTTCGCGCTGTTGCACCTGGGCTATGGAGTCGTAGTAACGTTGCTGTGCTTCCAACTGCTCCTGGCTGGGACGGCTCAGAAAGCTGAAACCTACTAACAATATCGCTATCAGAACAAGACCTGTGATGGTATTTTTATCCATTCTTTGTTGATTACAAATTACTTATTACAAATTATTTCTTTTCGTTTTCATTTTCGATGGCGGCCTTCACGAATGCTACGAACAGTGGGTGCGGATGCAATACCGTACTGCTGTATTCGGGATGGAACTGGGTACCGACAAACCACTTCAATGCGGGAATCTCAACAATTTCCACCAGGTCCGATTCGGGGTTTATACCCACACACTTCATGCCTGCTGCTTCGTAGGCATCCTTGAAGCTGTTGTTGAACTCGTAGCGGTGACGGTGACGTTCCTGGATATGCTCGGTACCATATGCCTCGTATGCCTTGCTGCCTTTCTGCAGAACACATTCGTAGGCACCCAGACGCATGGTTCCACCCATATTGGTGATGGACTTCTGCTCTTCCATGATGTCGATGACATTGTGTGGTGTCTTTTCGTCCATCTCGCGTGAGTTGGCATCGGCATAACCCAGTACGTTACGGGCAAATTCGATGGCGATACACTGCATACCCAGACAGATACCGAAGGTGGGGATGTCGTGCGTACGCGCATATTTGATGGCTACGAACTTGCCGGCAACGCCGCGTTCGCCGAAGCCTGGACCGATAAGTACGCCTGCCATGCCTTTCAGGGCTTCTGCCACATTCTCGTCAGTCAGCTTTTCACTGTTCACGAAGTCTACCGATACCTTGCGGTCATTGTAGGTTCCTGCTTGTGAAAGGGCCTCGCGGATGGACTTGTAGGCATCCTGCAAGTCATATTTGCCCACCAATGCGATGTGCAGCGGGGCAGTCTCTTCGGCTTTGTGACGGCGTTCGAGGAAAGCGCGCCACGGTCCCAGTCCCGGAGTGTCGCCGACGGGAAGTCCCATTTTCTTCAAAATGGTAACGTCCAGTCCCTGGCTCTGCATCAAGATGGGCACCTCGTAGATGGTAGGCGCGTCGATGCTCTGCACCACGGCATTCTCGTCCACATTGCAGAACAGAGCCACCTTCTTGCGCAGGGTAGTGCTCAACTCGTGCTCCGTACGCAGTACGAGGACATCGGGTTGGATACCGGCACTTTGCAGTTCCTTTACGGAGTGCTGGGTGGGCTTGGTCTTCAGCTCACCGGCAGCTGCCAGGTAGGGGACATAAGTAAGGTGTACGCACAAGGCGTCTTTTCCCAGTTCCCACTTCAGCTGACGGATGCTTTCCAGATAGGGCAGAGACTCGATGTCACCCACTGTACCGCCAATCTCGGTAATAACAAAGTCGAATTTGTATTTGTTTCCCAGCAGTTTTACATTACGCTTGATTTCGTCTGTAATATGGGGAATAACCTGGATGGTCTTTCCCAGATAGTCACCCCGGCGCTCTTTGTCGATGACGCTTTTGTAGATGCGTCCGGTCGTGATATTGTTGGCCTTGGTGGTCTGGATGCCCAGGAAGCGTTCGTAATGGCCCAAATCGAGGTCGGCTTCGTGGCCATCCACGGTAACGTAGCATTCGCCGTGTTCATAAGGGTTCAGTGTACCCGGGTCGATGTTGATGTACGGGTCAAACTTCTGGATGGTTACCTTGTAACCTCTTGCTTGCAGCAATTTACCGATGGAGGATGAGATGATACCTTTACCTAATGAAGAGGCAACACCACCGGTGACGAAAATATACTTTGTTTCTCCCACAACTATATTATTTTATTAATTGTTTAATCTAATGCCAAGAGCCTATACGGCTTGTCGTTCAGGGTGCGCACTGCTCCCGTCAGTACACGTAGAACTTAAAAAGCGCAAAATTATAAAAAAAAGAGGAAGTAGAGAAAGTTTCGATGAAACAATTATTAAAAAATACGATTTCATCGAAGAAAGTCCTTCTTGCCTTTTTCTTATGGCTTTTCTATGTTTTCTAAACATTTTAAGCTAAATTTGCGCTCGAAACATAGACTTTAGGGCATTATGAAGAATAGACACATTGCATTTTGGTTAATTGCTACGATGATTTCTTCGTCGGTGATGGCACAGAATACGCTGGATACCGCCTCGAAGAACAGTGGACAGGAAACAACTGCCAAAGCCGACACCTTGCCGGATATAATGAAAGAATACATGATTCTGAAATTGAAACCGGAAGGTATGGGGTACAGGCTGGATACTGTTTCCATATTATATGAAAGGTATATCGGAGTGCTGGATTATTTGAATGACCCCACGACTCCGGAGCGTTATATACCTTCCAATCCGAACTACTATAGGTTGTTCCTTCCCCTTACCTATTATTATGCCCCCATGAGACGCCTTTCCAAGGTGGACTGGCATTTCCAGGTGCCTGATACGGTGCCTGCCCTGACGCGCGAGATGTTGCCGTTCGACACACTGAGTTTCACCTCAAAGGACCGAGCCAACAAACTGGTGGACCGTACGCTGCTGAACACGTATGTAGATTGTCCCAATCTGGTTGTAATGACCGAGAAGGAGGTGATGAAAGGGAAGATATTCAAGGATAATATAGAGAAGGAGGTTTCTTCCAAGCCGTCCGTCGTGAAACTGTTTGCACAAGAGAATATGGTGGGAGTGAAGGAGGAAGCCGACGTGATTATCCACAAGCCCAACTGGTGGGTGACGGGTGGAAACGGTTCATTGCAGATTACCCAGAACTATATCTCCGACAACTGGTACAAGGGAGGTGAGAGCACTAACGCCGTGCTTGCCAACCTGCAATTGTTTGCCAACTATAATGACCGTGAAAAGGTGCAGTGGGAAAATCTGCTCGATGCCAAGCTGGGCTTCAGCTCCGCACCTTCCGACGAGTTTCATAACTATCTGGTAAGTACCGACCAACTCCGGCTGTACAGTAAACTGGGTATTCAAGCTACGTCCAAGTGGTATTATACCATCACGACTGAGTTTAAGACCCAGTTCTGCAATGGCTACAAGGCCAACAGTGAAGAGCTGGTTTCGGCTTTCTTTGCTCCGGCGGACTGGTCGAGTAGTATCGGTATGGACTACAAGTTGAAGAAGCAGAAATTCAGCTTGTCCGTTTTCATGGCTCCGCTGACGTACATGCTGCGTTATGTAGGAAATAAGGGGGTGAATGAAGTGAGTTTCGGTCTTGATGAGGGCAAATGCGTGAAGCATAACTTCGGTTCGCAGATACAGCCTACACTTTCATGGACCATCATTCCTTCCATCACGCTGGATTCCCGCTTGGACTTCCAGACCAGTTATGAGTGGACACGTATTGAATGGGAAAACACGGTGAACTTTGTGCTGAACCGCTATCTTTCCACCAAGCTCTATGTGCACGCCCGCTATGACGACAGTGCCAAGCCGACGGAAGGGGACAGCTATTTTCAGGTAAAAGAATTGCTCAGTTTCGGTATCAATTATAAATGGTAAATAAACAAATGGTCTGTTCGGAGTGAACAGATTATCTGTTTTGGTTAGTCAGACGGTCTGTTTTTCCTTGACAGACCGTCTGTTTTTTGTCTTTTTGTAGTCTGTGGCAGGTGAAAAAACATAAAAACATAGAAAAAGCACGTTTACGAACACAGAAAATGCATAGGAAAGGTTTGCAGTTCACAAATAATGCGTAAATTTGCCGCGATTTGTAATGCACACTTTGCAAAATGGCGAATACTATAAAACATCAAGGTATTGTGGAAAACATAAACGGTTCTCATCTCCAAGTGAGAATCATCCAGACTTCAGCATGCGCTTCGTGTAGTGTCAAGGGACATTGTACCTCTGCGGATACGAAAGAGAAACTTGTCGATGTGGCCGATGCCGATGCCGCATCCTACCAGCCCGGCGACCGTGTATGGGTGACGGGCGAACTTTCAATGGGAGTGATGGCAGTTCTGTTTGCCTTTATATTTCCTTTCCTTATTCTGATAATCTCACTGTTTGTCTTTATGGCTATCTGGAATGACGAGCTGCGTTCCGCGCTTTGTTCGCTAGCACTTCTTGTACCTTATTATTATATATTGTGGCTGAACAAGTCGCGGATGGGTAAGAAGTTCTCATTCTCCGTACGACCGATGAACTAACTAATAATAAAACAAATAATTAATAAACAACTAATTTATGAATGTAATTCTGATTGCAGTGATTTCATTGGGAGTTATAGCGCTGGTATCGGCCGCTATTCTTTACGTGGCTTCCAAGAAATTCGCCGTGTATGAAGATCCGCGGATTGCCCAGGTAGCAGAGGTGCTTCCCCAGGCAAATTGCGGTGGATGTGGTTACCCCGGTTGTAGCGGATTTGCAGATGCTTGCGTAAAGGCAGGTTCGCTGGATGGTAAACTTTGTCCGGTGGGTGGACAGCCCGTCATGACAAAGATTGCCGAGATTTTGGGCTTGGATGCCGCTGCTGCCGAACCTATGGTTGCGGTGGTGAGATGTAATGGAACTTGTGCCAACCGTCCTCGTGTGAACCAATACGATGGCGCCAAGAGTTGTGCCATTGCGGCTTCTCTCTATGGTGGTGAAACGGGTTGTAGTTATGGCTGTCTGGGATGCGGCGACTGTGTGGCTGCCTGCCAGTTCGATGCTATCCACATGAATCCGGAGACCGGACTTCCCGAAGTGGATGAGGAAAAGTGTACGGCTTGTGGAGCTTGTGCCAAGGCTTGTCCGAAATCTATCATTGAAATCCGTCCTCAAGGCAAGAAATCACGTCGTGTTTACGTACAGTGTGTAAACAAGGACAAGGGGGCTGTAGCACGCAAGGCTTGTACCGTGGCATGTATCGGTTGCGGCAAGTGTGTGAAGGTTTGTCCGTTCGAGGCTATCACGCTGGAAAACAATCTGGCTTACATTGACCCCAATAAGTGTAAATCCTGTCGCAAGTGCGAGGAAGCTTGTCCGCAAAACACAATCATTGCCCTCAACTTCCCGCCGCGCAAACCGAAGGCTGACGATGCAGCTCCCCAAGTAAAGGTTGCAGCTCCTAAAGCTGAGGTTGAGACTCCCAAAGCAGAGGTTTAGACTTCCCAAGTTGAGGTATGAATTAATAAAGTAAATAAACGACTAAAAATACAGAATTGTATGTTGAAGACATTTTCAATTGGTGGAGTCCATCCACACGAAAATAAACTTTCAGCACATCAGCCTATCATCAAGGCAGAGATTCCGGCCAAGGCCGCTATCTTGCTGGGACAGCACATCGGTGCTCCTGCCAAGCCTATCGTTGCCAAAGGTGATGTTGTGAAAGTGGGTACAAAGATTGCCGAGCCCGGCGGTTTTGTATCAGCAGCCATTCATTCGTCTGTCAGCGGGAAAGTCGCTAAGATTGACACGATTGTCGATGCCAGCGGTTACGCCAAGCCTGCTATATTCATTGACGTAGAAGGGGATGAGTGGGAAGAATCCATTGACCGTTCCGAAACGTTGGTGAAGGAATGCAGTCTGACCTCCGAGGAAATCGTGAAGAAAATCGCTGATGCCGGTATCGTAGGTCTGGGCGGTGCATGCTTCCCTACGCAGGTCAAGTTGTGTCCTCCTCCTGCATTCAAGGCAGAGTGTGTCATCATCAACGCCGTAGAGTGCGAGCCGTATCTGACTGCCGACCATCAGCTGATGCTGGAACATGCGGAAGAAATTATGGTAGGTGTATCCATTCTGATGAAGGCGGTAAAGGTGAACAAGGCATTCATCGGCATTGAGAACAATAAGCCCGATGCCATCCAGCTGATGACGAAAGTCGCTTCCAGTTATGCAGGTATCGAGGTGGTACCCTTGAAGGTACAATATCCGCAGGGTGGTGAAAAGCAGCTGATTGATGCAGTCATCAGTCGCCAGGTTGCAGCCGGTGCGCTGCCTATCTCCACGGGAGCTGTGGTGCAGAATGTGGGTACCGCATTTGCCGTTTACCAGGCCGTACAGAAGAACAAACCTCTGTTTGAGCGTGTCATTACCGTGACTGGTAAGTCGTTGGCAAAGCCGTCCAATTTCCTGGCACGTATCGGTACGCCGATGAAGCAGCTGATTGAAGCTTGCGGCGGTCTGCCCGAAGATACGGGTAAGATTATCGGCGGTGGCCCGATGATGGGTAAAGCTCTGGTAAATACGGATGTACCGACAGCCAAAGGAAGCTCCGGTATTCTGATTATGAACGAGAAGGAAGCCAAGCGCGGCGAAGTACAGCCTTGTATCCGTTGTGCCAAGTGCGTGGGAGCCTGCCCGATGGGGTTGGAGCCGTATCTGCTGGCTACCGTTTCGGCCCACGGAGATTTTGAAAGAGTAGAGAAAGAAGACATTATGTCGTGTATAGAATGCGGTTCATGCCAGTTCACTTGTCCTTCCAACCGTCCGATGCTGGATTATATCCGCTTGGGTAAGGGTAAGGTAGGAGCGATGATCCGTGCACGTCAAGCTAAAAAATAACGAAGTATGAATAAATTAATCGTATCCCTTTCGCCCCACGTTCACGGCGGTGACAGCGTGAAGAAGAATATGTACGGTGTGCTTATCGCATTGATTCCGGCATTCCTCGTTTCGCTTTACTTTTTCGGACTGGGTGCGCTGATTGTTACGGCAACTTCCGTAGCAGCCTGCTTGTTCTTTGAATGGGCCATCGGCAAATTCCTCATGAAAAAAGAGACCACAACCATCACCGACGGCTCTGCCATCATTACCGGTGTGTTGCTGGCCTTTAACCTGCCTTCCAACCTGCCCATCTGGATTATCATCCTTGGTGCCTTGTTTGCCATCGGGGTAGGCAAGATGTCCTTCGGAGGTTTGGGTTGCAATCCCTTTAACCCTGCACTGGCAGGACGTGTATTCCTGTTGCTTTCATTCCCCGTGCAGATGACGACATGGCCGGCTGTAGGCCAGTTGACAGCCTATACGGATGCCACGACGGCTGCTACGCCGCTGGCTATTATGAAAGGTGTCATCAATGGTGCTCCGGGCATGTCCCTGAGCGACCTTCCGGGAGCTTTCGACCTTCTGATAGGTAATAATGGAGGATGTCTCGGTGAGGTGAGTGCTTTGGCGCTGCTGCTTGGTTTGTTCTACATGTTGTGGAAGAAAATCATCACCTGGCACATTCCGGTATCTATTCTGGTGACGGTATTCGTGTTCTCCGGTATCATGTATCTGGTCAATCCGGAACTTTATGTATCCCCGGTCGTACAGTTGTTGTCCGGTGGTCTGATGCTGGGTGCTGTCTTTATGGCTACGGACTACGTGACTTCTCCGATGAGCCACAAAGGTATGCTGATTTATGGTGTTTGCATCGGCCTACTGACTGTCATCATCCGTCTGTTCGGTGCATATCCGGAGGGTATGTCGTTTGCCATTCTGATTATGAATGCGTTCACTCCGCTCATCAACACCTATGTTAAACCTAAACGCTTTGGGGAGGTAGCGAAGAAGAAATGAAAAAGTTAGAATCATCCTTGAAGAATATGTTGCTGGTACTTACGGGCGTTACCGCAATCTCCGTAGCGTTGCTGGCTTATGTAAACGAATTGACGAAGGAGCCCATTGCGCAGGCCAATGCAAAGACCTTGAGCGATGCCGTAAGTGCGGTGGTTCCGGGCTTCGACAATGACCCCATTGCCGAGAAGAAGATGCAGGAAGTAAACGGAGTACAGTATTCTGTATATCCTGCCACCAAAGGTGGAGAATATATCGGAGCTGCTGTGGAAGCTGTTGCCATGGGTTTTGGCGGTGAGCTGAAAGTGTTGGTCGGTTTCGATGCTGAAGGCAAAATCATCGACTACTCCTTGTTGTCGCATGTGGAAACTCCGGGGTTGGGTTCCAAGGCTGCCGACTGGTTCAAGAAAGGCAATAAAGGTGACATCACCGGCATGAATCCGGGTGAAGCTGCATTGACAGTGAGCAAGGACGGTGGTAAAGTAGATGCCATTACAGCGTCTACCATCACCTCACGTGCTTTTTTGAATGCAGTGAATGCGGCTTATGCTGCCTATGCCGGTCAGGAAACTGCCGACGGCACTACCGGCGCTACTCAAAAGAATGTTGAACAACCTGCTGATTCCGCAGCTCCCGCAGCTGTGGATACACTCAGCGCTAAATAAGAAAGGAGTAGAAGATATGAATAATTTTAAAGTTATGATGAACGGGATTATCAAAGAGAATCCTACGTTTGTGCTCCTGCTGGGTATGTGTCCTACACTGGGTACCACTTCCTCTGCCATTAACGGTATGGGTATGGGACTGGCTACAATGTTCGTGCTGATATGTTCCAATGTGGTGATTTCTGCCATCAAGAATCTGATTCCCGATATGGTGCGTATCCCTTCATTCATTGTAGTCATAGCATCATTTGTGACACTGTTGCAGATGATAATGCAAGCTTACGTTCCTGCATTGTACGCCACACTGGGCCTGTTCATTCCGCTGATTGTTGTAAACTGTATCGTATTGGGACGTGCCGAGGCATTTGCTGCCAAAAACAATCCGGTGGCTTCCTTGTTCGACGGTCTGGGCATGGGCTTGGGCTTTACCATTGCACTGACATTACTGGGTGCCGTGCGTGAGTTCCTGGGAACCGGCAAGATATTCAACTTGAGTATCCTTCCTGAAGAATACGGCATGTTGGTATTTGTCCTTGCTCCGGGTGCATTCATCGCATTGGGCTATCTCATTGCTTTAATCAACAGTATGAAGAAGAATTAATAATGAAAAATTAAAAATGAAAAAATTGAGAACGTATCGGCGGTAGGCTGCCGGGCTTTTAATTTTTAGTTTTTAATTCTTAATTTAATGATTATGGAATATATATTGATATTTATCTCGGCAATCTTTGTAAACAACATCGTATTGTCGCAATTCTTGGGAATTTGCCCGTTCTTGGGAGTTTCCAAGAAAGTGGAGACTGCATTGGGCATGTCGGCAGCGGTGGCATTCGTGCTCACCATCGCCACTATCGTGACATTCCTTATTCAGAAGTATGTGCTCGACGCTTTTGATTTGGGCTATTTGCAGACTATTACCTTTATCCTGGTGATTGCCGCATTGGTGCAGATGGTAGAGATTATCCTGAAGAAAGTTTCTCCTTCTCTGTATCAGGCCTTGGGCGTGTTCCTGCCGTTGATTACTACCAACTGCTGTATTCTCGGTGTGGCTATCCTTGTTATCCAAAAAGATTATGATTTGCTGACGGGAGTGGTTTATGCATTCTCTACGGCACTTGGTTTCGGCTTGGCACTGACACTGTTTGCAGGCCTGCGCGAGCAAATGAGCCTGGTTAGTGTACCGAAAGGTATGCAGGGTACTCCGATAGCTTTGATTACTGCCGGACTGCTGGCAATGGCATTCATGGGCTTTTCGGGGGTTGTGAAGATTTAAAGAAGAAAAAACGGAAATAAAGTGGAAGGGGGATAAACTAAAATTTATCCCCCTTTTTCTGTTTTTATTAATTTATTTCCTTACATTTGTGGCGTATTGATAACCTAAAAGCTAAATTATCTATATTTAATATGAAAGGGAAAATCTTAGTTACGGGTGGAACCGGTTATATTGGTTCTCACACGGTGGTGGAACTTCAAAACGCAGGTTATGAAGTTGTTATTATTGATAATTTGTCAAACTCCAGCGCAGATGTTGTAGATAACATAGAGAAGGTATCGGGCATCCGCCCTGCATTCGAGGAATTGGATTGCTTGGATTATGCCGGTCTTGACGCTGTGTTTACCAAATATAAAGGCATTAAAGCCATCATTCACTTTGCGGCCAGCAAGGCTGTGGGTGAATCTGTCCAGAAACCGTTGCTTTACTATCGTAATAACCTGGTTTCACTGATAAACCTGCTGGAATTGATGCCGAAGCATGGAGTGGAGGGTATCGTATTCTCTTCTTCCTGCACAGTTTACGGCCAGCCGGACGAACTTCCGGTAACGGAAAAGGCGCCTATTAAGAAAGCTGAGTCTCCGTATGGAAACACGAAGCAAATCAATGAAGAGATTGTACGTGATACGGTTGCTTCCGGTGCTCCGATAAACGCCATCTTGTTGCGTTACTTCAACCCGATAGGTGCACACCCCACAGCATTGCTGGGAGAATTGCCTAACGGTGTACCGCAGAACTTGATTCCTTATCTTACCCAGACCGCTATCGGCATCCGTGAGAAACTGAGCGTGTTTGGTGACGATTATGATACTCCCGACGGTTCTTGTATCCGCGACTTCATCAATGTAGTCGATTTGGCCAAAGCACACGTAGTGGCTATCCGCCGTATCTTGGAGAACAAGCAGAAGGAAAAAGTGGAAGTATTCAATATCGGTACAGGTCGTGGACTTTCCGTATTGGAACTGATTAATGCTTTCGAAAAGGCTACCGGTGTAAAACTGAACTATCAGATAGTAGGGCGGCGTGCCGGTGATATTGAGAAGGTATGGGCAAACCCGGAATTGGCAAACAATGAACTGGGTTGGAAGGCAGAAACAAGTATTGAAGATACTTTACTTTCTGCATGGAAATGGCAGTTGAAGCTTCGTGAAAGAGGTATTCAATGACAAACTTTGAATTTGTGTTTTTTAACAAATAGGCAATAAACAAATGCCTCCCCGCATTTGTTTATAATGTGCAAATCAGCCTGAAGCTGTTTATGTATATGTGAATATCCGTAACTAGTACGTATGCCTCCCCGGCATAGACAGGTAAGATTGCATAGTAGTTTTGTCGTGTTTTATTTTGTGTTTGTGTTGTGAATAAGCCTTGTCGAGAGACAAGGCTTATTTTTTGTATATTATATACAGAACCTCTGTTGTCAATTCAGTGTTTTTTCATAAGATGGGTGGGCAATTCCTTTTTCTTGCTAATTGTTAACTGACGTTATCATGTCTGTAACAATTTGTTCCAATTGTAGTATTAATCGTTCAAAATAGTCTTTTTTGTTCAAAAAATGCTATACACGGTAACAACTACATGCAAATTGTTTATACATTTGCGTTGTTGTTTATGTAACTATTGGGATGAACAAACCATAGCTGACAAACGTTAATAGGTACGAGTACATAGCTGATGAAAGACGCGACTTGGCTGACTTGTTAATGAGGATACACGCGACTTACAACTTAGTATTGGGAAAAATAATTAAGGAAATATAGAATAAAAAGATTGCTTATGTCACAGATTGTCGGACATATCTCACAGGTAATCGGGCCTGTAGTAGACGTCTATTTCGAAGGAACGGAGGCAGAAATGATGTTGCCGAGTATTCACGACGCACTGGAAATAAAAAGGTCGAACGGCAAAAGACTGATTGTAGAGGTACAGCAGCACATTGGTGAAAACACGGTGCGTACTGTTGCTATGGACAGTACGGACGGCCTGCAGAGAGGAATGACAGTGCATCCGCTGGGAGGCCCCATCACCATGCCGATAGGTACACAAATCAAAGGCCGCCTGATGAACGTAGTGGGCGACTCTATCGACGGCATGAAGGAGTTGGACCGTACAGGTGCTTATCCCATCCATCGCGACCCCCCTAAGTTTGAAGATTTGACTACCGTACAAGAGGTGCTTTATACAGGCATCAAGGTTATCGACTTGCTGGAACCATATAGCAAGGGCGGTAAAATCGGTCTGTTTGGTGGCGCCGGTGTAGGCAAGACGGTGCTTATCCAAGAGCTCATTAATAATATTGCGAAGAAGCAGCACGGCTTCTCTGTGTTTGCCGGTGTAGGAGAACGTACACGTGAAGGCAACGACCTGCTGAGAGAAATGATAGAATCCGGCGTTATCCGTTACGGAGAAGAATTCAAGAAAGGTATGGAGGAAGGCCATTGGGATTTGTCCAAAGTAGATTATGACGAAGTGGCCAAATCACAAGTGTCTTTGATATTCGGTCAGATGAACGAACCTCCCGGTGCGCGTCAGTCCGTGGCATTGTCTGGGTTGACGGTGGCCGAGTCCTTCCGTGACATGGGAGCGGAGACGGACGGTCCGCGTGACATTCTGTTCTTCATTGATAATATCTTCCGTTTCACCCAAGCCGGTTCCGAGGTTTCGGCCTTGCTGGGCCGTATGCCTTCTGCCGTAGGCTATCAGCCGACACTGGCAACGGAAATGGGTGCCATGCAGGAGCGTATTACCTCTACAAGAAACGGCTCCATCACTTCCGTGCAGGCTGTATATGTGCCTGCCGATGACTTGACGGACCCGGCACCTGCCACAACGTTTACCCACCTCGATGCCACCACGGTGTTGAGTCGTAAGATTACTGAACTTGGTATTTATCCTGCTGTGGACCCGTTGGAATCTACTTCACGCATTCTCGACCCACACATCGTGGGGGTAGAACACTACGAAGTGGCACAACGTGTAAAACAAATATTGCAGCGCAACAAGGAATTGCAAGACATTATCTCCATCCTTGGTATGGAGGAACTCTCTGATGCCGACCGTACGTTGGTGAACCGTGCACGTCGTGTGCAGCGTTTCCTTTCACAGCCGTTTGCCGTTGCCGAGCAGTTTACGGGTGTCCCAGGTACAATGGTTTCCATTGAGGACACTATCAAAGGCTTCAAGATGATTCTTGACGGAGAGGTGGACTACCTGCCCGAACCTGCTTTCTTGAATGTGGGAACCATTGAAGAAGCCATTGAGAAGGGTAAGAAACTACTGGAGCAGGCAGGGGGAAAAACGATTAAAAATTAAAAGTCTGGGAGCTTTGATGATGAAAAAGTTGCATTTGAATATTGTTTCACCGGAGAAGGAACTCTTCAACGGGGAAGTGGAAAGTGTTACATTGCCGGGCACTATGGGCTCTTTTTCTATCCTGCCGCAGCATGCACCGATTGTATCATCGTTGGGAACGGGGAAATTGATTTACGCAACGGACGGTGAGGAACATGAGTTGGATATTCAAAGCGGATTCGTGGAGATGAGTAACGGAAGGGTTGCCGTCTGTATAGAACAGCAATAGGCTATTAAAAAATTAAAAATTAAAAAATAGAGGTTGTTGGCGTGACTATTACTAAGAGAAACTACTTATTGCATACAGCGCTCTTGACGGTATTGATAGGAATTGTAGGCGGTTGGGCGTATTTTTCGATAAATCCGCATCACTATTTCGGCGGTTATCCGCTGATTCCGCTTTTCTTCTTTGTTTTCGGAGTATTCATGATTAATATGACCGAAAGCTGCCGTCACCGGATGCCAGGACGAATGTTGCAGATTTATCTGCTGATGCGTGTGATGAGAATGCTGGTCTCCATGATTGTGATGCTGGTTTATTGCGTTGCAGTACGTGAGGAAGCCAGGGCGTTTTTGTTGACGTTTATAGCCAACTATCTGATATATTTGATTTATGATTCCTGGTTCTTCTTCACTTTTGAGGCGAATCGGAAACTGAAAAAGAAAAGTAACAATGAAAAGATTGCGTAACATACTGACTGTAGTTCTGCTGGCACTGGGCATGTTGCTACCCGCCACGGTGCGGGCCGAGAATACGGTGGACGTGAAGGAGATTGTCTTCGGGCATATCGGCGATTCTTACGAATGGCACATCACGACGTGGGGCGAAACTCACGTTACGATTCCTTTGCCGGTAATAGTGCATAGCTCTACCACCGGATGGCATGCCTTTCTATCCTCACGTCTGGAGGAGAACGGTGGAAGTTATGAAGGCTTTTCCATCGCTCCCGCAGGAAGCAAGTACGAAGGCAAGCTGGTGGAGTATGATGCCACCGGAAACGAAATACGCCCGTTGGACATCTCCATCACGAAGGTGACACTGGCTTTGCTCATCAACAGCGCATTGCTGCTTCTCATCATTTTGAGTGTGGCGCACTGGTATCGCAAGCACCCGCAGGGAAGTGCCGCTCCCGGTGGTTTCATCGGGTTTATGGAGATGTTTATCATGATGGTGAACGATGATATTATAAAGAGCTGTGTCGGTCCGAAGTACCGTAAATTCGCACCTTACTTGCTGACGGCCTTCTTCTTTATTTTCATCAACAACATTATGGGGCTGATTCCTTTCTTTCCCGGAGGGGCCAACGTGACGGGAAATATAGCCATTACGATGGTATTGGCCATCTGTACTTTCTTGGCCGTGAATATCTTTGGAACCAAGACTTATTGGAAAGATATCTTTTGGCCGGATGTGCCCTGGTGGCTGAAGGTACCGGTCCCCATGATGCCGTTTATCGAGTTCTTCGGTATTTTCACCAAACCGTTTGCTTTGATGATACGTCTTTTTGCCAATATGCTGGCAGGGCACATGGCAATGCTGGTGCTTACCTGCCTGATATTCATCTCGGCCAGTATGGGACCTGCTTTGAACGGAACGCTGACCGTGGCATCGGTGTTGTTCAATATCTTTATGAATGCACTTGAGTTGTTGGTTGCCTTTATCCAGGCATATGTGTTCACCATGCTGTCAGCCGTGTTCATCGGTCTGGCGCAGGAAGAGCATAAGGAGAAGGCGGTGAAGTGATACGATTATTGGGAATATAAATATTAATAAAAATAACCATTTAAAAACTGAAAGTTATGTTACTATCTGTATTATTGCAAGCTGCTGCGGCAGGTGTGGGAGTTAGTAAACTGGGTGCAGCCATTGGTGCTGGTTTGGCTGTTATTGGTGCTGGTGTAGGTATTGGTAAAATCGGCGGTTCTGCTATGGAGGCCATTGCCCGCCAGCCGGAAGCATCCGGAGATATCCGTATGAACATGATTATTGCCGCTGCCTTGATTGAAGGTGTTGCTTTGTTGGCAGTAGTTGTGTGTTTATTGGTATTCTTTTTATAATGTACAATCTACCATTTACCATTTACAATTTGTCCGTGCAGCATCACCGCGCAGCCAAATTGTAAATCGTAAATTGTCAAATAGTAAATAAAATTATGTCATTGTTATTACCCGATAGTGGTCTGCTGTTCTGGATGCTCCTTTCATTCGGTGTGGTGTTTGTGGTGCTTGCCAAGTACGGTTTTCCCGTTATCACCAAGATGGTGGAAGGTCGCAAGACCTACATCGACCAGTCTTTGGAAGTGGCACGCGAAGCAAATGCCCAGCTCTCCAAACTGAAAGAGGAGAGTGAAGCGTTGATTGCTGCTGCCAACAAAGAACAAGGACGTATTCTGCGGGAGGCGATGCATGAGCGTGACAAGATTATCGTCGAAGCACGCAAGCAGGCGGAAGCCGCCGCGCAGAAGGAGCTGGACGAAGTTAAAAAGCAGATACAGCAAGAGAAGGAAGAGGCCATCCGCGATATTCGCCGCCAGGTGGCAGTCTTGTCCGTAGATATAGCCGAGAAAATTATCCGCAAGAATCTGGACGAGAAACATGAGCAGATGGAGATGATAGACCGGATGCTGGATGAAGTGCTGGCCGCAAGTAAAAACAATTAATTCTCAAAGAAATGGATATAGGAATCGTTTCGATGCGTTATGCGAAAGCATTGATGGAATATGCCAAGAGCATGGGGGCAGAAGATACTCTGTACAAGGAGTTTTGTATGCTCGACCGTAGCTTCAGGAAACATCCCGATTTGCGCATGGCATTGGAAAACCCCATCCTGACGATACGTGAGAAGTTAACACTTATCTGTACCGCTGCTGTGGGGGATGCTCCTGCGGGCCGTGAGTTTGCGCGTTTCATGACCCTGGTGTTGAAGAACCGGCGGGAAAACTTTCTCCAGTACATCTGCCTGAGTTTTCTGGATTTGTACCGGAAAGACAAGCATATCGGTGTAGGAAAGCTGATAACAGCCGTTCCCGTCAGTCAGGAAGTGCGGGAGCGCATCCATGACAGTGCTTCCTCCCTGCTGCATGCCAGCATGGAGCTGCAGACTGAAGTGGATCCCTCCATTGAAGGTGGTTTTATCTTCGACATCAACGACTTCCGTCTGGATGCCAGTATTGCTACGCAGCTTAAGAAAGTGAAACAGCAGTTCATTGATAAGAATAGAAGAATCGTGTGATTTACGATTTGACAATTTACAATTTACTTATTTAATAGTCTTGTGATGCGTAAGTTGTAGAGGTCAAACAGTATATGATTCGGGTTCTTTCAAATAGTAAATAGTAAATTGTAAAATAGTAAATACTAAGATGTTGTCTGAAAATATAAAAGTAAGCGAAGTCTCCGATATTCTCCGCAAGCAACTGGAAGGGATTGACACCCGCGTACAGTTGGACGAGATTGGCACGGTACTGCAAGTCAGTGACGGTGTAGCCCGTATCTATGGGTTGCGCAATGCCGAAGCCAACGAGTTGTTGGAGTTCGACAACGGCATCAAGGCCATTGTGATGAACCTCGAAGAGGATAATGTGGGTGCTGTGTTGCTTGGCCCTACGGATAAAATCAAGGAAGGCTTCATTGTAAAGCGTACCAAGCGTATTGCTTCCATCATGGTGGGAGAGGGTATGCTGGGCCGTGTAATAGACCCTCTGGGTGCGCCGCTCGATGGCAAAGGACTGATAGGCGGAGAACTTTATGAAATGCCGCTGGAACGCAAGGCGCCGGGAGTTATCTTCCGTCAGCCGGTGAATCAGCCGCTACAGACCGGTCTGAAGGCTGTGGATGCCATGATACCTATTGGCCGCGGACAGCGTGAACTGATTATCGGTGACCGCCAGACCGGTAAGACGGCCATTGCCATCGATACCATCATCAACCAGCGTGCCAATTTTGAAGCTGGTGATCCGGTGTATTGTATTTATGTAGCCATTGGTCAGAAAGGTTCTACCGTTGCCTCTATCGTGAATACCCTGCACCAGTACGGTGCGATGGACTATACCATTGTGGTGGCTGCTACGGCGGGCGACCCGGCTGCATTGCAGTATTACGCTCCCTTTGCAGGGGCTGCCATCGGAGAGTATTTCCGTGATACCGGCCGTCATGCGCTGGTGGTCTATGACGACTTGTCCAAGCAGGCGGTGGCCTATCGTGAAGTGTCTCTGATTCTGCGCCGTCCATCAGGACGTGAGGCCTATCCGGGTGATATCTTCTATCTGCACTCCCGTTTGTTGGAACGTGCGGCGAAGATTATCAGCCAGGAGGAAGTGGCACGCGAGATGAACGACCTGCCGGACAGTCTGAAAGGCAAGGTGAAAGGTGGCGGTTCGCTGACTGCATTGCCCATTATCGAAACTCAGGCAGGAGACGTGTCCGCCTATATCCCAACGAATGTGATTTCAATCACTGACGGGCAGATATTCCTTGATACGAACCTCTTCAACCAGGGTAACCGTCCGGCCATTGACGTGGGTATCTCTGTGAGCCGTGTGGGTGGTAATGCCCAAGTCAAGGCTATGAAGAAGGTGGCAGGTACATTAAAGATTGACCAGGCACAGTACCGGGAGCTGGAAGCGTTTACCAAGTTCAGTGGCGATATGGACCCCGTGACGGCATTGACCATCGACAAGGGACAGAAGAATACACGCCTGCTGGTACAGCCCCAATACAGCCCGATGCCGGTAGAAAAGCAGATTGCCATTCTTTATTGCGGCACGCACGGCTTGTTGAGGAATGTTCCTTTGGACAAGGTCAGCGAGTTTGAACGCAACTTCCTTGAGTCTCTTGAGATGAACTATCGCATGGAGGTACTCGACGTTTTAAAGACGGGTGCCATCAATGACGATGTCTGCAAGAAGATTGAGGAGACAGCAGAGGCGGTTGCAAGGCAATTCATGTAATTTACGATTGGACGATTTACGATTTACGATTGGGGCTACTCTATATGGTAAGTGGTAAATCGGCTGCAAGCAAAAGTAACTTCAATCGTAAATCGTAAATAATTAAATCGTAAATAGATATATGTCTTCACTGAAAGAGGTAAAAAATAGAATAAGCTCCGTCAAGAGTACACGCCAGATAACATCGGCTATGAAGATGGTGGCATCTGCCAAACTGCATAAGGCGCAGGGGCGGATTGAGAATATGCTGCCTTATCAACGGAAGCTGAATGAGATTCTGACGAACTTTCTGCGTACGGATGCTTCCTTCGAGTCGCCCTATACCGAGAAAAGACCCGTGACGAGAGTAGCGGTTGTGGCGTTTTCGTCCAATAGTTCCTTGTGCGGTGCATTCAACTCGAATGTGGCGAAGATGCTGGAACGGGCTTTGGAAGATTACCAGTCGCTGGGCAAGGAGAATATTCTGATATATCCCGTTGGGAGAAAGATGGAGGAAGCCGTCAAGAAAATGGGATATGTGCCGCAAGGCAGCTACCAGGTGATGGCAGACAAGCCTTCGTACGTTGAAGCGTATGAGCTGGCAGAGAAGTTGATGCATGAGTTTGTGGAAAAGCAGATTGACCATGTGGAGCTGATTTACCATCACTTCAAATCGATGGGTTCGCAGGTGCTGCTCCGCGAGAATTATCTGCCCATTGACCTGACGCAAGTAGCGCAGGAGGCGGCAGAAGATGTACCGGAGGATGCCCGCAGTTTTAATAATGATTACATTGTGGAACCTTCCGTCGGCGAACTGATAGCGGAACTTCTGCCAAAAGTGTTGAGTCAGAAGATATTTACCGTGCTTCTCGATTCCAATACTTCGGAACATGCTGCCCGTATGCTAGCCATGCAGACGGCGACAGATAATGCCAACGAGTTGATTCAAGATTTGACGAAACAGTATAACAAGAGCCGTCAGCAGGCCATTACGAATGAGCTGCTCGATATTATCGGCGGTAGCTTGAAATAGTCCGGATTGCCCCGTAAAGGGCTTTCTCAGGATGGGTACAAATAAATGGAATAATAGGACAAGGATAACGAAATAAGCGTTATCTTTGTCCTATTATCATATATGGCTACTGATGAAATCCGTATCATTCTGAGAGAGAGCGGATTGGTTGAATAATAAACATATCAATGGAGAATAATCCCGAAATAGCGCTTGCATGGCAATTCATTGAAAACACAGGCACTCATCTTTTTTTGACCGGCAAGGCAGGTACCGGTAAGACAACTTTCCTGCGAAAACTGAGGGCAGAGAGTCCGAAACGGATGATTGTACTTGCACCGACGGGAATTGCCGCTATCAATGCAGGCGGTGTCACCATCCACTCCTTTTTCCAAGTACCTTTCGCTCCTTATGTGCCCGAAAGCTCATTCAGCGCAGATGGCAAGGCAACCTACCGTTTTCGTTACGGGAAAGAGAAAATCAACATTATACGCAGCATAGATTTATTGGTCATCGATGAAATCAGTATGGTCCGTGCCGACTTGCTCGATTCGGTGGATGCCGTCTTGAGGCGGTTCCGCGACCGGAACAAACCCTTTGGCGGCGTGCAACTGCTGATGATTGGCGACTTACAGCAGCTGTCTCCCGTAGTGAAAGACGATGAGTGGCAGATGCTGTGCAAATACTATGACACGCCTTATTTCTTCTCCAGCCAGGCCTTGAAGCAGACGGAATATTGCACCATAGAACTAAAGAAAGTCTATCGGCAGAACGATGGGACTTTTCTTGAACTACTGAACCGCATTCGCGAAAACCGTTGTGACGGGCAAGTGCTGGAAGCCTTGAACCGCCGGTATATTCCCAATTTCGTACCAGATAAAGAAGAAGGATACATCCGCCTGGTGACCCACAATTATCAGGCCCAACGGATTAATGACCATGAGCTGGAACAACTTCCGGGACGCTCGTATGCCTTTCGTGCCAAGATTGACGGAAAGTTTCCCGAATATTCCTATCCCACGGATGAAGTACTGGAACTGAAACGCGGTGCCCAGGTAATGTTTGTGAAGAACGACACCTCCGGTGAGCACCGTTACTACAATGGCATGATTGGAGAGGTGACAGCCGTGTCGGCAGATGGAATTGAAGTGCGCAGTAAGGGAAGCGACGCTACCTTCTTACTTCAAGAGGAAGAGTGGACGAATGCCAAATACGTGCTTGATGAGGAAACCAAGGAGATTACAGAAGATATTGAAGGAACATTCCGGCAATATCCGCTGAAGCTGGCGTGGGCGATTACCATTCACAAAAGCCAGGGACTGACGTTTGAACGTGCCGTGATTGATGCCAGTGCCTCCTTTGCGCATGGGCAGACCTATGTGGCTCTGAGCCGCTGCAAGACATTGGAGGGAGTGGTGCTCAGTGCCCCGCTTTCTGCAAAGGCCGTTATCAGTGACCATGCAGTAGATACCTTCACGATGGAGGCACGGAGAAACGAGCCGGACGAGAAACGCTTCCGTTCCTTGCAGCAGACCTATTTCCTGGAACTGCTGTCGGGCTTGTTCGATTTCCAGCCCATGGAGCAGGCTTTGCGGCGGTATGTGCGGCTGATAGACGAACACTTGTACAAGCTCTTTCCCAAGCAACTCGCAGCCTGTAAGGAGGAAATGGAACGTTTTCACGACAAAGTGACGAAAGTAGCCCAGAAGTTCAGTATCCAGTATACCCGCCTGATTGATACTGCGCAGGACTATGCAGCCGACCCGACTTTGCAGGGGCGCATACACTCTGCCGCCACTTATTTTCAAGAGCAGTTGCAACCGCTGGATGCGGTGATGGCGAGTACGGTAACTTCTGATAATAAAGAGTTGAAGAAGAAGCTCCGGGATGCCATGGAGGAGCTGGAGGAAGTGTTTGACATGAAGACTGATTTGCTGGATTATGTGCTGGAGAATGGTTTCCATATGGCAGGATACTTGAAGCAGAAAGCACTGCTTTCCATTGATGATTCGGCTTCGCAGAAGGGTAAAGGCAAAGGGAGAAGTGCTTCTGCCAAAGAAGGGCAGGGAAGCAGTAAGCAGGCTGATAAAGAGAAACGTCCGCGTGAGCGGAAACGCGATGCTGCGGCTGTTGAAGTACCCACGGATGTGCTGCATCCGGAACTTTACAACCGCTTGGTAGCATGGCGCAATGCAGAAGCTTCCGCATTAGGGCTGCCCGTATACACCGTCATTCAGCAGAAGGCAATTCTAGGCATCAGCAATCTGCTTCCTTCGGATAAGGCCATGCTTGTACGCATTCCGTATTTCGGAAAAAAAGGGGTGGAGAAATATGGAGATGTGATTCTGGAGATGGTACGTGTGTATCGCAAAGAGAAAGGACTGGCAGAGCCGGAGTTGCTGTAGTCGAATCTGCTGCCATCCGCACCTGCATTATTTACCATCCGAACATCTGCTTTATTCCTTCTTCCAGCGTGTGCGGCTGATACCCCAGTTCCCGGCTTGCCTTTTCTATACTCAGCCCGCTGAAACGGGGACGTGGCGTCTTTTCATTCATCTCCTTCGTAGTGACGGGACGGATGAGCGAGCGATTCAGCCCCAATACGTCCGCTACCCGATAAGCGATGTCTGCAATGGTCAGGCACTCGCTGCCACAGAGATGATAGATACCGTTTTGCGGATGACTTATCAGCTTCTCCACTCCTTGCGACACGTCTCCCACGAAGGTGGGCGTACGCCATTGGTCGGATACGACGAACACTTCCTCATTGCTCCTTAATCTGTTTGCCACCAGTTGGAGCACATTGCCATGCTGTCCGGGCAGGGCGGCACCGTACACTACCACTACACGCACGATGGCATAATCCCTGCAAACGGCGGCGATACGTTTCTCACCTTCCAGTTTGGTGTAGCCGTAATAATTAACGGGAGCGGGAATATTCTCCTCCGTATAGGGTCGGTCCGTATCACCACCGAAAACGAAGTCGGTGGAAAGATGGATAAAACGGCTGCCTCCCGCCTCACAGCATTCTGCCAGATGCTCTACGGCAGTGATGTTGACGGCATCCGCTTCTGCATGGTGCGTTTCGCAATAATCGGGGACGGAGAGGGCGGAGGTATTGATTACAACATCCGGCTGTACTTCATGGAAAAGCTTTTCCACCGCCTGGCGGTCGCATATATCCGTACGGATAAAGCGATAGTCGCCCGAATGAGGACAGATGTCGTCGTGCAGGGAACAGCCCGTTGCCTGATAAGACACGTTGCGGGACAAATCATCCAGGATGCGTCTGCCGGTAAAACCGTTGGCGCCTATCACCAGTATTTTCTTTCTTGTCATTGATTCTGTTGTTAAGTGATGGGCATCAATAGGGCACGTGTCTGCCCTGCTGTACCTCGATGCGTATGCCAAAGGCTCCGTTGGCTGATTTCAGCTCGAACGCCCCTTTGAAATTGTTCTTTTCCCAAGGCAGTGCGGAAGGGTTGGGCACTTTCCAGCCGTCCTTGTCATATTCGCCGTACGTATGGATGCGCATGCCGTTCTTCAAAGTGAAACTTCCCATTTGCAGGTTGTCGGTAGAGCCCCAGAAGCCCGTCAGTCCGAAGGGGTTTGAACTGAAATACCGGGAGTTGCTGAGTGAGAATATGTTCGAAAGGCCTTGTGAATAAGTCACGTTCGGGTTCAACTGGAAGATGCGGCTATAGTCCTTGCTGGCATCCGGTATCTCCAAGGTGAATTTGGGAAGAGTGGGGGCAGACAGATTCATCAGCCCCATATCCAGCAGGAAGCCGTCGTAATTCTTCACGTCCGGCAGAAGCTCCTTTTCAGACGGAGACATGCCTTCGGGAGACGCTTCGCCATGTACTGCAGTACGTACCGTATCGGCAGGCATCTCGCTCTGTGCGCTGACGGATGACATGCCTGCAAGTAAAATGATGATGCAGAAGAAGATTCGTTTCATAGTTCTTTGTTCACAATTTCAGTTGCTGTCTGCCGCATAGGGGCAGACTGAACAAAGATACTCGTTTCCCTCTATTTCCGGAAATATCTTTGTATTATTTCTATTTCTTTATACGAATGGTAGGGGCGAAGACGGGCGAAGTCACCCATTTCATTTTGGTGGGGTCGTAGCTCCGTTCCAGGCCTCCGTTGAGGTCGAGCCAGTCCGTCACTTTCAGTTCCAGTACCATGCCATAACCGCTTTGCGGATACATCGGGTTCATATATCCATGAAAGGAGTTGCTTCTCCCGTAGCCCGAATACTGGCCGAAGGCATGCAGGCGCATGTAGGGATTGATGCGGTAGGATACGGAGGCATTGTAACCTACGTCCCATTGGGTACCCCGAGGGGCATCCCTTTTGGCATATCGGGCGCCGGCAATGGAGGAGGGGGTAGAAATGGAATAGTGGGCGGCATATACCCCTCCGCTCAATTCCCAATGTCCGTCGGGACTGTAATAAGTGACTCCTGCGCCAGCCTGCATGATGGAGCCCATTGCAGGATAGGTGTTATGGCTGCCGTACATCGTCAGTACGACTTCCGGCGAGAGCAGGAAATCGGCGAAGCGCTGGAAGTCCCATTCAAAGATGTTCTTCTGGAAGTGTATCTTTTTCATGTCCGTCCAGGGCAGGGGCTCCACATAGTCGGAGGGAGGGAGATGGAGATTTATCTCTTCCTGCTGTTCGCCCTGCAGGCTTTGTTGGGGCTGGCTTTCATCAAGGCCCGTACGCTTGTTCTCTTTTGGAGAAAAGGGAATCTGCTCTTTCTTTACGGGAGGCCGGTTCTTTATTGTGTCTTCCGGAATCTCGCTCTGTGCATAGGCGCAGAGTGAGGAACAGATAAAAGTAATGAATAATAACTTTCTCATAAATAGTAGTTTAGTTTTAGTTTAGTTCACTATTAGTTTATATCCTATTCCCCGCACATTGACGATACGGATGCGCTCGTCTCCGGCCAGTTTATGCCGCAGTTTGGTGATGAACACATGCAGGCTGCGGGAGTTGAAGAAGCTGTCGTCTCCCCAGAGGTCGAGCAATACATTCTGGGTGTTGACCACCTGGTTACGGTTCTCGCAAAGACGTTTCAGTATCTCGGACTCGCGGTGGGAGAGTTCCACTTCCGTATCCGCGTTAGGTGAAGTCGGGGTGCTGCCTGCAAAAGCAAGTCGTTGAGTGACGGAATTGAAACGGTAGTCACCGATTTCAAAAACGGTAGTTTCTTTGGGCTTTTCCTCTGTAAAGGAGAAAGCTTTGCCTACCAGGGCCTTTATGCGGATAATGAGTTCCTGCATTCCGAAAGGCTTTTTCAGGTAGTCGTTGGCACCCAGCTCAAACCCTTCCACCACATCGTTGATGGTGGAGCGGGCGGTAAGGAACAGTACCGGGGTCTGTTTGTCGGTCTGCCGGATGCGGTGCACCATTTCAAAGCCGTCCATGCGGGGCATCATCACGTCTGCCACCAGCACGTCGGGACGGAGGTCGAAGAACTTGCGCAATCCCTCTTCACCGTCTGCTGCGGTGTGGATGATGAAGTTCTGCCCTTCCAATGTGTCCTTGATAATCATGGCGAGGGTCTGTTCGTCCTCAACCAGAAGTACGGTTATCTTTTCCATAATTGTCGCTTTTGTTACAAGTAATGTAAAGCTCCTTAACAAGTAATGTAAAGTACCCTAACAAATAATGTTATCATATCCTTATCGTAAAGGTACTTCCTTTTCCCAACTCACTCTTTACCGATACGCTGCCACCATGCTTCTCTATCATGGTCTTCACATAGAACAATCCCAGCCCATAGCCTTTCACATCGTGCAGATTACCCGTGGGTACGCGGTAGAATTTGTCGAAGATGTGCTTCTGCTTCTCGGGAGCAATACCGATACCGTGGTCGCTGACGGAGATTTCGGTCTGTTCATTCTGCCCTTCGACGGTTACCTTGCGGCAATGGATGGCCACTTCGGCCTCTCCGTGCGAATATTTGATGGCGTTGTCTATCAGGTTGCTGATGATGTTGCTGAAATGCGTACGGTCGGCAAGTACGCTCAAATCTTCCGGTTCGATGTCCACCGATATGTGGACGGAGCTTTCCGCTTTCAGCTTGTGTTGTTCGATGAGCGTTTCCAGAATATCACGTATTGCAAACTCCTCCGGGTGCAGGCGGAAAGTCCTGCGGCGTTCCATACTCATGGAAAGTATCTGTTCAACCAGTCCACTGAGGCGCTGAAGCTGTTCCTGGCAGATACGCAGGTATTTGTCGCGCTGGGCCTTTTCCTCCGCTTGGTTGAAGTTGAGCAGAGCGTCGTTGGCGGCATATGCTACGGCGATGGGGGTTTTCAGTTCGTGGGTGATGTTGTTGGTGAAATCGCTCTTCATCTCTTCCAGTGTCTTCTGTTTCAAGATGGTGCGTATCAAGAACCAGAAGGAGAAAGCGAGTACAATCAAGATGATGAATGACGTGGTGAGAATGCCCGACATCTGCCGCAGAACCAGCATGCCGACCGGTTCCATGATGAGACGGTAGCTTTGACTTGTATTGATGTCGAAAGAATAATTATATTCCACAGCTTTTGAGGTAGGCACATAGCCGGGAGTACCGATGTTTACCAATGTATCTATATAGAGAATGGTAGAGTCCCATTTACTGCCTTTGTGAAGATGTAGCAGCCTATGGGGAAGATTGATGTTACGGTCATGCAGGAATGAAGTCAGCAGGCTGTCATAAAGCACTACGTCGGGGTCGGAAATGATGTCCAGTCCCGAATGCAGTCCGCGCTGGAAGTAGGTGGCGAGTTCCAGCATACTGTTTTGGTCGCGCAAAATCACATCCAGTCCCCCTTTGGCACTCAATGCGGATTGGGGAGAGCTGTCTGAGTCCCTGACACTGACTTCCACGCGGGTTGAATCGTTCGGGTGGGTCACGTAAACACTGTCTCCTTTGGGCATGAAGGTTTCGTGCAGGGTGGTGTTGTCCAAAGAATCTTCACGGGAGATGGTGGTACTGCTACGGACAAATGATTTTCCGTCATCGCTGTATCCGGCTGATACGCTGACTTCACCGTGGTTTATGTCGTCCTGCTTCATTTTATCCACGCGTATCATCATTTCGTTATAGTCGCTCATGCGCATGGCTTCGGTGATGTCCCTTTCCATTTCACTGTGCATGGTATGGTAGAGCCCCGTCAGCCAGTAGGCTTGGTAGGCGAAGATACCGGCCAGGGAGACGATGACAAGTATGGCAATATATTTGAATGGCAGTTTCATGTTTGTTTCCGGTTACTTTTATGCATACAAAGGTAAGATTAATATTGTGAACCCTATCATCCGATAAGACTAAATAACACTCCCGATAACACTGGATAACACTTGGTAAGCCGCTGATAACACAAGTTTCTGCTGATTCTGCCGTACTTTGCAGACGAAGATTTGCAGAAGAAGAATATAAACATAAATAAAAAGAAGGACATGAAACGATTCTATTTACTCCCTATTGTATGCTGTGCTTTGAGCATCAGCCTTTCGGCACAAGAGAACAACGGTACTGCAACCACCTCCGGTGCGGACGACAACCGCATCCTCAGCGCCGACAGCCTTATCACGACCGATGCCCGTCTGGACAGTCTTTATCAGACCTTGCCGGAAGTGATGATTACCGGTGAACGCCCCATCGTTAAGGCAGCGCAAGGCAAGCTGGTGTACGACCTGCCCCGCCTTATCCAGAACCTCCCCGTAGACAATGCCTACGATGCCGTGAAAGAGCTTCCCGGCGTCATCGAGATGAATGGAGGGCTGCAGTTGGCAGGTCAGGGAGTCACCGTTATCCTGGACGGCAAAGTAACCACCCTCAGCACAGAGCAGCTCTATTCCTTGCTGCGCAGCATCCCTGCCAGCCGCATAGAGAAGGCGGAAGTGATGTACAACGCCCCTGCACGCTACCAGGTGCGTGGCGCACTTATCAATATCACCTTGAAACAATCGGTAGGCGGCCCCGGCTCCTGGCAAGGCGAACTCTATGCCAAGTATCGCCAGAAGCATAACGAAGGCTTTGAGGAACGCGCCAGCCTGCTCTTCAGCAAAAATAAATTCTCAGCAGATTTTCTTTACTCGCACAGCCATGGCCGGGGCTACTCTACTACCGACAAAGAGGCTGTGCACACTCTGGCAGACGGCTCGGTTCACCCCATGACAACAGATGAGGTGGGCCGTGGCCGCAGCCATACCCATAGCTTCCGGGTAGGGGCGGACTATAATATCGCCAAGAACCATCAGCTGAGTCTCGTCTATAACGGTGGCTATTCCACTTCCCACAACTGGAAGGGCGTGACGGGCACACAGGTGTCCACAACTCATGGCAATAGCACCGACTGGCTGCACAACGGCCGTCTGGACTATCGTACCCCTTTCGGCCTCAAAGCCGGTGCCGAACTGACCTACTACCGCTCTCCGTCCAACCAACTACTGCATAGCCGTATGCAGGATGAGGAACTCGATTTCTACACGGAAGACTGTCAGCGCATCAACCGCTGGAAATTCTTTCTGGCCCAGGAGCACAGTCTGGGAAAAGGTTGGGATTTGAATTACGGAGCCATCTATACTACCAGCATCGACAACAGCTACCAATATTATTATGACCCCGAAACCGGCGGACAACTGACCTCATCGGATGCCTTGAGCAATATGAAGTCCCGCCGCCGCGAGCAGACCTGGAATATCTATGCAGGTTTCAGCAAGAGTTTCGGCGACAAACTTGCTTTGGACGCTTCCCTGGCTGTGGAGCATTACAAGACTCCCGTCTGGGACCAGTGGGACTGGTATCCCATTGTCAACTTGAACTATATGCCGGCACCGGGACATATCCTCCAGCTCTCCTTGAGCAGCGACAAGGACTATCCCGACTACTGGGCGGTGCAGGATGCCGTCTCTTACATCGGTGGCGGATACTCTGAGCTGCATGGTAATCCGTTGCTGAAACCGGCGCAAGAGTATGAGCTTAAAATGACCTATATTTTGAAGAGCAAATACATCTTCAGCGCTTGGTTCAACCATACCAAGGACTACTCCGTACAGACGCTCTACCAATCTTCCGAACGTCTGGTTGAAATCTACAAGACACTCAATTTTGATTATCAGCAACAAGCAGGTATACAAGCCTCTATACCGTTTAAGGTGAAGAATTGGTTGAATTCTCGTCTTACCCTCATCGGCTTGTGGCATCGCGAAAAGGATGGTGATTTCTGGGATATTCCTTTCGATAGAAAGCAATGCTATGGCATTGCCCAGATGAACAATACTTTTACTCTCTCCACCAAACCCGACTTGAAGCTGACGGTGACCGGATTTGTGCATAGTAAAGCCATTCAGGGCATCTACGACCTGCCTACGTCGGGCAATGTGAATATTGCCCTGCGCTACGGCTTCGCCAAGAACAAAGCCATTCTCAACCTCTATTACAACGATATTTTTGAGACGGGACAGATTTCTCCCCGCATCCGTTTCAAGACGCAGAATGTGACGAATCATTACTCATGCTTCCGCGAATTCGGCGTATCGTTCACCTATAAATTCGGTGGATATAAGGAGAAGCAACGGGAGGCAGTGGATACGTCGCGGTTCAAATAGATAGAAGATGCAGGTGGTCAGGTGAAAATACGGTATTCTTTTGTACTTTGCCACATCTTTCGTACTTTTGCAACTTTCAAAACATTAAAGTTGTTATTTAAAGAAAAGACTCTGTATGAAATCGGACATTGAAATAGCCCGCAGCATAGAGCTGAAGAAGATAAAGCAGGTGGCTGAAAGTGTGGATATCCCGCGTGACGAAGTAGAGAACTATGGCCGTTACATAGCCAAGATTCCTACGCATCTGATTGATGAAGAGAAAGTGAAGAAGAGCAATCTGATACTGGTGACGGCTATCACGGCTACGAAAGCGGGTATCGGTAAAACAACCGTGTCCATCGGGCTGGCATTGGGGCTGAACAAGATTGGCAAGAAAGCGATTGTGGCTTTACGCGAACCCTCGCTGGGTCCTTGCTTCGGCATGAAAGGCGGTGCTGCCGGTGGAGGATATGCCCAGGTGCTTCCCATGGAGAAGATAAACCTGCACTTTACGGGCGACTTTCACGCCATTACCTCCGCACACAACATGATTTCCGCTTTGCTCGACAATTACTTGTACCAGCATCAGGCAGACGGCTTCGGACTGAAAGAAATCATCTGGCGGCGCGTACTTGATGTGAATGACCGTTCCTTGCGGAGCATTGTCACCGGATTGGGACCGAGCACCAACGGCATTACTGAGGAGTCGGGCTTCGATATTACCCCGGCTTCCGAAATTATGGCTATTCTCTGTCTGGCAACGGACCTCGACGACCTCCGTCGCCGTATTGAAAATATTATTCTGGGATTCCGTTTCGATGGTACTCCTTTCACAGTGAAGGAGTTAGGAGTAGCCGGTGCCATTACCGTACTGTTGAAAGATGCCATCAACCCCAACCTGGTACAGACTACCGAAGGCTCTGCTGCTTTTATTCATGGAGGACCGTTCGCAAATATTGCCCATGGTTGCAACTCCATTCTTGCCACAAAAATGGCCATGACATTCGGCGATTATGTAGTGACGGAAGCCGGTTTCGGGGCTGACCTGGGTGCGGAGAAGTTCTACAACATCAAGTGCCGCAAGAGCGGCCTACAGCCCAAGCTGACGATAATCGTTGCTACCGCACAAGGACTGAAGATGCATGGCGGTGTCAGTCTGGACCGCATCAAGGAACCCAATATGGAAGGACTGAAAGAGGGCTTCGGCAATCTGGACAAGCATGTACGCAATTTGCGTTCATTCGGCCAGCAGGTCATCGTGGCATTCAACCGTTTTGCCAGTGATACGGACGAGGAGGTGGAAGCTATCCGCCGCCATTGCGAAGAAAAGCTTGAGGTAGGTTTTGCCGTGAACAACGCCTTTGCCAAAGGAGGAGAGGGAGCCGTTGACCTTGCCAATCTGGTAGTAGATACTATCGAGAACAAACCATCCGAACCGCTGACCTTCACCTACGAAGAGAGCGATTGCGTGGAACGTAAAATAGAAAAGGTAGCCTGCAACCTCTACGGGGCAAGCGTAGTGACTTACAGTCTCCACTCCCGCAAGGTTATCAAACTGATAGAGCAGATGGGTATCAGCCATTACCCCGTCTGTATTGCCAAGACGCAGTACTCCTTCTCTGCCGACCCGAAGATATACGGTGCAGTCAACAACTTTGAGTTCCACATCAAGGATATTGTGGTCAATAACGGTGCGGAAATGATTGTAGCCATCGCCGGTGAAATTCTCCGTATGCCGGGATTACCCAAGAAACCACAAGCCGAACACATTGATATTGTGGACGGAAATATAGAAGGGCTGAGCTAAACGCGCGGAGCGCGTTTAGAATTAAAAATTAAAGGCTGCGCAATGTTCGCTTTGAACTGCGCAGCCTTTAATTTTTAATTCTTAATTTTTAATTCTGTTTGCTTATTAATAAGCAAACAGCGGGTATTCTTTCATCTTCGCATTGACGCGTGCACGTACCTCTGCGATGACTTGTTCGTTGTCTACGTTGGACAGAACGGTTTCAATCATCTCGGCAATTTCGAGCATCAGGTCTTCCTTGGCACCACGGGTTGTGATGGCAGGAGTACCCAGACGGATACCGGAAGTCTGGAAAGCCGAGCGGCTGTCAAACGGAACCATGTTCTTGTTTACGGTGATGTCGGCAGATACCAACGCCTTCTCGGCAACCTTACCGGTCAAATCGGGATATTTGCTGCGCAGGTCTACCAGCATGGAGTGGTTGTCCGTACCGCCGGAAACGATGGTGAAGCCACGGTCTATCAAGGCTTGTGCCAGGACAGCGGCGTTTTTCTTCACCTGCTTGGCATATTCTTTCCATTCCGGTTGCAGGATTTCGCCGAAGGCAACGGCTTTGGCTGCGATGACATGTTCTAGCGGACCACCTTGGATACCGGGGAATACGGCTGAATCCAGCAACTGGGACATCATCTTGATTTCTCCCTTCGGAGTTTTCTTGCCCCAGGGGTTGGGGAAGTCCTTACCCATCATGATAACGCCACCGCGAGGACCACGCAGAGTCTTGTGGGTAGTGGAGGTCACGATGTGGGCATATTTCACGGGGTTATCCAGTTCACCGGCTGCAATCAGTCCGGCAGGATGAGCCATGTCAATCATTAGGATGGCACCTATCTTGTCCGCGATTTCGCGCATGCGCTTGTAGTCCCATTCGCGGGAATAAGCAGAACCGCCGCCGATAATCATTTTGGGTTTCTCGCGCAGGGCAACTTCTTCCATCTGGTCATAGTCCACACGTCCGGTTTCCTGGTTCAGATTGTATTCGCAGGGAGTATAGATAATACCGGAAGTGTTGACCAGTGAACCATGGGAGAGGTGACCGCCGTGTGCAAGGTTCAGTCCCATGAATTTGTCGCCCGGATTGAGCACGGCGAGGAATACGGCTGCATTGGCTTGTGCACCGGAGTGCGGCTGTACGTTGGCCCATTCTGCGCCGAAGATCTGTTTCAAGCGGTCGATGGCAATCTGCTCACTCTGGTCCACTACCTCACAACCACCATAGTAACGCTTGCCGGGGTATCCTTCAGCATACTTGTTGGTGAGGCAGGAGCCCATTGCCTGCATAACCTGGTCACTTACAAAGTTCTCTGATGCAATCAGTTCAATGCCTTTGAGCTGACGTTGGTGTTCTTTTTCGATAAGTTCGAAAATTAAATCATCTCTTTTCATTCTGCTTATTAGATAAGTTTGATAAATCTGTGTTCTCTTATTAAGCGCACAAATTTACGGGAAATAAATGAATAAATTGAAAGAAAAGGAAGAAATTTACTGTCAAAAGAACACTCCGAAAGAAAAACTCAGCACATTGTCCCTGCGGTGAAAACGTATTTCGTTTTTCGTGTTTTCGTCTGCAGCGTTGTTGTCGGCCGGAATATCGTATGTCACGCTCTTGGAGATGTTGTGCAGCCCCATGTCGTAACGGAAGTCGAAAAAGACGCGTGAGATGGTGACGGATACGCCGACGGTGAAACTGAGATTGAGCGGACGCAGCCTTTCACGGATATTCACCTGGTCGAAATTCTCGAAGTCGATGTCACTTTTCCTGTCCCATATATAGCGCACTTTGGGTCCTCCAAAGACGGCAAGGCTGTACGGCCCCTCCTTGATGAAGTTGTATCCGTAGATGACGGGGATGTCTATACTGTGGATGGACGATGTAATGGAGGCTTCCTCCGGCCGGGCTCCTGATGCGGCGTCTTCGGGCAGAGGTTTCTCGAAGGTGATGTTGCACCGGTTGATGTTGTAGGATATTTCCGGTTGCAGGAAGTGGCGGTCGAAGTTTATCCGCATGAAAAGGGAACCGAAATATCCTATTTTGTAATTGTTCTGCACTTCGTCAATGGGCACTCCGTTGACGCTGAACTGGGATACAAGGAACAAGGAAGAGGTGAAACCGCCTTTGAAACCGAAATTGACCGGAGTTTCCTTGCGGTGTCCGGAATGCTCTTCGTCGGCAGTACCGGGCACAACCGGAGTCTGTCCCCACATCATGGCGGGGAAGGCCAACAGATATAAGCCCATCAAGATTCGTCGCAACTCCATCTCTTAAAACCTTTATCGCATTATTACTTCTTTTTCTCTACTGACCATCCGAATTTGCCTATCTTTTCTCCCAGCTCATAATATCCACCGTGCACATAGACCAAGGGATTCGTTTCCGCCAGTTCCAGTTTGCCGGTTTCAGGGTTCAGATTACGGGTATCGGCACGTACATTTACCACATCCGCTATAAACATGTCGTGCGAACCGAGAGCCATAATCTCCTTTACCCGGCATTCTATGCAAAGCGGTGATTCCTCGATAAGAGGCGCGCTGACTACGGTGCTTTTCCCCGGTGTCAGATGCATTTCCTCGAATTTGTTGTAGTCCTTTCCGGAGCGTACGCCACACCAGTCCGTGGCACGGGCCATGTCTTTCGTGGTGAGATTGATGACGAATTCCATATTCCGCTTGATGATGTCGTAGGAGTGGCGTTCGGGGCGTACGGAGATGTAGCACATGGGCGGGTTCGTACAAATCGTCCCCGTCCATGCGATAGTCAGAATGTTATATTCCTCCGGAGTGCTTCCGCAGCTCACCAATACGGCAGGCAGCGGATAAATCATTGTTCCGGGTTTCCAGTCTTCTTTCATATAATCTCAATATCTTCTCTGGTCTGCTCCTTTTCGCAGTAGTGGCATTTGATGACGCAATTGTCCTTATCCACGACATGAAACAACGTAGGCATAGGCTCATTGTTCGTGATGCACTTCGGGTTGGCGCATTTCACGATTCCGCGCAGCTCTTCGGGCAGGCGGACTTCGCGTTTCTCCACCACTTCGTAGTCGCGGATAATGTTCAGTTTTACATTGGGAGCCACCACGGCGATACGGTTTATCTCTTCGTCGCAGAAGAACTTGTCGGCAATCTTGATGATGCCTTTCGTGCCCAGCTTCTTGCTCTTGAGGTTGAAGCCGATGGTGATATTGTTGCTCATGTGTTCCAGTCCGAGCAGGGAGACTACGGTAAACAGTCTCTCGGAGGGTATATGGTCTATTACAGTGCCGTTTTCCAGAGCAGCAACCTGCAATTCCTGTTTCTTTTCGCTTAACATCTTGAAATATTAGTTATTAGACGATTCTACTGAATTACTCCTTTACTCTTTTTCACCTCATCCAGCGTGATGCCCAGTACATCGCACAGAATAGCTTCACGGGCATACAGTCCGTTTTGTGCCTGCTGGAAATAGTATGCCTTGGGATTGTCGTCCACATCATAGGCTATTTCGTTGACACGGGGCAGCGGATGCAGGATGCGCAGGTTGGGACGGGTATGTTCCAGCATCTTGTTGCGCAGGATGTAGACATTCTTCACCCGCTCGTACTCCATAAGGTCGGTGAAGCGCTCGCGCTGCACACGGGTCATGTAGAGGATATCGGCATCAGCGATGATTTCTTCCGTAAAGTCCGTATGTTCCACGTACTTGATGTTGTGCTCGCGGCAGTAGATTTTGTATTCTTCGGGCATCCGCAACTCGTCGGGAGCGATGAAGTGGAAAGTGGGGTTGAAGTGGCGCATGGCCATCAGCAGGGAGTGGACGGTACGGCCATACTTCAAGTCGCCGACCAGGAAGATATTCAGATTCTCCAGCGTGCCTTGCGTCTTGTAGATGGAGTAGAGGTCGAGCATGGTTTGTGAGGGATGCTGGTTGGCACCGTCTCCGGCATTCACAATAGGCACGGTGGTGACTTCACTGGCATAGCGTGCGGCCCCTTCGAGGTGGTGGCGCATCACGATGATGTCGGCATAGTTGCTCACCATCTTGATGGTGTCTTTCAGCGTCTCGCCCTTGGATGAGCTGGTGGCTTTGGGGTCACTGAACCCGATGACACGTGCTCCAAGCCGGTTGGCGGCAGTCTCGAAACTGAGGCGTGTACGGGTGGAAGGCTCGAAAAATAAGGTGGCAACTACTTTCCCGTCCAATATATGCCGGTTGGGATGGGCTTCAAACTCTTTCGCCATCTCGAGCATATAGAGGATTTTTTCCCGGCTATGCTCGGCAATGGTGACTAAACTTCTGTTTTCCATATCGTTGAATTCATTTATACTTTTCGAGAGTGTAAAGTTACGGAAAATATGCGGGCTACGGAAATATGCGGGGAAGTTTTTTACGAAATATGGGCTGTTTTTTTAACCGTGTGGCTTGTTGTCCGGAATGCCACACTTCATCATCCGGAATGCCACACTTCGACAAAGTAAATGCCGCATTTCGCGAATGTTCAAGTGTGGCATTTGCCTTAGTCAAGTGCGGCGTTTGCCTTGTCGAAGTGTGGCATTCCGGACAGTGAAGTGTGGTATCTCTTTACGCCGTCGCCGTCGTTCTTTTTAACGACAACGTCGTTTTTTTCTCTTCTCTTATTATCTTATCTCCTCTTACGCGCGCGAGGGCAAGTTTTTATTGTTCCAATCTGTATTATAGTTCATTACGATGTATTTTTCCTTTCCGATTTTTTCTTCAAGTTTTCTAATTGTTTTGCAATCGTTTTGCATTTCACTGAGAGTTTCCATTAAAATAAACGGGCGTTTTTTTGTGGATGCCGGAAATCTTATCCTGAAAAAGATATAAAAAGCATAGGCACATCCAATATATTTCCGTACCTTTGCCCTATTATTGAACTTTGATTTTAGCAACTGAAACATGATAAGGAAAGTCGTCAAAATCCTATGGATTTTCATCGCACTGATTTCGCTGGTGTGTGTCTTTATATTCTTTTCCATAGCCAAGGGCTGGATAGGCTATATGCCTCCGGTGGAAGACCTGGAAAATCCGAATTACAAATTTGCCACAGAAGTCTTTTCCGAGGACGGAAAAGTATTGGGTACTTATTCCTATAGTAAGGAAAACCGCGTGTTTGTGGGATACAATGATTTGTCGCCCAATATCATTAACGCCTTGATAGCTACGGAAGATGTACGTTTTGCCGAACATTCGGGCATTGACGCCTACGCCCTGACGCGTGCCGTAGTGAAGCGCGGTATCCTGATGCAGAAGAATGCCGGCGGTGGCAGTACCATCACCCAGCAGCTTTCCAAACAGCTTTATTCTCCCAGTGCCGACAATGTGATGGAACGTCTGTTCCAGAAGCCTATCGAATGGGTGATTGCCGTAAAGCTGGAACGTTACTATACAAAAGAGGAAATCCTCACCATGTATCTCAACAAGTTCGATTTCCTGAACAATGCGGTAGGCATCAAGACTGCTGCCTTTACCTACTTCGGTTGCGAACCGAAAGATTTGAAGATTGAGGAAGCGGCTACGTTGGTGGGCATGTGCAAGAATCCGTCTCTCTATAATCCGGTGCGCTACAATGAACGTTCCCGCGGACGGCGCAATGTGGTGCTCGACCAGATGCGGAAAGCGGGATATATTACGGAAGCCGAGCGCGACTCCCTCCAGGCGTTGCCTCTGAAACTGAAGTACAACCGTGTGGACCACAAGGAAGGGCTGGCCACTTATTTCCGCGAATACCTGCGCGGCGTGCTCACCGCCAAGAAGCCCGACAAGGCCAACTACCGCGGTTGGCAGATGCAGAAATACTACGAGGATTCACTCGACTGGGAGAACAACCCGCTCTTTGGATGGTGCGAAAAGAACACCAAGAAAGACGGTACCAAATACAACCTCTACACCGACGGGCTGAAAATCTATACCACGCTCGACTCGCGTATGCAGCAGTATGCCGAGGATGCCGTGACAGAGCATCTGAAGGAACTGCAAGGTTACTTCTTCAAGGAAAAGAAAGGGGCCAAGAAAGCTCCCTACACCTTCCGTCTGACCCAGGAGCAGGTGGACGAGATTCTGGGACGTGCCATGAGGTTGTCCGACCGCTACCGCATTATGAAGAAAGCCGGAGCCACCGAAGCTGAAATAAAGAAAGCCTTCGATACCCCGGAGGAGATGTCCGTATTCAGTTGGGAAGGGGAGAAAGACACCATTATGACCCCGATGGATTCCATCCGTTACTACAAGTTCTTCCTTCGTGCCGGTTTCATGTCCATGGACCCGCGCAGCGGACATGTTAAGGCATACGTAGGCGGACCGAACTACCATTACTTCCAGTACGATATGGCCATGGTGGGACGCCGCCAGGTAGGTTCTACCATCAAGCCTTTCCTTTATACATTGGCTATGGAGAACGGTTTTTCTCCCTGCGACGAAGTGCGCCACGTGGAATACACGCTGATTGATGAAAACGGAAAACCGTGGACGCCGCGTAATGCCAACAAAAAGCTGATTGGTGACATGGTGACTGTGAAGTGGGGGCTGGCAAACTCGGACAACTGGATTACGGCCTATCTCATGAGTAAACTGAATCCCTATAATCTGAAACGTCTTATACATACTTTCGGTGTCCGCAACCGTGATATAGTACCTTCCGTTTCACTCTGTCTGGGCCCGTGCGAGATTTCCGTCGGCGAGATGGTAAGTGCCTATACCGCATTCCCCAACAAGGGTATCCGGGTAGCTCCGCTGTTCGTGACCCGCATCGAGGACAATGATGGAAACGTGCTGGCAACCTTTGCTCCCGAAATGCAGGAAGTCATCAGTGTATCCAGCGCTTACAAGATGCTGGTCATGCTGCGTGCCGTTGTCAACGAAGGTACCGGAGGCCGTGTGCGCCGTCTAGGTGTGAAAGCCGACATGGGCGGCAAGACCGGAACGACGAACTACAATGCCGACGGCTGGTTTATGGGCTTCACGCCTTCGCTTGTGTCCGGTTGCTGGGTGGGCGGTGAGGACCGCGACATCCACTTCGATACGATGCTTCACGGACAAGGTGCTTCCATGGCATTGCCTATCTGGACAAAATACATGGTGAAAGTGCTCGGTGACAAATCTCTGGGATATGATGAAAATGAAACATTCCAGTTGCCCGAAGGCTATGACCCGTGCAAGGATGATGTGAATCTGGAAGGAGACACCCATATAGAAGAACCGATAGAGGGACTCGACGAACTGTTTAATTAGTTGAAAGGTGAAAATTGAAAGTGGAAAGGTAAACTTTCAATTTTCACCTTTTCCCCTTTCACCTTAAAAAAATGGATTATACGATTAGTATTGGGAGCAACGAACAGCGGAGGGAGAACATGGAACTGGCTCGCAGACGCTTGACGGAACTTTTTTCGGGAATACGTTTCTCGGAAGAGGAGGAGACGGTACCTTTGTTCTTTCACCGTCCGAATCTGTTCTCCAATCAGGTGGCATGCTTTGCTTCCGATAATCCGGTAGAGGAAGTCACCGCCTGCCTGAAAGCCATCGAACGGGAAGCCGGAAGGAAGCCCGAGGAGAAGGAGCAGGAAATTGTACGGCTGGATATAGACTTGTTGTCTTGTGACGGGACTGTCTATAAGCCAAAAGATTTGAAACGTGATTATATCCTGCGAGGATTGAAACAACTGTTATAATTAATAAAGAATATAAGGAGATGGGTCGATAGTATATGAACACTTTCGGACACACTCTCATTTTAAAAAACGAAGATTGAAAATGAAATTTTTAGGAATCATACCTGCCCGTTACGCATCTACGCGTTTTCCAGCCAAACCATTGGCGGTGTTAGGTGGAAAAACCGTGATACAGCGAGTATACGAGCAAGTGGCAGGAATCTTGGACGATGCATACGTGGCTACGGACGATGAGCGTATTGAAGCCGCAGTAAAAGCATTCGGAGGAAAGGTGGTAATGACTTCCACCGAACATAAAAGCGGCACCGACCGCTGTCAGGAAGCTTGTACAAAAATAGGAGGACAGTTTGATGTCGTGGTGAATATCCAGGGGGATGAGCCTTTCATCCAGCCTTCGCAGTTACAAGCCGTCAAAGCATGTTTCGACGATCCGGCCACCCAGATAGCCACTCTGGTGAAACCCTTTACGGTAGATAATGGTTTCGAGGCACTGGAAAATGTGAACTCTCCGAAGGTTGTGCTCAACAAAAACAGGAATGCCCTCTATTTTAGCCGTTCCATCATTCCCTACCAGCGCAATGCGGCGAAGGAAGACTGGCTGGAGAATCATACATATTATAAGCATATCGGCCTTTATGCCTATCGCGTAGAGGTACTGAAAGAGATAACCGCCCTTCCGCAGTCATCCCTCGAGATTGCCGAATCATTGGAACAGCTTCGTTGGTTGGAAAATGGATATACCATCAAGGCAGGTATCACGGATGTGGAAACTATCGGCATAGATACTCCTCAGGATTTGGAACGGGCAGAAGAATTTCTTAAAAGCCACGGGCTGTAAACTCATTGGAAGCCCATGTTGAACCGAAATGACCAACCCCGGATTCTTGAACCGGAACAACTGGCAGTGCAAAGACCGGAACGTATCAAGTTGCCTAATGGCGTGCCATTGAGTGTGCTCAATGCCGGTGACAATGAAGTGACACGTATCGATCTCCTCATGGCAGGCGGCCGATGGCAACAGAAACAGCCCTTGCAGGCGTTGTTTACGAACCGCATGCTTCGCGAGGGAACCCGACGCTACGATGCCGCCCAGATAGCGGAAAAGCTGGACTATTACGGAGCCTGGCTGGAATTGTCCAGTGCATCCGAGTATGCCTATGTCACCCTTTATTCTCTGAATAAATACCTTCCCCAAACGCTTGACATATTGGAGTCTATCGTCAAAGAGCCGGTATTTCCCGAGAAAGAGCTGGGAGTGATTGTAGACAACAATATCCAGCAGTTTCTTGTCAACTCTTCCAAGGTGGACTTTCTGGCGCACCGCGGATTGGTGAAGGCTCTGTACGGCGGGCAGCATCCCGGTGGACGTCTGGTGCAGGAAGAGGATTATCGGCGCATCACTCCTGCGGTGCTACGCGAGTTTTATGACCGTTACTATCATTCCAATAATTGCAGCATCTATCTCTCGGGTAAGGTAACCGGTGATTGCATCCACAGGATAGAGTCCTTGTTTGGCTGCGAGGCTTTCGGTACGGATTTCCGCAAACCGGAGAAGACAGAATTCCATCCGGTTACCACCTCCGGAAAACGTATCTTCATCGAACGTCCGGACGCCCTGCAAAGTGCCGTCCGTATGGGCATGCTTTCCCTGGACCGTAATCATCCGGACTACTTGAAGGCCCGCGTACTGGTCACACTGTTCGGGGGTTATTTTGGCAGTCGCCTGATGTCCAATATCCGGGAAGATAAAGGATACACATACGGTATCTCCGCAGCCATCATGCCCTATCCGGGGCAGGGAGTGTTGGCGGTCAGTGCCGAAGCCGCCAACGAATTTGTGGAGCCTCTTATCGGTGAGGTTTATCATGAAATAGACCGCCTTCAGAACGAGCTGGCTTCCGATGGAGAGCTTTCCATGGTGAAGAACTATATGTTGGGAGACATGTGCCGTAGTTATGAATCTGCATTCTCGTTGGCAGATGCCTGGATTTTTGTGCAGGTATCGGGCTTGCAGGATACCTACTTTGCCGAAGCACTGGATGCTGTCAAGGAGGTTACTCCACAAGAAATCCGTGAACTTGCAGGGCGGCATTTATGCAAAGAGAAATTAAAAGAAATAGTGTGCGGCAAAAAAATGTCATAAAAAGCGGGAGTTATCGCATCATTTTACCGGATAAATCCTACCTTTGTCAATTATCAACTATCAATTATCAATTAATGAAATATCTATATACTGCACTCATTCTGGCTTTCTTATGCCAAGGTGGAGCCACTGCCCAGGAAAAAAAAAGCGGCTTTTTCGATAAAGTGAAAAGTACATTCTCTTCGGAGATAAAGATAGGTACCTATACGTTCAAAGATAACGGGGCCGTCTATACCGGTGAAATAAAAGGCCGCAAGCCCAATGGAAAGGGGAAGACCGTTTTCAAGAACGGCGACGTCTACGAGGGTGAGTATGTGAAGGGCAAGCGTGAAGGCTACGGTACATATATGTTTCCCGACGGTGAAAAGTATGAGGGGCAATGGTTTCAAGACCAGCAGCATGGCAGGGGTATCTACTATTTTATGAATAACAACCGTTATGACGGCATGTGGTTTCAGGATTACCAGCACGGTAAAGGAACCATGTACTATTACAATGGTGATATTTATGAGGGCGACTGGGTGAATGATAAACGCGAAGGCCAAGGAACGTATACCTGGAAGAACGGTTCCAAGTATGTAGGCTCGTGGAAGAATGACAAGAAAGACGGCAAAGGAACACTGACCTGGAATGACGGTTCCAAATATGACGGGGAGTGGAAAAATGATGTCCGGGACGGTAAAGGAACTTTTGAATATGCCAACGGCGACAAATATGTAGGTGACTGGAAGGACGACATGCAGCATGGCAAAGGTATTTACTTTTTCCATACCGGCGACCGTTACGAAGGTTCTTATGTTCAAGGTGAACGTACCGGAGAGGGCATTTATTACCATGCCAGCGGCAACAAGTATGTGGGCAGCTTCAAGGATGGAAAGCAGGAAGGCCACGGCACATTTACGTGGGCAAGCGGCGCCGTTTACGAAGGTAATTGGAAAGATAACCAACGTGACGGATACGGTACTTACAAATGGAATGTAGGTGACTCTTACGAAGGTGAATGGAAAGACAATAAGTTCAACGGCCAAGGTACCCTGATTCAGACCGATGGAACCAAATATAAAGGCGGTTTTGTGAACGGTATGGAAGAAGGTAGCGGTATCCAGGAGGACAAGAACGGAAACCGTTATGAAGGCTTCTTCAAACAAGGCAAGAAACACGGTCCGTTTGTAGAAACAGACAAGAACGGAAAGGTGATACGAAAAGGAACCTACAAGATGGGAAGGCTGGAGAATTAGAATTAAAAATTAGAAATTAAAAATTAAAGGCTGCGCGGTTCTGAAGTGAACATTGCGCAGCCTTTAATTTTTAATTTCTAATTTTTAATTTCTAACCGCGGAGCGGTTAGATAATGTATTGTGAACTGATTGATTCATTGTTCATCACCCGCTTGATGGTTTCGGCGAACATATCGGCAATGCTCAACTGTTTAACCTTGTCACATTTTTTAGAGTAGGGGATACTATCAGTAAATACCATTTCCGTTAGTGCGGATTCTTGTACACGGAAAGAAGCAGGGTCGGACATTACGCAGTGGCTAGCAATGGCACGGACAGATTTGGCTCCTGCTTCCAGCATGATGTTGGCAGCCTTGGTAATGGTTCCTGCTGTATCTACAATATCGTCTACCAATACTACATTCTTGTCTTTTACATCACCGATGATTTGCATGGTGGCAACCACGTTTGCTTTTTCGCGTGTCTTGTTGCACAATACCAGAGGTACACCGAGGTATTTGGAGAATGTGCTGGCGCGTTTTGAACCGCCGACATCCGGGGTGGCGATTACCAAGTCTTCCAGTTTCAAGGATTCAATATAGGGGAGGAATACTGCTGATGCATACAAATGATCCACCGGAATATTGAAGAAACCTTGAATCTGGTCTGCATGAAGGTCCATCGTAATCAGACGGTCGATACCTGCAACAGAGAGCAGGTCGGCCACCAGCTTAGCGCCGATGGAAACACGGGGTTTGTCTTTTCTGTCCTGACGTGCCCAACCGAAGTAAGGGATAACGGCTACAACGCTTTTTGCCGATGCTCTTTTAGCAGCATCAACCATCAGCAGAAGTTCCATCAAGTTGTCAGAATTAGGGAAGGTTGATTGAACCAGGAATACATGCGAGCCACGGATAGATTCCTCATAAGAGACTGCAAACTCACCATCTGCAAAATGGGTGATGTTCATCTTTCCCAGAGGGCAATCAAGGCTAGCGCAGATTTTCTCTGCAAGGTATCTCGAATTTGTTCCGGAGAATACCATAAAGGGTGCTTTTTCGCTCATTTGTGTAATAGATGTTACCTATTTGTTAATTTGCATGCAAAGGTAGGAATTTCCCGTTACATAAAACAAGAGTTATTGTATAAAAATTATTTTTCTTTCCCGGATTTATTCGTAGCTTTGCTTTATGAAACGACTTTCTTTTATATGGTTTGCGGGGTTGTTGTGCCTTTGTACAACAATGGTTTCGTGTGTGGGAACGGCACCCATGAAGGAAGTACGCCTTATCGACTCTCTAAACCAGGTGGCTTATGCTTATCGTTATAAAAACCTGGATTCATCCTGCCATGCGGCATCAAGGGCCTACCGTGAAGTCAGCCTCTATAAACAAGGAAAAGCGGAAGCATCCAATAATCTGGGCTTTTGTGCTTTTATGCGTATGGATTTTGAGCAGGCCGAAAAATTTCATACGGATGTCTATGATCTGACCAAGAATGAGCTGGAACTCCTTATTGCCGACATCGGCTTGATGAAAATTTATCAGCGGACGGCGTTGAACAAGGAGTTCTATGATTACCGCAACAGTGCCTTGCGCCGTATGAAAAGGATAGCGGAGGATGACAATCTGTTTGTGGACCGACACGAGCAAATACGTTTGAATTATGCCCGTTCCGAATTTTATATCGTATCTGCTGTTTATTATTATTATCTGCAACAACGTCCCGAGGCAGTGGCTTCTATCAATGAAGTAACTGATAATCAAGAATTGTTGGCAGATACCAACCAGTTATTGTACTATCATTACATTAAGGGATCCGCTGCCTTGTGTGAAGGCGAGACGCCGGACGAACAAAGGCTGCGAGAGTTTGACGAACTATATACCACGTGGCGGTTGGCATCCCGTAAAGGGTATCTCTACTTTGAAGGGAACGGAGTGCAGGGGCTTGCCAACCTGATGGCCTCACCGGAGAATTACGAGTTTTTCCGGGACCGCCGTTCCCATGCCCTGACACGGTTTGGAGTACCGGTAGACTCTCTATTGCCAATGCGTCTGGGGCAGTTGGCTCTGCAGAAGTTCAGTCAATATAAAGATTTGTATCAGATAGCAGGCGCATATGTGTCCATTGGCAAATACCTGAATGCCCACAGTCACTATACAGAAGCTCTTGACACGTTAAAACTTGCTCTGGAATGTGTAAATGACCATCACCGCCTTTTCTATGACTGCCACGATAGTTTGGACTGGCTGAAAGCATTTGACCGTCGAGATACGATTTGTGCGGAGAAGGCATGGATGGAGCAGAAACTGAAAACCGTGCCCGAGTGGATTTCACGTATTCGTGAACAGTTGAGCGTTTCGTATGCAGGACTCGGGATGAAAGAAAAATCAGACTATAACCGCAATATTTACCTGGATATCCTTGAAGATACACGCCAGGATAAAGAACTGGAAAGCCGCTATCAGGCATTGGAAAAGGAGGCGGGGCAACTCAACGTCGTGTTGTCACTGGTCATTGTGGGCTTCGTGCTTGTATCCCTCTTCTTCTGGTTTTTCAACAAGCGTTCCAAAGACCGGAACAGAGTGCATCTCCGCCGTCTGCAGCTGATGCTGGATATCTGTCAGAAGATAACGGCATCCATTCCGGCAGATGCACAGACTGAGGAGGAAATCGTCGACTCTATCCGGACGGCTGTCTGCCCGGAATTGGAAAAGCTGTTTGGAGTGAAGGATATCCGCATAGACAACGGGCAATTAGTGTTCCCGCGTCGGATGAGCAAGGATGAGCAGGCGATGGTACGGGTGATAACTCCCTATATCCAATGGGCGATAGACAACGGCATGGCGTCCATCTCCCTTGGCGACGAACGCCGCAGACTGGAAAAGCAACGCTACATTTACGAGCAGCACATCGCAGGGAACAAACGGCAAAATCTGATAAAGAAAGCATGTATGGCTATTGTCAACGGAATTCACCCGTACATAGACCGTATCATCAACGAAGTGCAGAAACTGACTCAAAAAGGATTCATCAAAGAGGAGCGGATAAAGGAGGAGAAATACCAGTATATCGACGAGTTGGTTACTACCATCAACGAATACAATGATATTCTTGCCCTTTGGATAAAGATGAAGCAAGGAAGCCTTAGCCTGAACATAGAGACGTTCGAATTGAATGAACTTTTCGAGCTGCTCAGGAAAGGAAGCCGTACATTCGAGATGAAGAGACAGTCGTTGGAGGTGCAGCCTACGGATATCAGGGTAAAGGCAGACAAGGCCCTTACATTGTTTATGATAAATACACTGGCGGAGAATGCCCGTAAATATACCCCTCAGGGCGGTATGGTGAAAGTATATGCGCGGCAGGAGAAGGATTATGTGGAAATCTCGGTAGAGGATAATGGTTGTGGATTGTCACCGGAAGATGTAGCCCGCATCGTGGGGGAAAAAGTATATGACTCGAAAGCCATCGGTATGAGTGACGCTCCCGACAAGGAGGAATTGAGGAAGAACAAAGGAAGTGGCTTTGGACTGATGAACTGTAAGGGCATCATTGAAAAATATCGCAAGACGAATGATTTGTTCAAGGTCTGTCTGTTCAATGTGGAGAGCGGGCTGGGAAAAGGCAGCCGTTTTTATTTCCGTCTGCCTGCCGGTATCCGTAAGTCTGTGTCGGTGTTGCTCGTCGTGTTGTCTTTGTGCATGTCATCCTGCCGGCATGCTGTGGAACAGACTGCTTCCGGAGAGGTGTTGCCGGATTCTTTGGCACTGCTTGCACAGAATGAATACGAAGCTTTGCTGGACGAAGCCTCCGATTATGCCAATGAAGCTTATTACTGCAATGTGGACGGAGAATACGAACTGGCTTTACAATACATAGATTCGGCAATGTATTGCCTGAACGAACATTACAAGCAATACGCCCATCCTATACATCGCTATATGACGCTGACCGGAGACGGGACGCCTGCGGAACTGGATTGGTGGAACCAGATGTTCAATTCGGATTTCCATGTAATTCTGGATATCAGGAATGAAGCGGCAGTCTCATTTCTTGCATTGAAGCAATGGGATGACTATAGTTATAATAATGCTGCCTACACCACCTTGTACAAACTGTTGGGAGAAGACCAATCCTTGGAAGAATATTGCCGGCAGCTGGAGCGTTCCACCAACAACAAGATGGTGGGCATTTTGCTGGCGGTGATTTTGCTGTTCGTATTGCTGTTGGGATATTACATACTCTACTTCCGTAAACGTCTGGTGAACCGCTGGAATCTGGAGCAAGTACTGGAAATTAATGGAAAGGTGTTCAATGCCTCCTTGTTGCCGGTTTCGGATACGGAGGAAATGTTGCAGCGTGAGGAGGATACATTGAAGGAAATCCCGCGGCAGATTGTAGGTTCCGCTTTTGATGCAGTGAACGAACTTTTGAGTATCGACCGGTTAAGCATAGCTGTATACAACGAGACTACACATAAGCTGGAATACACTTCCAATCCAGTGGAAGATACCGCCGTGGACGAGTTGCCTGTCCGAAGGAAATATATGGAGAATTGTTTTGAGCAGCAAGTGTACATATCGGAAAAGGGTATACAAGCATTGCCGCTTGTTGTGGATGCAGGCAATATGTGTCGTTGCATAGGTGTGCTGTGTCTGGAACGCAGGGAAGGTACGGAGCAGGAGACCGACCATTTGCTTTTGGAACTGATAGCCCGTTATGTCTCCATTGTAATCTTTAATGCAGTGGTTAAGTTGGCTATGAAATACCGGGACATCGAAGTGGCTCAGGATGAAGCCCGGCGAGCTTCCTGGGAAGACAGTTTGCTGCATGTACAGAACATGGTGCTGGATAATTGTCTTTCGACCATCAAGCATGAAACGATTTATTATCCGAACAAGATAAAGCAGCTGATAGGGAAACTGCGGTCCGGCAAACAGACAGAAGCGGAGGAGCGGGAAACGGTGGTTGCCATCAGCGAATTGATAGAGTATTACAAAGGTATCTTTACGACACTCAGTTCATGCGCTTCCCGCCAGTTGGAAGAGGTGACTTTCAGGCGTGCGACAATATCTGTGCCGGAACTTATGGCTACTGCCGGGAAATATTTCCGCAAAGTGTATAAGGGAAACAAGGCGCATATTGATTTTAAGATACAACCGTTGGAAGGACGGATTACCGGTGACTGGAACCAGTTGCGTTTCCTGCTTGAAAACCTGATAGACGAGGCTTGCTCCGTAACTCTGGATGGAGCTGTCTGTCTGTCGGCCCGGGAAGATGGGGAATTTATACGTTTTCTGTTTACAGATATGCGCAGGGAAAAGACCCGTGAAGAATTGAACCAATTGTTCTATCCCGACTTGTCCCGCATGACGGCCGGTGAGAAAGGAGAACTGTATGGTACGGAATATCTGGTGTGCAAGCAGATTATCCGCGACCATGACGAGTTTGCCGGACGCCGGGGATGCCGTATCAATGCCGAACCGGGAAAGGAAGGAGGTTTTACAATATATTTTACGCTACCGAAAAAATGAAATATGGAAGACAAAAAATTTAAAGTAATCATCGTTGAAGATGTCAAGTTGGAGCTGAAAGGGACGGAAGAGATTTTCCGCCATGAAATTCCCAATGCGGAGGTAATAGGTACTGCTATGACTGAGCAGGAGTTCTGGACATTGATTGAAGCCGGCGTACCGGATCTTGTTCTGCTGGACTTGGGATTGGGAGGTTCGACCACAATCGGGGTGGACATCTGCCGGAATATCTTCAAGCGTTATCCGGGAGTACATGTGCTGATATTCACGGGAGAAATATTGAATGAGAAGTTATGGGTGGACGTACTTGAAGCCGGTGCCGACGGCATTATCCTGAAAACCGGAGAGTTGCTGACCAAAACCGATGTGCAGGCAGTGATGGACGGCAAGAAGCTGGTCTTTAACTATCCGATACTGGAGAAGATAGTGGAACGCTTCAAGAAATCTGTCCTGAATGATGCAAAACGTCAGGAAGCAATCATAAGCTATGATATTGATGAGTATGACGAGCGTTTCCTCCGTCATTTGGCACTGGGCTATACCAAAGAAATGATTGCCAATCTTAGGGGAATGCCTTTTGGAGTCAAGTCGCTGGAGAAACGGCAGAATGACTTGGTCGGCCGTCTTTTCCCGCCTAGTGAACGGGTGGGGGTGAATGCCACTCGTCTGGTGGTGCGTGCATTGGAACTTCGAATCTTGAATATAGACAATCTGGAAGCCGACGATGAGTAAACTCCGAATGCCACATCCCGCTACGATGTTCTTCCTGCTGACGCTGGCAGTCATCCTCCTTTCATGGATATTCGATGTCTATGGTCTGAGCGTGCTGCAACCGCAGACTGGAGAAGAAATACGGGTGCAGAGCCTGCTGAGTCCGGAGGGCATACGCTGGCTGCTGCGCCATGTCATAACCAATTTTACGGGATTCGCTCCGTTAGGGCTGGTGATTGTGGCTATGTTCGGAATAGGGGTGGCACAGCATTCGGGTTTCATCGATGCATGTATTCGCAGGGGGGTACGACGTACACGTGATCCTTGGCGCATTATTCTGCTGGTCATTGTCTTAGGACTGTTGTCCAATATAGTGGGAGATGCAGGATATATCATTCTGTTGCCGATAGCTGCAACTTTGTTCCAGTCCGTCGGTCTGCACCCCATTGGAGGTATAATTACAGCTTATGTTTCAGTCTCTTGTGGCTATAGCGCTAATGTGTTTTTGAGTACATTAGACCCCATGATTGCCTCTGTAACGCAAGAAGCGGCTGATAGGATGAATATTGCTCCGGGGCAGACTGGACCGCTGTGCAATTATTATTTTCTCTTTGTTTCCACGTTCCTGCTTGCATTCATCATTTATCATATTACCCGCAGGAGCTTGTTGCCGCACTTGGGAATGTATGCAGGGGATATTCATTTTAATGGCTACAAACAACTGTCCCGCAAGGAACGGAGAGCTATGTTGGGAGCTGTATTTGCAGGCTTGCTGTATATTGCCATTATTCTGTGGGCTACATTCTCTTCATGGGGGATATTGCGGAGTGTCAATGGTGGGTTGATTCGTTCTCCGTTTATAGTTGGTATTCTGTTTTTGCTTTCGTTTGGAATAGGTTTGATGGGGATGGTCTATGGTTTTGCCTCCGGCCGATACCGTACGGACGGTGATGTGATAGAAGGACTTACGCAGCCGATGAAACTGCTGGGCGTTTATTTTGTGATAGCTTTCTTTGCCTCACAGATGTTTGCTTGTTTTGAATATTCCCACTTGGACAAGTGCATTGCCATTTTAGGCGCTAATCTGCTGTCCTCCGCCTCTTTGAGTAGTTTATGGATATTGATTCTCTTCATTCTTTTTACGGCGCTGGTCAATCTCTTTATGGTATCTGCCACAGCTAAATGGGCTTTTATGTCTTTCATTTTTGTTCCGGTATTGGCAAGTATGGGCATTTCGCCGGATATGACCCAATGTGCGTTCCGTATAGGTGACAGTGCAACAAATGCCATAACACCTTTTATGTTCTACATGCCACTTGTCTTGACCTATATGCAGCAATATGATAGGCAATCCACTTATGGTTCACTACTGAAGTATACTTGGAGATATTCTTTAGTCATTCTATTGGCATGGACTGCCTTATTTGTACTTTGGTACATCAGCGGTTTGCCATTAGGACTGTAATGTCATAACCAATGAACAGCCCGCTTTCGATAACCCCGGTAATGGCTTTCAGTTTCTGTTCCAAATCAGGAATAATGTTGCTGAGATGAATGTCAAGAATGAAATTACCGCTTTCGGTAAATACCGGACCGTCTTTTCCTTCTGCAAGACGTAGGCTGATTTTTGAAGCTCCCAATAAGCGTATCTCGTTTTCCACATGGGAGAGAGCATGTGGAAATACTTCCACCGGTATGGGGTATTTGCTCCCCAGTTTGCTGACAAGCTTGCTCTCATCGACAATGATGTAAGTCTTACCACTGCTTTTAATTAGGAGCTTCTCCTTAAACATGGCTCCACCACGTCCTTTGATGAGGTTATTATGCGGATCCACTTCGTCTGCACCGTCGAATGTCCAATCCGGACGCTTATTCCACAGAGTAGTTTGCGGCAGGCCAAGCTGTATACATGTCATCGAAATTTCGGCAGATGCCGGAATGATTTCTATATGCAAAGATTCTTGTTTAACTCGTTGAGCTAATGCAAACAAAGTGAGATAAACGGTAGAGCCGGAGCCTGCTCCTATGACATCACCGTCTTTGGCCAGTCCGGCAATCTCCTGGGCTACCAATTCCTTACTCGCCTTATTGCTGATTTTATTTGACCATTGCAATTCTTGTATCAACTGATTTTCCCATTCCATCTCTTTAAAATTTAGTTGTTATTACTCTTTCATTCATTTTCGGGTCAATGCTACTTTTCCTACTTGAATATTCCTCCATATTTTTACTTTTTATAATTAGTAACATTGATAATTTGCAAAATGTTTTAATACATCTGTATATAAATACCGTGTATCTTGTTTGTAAAGGTAACTAATCATTACTTTTTATGTAGCAAATGAGCCTTTTATACATAGGTAACGAAAAAAGGTGATACAAAAATTTGCAATATTCGTAAAAAAGCGTACCTTTGCACCGCAATTAAGGCTGGTTCCGTAGCTCAGCTGGATAGAGCAACGCCCTTCTAAGGCGTGGGTCTTGCGTTCGAATCGCAACGGAATCACAAGGAAAAAACCGCAAATGGCTAATAAAAAGCTTTTGCGGTTTTCTTGTTTTAGAATTAGAAAATGTCCGCATTTTGTCAGCATAGGTTGTAATGGGAAACAAATTGGAGTATTTGGTTTACATTGCAGGCAAGATTTATTTGCGATACCTGGAGAAAAAATTATCAATCCAACGGACTAGATATACTATAATAACTCCGGCTATGACCATACTGATAATACGTACCAACATAATTTATAGAATTAAAGATTTGTTTTTATGGAATAATAATGTGCAAAGATAATTGATTGGTGGAGAAACAAAAACTCTGGAAAGGATATAAAGATAGGAATTAACGCATATTTTCACGGATATAATCTTCTATTGTAAAATCACTCTTATATCTAGATATTTCCGGATTCTTCTCTACAGTCGTAATGCAACGTTTTTCTTTACCAAGTACCAACCGGTTTAGGAAGCTCAGGATGTCATGACGATTATCCTTCATAGGAGAATAGGATAGGGAATGTCCTATACCTTCCGCTATATAGAAATAGTATGCTGTCTCTTTTTCTTTCAGTTGCATACAGATAAAGTTTGAGCCCCATAGCCCCATTTCCTCTACTACTGCCTTAGTAAAAGGAACCGTGCTGTCGGCATCACCATGGAACAACATAAGAGGACAAGGGGACATTATCCATTTTGGAATACCATTGGCACAGATTGCTCCAGAAAAGGAAATGACCCCTGCATAATTGAAATTGGCAGGTAATCTGTCCGCAAAAGCCGTTTGATTGCAAATCTCATACTCTGCTTGAAGGGCAGTTATCGCACCTGCACTCGAACCGCAAGCTATAATTTGTGCAGGATTTATTTGCCATTCTACACTATGCTCAATTATATAATTTGTAGCATCACCAAAATCTTCTACAGCACAAGTGATTGCTTGTTGCAGGGCAGAAGAGAATCCTTGCAAGTCCGAATACTCCGATTTATCTATATCCTTTAATTGGGTACGGTAATCTGTTGATACTACCACATAGCCGGCTCGTGCCAAAAAATGAAAATAAGAAATGTAATCGGGATTATCTCTTCTCCCGCCTTTGAAACCTCCCCCAAATGCAAAAAGAATGACGGGCTTTGATTGTGTCCCTTGTATTTGATCAATCATTACATACTTGTCCAGTTTCAGAGTATCAGCCTTTTTGATGGCAAAAGTATATGTTTGCTTGTCAATATGCTGTGCATGCACAACAGTAGCTATACTCAATAATGAGCATGCCATCAAGATAAAAATAAAGCGTTTTCCCATATTCAGTTTATTCTATTAATGCTGCGTGGATTATCTGACCTACAAAGATAGAATAAAACTATAACTAAAAAGGGGAAAGATGACATTTAGACATAAAAAAAGGCTATCTATCCCAGACAGCCAATCTTTTTTATTAACCTTAAATCTAATACTATGAAAAACACAGTACAAAGATACGTACTTGCAGGAGATATCCAAATTTTAGCGGGTAATCAGCGGATATTATAACATGGTTTAGTAGAATATTATTTCCGTTAACTATTAACATAAATAATATTCAATTTAACAGAAGAAGGAATTAATATTCCTCATTAGTGATTGCAAACTTTAGTCATGTCCACTGTAAATCCACCATTGGCGGGTATAAATTTTCCTTTTCTTTTAAGAAATTCTATCAGGGTATCTACATCCATATTGTCGGCAGAGCAGGTGAAAAAACGCTGCTGCTCGCCGAATTTTTGGATAATGGCTTCTCTCAATGATAACTCAGTATAACTATTACCTTCCATCATGTGAAGGACTTCATGTGCATGTAATTGTTCCATAATCTTTTTTTGTGGCAAAGATAATATGATATTCTAAGTATAAGTGTAACATATGTGACAAAACCCAACACACATATCCGGATATTTGCTTTTACGTAAAATAACACTTGTTACGACTATGCTAAAAACCTCAAAAAAAGTAAAAAGGTTTTGCTTCTATACCATTGTAAACTAACTTTGGGAATCAACTTTTAAATGAATTAAAGCATATGAAAAAATTAATCTTATCTATTGCACTATGTTGTGCAGCTACGAATTTCTTTGCGCAGAATGCTGACCCTGCCCAGTTGGTCAACGATGGTAAGGCTGCTCTTGAAGCTAAAAATTACCAGGAAGCTTACACAAAATTTAGTACTTATCTGACACAAACAAACAACCAAGATTCCGTAATTGCATATAACTGTGGCGTTTGTGCCGATAAGATAAAGAAACCTGCCGAAGCTTTGAAGTATTTTGATATTGCTGTACAGAAAAAGTATAACCTGGCAAATGCTTATATAGGTAAAGCCGGTGCTTTGAAAGATTTGAAGAAAAATGATGAGTATGTTGCCACTTTAAAGGAAGGGCTGGAAGCAAATCCCGGTAATAAGACATTGACTAAATTGTATGCCACTTATTACGTAAATCAAGGTATCATGGCGCAGAAAGCCAAAAAGATGGATGCAGCCGAAGAAGCATTTAAACAAGCCATAGCTATCCAAGCAGATAATGTAAATGCACTTAACAGTCTGGGTTCTTTGTATTATAGTAAGGGTGCCAATACCATGAAAACAGATGTAGAAAAAGCAAAAGTTGAATTCAAGGAAGCCAAAGAATATTTGGATAAACTTATTCCATTGCTCTCTGCGGACAAACCAGCTCAAAAGAAGATGATGGATAATGCAAAAACGATGTTGAACTTCATCGACAGTCAAGTGAAATAAAAGACTCATATATAAAAAAGAGGCAGATATCAATTCAGATATCTGCCTCTTTTTTAATGTTATGAAATGATTATTTAGTTCTTTTCAGTACAACAGCTGTACGTGCCGGTATGTAAAGCTTCAGCCACTCCTTCTTGTCTTTTTTATAAAGCGGATCGTGGATGGTAAAATGTTTGATGGTATCATCCGTCAAACCATTACCGCCATAATCTGGATTATCAGTATTCAAAATAACTTCATAAGTTCCGGCAGGAACCAAGAAACCGTAATCAGTAAAAGACTGCTTGGGGTTGAAGTTGAATACAAAAATCAAGTCCTTGCGCATATAGGCCAATACCTGGTCACCGTCATTATGCCATATTTCTTGGACCGGAGTAGCCTGGAAGTTCTTTATGCTTTTTACAACTCCCAACATGGCAGCATCAAAGTCACCCATATAATGATATGCCAGATTCTTGTTGTCCACCAAATCCCATTGGCGGCGGGCATATTTACAAGACCAACCGTTACCTTCACGGGGGAAGTCAATCCATTCCGGATGTCCGAATTCATTACCCATAAAGTTAAGATAACCGCCGTTGATAGTAGTCGCAGTCAGTAAACGTATCATTTTATGGAGAGAAATGCCTCGATTTACGGTATAGTTCTCGTCTCCTTTCTGCATGTGCCAGTACATATCCGCATCAATCAAGCGGAAAATGATGGTTTTATCGCCCACCAAGGCTTGGTCATGGCTTTCCGCATAGGAGATGGTCTTTTCATCTTTGCGGCGGTTGGTCACTTCCCAGAACATGCTGGATGGCTTCCAGTCTTCATCTATTTTCTCCTTGATTGTCTTAATCCAATAATCGGGAATATTCATGGCCATACGGTAATCAAATCCGTAGCCGCCATCTTCATATTTTGCCGCCAGTCCGGGCATTCCCGATACTTCTTCGGCAATGGTGATGGCTTTGGCATTGACCTGATGGATAAGCCGGTTGGCAAGTGTCAGATAACAAATGGCATTGTCGTCTTGATGTCCGTTGAAGTAATCTCCATAATTACAGAATGCTTCTCCCAAACCATGACTATAATATAACATGGAGGTTACTCCGTCAAAGCGGAAGCCGTCGAAATGATATTCTTCCAGCCAGAATTTACAGTTAGACAGCAGGAAGTGAATAACTTCGTTCTTGCCGTAATCAAAGCAAAGTGAATCCCAAGCTGGATGTTCCCGACGTCCACCGGGATAGAAATATTGATTAGGATCACCGGCAAAGTTACCCAAGCCTTCCACTTCATTCTTCACAGCGTGTGAATGGACAATATCCATGATAACGGCAATCCCCATACTATGGGCTGTATCAATCAACTCCTTCAGTTCTTCCGGAGTACCAAAACGGGAAGAAGCGGCAAAGAAACTGGAAACATGGTATCCGAAGCTACCATAATAGGGATGTTCCTGGATAGCCATAATCTGTATGCAGTTGTAGCCTTCTTTGGCGATACGTGGAAGAATCTTTTCCTGAAATTCCTTATAGCTACCGACCTTTTCCTCCTGCTGAGACATGCCGATATGGCATTCATATATCAATAAAGGATCTGTAGATGGCTTGAAAGCCCGCTTCTTCATTTTATAGGGTTTCTCCGGAGCCCAAACCTGGGCACTGAATATTTTAGTCTGTTCGTCTTGTACGACACGTGTAGCCCATGCAGGAATGCGTTCACCGCAACCACCGTCCCAATGTACCATCAGCTTGTACAAGTCACCGTGTTTCACGGCATCAGCAGGAAGCTTGATTTCCCAATTACCGTTTGCTTTACGCTTCAAACTATATTTTTTTTCTTCTTTCCAATCGTTAAAAGTTCCGACCATAAAGATTTGGGTTGCGTTAGGCGCCCATTCACGGAAAACCCAACCATCGTCAGTACGATGCAGGCCGAAATAGAGGTATCCGGATGCAAAATCAGACAAGGTTAGTTTTCCTTTATTGGTCAATTCCGATTCTTTGTCTATAGCATGTTGATGACGTCCGTTGATGGCATCGGCAAAAGGTTCCAGCCATGGGTCATTCTTGATTAAATTCAGTGTTTCCATAAAGAGGATGAGTTTTGGATATTTGATAAATTTACGCTTTAACTTTCACAATTACTTTTTTCACACCGTCAGGGGTAATACCCGGAGCATGCCCGTCCTGAGGGAAAAAGATGGCAAACATTCCGGGCTTCACTGCAATATAGCTCTCCGCCAGTCCTTCAAAAAAAGTGATGTCTTTTTCCGCATCGTAAGGAGCATCAACCGGAAGGCAGTCTTGGGCGGCGGTATAACCCATTATCTCCGTACCGGACAAGGGTATTTGAATGTCAATATAGTCTTTATGGGTTTCCAGTTTGGCATTCTCTTTTTCTTTTGGGTTTGTCTGCGCCACGTTGACCAGCAAGTCCTTTCCTTTCAGTTCGGTCTTGCCGATTTCCAAAGAGTGCAAATCATGTGATTTTAAAAAATCAATGGCCTGCTCAAACAGAGGATGCAGCAAAGTATATTTTTCTATGTTTTCAAGTCTGTCTATAACCATAATTCAAATGTTTTAAGTTAGTTATATAGGTAAATTATTCAAAGTCGTCTATGGTGTAATTCACAAAATCAGAAAAACGCTTCATCTGCTTGAAGATGTCGTCTGTACGATCCAAAAAGTCTGGAGCAAGAAAGAAGCTGTCCGGCTGGCAGCAGGCAACCGTATACTCTTTACACTGAAGGTATTTCAGATAGGGATAGTCCTTTGGAAATCCTTTTGGAGCTGTTTTTAGAAAATTCTCTCCGATGACGGGAAAGTATTGCTTGAAAGCAGGAGCTTCCACTATACTGCGAAATTCATCTATATTGTCGTATACCGCTTGTCGCAGAGCTCTTAACAAGGGCGGGGGAGGACAATAACTTCCACCGGCCAACAAGCAGTTTCCCGGTTCCAGATGCACGTAATAGCCACAATGGTCGGATTTCTTTCCTTTCGCATTGATATATCCTCCCAGATGTGTCTTGTAGGGAGTTTTATCTTCGGAAAAGCGTGTATCACGATAAATACGGTATGTACAGTCCTTTGCTTCTATACCACGGATGCTTTCATCAAATAAAGAGATACGGGAGATAATTACTGTAAGCAAGTTTTCAAACTCGCTGCGGGCGACTTCATACTGTTCCCGGTGAGAATTGAACCATTCACGATTGTTGTTTGCAGACAGTTCTTTCAAAAATTGAAATATAACAGGGATATTCATATCATATTCTTTCCTTATTATCTGCCAAATTTACGGATAATATTTCTAACATGCTACAAAGAAGGGTAAAAAAAAAGCATCGGCTCTGGTAAACCGATGCTCCTTACACATTTATCAATCAAACAGACGCTTCTGTTTTTGATGTACTTACTTATCACAAGCGGGTACGTCTCTTTTAATTAATCTTATATCTAATACTATGAAAAACACATTTATATAACACAACAAATTGGAATTTTGTTCATGCAGATGAGGATAACTTTAGCATAAAAAAATGGGTGGGTCATTTTATTCTGCATTCGGTTTGCACTATCTTTGCAAGAAAATATGTAGAATATGGCCGAATATAAATTTGATGAAGATAGCGTTAAAGCGCTGATAGATTGGGCAAAGAGCACATCTTTCCCTCAAAGTGTAACATTGTCTGATGCTGAGAACATAGTGGATGTGAAACGTTTTGTGCAAGCTAACCTGAGTGACATAGATGCACATTATCCTGATGATTTTTATAATCCTGCCATCACGCGGCTATATCGGCTGAAGGAATATATGGAAGAGAACAAATAAAGACTTGGCACTGATTATGCGGAAAACCACGAAGCGATTAAGAAATCCGTGTTGTTCTGCATAATCAGTGCCAAATCTAATAAATCACCAGAGTTGTGACTCCGTTATAGCTTTATCTTAAGTATCTTTCCTCCATATCCTTCGACGGCCACATTAGTAGCCTTATAGGGAAGCAGACTTATGTTTTCTTCTTTTCCGCTGAGCAGCTCCGTAGCTTTGTACTGGTCCATCTGCGGTATTTGCAGGAAGTCAAAAGCATGAGAAGGAATATTTATGGCAAGGTCTGCCGAGATATGGTCGAAGTTCACGACGAACAGCAGCAGGTCTCTCTCAAATTTGCGCAGGAATGTATATTGCTTATGTTCATTAAAGCGCCATCCGTTGACATTGGCATACATCAAATCGAAGAAAGCCCCCTGAGAGATGGCCTTTTCTTCATTGCAAAGAGTCAGTAGCCGTTTATAAATGCTGTATAGGTGTTTCTGGTCCTCCGTCAGCATCTTGCCGTCGAACTTGCCGCCATTGCGCCAACGGCGGATGGTATCTACACTCCAATAGTCAAAGATGGTTGTACGTCCGTCTCGGCCGCTGAAACCTTCACTATCCATGCCCAGCTCACCAAACTCCTGACCGAAATAAATCATCATCGGATTGGTGTTCATGCAGGCTGACACAATGAGTGCCGGAATCGCCTTGCGTGGGTTACTGGCAAAAAAGTCGGAAGCGATACGTTGCTCGTCATGGTTTTCCAGAAAGTTCAGCATGCGTTTTTCTATACCTCCCAGACTTTGCCAAGAGCGGGTGATGGCAGTTGCCGATTCATACCCGCAAGTAACAGCCCGCAAGGTATCATAAAGTCCTACTTTGTCGTATAAATAATCAAACTTGCCACGGGACAAGTAATTCTTGTATTCTCCCGGGTTATAGACTTCGGCTATAAACAGCAGGGAGGGATATTGCTCCTTTACCTGCGGGATTGCCCATTCCCAGAACTCTACGGGAACCATTTCGGCCATATCGCAACGGAAACCGTCTATATTCTTTCCCGCCCAGAACAGCATGATATCCAGCATCTTGGTCCATGTGTCGGGAATGGGGTCGAAATGGCAAGTCCCGCCGTTCTGATAATCCACTCCATAATTCAACTTTATAGTTTCGTACCAATCGGTGATGTTTGGATAAGCGTCAAAACGGTTGTTTCCGGTAGCTTTTGCCGGAAACTCCCTATAAGGTTCGGCGGCTGCACCTTTCATGTCAAATTGGCCATGCAGTTCCGATTTCGGGATATAATAGAAGTTATTATATGGGCTGAACGCATAATTGGTATCATCGTTTGAACCCAGTTGTGAAGTGCCATCCGGCTGGGCATCCGAGTGATATTGACGGGCTACGTGGTTGGGAACAAAATCTATGATAACCTTCAGACCGCTACGGTGAGTGCGCTGCACCAGATTCTCAAACTCTCTCATACGCTCCGGTACGTCCTTGGCGAGATCCGGATCGACATCATAGTAGTCCTTGATGGCATAGGGAGATCCGGCTTTACCTTTCACAATGGCCGGATGGTCGGGTTGGATATTGTGACGGCGGTAGTCAGTTTGCGTAGCATGCTCGATGATGCCCGTGTACCATATATGTGTAGCGCCAAGCTTCTTGATTTCTCCCAACGCCTTGGCTGTAAAGTCAGCCATCTTGCCGCATCCATTTTCGGTGATGCTGCCATTATTGATGCAGTGGTTATTGTTGTTTCCGAATAGTCGGGTGAACACTTGATAAATAATCAATTTGTTTTCGTCGTTCATTTCTTTGTTTTCTATGTTATAGAATGGTTATTTTATTCTTTCCAAATGCTGCCTTTGTCAATGAGCAGGCGTTCCAATATATCATTGGTCGTATTATATCCCTGCATGAATATCTCCTCCGCCTTTTCCAGCTCTGTATTGCTGTATCCTTCCAAGTTATAAGGTTCTATCAGCAAATCAGCCTTCTCGCGTTCAGGAAAAGAGTTGGAGCGGAACATAAAATTATAGGAACGTAAGGCAATGCTCACAATGTTCATTTTATACTTGGTTGCCATCAGAGGGCTGACATTCACGGCAATCACTTTTTCGCATATACGGCGGAGGGTAGAGACAGGCAGGTTCATCAGCAGGCCTCCGTCCACGTAATGGGTGCCGTCTATATTGACCGGGGCAAACAATACCGGCATGCAACACGAAGCTGCTACGCGTTCGGCGATGTCCCCTTTATGGAAATGCACCAGGCGTCCGTGGTCCAAGTCGGTAGCTGTAATAATCAGAGGAATTTGCAGTTCTTCCAGTTTTTTGGATTTCAAATTGCTTTTCAGGAAATCGATGAATTCTCCCAATTCAAACAATCCGACTTTGGGAATCACCAGTTTGGTCAGGTCCTGAAACTTGTGCCCGGCAAAGTAGTCAAGAACTTTATGCGGTTCATTGCCGTCGGCGTAGAATACCCCGGCCAAGGCTCCGGCGCTGACTCCGGAAAGTATATTGGGCTTTATGTCATGTTCCAATAAGGATTGCATGGCACCCAAATGGGCAAAGCCTTTGATGAAACCGCCGCTTAAGGCAAAACCTATTGGATATTTTTTAGTGAACCAGTTGTTCGTTACTACTTCCATGTTGAAAATATGATATATTGTTCGGCACGAAATTAATGATTTTATTGTAGGGAGAAAGGAAAATAGCGGAAAAAAGTTCAAAGTATTAAGAGAAAAGTCTTCTCTATTAAGGAGAAAGTTTTTCTTAGTTAGGGAAAAAGTTTTTATCAGTTAAGAAAAAACTTTGTTTATGGTTTGCGGATGTCTATCCCAAGCCTTGGGATAGACATCCGCAAACTGGGGATATGTATCCGCAGTGTGCGAACAAAGTTTTAGGATTAAGGGATACTGTTTGAGAATATACGTTTATTTCTTTGCGATTGCTTTCAGCAGTGCATATCCTCCAAACCACTGAATCAGCATGCCCGGAATGCCCATACGGAAATCTTGCACTGCCAAAAAGAAATTACCGCACAGTGCCCATTCAAAGGCCGTACCGATAATTTGATAGGAGAGGACTACACCCAGCAATGCCAATAAAGAGATATTCTTGGCATAGCGTGCAGCAAGAGCGGCGGTTCCGGCCAGCAGACCGGACTTTATAAGTATGGCCGACAACACGGCTGCTGCAGGCATGGCAAAAAGCAGATGATTGATGACCGGAGACAAGAGAGCCGTCAGCAGACCTACCTTGAAACCATATTTATAAGCAGCTATCAGTGTAAAGAAATAGATGGGAAGCAACGTCGGACCGCCTGCTGGGACCAGATGGCAGAGTTGCGGCAAGGCGATGTTTCCTGCCACGAACAGCAGGACGAATAGATAGGTCTTTACGTTGCCGAAAGGCAAAGAATAAAGTTTTGCAGATGTTTCCATTTGTATAATATTATAGTTGATAAATCTATTTTTATTATGACTGTTTAAAACTGAAAAGGTTTAATCAAATCTTCACCAATTCATATTCCATGGTTCCCAATCCTATTTTCTCGGCATGGCGCAATCCGGCAAGCCAGTCTGTGTCGGGGTGCATCAAGTGGAACTTGTCGCATCCACACAAGTCGTCGTGCTCGTGTGCCGTGGCAAGGCAATTGTTACCGTGCAATATCGGGGCTTGGATGACCATATCTGCACATGCCTTGTCCAGTGCAACCGGGTCTGCCGAAGCCAGAATGCCGAGGTCGGGCACGATGGCGGCATCGTTGTGGTTCCAGCAGTCGCATTCGGGAGATACGTTCATGATGAAGCTGATGTGGAAATGGGGCTTGCCCATAACGACAGCGAGGGCATATTCCGCAATCTTGTAGTTCAGGCGCTCGGAGGTATCTTCGGCTCCCATCACGGCACCGTCGTGCTGGCAGAGGGCTACGCACTGTCCGCAACCTACGCATTTGGTGTAGTCTATTTCTGCCTTGCGGCTGGTATTGAGGTGCACAGCGTCGTGTGCGCAGTGCTTCACGCAGATGTTGCAGCCTATGCAGCTTTCTACGTCAATCTTGGGTTGCGAGGCGCAGTGCAGTTCCAGCTTTCCGCCTACACTGGCACATCCCATGCCCAGATTCTTCAAAGCACCGCCGAAGCCGGCTTGTTCGTGTCCCTTGAAGTGGTTCATACTGATTACAATATCGGCGTCGGCTATCGCTGTACCGATTTTGGGTGCCGGACAATATTCTCCGTTCAGAGGGATTTCGCGGTAGTCCGTTCCCTTCAGTCCGTCGCCGATGATGACCTGGCACTGGGCCGAAATGGGGTTGAACCCATTCTCCATCGCGCTTTGCAAGTGGTCTACGGCATTGGCGCGACGACCGGAATACAGTGTGTTGCAGTCCGTCAGGAAAGGTTTGGCTCCCAGGCTGCGGAGCAGGGTTGCCATTCGAGCTGCATAATTGGGACGCAAGTATGCCAGATTGCCGGGTTCGCCGAAATGGATTTTGATGGCAGCAAAGCTATCCTTCAAAGGGAGTTGCTCGATGCCTGCCCGTTTCAGCAAGCGTTCCATTTTATCCAAAAGATTGGATGTAGGGGAAGTACGCAAGTCAGAGTAGTATACTTTTGCTTTTTCCATGTGTTTTACCTGTTTATAGTGATAGTATCTGCAAAAATAACGGATTATTTCCATATTAATAGGTATATGGCTAAAAAAAGTAGGGAAATCCCTTTTGACAAATAGGGGGATAATAAGAGGTCTATCCATGTTTCTACCTACCTTTGCTACAACTAAAAACTTAATAAGATGAAGACAATCAGACTAATTATTGTGGGACTGGTAATGACGATGGGATTCACCAGTTGTTCCAGTTTGTTTTATGATGCAAAGGCAGATGTGTTGAACAGTATCCAGAAAGGGATGAGCAGGCAGGAAGTCACCAAGATATTGGGAACTCCCGAGTATCGCCGCTTCGACCGGGATATAGAAGAATGGGAATATTCCAGAGTGCTGTCCAGTAAAAGTAATATCACCCGAACTCAGATTGTCGTGACTTTTGAAGGTGGGAGAGTCGTTGCGATGGATTCATTCTCCGGAGAGCCACGTACGTTGCCGGTTGTTCCCAGTGAAGTAGTGATTGATTCTCCAGTCCCGGTTTACGTCAGAGGGATGCACCCCGAAGACTTTCGGCATTTTTATGAAAAAGTGAAGTCCCGCCCTTTCAAGGATGATCAAATCGAAATGATGAGAACCGTTGCCCGAAACAACAGTCTGAACTGTGTGCAATGTGCCAGTTTGATGGCACTATATACTTTTGATGACGACAAGATGAAAGTCCTCAGAATATTCGCTCCCAATATCGTAGACCCGGAAAACTACGAAGCGATTTTAGACGTCATTGATTCACTGTTCAAGAAAGACGACGCCAAGAAAATTCTGGGTATACGCTATTAAGGAGCAGGCTTGTCGGAATGCATTATAAGGGAAAGTGCCATAACGGACCGTTCCCGTGCCCTATATTCATGTTTTTCCCCCGGTTTATCGCAGTACCGATATACTCTTTAGCCTTGCAGACCGCTTCATCGAGTTTGCTGCTACCGGCAAGAAATGTAGCTATGGCAGAGGAAAGGGTACACCCCGTGCCGTGCAGGTTACGGCTCTCTATTTTGGGATTGGAATAGAGGATGCATCCGGATGGCAGGACGTCAGCCCCGGCAGAAGGTTGCCGGCAATAAAGCACGTCGCACATGTCATTGCCCTCCAGATGTCCGCCTTTGACGAGAACAGCGGTATTGTATCTGCAGGATAATTCCTGTGCCGCTTGCTGCATCTCCACAGTGCCGGCAATGGTTCGCCCCCAAAGCAGGCTTGCTTCATTCAGGTTGGGAGTAATGAGGGTGCATAGCGGAAACAGTTCCGTCTTAATGACTTGTATGGTTTCTTCGGTCATCAGCCGCCGTCCGCTGGTCGATATCATGACGGGGTCATAGACTATACACTCCGGAGTATATGTCTGAAGACAATCGACAATGGTGGTCACAATACCGGCATCATATACCATACCTATCTTGACGGCATCCGGCCTTAAATCATCCATAACAGAGGTGATTTGTGCCTTAACCATATCCACAGGTATCGGATAAACCGATTGTACTCCCAGTGTGTTTTGTGCAGTAACAGCCGTGATGACGGAAGCGGCATAACCTCCCAAAGCGGAAATGGTCTTTATGTCTGCTTGTATGCCTGCGCCGCCCGAACAGTCGGAACCGGCAATGGAAAGGATAATAGGGGGAAGCATGAAATAATTAAAAATTAGAAATTAAAAATTAAAGGGGTGAGAGGAAAGCTGTTTCAGGTGGAGGAAGTGGGGGATGAAAGCTTCCTTCGCTTGCTGCCAGACATCTCCCAGCAGTACGGCACCTCCGAAACCTAAAGCGGCTATTTCCGGAAGATGTTCCAAGGTGATGCCACCCAATGCCATCACCTTTGAGTCGATAATACCAGCTTGCTGCGCCTTCTGCAAGGTATCGCAGGAGTAAGCGGAAGAATAGCCTTCTTTGGATATACTGTCATAAATGGGGCTGAGGAACACATAGTTACAATCTGATTTATGTTTCAACACTTCTTCAAGAGAGTGACAAGAGCGACTGACATGTCCCTTATATCCGGACGGTATCTGCGGATTGCGCCCGTTCAGATGAATTCCTTTCAGACCGAAAACGGATGCCAGCTGGAATTGCTCATGCGTGACAATGCGTGGCATATATTCCATCGGTAGCTGTTGAAGAAAATTCCCCATCTCCTCTGCCGAAGCTCCCGGCTTGCGCAGGTGGAGTATTTCCAAACCGTTTTGGAATAAGGAGGTAACTGCCTCTGCTTCTCCTTCAAAGAATTGCGGCGTGGTAATGACTATCAGTTTCATATCTTTATGGATGTTTGCCTATAGTGAGAGAATATACGACTGCATGGTCCTTAAATCAATCGTCCATAGCTTTCCAGCCAAGGGTTCACCGTAGCCGCAAATCAGTTTCAACACTTCATTGGCTTCTACGCTACCCACAATGGCAGGGGTTACGCCGATAACCGATTTGTCCGGAGATGGCATGAGCAGTGTCCCTTCTTCATCCGGATAGAGGTCACGATAGTTTTTTGCACTCTCACCGTAGCAGAAGACGGACACTTGGCCTTCAAAGCCTTGAATGGCACCATAAACGTAGGGCTTGCCCCAAGCGTTGCATACGTCATTCAGCAAGTAGCGGGTAGCGAAGTTGTCGCACCCGTCTACCACTATATCGTAGTTCCTTATCAGTTCTCCGGCATTCTTCTTGTCCAGACGGAAGGGGTATACTTCCACGTTTACATCGCTGTTCAAACCCTGCACTCTACGGGCGCCACATAGAGGTTTAGGCTGCCCAAGGTCAGCTTCAGCATACAGAACCTGACGTTGAAGATTACTGATGCTGACCTGGTCATCGTCCACCAATCCCAGCGTTCCGACTCCTGCTCCCGCCAGATAGAGGGCAATGGGAGAACCTAATCCTCCCACACCGACTATCAACACCTTGGCATTACGCAGTTTCTCTTGTCCGGCTTCGCCTATTTCAGGGAGGGACGTTTGTCTGGCATATCGGTTCATTTGTTCATTATTATTAAGGTTCTGTATTCGGCCACTCATCTCTTGAAAGCCTTCAAATCAAAACTCGCATCCCAATCTTTCCACACTGGTTCGCGCCCCAGGCGTTTCAATGCTTTGTCCACTTCCACAGCCTTGCGCTCGTCGCTGACATGAAACTGTTCCAGTGTTTGCGGATAGCTGTAATATCCTCCCGGTTCGGTCTTGCTTTCGGCGCTCATGGTTGTCACACCGAGTGTTGCCATATGGTCGCGTATATCGGCAGGCTCGCGGGTGGAGTAGGAGATGTCCACATCATGATCAAAGATACGCATGGCAAAAGTGACTTGTGCCAGTTCGCGGTCGCTCATGATGACATTGGGCTGGAAGCCGCCATTCTCCGAAGGACGCATACGGGGGAAGTTGACGCTGTATTTCGTCTGCCAATAATGCTTCTGGAGATAGCGCAGGTGATAAGCCATCATGGTGATGTCTGTCCGCCATTCTTTCTCCAGACCGATGAGCACTCCCATGCCGATGGAGTGGACGCCCGCCTGCCCCATACGGTCGAAACCGTTGACACGCCATTCAAATTTGGACTTCATGCCGCGGGGGTGGTAGATGTTGTAATTCGCTTTGTGATAGGTTTCCTGAAAACAAATCACACCGTTCATGCCGTGCTCTTTCAGCTCTGCATACTCTTCCGCCTTTAAGGGCATCACTTCTATTTTCAGATTGCTGAAGTAGGGTTTTGCCAGGTCCAGTGCGCGGGCTATGTAGGGCACGCCTGCTTTGGCCGGATTTTCTCCCGTCACCAACAGCAAATTCTCGAAAGGTGCCAGCTTCTTGATGGCCTTGTACTCGTTCACGATTTCTTCTTCCGTCAGTATGGTACGCGGCATGGGGTTGCTGATGTGGAAACCGCAATACACGCAAGAGTTGGTGCAGGAATTCGTGATGTAAAGAGGCACGAACATGGAGATGGTTTTCCCGAATCGTGCCTCGGTGTATTTCTTGCTCAACCGTGCCATCGTCTCCAGATAGGGGGTGGCAGCGGGTGAGATGAGGGCCATGAAGTCCTCTACATTACAATGTTCTTTGGAGAGGGCACGGCGCACATCCGCATCTGTCTTGGCATGGATGCGTGCCGTGGTTTCCTCCCAGGATATATGTTCTAATTCGTCTGAAAACATAGTGCTCTATCAATTCCCATTTATTTCTTTTTTAATTCTCTCGACAACCGCATTGCACAGAAGTTTGGTCCGCACATCGTGCAATACTCCCCATCCACATGCTTCCCTGCATGGAAATAGCTGAACGCACGTTCCGGGTCGAGCGACAAGTCAAACTGGTCTTTCCAGCGGAATTCATAACGTGCTTTGCTCAGTGCATTGTCACGCACTTGTGCTCCGGGATGCCCTTTTGCCAGGTCGGCGGCATGGGCGGCTATCTTATAGGTGATGACACCTACACGCACATCCTCCTTATCGGGCAGTGCCAGATGCTCTTTGGGAGTGACATAGCAGAGCATCGCCGTACCCAGCCAGCCTATCTGCGCTGCACCGATGGCGGACGTGATATGGTCGTATCCCGGTGCGATGTCCGTCACGATGGGGCCGAGCGTATAGAAAGGCGCATCGTGGCATTTTTCTATCTGGCGCTCCATATTCTCCTTAATCTTGTGCATGGGCACGTGGCCGGGACCTTCGATGAAAGCCTGCACATTCTTGTCCCAGGCACGCAGCACAAGCTCGCCCATCGTGTCGAGTTCTGCAAACTGCGCTTCATCGTTGGCATCGTGCGTAGACCCCGGACGCAGCCCGTCTCCCAAAGAGATGGCAACGTCATACTGTGCCAGAATGTCGCAAATGTCATCAAAGTGTTCGTAAAGGAAACTCTCGCGGTCGTGCACCAGGCACCATTTGCTCATGATGCTGCCGCCACGGCTCACGATGCCGCACAACCTTTTCTCGGCCAGATGCACATTGTGGCGGCGTATGCCGGCATGGATGGTGAAGTAGTCCACTCCCTGCTCGCATTGTTCAATCAAGGTGTCGCGGTAGATTTCCCAGGTGAGGTCCTCCACCTTGCCGTTCACTTTCTCCAATGCCTGGTAGATGGGGACAGTACCTACCGGAACGGGACAGTTACGGATAATCCATTCGCGCGTTTCGTGGATATTCTCTCCGGTGGAGAGGTCCATCAGCGTGTCGCCTCCCCATTTACAGCTCCACAAAGCCTTTTCCACCTCTTCTTCAATGCCGGAGGTGGTGGCGGAGTTTCCGATATTGGTATTTATCTTCACCAGGAAGTTACGGCCTATAATCATCGGCTCTGCTTCGGGATGGTTGATGTTGGCAGGAAGCAGGGCACGTCCGGCGGCAATCTCCTGGCGTACAAATTCCGGTGTGATGTGTGTCTCTATTCCCAGCTCCGCGCAGTTCATGTTCTCGCGAATCGCCACATACTCCATTTCAGGCGTGATGATGCCTTGCTTGGCATAGTACATCTGCGTACAGCATTTTCCTTCTTTGGCGCGGTAGGGCAGGGTGATGTGCTCAAAGCGCAGAGAGTCGAGTGACTTGTCATCGCGGCGCATGCGCCCGTACTCCGACGTTATTTCGGGAAGCTGCTCCACATCGCCGCGTTTCAGTATCCACGGTTCGCACAGACGGGGCAGCCCTTTCTTCAAATCCACTTCAATGGCAGGGTCGCTGAACGGTCCGCTGGTATCATACACATACACTTCCGGATTCGGAGTAAGTACCTTTTCTCCATCAACGAAGTTCGTACTGGGCACTTGCTCCACCTTGCGCATAGCTACGCGCAATTCGGGAAACAAGGTACCCGGCAAATATACTTTCTCGGAACGGGGGAATTTTATCTTCTGGTTCATTGCATTGTCAATTTTATAGGTTCAAAAAAGCCGTCAGCGGTGAGCTGGCTTCCGCAACAAAATTATCGGCTTGTGCGCCCAGACCTGCTTCGTATGCCATGCGTCCTGCCTCTACAGCCTGCTTGAACGCTACCGCCATGGCCACGGGGTCGCCCGCCACGGCAATGGCTGTATTCACCAGGCAAGCCGACGCACCCATTTCCATAGCCTCTGCCGCATGGCTCGGGGCACCGATACCGGCATCCACCACTACGGGGATATTGGCTTGCTCAATGATTATTCTCAGGAAATCCCTTGTCTGTAGTCCTTTGTTTGTACCGATAGGAGCACCCAGCGGCATGACGGTGGCGGCACCGGCTTCTTCCAGCCTCTTGCACAGTGTGGGGTCGGCCTGGCAATAGGGCAGTACCACAAATCCTAACTTGACCAGTTCTTCCGTGGCTTTCAGCGTCTCTACAGAATCGGGCAACAGATAGCGGGGGTCGGGGTGTATCTCCAGTTTCAGCCAGTTCGTGCCGAAAGCTTCACGCGCCATCTGTGCAGCAAAAACAGCTTCTTCGGCATTGCGCACGCCGGAGGTGTTGGGCAGAAGCTGGATACCGGGATGCTGTATGTGTACCAGCATATTGTCTTCCTTGTTGTCCAGTTCAATGCGTTTCATGGCTACCGTCACCATTTCTGTGCCGGATGCCAGGATAGACTGCTCCATCACTTCATCGGAATTGAACTTTCCGGTTCCTAAAAACAGACGGGAGTTGAACTCACGTTCCGCAATCACTAATTTTTCCATATCAGTCGTCATATATTAATTCTTTATTTTTCATTCTCCATTAAAGAAATGATTCTTTTCATTTCATCTGCCGGACTATCGGCATGCAGTACCGTGCCCGAAAGAGCAATCCCGCTTACCCCCGTCTGCATAACGGCTGGAATATCCGCTATGGTTATTCCACCGATGGCTACTATCGGAAGGTGTATATCCTTCTCCTGCATCCGGTGGATGATAGCTGTATATCCTTCCAGTCCCAATATCGGACTCAGATTCTTCTTGGTAGTGGTGTAGCGGAAGGGGCCGCAGCCTATGTAGTCGGCACCGGCTTTGTAGTGTTGCAGTACATCCTCAAAAGTATTGGCGGTACCGCCTATAATGTACTCCGCGCCCAGAATCCGGCGTGCGTCGGCTATGGGCATGTCTTTCTTTCCAAGATGTACGCCGTCGGCATGCAGTTTTCGCGCCAGTTCCACATGGTCGTCAATGATGAAGGTGGCACCGTATTGCCGGCAAAGGGCCTGCACTTCCAAAGCTACGGGTTCTATCGTTTCCACCGGGGTGTCTTTCATGCGCAGTTGCACCCAGCGGCAACCGCCCTCAAGAGCCATGCGTGCAGCATCCAGATACGAATATCGTTCCGTGTAGTGCGTGATGAACTGCATCCCTCCGTTTTTCAGTCTCTCGTCCTTCATCTTCCTCACCCTCCGCAAGCTGCTTTGATAATGATGATGGGCATGTATTCCCTCAGGATGCATTTTGTCCATTCCGTGCGAAGTACAATACGGTTGTCTACGGCCACGGCAATGCCTTGCATCGGTAGGGCAAGTTCCTCGATAAGTTGTGAAAGGGTAGTGGCGCCGGTTTTCACTTCCTTGTTGTTGACCAATACTTTCATTTTTCTGTTCATTAAGAAATAAAACAATGGAAGTAAATACAAAGAAGCGTCTTTACGGCAAGTTCAGTGAAGAAAGAAATATCCAATTCCTACGGCAGTACTAACTGCATCAGGTTCGAGGGTATAATCTCAGCCCGTCGGGGCACCCCTTTGTCTTTACGGCAACAAAGGTAAGGGAAAATCGGAAATAAAAAACAAAAGAACGTACTTTTTATTTCAGTGATTACTTTTTGTTTACTTGCGCCCCTTTGTGGCACGTATCTTTTTCAGCGTATTCCGAACAGTGGTTCTGACTCCAGTTGAATAAAAATCAAGCTCTGTATTTTCTAGTATCAGTTGCAATTCCTGCAGCAGTTCCGGCTCCTTCCTGCAAAGCAGATAGGCTATTCTGATGGAAAGGGCTTGCACTCCTATGCTTTCTTGCGGAGATAGCATGTGGTCCAGGCAGTAATTCAGCAAATCGACGGAGATTGGAGTAGGGATGGGAATATTATACAGTATAGATAATAAGAGACGTTTGGAACCGTCGTGCGTGCAGTCTATCAGCCGTTGAATGATTTCATCGTACAGTAGGATGAACCAGTCGGGATGGATTTCGCTCAATTTCTCGCATACCCATATTGCTCGCCATGACACCGTCTGTTTTTCATCGTATGTCAATCGGTATATATCTTCAAAATACTCGGGGCAGAGGCATACCTCTTGTACCAGAGAGTCTATCGATAACTTATGAATAGGTACTGCCAAGGTATTTCTGAACTCCGTAATCTTTTCCATATATCCCATTTTGTTGTGAGTGGCAAATATAAAGGAAATGGCCTACTAAAACAAGAAAGGCTGTCTATTTGAAGAAAGACAGCCTTGAAAATATTCTATTTAAGGAATTATGCAATCCCGTGAGCCGTAGCTTCCGGTGCAATCTTCTTGATAAGACCTTGCAGCACTGCACCAGGACCGCACTCTGTGAAGTCCGTAGCACCATCGGCAACCATGTTCTTCACTGTTTGCGTCCAACGTACCGATGCTGTCAGCTGAGCCACCAGGTTCTTCTTGATTTCTACCGGGTCAGTATGAGGCATAGCGTCTACATTCTGATATACGGGGCACTTCGGAGCATGGATTTCTGTTGCATTGATGGCTGCTTCCAGTTCAACTTTGGCAGGGTTCATCAGCGGAGAGTGGAACGCACCGCCTACCTTCAACGGCAGAGCACGCTTTGCACCTGCAGCCTTCATCAGTTCGCAAGCCTTGTTGATACCTTCTATGGAACCGGAAATTACAATCTGTCCCGGGCAGTTATAGTTGGCTGCCACGCAAACTTCACCTTCAGCACTTACTTGAGCGCAGATTTCCTCAACCTTTTCATCCGGCAGGGCAATAATGGCTGCCATAGTGGAGGGCTGTGCCTCGCAAGCCTTTTGCATAGCCATGGCACGGGCATACACCAGTTTCAGACCATCTTCAAAGCTCAGTGCACCGGCAGCAACCAAGGCAGAGAACTCGCCCAATGAGTGACCGGCGGTCATCTCCGGCTTAAAGTCATCGCCCATGCAGAGGGCGGAAATAACGGAATGAAGGAACACGGCAGGTTGGGTAACTTTAGTCTGGCGCAGGTCTTCATCTGTTCCGTTGAACATAATATCAGTAATACGATACCCGAGGATATCATTTGCTTTCTCAAAAAGTTCCTTGGCTAATGCCGAATTTTCGTACAGGTCCTTTCCCATGCCAACGAATTGGGCACCTTGACCCGGAAATACAAATGCTTTCATATTTACTCGTTTTTTAGTGTTTAAATAAAAAGTGCTGCAAAGGTAGAGGTTTTTCTGATATTCACCGCACAAACGGATGTTTTTTGTGCAATACCCTTACTTTAAAGGGGAAGCTAAAATACAATATGTATGCTTGGACCTTCTGTGGTATCCGGATACTGAAATACTTATAAATGAAACACTTTCTCCTTATTGTACTTCCTACAATTAGACCTCTTGTATATTCTTGTAAATTACATATTGTATTCCATACGATAACAACTGAAAATGATATTGTATAAAGTAAGATATGTATTCAGTTGAAAAATAATGCTTTATAACATTATAAAAATATTCTTTTCCTTTATTGCAAATTAGAAAAACCTATTTATATTTGCAGCGCTTAACGAGATATATTATGCAAAACATAGAACAAAAAACGCCGTTGGCAAACAATCATATCTCTGTGGACTGTGTAGTGATTGGTTTTGACGGAGAACAGCTAAAGGTTCTGCTGATTAAGCGTGCAGGAGAGGAAGAAGGAGAAATCTTTCATGATATGAAGCTTCCCGGAAGTTTGATTTACATGGATGAGGATTTGGATGAAGCTGCCAAACGGGTGTTGAATGAATTGACGGGGCTGAAGAACGTCAATCTGATGCAATTCAAGGCATTCGGCTCAAAAAACCGTACGAAGGACCCCAGAGATGTACATTGGCTGGAACGTGCCATGCAGTCCAGGGTGGAGCGTATTGTCACCATAGCCTATCTTTCCCTGGTGAAGATAGACCGCGCATTGAACCGTGATTTGGACAATTATCAAGCCAGTTGGGTAGCCATGCCGGATATAAAGGCTCTGGCATTCGACCACAACCTGATTATCAAGGAAGCCATTACCTATGTCCGTCAGTACGTCGAGTTCAACCCGTCTTCACTGTTCGACTTGTTGCCGCGTAAGTTCACCGCATCCCAGCTTCGCACTTTGTACGAACTGGTGTATGACAAGCAGTACGACGTACGCAATTTCCATAAAAAAATTGCCTTGATGGAGTATGTCGTCCCCCTGGAAGAAAAACAGCAGGGCGTGGCCCACCGGGCGGCACGCTACTACCGTTTCGACAAAAAGATATACAATAAAATCCGACGGTAGCCGGATTGTAAATTCTTCATATCACTTTCATTTTAATATTGATAGAAATGTATTTATTAGGTTATGACATCGGCAGCTCGTCTGTAAAAGCGAGTCTGGTAAATGCGGAAAGCGGCAAGTGTGTATCGTCTGCCTTCTTCCCCAAGACTGAAGCGGAAATTATCGCAGTGAAGCCCGGCTGGGCAGAGCAAGACCCCGGAAACTGGTGGGAAAACTTGAAACTGGCCACACAAGCGGTATTGGCAGAATCCGGAGTAAACGCAGAAGACATCAAGGCGATCGGTATCTCTTATCAGATGCATGGCTTGGTATGTGTAGATAAAAACCAGCAGGTGTTGCGTCCTGCCATTATCTGGTGCGACTCCAGAGCCGTGCCCTACGGACAAAAGGCTTTCGAAACATTGGGAGAGGAGACTTGCCTTTCACATCTGCTGAATTCTCCGGGCAACTTCACGGCCTCCAAACTGGCTTGGATTAAGGAGAATGAGCCTTCCGTTTACGAAAAGATTCATAAGATAATGCTGCCGGGCGACTATATCGCCATGAAGTTGAGCGGTACCATCTGTACCACGGTGTCCGGTTTGTCCGAAGGGATGTTCTGGGATTTCAAGAACAACCGGGTTGCCGACTTTCTGATGGACTATTATGGATTCGACTCCTCTCTGATTGCCGACATCAAACCGACTTTCTCCGAGCAGGGACGTGTCAATGCTGCTGCAGCCGCAGAGCTGGGTCTGAAAGAAGGTACGCCTATCACTTACCGTGCCGGCGACCAGCCCAACAATGCCCTTTCCCTGAATGTATTCAATCCGGGTGAAATTGCTTCTACCGCCGGAACGTCCGGCGTGGTATACGGCGTGAACGGTGAGGTGAACTACGACCCCAAGTCACGTGTCAACACCTTTGCACACGTCAACCATGCTGCCGGGCAAACCCGTCTGGGTGTTCTGCTGTGCATCAATGGTACGGGCATTCTCAATTCATGGGTAAAACGCACCGTTGCTCCCGAAGGTATCTCCTACAGCGATATGAATCTGCTGGCGGCGCAAGCTCCCATCGGCAGTGCCGGTATCAGTATCCTGCCCTTTGGAAACGGTGCGGAGCGTATGCTGGAGAACAAGGAAATAGGCTGCTCCATTCATGGCATCAACTTCAACCAGCACGGCAAACAGCATATCATCCGTGCAGCGCAGGAAGGCATCGTTTTTTCCTTTAAATATGGAATCGACATCATGGAACAAATGGGCATTCCCGTGCAGAAAATTCATGCAGGCAAGGCTAATATGTTCCTCAGCCCGCTGTTCCGCGAGACATTGGCCGGTGTGACGGGAGCTGTCATCGAACTGTATGATACCGACGGCTCTGTAGGTGCCGCCAAAGGCGCCGGAATCGGTGTGGGCATATACAAGGACAACAACGAAGCATTTGCCACGCTTGAGAAGCTCGAGGTGATAGAGCCGAAAGTGGCAGACCGCCAGGCTTATGCCGACGCATATGCGCGCTGGAAACACTGGGTAATGTGCTAATGTGCACATTAAAACGTTAGCACGTTAAAACAATAAATTAATAATTAACCCCGTGATGAATGTGTCTGTCATTGGCACATTCTCACATTAAAACATTAAATTCTTATGGCAACAAAAGAGTATTTTCCCGGAATAGGAAAGATTAAATTCGAAGGTAAAGAGAGCAAGAACCCGATGGCATTCCGTTATTACGATGCCGATAAAGTAATCATGGGTAAGAAAATGAGCGAATGGCTGAAGTTCGCCATGGCATGGTGGCACACTCTTTGCGCAGAAGGTGGTGACCAATTCGGTGGCGGAACAAAGAAATTCCCCTGGAACGGTGAGGCTGACAAGGTTCAGGCTGCCAAGAACAAAATGGACGCCGGCTTTGAATTCATGCAGAAAATGGGTATCGAATACTACTGCTTCCACGATGTAGACCTCTGCGAAGAAGCCGAGACCATTGAAGAATACGAAGCCAACTTGAAGGAAATCGTAGCGTATGCCAAGCAGAAACAAGCAGAAACCGGCATCAAACTGTTGTGGGGTACTGCCAACGTATTCGGCCATGCCCGCTACATGAATGGTGCAGCCACCAACCCCGATTTCGATGTTGTGGCACGTGCCGCCATCCAAATCAAAAACGCCATCGACGCTACTATCGAACTGGGAGGTTCAAACTATGTATTCTGGGGCGGTCGCGAAGGCTACATGTCATTGCTGAATACAGACCAGAAGCGTGAGAAAGAGCACCTCGCACAGATGTTGACCATCGCCCGCGACTATGCACGTGCCCGCGGCTTCAAAGGTACCTTCTTGATTGAACCGAAACCGATGGAACCTACAAAACACCAGTATGATGTAGACACCGAAACCGTTATCGGCTTCTTGAAGGCTCACAATCTGGACAAAGATTTCAAGGTGAACATCGAAGTGAACCACGCTACTTTGGCGGGCCACACCTTCGAGCACGAACTCGCAGTAGCCGTAGACAACGGTATGCTCGGCTCCATCGACGCCAACCGTGGTGACTACCAGAACGGCTGGGATACAGACCAGTTCCCCATTGACAACTTCGAACTGACCCAGGCAATGATGCAAATCATCCGTAACGGAGGCTTTGGCAATGGCGGTACAAACTTCGATGCCAAGACCCGTCGCAACTCCACCGACCTGGAAGACATTTTCATTGCCCACATCGCCGGTATGGACGTGATGGCACGTGCACTGGAAAGTGCAGCCAAACTGCTTGAAGAGTCTCCTTACAAGAAGATGCTGGCCGACCGCTATGCTTCCTTCGACAGTGGTAAAGGCAAGGAATTTGAAGATGGCAAACTGACGCTGGAGGATTTGGTAGCTTACGCAAAAGCCAACGGTGAGCCGAAACAGACCAGCGGCAAGCAGGAATTGTATGAGGCAATCGTGAATATGTACTGCTAATAATGATCAATGTTTAGTGATTAGTGGTTAATAAGTTGCGCATGAGGTGTTTCAATATTAATCATTAATCGCTAATCATTAATCGCTAATCATTAACCATTAATCATTAATATCATGAATTATACAGAAAAAGGCAGTAAACTCTACCTCTTCTCTATTGTGCTGGTAGCCGTCATCGGGGGCTTGCTTTTCGGCTACGATACAGCAGTCATATCCGGTGCCGATAAAGGGCTTCAGGCATTTTTTATGGGTGCCTCCGATTTTGTCTACACAGATACGATTCACGGCATTACCTCTTCCAGTGCACTTATCGGATGTATCATCGGTAGTGCTCTTTCGGGATTCTTCGCATCCAATCTGGGACGTAAGAATTCTCTTTTCATAGCCGGCGTCTTGTTCTTTCTGTCGGCATTGGGCTCCTACTACCCGGAATTCCTTTTCTTCGACTATGGTGTTCCTTCCTATTCCTTGCTCGTGGCATTCAATTTCTACCGTGTATTGGGAGGAATCGGCGTAGGTTTGGCATCGGCCATCTGCCCGATGTATATTGCGGAAATTGCGCCGAGCAACATTCGCGGGACTCTGGTATCATGGAATCAGTTTGCCATTATCTTCGGCCAGTTGGTGGTTTACTTCGTGAATTTCCTTATTCTGGGCGAGAATTCAAATCCGGTGATAAAGGCCATTGAAGGAGTCAACCAGATTCTGAATCCCGAAGCGGCAGCATGGACCACAGAGATAGGATGGCGTCTGATGTTTGTCAGTGAGGCTGTTCCTGCAGGAGTCTTTGCGTTGCTCGTACTGTTTGTTCCCGAAACGCCACGCTATCTTGCCATGAGTGGCAAGGATGATAAGGCACTCCAGGTGTTAAGCCGTATCAACGGCTTGGCTCAGGCAAAGGTTATTCTGTCTCAAATCAAAGCCACGGCAGAGGAAAAGACGGAAAAGCTTTTCACTTATGGCTGGATGGTTATCTTTATCGGTATCATGCTGAGTGTATTCCAGCAAGCGGTAGGTATCAACGCCGTACTCTATTTCGCACCGCGTATCTTCGAAACGATGGGAATGGGCAACCCGATGGTTCAAACCGTCATCATGGGTATCATCAATATTCTGTTCACGTTGCTGGCTGTCTTTACAGTCGAGAAATGGGGACGTAAACCGCTGCTCATCTCGGGGTCTATCGGCATGGCGATAGGTGCTTTCGGAGTAGCTCTTTGCAACGTTGTGGCAGGGCTTCCTCCCATGTTGGCTGTTGTCAGCATCATGGTCTACAGTGCTTCGTTCATGTTCAGCTGGGGCCCCATCTGCTGGGTACTGATTGCTGAAATCTTCCCGAATACCATCCGTGGCGCTGCAGTAGCCATTGCCGTAGCCTTCCAATGGATATTCAATTTCATTGTATCTTCCACCTTCGTACCTATGTACAATATGAGTTTGGGAGATATGGGAGACAAGTTCGGGCACATGTTTGCTTATGGCTTATACGGAATCATCTGTGTGGTGGCTGCTCTGTTTGTCTGGAAGCTTGTTCCCGAAACGAAAGGCAAGACACTGGAAGACATGACCAAGCTGTGGAAGAATAGAAGAAACAATAGATAAGACCGTCATTGAAACTGTCCATATAAGACGGGAAAGAGGAGGCCTGATGAATGCCTCCTCTTTTTGTTATCAATTCCGTATCTTTTCCCTTATCCGTTCAAGATGGGAAAGAAAAATCTTCGGAGGGGAAGATAACATGTAAGGATAAACCGTACCTTTGCACTGTTTTTAATCAGGAATAGCAAGAAAGTTATGGATTCAATGAAAATCAATAAGGTGCAGATACGCAATCTGCAGATTGAAGATTATGACCAGTTGGCACAATCGTTTACGCGCGTTTATTCAGACGGAAGCGATGTGTTCTGGACGCACAAACAAATAGAAAAACTGATACGCATCTTCCCCGAGGGGCAGATTGTGACGGTGGTTGACGAGAAAATCGTGGGCTGTGCGCTTTCCATCATAGTGAACTACGATGATGTGAAGAACGACCACACTTACGCCCAGGTTACGGGCAAGGAGACTTTCAACACCCACAATCCGAAAGGCAACATACTTTATGGCATCGAAGTCTTTATCCATCCCCAATACCGTGGCCTGCGTCTGGCACGCCGTATGTATGAATACCGCAAGGAACTTTGCGAGACATTGAACCTGAAGGCAATCATGTTTGGCGGACGTATCCCCAACTACTACAAATATGCCGATCAAATCCGCCCCAAGGAGTACATAGATAAGGTGAAGCAAAAGGAAATCTTCGACCCGGTGCTGACCTTTCAGCTCTCTAACGACTTCCACGTGCGCAAGGTGATGCGCAACTACCTTCCCAATGATGAGGAGTCCAAGCACTACGCCTGCCTGCTGCAATGGGACAATATCTACTATCAGGCTCCCACACAAGACTATGTAAACCCCAAAACCACTGTCCGCGTAGGCTTGGTACAATGGCAGATGCGTACCTACAAGACACTGGATGACCTTTTTGAGCAAGTGGAATTTTTTGTGGATGCCGTGAGCGACTACAAGAGTGACTTTGTCCTTTTTCCCGAATACTTCAACGCACCGTTGATGGCAAAATTCAACAACGAGGGCGAGTCGCAGGCTATCCGCGGGCTGGCGGCCTATACCGAGGAAATCAAGGAGCGTTTCGTCAAGCTCGCCATCAGCTATAACATCAACATTATTACGGGCAGTATGCCGCTTATCAAGGAAGACGGGCTGCTATACAACGTAGGATTCCTCTGCCGACGTGACGGAAGTTATGAAATGTACGAAAAGATACATGTCACTCCCGACGAGATAAAGTCCTGGGGACTGAGCGGAGGCAAGTCCATCCAAACTTTCGATACGGACTGTGCTAAGATAGGCGTGCTGATATGCTACGATGTAGAGTTCCCCGAACTGAGCCGCATCATGGCGGACCAAGGCATGCAGATACTCTTTGTTCCTTTCCTTACCGATACGCAGAATGCTTACAGCCGCGTAAAGGTGTGCGCCCATGCTCGTGCCATCGAAAACGAGTGCTTTGTAGTGATAGCCGGCAGTGTAGGCAATCTTCCCCGCGTGCACAACATGGACATCCAGTATGCCCAGTCCGGCGTGTTCACTCCCTGCGACTTCGCTTTCCCCACAGACGGCAAGCGTGCGGAAGCCACTCCGAATACCGAAATGATTCTTGTGTCGGATGTGGATCTGGACTTGCTGAATGAACTGCATACCTACGGCAGTGTACGCAACCTGAAAGACCGGAGAGGCGATTTGTACGAGGTGAAGATGAAAAGATGACTTTCCCGAATGCCACACTCGGTTGCCTCCAATGCCACACCTTATTCTCCGAAATGCCACACTTCATCGTCCGGAATGCCATAGGTTTCGGACAACGGAGTGTGGCATTTCAGCTGCTGAAGTGTGGCATCCGGGACGATGAAGTATGGCATTTCGGATGGTAATTCCATAGTTTATCCGTATCTTTACAAAACTTTTATTCTAAAAAACAGAAAATGGCCAAGAAAGCTCTCTCTGCTCCCGAAATACCTCTCTGCATCAATGTGTTGCGATTACTTAACTACCGTCTGGCTCCCGACGAGCTGATTCTGTTCGACTGGCTTACAGTAAAACAGATTTCTTTTAAATACAAGCCTTTCCATTACTCCCAGGCGCGTGTAGAGGAAGAAACCCGTATCCGCCGTACCCGGCAGGAAGTCATCATTAAGCAATTCTCGGCCTTGGGCTTCTTGAAAACCGACATAAAGGTCAATTCCGTCACCCGTGGACGTGTCCGCTATTACTCCGTGGACTTCAGTGTACTTGCCGACGTGGATGTCCTGGTAGAAATCATCATGCCCCAAACCACGCTCTTCCGTGACTTCATCCTCTACTTTGCCTACCACGCCACTATGCAGAAGAAGAGCAAGGAAGAACAACTGAAGCCTGCCTCCGCCATAAATCACGAGGCTGCCGCCCGAATCTATCAACTGCTGAGCCAAGTCTATGACGAGCGCCGCCAATACTATAATGATGGGGGACTGACCGGAGATGTGAAGCCTGAACGCTCGAAATCTGCCATGCAATTGCAGCATAACAAACCCATAGAACGTAAACTGGCAAAGTTGGCAGACTACTACAACGATAACAGCATCAAAAACGCCTTTCTTGCCTATGTGGACGAAATCCTGACCCAAAAGAAAGAACCCGAAAACCTGATGTATTACTTTCTCTCTTTCGATGAGACATCGGATTGTTTCGGAGTGGTGAATCATTACCTTAATTATTTCACCTTGCATTATAGTTACAGCAGCAACAGTTGAAGTCTATCCGCTGATGATGCTATTATTATTTCTTTTAATATAATACTTTATTATTCTTTCCCATGCTGTTCTCTGCACGCTTATTGCTGATTGCGGCAATAGCATTCGCAGAATTCTACATACCATTTGTTGAACTCAGCAAAATAGCCCTCTCATTTGTTGTTTTCAACGTAGTTTTCAGGGGGTAGGTTTTGGCAAATTCTGCGTTTTTTGTCGTTTTTTGCTTAGGGAACCCTGCATTGCCCCAAACGACATCTACAGATGCACTTCTATGTACTAATTCGGGAAAAGAGAAAAGAGGGACAGTGTTGAGTGAGCGAATATTTTTTAAAATCGTACCTGCATATTTTTTTGTTCTTAAAAAGTCTCTTGTATTTAAGTTTTTTGTAAATTTGCACCCTTAAAATGGAGAAGGTAGCTTTTGACGTACCAAATGCCTATCAAGAGTATCTTCAATCGTAAATTGTAAATTGTCAAATAGTAAATATCAAGATGGGTAAGAAGTTTGCCGAATATTCGAAGCTCGACCTTTCCGAAGTGAACGGAAAAGTGTTGAAGAAATGGGACGAAAACCAGGTTTTCGCCAAGAGTATGACAGAACGTGAAGGTTGTCCTTCTTTCGTATTTTTCGAAGGACCTCCCTCGGCCAATGGTATGCCGGGCATTCACCACGTAATGGCTCGCTCCATTAAGGACATTTTCTGCCGTTACAAAACGATGAAGGGGTTCCAAGTAAAGCGTAAGGCCGGATGGGATACTCATGGACTGCCCGTGGAACTGGGTGTGGAAAAAGCACTCGGCATTACGAAAGAGGATATTGGCAAGACTATTTCCGTAGCAGAATACAATGCTGCCTGCCGCAAGGACGTCATGAAGTTCACCAAGGAATGGGAAGACTTGACGCACAAGATGGGCTACTGGGTGGACATGACGGACCCGTATATCACCTACGACAACCGCTACATCGAAACCTTGTGGTGGCTGCTGAAACAGCTCTATAAGAAAGGACTCCTTTATAAAGGGTATACCATACAACCTTATTCTCCTGCTGCCGGAACCGGACTCAGCTCGCACGAGTTGAACCAGCCCGGATGTTACCGTGACGTAAAAGACACGACCATGGTGGCACAGTTCAAGATGAAGCATCCGAAACCGGAAATGGCAGAGTGGGGAACTCCTTACTTCCTGGCATGGACCACTACTCCGTGGACGTTGCCCAGCAACACTGCGCTCTGCGTCGGTCCCAAGATAGACTACGTGGCCGTACAGACTTACAACGGATATAGCGGTGAGAAGATGACTGTTGTCTTGGCAAAAGCACTGCTCTACACTCACTTCAACAAAAAAGCGGAAGGCATTGCATTAGAGGATTATAAGCCGGGTGATAAGCTGATACCTTTCAAGATAGTAGGTGAGTACAAAGGCCCCGATTTGGTAGGTATGGAGTACGAACAGCTCATCCCTTGGGTGAAACCGATAGACGTTGCCGAAGACGGTAGCTGGACTCCCAGCGACAAAGGTTTCCGTGTAATTTCTGGTGACTATGTGACGACTGAAGACGGTACGGGTATCGTACACATTGCCCCGACCTTTGGTGCGGACGATGCTTTTGTGGCACGCGCTGCAGGTATACCGTCCTTGTTCATGATAAACAAGAAGGGTGAGACCCGCCCGATGGTAGACCTCACCGGTAAGTTCTTCTTGATTGACGAACTGGACGAGGAGTTTGTAAAGGCATGTGTCAATGCAGACCTTTACAAAGACTATCAGGGCAAGTGGGTAAAGAATGCCTATGACCCTCAATTCACTGTAGACGGCAAGTATGATGAGCAGGCTGCACAAGCTGCCGAATCATTGGATATCGAACTCTGCATGATGATGAAAGCCGCCCGCCAGGCATTCAAGATAGAAAAGCATGTACACAATTATCCGCACTGCTGGCGTACGGACAAACCCGTATTGTACTATCCGCTGGATAGCTGGTTTATCCGCAGCACCGCTTGCAAAGAACGTATGATAGAGTTGAACAAGACCATCAACTGGAAGCCGGAAAGCACCGGTACGGGACGTTTCGGCAAGTGGCTGGAAAACCTGAATGACTGGAACCTCAGCCGTTCACGCTACTGGGGTACTCCGCTGCCCATCTGGCGTACAGAGGACAATAGCGAGGAAAAGTGTATCGAGTCTGTAGAAGAACTTTACAACGAAATAGAGAAATCCGTAGCTGCCGGCTTGATGCAGTCCAATCCTTACAAGGAGAAGGGCTTCCAGCCGGGTGTATATACCAAAGAGAATTACGACAAGATAGACTTGCACCGTCCTTACGTGGACGATGTCATCCTTGTTTCTAAAGACGGCAAGCCGATGAAACGCGAAACGGACTTGATTGACGTTTGGTTCGATTCCGGTGCCATGCCTTATGCACAGATACACTATCCGTTCGAGAATAAGGAACTGCTGGATAGCCACCAGGTATATCCTGCCGATTTCATCGCCGAAGGGGTGGACCAGACACGCGGTTGGTTCTTCACGTTGCACGCCATCGCTACAATGGTGTTCGACAGTATTTCTTATAAGGCTGTCATTTCCAACGGCTTGGTGCTCGACAAAAATGGTAACAAGATGTCCAAGCGTCTGGGCAATGCCGTAGACCCCTTCTCGACCATCGAGAAATACGGGTCCGACCCGTTGCGCTGGTACATGATTACCAACTCCTCTCCGTGGGACAATCTCAAGTTCGATGTGGATGGCGTGGAAGAGGTGCGCCGCAAGTTCTTCGGAACACTCTATAACACCTATTCATTCTTCGCCCTCTATGCCAATGTTGACGAATTTGAATACAAGGAAGCCGACGTGCCCATGACGGAACGTCCCGAGATAGACCGCTGGATTCTCTCCGTGCTGAATACGCTGGTGAAGAACGTGGATACCTGCTACAATGAATACGAGCCTACAAAGGCAGGACGTCTCATTTCCGAATTCGTGAACGACAACCTCTCCAACTGGTATGTCCGCCTGAACCGCAAACGTTTCTGGGGCGGTGGTATGACGCAGGACAAGCTCTCTGCATTCCAGACACTCTATACATGCCTCGAAACCGTGGCTAAGCTGATGGCACCCATCGCTCCGTTCTATGCTGATATGCTCTATTCCGACCTGATTGCAGCTACGGGACGCGACAATGTGGTTTCCGTACACCTTGCCAAGTTCCCCGAATATAAGGAGGAAATGATAGACAAGGGATTGGAAGTCCGCATGCAGATGGCACAAGACGTCACTTCCATGGTATTGGCACTGCGCCGCAAGGTGAACATTAAAGTCCGCCAACCGCTTCAGTGTATCATGATACCGGTAGTGGATGAAGAACAGCGTGCACACATCGAGGCTGTGAAAGCACTTATCATGAACGAGGTGAATGTGAAAGAAATCCAGTTTGTGGACGGTGCTGCCGGTGTACTGGTAAAGAAAGTGAAATGCGACTTCAAGAAGCTGGGACCGAAATTCGGTAAGCAGATGAAAGCCGTGGCTGCTGCTGTGGCAGAAATGTCCCAGGAAGCCATTGCCGAGCTGGAGAAGAAAGGCTCTTATACGTTCAATCTGGACGGTGCAGAAGCCGTGATTGAAACGGCAGATGTGGAAATCTTCAGTGAGGATATTCCGGGATGGCTGGTTGCCAACGAGGGCAAACTGACCGTGGCTCTGGAAGTTACCGTTACCGAAGAGCTGCGCCGTGAGGGTATTGCACGCGAGCTGGTAAACCGCATTCAGAATATCCGCAAGTCGAGCGGTTTTGAGATAACAGATAAAATAAAGATTACATTATCAAAAAATCCTCAAACAGATGATGCGGTAAATGAATATAATGACTATATTCGCAACCAAGTTTTAGGAACTTCACTGACGCTGGCAGACAACGTAGAAAATGGTACAGAACTGAACTTCGACGATTTCTCGCTGTACGTGAGCGTTGTGAAAGAATAATTAAATACTAACCCTGATTAACACGTAAAAGTTATGGCAGAAAAGACTAGATACTCAGATGCTGAATTGGAAGAATTCCGCGCTATCATTATGGAGAAGTTAGAGTTGGCACAACGTGACTATGAACTGTTAAAGGCCAGCCTGACGGGTGCAGACGGTAATGACACCGACGATACATCTCCTACGTACAAAGTACTGGAAGAAGGTGCCAACACCTTATCCAAGGAAGAAACCACACGTCTGGCCCAACGCCAGTTGAAGTTCATCCAAGGATTGCAGGCTGCTTTGGTGCGCATTGAGAACAAAACATATGGCATTTGCCGCGAAACCGGCAAACTGATACCGGCAGAGCGCCTTCGTGCAGTGCCCCATGCCACTTTGAGCATCGAAGCTAAAAACAACGGCAAGAAATAAAAATGGGTAAATTCTTTACGAAGGGCCGGATAGCCTGCCTTATTATATTTTCGGTATTGGTTATAGACCAGATTATCAAGATTTGGATAAAGACCCACATGTACTGGCATGAGAGTATCCGGATTACGGATTGGTTCTATATATACTTTACCGAGAATAGTGGTATGGCTTTCGGTATGGAAATATTCGCCAAACTGTTCCTGACCTTGTTCCGCATTGCTGCAGTCACGGTCATTGGCTGGTTTCTGTACAAGTTCGTGAAGCAAGGCATGAAGACCGGATTTATCGTCTGTGTGTCTTTGGTCTTGACGGGAGCCTTGGGAAACATTGTCGACAGTGTGTTCTATGGCGTGCTGTTCAACGAAAGCACCCATTCGCAGATAGCCTCCTTCATGCCTGAAGGAGGGGGATATGCCCCGTGGTTCCATGGCAAGGTGGTGGATATGTTCTATTTCCCCATCATTGATACAAACTGGCCCGCATGGATGCCGTTTGTCGGCGGAGAACATTTCATTTTCTTCAGCCCGATATTCAATTTTGCGGATGCAGCAATCAGTTGCGGTATCATTGCTTTGCTGTTGTTCTACGGCAAGGACTTCAATGATGCCTATCATGCTGCTATAAAGAAATCATGAAAGGAATAAATCGAATTCAATGGTGTAGCGTAGTCCTTCTGGCGTTCAGTCTGACGGCTTGTAAGGTGAAAAGACCTGAGACCGTCCTTCCGGATGCCAAGATGGAAAACGTGCTTTATGATTATCACATAGCCAAAGCTATGGGTGAAGAAGTGCCGTATAACGAAAGTTATAAGCGGGTGCTATACATTGAATCGGTTTTCAAGAAATATGGCATTACTCAGGCCGATTTTGACTCTTCTATGGTCTGGTTTGCCCGTAACCCGGAAGTACTTACCAAAATCTACGAGAAAGTGAATGTACGGTTGAAAGCCGAGAGAGACGGTATCAACCACTTGATTGCCCTGCGTGACAACAAGCCGAAAGAATCACTTCCCGGAGACAGTATCGACGTGTGGATATGGCAGCATATCTATCAGTTGACGGGTATGCCCCTGGACAACAAGATAACGTTTACGTTGCCATCAGACACCAATTTCCACGACCGTGACACGCTGCGCTGGAGCGTGCGCTTCCGTTTCCACAACGGTGCACCGGACAGCATACATGCTCCGTTGATGGCGATGCAGGTTCTTTACGAAAAGAATGACAGTGTCATCAGTGCCATTCGGAAAGTACAAGACACAGGTGTGGAAACGCTCACCTTGTTTGCCGATACTTTAGGAGAAATCAAGGAAATACGCGGGTTCATCTATTATCCGCAGCAGGAGACTCCACAGCCTTTGCTGGCAGACCGTATCTCACTGATGCGCTATCACGCCACGGACAGCTTGGTCATTGCCCCAAAGGACAGCCTTCAGCAGGCGACAGACTCCCTTCGCAAAGACAGTATCGGAAAACCTGAGAAATTGAAACCTCTGGAAATTCAGGAGCAGGAAAATACCACGACTCCCAGAACCATACGTCCCCGTCCGAAAGCATGAAACGCTACGCTTCCCATTTTCTGTTTCTTCCCGGGCATGGCTATCTGAAACAATATGTGGTGGAGATAGGTGAAGGACAATGTGTATCACGTATCTTCCCATTGACAGAAGAGGTGGAGAATACGGAATGGCTACCGGGAGTCATAGCTTTGCTTACGGAGGTGGAAACAGACTATCCTCATTTTGATACGTGCTGCAATATACTGACGGCAATCCCTCCAGTTATCGAGGAAGAATTGCCTTATTTGATTCCCTGGTTGTTTTTTCCTTTTGATTTTACTACAATGCAGCCTGGCGCCGGAACTCAGCGCAAACTACTGCTGTGGCAATAGCCACGTTCAATGACTCCGAGGTCTCACGGCTGGCGGGATAATTCGGTATGTATAGTTTGCGGTTGATGAGTGCCTCCACTTCTTTTCCGATGCCATTTCCTTCATTACCCATCACAATCAGCCCATTTTTCGAAAGCGGTTGTCCGTACATATTCTCTCCGTCCAGGAAAGTGCCGTAAACGGGAATATCCTTCAGTGAGCGGATGAACTCGGGTAGGGGAGTATAATGCAGTCTGACGCGTGCGATACCTCCCATCGTGGCCTGCACAGTTTTGGGATTATAGATATCCACCGTGTTGGGCGAACAGAAAATATGCTCTATCCCAAACCAATCAGCAAGGCGGACAATCGTTCCCAGGTTACCGGGGTCTTGCACATCATCCAAAGCCAGACAGAGGGAGTGACTGATGACGGAAATATCCGTCTCCTCATCCGGCTGCCGGAACACAGCCAGCACTTGTTGGGGAGTTTTCAGCAGGCTGGCACGCGAAAGTTCCTCCTCCGATACTTCCGTGACATCCGTTACGGTGGAGAGAGGGCGGTTCCGGGAAAGCCATTCTGAAGTTGCCAGCAAGAACTGACAAGGAAAATGTCCCAACAAATCCCCTACGAGTTTAGGTCCTTCTGCCAGAAATACCTTGTCGGCCTTCCGGTTCTTTTTCTGCTCCAACGAGTGGATATATTTAATGCGATTTTTACTTAATGCCATAGGACACACATGTTATCATTTGACAAAAATACGTGATTATTTCAATATAATCAAAAACTCTGCACTCTTCCGGCGTTTTTTATTTCGGGAACAAAAAAATACAAGTATATTTGTAGCTGTTTATGCGCAATTAATGACTCGGTATGAATAAAGGTTTCCGCTACGCGATACTTACTACTATCGTACTTTTGTTGGCTTCCTGTTCTTCTACCAAATATGTGCCGGACGGCTCGTATTTGCTGGATGAAGTGCGCATACATACTGATAATAAGGAAGTAAAACCATCCAATCTCTCCATGTACATCCGCCAGAATCCCAATGCGAAGTGGTTCAGCCTGATAAAGACCCAGTTGTATGTCTACAACTGGTCCGGACGGGACTCTACACGCTGGATAAACCGTACATTGAGGAAATTAGGTGATGCCCCGGTCATATACAGTGAGGAGGAAACCAACCGGACCAGGGAAGAAATCACTAAGGCTGTGCAGAATATGGGCTATATGGGCGCCCTGGTGGAACCGGTACGCCAAGTCAAGAAGAAAAAGATGAAGTTGGTCTATAAGGTGACAACCGGCAAGCCCTATAAAGTTCGTACCTTGAAATATGATATCCAGGACAGTAAAATAAAGGAATACATGCGGCAGGATTCCGCAGTAACCTTATTATCCGAAGGCATGTATTTTGATGTCAATGTACTGGATGCAGAACGCCAGCGCATCACAAACAAACTGCTTCAGAATGGATATTACAAGTTCAATAAAGAGTACATATCCTATACTGCGGATACTGTCCGTAATTCTTATCTGGTAGATTTGACACTGCATTTGGCTCCATACAGACAGCATAACGAGGATACGCCGCAGAATCACCGGCAATACACTATCAATAAAGTGAGTTTCATTACCGATTATAATGTGTTGCAGGCATCCACCCAGAACAGCATCGAGGTAAATGATTCATTGCATTACAAAGGCTTTCCCATCTACTACAAAGACAAGCTTTATCTGCGCCCCAAAGTGCTGACCAACAATCTGCGCATCACTCCGGGAACTCTCTATAACGAGCAGAACGTGCAGCGTACCTACTCCAACTACGGACGCCTGCAAGCCCTGAAATATACCAATATCCGTTTTTTTGAAGTGCAACAGAGTGACAGTGCAAAGCTCAACGCCTATGTGATGCTGACCAGAGGTAAGCATCAGTCCGTATCTTTTGAGGTGGAAGGCACAAACTCTGCCGGCGATTTGGGAGCTGCCGCTTCGGTGGCTTTTCAGCACCGCAACATGTTCAAAGGTTCCGAAACATTCATGTTCAAGCTACGTGGGGCATACGAGGCTGTGTCCGGTTTGCAGAGCTCCTTGAATCAAGACTACATAGAATTAGGTGCGGAAGCAACCATCAACTTCCCACGGTTTATGTTTCCCTTTGTATCCAGCGATTTCAAGCGGAGGATAAGGGCTACTACAGAATTCGGATTGCAATATAACTACCAGATGAGACCCGAATTCACGCGCATTGTAGCATCTGCCGGATGGAGCTACAAATGGGGAGTACAACAACAGCGTTCGCAGCATCGCATTGATTTGCTGGACATCAATTATCTGTATATGCCCAGCATAGACCAGACATTTAAAGAGGATTATCTGGAGAAAGACGAAAACTACATCCTCAAATACAATTATGAAGACCGTTTTATTGTCCGCACTGGTTATAGCTATATCTACAACAGCGCCGGAAGGGCATTGATGAATAATTCCGGCATCGGAAATTCCTATACCATCCGCCTCAATTTTGAATCGGCAGGTAACTTGTTGTATGCTGTGGCAAAGCTCGGAGGAATGAAAAAGAATGCATCGGGAGAATACACTTTGTTGAACATTCCTTTTGCCCAATACCTGAAAGGCGATTTTGACTTTGCCAAGAATCTGGTCATTGACAACCGCAATTCATTGGCATTTCATTTTGGTGCCGGTATTGCCATTCCATACGGCAATGCAACAATGCTTCCATTTGAGAAGCGCTACTTCTCCGGCGGCGCCAACAGTGTGCGCGGATGGTCTGTACGTGATTTGGGGCCCGGTTCTTTCCCCGGCGATAATAACTTCATGAACCAGTCGGGAGACATCAAGCTGGATGCCAGCATTGAATACCGCACACGGTTGTTCTGGAAATTCAGAGGAGCCCTCTTTGTAGATGCCGGGAATATCTGGACAATACGGGATTATAAAGACCAGCCGGGAGGTCAGTTTAAATTTGACAAGTTCTATAAGCAGATTGCCGTGGCATATGGTTTGGGATTGCGTCTTGACCTGGATTTCTTTGTATTGCGTTTCGACGGAGGTATGAAGGCCATCAATCCGGCTTATGAAAAGAAAAAAGACCGTTATCCCATTATTCATCCTAAATTCAGCCGCGATTTTGCTTTCCACTTTGCTGTGGGATATCCGTTCTAATGAAAGTTGAAAATGGAAAGTGAGAAATGCTTATTGGGCATCTATGTACCAGCCACTTTCCATTTTCAATTTTCCATTAATTAAAAGCGTAGTACGTGCCAATCATCGTCGCCTGACGTGCTGCTGCCACACCTTGGGCATCCAGCGTCACTGTCATTTCCTCACCGTTCGGAAGGGTCATTTGTGCAGTGCCGTCATTGTTCATTTGCAGCAATTCTGTGCTGACACCATCGGCAACAACATTCCAAGTATTCAACTCTTTGTTGTAAATGAGCTCCATAGAAGCAGTCTCACCTTCCTTGGTGATAGAATAACCGTTTTCAAGTGTCTCTACCAGATAGTCACCGTTTTCGCCTTTTACTTTCTTTACATCACCAATGCTGGCCATAGGGTTTGAACCACTCCAGAATTCGATGGAGTTGATGACCAACGCATCGGCCAGATAGCAAACGCCATATACCGGGATAATATTGAATGCCAAATAAACCAGTTCGTTTACAAACTTGGTACCAATACCTTGATTCCAGCTGACCAGTTTACTATGCAGTCCAAAAGAACCGATACAAGAACTGAAAAGAAACGAGCCGCAAATCATTACGGTCGCAGCCATCTTCAAATTGAACTTTTTCATAATCACTCTTTTTTATTTTACTGTGTTTAATTAGCTTTATAGCTCATCGAGTTATTTTAAGCATCCGCAAATATAGGATTTTTTACGAAAAAACATCCTATTTGAGCTTAAAATCTGTTTTCAGTAAAACGGAAGTGTCTATTTATGAGCTTTTTGAGAAAGAGCCTTTCCGATCCAACGGTCAACAGCAAACTTGCCCGGACCTATGATATACATCAATATGAACACTACCAGGTATACAAAAGCCAACTCTTTCGTGGCAAACGGGTCATTGCCGTGAATTACAAAAAAGGCAACAACCATTGTAAACATCATTGGTATCATAGCCAAACGATAGAGAAAACCTATAATGAATGCCATGGAACATGCCAATTCACCGAAGATAGCCAGTCCTAAAGACAGCGGGCTGCCTACACCCAATGGGTCTGGGAAAACGGCCGACAGCTCTTGAAAGTTAGTCCACTTCTGGATGCCGTGGTTCATTAATAATATACCGAATACAATTCTTGCAATCAATAGTATAGCAGATGTTGCCGTTCCGTCCGGTTTGACAGGAAATAAAAGTCGTTTTAACATATTCATTCGTTTTTAAGTTCGTATATGAACTATAACAAATATTACTCAATAAAAGTTTACTCCCGCTTCAAGGGTTTGATGATAATCCGTAAAGACGGGTCATAGGTAAAGTAACTCCACATCCAGTCTACGAAGATGAAAAGACGGTTCTTTACACCCACAATACTCATCAAATGGATGAATAGCCACACAGCCCATGCCGGAAAACCGCCAAAACGCAGTTTCCTAAGCTCGACTACGGCATGATTGCGGCCAATGGTCGCCATGGAGCCTTTGTTTTGATATATAAACGGCTGCAACGGCAGGCCTGTTTCTGCACGCTGCAAGTTCCTTATCAAGTTGCGGGCCTGCTGGATGGCTGGTTGCACCACTTGCGGGTGTCCTTTGGGATACTCCTCAGAAATCATAAGGGCCGTATCCCCGATAGCGAAAATATTGGGATATTGAGAAAGACGGTTATAAGTGTCCACCTTCAAGCGGTTTCCCGGTCCATAGGCATCGGCAGGCAATCCTTGAAGGCTGTTTGCCTTGACACCGGCCACCCAGAATACATTTTTGGTATCGATGGCAGTCCCGTCATTCAATGCCAATTGATAATTCTCGTATCCCATCACCCGTTGGTTCAATTTGATTTCCACATCACGCTTCTTCAGATAATCGGCCACTTCTTTGGAAGACTCTTCTGAAAAAGCAGACAAGAGCCGGGAAGAGCCATCCAACAAGATGATACGCATCTCATTGATATTCAAGTCCGGATAGTCTTGAGGAAGGACAAACTTCCTCATCTCGGCCAAAGCACCAGCCAACTCTATTCCCGTAGCTCCACCGCCTACAATGGCAAAGGTCATCAGACGCCTGCGCTCTTCTTTATTACCGGTGTTCTGGGCTTGTTCAAAACTATCCAATATCTGGTTTCGGTTGAACAAGGCTTCCGAAGTATTCTTTAGTGCCATGGTCTGTTTCTCCAGCCCGTCGTTTCCAAAATAATTTGTGTTGCAGCCGGTGGCAATGACCAAATAGTCGTATGCCAGCGTGCCGATGGAAGTCTCCAGCAGATTGTGTTCCGGGAAGACTTGCTGTGCTTCACAAATACGTATATGGAAATGCTCTCTTTTTTTGAAGATTTTTCGGTATGGGAATGATATGGCACTCGGTTCAATACCTGCTGTGGCCACTTGATAGAGTAACGGTTGGAAGATGTGATGGTTATTCTTATCCAGTAAAACTATCTGAAACTTGTTGCTTTTCAATTTTCGTGCCAGCTTTAATCCGCCAAAGCCGCCGCCTACGATTACCAGTCGTTTCTGTCCCTCTTTATCGGGAATGTCCATTGCTGTTTTCATAATTCAATATCATGTTGTTCTTTGTAATATTAAAATAACAGTATAAATCGAGGAAAGTTCTATAAATGATGTAGTTAAAAAGAGTGAACCCCACATGCAATGTAGAAATGAACATTAAAAGAGAAAAATTGGAAACAAAAAGAACAGTAACATTGTTGTAATGAAGAACATAAAAACTAACTTTGCCACGGAAGTTTTCTACAAGTAAATGGACACTAAATTGACAAAATGGATATTACCAATATTGATGCTGATTACAGAAACGGCTGTTCATGCACAAACACACCTTGCAGAAGCAAAAAACTCTGTGGACTCAATTTCTACGTATCCGATAGACTCGCTTCCCAAGAAACGCAGTTTTTTCGGAAAAATTTTGAATTACTTCAACGATGCCAACAAAGAAAAGAAAAACAAGAAATTTGATTTCAGCATTATAGGCGGGCCTCATTATTCCAGTGACACCAAATTTGGAATCGGACTGGTGGCGGCAGGACTCTACCATACCGACCGGAACGATAGTATTCTCCTTCCGTCCAATGTCTCTCTGTATGGGGATGTCTCCACAGTGGGATTCTATTTGCTGGGAGTACGTGGAAACCATCTGTTTCCCCAAGACAAATACCGGTTGAACTACAATCTGTATTTCTATTCTTTCCCAAGCCTTTACTGGGGACAAGGATATGACAATGGAGCCAATGATGACAATGAGAGTGAATACGATCGCTTTCAGGCGCAGGTTAAGGTGGACATCATGTTCCGGATGGCACGTAACTTTTATATCGGTCCGATGACAACATTTGATTACGTGTATGGACATGACTTTGAAAAACCGGAATTATGGAAAGGAATGAAAGCGCGTAGCACCAACGTGAGCTTGGGGTTTTCCTTGTTGTATGATTCACGCGATTTTCTGACAAATGCCTATAAAGGATATTACCTACGGATAGACCAGCGCTTCAGTCCGGCCTTTTTGGGAAATAAATATGCATTCAGCAATACGGAACTGACGACCAGCTATTACCAGTCCGTGTGGAAGGGTGGGGTGTTGGCAGGCCAGTTCCATACTCTGCTGAACTACGGAAATCCGCCCTGGGGACTGATGGCAACATTGGGAAGTTCCTATTCTATGCGTGGCTATTATGAGGGGCGCTACCGTGACAAGTGTGCAATGGATGTCCAGCTGGAACTACGCCAACATGTATGGAAGCGAAATGGAGTTGCCGTATGGGTAGGGGCGGGAACCATATTCCCGAATTTCTCGGAATTGGAGGCCAGGCATATTCTTCCTAATTATGGTTTCGGCTACCGCTGGGAGTTCAAAAAGAGAGTAAACGTACGTTTGGATTTAGGTTTTGGCAAACACCAGACCGGATTTATATTCAATATCAATGAAGCTTTTTAGAGACATAAAAAAATGGTTCGACAATCAGGAACATTTGTTCTATCTGTTTCTGGTCATTCTGATAGTGCCCAATGTAGTGCTATGCTTTACAGAACCCATATCATGGACGGCAAAGATATGTAATATCCTGCTACCCCTTTCTATATATTATGCTGTAATGGCTTGGTCGAGAAACTGTGGCAGGACATTCTGGCTGCTATTTCCGTTCATCTTCTTCGGAGCCTTCCAGCTTGTATTGCTGTATCTTTTCGGTCAGTCCATTATCGCAGTGGATATGTTTCTGAATCTGGTGACAACCAATTCGAGCGAGGCGCTGGAACTGCTGGACAATCTGATACCTGCCATCGTTATTGTGGTAGTGCTCTATATACCTGCATTAATTCTGGCAACCATATCCATTGTACACAAACGCAGACTGTCCGAAGCATTCATCCGGCAAGCTCGCCGTCGCACTCTGTATGTGTTGTCTGCCGGAATATTATCCTTAGGCACTGCTTATTTGACAGATAACCGGTATGAGCCGAAATCCGAACTGTATCCTGCCAACGTATGCTACAACATAGCACTTGCTTTTCAACGGACGGCCCAGACGCGGAATTATCACAAGACCTCTAAAGATTTTACCTTTCATGCTAGAAGTACTCATCAGGCTGATGAAAGGGAAGTATATGTAATGGTGGTGGGAGAAACCTCACGGGCATGCAACTGGGCTTTGTACGGCTACGAACGGGAGACTAACCCGGGACTGTCGGGCATTGGCGGACTGACAGCTTTCAGCCATGTGCTGACAGAATCAAACACTACCCACAAGAGTGTTCCGATGTTGCTGTCACCGGTCAGTGCTTCCAGTTTTGATTCCATCTATTATCAAAAAGGGATTATCACAGCATTCAAGGAAGCCGGTTACCAGACCGCCTTTTTCTCGAACCAGCGCTATAACCACTCATTTATAGACTTCTTCGGCAAAGAAGCCGACACGTATGATTTCATTAAAGAAGATGTGGGGGATTCCAATTACAACCCCTCTGATGACGAACTGTTGAAACTGGTAGCAAAAGAACTGGGCAAAGGAGTTTCCAGACAATTTATAGTTCTCCACACTTACGGTTCTCATTTTAATTATAAAGAGCGCTATCCGGCAGAGCAGGCTTTCTTCCTGCCGGACATGCCCGTTGATGCGGAAGTGAAATACAAAGACAACCTGATCAATGCCTATGACAATTCTATCCGCTACACGGATAATTTTCTGGTTCGTCTGATAGATATGCTTCAAGAACAACATGTCAATTCTGCCCTGATATACACTTCAGACCATGGAGAAGATATTTTCGATGACAACCGGCATCTCTTTCTGCATGCTTCACCGGTACCTTCCTATTATCAGATACATGTGCCATTCTTTATTTGGATGTCCGACAACTACCGGCAGAGATACCCATCGTTATTGGAGGCCGCACAAGCCAATAGGCAGAAGAATGTATCTTCCAGTGCCTCATTCTTCCAGACAATGCTGGAAATAGGTGGAGTGGAGACCCCATACCGGAATGACTCTTTATCTGTCACCAGCGCTCTGTTTATCGAAAGACCCAGAGTCTATCTGAACGACCACAATGAAGCCCGCACACTGGATGATGTCGGTATGCTCAAGGAAGACTTCAAGATGCTGGAAGAGAAAGGCATCAGGTAATCAGGGAAAGAGAGCAGGCTGTTGCTATTTTGCCCTGATTCTTGATATAAAATTCTGAATCACCGGATACATCTCCTCTACCGTATTCAGCTCCATGCAAGCCGTCTCCAACGGGCACCAGCCGGTCTTGTCACGGTTAATGATATGGGGAACCTCTTGGGCAAAAGTCGTTTCAATTCCTGCTTTGCACAGCAATGCCAGCGCAGGAGTGCTGATTATATCGGCATAGACCGTTTTAAAGCCTCCCAGTACCATCAAAGCAGCGGCACCTTTCCCTATAACCTTATCGGCAATGGCAGCCCCCTTCATAAATGCAGAATCTGCCTGGTACAAATCATACAAATCCGCTACTCCCCGTTGGGTGAAAGTACGGACTTCCTCCCGGTTCTTCATAACACAAGAGTATCCTCCCTTGTGCAGTATGTCAATGATACTCTCCATTTTATAAAGTCTCTTGTTTCAACTGTTCTACAAATTTGTCAATACGATGCAGTTCTTTGGGAATATCAATCGTTTGCGGGCAATGCGGAGAACACTGGTTGCACCCGGTACAATGGTCGGCCTGCCTCAGTTTGGGTACACTTCGGTCATATCCTACGAGAAAAGCACGGCGTGCTTTCCGATAATTCTCATCCTGGCTGCTTTCCGGCACATTTCCTTCATTGACACATTTATTGTAATGTATCAAGATGGCAGGAATGTCAATTCCATACGGGCAAGGCATGCAGTACTTGCAGTCGTTGCAAGGTATGGTGGGGTACTCCATCATCAAATCTGCCGTATCATACAGATACTGAGTTTCCTCTTCTGTGAGTGGTACCAATGGAGAGTAAGTACGGATGTTATCCTGCAAATGTTCCATATAAGTCATGCCGCTCAGCACTGTCAGTACATCCTGGGGAGAACCGGCATAACGGAATGCCCAAGACGCCACACTGCGTTCGGGTTCGCGCTGCTTCAGCCGTGCCACAATATGGTCGGGGACATTGGAGAGCCGCCCACCCAGCAGAGGCTCCATAATGACAGCAGGGATCTTACGCTTGGCCAGCTCGTCATACAGATACTCTGCCTTGAAGTTGCTGCCCGAAGCATGTTTCCAGTCCACATAATTCAACTGTATTTGTACAAAGTCCCAATGAACTTCACCACGGTCATGCATCTGCAAGGCATAGTCATAGACTTCGATATCTCCGTGGAACGACCATCCCAAACGGCGGATGCGTCCTGCTTCACGCTCCTTGACAAGAAAATCAATCATACCGTTGTCTATGTAGCGTTTGCGGAATTGCTCCATGCCACCGCCACCAATCATGTGTAGCAGATAGTAGTCTATATAGTCCACCTGCATATCCTCGAACGACTTACGGTACATGGCGATGGAACCCTCGCGAGTCCAGGTATCAGGATGAAAATTGGATAGTTTGGTGGCAAGATAGAACGATTCGCGTGGATGGCGTTTCAGAGCTATTCCCGTAGACTTCTCACTCCATCCTTGTACATACATCGGAGACGTATCGAAATAATTCACGCCATGGGCAATGGCATAATCCACCAGTTCGTTTACAGCATCCTGGTCTATCATTTCCCCTTTTCCATCCGGAGCAGGAACGGTAGGCCAGCGCATACAGCCATATCCTAAAATAGAAACTTTGTCACTCCCCAAACCAGGAAAACTACGATAGGTCATTTTATCCGTCGGAATGGGGCCCAATACTTTACTGCCTTCACTGCTTCCTTCCTTAGAACCACATCCATAGAGGGCAGCAGTAGATGTGGCGGCTGTAATTCCCACTATCTTCAAGAAATCACGACGGTTCATATTGTTTTTATGATGTTCTTCCATACTTATAGAAATTCTACTTTGTTATATAATTCGATGTCTTTCATGTCCTTCCACATAGATGGCACTGAACGGACGGGCCGGACAAAGATTCTCACATGCCCCGCAGCCGATACAACGCTCCACATTGATTACCGGAATCTTTGGAGAATCCTTGTCTTCAGGTATACTCGGCACCATTTGTATGGCTCCCGTCGGACAATGGCGTGCACAGTTGCCACACTGCACACCATCCGTCAGTGGTATGCAATTTTTCTTTACCCACACGGCATGCCCTATCTGAACGGATGATTTATCAGCTTTGGTTATCGGACGGATAGCCCCTGCAGGACATACCTCCGAACATTTTGTACATTCCGGTCTACAATAGCCGCGTTCGTATGACATTTCCGGTTGCATCAATTTCCTTAAGTCTGCAGAAGGACGAAGAACCTGATTGGGACATGCCGACACACAGAGCTGGCAGGCCGTGCAGTGTTGCGCCATATTGCGGGCACTCAATGAGCCGGGAGGAGTGAGGGGAGTGCTTCGCTCAGGAATCTTCTTATCTTCAATGGCTGCCAGTCCTCCGTCTACTTTCTTTTCCTGCGCTTTTAAAACAGAAGTGGCTGCAACCAGAGCCGTTGCTGTGAAAAAACTGCGGCGGGTTTCGTTTATCTGTTCCGAATCTGCCTTGCCCGCAGCAGGTTTACCGAAAGGATGATACTTGTAGGAAATGGCTCCATGCTTGCACTTCTCAATGCAGTTCATGCAAACCACACACCGGCTTGCATCAATCTGATGCTCCTTAAAGTTGATGCAGGCTGCCTTGCAGTTGCGTGAACAAAGACTGCATTGGTTGCACTTTTCCGAATCTATTGTGATGCGGAAAAGCGAATAACGTGAAAGGAAGCCCAAGACCGTTCCTACCGGGCAAATCGTATTACAATAGGTTCGTCCGTTGCGTCCGGCCAGAACAACAAGCACAGCCAAAGTAGCGGCAGCAATAATAAAAGTCGGCAGGCTCTTCAACCATACGTCCGTTTCATAAAAGGCATAACTGTCTGCCCGTTCAGCCAGATAAGCAAGCAGATTGTTGCCCCATTGCCATATAGGTTGAAAAAGATTATTGGCAATACGTCCGTATGCACTATAGGGTGCAAGTAGAGCAGCCAATGAACCAATTCCGGCAATCAAAGCAATGATAAACACACCCAATACGCCATAGCGCAGCCAAGATAAGGCCGGAGAATAAGAGTAAGGAAGCTTCCTGCGTTTTTTAGGTTGCCGGCCCAGCCATGCCAGTATATCCTGAAATACCCCTAAGGGGCAAATCACAGAACAATAGATACGCCCGCATACCAAAGTGAGAATTACAAGAAACAATATCACTCCCACATTTAGCGCCAATACAGCCGGCAAAAACTGGATTTTGGCCAACCAGCCGAACCACCCATGCAACGTTCCCGTAAAATCAAGGAACAACAAGGTGATGAGTACAAAGCAAATCATTGCAAAAGTCAGTCTAATCTTCCGTAACATGATAATCCTTTATTTTGAGTTCCTAAACTATATCAGCGATATGAGTACAAAACAACTGCCGAAATAGTGAAATTTTATTTATGCAAAAATACATAAAAAAAGAAAGGTATCATCATTCAATGGAATTAAAAACGAAAGAAAGAAGGACAAATACAAAATGCTCCCATTTGCAGTATTAATTAAGTTCCCCTCCTCGTTACGGCCGGATAAAAGCCAATCTCTTATTTTCTTCTGCAAACAGAATAGCCGTATTGACTAATGCCAAATGCGAATAAGCTTGTGGAAAATTCCCCAGTTGTTCCTTCGTATTAAAATCAATATCCTCACTGAATAATCCCAAATGATTGGAATATGTCAGAACATCATCAAACAAACAACGGGCTTCTTCCTTTTCTCCGATAACAAAAAGCGCACGTATCAGCCAAAAAGTGCAAATGGTAAAAGCCGAGGAAGGAAGCCCGAAATCATCTTCGCTGTTATACCGGTACATCAATCCCTTATGCAAAAGAGCTTTTTTCACAGCCTTCACTGTCTTATGGTATCGGATATCGTCTGCTGCAATAAAACCGTAAGGTTCCATCAACAGCAAAGAGGAATCCATTGCCATATTATCATAAGTCTGCGAGAAACTTTGAAGTTCTTCCTTCCATCCATATGTCATTACATCCTGCCATACCTTGTCAGCTTCCTTTTGCCAACGTTCACTATAACCGTATTTATTGAGCATGGAAGCTATCTTTGCACCACGGTCCAAAGCCACCCAACACATCACTTTGGATGAAACAAAATGGCGGCTTTCTCCTCTGATTTCCCATATCCCCTTATCTGGTTTCTTCCAATCTTCCATTACCGTGGAAAGAATGCTCTTTACCATTTCCCACATATCCTCTATTTCGTCTAATGTACCGGGCATCAGCCGATAGTACTGGTAAATCAAATCCATCAGATAACCGAACGAGTCATTCTGCTTTTGATGGTAAGCATCATTACCTATCCGTACTGGTTTGGAATTCTTATATCCGGACAAATGCTCCAGAATAATCTCGGTCAGCTGCCTTTCTCCCCGAATGCCGTACATTATCTGATAGGATTCGTGCTTGGATACGAAAGTGGACTGTATGAACTTCATAAAACGTCTTGCTGCCCCTATATGGCCTATCTGGAACAAAGTTTCGATAGACATGGAGGCATCCCTCAACCAACAGAACCGATAATCCCAATTACGTACTTCGCCGACGGATTCGGGCAAACTGGTAGTAAGGGCGGCCAGTACGGCTCCGTTATAGTAAGACATCAGTTTCAAAACCAGCATGCTTCTTTCTATCACATCATTATAGAGAGAATATTTCTTAGTACGGTTGGTCCAATTAAGCCAATAAACCAAAGTACGGCAATATTCAATTTTTTCCCGTTCAATGTCCACCGGAATGACCTTTTCATTGTATGACAAAAGAAAGAACTCATCTTTTTCCAATATAATTTCTTTTTTCTGTTCGATGTTCTGCAAAGGAAGGGAAGAATACAAATATTGTCTATCTTTATTATCAGAAGAACAATAGCTTTCTATAAATTCAGAAGTGACATTATGAATCACTTTACCTTGCGCATAATTGGGAGCAGGGACATAGTTTACTTTGAAACGGGGCTTACCTTTTATCCACCTCACATATCGATACAATTCTGCCGGAAGATAATGGGCATTTTCGCAGGAACGGTAATAAGGCATGTAATCAAGTACGACAAATTCTCCCTCTTTCGAAGAAAAAGAAGTAGACAATATGTTAGTGTGAGGAACGTAAGATTGTGAGATATGATAGTCTTCTGTAACGTCAAATCCAAAACTTCCTCCTCTTTCCCGATCAAGTAGTGATGCAAAGATAGACGGAGAATCAAAATCGGGAAAACACAACCAGTCTATGCTGCCTTTTTCGGATATAAGTGCGGCAGTCCGACAATTGCCTACTACCCCATAATTTAAATTACTCATTTTTACTATTTTGTTTTTAACAAGTCTCTGAAAAAATCGAATACCCCTTTCAAGCTTGTTTTGACATTCTCGCCAATGGGTTGTTTCATGTCTTTCTTGTTCGCCAGAATTTGAAGAAAAGGCAGGACTTCCGTTTGTGATGGCATATTATAGCTTGCTGCCTCCGACACATATCCCACCTTGATTGTCACTGCATTCACCGGCAAAGCTTTGAACATATCTTCATCCGTAGTATCATCTCCCATAGCTATGATAAAGTCATAATGTTTCTTTTCCAACTGGCGTCTCACTTCGGAACCTTTATTATAATCGGGAGACTTAATCTCCACTACTTTATCTCCTTGTATGATTTGCAGCTTTTGCTGTATACAGATGTTAACCAGCACATTGATAAGTTGCTGTGCCCGCAAAGCTCCTAACCATGCATCACTTTCCCGGTAATGCCATGCCAAAGCCGTTTCCTTGACTTCAAGGTGGGAACGAGGCGTCTTTTCGACAAAAAGCTTCGAGATGGACACCAATCCGGAACTCCATTCCGCTTTGTTTATGTTTTTGTGCCAGATGCCATTTTCCTTATAGAAAGCACCATGTTCCGCAGCCATTGCAATAGGTAAATTTCCCAACCATTTTTCTAAAGTAAAATGGTCGCGACCACTATTCACAACAACATGGTTGGCCGGGTCGGAAACCAGCTTCTGCAATGTGGCAATGAGTTCAGGGGTGGGCTTAGCATTTTCCGGTCGTGTCTTGAGCGACGCCAACGTTCCGTCATAATCCAGCAAGATAAGCCGTTGCTTAGCCTGGTTATATTTCATTTTGATGGCACCAATAATACCGGCGGATATCCTTTTCTTACGAAGCTGTTCATTCTTACGGCACGTATCGCTCCATTCACTTACAAAGTCTGCCGCCCACTTATTAACCGTTTGTACGGAAATAATTTTCTGCATGTGTTGCAAGCGTTTCAGTTGTTCCTGTTCGGGCATCTCCAAAGCCCGACAAATGGCCTGCTTTATCTCCTCAGTGTCATTGGGGTTAATCAACAATGCATCCGTCATCTCAATAGCTGCACCTGCCATTTCACTCAAAATCAAAACACCCGGATTATTATTTTTCGAGGCTACATATTCCTTGGCAACCAAATTCATGCCATCACGAAGTGGAGTTACCAAAGCTACATCAGCTATATAGTACATTGCCACCAGTTCTTCAAATGAAAAACCGTGATAGAAATAGCAAACCGGAGTCCAGTCCATCGTAGAATACTGTCCGTTTATAGAACCTATTTCTTCGTCAATCTTGGTTTTTAGCTCAGCATAACTATCTACATGGTCACGTGATGGAACAATGACCATTGCCAATGTAACTTTTCCACAATATTCAGGATGACATTCTAAAAAAGCAGCAAATCCCCATAAACGGTGCAGAATGCCTTTGCTATAATCCAAGCGGTCTACAGAAAGAATCAACTTATGATTCCCGAAAAATTTCCGTGTACGGTCTATCGCCCGCCGTACTTCCGGTCTGGAAGAAGCATTGTGATACAGTCCGTAGTTGATTCCCATAGGAAGAGCATCGGTCCTAACTACTCTATTCCCGAGTTGTGCTTCGTCCAGTTTAAAGTCAATACGCAATACCCGTTCGACAGCACTGATAAAATGCCGCATATAGTCATGAGTATGGAAAGCTATAAAGTCAGCACCCAATAATCCTTTCAGGATTTCTGCACGCTCCGGTAATATCCGGAAAAGTTCATAGGAAGGGAAAGGGATATGATGGAAATATCCGATATTCAAATCCGGGTAAACCTTTCGAAGCATTCCGGGAAGCAGCATTAGCTGATAGTCTTGAATCCACACCTTGTCACCTGGACGTATCACGCGGCAAATGGCATCGCAGAACAACTGGTTCACTTCCTGATACGATTGCCAGAAAGAGTTCCGATACAGCGTATAAACAAAAAAGTAGTGACATAATGGCCAAATAGTACTATTACTATAGCCTTCATAATAATTCTTTATCTGTATTTCGGACAAGAATACTGGGTGGAAATTTATTCCTTCCAATCTAAAAGTGATTTCCTCTTTACTTTCTTCGTTGTCAACGCATATTCCAGGCCATCCAATCCAATGTTTTTCGTAGGAAATCTGAAGTGAGTCCAAACCGGTAGCCAGTCCGCCTTCACTTCGTGAAAACACGAACGTTTCATCCTCTTTGGTAACCTTAACGGGTAATCTGTTTGATATAATATAAAGTTTCATGTATGAGTTAACACAAGAAATATGCCAATTCATACAATATTTTATTTATTGCTTAAAATCAGTATTTTAGAAAAAGATAAAGAGAAAAACAAACATTCAAAAATGAAAAAGAATGTTCCATTTCGATATGGTCCTACTATTACCAATTATCACTGAAAATGTCTTTCTTCACCAATGCTTCAATTCTTTGCTTATAGCAATTTATCCCTTCTGCTATATTTTTACTAGCTTCCGAGGTCCCCATTCCATAGACTACAAGAGGAGTTTGCCATATCATTCCAGCATGTACAGCACTTGCTTGATAAGGTCTTAACAACTCATCCACCGTAAAACGATTTCTTCCTCCGCTTCTATAAGCATCATGTTCAGAACCAACAGTAGTGACCACCATCAATGTCTTACCAGCCACAGCAGGAGTTTTTGCCAGATAAGTAAATACTTCATCCAACCATCTCTTCAATAAAGAAGGAGCCGACATCCAATAGAACGGAAACTGAAATACAAGCGCAGATGCATGCGATATGATAGTGCTCCATATCTCTGCATTAAAAGCATCTTCCACACGCATCTCATATAAATTGTATATGGCCACCTCTCCCATGTCACTAATAGCATCCATCAATGCCTTGTTAGCTCGCGACTCTTTTATATTGGGATGTGTCAGAAGAACCACTACTTGCTTTGAATCTTTATCCATATTGTTTTTCTTTTAGTTTAAAATCATTGATGTGTGTACAAATATACAAAATATAGATATACGAGTAGGAGGAAATAAAAGTTTTCTTCCTACTTTCATTTTCTGACATATATTTTCGAATGTGACGAAAGAGGCGGAAAGCGGGTGAGGGCAAAGGTATAAAAACAAACTTCTGAAGAATTTATGATGCGGACTAACGAAAAATAATGTATCATCCCCATATAGATTTACTAGTGATTCCGTATGAGGAGCTTATACCCATCAAAGCATGTTCTTGTTAAGACAAATTAAAAAAGGAACAACAGTAGTTGTTCCTTTTTTAAGTACACCCTCAGGGATTCGAACCCTGGACCCACTGATTAAGAGTCAGTTGCTCTACCAACTGAGCTAAGAGTGCATTCCTTATTTCTTGTTTGCGGGTGCAAAAGTAGTCCTTTTATTTTATTCGTGCAAACAAAACGGTGTATTTTTTGCGATGAAATGGGATTTTTTATTCAAACTCGTATAAATCAGAAGGAGTAGTACGCTTCAAAGCACACAACTGTACATCCTTTCCTACGATAATTCCTTTTTCCCTTAATTTCCATTCCACTGTTTTATATGCCAATTCAGGATGATTGTTGTCCTTGCTCAAATGACAAAGCCAAATATACTGTAAATGTTCCGTCATATTTTCCGAAAGAAATTCAGCAGTAGCAATATTACTCATGTGTCCGGTGCGGCTGGTAATCCGTTCTTTCAGGTATTGGGGGTAGGTACCCATGCGTAACATTTCCTCATCGTAGTTGGCTTCCAATATCAGATAATTGGCCTTTCTGATATATTCTGCGGCCGTAGGAGTAATTTCACCAAGGTCTGTAAGAAAGGCAAACACTTTTCCGTCTATCTCAATGCAATAGCCCACATTGTCCGTGCCATCATGAGGTACCTCGAAAGATTCGATATGAAAATCTTCCAACTGCATGGGTTGCTGCTTTTCCAGGTAACGGACAGACGAATATAACTTTTCTGTCATGCAATAGCTCCGGTTGATGCCCTCATGAATCCGGGCGGTTGTATAAATAGGAATATTCAGTTTTTCACCCAATCCGCCTACTGCTTTGATATGGTCCGCATGATCATGCGTAACAAATACCGCACGTATCATTTCCATGCTGATACCTGCTTCTTTCAGTCCTTTTTTTATCGTCCGTACTGCAATGCCGGCGTCGATGAGTATTCCATATTTTTCTGTGCCTATATAATAACAGTTGCCGCTGCTTCCACTGGCAAGGCTTATAAATTTTACTTTCATCCTAATCTCCTTAATTACAAAAAAGCCGTCGCTTTTAAAAAAAGTGACGGCAAATATACAAAAAGTATGCAATATATAAACCTTATGCCTTCTTCTTTTTGTCGATGAATTCGGTAGTTTTGGCAAAAACGAATAATGCTATTGCCGCAACCAATCCTATAACAGCGAAATAATACCAGATATAATGTGCATTGACACTAGCTGCTTCCCACGCTTCGCGGGTTTCAAACAAGACTGGATCAGGACAATATTTTGTCAGAAGCACCCCCGCAATACCGAATCCGAAAATAGAAGAGAGGAATGAATGAAGATGACTGAAACCGAGGTACATACCTTCTTCGCCCTTGGGGGCCTGCAAAGAGAAGTATTCCAGATAACGCGGTGAGATAAAACATTCTGCCAAAGCTTGCACAACAATACCAAACACCATCATCAAAGTAATATTGCTCATGCCGGAAATAATATCGTTGCCCAGCAAATTACCGCATGCCATCAGCAATGCCGATACCGGAATAAGAAACATGCCTATATTCATAGAAGTAATAGCTGTGCGCTTTGCCATCCACCGGGTGATAAAACTTACGCAGCAAACCACTACAAACGGGTTTACATTGGCTATCCACCCCGGTTTGGCTGTTTCACCCGCCATACGGATGACATATTTGGGCATAGTTGCATAGAGCTGTTGCTGCACCATCCAAAAGCCGGTTACGATGAGGATAAGAATCAACAAACGCCAATTAGTGATAATACGCAGAAAACCTTGCCCAATTTCACGCATGCTTTTCCCTTCACCTGCTGTATGTGCCGATTTATACAATAAGATGACAGCCAATAATGCCAGCACCGTCATGGCAGCCGAGAAGTAATTGATATAAATATAAGCTTGCTCACCGATAACATTCCGTAGAGGGTCGACCACCGTTTTTCCGGTAAAAGCTCCTATATTCACCATCATATAGAAGATGGAATAGCCGCGAGCACGGGTAGCCTCTGTTGTTTCCTTAGCCACCGATCCCGATATGATAGACTTGATGAACGAACCTCCTACCATGATAACAAACAATACGGGAACAATCATCCAGCGGTCATTACTATCCGGCAATCCTGAAAAACGGGTTGTCTCGCCATACTCCACCAGACCGGCTGTTTCCAGTAGGGTGGGAAGCAATCCCAAGCCCAAATACCCGATGGAAAGCAGTGAGAAAGCAATAATCATCGACTTTCGGAAACCTATCTTATCGGCATATGCGCCCGTAAAGATAGGCAACAAATAGAGCCCTCCCGAAAACAGACCGGAAATCATGCTTGACTCAAAATCATTGAAACCTAAAATATTGGAAAGATAAATGGTAAGAACAATAAATACAGCATAATATGCCATGCGTTCGAACAGTTCTACTGTACTGCTTACCCAAAAAGCTCTGCTGAAGCCTTTGGAAGCGGGTTGGGGTGATGTCATCATCCTTTTGTACGATTAAAATTTATGTATTAAATGAAAAAATAAATGCAAAAATAGGAAATTAATATCGTGTTTGCAAGATATTAATTTTCTGCAAACACAATATTAATAAGTTGCAGACAAGATATTAACTTCCCATTTATCACTATTTATCTTTTCATTTATATAGAATACTCCGTATCTTTGGACGCTTTTATAAAACGACCATTCATGAAAGATAAAATCGAATTTATAGCTTTTGACGCTGATGACACACTGTGGGAAAGCGAACTTTATATTCAGGAGTTCGAGCACAAATTCTGTAACCTTTTAAGGCAATATCTGCCTGCTTCATCCATATCACAAAGGTTTTTTGAAACAGAAATGAAGAATCTGCATATGTATGGCTATGGGCTGAAGAGCATAATGCTCAGTATGACTGAAACCATCTGCAAAGTGACAGACGGAAACGGGAATATGCATCTTATAGAAGAAGTAATAGGATGGGGACAAGAGCTTCTGCAGAAACCGGTTACACTACTGGAAGGCGTGAAGGAGACCATATCGTCACTTCATGGGAAATATAAATTGGTGTTGGCCACTAAGGGGGACTTGTTCGACCAGAAAAGAAAAATAGAAGCTTCCGGACTGCGAGAATATTTCCATCATATCGAAATTATGAGTGACAAGAAAATCGATGATTACCAGAGGCTGATTGATACATTGGGCTGTCCGCCTGAAAAACTCCTGATGATAGGTAATTCTGTAAAATCAGACATACTTCCGGTATTGGAACTTGGGGGATACGCTGCCCATGTACCATACCACGTGACTTGGGCATACGAGCAACATGAAGGGGAAATACGACATCCCAATTTTATACGATTGGATAGTATCAAAGGAATATTAGATAAGCTATAAGTTATGGGTGAAACTGCATAACTTATAGCTTACTATTGCTTTTTAGAATTGGAAGAAATTCTTAGCGTTATAATAGCTGATATCTTCAATCATCTGGTTTACGCGTTCCATCTCGGAAATAGGAATTTCACCATTTTCTACATCACGGCCTACAAGATTACACAATGTACGGCGGAAATATTCATGGCGCGGATAGGAGAGGAAGGAACGGGAATCGGTCAGCATACCAACAAATCGGCTCAATAAGCCCAGTACAGAAAGGGCATTCATCTGCTTTTCCATACCATCCTTCTGGTCAAGGAACCACCAACCGGAACCGAATTGAATCTTACCGGCAACCGTACCATCCTGGAAGTTACCCAGCATAGTAGCAATGACTTCGTTGGCGCATGGATTCAAATTATAAAGAATAGTCTTGGTCAGCTTACCATTGGAGTTTAAGCGGTCGAGAAATTTAGCCATAGCTTTTGCTGTAGTAAATTCGCCAATGGAATCAAAACCGGTATCAGGACCTAACAGTTTGAACATCTTACTATTGTTGTTGCGAATAGCACCATAATGGAACTGTTGTGTCCAACCTTTCTCCCAATCCATTTCGCCGAACACAACCAGCATGGCCGACTTGAATTTCAGAATTTCCTCCTTCGTCAATCCAGTACCGCCATATACCTTGTTAAAGATAGCCTTAACTTCCGCTCCTGTATAATCCTCGGCATAGAATTCTTCAATTCCGTGGTCAGACAGTTTACATCCTTGTTCCGCGAAAAAATCGTGACGCTTACGCAAGGCAGCAACCATATCGTCAAAGCAGGAAATAGCCACATCGCTCACTTCGGCCAACTTTTCTACATATGCGCGAAAATCGGCAGGAACTTCCACCGCCATTGCCTTATCCGGACGCCAAGTAGGCAACATCTTGATTTCAAAGCCGCTCTCACGTGTCTTGATATGGTATTCCAAGGAATCAATAGGATCATCTGTAGTACAAACCACTTCCACGTGATAACGGCGCATCATGCCACGGGCGGAATATTCAGGCTGTTTCAGCTTCTCATTACATTCATCATAAATTTCACGGGCCGTATGAGGATTGAGAATTTTATCGATTCCAAAAGCGGTCTTCAATTCAAGGTGGGTCCAGTGATACAACGGATTACGGAAAGTATAAGGTACCGTTTCGGCCCACTTCTCAAACTTTTCCCAATCTGTAGTATCCTTACCGGTACAGAAACGTTCGTCCACACCATTGGTACGCATGGCACGCCACTTGTAGTGGTCACCTCCCAACCAAATCTCAGTCAGTGACTTAAATTGATAGTCTTCCGCCACCATTTGAGGAATCAAGTGACAATGATAGTCGATAATCGGCATTTTAGCCGCATGCTCGTGGTACAACTTCTGTGCTGTTTCCGTTTGCAACAGAAAGTTTCCGTCCATAAAGTTTTTCATCTTCTTGTGTTTTAAGTATCTAAAAATATTACTTTCTATCTATTACATCTATATAGTATTGATTGTAAAGCTAATAGGTCTTATAATTGTTTTTAGTTTTATTAACCGTTATCGAACACAAAAGTAGGAATTTTACTTGGAGAAACAAAATAATTCGTATCTTTGCGGCGAATATTTATAATATTTAAGCTTCAGACGTCTCACCTTTACCGCCTTAGGCAGCATACCTCAAGATGGAAAACAAGAACTATACCATTAAAGACATAGCACGCATGGCCGGCGTCTCTGCCGGCACTGTAGACCGCGTACTGCACAACCGCGGAGACGTATCCGTTTCCAGTAGGGAAAAAGTCCAGAAAGTACTCGATGAGATAGATTATCATCCCAATATGTTTGCCATCGGGCTGGCGGCTAAAAAGCGCTATCATATTGTCTGCATTATACCTTATTATATAGAACATGATTATTGGCATGCTGTAGCAGCGGGAATTGACCGTGCCGCACAAGAATTACGGCCGTTCAATGTTGGAGTTAGCTATCTGTACTATCGGCATGCGGACAAATCCTCCTATAAAGAAGCATGTGCTGTGCTCCGGGAGGAAAATGCCGACGCCGTACTTGTTGCCCCGAATTTCCGAGAGGAGACCATAAAACTCACTGCTTATTTGGAGGAAGCGGATATTCCCTATGCATTCATAGACTTCAATATTGAACAGACGCATGCCTTGTGTTATATCGGACAAGATTCCAAAACCAGCGGATACATCGCTGCCAAGATTCTGATGCGTAGCTATGAAAAAGGGCAGGAGCTTGTGTTATTCCTGAACAATCAGAAAAACAATCCGGCAGAAATCCAGATGCAACGCCGCCTCGAGGGGTTCATGCAATACCTTTCCGAGGAACATAAGGATTTGATTATCCATGACATTGTGTTGCACAAGGAAGATACTGACGGCAACAGACGGATGTTGGATGCTTTTTTTAAAGAACATCCCCAAGCCGTACTGGGAGCTGTTTTTAATTCCCGTGTTTATCAGGTGGCAAATTATCTGCACGAAAAGGGGCAGAAGCTGGCAGGACTTGTGGGATATGACCTTTTACACAAAAATACAGAGTTCCTGAAAACCGGTGAAGTAACCTTTCTCATCGGTCAACGCCCAGGCCTGCAAGGCTATTGTGGCGTGAAGACTTTATGCAACCACGTGGTATTTAAAAGACCGGTCACTGCAGTGAAATACATGCCCATCGACATATTGATGAAGGAAAACATAGACTTTTACTTTGAGTTTGAATAATCAAAAAATTACATATCAACCATTTAAATCATTTTTTAAATGAAAGCATTAAACAAAGAAACTGCTCCCAAAGCACAACGCCCGGAACGCATTATCCAGTTTGGCGAAGGTAATTTCCTTCGCGCATTTGTGGATTGGATTATTTATAACATGAATCAAAAGACCGATTTCAACAGCAATGTGGTAGTAGTCCAACCCATCGATAAAGGTATGGTTGACATGCTGAATGCCCAGGATGACCTTTATCATGTAAATCTGCAAGGTCTGGATAAAGGAGAAACCATCAACAGTCTGACTATGATAGATGTAATCAGCCGTGCCTTAAACCCCTATACTCAAAACGATGAGTTCATGAAATTGGCCGAACAACCGGAAATGCGTTTTGTCATTTCCAACACGACGGAAGCAGGTATAGCCTTTGACCCTGCTTGTAAGCTGACAGATACACCGGCGTCTTCTTATCCGGGTAAACTGACACAGCTGTTGTATCACCGCTTCAAGACATTCAACGGCGACAAGAGCAAAGGGCTGATTATCTTCCCCTGCGAACTCATCTTCCTGAATGGCCACAAGTTGAAGGAGACAATCTATCAATACATTGAATTATGGCAGTTGGGTGATGAGTTCAGAACTTGGTTTGAGGAAGCCTGCGGTGTATATGCAACACTAGTAGACCGTATCGTTCCAGGATTCCCCCGCAAAGACATTGCCGCTATAAAAGAAAAGATACAGTACGATGACAATTTGGTAGTGCAGGCTGAAATTTTCCATTTATGGGTCATCGAGGCTCCGCAAGAAGTCGCCGAAGAATTCCCTGCCGACAAAGCCGGACTGAATGTATTGTTTGTTCCTTCCGAAAAACCTTACCACGAAAGAAAAGTAACCTTGCTGAATGGACCTCATACCGTACTGTCTCCGGTAGCCTATCTGTCGGGGGTAAATATTGTACGCGATGCCTGCCAGCATCCTATAATCGGACAATACATCCATAAAGTGATGTTTGACGAGCTGATGGAAACGTTGAACCTGCCGAAAAACGAATTGAAAAAGTTTGCAGAAGATGTATTGGAGCGCTTCAACAATCCATTTGTTGACCATGCCATAACCAGCATCATGCTGAACTCTTTCCCTAAATACCAAACCCGTGACCTTCCCGGCCTAAAAACCTACTTGAAACGTAAAGGAGAACTGCCGAAAGGTCTGGCATTGGGACTGGCTGCCATCATCACGTACTACAAAGGAGGTACCCGCGCAGACGGCACAGAAATCATCCCGAATGATGCTCCCGAAATCATGCAGTTATTGAAAGACCTTTGGGCAACGGGGGATACTCACAAAGTGGCAGAAGGCGTATTGGCAGCCAAAGACCTTATTTGGGGGGAACACGGAGACTTGAATACCGTTCCAGGATTGACAGACATGATTACCTGCTTCTTAAAATCCATCCAAGAAAAAGGTATGTCAGAAACAGTAAAAGGCATTCTTTAATTCCTATGACTTTAAACAAGCAGACCGTACAAAAACTTTTTTTGTACGGTCTGCTTTATTTATACCACATTTAATGGGAAATACACAGTTTTCTTTTTTGTCTAAAGGCTCTCTTGTTCTGCCGCTCGCAATATAAAAGTAGTGGCACCAATAGTTACAATGGCTCCATCCTCAATGCGAATGCGGTCTTTGTCACCCAAAATTTCATTATTAAGGAAAGTTCCCGTCAGGCTGGGAGCATCGCGTAAGGTATAAATCAACACTCCCTGCTTATTGCGCTTTACATTAATGATACAGTGACGCCGGTCCATACTCATATCCGAAGTCTCAATCGGCACATCGATAACATTCCCCACGCAACGCCGGCCTATGATATTGTCACCTTCTTGCAATGGAAGTACCTGCTTAAAACCAAACACGTTCTCAATGACCGTGATGCTGCCAAAAGCCTCTTTAAACTCCGCTTCATCCGAACGTTCTTCCTTTTGAGGGGCTTTCATCTTTGATTTACCTAAACGGATACTGAACTGCTTCTTACACTGGTCACATACAAAGACCAGTGATTGGCCTTCGGTATACTTGGTTTCATCGAATGTTAAGTAATTCTCACATTTGGGACAACGGATACGCTTCATGATAGTTAAAAATTAAAGAATTAAAAAATAAAGCAAGGGTAGATTACTTTCTACTTCTTTAATACCCAAGCGTTCTTATACGTTTCATTCTGGCGAACTCTGTTCAATGCCTGATATGCTTCTGTTTCTGTGCCACAAGACTCAATGCTGACACGCATTTTACCATCTCCAACAATTGCTTTTGCATGAGGGTAACCTTTTTCAATCAGTTGCTTTGCCATTGCTTCGGCATCCTTCTCAGTACCTACACTGGCAATGATGACGTGGTATTTCTGTGCAGAGACAAGTGACGGGGCGACAGTCCCTGCTGTGGTCTTTTGAATTTCACTCTTTGTTGTTACAGATGTTGAAGAAGACACTTCTGCCGCCTGCTGCTTAGGCTGAGAAACAACCGGAGCATTCTGCGCGTTAGCTTGGCCCACCTTAACCTCTCTTACGGCAACCGGAACCACCTTTTTCTTTGCCTTCTGCCCCGTGTTTTTTTGAGCCGACGCTTTCGGAGTGTCGGCCTTCCGGCTAACAACAATCGGATTAATGGCAAGGGATTCCTTTTCTATCATCTCAAAAAGTTCATTCGGAAGTAATTGCGCATAATTTCCTTCAACCACTTCCGTATTCTCTATCGGTGTAGACAAAAAGAAAAACAAGGCAACCACTGCAATCATGGCAACCGCATTCGACAAATAGGAGCGGTTGAATTTAATCTCAAACCTTCGCTTTTTGTCTTCCGGCACAACTGGAACAGAATAACGGATGGTCTTTTCCATGTACGGTTTCTTCAGTTCCGCCAGTTCCTGCATTTCAAAACTATCCAACCCATATAAGTAAGGAGTGGTTATCTTGTGGTCATAGGGAACAAAGTCATAAATACCATGAATGGAGTAACGCAATTCGCCAATGTTGGGCAAATCCACCTTACCTTCTTCATGGAGAGCAGTGAATATATGCGCCACTTCTTTTTCTACAATCCGCGTAGCATCAGAAAAATCAGTATCATAGACAGCCATATAAGATTGTACAAGTAAGCCGTCATTCATCTTCAGTTGAGGATTGAAACCGATAATACGGGTAGGGGGCAGAAAAACATTCTCTTCCGCTACTCTCATTGCCGGAGTATAATGAGCTACAAATCCTCCCAAACCGGGAACAATGACACAATCGTTCTCCAATAACAATACTTCTATGTGCTGTGCTAATTCAATCATGCTACAAAAGTAGCGGAAATATCGGATATACGCTAGTTTCAGAGCTTTTTTCTTATCAACAAATTATGAACATTGCACATTGAAAATGTATTTGAAAAAGGTTTTTTGGCAAGAGAAGGAATTTTTACCGGAAAAATTTCTACTTTTGTACCGTTTAACTATACTCGTCAAGAATAGAAAGACAATTGTCCTCGCAAGAGTATACAAACCTAAACACTTAACAAAAGACTATTATGCGTATTATTTTCTGTCTGATGGTTTTCTTGTTCATAGGAAAGAACACGATGCTGGCACAGCAGCTGTCCTCATTCGTAGAATATGGAGCAGCCCTGCATACCGGTGACAATACTCCTCTTTGGCAGGTCAGCAACCAGCAAGGACTCACTTCGCTCGACAACAATACTTACATACGTGGAGGAATATCCTACAAACACCAACTTGGAAAATGGAAGTTTGAAGAAGCACTGGATTTGGTTGCAGCAGCCGGATTCAGCACGACCTCCTTCATTGTACAGCAGGCTTACGTAGACATCCGTTACAAGTGGTTTGGATTCTTTGCCGGAAGCCGGGAACAGAATTCTCCATTGCTGAATCAAGAGCTGAGCAGTGGCGGCATGACCTGGTCGGGTAATGCGCGTCCCATCCCACAAGTACAGATAGGCATACCCGAGTATGTACAGTTGCTACCCCGTTTAGGCCTGAAAGGAGAAATCTCGTACGGATGGTTTACAGATAACAAATACCAGCGGGAGCAAGTCGGAGAAAAATACTGGTACACCAAGAGTATCAAATACCATCATAAAGAAGGGTTCCTGCGTATCGGTATACCCAAAGGAAAATGGCAACTGGAACTCGGAATGACCCTCGACACCCAATTCGGAGGATACAAGATTGGAGGTTCCGAATCGGGAGACTTGGGCAACGGATGGAAGGATTACGTACGCGTATTCTTCCCCGGCCACGGGCGTGAGGACGGACCGGTAGGTGAACATCTGGCTTTCCAAGGCAATTTTCTGGGTAGCGAATATATCAAAATGACTTATCGTCCTAAGGAAGATTTCTCCATCAGCGCCTATCTGGACAATCATTTTGATGACTTCTCCGCCATGGCCAAACTCAACGGTTGGGATGGCTTATGGGGTGTGGAATATAAATCCAACCATAGACAAGCCATCAACGGAATCGTTATCGAATATCTCCAGACTACCAATATGAGCGGTCCACTGCACGGTTTGCAAAATTCTGTAGTAGGTAAGACCGGAGGAGCCGACAACTACTACAACAACGGTTACTACCCAGGATGGGCACATTGGGGTATGGCGATAGCCAATCCGTTGATAGCATCGCCTATCTATAATAAGGATGGCGATATGAGTTTCAAGTACAATCGCGTTAAGGCCCTGCATCTGGGATGGAGCGGCGACATCAGCAGTGAGTGGAGATATGTGGCAAAATTGTCCCACAACAGAACTTGGGGAACTCCTCATCGTCCAATACCCGATATATTAGAAAATTTTTCTACTTTTGCATCGTTTTACTATATTCCCCGTAAATGGAAGGGCTGGTGCTTCAACGCGTCCCTTGCATTGGATATGGGAGAGATATATGGAGACAATTTTGGATTCCAACTGAAAGTACATAAAACATTTTAAGAAAATGAACTACATACAAACAGAGATTGACGGCGTATGGCTGATTGAGCCGAAAGTATTCCATGATGCCCGCGGATACTTTATGGAAGCATTTAAGGAAGAAGAGTTCCGTGCACATGTCGGAAACGTTCACTTCATCCAGGACAATGAGTCCAAATCCTCTTTCGGTGTATTACGTGGTCTTCATTACCAGAAGGGTGATTGCAGCCAGGCCAAACTGGTACGTGTCATTAAGGGAAAAGTGCTGGACGTGGCTGTCGACTTAAGAAAATCTTCTCCCACTTTCGGAAAGTATGTCAGTGTGGAGCTAAGTGAGGAGAACAAAAGACAATTCTTCATTCCGCGTGGTTTTGCCCACGGTTTTCTGGTGCTGAGCGATGAAGCTGTCTTTACATACAAGGTAGACAACGTATACGCACCACAATCCGAGGCATCCATCCGTTTTGACGACGAAACCATCGGTATTGAATGGCCCGTTGCTACGGAACAGCTTCTATTATCAGATAAAGACGGACATGCCGTATCGTTCAAGGATGCGGTCTATTATGAATAAAATATGAAAATAGCCATTGTCGGTACAGGATACGTCGGTTTGGTAACCGGAACCTGCTTTGCGGAAATCGGTGTCAACGTTATTTGCGTAGACACGAACAGTGAAAAGATAGAGTCACTGAAAAAGGGTGTTATTCCTATCTATGAAAATGGACTGGAAGAAATGGTTAGCCGGAATGTGAAAGCAGGACGCCTGCAATTCACCACGTCTCTGGAGAGTTGTCTGAATGAGGTGGAAGTGGTATTCAGTGCCGTAGGTACACCACCCGATGAGGATGGAAGTGCCGACTTGAGCTATGTGCTGGAAGTTGCCCGCACCATTGGACGCAATATGCAGAAATATGTGTTGGTGGTAACCAAAAGTACCGTTCCCGTAGGTACTGCCAGAAAAGTGCGGGCTACCATTCAAGAAGAACTTGATAAGAGAGGGATGAACATTGACTTCGATGTCGCTTCGAATCCCGAGTTTCTGAAAGAAGGTAATGCTATCAACGATTTTATGAGTCCCGACCGTGTAGTGGTGGGAGTAGAGTCCGAACGAGCCAAGAAGATAATGAGCAAGCTCTACAAACCATTCCTGCTGAACAACTTCCGTGTCATCTTTATGGACATCCCTTCTGCAGAAATGACAAAGTATGCAGCTAACTCCATGCTTGCCACCCGCATCAGCTTCATGAACGACATTGCCAATTTGTGCGAATTGGTGGGAGCGGATGTAAACATGGTGCGCAGTGGTATCGGTTCGGATACCCGTATCGGACGCAAGTTCCTCTATCCGGGGATAGGTTACGGCGGTTCATGCTTCCCTAAGGATGTAAAGGCACTGATTAAAACGGCTGAACTGAGCGGCTACAAGATGCGTGTACTCCATGCAGTAGAGGAGGTGAACGAGAAACAGAAGAGTATCTTATTCGAAAAGTTGCAGAAGCATTTCAATAATGATTTGGAGGGAAAGACCATTGCCATTTGGGGGCTGGCCTTTAAACCCGAAACAGATGACATGCGTGAAGCCCCGGCTCTGGTATTGATTGACGAGTTGCTGAAGGCCGGTTGTAAAGTACGTGCCTACGACCCGGCTGCCATGAACGAATGCCGACGCCGCATAGGAGAAAGTATTTATTATGCGACAGATATGTATGATGCTGCGCTGGATGCAGATGCACTGATGCTGGTGACCGAATGGAAAGAATTCCGCCTGCCTTCATGGGCAGTCATCAAGAAAACTATGGAGCAGCCGTTGGTATTGGACGGACGTAACATTTACGACAAGAAAGATATGGAAGAACAAGGTTTCACATATCATTGCATCGGAAAATAAAGTTGCAGAAAAAAGAAAAGAAATAAATAGGGACGTTATGACAATAAAAGGAAGTGCGATTCTCATTGTACTTGTTGTCTCATTGGCCTCATGCAGCAACAGACAAACAGGAGAGGTTTCCGTAAAGGAAGACCTCATTGCAAAACAACTGTTACAAGGCATCTGGGTGAACGATGAAACAGAAATGCCGTTGATGCGCATCGAAGGGGATACGGTATATTATGCCAACCCGCAAAGCGCTCCCGTACCTTTCAAGGTTGTTCACGATACAATCTACATATACAGCAATGAACCGGTGGCCTATAAGATAGACCGTCAAACGGAATACAGCTTCTGGTTCCACTCGCTGGCCGACGAAGTAATTAAACTGCATAAATCAGAGAATGCAGAAGATTCTTTGGTTTTCACCAGTCGAGAAGTGGAGGTCATTTCTACTACTCCGGAAGTGATAAAGAAAGACAGTATCGTAACATACAAGAATACAAGATATAGGGGATATGTATATATCAACCCCTCAAAGATGAAGGTTTTCAAGACTTCCTATTCTGAAAATGGAATCAGTGTGGACAATGTGTATTATGATAATGTAATCCACATCTGTGTATACGAAGGGAAGAAGATGCTTTATGGCCAGGACATCACTAAAAAGATGTTTGCGGATATATTCCCTGCCGAAATGCTGGACCAGGCCATTCTTGCCGATATGAATTTCATGGGTGTGGATAGTAAGGGGTACCATTATCAGGCAACCCTCGGCATACCCGAAAGTTCCGTATACAATTTGGTAAATATGATTATTGGTTTTGACAATACAATGAACATAGAAAAAGCGGAATAAATCCGCTTTTTCTATTTCTTTTCTTCACCACAATGTTTATTTCTTCTCGCCGCCATTCTGTGGACGTTTGGCTCTGGGCTTTCCACCTTTACTGTTGTTACGGCCGTTCTTGTTTCCTCCTGGCTTACGTCCGTTTCCACGGCCGCCCCGTCTTCCTCCGTCAAATGCTCTCGGCTTGTATTCGGGGGCTTCGCCCAGCTCCTCGGGAACCGGTATCTTATAGATGTCCCTATCCAGGAATTTTTCGATATTCTTAAAGTTCCCCTGCTCCTTTTCGGAAACGAAAGTGATGGCTACGCCGTCATTATTGGCACGCGCCGTACGTCCGATGCGGTGCACATAATCTTCACTGTCGTGGGGAACGTCATAGTTTATCACCAGACGGATGTCATCGATATCAATACCTCTCGCAACGATATCTGTAGCTACCAGGATATTGATACGTCCTGCCTTGAATTCGTACATCACTTCTTCGCGCTGTGCCTGCTCTAAATCGGAGTGCATTTCACCAACGTTCAGTTTCATCTGCTTCAAGGCTTTGGTCACTTCCTTCACTTTCAGTTTGGAAGAAGCAAAGATGATGACGCGTTCCGGCGTCTCCTCTGCAAAGAGGCTACGGATGATGCCCAGCTTCTGATTCTCGTAGCAGACATAGGCTGCCTGCACAATCTTTTCCGCTGGTTTGGAAACCGCCAACTTCACTTCGGCGGGATTGTTCAGAATGTTGCCAGCCAACTGTTGTATCTTGGCAGGCATGGTAGCAGAGAACATAATGGTCTGCCGCTCTTTAGGGAGAAACTTGACAATCTGCATAATGTCATCATAGAATCCCATATCCAGCATCCGGTCTGCTTCATCCAAAATAAAATAAGAGACACGGGAAAGATCTACATAACCAAGGCTAAGATGGGCTATCAAACGCCCCGGGGTAGCAATAACGACATCAGCACCCAGTGTCAACCCTCTTTTCTGCTGCTCGAACAGTATTCCGTCATTACCGCCATACACAGCCACGCTGGAAACCGGCATGAAATAAGAGAAACCTTCCATCTGTTGGTCTATCTGTTGCGCCAACTCGCGGGTAGGAGCCATGACAATGCAATTGATGGCATCGGCAGGGTGTCCGCCCTCTGAAAGCTTGTTCAATATAGGCAACAAATATGCGGCTGTTTTTCCCGTTCCGGTTTGTGCCACTGCTATTAAATCTCGACCTTCGAGTATGACGGGAATTGATTTTTCTTGTATGGGGGTGCACTCTTCAAAGCGCATGGCATCCAGTGCCTCCAGCACATCGCCATTTAAATGTAGTTCTGAAAACTTCATGTATCTCTTTTAAATTTGCGTACAAAGATAGGAAAAAGACTTATAAAATAGACTCTTACAGTAAAAAAATAAGCCCTTGGGACAATAATTATCTCAAGGGCTTGCAAATTTGTTTCAAGCATCTGCCTTCAACGGGGAATATCAATGTATGAATCCTTAAATCCCAGAAAGTAAAGTACGCCATCTAAGCCGATGGTGTTGATGGATTGCTTGGCATTGGCAACTACTTTGGGCTTTGCATGGAAAGCGATTCCAAGGCCGGCAATTCCCAGCATGGGCAGGTCGTTGGCACCGTCGCCCACAGCAATAGTCTGCGCAATATCCACTTTCTCCACCTGAGCTATCAAACGCAGCAACTCCGCCTTACGCTTACCGTCGACTACATCACCGAGATAGCGGCCGGTCAGTTTGCCATCCTCTATTTCCAGCTCGTTGGCATACACATAGTCTATACCGTACTTCTTCTGGAGGTACTGCCCGAAGTAGGTAAACCCTCCCGAAAGAATAGCTATCTTGTAACCGTATTTCTTCAAAACATACATCAGGCGATCCACACCTTCCGTAATGGGAAGATTCTCTGCAATCTCCTGCATCACGGACTCATCCAATCCTTTCAGCAAAGCCACTCGTTCGCGAAAGCTCTCAATGAAATCTATCTCACCACGCATGGCACGTTCGGTAATGGCCTTCACCTGGTCGCCCACACCTGCACGTATGGCCAATTCATCAATCACTTCCGTTTCAATCAGCGTAGAGTCCATATCGAAGCAAATGAGGCGGCGCATCCGGCGGTACATATTGTCCAACTGGAAAGAGAAATCCATTTCCAGTTCGGTTGCCAGTTTCATTAACTGTTCTTGCATGGCAATACGGTCTTTCGGAGTGCCACGAACGGAAAATTCGATGCAGGCGCGTGTACGCGATTCGCATTCGTCCAGCGGGATACGTCCTGTAAGGCGCTTGATGGCATCGATATTCATGCCTTGCTCTGCAAGAATACGGGTAACGGCAGATATTTGACGGGCAGACAACTTACGCCCCAATAAAGTAAGAATATAGCGGTTCTTTCCCTGCATATTCACCCAATCCTCGTACTCTTTGGTAGTAATGGGGTAGAAACGGACAGTCACTCCCAGGGAGGAAGCCTTGAAAAGCAGTTCCTTCATAATGAACCCCGAGTGTTGTTCTTCCGTCTTGCACAAAATGCCCAACGAAAGAGTATTGTGAATATCTGCCTGGCCAATATCCAGAATGGTAGCATCATATTTCGCCAGAATTTCCGTCACGGAAGCTGTCAGTCCCGGACGGTCTTCACCCGTAATACGTATCAGGATGAGTTCAGTGTTCAATGGTTGCATAAGTCATCTTTTTGATAGAATAATAGGCTACAAAAGTAAGGAAAATTCCCGCTATTTATGCTAAATAACATAAAAATATGCCTCTAAAAAGTGAGAAAAATGCTTGTTTATTTGGAAGTTTGTTTAGGAATTACTTACCTTTGCACCCGATTTCACAATTAAAAGCTTTGATTATCAGTGTCTTTATCACTATTCAAGGCTTTGACAAGACGATGTTCCGGGAAGAAATCACTGTTGAAGGACAGTCCCGGATAGTATTAACCAAAACCGTGCCGCATGAAATATGCAAAATGGATTTTTGTTGTATTACTAATAAGTTCCTTGACTTCTTTTGTAGAAAAAGACAAACCTACCGGAGGTTTGAATGTGGGTGACATGGCCCCGGATTTCAAAATCCAAACCATGTCGGCAGAGCAATCCCAAACCGAACTTTCAGACTTGAGAGGAAAGTATGTATTGCTCAGTTTTTGGGCAAGTTACGACGCGCAGTCCCGGATGCAAAACGCAAGTTTGAGCAATGCGCTTCGCTCTACTGCCCGCAACAATGTGAAGATGGTTTCAGTTTCATTCGATGAGTATCAGTCAATCTTTGAAGAAACCATCCGTAAGGACCAAATAGTTACGCCCACTTGTTTCGTGGAAACTAAAGGCGAATATTCCGGCCTCTTTAAGAAATATCGCTTGGGCCGCGGATTCACTAACTATTTACTGGATGATAATGGTGTAATTATTGCCAAAAACATCTCTGCTGCAGAACTTTCCGCTTACTTGAATTAAGCTTGCTGATGCCCGGTGCATACAACAGCAACTTAAAGAACCTGTAAGACGAAAGTGAGGGTGTTCCCTAGAAACCGACGTCTCTTTCCGGCAAAAAAGGGAACAGAACAAAAGAGGAAAATGAATACAACAAAAAGCCCCTCCCGCACTTGTACAACGCAAGAGTGGGAGGGCTTCTTATTTTAATGGGCTTCCAGAGACAAACATCCTAAACCTCTGCTTTAGTACGCCAAACCTCAACTTGAGCAAGCTGAAGTAGAGGTTTAGAATGCTTATTTCGGCGCTTTCCTATATAGATAGAATGCAATGAAGGCATACATTATATTCGGTATCCACACAGCGATGACCGGAGGCATGTTGCCGTTCACGGCAAATGTGGAAGCAATGGTCTGAAACAGAATATAAGAGAAACTCAATGCCAAGCCTATACCTAAATGCAATCCCATTCCACCTTTCGTTTTCTTGGAAGACAAAGACACTCCAATCAGCGTCAGGATAAAGGAGGCAAACGACATGGCAATGCGTTTGTGGTACTCTATCTCAAATTCCTTAATGTTGGCAAAGCCGCGTTGCCGCTGCCTGTTGATGTACTCGCTTAGCTGAGGGCTGGTCAACATCTCCTGCTGGTTCTTCATAATCAGGAAGTCGGCAGGCTCCATAAAAAGGGTAGTGTCTATGCGGTCACCCTTCGTGATACTCTCCTTCATGCCATCCATCTGGCGAATCATATAATCCTTGATTTTCCACTTATGCACGGCCGTCGTGTCGTAGGTAATGGAACGGGCTGTAAGGTGGGAGACCAGTTGCTTGTCATTGAACTTGTCCAAAGAAAAGCGATAACCGGTCTTGCTGTAGTCTTCAAAACGTTCGATATAGGCAATTACCCCCGAATCCACTTCCAGCTGGATGTTCCGTGCCGTATTCGCCTTACGGGGTTTGTAGTACTTGTCCTCAAAATTGATACGTGTCACACTGCCTTTGGGAATGACATAAGACCCGAGGCAGAACGTCACTACCGCAATGATTGCCGCAGATACCATATAAGGACGCAACATACGCTTGAAACTCATTCCCGTAGAGAACATGGCAATAATCTCCGAGTTCTCCGCCAGTTTGGAAGTAAAGAAGATTACGGCGATAAATACAAACAGCGGACTGAACAGATTGGCAAAGTAGGGGATGAAGTTCAGATAATAATCAAAGACAATAGCATTCCACGGCGCTTCATGAGACATGAAGCGGTCCATCTTCTCGTTGAAGTCGAACACCACCGCAATGGAGATAATCAATGCGATGGCAAAGACATATGTACCCAGGAACTTCTTAATAATGTACCAGTCCAGCCGCTTCAGGAATTTACCTCTCGGCAGCTTTATATTCTTCCATATCCTCCAGTTCATTTTTCTCATAATCTTGTCGATACGCGTTTCACCATCATCGGTTTCCAGGTAGCAAAGTCGCCTGCAATGATATGCTTACGTGCCTCGCCTGCCAGCCACAGATAGAAAGCCAAGTTGTGGATAGATGCTATCTGCATGGCAAGCAGCTCTTGTGCATGGAACAGATGGCGCAAGTATGCCTTGCTGTACATGGTATCTACGTAGGAGGCACCGTCTGCTTCAATGGGAGAGAAATCCGTTTCCCATTTCTTGTTGCGCATATTCATGATACCGTCCTTGGTAAACAGCATGCCGTTACGTCCGTTGCGGGTAGGCATCACGCAGTCGAACATATCGACACCGCGTTCAATGCCTTCCAGGATATTTACCGGAGTCCCGACTCCCATCAGATAGCGAGGCTTGTCTTTGGGAAGAATCCCGTTCACCAACTCAATCATCTCGTACATCTTGTCTACAGGCTCGCCCACAGCCAGACCTCCGATGGCATTACCGTCAGCACCTTTAGAGGCAACAAATTCTGCAGACTGCTCGCGGAGGTCGCGATAGACGCACCCCTGCACAATGGGAAATAAGGATTGCTGATAACCGTATTTCGGTTCTGTTTCGTTGAAACGCTTGATACAACGGTCCAGCCAGCGATGTGTCAATCCCAGTGATTTTTTGGCATATTCGTAGTCCGAATCCCCCGGAGGACATTCATCAAAGGCCATCATGATGTCTGCACCGATAGTCCGTTCTATATCCATCACCTTCTCCGGTGTAAAGATATGCTTGCTACCGTCGATGTGTGAACGGAATTCCGCACCTTCTTCGCGCAACTTGCGGATACCGGACAACGAGAATACCTGGAAACCGCCGCTGTCTGTCAGCATAGGACGGTCAAAGCCGTTGAACTTATGCAGTCCACCGGCTTTCTCTATCACTTCCAGTCCCGGACGCAGATAAAGATGATAGGTATTACCCAATATAATCTGCGCCTTTATATCCTCTTTCAGCTCAGGCAGATGCACGCCTTTCACTGTTCCCACTGTACCTACCGGCATAAAGATAGGTGTCTCAATCTGCCCGTGGTCAGTAGTAATCAGTCCGGCACGTGCATTGGTCTTGCTGTCTGTATATTGTAACTCGAATGTCATTCCTCTTTCTTTTCGGTCTTTTCTTTCTTTACGGACAAGTCGATGGCATCGGCTACTTTTTCATCAGTCAGCGCAATGGCAAACACTTCCTTAATATCTTTCACATAGTGGAAAGTCAGTCCTTTCAGATATATATCCTGTATCTCTTCTATATTCTTGCGGTTCTCGTCGCTCAAGATAATCTCCTTGATACCGGCACGCTTGGCAGCCAGTATCTTCTCCTTGATGCCTCCTACCGGAAGTACCTTACCGCGAAGTGTTATCTCTCCCGTCATGGCAAGATTGGCCTTCACCTTTTTCTGGGTGAGGGCAGAAGCGAGGGAGGTAGCCATCGTGATACCGGCAGACGGACCGTCTTTCGGAATGGCACCTTCGGGCACATGGACGTGGATGTTCCAGTTATCAAAAATCTCTTCGTCAAGATTCAGCAGGGAGGCATGCGCCTTGATGTATTCCAGTGCCAGCATGGCCGACTCTTTCATTACATCACCCAAATTACCGGTCAATGTCAAACGTCCGCCCTTGCCACGGCTCAGGCTGGTTTCCACGAAAAGTATTTCACCACCTACGGCAGTCCACGCCAGACCGGTCACCACCCCTGCATACTCATTACCCTGATACTTGTCCCGGGTATATTCGGGTGCACCCAGGAATTCATACAAGTCTCCCGGTTTTATTTCGGTCTTCGCAAAATAACCGTCCGTAGCATATTGGCGTGCAGATTTACGGAGTATCTTTCCGATTTTCTTTTCCAGTTCGCGCACGCCGCTCTCACGGGTATAATTCTCTATAATGGCTTCCAGTGTGTTCTTCGGAATCTTGATATCATTCTTTTTCATACCGTTTGCCTCCAATTCCTTCGGAACCAGATGGCGGCGGGCAATCTCAATCTTTTCTTCCGTGATATAGCCGCTTACCTCAATCAGCTCCATACGGTCCAGCAACGGTCCGGGGATGGTATTCAGATTATTGGCAGTAGCGATGAACATCACTTTGGACAAATCATAGTCCACATCCAGAAAGTTATCATGGAATGTAGTATTCTGTTCCGGGTCGAGCACTTCGAGGAGGGCAGAGGAGGGGTCTCCCTGGCGGTCGGCACTCACCTTGTCTATTTCATCCAGAATAAATACCGGATTGGAGGAGCCTGCCTTTATCAGATTCTTGATAATCCGTCCCGGCATGGCACCGATATAGGTTTTACGATGACCGCGAATCTCAGCTTCATCATGCACGCCTCCCAGCGACATACGGATATACTTACGCTTCAAAGCGGCAGCAATGGAACGCCCCAAAGAGGTTTTTCCCACACCTGGAGGGCCATACAGACAGATGATGGGGGACTTCATATCGCCCTTCAGCTTTAATACAGCAAGATGTTCCAGAATGCGTTCCTTCACCTTCTCCAAACCATAATGGTCTTTGTTCAGTGTCTTTTCTGCATTGACAAGGCTCAGATTATCCGTCGTATAAATGCCCCACGGTAAACTAAGCATCGTCTGCAGATAGTTCAGCTGCACGCTATAGTCGGGAGACTGGGGATGGGTACGTTCCAACTTATCCACCTCTTTCAGGAACGTAGCCTTCACCTCATCACTCCATTTGATGGTCTCCGCCTTCTTACGCATCTCCTCTATTTCCTGCTCTTGACCGCCGCCACCCAGCTCATCCTGAATGGTTTTAATCTGCTGCTGCAGGAAATACTCACGCTGCTGCTGGTCTATATCCTCACGTGCACGCATCTGGATAGACTCTTTGATTTCGGCAAGCTGCACTTCACGATTCAGAATCTCAAGCAGGCGGTAGGTACGCGCCCGCAAAGAGTCGATACGGAGCAGTTCTATCTTTTCGTCTTTCTTGAGTGGCAGGTTCGTACAGATAAAGTCTACCAAAAACATTGGATTGGTAATGTTCTTGATGGCAAATGCCGAATCCTGCGGAAACATATCGGATGACTTGATGTAGCGTACTGTCAAGTCTTTACACGCCTCTACCAATGCATGGAATTCCTTGTCATTCTTCTCCGGAAGTTCTTCATTCAGCGTAGCTATCCGTCCCTTCAGATAAGGAGTCGTATCCGTAATCTCCTTCAGTTCCATACGTTTGGAGCCTTGCAGAATGACTGTAGTCGTCTGGTCTGGCATTTCAAGCACACGTACTATCTTGGCAACTGTACCGATGGTATGTAAATCCTCAAACAGAGGTGTCTCTGTTTCAGCCACCTTTTGGCATACAACAGCTATATAAGAATTTTTCTTTTCTGCTTCACGCACCAATTTGAGGGAAGATTTTCTTCCTACAGATACCGGCATAAACACCCCAGGGAACAATACCATATTTCGGAGAGGCAATATCGGTAAAACCTCTTCTACCTCAATGTCCATCAATTGTTCTTCATTCCCCTCAAAATCAGCAATTACAGAGAAAGCGTTTCCGCTTCTATCTTCGACATCACTCAGGTAATTTCTTTTCTTCATTTCTTTCTTTTTAGTTTATGTCATATTGGCAGGCCAATAAAGCGCCTGCAAAGTTAAGCTATTTCTTCATAAATAAACGTTCTTCACCCTTTAAAAAGACAAAAACAGTGCCAATTTTATGACAAATATGCAGGCTTTGATTATTTTTGAGCCCAATTAAAGAAGATAAACATGCCAAAATCATCTTTTAAGTTTAAACAATTTACCATATTTCATGATAAATGCGCCATGAAGGTCGGCACAGATGGTGTACTACTTGGGGCATGGGCCCCGGCAGACAAAGCAAAGCGTATACTGGACGTTGGAACCGGTACCGGATTAATAGCCTTACAGTTAGCGCAAAGGAATCCGCATGCCCGGATTACTGCAATCGAGATAGATGCGGCTGCAGCCGGACAAGCCACAGAAAATGTATCTCACTCTCCATGGGCCGATAGAGTAGAGGTCATATGTCATGATTTCCGAGATTATCAGCCGGAAAACAGATTTGACCTCATCGTTTCCAATCCTCCCTATTTTATAGATGCGTTGAAATGTCCTGACGAACAAAGGTGCACAGCACGGCATGCGGGCAATTTGAATTACGATTTACTGTTTCATCGTTCGGCATCTTTGCTTGAAGAGCAAGGAGTCGTAAGCATCATTATTCCAGCGGAAGCTGAAAAAACGGTTGTGGATACAGCTTGGAACCATAAGTTGTTTCCATTGCATCGTGTGCAAGTCTTCACCAAGCCCGGAAAACCGTGCAGACGGGTATTGCTGAACTTTGGTTTTGAAGCAAAAGAGTGTAGAGAAGAGAAACTCTGTATTGAGGTGAATCACAATGAGTTTACCCCTGAATATGTAGCTTTAACGAAAGATTTCTATCTGAAAATGTAATTTTAATTGCATAAAACTTGCCTAAATGTTTGGTTGGTATCAGAATTGTTTTTACCTTTGCACTCGCTTTTCAGAAGTAAAGTATTCGGGGTGTAGCGCAGTCCGGTTAGCGCACCTGCTTTGGGAGCAGGGGGTCGTGGGTTCGAATCCCGCTACCCCGACAGAAATTAATAAGCTACTGATTTTTCAGTAGCTTATTTTTGTATATACCCTCTTTCCCACTTATCCAAATAGCAGCGTAAAGCAACTCCCTTTTCCCACAGCAGACTGCACCGTGATATTCCCTCCATGCCGGTTCATCACTTGTTTACATAAACTGAGCCCGATGCCCGAACCGGAAGGCTTGGTGGTGAAGAACGGTACAAAAATCTTATCTTGCACTTCCGGCAGAATGCCTTCACCATTGTCACTGACAGTGATTAGGCATTGCCACGAGAGGGCGGGTAGCATCTTCACTTCTATCCGGGGATGCTCTTTCCTGCTACATGCCTCTTTGGCATTTTTAATCAGATTAATCAGTACTTGTTCTATCTGTGTCCGGTCTATCTGGAGTATGCGGTCGGTCTCCGGAAGCTCTATCCGGATATACTCTTCCGAAAACAGCTTCTGCAAATCCTGCAACAGCTCGCGGACGGCAACCGGACGACGGACGGGGGCGGGAAGTCTTGTCAGCTTCCGGTAATTCTCCACAAACTCCAACAACCCCTTACTACGGCGGTGGATAGTCTGCATTCCCTGCCGCATGACGGGATAGTTCTTTTCCGACATTTCCCGCTCGCTCAAGGTTTCGGAGAGGGAGATGATGGGAGTGATTGAATTCATTATTTCGTGCGTCAGCACACGTATCAGCTTTTGCCACGCTTCCATCTCATTGCGTTCCAGCACGCGGGTACGGAAATTCCTCATCGCTTCGGAAAGCTCGTCCACCATATCCTCCATAGACCGGTTCTTGTAGGGAGAACGGAACGACAGCATCATGTCGTCATAGCGCAGGCTCTCTGCCAGATGGCGCATCATGCGCACCTGCATCATCTGCAGGCGGTACAGATGAACGGCAATCGCCAGCAATATCAAAAAAGCCATCAGTGCACTGAACCACAGTCCGGCATCCACCAGCAGATAAACGCCGACCGAAAGGAAGGCTATGCCGATGATGTGCAGTGCCACAATCAATGAATATCGTTTCATAAGCCCAGTTTTTCAAGTTTCCGGTACAAGGCGAAGCGAGTAATGCCCAAGTATTCGGCGGCACGGGTCACATTTCCTTCACTGAGCCGCATGGCACGTTCCACAGCCTGCCGTTCCAATTGCTCCAAGTTGAGGACTTCTTCTTCCTTCTTCTGACGGGAAACAGAAGCTTGGAACATAAAGTTCTCCGGACGAAGCAGAGAACCGTCTCCCAATATGACAGCACGTTCCACTGTATGCTGCAACTCACGTACATTACCCGGCCAGGCATATTTCAACAACTTGTTTTTCGCCTCCCGGGTCAGCCCGCGCATCTCTTTCTGATATTTGCGGGCATACCGTTGCAGGAAATACTCTGCCAGCAGGAGGATGTCGTTTCCGCGTTCCCGCAGAGGTGGAATATGCAACTCGATGGTGTTGATGCGATACAGCAGGTCTTGGCGGAAGTCTCCTTCGTCCACCAGCCGACGGATGTCTGCATTGGTGGCGCAGATGAGCCGCACATCAATGGGCGTAGCCTGCGTACTTCCCAAACGACTGATACAACGCTTTTCGATGGCAGTCAGCAATTTGGCCTGCATGGGCAGGAAAAGGTTACCTATCTCGTCCAGAAAAAGCGTACCGCCGGTTGCCACTTCCATACGTCCAGCTTTCGCTTTCCGTGCATCGGTGAAGGCGCCTTTCTCGTAGCCGAACAACTCGCTTTCGAACAACTGTTCGGGGATACTGCCGAGGTCTATCGTAACAAACGGCTTTCCATAGCGGGGAGAATTGCGGTACAGCAGGCGGGCAATCACATCCTTTCCGGTTCCATTCTCACCCAATATAAGTATGTTGGCATCCGTATCGCGCAACTTCTCCACTGTAGAGAAGACTTGCTGCATGACAAGAGAATCACCGATAATAACCTCTTCGGAGCCTCCCGCTGTGGCATTGCTCAGAACTTCCACCTGCTCCTTCAGCAGATTTATCTCGGTCCGCGAACGACGCAGCTTCATGCCCGAAGAAAGGGTCGCCAACAATTTTTCCTTCTCCCACGGCTTGGGAATGAAATCCGTAGCCCCCGCTTTGATGGCACGCACTGCCTTGTCCGTATCCGCGTAGGCAGTCATGAAGATGACCACTGCTTGCGGGTCGATACTCAGAATCTGCTTCAAGCTGTCGAAACCTTCCTGACCACTGATGGCATCACGGCTGAAATTCATATCCAGCAGAATAATGTCCGGACGGAAAGTGGTCATAAAATGCTCGATGCGGTCGGGGGTCACCGCCACCTTTATCTTCTCGGCGTAGGGTTCGAGAAGAAGGTTCAGTGCAAAAAGCACATCCTCGTTATCATCTACAATCAATATTTTACCAAACTGCTCCATATCTGTTTTCTTTTCGTGCAGGCAAGGCCTACACAATCCCACATCTCTTGTACGGGCAAAGATAAGTATAATATCCATGTGTTGTGCGTGCATTATCGCACTATTTTTGTGCGCAACTGCACACGTTTGGAAAGCTTCGAACCACAACAAACACTTATAATACAATAACTTATACTTATGGCATAGAATTTGAACTTTATAGAGTAAAGAAAACAACTATGCACCGGAATATATTTTTATTGCTTATTACATTCAGTCTGACGTCGAGTGCCGTTGCTCAAGAGCACACGTTGGAGCTGACTTTGGAAGAAACCATCGAGCAGGCCCGCCAGCAGTCGCCCGACGCCCAAAATGCCCGCCATAGCTTCCGTTCCGCTTATTGGAACTACAAATACTACTGTGCCAACTACCTGCCGACGCTCAAGCTTACTTCCAATCCCTATCTGGACCGTGCTATCAACAAAGTGACCCAAAGCGATGGCAACGTCAAGTTCATAGAGCAGAACCTGCTGAGCACTGACCTGACACTGAGCCTGACACAAAACGTGCCGTGGACCGGAGGAACCTTTTTCATTGAAACGGCTGCGCAGCGCCTCGACCTTTTCAGCAGTGACACCTATTCCTGGCAGACTTCACCCGTCAACATCGGATACAGCCAGTCCTTGTTTGGCTACAACAGCCTGAAGTGGGACCGGCGCATCGAACCTATCCGTTATCGCGAAGCCAAGAAAACCTACGTAGAAACCCTTGAGCTTGTTGCCGCCAATGCCACAGAGAAGTTCTTCAACCTGGCCAAAGCACAAAGCAACTACGAAATAGCCAACGCCAACTACGCCAATGCCGACACCTTATATATATATGCGCAAGGACGATATAACATCGGCACCATCAGCGAAAACGAAATGTTGCAGCTCGAACTCAACAAACTGACCGAAGAAACCAACTGCATGAATGCCCGCATCGAAGTGGAAAACTGCATGCAGGAACTCCGTTCCTACCTCGGCATCCAAGAAGACCTCCTTATAAAGGTGAGAATAGACAACCGCGTGCCCGACCTGCACATCGACCTGGATGCCGCGCTGATGCTTGCCAACGAAAACAGTCCGGAGATACAGAACATGCTACGCCGCAAGGTGGAAAGCGAGAGTGCCGTGTCGCGCGCCAAGGCCAATGCCGGACTGAAGGCAGATATCTACCTGCGCTTCGGCTTGACACAAACTGCCGACAAGCTGAAAGATGCCTACCGGAATCCACTGGACCAGCAGTACGTCAGCTTGGGCATTACCCTCCCAATCCTGGACTGGGGGCGCGGAAGGGGACAAGTACGCGTGGCCCGTTCCAACCGAGACCTTGTCTACACGCAGGTAGAGCAAGACAAGATGGATTTCGACTTGAACGTACGGAAACTCGTAAAGCAATTCAACCTGCAGGCGCAACGGGTAAACATAGCCGCCCGCACGGACCATACAGCCCAACGACGCGCCGAAGTAGCCCGAAAACTCTATCTGCTCGGCAAGTCCTCGGTACTCGACCTCAATGCATCCATCACGGAAAAAGATACGGCCCGGAGAAGCTATATAACGGCTTTGTACAACTATTGGAGTTTGTACTATGCACTGAGAAGCATCACGCTATATGACTTTGAAAAAGAGAGGCCACTGGCAGAAGACTTGGAAAGGGTTACTAATGAAGAATCTATACAGTAATAGAATCGTGGAATAGTTTTAGTAAAAGCTGGCCGGAGATTTACTAAAACTCCGGTGACGATTTACTAAATCTCCGGTAAAGTTTTAGTAAAACTCGGAACCCTTATTCAGAAGTACTTCTGAAGGGGGTATCTGAAAAGTAAAAAAAGAGTATATAAAATATTGCATTATGGATATAAAACTTGAAAAGAAACCCTGGTACATCCGTTACCGCTACTATCTGGCGGGAGGCGTTGCCTTCCTTGCCTTCCTGATTTATGTAGTCACCCTTTCGCTGGGTCCCAGCAAACTGCGTATCGAGCAAGACAACATACAGATAGCCGAAGTCAAGAACGGCAAATTTATGGAATATGTAGATGTGGAGGGAGTGATTCAGCCCATCCTTACCATCAAGGTCAATGCACGTGAAGCCGGAAGCGTGGAACGCATCATAGGAGAGGAGGGGAGCCTGCTCCGGCAAGGAGATACCATCCTCGTCATGGAAAACCCCGACCTGCTGCGCAGTATCGAAGACCAGCGCGACGACTGGGAAAAGCAGCTTATCACCTACCGCGAAAAAGAAATTGAAATGGAGCAGAAAAGCCTGAACCTGCAACAACAAGCCCTGCAGACCGATTATGACCTCAACCGCCTGCGCAAGAGTTTTGCCCTTGACAAGGAGGAGTACCGCATGGGCATCAAGAGCAAGGCGCAGCTCGAAGTTTCCGAGGACGAATACAACTATAAAGTGAAAAATGCCCATCTTCAAAGGGAAAGCCTCCGTCATGACTCTGCCGTCACCGTCATCCGCAAAGACCTCATCAGGAACGACCGCGAACGGGAACGGAAGAAGTATGAACGCGCCTGCGAACGGCTCGGCAACCTGGTGGTGAAAGCTCCCGTCGCCGGCCAGCTCAGTTTTGTCAAGGTGACTCCGGGACAGCAGGTCGCTTCCGGTGAAAGCATTGCGGAAATCAAGGTGCTGGACCAATATAAAGTGCATACTTCCCTGAGCGAATACTACATCGACCGCATTATCACCGGATTGCCTGCCACCATCAATTATCAGGGAAGAAAATACCCGTTGCGCATCACGAAAGTGGTTCCCGAAGTCAAAGACCGCACGTTCGACGTAGACCTCGTCTTCACCGGTGACATGCCCGACAACGTACGTGTAGGCAAAAGCTTCCGGGTACAGATAGAACTCGGCCAGCCGGAGGAGGCGCTCGTCATTCCGCGCGGCAACTTCTACCAGAGTACCGGAGGACAATGGATTTACAAACTGAACGCCGCAAAGACAAAAGCCGTGCGCGTGCCGCTTGGCATCGGTCGCCAAAATCCGCAACAATACGAGATTACGGAAGGTTTGCAGCCCGGAGATTGGGTAATTACAACGGGATATGATACCTTTGGCGAGGCGGAAGAATTGATAATGAAATAAAACTACGCACTATGAGACAAATAATCTTAGCCATCAATGCATTGCTGAAATTCAAAGCATACACCCTTATCAATGTATTGGGACTGGCGTGCAGTTTGGCTTGCGTACTCACCGTAGCCCGATATATCCACCAAGAAAATACAGTGAACCAATGCTTTCCCGAATATAAACGCATTTGCCTGATAAAAACCTCTACCAGCAGTGGTGAGAACTTCTTGGGAGGCTACCGGTCGGGATTGGAAAAGGATCCTGCCGTAGAACAATTTACGGTGATTTATCAAATATCGGATATGCCCGTTCTGTTCGGTGAACAAGAAATTGCAGCGAACGCTTTTTCTGTAGACAGCACCTTCTTCAAAATCTTTCCATATAGGGTGATTGCCGGAAGCGGAAGAATAGTCCGCTCGAGGGATGTTGTCATCACCCGTTCTTTTTGGAAGAAGAAGCTGGGAGGGAAGAATGCCATAGGCGCTACTTTCAAAAACACAAAAGGGAATAAATTCACTATTATAGGAGTGGTGGACGACCCCGATACCAAGACATCATGGATGCCGGATATATTTATGTCGGATGAACTGGATGAATTCCTTTTTTTCGACCCTATATACGCCATGCTGATGGCACCGGATACAGACATTGCACTGCTGAATAAAAAGTATTCAAAAGAACACCCCCGCAGCAAATGGAGCACTTATGAGACAGTACGCTATCAGTATTTGCCTTTGAAAGATTTATATTACGATAAAGACCACGGAAAAGAAAACAAGAACTATCAATATGGCAACCAAAGCTATGTCCGGGTATTGATGGTAGTAGCCTTCCTGGTAGGTATCATAGGGCTGCTGAACTTCATCAACATCTACACTGTCATCATGTCCAAGCGGTCAAGAGAGTTTGGGGTGAAAAAAGTGTTCGGTGCAGGCAGGACAGACATTTTCCTGCAAATATATGCCGAGAACATCTTATTGACGGGACTGGCATTACTCCTTTGCTGGGCTTTAATAGAAATAACCAGGTTTTTCTTTTTCCATGAACTTTATATACCTACCACAACAGACTCCGGCTTTGACCGGAAGGTCTCTGCCATCGTACTTTTAGGATTGCCATTGCTGACTACTGTTTATCCGTTCTTGAAATACACATGTAGCAGACCCGTCAACTCCATACGCGAGCTGGCATCTTCACGCTTTTCCACACGGTCACGCATGATATTACTGTGTTTTCAATATGTCGTAACCATCTTTATAATAACCGTTTCTCTATTCTTTGTACGGCAGTTGGAGTATATGCTCTGCGCCGACCTCGGTTTCCGCTCGCACGATGTGATAACTTGCCGGATGTATGTCGATAAATTGGGCTTATATAAAACAACTAAAGAGGAGGGATTGGATGAAGGAAAAAGACAATATATAAGTAATGCTTTGGTCAATAAACGAATGAGTGAAAGCACTCTGTTTGAGCATTGGAGCAGAGGAAACGACTTGCTGTTCACCGACTTCCGTTTTGACAGTTTTGCGCTCAACAGAGCCGAAAACGGTTTCCATCCGGCATTATCTGCACATTTAACGACCCACTCCATGGCAATATACGATTTTCAACTTGTAGAGGGGCGCCTATGGAACGACTCCATAGATGAAGCGTTCACCAAAAACAGTTTCAAGGTAATTATCAACGAAACCGCTAAAAGAGTCTATGGAATAAAAGACATCACCAAAGACAAGCTGCAACCTGAAGAACCACACTACGCCTCAAGCAGCTTACCGGATTTCTACAATCCACCTTGCGAGATAGTAGGGGTCATAAAGGATTTCAATGTTCGGCACCTTTCACAATCCATCCAACCGGTTGTCATCTATTATCACGATGCAAGCATAGGCGGAATTTATACTGTTACAGCCTCGTATAAGCACGAGAATAAAGCCAAAGTCATTGATTTCCTGCGCCGCTTATACGAAGAATCTACGGGAAGAACCGACTTTGAATATACGCTGATAGAAGATGAACTCCAAAAGATGTATCGTGAAGACCGTCAAGTGGTGAACATTTATACGCTCTTTGCCGGAATAGCCATTTTCATCTCTTCATTGGGATTATTGTCAATATCCTTGTTCGATATTCGGCAACGTTACCGTGAGATAGGTTTACGCAAAGTGAACGGTGCGCAAGCAAAGGATATTTATCCCTTACTCATTAAAAAGTATCTCTCGGTCATGGGAGTCGCCACTTTGCTATCCATACCCTTGTCATGGATTGCCATTACCCTCTATTTGCAGGATTTTGCCCACAAAGCCCCTTTGACATTCGACTTGTTTGCCGTAGCAGTAGCCATAACAACTGCCATCTCCTTGTTGACTATTATTGGGCAAATCAGCAAGGCTGCCAACATCAATCCGGCAAGCATTATGAAAAACGAATAAAAGACATAAAAATTATAAATTTGACATATAATGAAAACACCGAAATACGCTTGGCGTTTCCTGATACGCTCAAAATCATACACGGTTATAAACTTGCTGGGGCTCGCCTTCAGCCTTGCCTGCTGCATCATGCTGATGCGATATATACATAGAGAACTGACGGTAGATACACATTGCATAGACCGGGAACATGTCTATGGAGTGGCGAGAGAGATGGAAGGAGATCGACATTTGGGATATATTTCGCATGCAAAAGACAGCATCTATATAGACAAACGCTACATTGACAAGCAGACTTCAATCATCCTGTTGGAAAAAGACTATGTAGTTTATGACCACAACCGCTATTCTGCCCGGGTATTGGTGGCGGACAGTTGTTTTTTCCAATTATTTCCTTATCAGGTAGTTCAAGGAAGTTCTTCGCTCAATGCTCCCGAGTCGGCTTTGTTGACAGAGTCTTATGCCCAAAAGCTCTTCGGAAAAGAAAATCCGATAGGGAAGGTACTGCGCTATACAAATGGAAAGGATGTCACAATATCGGGCGTACTGGCAGCTCCACACAACAAGACATCCTTGCAGTTTGACGTGGTCCTTTCCTCTTTCTTGACCCAGCGTTGGGAACGCCTCCCCATAGAGTTCGTCAAATTCATGCCGGGAGTCAACATCGACCTAATGAATAAAATAGGCAGCCATCCCCGGTGGGTAAATCCCCATTACAAGGAGTACGACAACAGGCAATATACATTTTCTTTTATCCCCGTGGGCGGCATCTATTGGAACAATGCAATCGTAGAATCGGCAGAATGCCCTACGATGTTATCTTCCGGCAACTCTTCCCATATTTATATCCTTTCGGGCGTATGCGCGCTGTTGCTATTGGTAGGAATCATCAATTTTGTAAACATCTACCTGATATTCATGATGATGCGCAGCAAAGAGTATGGCATTAAGAAAGTATTTGGCTTGAGCAGAGGCACACTGTTTCTCCAGATATGGACAGAGAATTTTCTGATAGCCTGCCTTGCACTATTGATAGCCTGGTTTATCATAGAAATCATATCCATGCCTATTGCAAGGTTGCTCAACGCTCCTTTCCCATACACGTCTTTCGATGTATGGCTGTCGTTGACAATAATAATGGCATTGCCGCTGTTGACCTCACTCTATCCTTTTATAAAATACAGTTGCACACCGCCTACGGTTTCTATCCGCAATATCAGTACAAGCTTTCGTTCTGTACGAATTCGCATGATATTCTTATCTGTACAGTATATACTTACTTTTTTATTGATAACACTTTCGTTATACTTCAACAAGCAACTGTCCGTATTACTCCATACCAATCCGGGATTCCGTACGGAAAACATATTGATAGCCAAATTAATATATGAATCCAGCGATATGAATACTTACAGAAGTCCGGATGCCCGCGAAGCACAGCGCAAACGTAAACAAGAAATCGGAAACGCCTTGTCCCAATGCCCTTTCATAGAATGCTGGTACTCCAATTACGAGAATATACTTTCGCCTACCTTCAATGTCACCTACCAAAATAGCAAAGGAGAAAAGGCGACATTGAAACATGAATATGTTTCGCCCGATTTCTTTAAACTATACGGAATCAAGGTCGTAGAAGGAGAAATGCCGGAATATAAAGATAATGAAGATGATAGAAGAAAAACAATTGCCGTCAATCGTTCGGCACTAAAGGCTTTGCATTATGACAATTTAGATGGTGCCATGATTATAGAGGACTACAAGGAAAGGAATAGCACGGACGCGACTATGATTCCTATCTCAACCATAGTGGAAGATTATTACAACGGACATCTCTGTTCCGGCATACAGCCCACCATCTTTGAAATCTATCCGATTCAAAGCGGCGATCTTTTTCAGATAAGTTACACTCCGGGACGGTTAAGCGATTTACTGAAGTTTCTCCGTGATTTGGAATACAGGATTTATGGCAGTGAAACATTCGAATATTCATTGCTGGAAAACGACGTGAAAGCGATTTACCAGAAAGACAAACAAGTCGCTACTATCTATATCATATTTTCCGGTACAGCCATTGCCATCTCTTGCCTCGGGCTGTTTGGCATTTCATTGTTTGACATCAGACAGCGCTATCGGGAAATCGGCATCCGTAAGATTAATGGTGCACAACTAAATAACCTTTATTCTTTACTTTTTCGGAAATATATGGTAGTGTTGGGTATCGCTTTCCTTTTAGCAACTCCTCTTGCTTATTATACCATCAATGAATACACAAGAGACTTTGCAGTAAAGGCCCCTCTTTCAATTGGAATATTTGCTATCGGACTGACTGTCGTTACATTCATTTCGATGAGTACATTGTTCTGGCAAATCCGCAAGGCTGCCAACATCAATCCGGCAAGCATTATGAAAAACGAATAAAAGACACGAATATGAAACTCATACTATTATATATCCGAACATTAAGCAGGTTTAAAGTATATACGGTAATCAATATTATCGGACTGGCACTGAGCTTGGCTTGTGTCATTATTATATTCCGCTACGTGAAGCAGGAAAATGATGTAGATTGTTATAGTCCCAACAAAGACCGGATAGGCATCATGGTGCAGGAATACAAAGATGACAGCAATAAAACGGCAGTTATCGGAGGTCCCCTCGAAGATGCAGACATAGAAGCGATGTCCACTTTCGTATGGTTCAATAAAGACTATATCATAAAGGAAGAAAAACATATTGATGTAGAAACGATTGTAGCAGACAGCTTGTTTCTAATAGTGACTGATTTTCCCATGAAATATGGAAAAGCCGAATCATGGGCGGCGTCTCCACAAACCGCCTTTATCACAGAAGAGCTGAGTGAGAAACTCTTCGGGAACATAAATCCTATCGGCAAAACCATTGAATACTCTACCGGTGACCCTCTTACGGTGACCGGAGTTATCGGCAAAGACAGAGGGAAACGCTCGCTTCATTTCGACTTGCTTGTTCCTGAAACATTGCAGAAGGATTGGGAGTTCCGTTTCCCGATGAAAATGGCATTAATTCATAAAGGGGCTTCCTTTACGAAGATAAATGCACGGCATGCAGCGTTCCGGCAATCTCCACGTGCTGCGGATGTTGAATTCAGGTATCAACTGCTTCCCATGCGTGAAGTGTATTTTCATCCAGCTATTGATGTTTGGCAGGACATGCTGCAAAGGGGGAATTTACCACAGCTACATCTATTGGCACTTGTTGCTGTACTGATTTTAATTGTAGGCATCTTCAATTTTATGAGTCTTTATACGGTTGTATTATTGAAACGAAGCAAAGAATTCGGACTAAAGAAAGTTTTTGGAAACAATTCAGCACAGCTATTCTCCCAACTATATATCGAGAATTTATGTCTGACACTTGTATCATTGTTTATAGCCTGGTTCCTTGTCGAGATTTCCGCCTTTCCCTTAAATAAATATTTTGATGTCATTCAACAGCCTAATGGTATATTTGACATAGGAATAACCATAGCTATCCTGATTTTACTGCCATTGACAGCTTCAATCTATCCGTTTTTTAAATTCAAATACAACACGCCTATCCATTCATTACGGAAAATAGGCAGTGGTGAAAAATCGTCCGTTGTAAGAAACCTCTATCTGAGTATTCAGTATATCGTGGCATTCATTCTAATAGTTGTTTCCATGTTCTTCGCCAAACAACTATATGAAATGACTCACATAGATTTAGGCTATGACACAGACTCTATCGTTAAAGTCTATTTTGAACGCTATGAACGCAAACAGCCTACCACTGAAGCAGAATATCTGAAACAGACCTCCTTGCGCAAAGCCTCCAAAGAAAATATATCCACTGCAATGAATGCCTCTCCTTTATTCACGGCATGGAATTACTCTTTATCCCCTTATGAATATTTCACCGAATCTCCGGTACTTTTCCGTAAGCTCGGAGAAGCCAATTTCAAACAATTGTATTGCATTCCCATAACAGAAGAAGAAATAAGATTTCATGGCTTCCGTTTATCCCAGGGACGTTTATGGGATGCCGACATCGACCATGAAGGTGAAGCAAAACTGATTCTCAATCAAAAAGCCATGCAACTCTTCGGACTCGAAAGCGCAATCAATGCCCGGCTGGAACCCCAACAACCTTTATGGCCGCGTAGAGATTTGAGCCCTTATCAGATTATAGGTATCGTCGAAGATTTTTATTGCGGACATTTATCCCAACCGGTTCTTCCTATAGCTTTTATATACGGTGAAACATATCTTTCACAAATTCCTTTGCAAGCTAAAATTGCTCCAGGACATCAAAAAGATGCCGTTGCCTTCCTGGAAAACCTACACAACGACAATGCTGATGGAGCCTTCAATTATACTTTTGCAAAACAGGAAGTTGAGAATCTCTATAAGTCAGACAAGCAAATAACTATTACCTATTCCTTTTTCGCCTTTATGGCCATTCTAATATCCTCAATAGCTTTGTTTGGATTGTCCTTATTTGACATACAACAAAGATACCGGGAAATAGCTATACGAAAAGTACATGGCGCTACACATAAGGAAATTTTATTGTTATTACTCAAAAAATACATTATCATATTAGCAATGTCATTTTTGATTGCCATTTCTATATCTTATTGGGGAATAACCATTTATCTGAAAGATTTTGCCTACAAAGCCAACATCAGCAGTTGGTTGTTCATTATTGCAGCAATCATCATATCATTAATTTCCATATTAACATTGGTTTATCAAGTAAAAAAGGCTGCACGACAGAATCCGGCGGAAGTAATCAAAAGCGAATAAAATAAAACAAGAGATAATCATTATGATAATAAAGCATTATTTGAAAATAGCGTTTCGTAACTTAGTAAAGTACAAACTTCAATCTACAATAAGTATTGTGGGACTGGCAACAGGTATTGCATTTTTTATTATTAGTCTTTATTGGTTGCACTACGAAACCTCGTATGACAACTTTTATCCAGCTTCCGAGCGCACATATATGATTTTCCTTCAAGAAGAAGGAGGAAGTAATGGAATATGCCCAACAGTCATGATTCCTTTTATTCGGGAACACTGACCGGAAGTGGAAAACATAACTTGTATGGCAGGTAATTCGGGATTTGATTTTACAACTGAAAAGAAAAATCTAAAGTATCCCGACTTTTGGGCTGTGGACAGCCTTTTTATGAAATGCTTTCCGCAAAGGATTATTCATGGAACAGAACCGGCACATGACAACGACATCTTATTGAGCGAAAGCTTTGCCCGTAAATATTGGAAGCATCCGCAGGATGCAATAGGAAGCTTGTTGACTCAAAAAACTCCTTCGGGATTCTATATTCCTAATCCCATACAGTTGCGTGTCAGCGGCATCATGGCCGATGCTCCGGAAAATTCATCGTTTCAGCATGAGGGTTACTATTTGAATAATAGTGAGAATGGAGATTATCACAATAAAGAGAACTGGATGTATATAGCAAATACTCATGTACATTTAGTATTAAAAGAAGGTATAAGGTTTAACGACTTTTCGCAACACCTCCTTTCTTCACTGCATGAAATGGAAATATTGAAAAATGTAAAATTCAGTATCATTCCTTTATTTCAAAAGCATTTTGAATTTGCAGCAGAAGAATCGTTCTCTTACTCTTCCATTCGTATGTTTACGGCAGCTTCCTTTTTGTTGCTGTGTTGTGTGTTGTTCAATTTCATCAATCTTTTCTTAAACCGCTATTACCAACGTTTGCGGGAAATGAAGTTACGAAAGTCGATGGGTGCGAACCATAGAAAGCTAATGAGACAGCTACTGACAGAAGTGCTGTTTCACTGTTTACTGGCAGGCGTTGTGTGTGGATGTTTACTTGAAGTTTTCACTCCTTTTTTTGAACAGATACTCTCCACGACCATTCAATACACAACGATTTGGAAGGTATTTCTAAAAGTGCTTTCAGCCTTTATCATTACAACAATGCTGTTGCTTTTGTTACCCGTATGGCAGATAGTGCATATATCCGTTTCACGTACACTGACAAGCAAGCCACATACTCATCGCAGCACTCTGTTCAGAAGATTTGCATTAGTAGTCCAACTGCTCATCTGTCTTTTCTTTCTGACTTCTACAGCTGTACTATATCGACAAATTAATTTTATGAGACATACCGATTTGGGATTTGATACCCGGCATATCATCGAACTATTTGTCAATACAATGGAGCAAAATGGGCAAGACATGCTGGAAGAGATAAAGCGGCTTCCCATGATTCAAGCTCATGCTACCTCTTCCTCCTTTATGATAACCTCCAAAGTGAACAATTTCAATCCGTTGATAGAATGGGAAGGAAAAACAGAAGAAGATAAAAAGACGCAGATTGCCACATTGGAAATATCAAAGGGAGGAAAGGAAATCTTTAATTTTCGGCTGATTGAGGGCAGGATGTTTACTGAGGAAGATTGGACGACAAACAGCAATTCTCCAAAAGATCTCGTTACTGGTAAACCGGCTTTGAATAAGGTGTTGATTACCCAGAAAATGGCAGACTTGATGCGAATAGACAAGCCGATAGGGAAAATTCTCCGCATTCCGGTGATACTCTTTCGGGGTGGTCCGGAGACATACTATACCGATTATGAGATTATAGGAGTAATAAAGGAGATTCATCCTCAAGGGATGAAGTCGGAGTCTTCCCCCACCATTATTATGCAGTCTTTCCGATTCATGTCGCCACTAAACTATTTCAAGGTGGTACCGGGAACGGAAAAAGAAGCATTGAAGGCTATGAATGTTCTGGCAGAGAAACATCAATGGGAGTATTATGACCATAATAATGCCGAACCTCAAACTCTGGACAACAAACTGGAAGGAATGAGCAAGTCAGAAACTGCCACTTACCGGTTATTCTCCATCTTGTCTGCTTTGTGCATCATCATTTCTTTGTTCGGCATCTTCTCCATATCCTCTTCCACCATCCGGCAAAGAAGGAAGGAGATAGCAATACGCAAGATTATGGGAGCCAATGTCAATGAAATAATTGGCATGTTCTTCCGCGAATATTTATGGATGGCCTGCATCGCAGCGATTGTGGCCTTTCCTTGCACATATGCGGTGATGCATCATTGGCTGGAACAATATGCCTACCACATATCTATTGGCATGGATTCATTCATTGTTTGGTTGGGAATTGTTATAATCTTGGTGTTCCTCACAATATTGCAGCAAATTGTTCAGGCAGCACAGCAGAATCCGGCAGAAGTAATAAAGAGTGAATAAAAGCGTGTACTTTCGCACAACATGTGTGCTATACCGCACGGATACAGCATAAGGCTACAAGACTTAATCGTTTAATTATAAAAGCCTTAACCATTTGGCATAATATTTGAATTAAGATTATAACGAAAGACTATTGAAGACAAATAAAAACAGAAAACATGATTATACATTATCTGAAAGTAGCATTCAGAAACCTACTGAAATATAAGACTCAAAGTATCGTTTCCATCGTTGAACTGGCAATAGGCTTTGCCTGCTTCGCACTTGCCAATCTATGGATACATTACGAAATGACCTATGACTGTCAGTTTGATAGAGCCGACCGCTTTTACCTGCTTTACAAAAAAGATTTGCTCAATGATACAGGTTATTCAACCAGAATGCCCTATCCAACATCGAATATCTTGAAGAAAAACTTTCCCGAAGTGGAAGATGCTTGTGCGTATATGATATGGGATGATACTGAACTAAAACTTGAAGGTAGTCCCACTATTAACACATCAATGCTATTGGCAGATTCATGTTTTATGAAAATGTTCGGAATTACTCTTTTAGCCGGAAATATGGACTTTCTGCATAATGATTCACAGATAGCTTTAACAAAAGACATGGCAATGAAGCTTTTTGGAAGTGTTGACGTGTTGGGTAAGGAGCTGACTGTTGCTGACAACACTGTAACCGTTGAAGCTATATTGGAAGGATTGCAACATAGCAATCTCGCTTTCGGCTGTTGGGGACGAGGTGCCTATTTCCACCAATGGCAAGATTATTGGAGCTATGCAAGCTTTCAAATTTGCGCAAAACTCAAAAAAGGTATCTCAGCCGAAAATTTTCAAAGAAAGCTTAATGCCAGCGAATATAAGGGAGATTCACGAGACCCTAATAAACTATTTGAAGGTGTCGGACTAATGCCCCTTACTCAATACCATTATTCCGAAATAAATGAAAAGAAATCTATCAAATTCCTATATCTGATATTTTTTTCTATCATAGGTGGGCTGGTCATTTCATGTTCACTCTTCAACTATCTGTCTTTGTTTATAACCCGACTCAACATCCGTAATAAAGAATTGGAATTAAGACGGATGTGTGGGTCTTCAGTCAGAGGTATTCTTGCACTTTTCATGATTGAATACGGCACTATGATTTTACTTGCAGGAATAATAGGCATGGCATTGGTAGAGATTACTTTACCAATATTCAGAGAAATGTCCGACATTACGGGAAACATCTATTATGAATCGCTGCTCTATTTCATCGGACTTTTATTATTGTCACTCATTCTGTTACTTCCCTTTGCACTGCGTCGTACAGTAAAACAAAGAAAAGATAAACGCTTCTTTATTTATCGATGTAGTATCCTATTCCAGATATTTATCAGCATACTCTTCCTTTTTTGTATGAGTATTCTGCTGAAACAGATATATCACCTCACCCATACTGATTTGGGATGGGAACGCCATAATATTGCAGCTTTTCCACTTATTTATCCTCATGACAATTATGACGAAATTGCAGAAAAAATAGCTCAAATACCTTGTACCTCCGAAGTATTGAAAGGACACCACGGACTCTTCCCACGCACCGTCGGTTTAAGTTTGCAAATCAAAGATTGGGACGGTAGAATTGAAGGAGCAGAAGGATTTGAGATACAAAGTATAATCGAAGGAAAAGAAATTATAGATTTTTACAATCTTGACCTTATAGAAGGAGAAGCAATGAAAGAAGAAGAAACGGATAAGGTAATATTAAATGAAACAGCTGTGAAGTTTTTAGGTATGACCGATCCCATCGGAAAAAAACTTTATTTGAATGAAGGAAATGTCAAAACGATTATTGGCATCGTAAGGGATTTTCATATAACGGCTCCTACCATACCCGTAAATCCAATAATGCTGATTGGGAATCATGGCTTCTCTCATAAATTTTGGGGTGGAAGAGGGGATATATTAGTAAAGTTCCATGAAGGCAAATGGAAAGAATTAAAGAATGAGATAGAGAATTTGTTCAGTCAATCCTATCCCACTACAAGATATAAATTCGTGAATGTAGAAGAAGGCTACGAAGAATATCTAAAATCAGAAAAAGTATTGATGAAATTAATATCTTTCGTATCAATGGTATGTATTCTGATTACCATATTCGGTATCTTTTCATTGATTACGCTAAGTTGTGAACAACGACGTAAAGAGATTGCCGTGCGCAAAGTAAATGGAGCTACAACTAAAAATATCATGACAATGTTTATCAAAGAAATTAATATTTGCTTCTACTATAGCATTCCCAATAGGTTATGTATTGATGAACCATTGGTTAGAGAGCTATGTAAGGCGTACAAGCATTAATCTATGGATTTATACTACCATCTTTGTAGGCATAGCTATTATTATCTTACTTTGCATCGGGTGGAGAGTGTGGAAAGCAGCACAACAGAATCCGGCGGAAGTCATCAAAAGCGAATAATACAATAATATTATTACTAAACATCATGATAAAGCATTATTTCAAAATAGCATTACGCAATTTATTAAACTACAAGGTACACAGCCTTATATCAGTTATCTGTCTGGCAGTAGGCATCACCTGCTTCTGCCTGATGAATTATTTCATTGACACTGTGAATGGAAGGGAAGAGTTGCCAGATTATGAGCATCGTATCAGTTTTACATTTTCATCCGTCCAGGAAGCAGGCTATACCTATTGTTTGAAAGATGATGTCACTTATCTGGAAAAACAATCATTGTCAGGCATAGATGCACTTATAGCATCTTCTTTTCCTGCTGTGGGGGCAGAAATTACGGTCATTGACAAGAACCAGCAGGAATATCCATTCTTGATACAGTACAGATGTGTATCACCTTTGTTCTTCTCTTATTACAATATAAAGCTGAAGAATGGCAATACAGAGATTACAGCTCCTGACGGAGTTATCATCTCTCAGGAATTTGCCCGGAAAGTCTTTGGAGAGGAGGACCCTACGGGCATGATTATCCATCTGGAAACGGAGAACCACCATTTACCCAATCAGATAAAAGACTATAAAATAATAAATGTAATCGCCTCTGAAGATAAAGCAATTAAGGCACGGACGACAGATTGCTATTTTCCATTATCCATGAACCCTTATTTGCCACTCAATGTAGGTACCTACCTGACCGGACAGACGACCTTGGAAGGTCTGAACAAACAATTGGAGAAAATAATCTGGAAACGGGGAGATACGGATATACGTGCATGCGCTTATTCGCAAGCTGAGCGTGAGAGTAATGTGCAGAAAAACATCGCCATACTGCTGGCCCGGTTCATCGCTTCCCTTATTTTGTTGTCTGGATTGATAAACTTCATGAAATTCATCATCCAAATGTTCTACAATCGCCAACGCGAACTGGCACTTCGCAAATGTATGGGTTCGGATACTAAAGGACTGTTTTCATTGCTTTTTGCCGAGATATTCTGGATGATGTCTGCTGCTTTCTTTCTATCGTTGGCTGTGACGGAAGTATTCCTTTCTCTCATGTATGCTTATACGCCGAAAGAGGATATGATTCGTTTTTCTCTAACAGCTGTATACAGCTTACAATTCACTCTATATATTGTTCTGTTGCTGGTATGTTTATGCATAATCATATACCCCATCTATCAATTACGCCGATCAAGTATTATCAATCATATTATACGAAAGCGGAAACGGCATATGTTTCGCAACATGATGATAGGCCTTCAGTTGGCCATTTCCATTTTCTTTGTAGGAGGTGTATATGGAATAACCATTTCTTTCGACGAAATATTTGGGAAGATGTATAGTCCGCTGAATGCCGAGGAAGAAAAACAAGTGATTTCTTTATCTGTCAACAGTATACGTATGCAGCAGAATATGGATGCTATTCTATCGGATATCAGTTCATTGTCCGGCATAACAGATCAGACTACTGTTTCCAGGGGATTTGATTTCGGTTCGTTTACCTATATGAACTACGAAAAGGATGGACATTCGGAAAAGCAAGTTATCATGGGACAGGGGAACCCTCATTATTTTGACTTTTTCCACATTCCGATGGAAGGGAAAAAAGTGGACTGCAACGTGCAAGGCATGGTGTATGTAAGCCGGAATTTCAAGGAACAACTACAAAAAGACAGCGTAGCAGGAACCGTCCGATTAAACGGAGCAGATTATCAGATTGCAGGGACTTATGAAGCATTGTATAAAGAAGAGGTTGAAGGGAGAGTAAAAGTCATCGGTTCTATATTCATGGTGAGTCCCGAGGCATCCACTTACTTTTTTAAGGTGGCTGATTCGAGCAAGAGCTCTAAAACCATTAAGCAGATAACAGAAATATGTCGGCGATATGTACCAGACACCTTGCCATTAGACATCCGTAGCATCAGTAACACCAAGCAAACTACCGTAGGTGCTATGGAAATGATGCAGAAAGCTTCCATTTTATTAGCTGTAATCAGCTTACTCCTTGTGGTACTGAGTATCTATTCTGCCATTTCTATGGATACGATAAGTCGTCAGAAAGAAGTTGCCATCCGCAAAATTAATGGTGCCACTCCCAAAACTATAGGCCTATTGTTCGGCAAAACCTATTTGATTATCTATCTTATAGCTTTCTGCGCAGTCTATCCATTATTACGGTTAATGCTGATAGAAATGCTGGAAGGAGCAGGCCTCAAAAATATATACCATTGGGATTGGGGTATCTTGCTATTCTTAACGATGGGGCTTTTGATATTCTGTATCACAGCATACAAAATTTACAAAGTGATGCATCTCAATCCGGCAGGCATACTAAAAAAGGAATAAAATGAAATATTTATAACCTATAAAAACAAAGCATTATGATTAAGACAGTAAACTTACAGAAGATTTTCAAGACCGAGGAAGTACAGACTCTGGCTTTGAACGACGTAAACATTGAAGTGAAAGAAGGGGAGTTTGTTGCTATCATGGGACCTTCAGGCTGCGGAAAATCCACTTTACTGAATATCCTCGGTCTGTTGGACAATCCTACATCCGGAGAATATTACTTGAATGGGACGGAAGTATCCAAATATACAGAAGCCCAACGTACCAACTTGCGTAAAGGAGTCATCGGCTTTGTATTCCAAAGTTTCAACCTGATTGATGAGCTGAATGTATACGAGAACATCGAACTGCCGCTACTCTACATGGGCATTCCTGCCACCGAACGCAAGCGCCGGGTGGAAACCGCTATGGAGCGTATGGCAATCATGCACCGCAGCAAGCACTTCCCGCAACAATTGTCCGGCGGACAACAGCAACGCGTGGCAATCGCCCGTGCAGTCGTATCAAACCCTAAACTGATACTTGCCGATGAGCCTACCGGTAACCTCGATTCAAAGAACGGAAAAGAGGTAATGGAACTACTGAATGAACTGAATAAGGAAGGCACTACGATTGTCATGGTGACACACTCACAACATGATGCCGGATTTGCCGGACGTATCATCAATCTGTTTGACGGGCAGGTAGTGACGGAAGCTAACTTATAATTCACGCTTCTCCCGATTTATATGCAGGTTGCAATGTTTTTTCCATTGTAATCTGCATGTTTTTTTGGAAATAGCTTTCCTTTTTTTTGTTTCTGTCGTCCGAAATGCCTAATATTGCTACCAATAAACTTTTTACTTCCACATTTTAAATAACAGAAAATGAAAACATACACACCGTCCCCTTTGAACGCAGAAAATATCACTTTACCGGATAATTTGACGGAACTCACAGAAGCCATGGCACGCAATGTGCATGAAGTATGGGCTTTGGGAAGAGTGAAAGAAGGATGGAAATACGGAGAGACACGCAATGATGAATTAAAGACACATCCCGGACTTGTACCATACGAAGAGTTACCGGACTCAGAACGAGAATACGACCGGCAAACAGCCATACAGACACTGAAACTGATTATGAAACTGGGATTCGACATACAGAAGAAATAATAATCCAATATCTATTATAGTACTATGAGGACGAGTGAGAACAAGTATTATCCTATCCGGCACTGGTGGAAATTCGTTATTCCTGCCTTTATCATTCTCTTTCTGGTTGCAGCATTGATTGTGACATGCACTACATTCCAAAACCTTATTCAATTCTTTCCATCGCGTGGAATGACCTACCTGATGACACTCCATGCCATCATTTCCCTTAGCGTATGCATCTGTTTTTTTCTATGTATCAAGAGATTAATAGATGTATTCTCATTGAATCTGGAACAAGAAAGAAACATTCTTGCATCCTTGTATCAAGAAAAAGAAAAACGGGAGATTATCAATAACGATGAGAAAGAAATCAATAAACTGAAAGAGAATATCAGAAAAGAATTGAAACAAGAAACTGAAAAAAAGGAAACTGTCTAATGACAAAACAAATATGAATCTTTTAACAAGACTTTTTGCCCTTCATTTTGACCGCTCTTTTTCCGGAAAAGGATGGAGGCAGCTTGCTTGGCTTTTCGGAGTCATAGTAACTGTTTTCTTATTGATATATCTGGTAAGTTTTGCATTTATCTTTCCTGAGCCGTCTCTTGAAGAATGGACCGGTATTGATAAAGACGTACCTATGGGGCGTTTGCTTCAGTTGATTTGTCTGTTCATCGATCCGGGGAATATTGTGGAAGTACCACCTTATCTGCGTTGGTTCTCTCTATTGGTCGTAGTGCTGGGATTAATTTTGTTCTGCGGATTATTGATATCCGTAATCTCCAATATGCTGGAACGCAGAGTTGAGCGATATCGTGAAGGCGATATCGTTTACCCTTTGCAAAACCACATCGTCATTATCGGTTTTGACAACATGGTCCCCACTCTTATCCAGCAAATTTGCGATGACACACATTATGGGAATTGCCATATTCTGATTCAGAGTACCCAACCGGCACAAGAAATCCGTAGCAAAATCCATACGGAACTGGATGCCAAAAATGAAAAAAGAATTGTGGTGCTGCGTGCCCGGCGCGACTCTATCGAGGAGTTGGAAAAACTCTATACTACCAAAGCGCGCGAAGTATTCCTTATCGGAGAGAGGAACGAACATGACCATGACTCACTGAACATAGACTGCCTGAAAAAGATAGTTGACATTCATAAACGATGCAATAAATGTTCCCTCATACCATTCACCGTTCTTTTCGAATATCAGACTACTTTTGCCGCTTTCCAACTGACCGATTTGTCTGCCGAATGGAGAAAATATATAGAATTCCATCCCTTTAACTTCTACGAGGGCTGGGCCAAAAAGATATTGGTAAGCCGGCAATACGGAAAAGGGGAGAACTGTATTGAATATCCTCCTCTCGACCGTGAGGCAATAACCTATGAAAGCGAAAAGCATGTTCATCTTGTTATCATCGGTATGAGCCGTATGGGAGTGGCAATAGGAGTGGAAGCTGCCCATCTGTTGCATTTTCCAAACTTCTGCCGGGACAAGAACATAAAAAGTGTCATTACCTTCATTGATGAAAATGCCGACCGGGAAATGAATTTCTTTTGTGGACGATACCGCCATTATTTCGAGATATCGTCTACCCATTATTACGACATGAGCAAGGACGAAAGGCACGAGAGATTTGTCCTTCCCACCCGTTTTAAAGGAAAAGATGCAGACTTTCTGGATGTGGAATTCGAATTTATCAAAGGCCGTGCGGAAACTCCTGCCATCCAGAACCTAATTAAAGAATAGGTACATGACTCAGGCCAAGTATTGACGATTGCCGTCTGCCTCAATTATCCTCCTCAAAGCATGGCAATGGGATTATATCTGCCGGACGATGTATATGATGAAAATATCCCAGTTTTTGTCCGTCAGGAAACCTCCAGTGCACTGCTCAATATGCTTAACAGTAAAAAGAAAGATGAAGCGATTCATAAATATTCCCATGTTTTTCCTTTTGGAATGCTGGACAACTGTTACGACTTGGACAAAAAAAGCCGGAGGGAGGGACAAATCATCAATTATATATACGATTTCAAGAATAAATATGGAAATGTGCCTCAATCATGCCCACCTGACAATGAGCTGAAAGACTCATGGAACAAACTGTCCGTATCCCTTCAGTGGTCCAATTTGTACAGTGCATATTCCATTAGTCCCAAGCTACGCTCCATAGGCATTACGGATGGTTACGTGAAACTGGACAACGACCAGATAACATTGCTTGCCGAAGTCGAACATAACCGTTGGAACATGGAGAAGCTGCTGCTTGGCTTCCGTAAACCCACCGCCGAAGAAGAAGAGTTAATCTATGGCAGCAAGGAAATGGGAGACATCTTCAAAAAGAAACGCTTTGTGCATCCCGATATACGTCCGTATGATGAATTGAAGGAAAGCTCAAAAGCGTATGACAGATGTATCACAGCCGGCATTCCGCTAGTCGTAAACAACAACACATAGAAAGTAACCAACACTATATTATGAAAACATACCATGTATTTATAGCCTCTTCGCTGAGTTTTCAGAAAGAAAGGGATTTAATGGAAAAAGTCCTGACGGAAAGAAACAACAGCGAACTCAATATTGTAGTGCACCGGCACGAAAAAAATGGAGACAACGATTTAGCTAAAGGCGATACGCAGGAAATCATAAATTCAGAGATAAGGCAATGTGACGTCATCATCTTCTTCGCCGGAAACTGGATACGCTCCAAGACCATCGGAGAGTTTAATGTTGCCATCGAAAATGCATCCAACAAACATATCTATTTCTATCAGAATCCGACATTGGAATACACCCAGGAAGACTGGACAAACACTACTTTATGGAAAGACTTCTATGCGGAATACATGCAAAAGCACCTGGACGACGATACCGTTATCGAGCGGTATGAGAAGCAGTGCAATACGCTGGAGCAGCTAAGGGACGCGTTGGTCAAGGATCGTGAAAGTTTTCTCAATAATCCCTTTTGCGCAATCTCTTGCCATAAGATGGAGTATGATAAAATTATTCCCAACAGCCAAGCCAACCGTCGCAGAGGCAACCTGGACTACTATTTTATCCGTCCGGAAGTAGACAACAAACTTAAAGAGGAGTTTGACAGCACAAACAAGACAATCATCGTCACCGGTCAATCCACTTCGGGAAAGACTATTGCCGTTTGCCGAATGCTGAAAAAGCTCCCTCAGGAATATTATGTGGTCATTTTGAATGCCGATACGACCAAAGAACAGTTAGAACGGCTTTCTGTATCCCAATTCCAGCATGGCAAAAAAATTCTTCTACTGGACGATTTGCAGCTGTTGTTTTGGAAAGAAGAGAATGAAAAGCCGATACCCATTGACAGAGAATTACTTCGCAAGTTATCGGAAATCCTTCACATCGGCAATCCGGACTTCAAGGTTATTGCCACTACAAGCTATAGCTTCAAGGAAGTGAAATCCATGCTTACTTTCAATGAAATGGTTCCTCCGGCCATAGTCGAAGTGGGCATCAAACCTTTATCCTTCAAAAAAATAAATGAATATGCCCGCGAGCTCAGGACATACGGCTATCTTAAACTCCGACCCGAAGCCGGCATGACTATCGGTTCCTTGTTTTTCGACATAGACAGAATCAAGACCAGATATAACAACCAGTTCCAGAACAGCAATTTAAGCAACCTGCAGAAATCCATGCTTCGACAACTCTGCCACGCCATAAAATGTTTGTGGATGTGGAAAAAGAGAAGCCGCAATAAAATAGACCTATTGCTCGATTTCCTCAAATTCACCTATGAGAACAGTTACGAAAAGGCCGACAGAAGCACCATCTGTGAATTGGCAGGCAAAGTAGATGATTTGATTTATTATCAGGACATTGAAAAGGACACATTTGAAGTTGAAGACATCATAGTAACCCAGGTTTTCCAGTACTATAGCAGTGAACCGTCCGATGACCTACTGGCAACTGAAAAGAAAGCCATAAAGGGCATATTCCGCTATATCTACTACAAAGACAGACCGAACTTTTTCAAAAATACAACCAAGATCCTGCATCGGGTGAAAAACTGTTCGGTAAATGCCCCCGAACTCCAACAGTATATCATCAATGATGTTGTAAGCCGCATTTATAAAAACGAACAAACGCTATATACAAGTAAGGAACTGGGAACAAACCCGGAAGGCGTTTCCATTGATTGGGTGGACGCCTATATTGGCAATATAGCCAATTTTGCTCCTACCAATGCAGAGGCCATCCATATTTGGAAATTAACAAAAAAATATAATAGGAGAGAGCTGAATGTGCTGCGGTGGCTTTTGCCCAGACTGCAGACACAACAAGATAAGGACATTGTACACAAGGATTTGCTCAATGAACAAGGGCAAATGCAAGACAAGTATATAGAAAACTCGTATATTGAATTTCAGACAGAATTGGTACGGTTCCTCGACATGGACGAAGCCAAAGAAATATACCTCAACGCTTCCTTTATATACGAAGCTTCCCCAAGTGCCGATGATGGCGACATAGATGATTTCTTCTCCGATTCTGCAGAGAGCGCCCATGGGCAGGAAAGCAACAATGAGACTTATCTGACAGAACTGAAAGAGAAAAGAATACGTAATTTCGCCAGGCAGCTTATGCATAAAGCACAGACTCTGGCTGACATACACGACATCAAGAACTTCTTGCAGAAGAATGATAAAGGGGTAGTTCCCCACGACGATGCAGTCTTTTTCTTCAACTTTATTGCTCCCTACACCTGGCTGGAAGTTTTCAAAAGATTCAGCCAGCCGGAAAAGCTGGTTGCATTCTTCAACGAACTGACAGAACTGTCTGTCGACAAAAAAGAGGATACCAGTATGTTCCTGAACAAGACCGAAGTGTTGAATGGAGCACTCGAAAACATACCGTCCTCTTATGCCTATGATTTATGGAACCGTATGGGGAATAACTGTGATGGCTACTCATTGAACTTTATGCTCCAAAAGGCTAAAAATTTTGAGCAAGCCAAAGGAATCTTCAACACTTTTATGGAAAGGTTGGAGCAGCAAGAAGAAGAAAACAAGACCAAACTGAAAGTGGGTGAAATCTACCTGAACGACTTATTGGATACGACCTCCACTTATAGCGGGATTAAGGAATGCGAGGAACTGTTCCATAAATACCATTTACTGGAAGCAGACCAGTCTTTACTGGATTACCCGAGCCAGCACACACAAGGTATCCTATACCAACGCATGACCCTAAAGGAAATCAAGGCACATATGAAGAGACATCGTCCCCAAAACGGCGATGAATCTCGAAATATAAGAACAATCGTACAATTCATTCTGAAAATATCAAATTATGAAGAGGCGTATCAGGCACTGTTCGGAGAAACTCCCGATTGTATTACTCCGGAAGAACAACAGATTTTGAATCATTCGCCCTACGTTGTCTCCGAAATGTTCAATAAGGTAAAGACTCCGGAAGAAGGAGGAGTCGCAAGGGATTTCTTCGAGAACCGGCTGGACAAGTCACTGCTCAATCATCCTGATGCCAATATCTTGAATATCATTATCAATAACCGGTTCATATATCCCTATTATGAACAAAAAGTGGACATGATAAAGCGGATGTCCGAAAAATACACCGTACAACAGAACAGTTATACACATAAACATTTACTCTATCACCTGACCAACCACACCCAAGGTTCACTTCCTCCGGAAGAAATACAACTGATTATAAATGAGGAAATAATGAAAAGCCTGGATGCGCCAAAGGATATATTGAAGCAAATGCTTATCCAGCGATACTATGCCGGAAGAGCACAAGACAACGTTCCGCAGCCTTTTCCCATTTATACATCGGAAGGGTGGAAAATTAAAGAAAGCACTATTCTGGAATATGTGTATTGTCTGCTGGACGTGGGCGTATATGATGGAGGAATTATCTTCTGTTGCATGAAGGCATTGCTCCGTCAGAATGATAAGGAAAACGCCCAACGGCTGCAAGAGCAAGCAATCAGTAAAAAGGTTTTTATCAATTACGATTCATATTGTATGTTGAAAAAGGTAGGAGCCGTCATTCCCAACCCCTACCTATTTGTCGAACATTATCCAATTATGAAGGACATATGCTATCAAATGCGGGAACGCGGCATGACCTTCGAAGAAGCCGAAAGCCGTATAAAAGAGATGGAAGATGATTTACATATTTCCATTGCACGCACACAAATCTACTGGAACAATGTCATCAGCCGCATGGCCAACAACAGAACAAACAAAAAACTGGTGCTTCAGAATACTCTGAAATTCATCGATGAACACCATGTGCCGATGAGTCCGGAAATATATTACTCCCTTTTACACACAATCACTTCCATTGAAGACTATACAAAAGTCAAAGGTTTATATAAAGGCGAATTGAATATAGGACATATCTTCGTACTTCTAAAGAAGATTCCAGAATTTGCCAAATATAGAATTGCCGAATGGGCATTTGTCGCCTGCTTGCGTCAGGAGTTTGATGAATGGTATGACATTCTATGTTCCATCAGTGAGAAAGAACAGGAGAAAAGAATTAAAATCATGTTACAGTCCGAGCGCTACAAGCAACTGCAAGTCATCACCCCCAAAGGGTATCTTAACCAGACTTTCTTGTTCTGGTGGACTATCCGCTACGCCGTCTCAGAGACTGAAGAGCAACGGAAGGCAGAATTGGATACCCTTGTCACAATGATACCCAACCCCTTTGTACCTCAGTATCCGAAAATGATAGAGAAGTTCTTTATACCTTATCCGCAAGACTTGCTTGAAATCATTCGAGAATATATAGGCCGGATTATTTCATCCGAGCCGCAATAGCCAGCAATACCCCGAGCACCACACCCAATATCGCTGCAAACAGCACCCGCATTTCTCCCGGCAGGAGGAATGTGATGGTGTGTGCCGGATACCAGAAGAAAGGAATTGTTTTCTTGAAGACAAAATTCCATTGTGCATCCCAATTCAGATGCGTAATGATGCGGGTCATCGGGATAGGAGTGAGGAGGCTGCGAGGCGAACCGCCACAATCCAGGATATGCGTATCCGTAATCTTATGGAATGTCATGAATACCGGAGCGAAAATGGTATTCATAGCAACTGAAATGGCGAAGGCTATCCATAATTTGTCCAGGCAGAATTCTCCGTTTATAATGGCGGCGGCATTTGCCATTCCCATATATTCCATGAATTGCGGCACACCTTTGGAGAAGATTATCATGGCCGCATTGATACCCATTCCCAGCAGTCCCCACACTACGGCACGCGGCAGTACGCCAAATCCTTTTCGGTTATAGACTCCGGCACTGATACGAAGTCCCAGCATCTCACCCAGTGTAGCAAGAATTCCGAATTTAACGAAACTCATTACCATGCCATGTGCAGCGTTGAAAGACTTATACCAATTGTAGATGGATTCACTCACAAAGAATGGCAGGAATATTATCACCAGAACAAAAATAAAGAGGAAGTCTTGCTTTTTCATACAAAAGTCATGTTTTTCATAAATAATGTGGCAAACATACTAAAATTATTCTAATTTAAAAGCAAATAAGTAAATAAAAGAAGTTTTACCAAACAGAACAAAGTGTTTCCCTTAACCGAACAGTGTGTTTCATTAAAGAGAACACTTCGTTTCCCTTAAAAGAACAGTTTGTTTCAAATAGAAAAACACTTTGTTTTCTATAGCTAAAACAAAGTGTTCAGCACTGTGAACTAACGAACTATCCCATTAGCTCCCTCAGAAGCCCATATCATAGTCTCGGCACAAAAAAAGTGGGATTCAGAGAAACCTCTGATCCCACTTCATCATAGTAAGCAACGGATAGTTATTTCTTATCCTTCATATATTCATCCGCTTTCTCCTTGGCACGTGCCACGCGCTTGGCTGTATCCGGATGAGAAGAGAACATCTTCTGGAACTTGGATTCCTTCGGTGCTTCCGCTGAAAGTTCAAGCAATTTGTTCAAAGCATTGTACATGGCATACGGATCGAGATTATTCTTGATGCAGAATTCAAAGCCGTAATCATCCGCTTCCGTCTCCTGCTTCTGGGAGTATTGAGCACCTGCCAATGCCTCGGCCATGGCACCCAGTTCAGAATCACTCAATTTGGATACCGTAGAACTTGCCGCACCGGCAGCATTCTTCACAGCCGAACGAAGGTAAGCATTCTTCATCGCATCTTTGGAATCCGTATGGATGACGTGACCTATCTCGTGGCCGACAACTGCCATCACTTCATCATCCGTCATGATGTCCATCAGTCCGGCACAGATGCGTACACTACCATCACCGCACGCAAAGGCATTCACATCTATTACTTCATAAACACCGAAGTTCACCTTCAAGCCGTCCACTTCCTTGATGTTTCCGGTCAGCTTCTCCAGACGCTTGCCGTAATCCGTATCGGACTTTGTCAGCGGATTGTGCGTATCCATCCATTCCATATATTCCTTGCTCATCGCTGCAATGTCAGCATCGGACAATGAAATGGCCTTGACGGCATCTGTACCGGCTTGGACAACTTTGGTCACATTGATTTTCTTTCCACCGATTTTGAACTGCGCATAGGCAGTGGTGGTACAACTCATTCCGCATACTACAGCAGTAATGATGAAGAAGTTCTTTTTCATGTACTTTACGATTTAATCTTTGTCTATAAAAAAAACCGCCTAATCATTATTAAACGGTTTTCCGAATATCTGTTTAAATCAAGTTTACTTGATGATACCCAATTCCTTGAAACATTTAGTCAATTTTTCTACAGCATAATCCACTTGTTCGACCGTATGGGTAGCCATCAACGCTACACGCACCAGTGTATCTTGTGGAGCACATGCAGGTGGAATAACGGGGTTGATGAAGATACCTTCGTCAAAAGCCAGCTTCGTTACTATAAATGTCTTCTCTGTATCACGCACATAGAGAGGAATGATAGGAGATTCTGTCTCACCGATTTCGAAGCCTGCATCGCGGAACTTCTTCAAGGCATAGTTAGTGATGTCCCACAGACGTTGGATGCGTTCAGGTTCGGACTTGATGATGTGAAGCGCCTCGCGGGCTGCAGCCGTAGCAGCAGGTGTGCTACTTGCCTGGAATATATAGGAACGGGCATTGTGGCGCAGCCAATTGATTACCGCCTTGTCTCCAGCAACAAAACCACCGATGGAAGCCAATGACTTGCTGAATGTACCCATAATCAGGTCTACATCTTCGGTAACACCGAAATGGTCGCACACACCACGGCCTTGTTTTCCGAATACACCCAAGCCGTGAGCTTCGTCCACGTAAATGCTGGCATTGTATTTCTTCTTCAGGCGGACAATTTCGGGCAGATTGGCCAAGTCACCTTCCATGGAAAATACTCCATCCACAACAATCAGCTTTACAGCATCCGGTTCGCATTTCTGGAGTTCTTTTTCCAAAGCCTCCATATCGTTATGCTTGTACTTCAACTGAGTGGCAAATGCAAGACGGCGGCCATCTACAATGGAAGCGTGGTCACGGTCATCACAAATAATATAATCCCCACGGCCTACAACGGCAGGAATAATACCTTCGTTTACAGTAAATCCGGTAGAAAAACAGAGTGCTTCATCTTTTCCTACGAATTCAGCCAATTCCTTCTCCAGTTCAACATGTATATCGAGTGTTCCGTTCAGAAAGCGGGAACCTGCACAACCGGTGCCATATTTTTCTGTGGCAGCTATCGAGGCATCAATGATACGCTTGTCATATGTCAGTCCCATATATGCATTAGAGCCGAACATCAGAACCTTTTTACCATCCATCATTACCTCTGTATCCTGATGGCTGTTAATTGTGCGGAAATAAGGATATACGCCTTTTGCCATAAACTGCTGCGGCAGGTCGTATTTCGCAAATTTGTCTTGTAGTAAACCCATGAAATATCTTTTATATAATGAATATTTAATTCTATTAAATACAAGTCTTAAAAAACAGGGGGCAAAGATAGCAAAATATGTCGGTATATGTTCTATTTACATTAAAAAAACTACTTATACTTATTTTAAAAAGAATTATGTGGTTAATTTTTCAGATATTTATATTACTTTTGCCAGTTGGAAAACCTGCATAGCAACAACCCTTGCATGAACGAAAACAAGAAGAAAATAGCATTCATCATAAACCCCATATCCGGCACTCAGAGTAAGGAGCAGATACTGAAGTGGCTCGATGAAAAGCTGGATAAGGAAAGGTATGCACAAGAAGTGATTTATACCGAACGGGCAGGCCATGCCGTAGAGATAGCGGCACAGAAGGCACAAGAAGATGCACATGCCGTCATCGCCATAGGAGGAGACGGCACCATCAATGAGATAGCTCGCTCACTGGTACATACAAAAACCGCTTTGGGCATCATTCCCTGCGGTTCCGGCAACGGACTTGCCCGCCATCTGCAGATTCCGATGGAGCCGAAAAAGGCCATCGACATCATCAATGACGGACTGATAGACATCATTGACTACGGAAAAATCAACGATGTGCCTTTCTTCTGCACCTGCGGCGTGGGATTCGACGCATTTGTAAGCCTGCAATTCTCCAAGGCGGGAAGGAGAGGACCACTCACTTATCTGGAAAAGACTCTGCTCGAAAGCCTGAAGTACCGTCCGGAAACCTATGAACTGGAAATGGACGGCAGCACCCTGCGATACAAGGCGTTCCTAATAGCCTGCGGAAACGCATCGCAATATGGAAACAATGCGTATATTGCCCCACAAGCCACCTTGAACGACGGACTGCTGGACGTCACCATACTCGAGCCGTTCACTGTGCTCGATGTACCGTCGCTCTCTTTCCAGCTCTTCAACAAGACCATTGACCAGAACAGCCGGATTAAGACGTTCCGTTGCCAGACACTCCGTATTCACCGTTCTAAACCGGGGGTAGTCCACTTTGACGGCGACCCGATGATGATGGGAGAGAATGTAGATGTAAAGATTATGAAGAAAGGACTGCAGGTCATTGTTCCCCGGGATGCGGAAAAAGACACTTCGAATGTCTTGCAGCGGGCACAAGACTATATCAACGGACTGAAACAAATTAATGATGCTTTTGTGGAAGACATCGCCCATAAAAACAAGATGATACTGGATAAAGGCAAAAGGCAATTCAAGAAACTGACAAAAATGTAATGTTGTAAAAAAGGTACTAAAGGAGTTTCTGAAAATAACTTTCCCCTTTTGATGCGCCATATAATATGTTTTATGTATTTTTGCAAAGCCAAAATAGTAAATAAGTAAATCGTCAAACAGTAAATAAAAAGATGTATAGATCACACACCTGCGGAGAACTCCGTATCTCCGATGTTAACAAGCAAGTGACGCTGGCAGGTTGGGTACAGCGCAGCCGTAAGATGGGAGGCATGACTTTCATTGACCTCCGCGACCGTTACGGAATTACCCAATTAGTGTTCAACGAAGAGGTGAATGCCGAACTTTGCGAGCGTGCCAACCGCTTGGGCCGTGAATTCGTAATCCAGGTTAAGGGTACCGTCAACGAACGTTTCAGCAAAAACCAGCATATCCCGACGGGAGACATTGAAATCATCGTATCGGAACTGGATGTTCTGAACTCATCGCTGACCCCTCCCTTCACCATCGAGGAAAATACGGACGGTGGCGACGATATCCGCATGAAGTACCGTTATCTAGACCTGCGCCGTGCCAATGTACGCAGCAATCTGGAGCTTCGCCATAAAATGACAATTGAAGTACGCAAATACCTGGACAGCCAGGGATTCATCGAAGTGGAAACTCCGATTCTGGTAGGCTCCACACCCGAAGGTGCACGCGATTTCGTCGTTCCTTCACGCATGAACCCGGGACAATTCTATGCCTTGCCTCAAAGCCCGCAGACACTGAAACAGTTGTTGATGGTTTCCGGTTTCGACCGTTACTTCCAGATAGCCAAATGCTTCCGTGACGAAGACCTGCGTGCCGACCGCCAGCCGGAATTCACACAGATTGACTGCGAAATGTCTTTTGTGGAGCAGGATGACGTCATCAACCTCTTCGAAGGCATGGCCAAATATCTGTTCAAGGAAATCCGTGGCGTAGAGATGAACGAGCCGTTCATGCGCATGCCATGGGCAGACGCCATGAAATATTACGGCAGCGACAAGCCCGACCTCCGTTTCGGCATGAAGTTCGTGGAACTGATGGACATCATGAAGGGACACGGATTCCCGGTATTCGACAATGCCGCCTACATCGGCGGTATCTGCGCAGAAGGCGCCGCACACTATACACGCAAACAGCTGGATGCACTGACCGAATTCGTGAAAAGACCGCAAATCGGTGCCAAAGGTATGGTATACGCGCGCGTAGAGGCAGACGGCAACGTAAAATCAAGTGTCGACAAGTTCTATGCGCAGGAAGTATTGCAGGAAATGAAGGCTGCTTTCAACGCCAAGCCGGGTGACCTGATTCTGATTCTGAGCGGTGACGACGCCATGAAGACCCGCAAGCAACTGAACGAGTTGCGCCTTGAAATGGGTAACCAACTGGGATTGCGCGACAAGAACAAGTTCGTCTGCCTTTGGGTGGTTGACTTCCCGATGTTTGAGTGGAGCGATGAAGAAGGCCGCCTGATGGCTATGCACCACCCGTTCACCCATCCGAAAGACGAAGATATTCCTTTGCTGGATACAGACCCGGCAGCTGTCCGTGCAGATGCATACGACATGGTGTGCAACGGTATTGAAGTGGGTGGAGGTTCCATCCGTATCCACGATGCACAGTTGCAGGCAAAAATGTTCGAGATTCTCGGATTCACTCCGGAGAAGGCTCAGGAGCAGTTCGGCTTCCTGATGAATGCCTTCAAATACGGTGCACCTCCTCACGGTGGTCTGGCATACGGTCTGGACCGTTGGGTCAGCATCTTCGCAGGTCTCGACAGTATCCGCGACTGCATTGCATTCCCCAAGAACAACAGTGGACGCGATGTAATGCTGGATGCACCTTCGGCTATTGACCAGAAGCAGCTGGATGAACTGAATCTGATTGTTGAAGTGAAAGAGTAAAAGCAGGTACGGAGTAGGAGAGTGAAAGAGTCTGCACGCATTTTTCGTTTTGCGGTAATCGGCACGCTGAATGCCTTGATTATGGCTGTTACCGTTTGGGTAATGATGGACGAACTGGACATCAACTATATGCTCTCCAATGTAACCGCATATATACTTGCACAGATACACAACTTCATCTGGTGCAAGTATTGGATATTCCCTACAGAAAAAAAGAGCAACACTTGGCGACAAGTGCTGCTCTTTTCTATAGCTTTCGGAATGGCTTACGGAGCGCAATTCCTTTTCCTCATAGGGCTGGTGGAGGGACTGGACTGCAACGAATACCTTGCCCAGTTCCTGGGATTATTCATCTACGGAAGTGTCAATTTCCTGATGAACAAACGGGTGACATTCCGTTAGTTCTCCCCCAGAGATCCCCGTCGTTATCAGTCAAGAAATCGTTTTGTCAATCCGGCATAGGCATCAATTCTGCGGTCGCGCAGGAAAGGCCACCAACGGCGTACATTTTCCGAACGTTCCAAGTCCACCTCTACAACGATATTTTCCGGCCGTTCGTTTCCTGCTTGGGCCAGGAACTCGCCTTGCGGTCCGGCCACAAAACTATTTCCCCAAAACAAGATACCATTGGTCTGCATGGAAGGATCCGGCTCATGTCCCACACGGTTCACTGAAACAACCGGCAAGCCGTTGGCCACAGCATGTCCACGCTGGGAGATAATCCAAGCATTGAGCTGACGCGCCTTTTCATCATCCGTATCACTGCTTTCCCAACCGATAGCCGTAGGATATATCAGTATTTCAGCTCCCTTCAGTGCCATCAGACGCGCTGCTTCCGGATACCACTGGTCCCAGCATACCAAAACTCCCAATTTGCCCAAAGATGTCTGAATAGGTTCGAAGCCTATATCACCGGGAGTAAAATAGAATTTCTCATAATAGGCGGGGTCATCAGGAATATGCATCTTCCGGTATTTCCCGGCAATGCTGCCGTCACGTTCAAAAACAACCGCTGTGTTATGATACAATCCGGGAGCGCGTTTCTCGAACAGAGAAGTGACCAGCACAATATCGTTGGCAGCAGCCAACTCTGAATAGAATCCCGTAGAAGGACCGGGAATCGGTTCTGCCAAGTCGAACAACTGCGTGTTTTCCGTCTGACAGAAATACAGAGAGTTATGCAGCTCCTGCAAAACAACCAATTGAGCCCCATGCGCCGCACATGCCTCTATACTTTTGGCCAAATTCATTAAATTAGTCCTGAGGTCCTTGGTATTGGCCTGCTGGATAATACCTACTTTTATTTTTCTTGTCATCTTATTCTATGGTTTATTGTTTTACTATGTATAATCGACATTACTTCAACACCCCTACGGGATATTGCATGGTAACACAATGCAAAGAGCCGTGTTGCTTAATCAAAGCACGGCAATCTATCCCGATAATTTCATAACCGGGAAAAGCCTCCCGCAACACTTCCCCCGCGCGGGCATCATTCTCCGGCTGGCGATAGGTGGGGTAAAGCACTGCATCATTCAGAATCAAGAAATTAGCGTAAGTGGCAGGAAGCCGTTCCCCTTCCTCTTCTATCTTATCGGCCATGGGCAAAGCCAGCAAACGGTAAGGTTCCCCCTTCAACGTACGGAAAGTCTTCAGTTGCTCCTCCATGCGATGCAGTTCTTCGTAATGCTCATCATCCGCATCCTTGCATTGTACATAGGCTATCGTGTCGGCAGGGCAGAAACGGGCCAGCGTGTCTATATGACTGTCCGTATCGTCACCTGCCAAATAACCGTGGTCCAGCCAAAGAACACGTTGCAGGTGAAAAACGGAACGAAGATATTCCTCAATTTCCACCCGGTTCATCTGTCCGTTCCGGTTAGGCGAAAGCAGGCATTCGGAGGTGGTGAGCAACGTACCCATACCGTCACTTTCGATGGAACCGCCTTCAAGGACAAACCCCAAGCGATTTACATACTTTCCTTTCATCACTTCCGACTCCACCGCACGACGCGTAATCAAATTATCCTTATCGGATGCAAACTTCAATCCCCACCCATTGAACTTAAAGTCGAGCAGAGATACACCGTCAGCATCCAGTAGGGTGATGGCTCCATGGTCGCGTGCCCAAGTATCATTCGTCTCACACTTCAGGAAACGGACATTTTCCATATTCACCCTGCCGAGAATCTGTTTCTTCACCTCATCCGGTTCTGGGGTTACAATCAGCAATGTCTCCCGGGCGGCTATTTCGTGGGCAATGGCTACAAAACATTCCTGCACTTCGTCCAACATATAGGTCCAGTCTGTACCCGCATGGGGCCATGTAAGCTGTATGCCGCTTTGCAAAGCCCATTCGGCAGGCAAGTGGGGAGCACGTGTCTCTACCTGAAAAGTCATATTCTTGCCAAAACGCACCTGACAGTCCTTCTCTGCGGCACCACCCAGCGGCAGTCCTACAAAATATCCCATATTATTTATCTTTTCTAATTCGTTACTTTTTAAGTTAGCAGAGAGAGGGAGAATAAACCTTAGGTTTAGAATTGCCAAACCTCTACTTCAGACTTCTAAACCTCTACTCTATGATTGTAAACCTCTACTCGTCAATTATCACTTATCTTCCTTCGGTTTCCGGTCGAAGAACGGATTCTTGGAGGATGCACTCACCGGAATGGCAAAGACTGTCTTGCATTCTTTCAGCCAATCCAAACGCTGGGCGGCAAGTCCGGCAGAAAACATCACACGGGTATCCACCCTCAAATCGGCAGCCATGGCACAAGCCGAACCTACAGCTATCCCTACATCCACCGTATTCAAGGCACAAGGTACTCCCTCCGGACGACCGGCACAAGTGGGAAAACCGCAGTGTCCGCAATTCAAACCTTGCGTCTGCTCGCGCGTACCTATTATAATTACACATTCAGCCTGCAAAATGTTGTCCGCATCACGGAGAAAGAACTTCATACCGTGCTCTTCAACCATAGCGACCATCTTTTCAGACAGCTTCTTAATGTCTTCACCCGTAACCAGCGCAGCTTCAATCACATCAATACCTTTTCCTTTCGGTGCCGTGCGCGCAACAGTCAGCATTTGCCTTGCCACGTCAAGCACATGTTCGTGGCGGCAATCCCGTTCATTCTGTATCATAGTCTTTCTTTCCTGAATTAATTAGTGCGTCAAAGATAGCACAAATATTTTTTTGCACTATCTTTGCGATACAGAAAGATTAAAGGAACACCATGCTGCAAATAGAAAATGCCAGTATCGCCTACGGCAACGATATACTTTTCTCGGGTTTCAACCTGCAATTGGAAAGGGGAGAGATAGCCAGTATCTCCGGCCCTTCGGGATGCGGAAAGTCGTCACTGCTGAATGCCATACTTGGATTTACTCCGTTAAAAGAAGGACGCATCGTCTTGAACGGCATTCTGCTGGATAAAGGAAACGTCGACGTTGTCCGTAAGCAGACTGCATGGATTCCACAAGAACTGGCATTGCCGCTGGAATGGGTAAAGGACATGGTACAATTGCCCTTCGGTTTAAAGGCAAACCGGGGTACACCCTTTTCTGAAACCCGTTTATTTGCATGTTTCGAGGATTTGGGTCTGGAACAAGAGTTATATTACAAACGGGTGAACGAAATATCCGGAGGCCAACGCCAACGGATGATGATAGCCGTAGCCTCAATGATTGGCAAACCACTGACCATTGTCGATGAACCGACTTCCGCTCTCGACTCCGGTTCCGCGGAAAAAGTACTCTCTTTCTTCCGCAGGCAGACAGAAAATGGAAGTGCCATACTGACCGTATCCCATGACAAAAGATTCGCCAACGGATGTGACCGACATATAATCATGAAATAACATACACACTATTGGGAACCATAGATATATCATACCTCAGCCTGGGCATCGGATTATTGCTATTATTAATACCGCTGTTTTACATCTGGAAGTTCAAGACCGGACTGTTGCGCGCTACTGTGATAGGTACGGCACGTATGATTGTCCAGTTGTTCTTCATCGGCATATACTTGAACTACCTCTTTTTATGGGATAACCCGTGGATAAACTTTCTATGGGTAATTGTCATGATATTTGTAGCATCGCAGACGGCATTGGCACGAACACAATTGAAGAGGAAGATTCTGCTCCTGCCCATATCCGCAGGTTTCTTATGCAGTGTAGTATGTGTAGGCTTGTACTTTATCGGAATAGTACTGAGAGTGGAAAACGTATTCAGCGCCCGGTATTTCATCCCTATTTTCGGCATACTGATGGGCAACATGCTATCCAGTAACGTCATAGCCCTCAACACCTATTATAGTGGACTGAAACGGGAACAACAGCTTTACCGGTATCTTCTCGGCAATGGCGCTACAAAAGCGGAAGCACAGGCACCTTTCATCCGCCAAGCCATCATCAAATCCTTCAGTCCGCTGATTGCCAATATATCCGTGATGGGGCTGGTTGCTTTTCCGGGAACCATGATTGGCCAGATATTGGGTGGTAGCAGCCCGAATGTGGCCATCAAATATCAGATGATGATTATGGTCATCACCTTTACCGCCTCCATGCTGTCACTGATGATTACAATCTCTCTGGCTTCCCGCAAGTCGTTCGATGCCTACGGCAAGCTACTGCCGGTGATGGTAGAGAAGAAGGGAAAAAAGGAGCATAAATAACTTCAACGGTGGTGGGCATCCAGTTTTCCGGGGAGATAGCGTAGCTGCACATATTGTACGCCCGGTTTCACAAAGCCGCTGTCCAACATCACTTTCTTTACACGGAATTCTTCAAGCCTATACTGCAGGTAACTTTTGATGCGTTGACTTTGCGGCTTGGTATATGCCAGCAGATTAACTTTTCCCAGCGAATCAATCTCTACCCTTGCCTTGACGGTGCGTAGAGAAAGAGGACCGTCTTTTTTCTTAGCCTGATAATCTTTATCCTTGTCTACCCAAAAGATAGCCGTAGCTTTGGGAGTAGTATCTACCGGCTCCTCCATATCCTCAGATACATCTTTACCGGAACGGTTCGTATCCTGACAAGACAATAACGATAAAAGGAAAAGAAACAAAACAAGTAATGTTTTCATAATAAAGGAGATTAATGTGTCCAACTAATCAAACGTACCCGATGAAGCATATATTATCGGATATATAAAATGTTCTTCACCTTCCGTTTGCGGTTGTTCAAACAATTGTTTGTAGATAGGTTCCGGCTCTGTTTCAGAGAAAAAATCTGCATCAGCAGGATAAATACCATAATACCACCAGGGAGTTCCTTCCATATTATAAGGCTCAATACCCTCGATTACAAACTTATATAATCCAACTGTATCACCATCTTTTATAATGCTTGTATAGGTTCCATAATTGGTCCCCATATTATATCTCAATCCTTTTAAAGGAGCATATTCTTCTTCAGTAAACTCGCCTGCTACATATTTTTTTCTTTTGCATGCAAAAGGAATCTCATATTTTCCTCCATCAGGAGAAAGAATAAAAGGATTGGGTCCATCAACCTCTATTGTATATTCATATTCTACTCCGACTTTTGATAACACCTCGACCAGTTCGTATGCAATATTACTGGCATCGGCGGGAGGGTTGAGCAAAGTTGTTTTTTTCACCAATAAGGTGTATTCATACCCCTTGCTATAATCAAACCCGGCAATTCCTAAAAAGTCCAACGCTTCATATTCATTTTTACCTTCCTCCTTTACCAACATACAATCAATGAAATGATCACTTCCCCAAGGCTGGTAAGTGCCAATCTCGGAAGAGACCTTCATTTTAATGTTTTCTACATTGTCTTGTGGAGTATCACTGTTACAAGAGGTCACACCAATTATAATCAAGAGCGATAAAATTCCGAATAGTTTTTTAGTTTTCATAGATTTAGTTTTATAATAATCGCTCGCAAAGATAGTCTTTTTCGTGATAAAACATTTTTCGATAAGAGTTTTTGTTGGAAGAAAACCGTCTATTACTCAAATTTGTTACTGATATTTTATAAAAAGAATAAAAAACATTCTCAATCCATTGCTTTTTACTATATTTGCAACCAAATTTTCTGTTCACAATGAAAATTAAGGAATTAGTAAGCGCCCTTGAACGGTTCGCGCCTCTGCCATTGCAAGACGGATTTGATAATGCCGGCCTGCAAATCGGATTGACAGATGCGGAAGCAACAGGGGCTTTGTTGTGTCTTGACGTTACTGAAGCTGTACTGGATGAAGCCATTGCATTGGGATATAATGTGGTTATATCACATCACCCTCTCATTTTCAAAGGGTATAAATCCATCACGGGCAGGGATTATGTGGAACGTTGTATCTTGAAAGCCATCAAGAATGACATCGTTGTTTATGCTGCGCACACTAACCTGGATAATGCACCGGGAGGAGTGAACTTCAAGATTGCCGAGAAAATCGGTTTGAAGAATGTCCGTATCCTGGAAGCCAAGGAAAATGCGCTGGTAAAGCTGACCACATTTGTACCGACCGCCCAAGCGGAAGACGTGAGGAAAGCCTTGTTCGACGCTGGATGCGGCAATATCGGCAACTATGATTTGTGCAGTTATAACATGGAAGGCGAGGGGACATTCCGAGCCCGGGAAGGTGCCACCCCATACTGTGGAGCGATAGGGGAGCTGCATACCGAACGTGAAGTACGTATTGAGACAATCATACCCGCCTACAAAAAAGCGGCAACTGTCAAGGCACTGCTTGCGGCACATCCATATGAAGAACCGGTCTATGATATTTATCCCTTGCAAAACTCATGGCCACAAGCCGGAGCCGGTGTCATTGGCGAATTGGAAGTACCGGAGACAGAACTTGAATTCCTGAAACGGATAAAGAAAACCTTCGAAGTAGGGTGTCTCAGACATAACAAACTCCTCGGGCGGGAAATACAGACTGTTGCATTATGTGGCGGCGCCGGCGCTTTCCTAATGCCGCTTGCCATCCGCAACCGTGCAGATGTCTTTATCACCGGCGAGATAAAATACCATGACTATTTCGGACATGATACCGATATATTATTGGCTGAAATAGGGCATTATGAAAGTGAGCAATATACGAAAGAAATATTTTATACAATAATCCGGGATTTGTTTCCTCATTTTGAGGTTCAGATGACCAAAGTGAATACAAACCCCATAAAATACATGTAAGTAAAATGGCTAAAGAAGCAAAAAAAGATCCTCAGGAATTAACCGTAGAACAGAAGTTGAAAGCTTTGTTCCAATTGCAGACAATGCTGTCCAAAATCGATGAAATCAAGACGTTGAGAGGTGAACTTCCACTGGAAGTACAGGACTTGGAAGACGAAATAGCCGGTCTGAGTACCCGTATAGACAGAATCAAGGCAGAAGTTGCCGAGTTGAAATCCTCCATTGCAGGAAAGAAAGTTGAAATTGAAACCGCAAAGGCTTCTGTAGCTAAATATAAAGACCAGCAGGACAACGTACGCAACAACCGCGAATATGACTTCTTAAGCAAGGAAATCGAATTCCAGACATTGGAAATCGAACTCTGCGAAAAGCGTATCAAGGAATTTGCCGCACAAGAGGAAGAAAAATCTCAGGAAGTAGCAGAAAGCACTGCTGCTCTGGAAGAAAGACAAAAAGACCTCGACGTAAAGAAGAGCGAACTGGACGAAATCATCTCCGAGACCAAGCAAGAGGAAGAGAAGCTGAGAGACAAAGCCAAAGAACTGGAAACAAAGATTGAACCCCGTCTGCTTCAGTCCTTCAAACGTATCCGTAAGAATTCACGCAATGGACTGGGTATTGTATACGTACAGCGTGATGCTTGCGGTGGTTGCTTCAACAAGATTCCGCCCCAGAGACAATTGGACATCCGCTCACGCAAGAAAATTATCGTTTGCGAATATTGTGGCCGTATCATGATTGACCCGGAATTAGCAGGTATAACTCCCGAACAGAAAGTAGAAGTTGTAAAGGAAAAGCCAGTAAGAGCCAAAAGAAAAATCGTACATATCGGCTCAGATAATTAAAAATAGAACATTTTCTATATATAAAACGGCAATAGTAAAGCACCTATTGCCGTTTTTTTGTTAAATAAGCTCATAAAAACCTGCTATTAGAGAAAAAAGAAGTAGTTTTGTTGCTTGAAAAATTAATAGAATTAAATTAAAAAGCATGAGACTAAACAAATTATTCATACTCTATTCACTTTTCGGAATATTGATGGCATCGTGCATAAAAGATGAAGCACCCAATGCTGAAGCTGATATAACAGGCATCTCTTTTGAAGAAGATGTACTGGCAAGCGCTCGTTTCAATTTAAATCCGTCTTACAATGATAATCTGCAGGCCTACCCCATATTAGTAAAAGTAAAAGAGGGCACTCCTTTAAACAAACTATCCCCCCTGTTTGAGTTGACGCCGGGCGCTACCATTAGTCCGGAAAGTGGTAGTGAACACGATTTCTCTGACGGAAAAAGGGTAAAGTATACCGTAACTTCCGAGAACAAGGCTTGGCAGCGAGTATATTCCATCGGTGTACGCGAACAATCGGTATCAGACATCCCAAATGAATTCCATTTTGAAGACATACGACTTATCAATGGAATTAACCCCAAATACAAATATCAGGAGTTCTATGAAGAACAAGACGGATTGGAACTGACATGGGCCAGTGGAAATGAAGGATTCAACTGGGCAGCCAGTTCATCAGCTACTGAAAATTACCCTACGTCACAATATGACAATGGTAAAAACGGAAAGTGTGCCAAATTAGAAACTCGGCTTACCGGCTCTCTGGGAGCAATGGTAGGTATGCCGATAGCTGCTGGAAATTTGTTTATCGGTGAGTTTGATATGACGAATGCTCTCACCAGCCCATTGAAAGCCACACATTTCGGCACTCCTTTCTGTTATAAGCCCTCACGTCTAAAAGGTTGGTACAAGTACAAAGCCGGTGAACGTTTTTATGAAAACGGTGGATACACCGACCGTAAAGATGTGATGAACATCTATGCAATCTTTTATGAAGGCGAAAGTTACAACGAAGCAGGAGAAGTTACGGAAGTAATATTGGATGGAAATCTGCCAAACCAGAACTATGAACATCCCAGTATGGTAGCTTTAGCTCTAATATCCAATCCCCACGAAACCGATGATTGGGAAGCTTTCGACATTCCTTTTGACTATCAGAGATATGGAAAAGAAATAGATGAAACCAAACTGGCAAAAGGAAAATATAAACTAAGTATCATTTTTGCATCCAGCAAGAACGGTGCAACTTTCGAGGGTGCGCCCGGAAGTACCCTTTTAGTGGATGATGTGGAACTGATTTTCGAATAAGAACCCTGTAGAATTGGAATACAACATGATAAAGAAAATAGTAGCATTTATCGCATTGGCAGTTTACATGCAAACCGCCCTATACGCTCAAGAGAATCAGAATCGTACGCTTATAAACGCTGCCCTGCACGGATGGGAATATGAGATAAGGGCCGGTGTCAGCATCGGTGGTACTTCCCCGCTTCCATTACCCGTAGAAATACGGAGTATCGATGCCTACAATCCTACTTTAGCTCTTATGCTGGAAGGAAATGCCATCAAGTGGTTAGGAAAAACTAAAAAATGGGGAGTAATAACCGGGGTAAGACTGGAAACCAAAAATATGATTACCAAAGCGACAGTAAAGAACTATGGCATGGAAATCATAGGAAATGACGGTAACCGCTTGAAAGGTAACTGGACGGGAGGAGTAAAAACCAAAGTACGCAATGCCTACATTACTGTCCCCGTACTTGGAGCATATAAAATCAACTCACGATTGCGAGCCAAAGCAGGTGCATATGTATCCTACCTGATGGATGAGGAATTCTCCGGATATGTATATGAAGGTTATCTGCGTGAAGGTAATCCTACCGGAAAGAAAGTCAACTTCTCCGACGGTGCCATTGCCACTTACGACTTTTCGGATGATTTGCGCAAGTTTGCCTGGGGCGTGCAAGCTGGTGTAGACTGGCGTGCCTTCAAACATCTGAGTGTATTTGCCGACCTTACATGGGGATTGAATGATATTTTCAAGAAAGATTTCAATACAATTACCTTTGCCATGTATCCCATCTACTTGAATGTGGGTTTCGGGTATGCCTTCTAAGATACTCGGGTATACCGAGTAAATACTCATAAACAAATAAAGGTTTAGGTTGTTATCAATCCCATAAAAAGATAACCACCTAAACCTTTATTTATGAATATAAAAGTTTGGAGCACTGCGTTGCTCATATTATGCCTATGTCCTGCGGCTATAGCACAGAAAGCCAACCGCTATCTTGAGAAGCCACTCCCACAAGGCTGGGGAAGGGACGTCTCCCATGCCATTCCCGGAGATGACAATCTGTTCAGCGGACAGATACCACCCATTGACGACAAGTGGTGGAAAGCATTCGATGACCCGATGCTGGATTCACTGATTACAGTAGCCTCCACTCAAAACTATTCCGTACTTTCTGCCATGGACCGTATGGATATGGCCAAAGCCAACCTGCGGATAGAACGCGGCGGCTTTTTCCCTTCCATCTCATTGGACGGAGGATGGGCACGGCAGCAAAGCAGCGGCAATGTCAACGCACTTCCGCAATCCATTACCGGTGCATACAGCGCCTCGCTCAACGCCAGTTGGGAGCTGGACGTATTCGGAAGTATCCGCCAACGGGTAAAGGCACAGCGGGAAACCTTCATAGCAAGCAAGGAGGAATATACCTCTGTCATGGTATCCCTCTGTGCCCAGATAGCTTCTGCCTACATCGGACTCCGCGAACTGCAGCAAGAACTAAGTGTAGTGACCCACAATTGCCATACCCAGGCAGCCGTACTTAACATTACCGAAGTACGCTACAAAACCGGACTGGTGTCCAAACTGGACGTTTCACAAGCCAAATCCGTATATTACAGTACCAAAGCCTCCATCCCACAACTGGAGGCAGGCATCAACCAATACATCACGACGCTCGCAATCTTACTCGGTACTTACCCCCAGCATATCCGCCCCATATTGGAGAAGCCCGGCAAACTGCCCGACTATATGGAACTCATAGGCATCGGTATTCCTGCCGACCTGCTGCTCCGCCGCCCCGATATACGGCAAGCCGAACGCCAAGTCAACGCGCAGGCGGCAACACTCGGCGCATCTCAAAGTGACTGGCTGCCGCAAGTGTTCCTAAAAGGTTCCATCGGCTATTCCTCCCATGACTTGAAGGACTTGACTAAACGGAACAGTATGACGTTTGAAATTGCTCCAAGCATCAGCTGGACCTTATTCAGCGGTACCAAACTGGTGAATGCCACCCGTCTGGCACGTGCCCAGCTCGATGAATCCATTCACCTGTTCAACCAGACAGTGCTTACCGCCGTGCAGGAAACGGATAATGCCATGAACTCCTATCGCAACTCCATCCAACAGATTGTTGCCATGCGCGAAGTATGCAACCAGGGAGAAGAAACTCTGAAACTCTCCCTCGATTTGTACAAACAAGGACTTACTCCCTTCCAGAACGTACTGGACGCACTACGCTCACTCCTGACATACGAAAATCAGCTGGTGCAGGCACAAGGCAGCTCCTTGCTGCATCTGATAGCCTTATACCAGGCATTGGGAGGTGGATATGAAATGAATCAGAAATAAGAATATAAACTAAACCGAACCGTATATGAAAAATCAAATGTACATCACCCTGCTCATCCTGCCATTGCTGGCAACGGGATGCGGGGGAAGGAAAGAAACGGCACAAACGATGCCCGTTCCCGAGATAAGCGTGGCCCGTCCGACAGTGCAGAACATTACGCTGACGAAAGAATATCCGGGCTACCTGACTTCTGAAAAGACCGTAGACCTGGTAGGCAGAGTCAGCGGAACCTTACAGACCATCGCTTACGCTCCCGGCAGCCGGGTACGCCAGGGACAAGTACTTTTTGTCATCGAACCGACAGTCTATCAAGACAATGTGCGGCAGGCAGAAGCAGAACTCAACACTGCCCGCGCCAACCTGGAATACGCCCAAAACAACTACACACGTATGCAGGAAGCCATGAAAAGCGATGCTGTAAGCCGTATACAAGTGCTGCAAGCACAATCCAACGTGGCAACTTCGCAGGCTGCAGTGAGCAATGCGGAAGCAGCCCTGAACACAGCACGCACCAATCTGAGCTACAGCACCGTCCGTGCTCCCTTCGACGGCACCGTAAGCCGTAACCTGGTGGATGCCGGAGGCTATGTAGGCGGCAGCGTGCAACCCGTCACACTGGCAACCATCTACAAAGACGACCATTTGTACACCTACTTCAATGTGGCAGACAACCAATGGCTCTCCATGCTGATGCAGCAGGGAGACAGTATCCCCCGGCAAGTGAGTGTCAGCCTGGGTAAAGACGGACTCCTCACTTATCCCGCACAGCTGGACTATCTTTCGCCCAACGTAGACTTGAACACCGGAACTCTGAACATCCGCGCCCGTCTCGACAACCCTAAAGGACTGTTGAAAAGCGGCCTCTACGTCAGCATCACCTTGCCCTACGGAGAGCAACAGCAGGCCATCCTGCTGCCGGATGCCTCCATCGGCACCGACCAGTTGGGGAAATACATATACGTAGTCAACGATTCGAATATAGTGCGCTACCGCCATATAGAAACCGGACAACTGATAGGGGACAGCCTGCGCCAGATAAGGGCAGGCATTACTCCCCGGGAGCGCTACGTCACCAAAGCACTGATGAAGGTAAGGGATGGAATGAAAGTACATCCCATTGACAACTAATATGAATTGATTAATACCAAAGCCTATGTTTTCAAAATTCTTCATAGACCGTCCTATCTTTGCTACCGTATTGGCGCTGCTCATCGTCGTAGCAGGACTGGTCACACTGGGCATCCTGCCCATTGCCCAATATCCGGACATCACGCCACCCACCGTGCAGGTCAGTGCCGTATATCCCGGAGCCAATGCGCAGACGGTGGCACAAACCGTCGGCATCCCCATCGAGCAGCAAGTCAACGGAGTGGACGGAATGCTTTACATGTCCTCCAACTCCAGCTCATCGGGCGCTTACTCTCTTACCATTACTTTTGCCGTAGGCACAGACATTGATATGGCTACCGTGCAGGTCCAGAACCGGGTAAGCGTGGCCCAGTCGTCACTACCTACTCCCGTTGTGGTGCAAGGCGTCACTGTACAGAAACAGTCATCGAACATCGTGATGTTCCTCACGATGACGTCGGACAGCAAAGACTACGACGGACTTTACCTCAGCAACTATGCCAAGCTGAATCTCGTAGACCAGTTAACACGCGTGCCCGGTGTAGGCGCCGTCAATGTGATGGGAGCAGGGGACTACTCCATGCGTATTTGGCTCGACCCTGCCGCCATGCGCATCCGCTATCTTTCGCCGGCCGATGTATACCAAGCTATCCAATCACAGAATGTGGAGGTCAGCGCAGGTAACGTAGGGCAACCCATCGGCACAGACAATAAAAATGCCTATCAATACAGCCTGACCGTAAAAGGGCGCCTTACCTCACCCGAAGAGTTCGGCAACATTATCCTGCGTACCGAAACCGGAGGGAAGATACTCCGTCTGCGCGACGTGGCGCATATCGACCTGGGCTCGGCCTCTTACAGCGTAGTATCCCAACTGGACGGGAAACCCACCGCTGCCATCGCTATCTATCAGCAACCTGGCAGCAACTCGCTGGACGTTTCCAAAGGAGTAAAGGCAAAAATGCAGGAACTCTCGCAAAATTTCCCTGCAGGCATACAATACAATGTAACCCTGGACACTACGGATGTCATTCATGCTTCCATAGACGAAGTGATGGTGACGTTCCTTGAAACAACCCTGCTGGTAGTTCTCGTCATCTTCCTGTTCCTGCAGAACTGGCGGGCGGTCGTCATTCCCTGCATCACTATTCCGGTATCACTCATCGGCACACTGGCCGTCATGTCCTTGTTCGGCTTCTCCATCAATACGCTGACACTATTCGGACTGATACTTGCCGTGGCCATCGTGGTAGATGATGCCATTGTGGTGGTGGAGAACTCCACGCGTCTGCTGGACACGGGGCGCTACACCTCCCGCCAGGCTGTGACCGAAGCGATGGGAGAGATTACCGGACCCATTGTCGGGGTAGTGCTGGTGCTGCTTGCCGTATTTATCCCGACAACACTCGTCAGCGGCATATCAGGACAACTGTATAAACAGTTTGCCTTGACCATTGCAGCCAGCACCGTACTTAGCGGATTCAACTCACTGACCCTTACTCCGGCACTCTGTGCCTTGATGCTGCAACCTACCCGGCCTTCCAAAAATCCCCTATATCGGGGGTTCAACCATCTGTACGACAAGACACAAGGAGTCTACGACCAGATAGTGGAGTACCTACTCCAACGCCCTGTCGCTTCCATCGTTTCATATGCGGTTTTCACATTGATTGCTGTCCTGCTGTTTGTCAAATGGCCGTCCACATTTGTTCCGGAAGAAGATGACGGCTATTTCCTCGCAGTGGTACAGCTTCCCCCTGCATCGAGCCTGGAGCGCACCCAAGCCGTAGGAAAGCAGATAAATAAGATTCTCGATTCTTACCCCGAAATAAAGGACTACATCGGCATATCCGGCTTCTCCGTGATGGGAGGTGGAGAGCAAAGCAATGCGGCCACTTACTTCATCGTACTGAAAAACTGGAATGAACGCAAGGGAAAGGAACATACGGCTGAAGCCGTAGTACAGCGCTTCAATATGGAAGTATATGGCATCCAGGAAGCAGAGATATTTGCCATGGTCCCGCCTGCCATCCCCGGACTGGGAGCTACCGGAGGCCTGCAACTCCAATTGGAAGACCGCCACAACCTCGGCGCCACCGAGATGCAGCGTGCTGTAGAGACCTTGATGGAGCATTACCGCAATTATCCGGCACTGGCATCGGTCAGCAGCCAGTACCAAGCCAATGTACCGCAATATTTTCTGAATATAGACCGCGACAAGGTACAGTTGATGGGTATCCCGCTGAACAGTGTATTCACCGCCTTGGGTTACTATATGGGGGAGGCCTACGTCAACGACTATGTACAGTTCGGACACATCTACCAAGTGAAATTGGGGGCGGGCGACCGTGCCCAGCGTGTCATCGACGATGTTCTGAAATTGAGCGTTCCCAATGCATCGGGAGAAATGGTACCTTTCTCTTCCTTCACCCGGGTGGAAGAGCAGTTAGGCATGGACCAGATAAACAGATATAACATGTACTCCACAGCAGCCGTGACCTGCAATGTGGCTCCGGGCAGTAGTTCGGGAGAGGGTATCCGGCAAATGGAAAGTCTAATCAAAGAGCATCTCGGAGACGAGTTCGGCTATGAATGGACTTCGGTAGCCTATCAGGAGACGCAGGCGGGAACCACGACGACTGTCGTATTCGTCATGGCACTGCTGGTTGCCTTCCTTGTACTCGCCGCACAATACGAAAGCTGGACCAGTCCGGTAGCTGCCGTAATGGGACTTCCGGTTGCACTGCTCGGTGCCATGCTGGGATGCTATGTCATGGGGACTCCGGTCAGCATCTACACACAAATTGGAATCATTCTGCTTGTCGCCTTGTCTGCCAAAAATGGTATTCTGATTGTGGAGTTTGCACGTGACTTTCGTGCACAAGGCAATTCAATCCGCGATGCGGCATTCCAGGCCGGACATATCCGCCTGCGACCTATTCTGATGACATCGCTTGCATTCGTATTCGGGGTTATGCCGCTGCTTTTTGCAACCGGAGCAGGGGCGGGAAGCCGTATTGCACTGGGAGCCGCCGTAGTGTTCGGTATGGCACTGAATACCTTGCTTGCCACGGTCTATATTCCTAATTTCTACGAATTGATGCAGAAGTTGCAAGAGAAGTTCAGTAAGAAACAATAGGGAGGATGAGCTACAAGTTATGGATTATGGTTATAAGCTATCACACTTATAGCCCATAATCCATAACTCATTTTAGCAACTTGCTGCTAAAAGTTGTATCTTTGCGTGCGAATTGCCTCTTAAAGAAATTGAAGTTATGAAAGCATATTTCATCGCCATACTTACCTTATTCATTTGTATAGCTACCGTCGTCCGGGCGCAGCAAATGTCTGAACTTGAAAACCGGATTGACAGTCTGCTCAATGGCAAGAAAGCCACCGTTGGTATAGCCGTATGGACAGACAAAGGAGACATGCTCCGGTATAACGACCATGTACACTTCCCCTTGCTCAGTGTATTCAAATTCCATGTGGCACTGGCCGTACTGGACAAGATGGATAAGCAAAACATCAGTCTGGACAGCATTGTTTCCATAAAGGCATCCCAAATGCCGCCCAATACCTACAGCCCCCTGCGGAAGAAGTTTCCCGACCAGGATTTCACGATTACGCTTAGGGAACTGATGCAATACAGCATTTCCCTAAGCGACAACAATGCCTGCGACATCTTGATAGAATATGCAGGAGGCATCAAACATATCAATGACTATATCCACCGGTTGAGTATCGACTCCTTCAACCTCTCGGAAACAGAAGACGGCATGCACTCCAGCTTCGAGGCTGTATACCGCAACTGGAGTACTCCTTCCGCTATGGTCCGACTACTGAGAACGGCTGATGAAAAAGAGTTGTTCTCCAACAAGGAGCTGAAAGACTTCTTGTGGCAGACCATGATAGATACTGAAACCGGTGCCAACAAACTGAAAGGTATGTTGCCAGCCAAAACCGTGGTAGGACACAAGACCGGCTCTTCCGACCGCAATGCCGACGGTATGAAAACTGCAGATAATGATGCCGGCCTCGTTATCCTTCCCGACGGCCGGAAATACTACATTGCCGCCTTCGTCATGGACTCATACGAGACGGATGAGGACAATGCGAACATCATCGCCCGCATATCACGCATGGTATATGATGCGATGAGATGAGAGAGGCAAGGGGGCTATTGGTAGCTCCTCCTATAAGTTTTGATACTCGGGTATATCCTGCAGAAAAGTATAGCTGTTGTGCTCGTAATCTATGCGGCAACAATAATGCTGAAGCCCGTTGCTGACAATCAGATAATCCACTTTCAGCACCATGTTGTAGCGGGTAATCTGGTCGAAAACCTTTTGGGTGATTTCTATTTCAGGCGCCTTGTATTCCACAATCATCCGGGCGGTAAGGTCGCGCCGATAGAGCACTGTATCACAGCGTTTCTTTGTACCGTTCAGCTGTACCTGCACCTCATTTGCCATAAGCGCCTGCGGATACCCCTTGTGAGCAAGAAGAAAGTGGACGAAGTGCTGCCGCACCCATTCTTCAGGGGTCAAGGCGACATAACGACGACGGATTATATCGAAAATAACATTTTTTCCGTTCCTTGCGGCAATTTTAGCATCGAATGCTGGTAGGTTTAACGATAACATTTACTACATTTGTAAGTTAAATAATGGTTCCCGTCTTTTGGGAACACAAATTTAATGAAATCTTATGAAAACAAAAGAAGAAATCGTAGCCAATTGGCTGCCCCGTTACACAAAGCGTAACCTGGAGGATTTTGGAGAGTACATTCTGTTGACCAACTTCAACAAGTACGTAGAGATTTTCGCAGAAAAGTTCAATGTTCCCATTCTCGGTAAAGATGCCAACATGATATCTGCCAGTGCAGAAGGAATGACCATCATTAATTTTGGTATGGGAAGTCCTAATGCCGCCATTATCATGGACTTGCTGAGTGCTATCAGGCCCAAGGCATGTCTGTTTCTGGGTAAGTGCGGCGGTATAGACAAGAAAAATAGAATAGGGGACCTCATCCTTCCCATTGCCGCCATCCGTGGCGAGGGTACCTCCAACGACTACTTCCCACCTGAAGTCCCGTCACTCCCGGCATTTATGCTGCAACGTGCCGTTTCTTCTGCCATCCGCGATTATGCCCGTGACTACTGGACCGGTACCGTATACACCACCAACCGCCGCATTTGGGAACATGACGAGGAATTCAAAGAATATCTGAAGAAAACCCGTGCCATGGCTGTCGATATGGAAACAGCAACCCTATTCAGCTGCGGTTTTGCCAATCATATTCCCACGGGAGCCCTTCTGCTGGTTTCAGACCAACCGATGATTCCGGAAGGTGTAAAAACCGATAAAAGCGACAATCTGGTGACCCAGAATTATGTAAAGGAGCATGTTGAAATCGGCATCGCATCCTTGCGCATGATTATTGATGAAAAGAAAACCGTAAAACACTTGAAGTTCGACTGGTAATCCGTTACGGGACATCCCCTCGTATAGCACTTACTTTATTATATGGCAAAACAAGAAACAACCTGTGATGATATTCTAAAAGAGTTGAGAGCCAAGCAATACCGCCCCGTCTACTATCTCATGGGCGAGGAATCGTATTACATAGACCTCATCTCCGACTATATTGTAGACAACGTTCTCACTGACACCGAAAAGGAATTCAACCTGACCGTAGTCTATGGTGCAGATGTCGATATAGCCACTGTCATCAATGCGGCCAAGCGCTATCCGATGATGTCCGAACGCCAGGTCGTAGTCGTAAAGGAAGCGCAGGCCATCCGCAACATGGAGGAGCTTTCATACTACCTGCAAAAACCGTTGAACTCCACCATTCTTGTTCTATGCCACAAACATGGGGTGCTGGACAGAAGAAAGAAGCTGGCGGCCGAAATAGAGAAGGTGGGAGTTCTATTCGAATCCAAGAAGGTGAAGGATGCCCAGTTACCGGCATTCATCACCTCATACATGAAGCGCAAAGGTGTAGACTTGGATCCTAAAGCCACCTCCATGCTTGCCGATTTCGTAGGTACGGACCTCAGCCGCCTTACAGGAGAACTGGAAAAACTGATTATAACTCTTCCAAAAGGTCAGACACGCGTCACCCCCGAACAGATAGAACGTAACATCGGAATCAGTAAGGATTATAATAACTTTGAACTTCGCAGTGCCATTGTAGAAAAAGACATACTAAAGGCCAATAAAATAATAAAATATTTTGAAGAAAATCCGAAAACAAACCCTATCCAGATGACTTTATCTTTACTTTTCGGCTTCTTCTCCAACTTGATGTTGGCTTATTATGCACCCGAAAAGACGGAGCAGGGTATTGCCAGTTTCATAGGATTAAAGACTCCCTGGCAGTCGCGCGAATACCTAAGTGCCATGCGCCGTTACAGCGGAGTAAAGACCATGCAGATAATCGGAGAAATTCGATATGCAGATGCCAAATCCAAAGGAGTAGGAAATTCCTCCCTAAGCGATGGAGATATCCTCCGGGAATTGGTCTTTAAGATTCTACATTAACTTCCATACAGCATCCTTTTCCATAAAAGGGGAAAAAGCATAAAACAGACTGATTTGATATCATTATGTCATTTTTAGGGGGATTTATCCCCCTTTTTCTATTTCGGTCCTTAGCATAGACAGTAAAATAGGAGATAATAATCATATTTACAGCAAATTACGTTCATTTATAAGCTCTGAGAATCGTGTTTTTATAACGAATCGACCAATTATACAGAAATAAAGCAAGGATTTAAGTCTTGAAGACTAGAAAATAAATAAAGCATCTTATTTTCTTATTTATGTCACATCTTTTCTCCTTTAGTAAAAAGAAGAGATGGAGCAATTCAGCTTTAAATCGTCATATATGAAATCTGTTACACTTTTCAAGAGTACAATAGTTGTAATACACAACTAGGATAATTGACTATTGTGAATTTAATACATTACATAAATATCTATATGACGGACATATTATAACATATGTAATATTATACTTGAAAACACAAATGTAATAAGTAATATTTAATATCGCAAACTGATGGTTTACAAAAATAATAGAGTAGGGGTTAACCCATATAATTATAAGCAATAAATATATATATATCAATTACATACGACGATTAATCAAATTATTAAATTATATATTATATAAAATGAGCGACAAACAAATGTAATACAGCATTTACCATCAAAAAAACAACTATATAATATGCTAATAACTAGAAAAATATATTATTTTATTAAACTTACGATAAACACCTATTTTACTCGTAATTTGTATTATAGCATTTGTAATGATGAATATTGTAATAACAACATTTCATTTGTAAACTTTAAAATATTACATTTTTAATTTGCTTTTGTGATGTCGTTTTTTTACTTTTGTAATCCAATAAATAACATGTACAATTGTAATAACACATAAACCATGAGTATAAAAGACAGGTTCAAAATGGTTATGGACCGGGAGAAACTGACAGCAGGAGCTTTTGCCGAGAGTATCGGCGTGGCCCAAGCCACCATTTCTCACATCTTGGGTCCGCGTAACAAATATCCAAGTACGGAAGTCATTCTCCGATTGCATCAACGATACAACGACATAAACTTGGAGTGGCTGCTTACCGGAAAAGGTAATATGAGTAATAATCCGGATTCACCCGAAAACGATGGATTCGACTATCCTTTATTCGCCGAGAATCCGGAAAATCTGTCCAACGGGCCGGAAGAATCTAAAAATCGCAAGGAAATTGCATTAGAGACAGCCCTAAAATCGCCTAAAGAGATTGTAAAACAAGAGATTATCTACAAAGAAAGACCTCCCAGAAAAATCACAGAAATAAGAATTTTCTTTGATGACAATACCTACGAGACTTTCAAACCGGAAAATTAAGGAATGAGAATGGAAATAGACTAACGCCCCGGCATAAAAAAGAAACGGGTTCATTTTATTCTGCACTCGGTTTACACTATCTTTGCACCCGAAAGAAAAACATCCCTCTTTATAGATATGAAAAAGTATATTTTAGATCTGACAGTGACAGAGAACCTCCGCTTGCATGCCAACTACGTGTTGTTGAAGCTGACTTCTCCATCCCCACTTCCGGAAATGCTTCCGGGACAATTTGCAGAGATTCGCGTGGACGGCTCGCCTACCACTTTTTTGCGCCGCCCCATCTCCATCAATTATGTAGATAGACAACGGAACGAGGTCTGGTTCTTAATCCAACTTGTAGGCGACGGAACCAAGCGATTAGGAGAAGCAAAAGCAGGCGATATAATCAATGTAGTGCTTCCGTTGGGAAACTGCTTCACAATGCCTGAAAAGCCCTCAGACAAGCTCTTATTGGTAGGTGGAGGTGTAGGTACAGCTCCTATGTTATATTTAGGCGAACAGCTCGCCAAGAAAAGTTGCAAGCCAACATTCCTGCTGGGTGCCAGAAGTGACAAAGATTTGCTTCAATTGGAACAATTTGCCGCCTATGGCGAGGTGTATACCACCACCGAAGATGGCAGCCACGGAGAGAAGGGATACGTAACACAACACTCCATATTAAATAAGGTGTGCTTTGAGCAGATATATACTTGCGGCCCCAAACCGATGATGATGGCAGTAGCAAAGTATGCCAAAAGTAAAGGCATCAGTTGCGAAGTATCTTTGGAAAATATGATGGCGTGTGGCATAGGCGCTTGTCTATGCTGTGTAGAAAATACCACGGAAGGTCATTTGTGCGTATGTAAAGAAGGTCCGGTTTTTAATATAAACAAACTATTATGGCAGATTTAAGTGTAAATATTGGTGAATTACAAATGAATAATCCGGTGATGACTGCATCCGGAACATTCGGATATGGTGAAGAATTCGCCGATTTCATCGAACTATCGCGAATAGCCGGTATTATTGTAAAGGGAACCACTCTTCACAAACGTGAAGGCAATCCATATCCGCGCATGGCAGAGACTCCTTCGGGTATGTTAAACGCTGTGGGACTGCAAAATAAGGGTGTTCATTACTTTGTTGAACACATCTATCCCCGCATCAAGGACATTCAGACCAACATGATTGTGAATGTTTCGGGTTCTGCCATCGAAGACTATGCCGAAACAGCCGCAATCATTAATGAACTTGACAAAATTCCTGCCATAGAATTGAACATCTCTTGCCCCAACGTGAAGCAAGGAGGAATGGCATTCGGTGTTACCGCCAAGGGCGCCGAAGAAGTGGTGAAAGCCGTGCGCTCAGTTTACAAAAAGACACTTATCGTAAAGCTCTCCCCGAACGTTACCGACATCACTGAAATAGCCCGCGCAGCCGAAAATGGCGGTGCAGACAGTGTTTCCCTCATCAATACCCTGCTGGGAATGGCTATAGACGCGGAACGCAGGCGTCCGATACTCTCCACTGTAACCGGTGGTATGTCCGGTGCGGCCGTGAAACCCATTGCCTTACGTATGGTATGGCAAGTAGCCAAAGCGGTAAAAATCCCCGTCATAGGCTTGGGAGGTATCATGAACTGGAAAGATGCTGTGGAATTCATGCTTGCAGGTGCCTCTGCCATCCAGATTGGTACGGCAAACTTCATTGATCCGGCGGTTACAGTGAAAGTGGTAGAAGGAATAAATGACTATCTTAACAGACACGGTTATCAGTCTGTAAAGGATATTATCGGTGCACTCGAGGTATAAAGAATAACAAGAGATTGCCATTCGCAATATATATTCATAAAAAAGGACATTCATTGACGAATGTCCTTTTTCTTTTTATTTACATCAGTAAACTTACTCTCCCAACAAATCCGGACGCAATCTACGGGTCCTTTCCAACGACTGTTGCAGCTCCCATTCCTTAATCTTGGCCTCATGTCCGGAAAGTAAAATATCCGGAACCTTCCATCCATTGTAATCAGCGGGACGTGTATAGACCGGTGCGGCCAGCAGATTGTCCTGAAAAGAATCTGAAAGTGCAGACTGCTCATCGGAAATCACTCCCGGAATGATACGGACGATGGCATCTGCCATGACAGCCGCCGCTAGTTCTCCACCAGTCAACACATAGTCGCCGATACTGATTTCCTTGGTGATGAGATGCTCGCGAATCCGGTAATCTATCCCTTTGAAATGCCCGCAGAGAATGATGAGATTCTGGGCAAGGGAAAGAGTATTTGCCATCGGCTGATTGAACTGCTCACCATCGGGGGTCGTAAAGATAACCTCGTCATAATCCCGCTCGGCCTTCAAGGCGTTGATACACCGCTCTATCGGCTCTATCTTCATGACCATTCCGGCAAAGCCGCCAAACGGATAATCGTCTACACGACGGTACTTATCTTCCGTATAATCACGAAGATTATGGATATGTATCTCTGCAAGCCCTTTATTTTGAGCACGTTTCATAATGGAACAGTTGAAGAATCCCTCAATCATCTCCGGCAAAACTGTGATAATGTCAATGCGCATATAACTTTATTTTAGCTATTTCAAGCTGCAAAAGTACAAATATTCGGGGAGAAACCCGTATTTTTGCGTTCAAACAATCCGAAAACCCTATGACTGTAAAAGAAAAAATAGACCAGCTCCGTGCGGAATTACACCAGCACAACTACAATTATTATGTGCTGAATGCTCCTGAAATATCCGACAAGGAGTTTGACGACCTGATGCGCGAGCTACAAGACTTAGAGAAAGAACATCCTGAATACCAAGATGATAATTCGCCCACGATGCGTGTAGGGAGTGATTTGAATAAGAACTTTACACAAGTGGCACACAAATATCCCATGCTTTCATTGGGAAACACCTATTCCGAAAACGAAGTGACCGACTTTTACGAACGGGTAAAGAAAGCGTTGAATGAGGATTTTGAAATCTGCTGCGAGCTGAAGTATGACGGTACTTCCATCTCGCTGACTTACGAGGATGGCAAACTGGTGCGTGCCGTCACCCGTGGCGACGGCGAAAAGGGCGATGACGTGACGGACAATGTAAAGACAATCCGAACGATTCCACTGGTCCTCCATGGGGATTATCCTAAATCATTCGAAATCAGAGGGGAAATCCTGATGCCCTGGGTGGTTTTCGAAGAACTGAACCGGGAAAAGGAAGCACGTGAGGAACCGCTTTTCGCCAATCCGCGCAACGCTGCTTCCGGTACCTTGAAGTTGCAGAATTCCGCCATCGTAGCATCCAGAAAGCTGGATGCTTATCTCTACTATCTATTGGGAGAGGAATTGCCCTGCGACGGCCATTACGAGAATCTGCAAGCCGCCGCCAGCTGGGGATTTAAAACATCAGAGCACACCAGAAAAGCCCACAGCCTGGAGGAAGTCTTCGAATACATCAATTATTGGGACACGGAGCGTAAGAACCTTCCGGTAGCTACTGATGGTATTGTACTAAAAGTCAACAGCTTGAGACAACAAAAGAATTTGGGATTCACAGCCAAGTCCCCCCGGTGGGCCATCGCATACAAATTCCAGGCAGAACGTGCACTGACACGCTTGAATAGGGTTACCTACCAAGTAGGACGTACCGGCGCAGTCACTCCGGTTGCCAATCTGGACCCCGTACAACTGTCCGGCACCATTGTGAAACGTGCCTCCCTGCACAATGCAGATATTATCGAGGGGCTGGACCTGCATATAGGCGACATGGTGTATGTGGAAAAAGGCGGTGAAATCATCCCCAAAATAACCGGTGTCGATAAGGATGCCCGCAGTATGCTTATCGGTGAAAAAGTGAAGTTCATCACCCATTGTCCCGAATGCGGCAGCAAACTGATACGTTTTGAAGGAGAAGCAGCCCACTATTGCCCCAATGAAACCGCTTGTCCTCCGCAGATTAAAGGGAAAATAGAGCATTTCATCAGCCGCAAAGCCATGAATATAGACGGACTGGGACCTGAAACAGTAGATATGTTCTACCGATTGGGACTGATAAAGGATACTGCAGATTTATACCAGCTCAAAACCGATGACATCAAGAACCTGGAACGGATGGGCGAAAAATCGGCAGAAAACATAGTCAACGGTATTGCGGCAAGTAAAGAAGTGCCATTCGAAAGAGTACTCTTTGCACTGGGCATACGCTTCGTGGGAGAAACGGTTGCCAAGAAGATAGCCAAGTCCTTTACGGACATCGAAGAACTGGAAAACGCAGACCTCGAAAAGCTGAAAAACATCGATGAAATCGGTGAAAAAATAGCGCAGAGCATTATAACCTACTTCTCCAATCCTGCCAACAGAGAGCTGGTGGAACGGCTGAAATCGAACGGTCTGCAACTCCACCGGACGGAAGAAGACCTCAGCGGATACACCGACAAACTGGCGGGCCAGTCCATTGTCATCAGCGGCGTATTCACCCACCACTCACGGGACGAATACAAAGAGATGATTGAAAAGAACGGTGGGAAAAACGTCGGCAGTATCTCCTCCAAAACCAGCTTTATCCTGGCCGGAGAAAATATGGGACCTGCCAAACTGGAGAAAGCGCAGAAACTGGGAGTAAAGATTATGAGCGAAGATGAGTTTTTGGCATTGCTATCCTAACAAATTTCCACAAAAAGCTTTTTTATGGCTTATATTTGTAGGGTAAATCGAAAAAATTCGTACTTTTGCGAGTCATTTAATTAGAGATTACTTTATAATACTCATGATACAGACAAGATTGAAAGGAATGGGGGTAGCGCTGATTACTCCATTTAAAGAGGATGAAAGCGTTGATTACGATGCGTTGATGCGTTTGGTAGACTATCAACTTCAAAACAATACCGACTTTTTATGTGTGCTCGGCACCACGGCAGAAACTCCGACTCTGACTGAAGAAGAGAAAAAGAAAATCAAGAAAATGGTCATCGAGCGAGTGAACGGAAGAATTCCTATCCTGCTGGGCGTAGGTGGAAACAACACCCGGGCCATAGTGGAAACACTGAAAAATGACGATTTCACCGGAGTAGATGCCATTCTATCCGTCGTTCCATATTACAACAAGCCATCGCAAGAAGGTATATATCAGCATTATAAGGCCATTTCTGAAGCAACGGATTTGCCGATTGTGCTTTATAATGTCCCCGGTCGTACCGGCGTGAACATGAAGGCAGAAACAACCCTGCGCATTGCACGTGATTTCAAGAATGTGATAGCCGTCAAAGAAGCTTCGGGCGACATCACGCAGATGGACGACATCATCAAAAACAAACCGGCCAATTTCGACGTTATTTCGGGCGATGACGGCATCACCTTCCCTCTGATTACCCTGGGGGCCGTCGGCATTATCTCGGTCATCGGAAACGCGTTCCCACGTGAGTTCAGCCGTATGGTACGTCTGGCACTGCAAGGGGACTATGCCAATGCATTGACCATTCACCACAAATTTGCCGAATTATTCAAGCTTCTGTTTGTAGACGGCAACCCTGCCGGAGTAAAAGCCATGCTGAATGTAATGGGAATGATTGAGAACAAGCTCCGCCTGCCATTGGTGCCGACCAGAATCACTACTTTCGAAGCCATGCGCAAGATTCTGGATGAATTGAACATCAAATGCTAAGGCCTTATACCGCCCCTATAGGATATTAATTTCCAGTATACAACATATTAATATCAGATATGCAAGGAGTTAATTTTGTGGAAACACGGAATTAACTCCTTCTTTTTTTCCTATGTGACTATATTTATCAGTACAATAATCCCAAAACAGTCTACTGATTACGTTATAAAGCAAAAAGACATCTGGTTAAATCGAGAAAAAGACGTCTCTAGCTCAATCAAGACAAGACTATTATTTCAGCTAATCTATTAGTTCACAACACTGAACACTTTGTTTCAGCAGAGAAAAACACTTTGTTTTTATATGATGGAACAAAGTGTTCTGTCAAGGGAAACAAAGTGTTCTCCATAATGAAACAAAGTGTTTAGTTAAGGGAAACAGTTTGTTTCATTATGGAGAACACGCGCCAGTGCCATACAAGGGGAGAACATCAACTATATGCCATTGCTGTAAAAACAAAGAACCTCCGCAAGTTTTCTTGCGGAGGTTCTTTGTGATCGCGACAGGATTCAAACCTGTAACCGGCTGATCCGTAGTCAGCTACTCTATTCAGTTGAGCTACGCGACCGTTGTTTAATATTTTAGTAGTGACCGCGACAGGATTCAAACCTGTAACCGGCTGATCCGTAGTCAGCTACTCTATTCAGTTGAGCTACGCGGCCTCTTTGTTTAACGGGTGCAAAGATACGTACTTTTTCCGAATTAGCAAACGATATACAAACTTTTTTTGAAGAAATTTATTCGACAAAGCGATAATTAAACAACTGCCAGCCGATGGTCATCCCCACATTCCACTCCCTTCTCGGTGAGCTATAATGATTTACATAAGCAGAGATGGCTCCGAAGGGCAAATGACAAATAACAGAAACTTCTCCCATATACTCAAAGCGGGAGAATGCTTTTCCATAATACGCTTTATTCAATGCATTCTTTTTTATCGGAAAAATCGGCGTAAAGCCATAAAATTCTGTCCGGAACTGGAACATGTCGTTCAAAACATATATGGGTTTGATACCGGCAGCCACATACTGGTTGGCACGAAAAGCTTCATTGTACATCAGTTTACTATGCGGAGTCGGTGCAAATTCTCCTGCCTGCATCATGGTTGCCGTATAATTCTCAGAGAAATTCTTCGATGAATATAGTGCTTCTGCCATCCATCCCAGGGTGAATTTCGGCCCCATCGTGTGATATGCCTCTTTCATATAAGAGATTTGTAACCATGATTGCCGCTCTTGCGGAGAAGGACTGTACCCTTCTTGCGGATTCCCCGGTTCAAATCTTTCCCTCCCGGTAAATACCTGGGCTATCAGTTTCTCCAGATAACCTTTTGTCGCGTATTGCCGCGTATTCAGGGTACTCCCATAGAAACCGATGGAACCTCCCAAAAGTTTGTAGGTACTTCTGTCCGAACGGTCCTTATCGAAATCTATTACACTGGATTGAAAGTAGTTATCTTCCAGTTGGCCATATCCCAGACTGAACTCCGCACGCTTATTGGCCAAAAACGGCAAGGCAACCATCAACTTCACAAAACGTTCGTCCTTTGAATTGAATGAAGGTTTGTCATTCCTGGAAAACAGCTTGTCCTTCTTGTAGTAATCGAAGGTACTGATTGAAGCAATAAAACGAAAGGACGTAGATATGTGGGTAGGCAAATCAATCTTACCCATCAACTGGGCATTATTATAAATCTTACCCAACTGACCGTCAAAAGTGATTTCCTTGGAATAATAATTCAAGTTCTGATATCCTATTCCCAAATAGATTTGATTTGAGCTCGTGGTAGAGACACTGCCCCCCAGACGCACGGAAAAATTATCCTCCATCTTCACCTTCAAATGCAGCTCATACAAATCGGATTCCGAATCATACACAGCATGAGGAACTATTTCCGAAATCATATTATCTGCCAGTAAACGAAAATACCCACGCTTCAAGTCTTCATAAGTAAAGACTTCATGCTCTTCATCATGGAACTCTTTTTTGATGTAGGCTTGCTGTTGGGCATTCGCCCCTTCAATAATGATATCCCGAAAACGGAATTGAGGCAGGTTACTCCGGAAGACAAGACGCCTCAAACGCACATTATCAGCATTCACCCTACGATGAACACGGCTTTTGATGGAATCCATCATATTAAGGGTACGATTGTAGCCTATATCGTGCAATTCCTGCAGACGGTCAAAATCCAGCAAGTTGACATCATCATATTTGAAGGTCATGACTATGCCCAACGAGTCCGGAATGGAGTAATCGGTCTTCTGCATAATCATATTCTCCAATTGGCTCATCAGGTCATTCTCCTTCGGCTTACCGGGATTGGCCGCTACCACACTGCCAATAATGACATCCGGATGAAAATCCTCCCGCATCACATCCGTAGGGAAATTATTGTAAATGCCGCCATCATAAGCAAGCGTACTGTCTATTTCTATCGGTTTGAAGACAAATGGAAAGCTCATGGAAGCACGTACCGCATCTCCCAAATCCCCTTTACTCAATACCAATGGCTTTTTATTGTACACATCGGATGCTATACAGCGAAAAGGAACAAACAGTTTGTTGAAATTACCGCCACATGCAGCCGTAGCACGTGCAAACAATTCCACAAATACCAGGTTCATCTGTATGGGGTTGACCATGCTTGTGGGAAGTATCTGGGGCTTCATATGCAGCGAGTCCCTAAAAGCAAAACGGATATTAAAAAATTCCGGTGAAGGACGATTCTTCTTAAAATAATACTCGTATTTAGGCTCCACTTTGCCCGAATACCAACGCTTAAAGTCGGGAGAGCGCAACAGCGCCTCCATATCGTCCGGGGAATACCCCATAGCATACAGAGAACCGATGATAGCTCCCATAGAGGTTCCGGTTATATAATCAATGGGGATATTATTCTCTTCCAAAGCCCGGATAATGCCTATATGAGTCATGCCTTTTGCTCCACCGCCACTCAGTACAAGCCCCACTTTCTGAGCTTGTAAAATAAAGCCACATAGAAGAAACGAAAAAAACAATAAAACTCTTTTCATAACTATGCTATTCCGAGTAAGATAAATGTTCATTGCCCCAAATATAAACAATAGTTTCTAAAAATGCCGTATTCAACGAAGAAAATCACACCCTAATTGGTGAAAATGAATAAAAAAAGGGTATTGCGACTCCGAAGAATCACAATACCCTTGCATATATTAAATGCAAATTTAAAGGGGCTTATTTTATCAGGTCAATGCTTCTCTTGACAAAGTTGTTCAAAGCTTCACCTTTCAACATACCATTCTGCAGCAGTGCCAAATCTATCAGTTGACGGACAACCTTATTCTTGGCAGCATAATCGGCGAAGATGCCTTCTTTCTGTGTTTTCAGTTCGTCCCACTTCTTATCCAGCTCATTCACTTTATCCTTTTCGGCAGTCGGTATATCCTCATCTTTCTTGCCTTCCTGCTTCTTTTTCAGGTCAGTACGCTGCTTGTTCACTTCATCCATCTCTGCCTGAACCGGAGCAACGGCAGCAGCACATTCCTTATCTTCATCTGCCAGAACTTCTTTTACCAGCTTATGGTCTGAATTCAATACCAGGTTAAACATATCCGGCATTTCGCCATAGAAGCTCATTCCAGCCTGGATATTCGCCATTTCCTTCATACGGCGCATGTACTCGCTCTGAGTTATCATGATAGGAGTGGCATTTTCGCCCAAAGCCTGCGCCGTGATGTTGAACTCCGTCTTATCCATCTTGGGCAACTGGCTCTTGAAGATGGAAGAAAGAACTTCCTGCTTGCCGGCTTCCAACGCTTCGTTCTTCTTGTCTTCCTTGACAATCAGATTATCAATAATATCGCTGTCTACACGAGTGAAGCGAACCTTTTCGAACTTCTGTTCCAACATGCTCACCACCGCAATGTCCAGCTGTCCATCCATCAACAGCACATTGTATCCTTTATTCGTAGCGGCCTCTATGTAGCTGTATTGTTCATCTTTATTGTTGGCATACAGATAAATCAGATTTCCATCCTTATCCGTCTGGTTATCTTTAATCAACGTCTTATACTCTTCGAAAGTATAATATTTGCTGTCTGTATCGGTGAAAAGGGCAAAATCCTTGGCTCTATCATAGAAATCTTCCTGCGTAAGCATTCCGTAGTTGATGAAGATTTTCAAGTCATTCCACTTTTCCTCAAACTGTTTACGGTCATTCTTGAAGATAGACTGCAAACGGTCTGACACCTTCTTCGTGATATATGTAGAAATCTTCTTCACGTTGGCATCGCTCTGCAAATAAGAACGGGAAACGTTCAATGGAATGTCCGGTGAATCGAGCACACCATGCAGCAGGGTCAAGAAGTCGGGAACAATACCTTCCACCGAATCCGTCACATATACCTGGTTGCAATAGAGCTGAATCTTATTCTTGTTCAACTCGATGTTGCTCTTCACTTTGGGGAAGTACAGAATACCGGTAAGGTGGAACGGATAATCCACATTCAGATGAATCCAGAATAAAGGTTCGTCGGACATAGGATAAAGGTCACGGTAGAACTTCTTGTAATCTTCATCTTTCAATTCGCTGGGTTTCAGCGTCCACAACGGATTGGAGTCATTGATGATATTATCCTCGGCAGTTTCAACCTGCTTGCCGTCTTTCCATTCTTTCTTCTTGCCGAATGCAACCGGGATAGGGAGGAAGCTGCAATACTTCTTCAACAAAGAGGAAATGCGCGCTTCTTCAAGGAATTCCTTGCAGTCATCGTCTATGTAAAGAACGATATCCGTACCACGTTCTGCCTTATCAGTGTCTTCAATCGTAAACTCCGGACTGCCATCGCATGTCCACTTTACAGCCTGGGCGCCTTCCCGATAGGATTTAGTGATGATTTCGACTTTCTTGGCAACCATAAAAGCCGAATAGAAACCCAATCCAAAATGGCCGATGATGGCGTTGGCATCGTTTTTATATTTCTCAAGGAAGTCATTGGCGCCAGAGAAAGCTATCTGGTTAATATACTTGTCTATTTCTTCAGCCGTAAGACCTATACCATGGTCGGACACCGTAATGGTATCTTTTCCCAGCGAGACATGTACGGTTAAATCGCCAACTTCACCCTTGAACTCACCGATAGAGGAGAGTGTTTTCAGCTTCTGTGTAGCATCAACCGCGTTAGAAACCAACTCACGGAGAAAAATTTCATGATCACTATACAAGAACTTTTTAATGACGGGGAAGATATTCTCAGTAGTTACCCCAATATTACCTTTTTGCATACTACATTTATATTTTTTAGATTTATATTTTTAATTATTCCGGCAGATATAGCACAAAAAAAATGCCAGCCCATAAGGACTGACATTTTGACGGTTTTTATAAAGAACAGCTTATGCCTTCCTGATGCTCAGCTCGTCTTTTTCTTTGTCTACTGATACGTTTACCGTATCACCCGGCTGTAACTCCTCCGCCACTATCAGCTCGGAAAGTCCATCCTCCAAGTGGTTCTGAATGGCGCGCTTCAATGGGCGCGCACCAAACTGTACATCGTACCCTTTCGAAGCAAGGAATGTCTTTGCATCATCCTCCACAACCAGCTTGTAACCAATTGCTTCAACCCGTTCGTACAAACCTTTCAGCTCAATGTCCACAATCTTTGTGATGGCCTCCAAAGAGAGCTGGTCGAAAGTAATGATTTCATCCAAACGATTCAAGAATTCGGGAGCAAAGGTCTTGTTCAGAGCCTTTTGTATCACGCTGCGCGAATGTTCATTGTCATCCGTGCGGTTTTGCGCCGCAAAACCTACGCCACGGCCAAATTCCTTCAACTGCCGCGTACCGATATTGGAGGTCATAATGATAACCGTATTCTTGAAATCGATGGTTCTGCCATAATTGTCAGTCAAACGGCCTTCATCCAGTACCTGGAGCAAGATGTTGAACACGTCCGGATGGGCTTTCTCAATCTCATCCAGCAAGACAATGGAATACGGCTTGCGACGCACCTTTTCAGTCAACTGGCCGCCTTCCTCATAGCCCACATATCCCGGAGCGGCACCAATCATACGAGATACGGTGTATTTCTCCATATACTCGCTCATATCGATACGTATCAAGGCATCGGCAGAGCCAAACATATATTTTGCCAATTGCTTTGCCAAATGCGTCTTACCCACACCAGTAGGGCCAAGGAACATAAAGGTTCCGATGGGATGGTTCGGGTCTTTCAACCCTACACGGCTACGCAAGATTGCTTTGGTAAGTTTCTCTATCGCAGCATCTTGAGCTATCACCTTCGCCTGTAGTTCTTCCTTCATTCCGGCCAGTTTAAGTCCTTCTGCCTGCGCCATGCGCTGTACGGGTACACCGGACATCATTGAAATAACATTGGCTATTTCCTCTTCACCTACCGTTTGGCGGTCATCCTTCAAACGGGCTTCCCACTCAACCTTCATCTCCTCCAAGCGGACAGAAAGTTCCTTCTCACGGTCGCGGTAGCTGGCAGCCAGCTCAAAATTCTGTGACTTTACAGCTTCAGCCTTCAGGCTACGTGCCTCTTCAATCAGCTTTTCCTGTTCCTCAATTTCTTTCGGAACATTAATATTCGTCAAATGCACACGCGAACCCGCCTCGTCCAAAGCATCAATAGCTTTATCCGGGAAGTTGCGGTCGGTTATATAGCGTGCTGACAACTTGACACATGCTTCCAGGGCTTCATCCGTGTAGCTCACGTTATGATGGTCTTCATACTTCTCCTTGATATTCTTCAATATCTGAAGCGTTTCTTCAGCTGTGGTAGGCTCTACAATCACCTTTTGGAAACGACGTTCCAAAGCACCGTCTTTCTCGATATTCTTTCTGTATTCATCGAGAGTGGTAGCTCCAATACACTGGATTTCACCATGCGCTAAAGCTGGTTTCAGCATATTGGCAGCATCCATGGAACCGGCAGCAGCACCGGCACCTACAATCGTATGGATTTCATCGATGAAAAGGATGACATTCGGATTTTTCTGCAACTCGTTGATGATAGAGCGGATACGTTCCTCAAACTGACCACGGTATTTTGTTCCCGCCACCACAGAGGCCATATCAAGCATCACCACGCGCTTTTCAAACAAAATGCGCGAAACTTTCTTTTGCACAATACGCAATGCCAAACCCTCTATGATGGCAGATTTTCCGACTCCAGGTTCACCGATAAGCACCGGATTGTTCTTCTTACGGCGGCTCAAGATTTGCGCCAGACGTTCAATCTCGCGTTCGCGACCCACAACCGGGTCCAGCTTGCCTTCTTCGGCAGCCCGCGTCATGTCTACACCGAAATTGTCCAGCACAGGAGTATCATTGGACGGCTTTCTGGATGCAGCCTGTGCAGCCGAAGCCGAACCAGCTCCCCCAGTACGGGAGGAGCGGGACATATTCATATCTTCTTCATCCTCTTCATCATCCTCGGTGAATCCCATTCCCGCATTCGGATTGGTCGATTTCATCGAAAGCTGTTCAAATACAGCCTGATAATCCACCCGGTGTTCTTCCAAAACAGTTGCAGCAAGATTGTCGCCATCTTTCAAGATAGCCAGCAATACATGTTCCGTATCGGCAGTTGCACTTTTCAGCAAACGCGCTTCAAGCATACACATCTTCAATATCTTAGCCGTCATCGGGGACAAGGGCACTTCAGCGTCCGGCAAGAGAGTATCGTCCTCGGCATCCTTTAGGAAACCCTCCAGACGACTTTTTACTCGTTTTAAATCTATATCAAGTTTCAACAATATTTCAATAGCTTTTCCTCCGCCATCACGCAACATGCCGAGCAGAAGGTGTTCCGGACCAATATAGCGATTTCTCAATCGATTGGCTTCTTCCTTGCTATAAGTAATTATGTCTGAAACTCTTTGTGAAAATTGATTGTTCATATTTTATAATTCTCCTCAATTAAAAAGGTTATCCACGACAAAGATACGCATTTATTAATTCAGCGTATCATATTTAACTGATTTAATAGTATACAAATCCCGTGCCATAAATTTCAAATCTGTTTTTCCACTTTATACCTTATATATTAATAGCAATTTGGTGAGGAATGGAGGGAGTACTTCCATATTTATGTTGCAGGCAACAAAGTTTATGGAGGAAAACTTTTGTATATCGTAAAAAAGCAGTACTTTAGCGTGGTTTTTCACGAACCCGAAAATGTATAATTAATAATCTTTTTAAATGCTTGAACAAGACAGAATTATAAAGATTAACATCGAGGAGGAAATGAAGTCATCGTACATTGACTACTCTATGTCGGTCATTGTTTCACGTGCCCTTCCGGATGTTAGAGATGGTTTTAAACCCGTTCACCGAAGAATTCTTTTCGGAATGATGGGATTAGGAAATACCTCCGACAAACCTTATAAAAAATCAGCCAGAGTTGTAGGTGAAGTATTAGGTAAATATCACCCTCATGGCGACTTGTCTGTTTACGGAGCTCTTGTACGTATGGCTCAGCCTTGGGCAATGCGTTACATGTTGGTAGATGGACAAGGTAACTACGGTTCAGTAGACGGTGACAGTGCTGCTGCCATGCGTTATACAGAGTGTCGTTTGCGAAAAATTGGTGAAGACATGATGACAGACCTTGAGAAAGAGACTGTTGACATGCAGAACAATTTCGATGACTCTTTGCAAGAGCCTACCGTCATGCCGGCCCGTATTCCGAATCTTTTGGTAAATGGTGCATCTGGTATTGCCGTAGGTATGGCTACCAATATGCCGACCCATAATCTATCTGAGGTTATTGACGCTTGTATTGCATACATTGAAAACAATGACATCGATATAGAAGAGCTGATGACGTATGTCAAAGCTCCTGATTTCCCGACCGGAGGCTATATATACGGTATGAGCGGTGTTCGCGAAGCCTATCTCACGGGACGCGGACGTGTCATAATGCGTGCTAGAGCCGAAATTGAGACTGGTTCGACGCACGATAAAATCGTTGTGACAGAAATTCCCTATGGTGTCAACAAAGCTGAATTGATTAAGAATATAGCCGATTTGGCCAACGAAAAGAAAATTGAAGGTATTGCCAATGCTAATGACGAATCCGACCGTGAAGGTATGCGTATCGTTATTGATGTAAAACGTGATGCAAATGCCAGCATTGTACTCAACAAGCTCTACAAGATGACAATGCTGCAGACATCTTTTGGTGTGAACAATGTTGCATTGGTACATGGCCGTCCACGTCTGTTGAATCTGAAAGATTTGATAAAACACTTCGTTGAGCACAGACACGACGTAGTCATCCGCCGTACTCAGTATGATTTGCGCAAGGCCAAAGAACGTGCACATATTCTGGAAGGATTAATCATTGCATCTGATAATATCGACGAAGTAATCAAGATTATCCGTGCTGCTAAAACCCCGAATGATGCTATATCAGGTTTGATGGAGCGATTCCAACTCAGTGAAATTCAGTCACGTGCCATTGTTGAAATGCGTTTGCGTCAGCTCACAGGATTGATGCAAGACCAGCTGCACGCCGAATATGAGGAAATTCAGAAGCAGATTGCTTATTTGGAAGAAATCCTTGTCAATGACGAACTCTGCCGCAAAGTCATTAAAGATGAACTGATTGAAGTAAAAGAGAAGTATGGTGACGAACGTCGCTCGGAAATTGTCTATTCATCAGAAGAATTCAATCCGGAAGACTTCTATGCAGATGATGAAATGATTATCACCATCTCGCACATGGGATACATCAAACGCACACCGCTGAGCGAATTCCGTGCGCAAAACCGTGGTGGGGTAGGCTCCAAAGGTACCGAAACCCGCGATGCAGACTTTGTAGAGCATATTTATCCTGCAACCATGCATAATACCATGATGTTCTTTACACAGAAAGGTAAGTGTTACTGGCTGAAGGTATACGAAATCCCCGAAGGTACTAAGAATTCGAAAGGTCGTGCCATCCAGAATTTGTTGAATATCGACTCTGACGATGCTGTAAACGCCTATTTGCGCGTGAAGAACTTGAACGACCAAGAATTTATCAACAGCCATTATGTATTGTTCTGTACTAAGAATGGTGTCATTAAGAAAACATTGCTTGAGCAGTATTCACGTCCTCGCCAAAATGGTGTAAATGCTATCACTATCCGTGAAGACGACCGTGTAATCGAAGTGCGTATGACAAACGGCGACAATGAAATCATCATTGCCAACCGTAACGGACGTGCCATTCGTTTCCATGAAAGTGCTGTGCGCGTTATGGGACGTACTGCCACCGGTGTACGTGGTATGACATTGGATGAAGACGGTCAAGACGAAGTAGTAGGTATGATATGCATCAAAGATCCTGAAGCGGAAACAATTATGGTTGTATCGGAACAAGGATATGGCAAACGTTCGGATATTGAAGATTATCGCAAGACCAATCGTGGAGGTAAAGGTGTGAAAACAATGAATATCACCGATAAAACGGGTAAATTAGTAACTATCAAGTCTGTTACAGATGAAAATGACTTGATGATTATTAATAAATCCGGTATTACCATCCGTCTGAAAGTCGCCGATGTTCGTATCATGGGACGTGCTACACAAGGTGTGCGTCTAATCAACCTTGAGAAACGTAATGACGAAATCGGCTCTGTATGTAAAGTCACTTCAGAAAATGAAGAGGAACTTATAGAGGAGGGGGAAGAAAATACCCTTGAAAGCCCTCAGAACGAGGTAAACAATGAAAATGAAGAATAGACATAATATTAATTTAAATTTTCTACAATCATGAAAAGAGTATTATTTTCAATGGTTTTACTACTTGTCGCAAGCTTTACTTTCGCCCAAGAAAAGAACGTAAAAGAGGCTAAAAGTATTGCTAACGGAGTAAATCCTGACTTTGCCAAAGCAGAGGAACTGATAAATCAGGCTTTAACCAATCCCGAAACAAAGGACAATGCCGAAACGTGGGATGTAGCAGGTCTTATCCAAAGAAAAAGAAGTGAGAAAGAAATGGAAAATGCCTATCTGAGAAAACCTTATGACACTCTTCAGGTATATAATAGCGCATTGAACATGTGTAAATTCTACTTCAAATGTGACGAATTGGCACAAATTCCCAATGAAAAGGGCAAAATCAAGAATAAATATAGAAAATCTAATTCTGCTACAATTTTAGCAGAACGCGGTAATCTGATCAATGGCGGTATCCAATTCTTTAATTTGGCCTCACAGAAAGAAGGCGATGCAGCCAATGAAGACAATAAAAAAGCATTAGATTTCTTTGCAACATACATTGATATTGCTATCAACCCGATGTTTGAAAAGGAAAATCTATTACAAACAGATACTGTATTACCCCAAATAGCATATTATGCAAGTTTAGCAGCTGCTAAGATGGAAGATTATCCTAGTATTTTGAAGTATGCTCCTTATGCGCAAGATGATAAAGAAGTTGGGAAATACGCAATGGAATTTATCTCTACTGCATTGAAAGCTGAAGGTGATACTGTTAAATGGATTGCTTCTTTAAAAGAAGGTATCCAGAAATATCCTGAACATTCATTCTTCTTCGGTCACTTGATTGATTATTATAGCAATAACAACAAATATGACGAAGCTATGCAGTTTGCTGATGATATGTTGGCTAAAGATCCTAACAATACATTCTATTTGTATGTAAAAGGCTACCTTTATCACAATATGAAGGACTATGATAAAGCTATTGAATTCTATAAAAAAACTATAGAAGTAGATCCTAATTATGCAGAAGCATACTCTAATTTAGGCTTGATTTACTGCTTACAAGCACAAGATTTCTCAGAAAAAGCAACTACAGATATTAATGATCCGAAGTATAAAGAAGACCAGGCTACTCTGAAGACTTTCTATGAAAAGGCAAAACCTTATTATGAAAAGGCAAGAGAACTGAAACCTGATCAAAAAGATTTGTGGTTAAATGGTCTGTATAGAGTGTATTATAATTTGCAAATGGGCCCTGAATTCGAAGAAATTGAAAAGTTGATGTAATACTTTCATAATAATAAAAGCCTAATTAAATTATTAATTAGGCTTTTATTATTGTTATATCATTAAGTAAAGAATGTTATTTCTTAAGTGAGGGAGAGAAGAAATTAAAATTAGATTAAATTATTCCAGCGCTATATTAAACATAATGCTGATATTGAATAGAAACCATATATACCTATATTCAACACCTAATTCGGTCTTCCGTAAATTACCAACAATGGTGTATCAGAATGGAAAATCATCTTTCTGGCAATGCCAGGGTTAAATAAGCGCGAAAATATATTTCTTTTATAAGAAGTTAATGTTATAATATCAATATGATTACTTTTGATATAACTGTCTAAACTACTAAGCAGATTATCGTTCTTTACCACATCATAGTATATTTCCAATTGTGGATATTGTTTTTGAAAATATTCCTTAATACCAGCCAGTTTTATTTCATTCCATGTATTCTGAACATCTGAAAGATGTATCAGAGACACTGAAAACTTAAATGATTTCAGATTATTTATTAGCGAATCAAAAGCTATTAAATCACGTTGATCAAAATTAGTAATGAATGCAATACGCTTAGCTTCAGAAAATTGCTTGAATGGAGTATTTTCAGGAATGGCCAATACCGGTACACGGCTACGTTCAATCACTTCAGCCGTTACACTGCCGATCAAATCAATATCCTTCTGACTTTTACCACGAGTTCCCATTATGATAATGCGTGGCCGATATTCCTTGGTATAGCGGAGTACCTCTTCTTCAGGAATACCTTCACGCAAAACACAAGTATATTTAATATCTGGAAACTCGCCGGAAGCTACCTTCTCTTTTACTTTATCAGATAATGCATTCAAATCAGCATGAACTTTTTGTAAGATACTCCTTACATTCTCCTCATCACTTAGCTGATAGTTAAATACGTCTCCGTATGGCAAAGAAGTTGCATATATAGGAGTAAAATAAACATGTAGCAAAACAACTTCTGCACCTATATTCTGAGCGAAATTGAAACCGAACTCGCAAGCCTTCAAAGAATAATTGGAAAAATCCACTGGAATCAGCACTTTATTACTAACCTTCTCCAGTTTAGGTGACTTCCCCCCCACTACCTCTTCAGATAACCACGCAGAGCTTTCAGTAATTTTCAGAGCATGAGGTAAGTCACTCTCCTTAATACGTACACGTACGCCAGAAGAAACAACCGGTTGTATCTGGTTTACATTGTGAATATAAGTCTCAATACCTTCATTTTCAAGAACATTTTTCAATATTTGAGCTTTCGCGTACGTTAAGATTGCCAAAGTAACTAATTTATCTTCCATATATCATTGATTTTGAGATTAAAACAAACAAGAAATCCCAATTGTTGTCAGCAATTGGGATTCTATCTAACTTTCTCTTCTTAAGCTCGAACAGCTTCTTCAGTCTTACCTGCCATTTCATCTAAAATTTTTAAAGCTCGCTCTAAAACAGTAGTATCATCAATCATAACCAATCCACCATCTGGTCCAGGTTCCAAGTGAATCCCAACACTTTTCCCCTCCTTAAAATTGTGTCCACCGAAAAAATTTCTTACAGTGTCAACATTCAGTCCAAGTTCATCGGCTATTCTATGCATACTACCACTAGGCAATGAGTCTTTAATCTTACGTAATTCATTAAATGTTATTGTTCTCATATTCATAAATTTAATGGTTAATACTCTGTACTTTTTATTATCACGCTATAAACTTAAGGAAAAAAAAGGATAAAACAAACTATTTCTTTATCTTTTTTCAAAAAGAATATTGCCTCTCCAAAAAATAATCATTTTCAAGTATGCAGAATTATAAGTACAGAGAAAAAGCTCCTAAAAATAGACAGAAACAGCTCGTATAAAGCAGAATTATCGGGTTTATACGAGCTGTTTTTAGAATACAGGGAAAATTTAAATACCTTCTATGGCAGAAGCTGGAACCCACCCTACTTTACCATCTTCCAAACGAATTTCTTTCCATTCACGCATAGAGTTGTCTTTTATCTCAACTTTACGTCCCTCATGAAGAATGAACAGACTTGTACCACTTTCACTGGGAGTACTACGCACTGTGACACTAGGTGCCAACACTATAGCTTCGTTACGTTCCATCAGTTCGCCTTTTTGCTGAGCAGCAAACACATTACTCAATATAACAAGAACCAGGAATACTATTCCTGCAATAAATCCCACTTTCTTTCCCGTAATCTGTTTTGAAAAGAAAAAGAGATAGAACGAAACGAGTAATAGTACAAAGAACACAATCCCCAACTTAGCCCATGCGTCTACGCTAAGACAATTAATCAACGATTTAGTCCAAGATACAAAGAAAACCTCAGGAACTGGGATTACCTTATCGATTGTCTTAGAACGTGCTATCTCCAAATTTGCACGAATATCAGCATTACCAGGTTCCAACAACAAGGCACGCTCATAATTCAATATAGCTCTTGCTATATCATCTGCCTTATAATAACTGTTGCCAAGATTATAATAGACCTCTGCAGCCTCTCCCTTCTTTAACAGATTCTCATATATTTGAATGGCAGAAGCATAATCATTCCGTATATAAGCGCTGTCACCTTCAGCCTTTGTCACATTGCTTTCTTGCCTTGCAGCAGAGAATTCCGCATGTGAACCGACGGATGTAGAGTCACTAGCAGTCTGTAATGTATCTACAGATGCAGAATTCTGCCCATAGGCAGTAATTGCCATCACTAGACTAAGAGTAAAAAACAATATTTTATTCATTACCATTTCCTCCTGATTAATGTTTTATCGAGTTTTCCATTTTACTGATAACTTCCAAAGAAGCTGAATATACCTTATCCATAGCCTGGTTATCATCACCCGGAGCAAAGCGGGCAAACTCACAGTTATTCAATGCATCGAGGAATTCCTTTATCAACGCATCATTCACACCATAATTACGAAGTTCCTCTTCGATATTATCCTTAGACAAACGGGATACCGGAATGTTCAGTTTATCACTGATATACCCCCAAAGAGCCTTCAAAACCTCATCATAAAACGCATCTTTCTTATTCTCAGCCAATAATTTACCAGCTTGCTTCATACGTTTCACCGCCACTTTATTGGCTTTCTTGGTACGCATCTTTGCTACATTTGCATTGGCTGCTATTTGCTTACGATAGATGATAAAGAATGTAATGAATGCAATACCCGGTATCAAATAAAGTAACCAATACGTCAACGAACCGAAGAAGAAATCACCTTTGGGAGACAGAGTTACGTTATTCTGCTTGATAAAACGAATATCCTCGTTCAATACTTTCAGTTCTTCCTTGCTTGTAAAGTTTGCAATAGTCTGAGCAGCATTGCCTGCTCCCTTTTCCACATGCAATTCATACTCTTCCGTAGTCAACGTTTTATACGAACGGGAATTAATATCAAAATAACTGAACTTTACGGCAGGAATCTTATAAGTTCCAGCATTACGAGGAATTGCCAGATACTCAATGACCTTGCTACCGGAGAGGCCCGAATTTGTCAGACGGAATTTATTGTCCACCTTCGGATCATATACTTCAAAATCCTCGGGGAATTTAACTTCCGGATTAGAGAGCAATTTCAGATTACCGGTACCAGAAATGACAAGTTTGACAGTAACAGCATCATTGGTCTTGACATTTGTACTATTGATAGAAGAAGTTATATTGAACTCTCCCACTCCTCCCGAAAAATCGGCTGGCTTACCTGCCGGCAAGGGCTTTACGTCAATTGTCAGTTGCGGAGTCAAAATTGTCTTTTTAACTTCTACGTAATTGCTTCCTCCATTGAAAAATGCCTCGAACGGATCAGCAACTTGTGTAGCCTTTGCAATGGAAGCATCAAAGCGTGCTGCATCAATTGTCAGCTTACCGGCTTGTTGCGGGAACAACACAAACTGACGATAGATTGTAGACTGATAATTTCTACCTTTATAATGCTCCAATCCCCATCTTCTGTCATTAGGCAATTCTACTTCCTGAGAATGGAATCCTTTGAAGTCAGGCAATTTCACATTATCAAACATACGTAAGTCCACCAAGGTATATATCTTGTATGTCAGCAGAAAAGCCTCTTGTTCATACACCGTCATCTTACTGGCAGTAGCTGTAATAAACAAATCACTATTCGATACAGATGTCCCGGAAGAAGCGCGGCTGGCAGTGCCCTCACTCTGTTTGCCACCATTTCCAGAAGCTCCATTAGCAGCCTGATCTGCCGGAAGAACCCTTACTTGTACAGAATTCGAAACCATTTGGTTACCATCAGCAGTGATAGTGGCTCCTGGAATAGTAAAATCACCTTCTGCAGTCGCCATTAAAATATAAGTGAATGTAATACTGCTGGTTGAAGTCGTCTGCCCATTAATCATCTGCACGCTACTCTGTTGCGAGCGGCTGGGCCCCATCAACACATCAAATCCCTTCATAGAAGGAGCACGAAAGTCCCTTACCTTTTGTGTAGTCACCGTATACGACAGTCTGAACTGGTCTCCTACCGCCACAGCGTCAGGAGCGGACGCAGTAAACGATACCTTGCCATCGGCAAAGGCATTCATACTGACTGCAATCAGTGCTATCCATAAGAAAACTATTTTTCTCATATATTATTCCTATTATGTTTGTTACCAATCTTTTTCCAGACGACCTCCTTGAAGTACCTGCTGCTTTTTCACTTTATCCTGCACATCCTTCTCGTCTTGCATGACAGAGTTTAACAGCTGCTCGGCATTTTCCTTAGACATCTCATTATCTTTCTTTTCCGGCTGAGAAGGTTGTTGTTGCTGGTCTTGATTCTGTTGCTGGTCTTTCTGCTGATCCTGCTGTTTATCCTGCTCCTTCTGTTGGTCCTGTTTATCCTGATCTTGATTCTGATCCTGGTTCTGCTGCTGGTCTTGCAATTGTTTCTGTGCCAAAGCAAGGTTATAGCGCGTTTCATCATCTTTCGGATTATTGCGTAACGACTCCTTATAGGCTTCTACCGCCTTTGCATAATCCTTCTGAGAATGAAAGATGACTCCCATATTATGATAAATCTGTGCTAAGTTCGATTTGTCCTTTTCTATCTTGGTAGCTCCCACATATTGCTCCATCGCTTCCTGCAGCTTGTTCTGCTGGGTCAATGTATTTCCCAGGTTGAACATGGAAACCGTTGACTTCGGGTTTACCTCCAAAGCCTTCCGATAGTTCACTTCTGCATCCACATATACGCTATCCTTAAAAAAACGGTTTCCCTTACGGATATAATCGCGTTCCGCCTTCTGTGCAGAAGCTGAAGCTGCCACTAACAGCAGCAAAACTATTCCAATATATTTTTTCTGTAACATACGCATCATTTCTTATTAGAGAATAAATGAATGTTGCGGAACAGAGGATTCTTGCGCTCCAATATCAACATCTCAGTCAGTAACAACAGCAGAATAATCCATGCCACTGCCTGAAACTGTTCATTGAATTCCGTGTACACCTGTGTTTCCACATCTGCCTTTGCCATCTTGTTGATTTCCTGACTAATCGCTTTCTGTGCACCATTGGTATTGTCTACGCGCACATAAATACCATTTCCTGCCTGAGCAATTTCCTGACACATCTGCTCATTCAAGCGAGTAACGATTACATTACCTTCACGGTCACGACGATAATCATTAGTACCCTCTATTGGAATGGGGGCACCCTCGGGCATACCTACCCCTAATACATTGACCTGGATACCTTTCTCTGCAGCAGCCTTAGCAGCTTCTACGGCACCACCTTCATGGTTTTCACCGTCGGTGATGACAATAACAGTACGTCCCACTCCTTCTTGAGGTGTAAAACTCCGGGCAGCCAGATTTATTGCAGCTCCAATTGCCGTACCTTGCTTGGAAATCAGCGAAGGATCGATGGACTCCAAAAACATCTTGGCAGAAATATAATCACTCGTAATAGGCAACTGGGTAAATGCGTCACCTGCAAAAACAATCATACCGACCTTGTCATTCTGCATCTTATCTACCAACTGCGCCACCAGCCGTTTTGCCTTCTGCAAGCGGCTTGGCTGTACGTCTTGTGCCAGCATGGAATTGGATATATCCAACGCAATCATCACTTCCACTCCCTGGCGTTTTACCGTCTCCAGTTTGGAACCAAACTGCGGACATGCCAGCAGTACCGTGAACAACCCGATAGCCGCAAAAACCAACCAAAACTTCACATCCGGACGGTATTTGGAAACATCCGGCATTAGCTGTGCCATCAGTATAGGGTCACCAAATTTACGAATGGCTTTCCTCCTCCGATAATTGGAGTACAAGTAGAAGGCCGCCAATAAAGGCAGCAGCAGCAACAAGTACAAATATGCAGGTTCTTCAAATCGAAACATCTTTTTATTTACAATTTAGCAATTTACAATTTACAATTTGGCTACGCAATGACTGATACACTAAAAGACATTCTCCGTTTTTACGGTATCTTCTTCAATATAGAGTTGCGTAACAGTACCTCCAGTAATACACACAAGAAAGCAGCCAACGCAAACCAGCGGTACTCTTCCTGGCGCTTGCTGTATTCTTTTACATTCAATTTTGTTTTCTCCAGCTTGTCTATCTCCTCGTACACTTCCTTCAACTTCGAGTTGCTGGTGGCACGGAAATAGTTACCTTCCGTTGTTCCGGCAATCTGTGTCAAAGTCTTTTCATCAATTTCGACGGGCATATTGACATATTGCACTGTTCCGCCTACCGGATAAGGATAAGGAGCCATACCATTGGTTCCTACCCCAATAGTATAAACACGAATGCCAAAACTCTTGGCTATTTCAGCAGCCGTCAAAGGAGAAATATCACCTTTATTATTGACACCGTCCGTCAGCAGAATAATGACTTTCGACTTTGCCTTGCTATCCTTCAAACGGGTAACGGCATTGGCAATACCCATACCGATTGCCGTTCCGTCTTCAATCAGCCCGCACTTCATATCTTTAAGCAAGTTCAACAATACGGCATGGTCTACTGTCAACGGACATTGCGTAAAGCTTTCTCCAGCAAACAAAGTTATACCTATATTGTCATTCGGACGTCCGTTAATAAACTCTGCCGCCACATCCTTCGCCGCTTCCAACCGGTTAGGTTTCAGGTCTTCGGCCAGCATACTGGTAGAAACGTCCATAGCAAGCATGATATCAATACCCTCAATCTCACTGTTCTGCCAGCTATCGGTGGTTTGCGGACGTGCCAAAACAAGAATAATCAGTATCAAGGCAATTATCCGCAATACAAACGGTACATGCAACAAATAGTTCTTATAGCTTTTAGGGGTATGGGCATACACACGGGCATCCGAAATCTGAAGCGTAGCTTCACTATTCGTCCGCTTCATAATATACCATACTATATAAGGTATAAGCAACAGCAGCAAAAATAAATATTCAATATTGGCAAAAACCATATTTATGTACGATTTAACGATTTACAATTCAGCTTCGCTCCAAACATCCTTCATTTTTCACTCATGTATATCCGATTGAAGTCACTTTTCCAGCATTAAGCAAAATAATTATACAACTCCAATCCGATATATATCAATGAACAGGCAAGAGCTACAGCCAACACCACAATACCCGCTCCCAGCAAAATCTTGGTACGCAAAGAACGTTTCTCGATAATGGTAATCTCAGTAGGCTGCGGCTTGGCATTCTCCTCTTCTTTCTCCTTGGTTTCATTAATAAAGTCAATGGCATTAATCAGGTTAGCGTCATTTTCGTTCATCAATGGATTATGCTTGGCAAATTTCACCAAATCAGCAGTCTGGAACAATTCACGCAAATCCGATATTGCTTCCTTATCTTTCATTTCCAGCAACTTATCTATGATTTCCGTAGAAGTCATTTCCAAAGCATTGAAACCAAAGCGGTCTTTTATATATGTACGAAGAGCATCAGTCAATTCCGTATAATATTCCTTCGGCTCCCCTTTCTGCCATACCTTCTCATTCTTGATACGTTCTATCTCCTGCATAGCCAACTGATGGGGAGGCAGCTTAGGTTCTACCTTCACCTTACGGATAATAGGCTTATTGTCGAAGAAGCGCATTATCAGATAGACAAGTAATATCCCTATCGGGATAATCAGCGCACCACAAGCCATAAGACCATACCAGTCTTCCCAGGCAAAAGGCGCTTGCATCACTGTTTTGGGACCGAAGAACTGTTCCGGATTCTCCGGGTCTAACGGGACATTCACCGAATATACTTTCAAGGCCAACGCTTTGGAGCGATACTTCTCATTATCCACCGTCACTTCCATAGGCGGCAGATAATAAAGAGCCGAGTCGAAAGAGGTAACTGTATACTCTTGAGTTATCAATGCACGCCGACCATCATTCAGCAGTTGCGTATCCGGCTTGGCCACATCAATAATTTCAACCCCATTCACCAGCGTATCGGTATATACCGGGAATATGGCACGCTTATCGGCATCTAGAGATACTTGAAGTTTTATCTTTGCCTGCTCTCCAATAAGAATCTGCAAAGAGTCAATCGTAGCATCTACCGTTACCGACTGGGCTACTACCCTTCCCGACCATGCTATTAATAACGCTATCAGAAATAAATATCTTTTCATTTTCCGATTAATTTCGTTTCGCAAACAAATTCATCAATGCCTTGACATAATCCTGGTCGGTACGTACCGACACATTGTCGACATTACTCTTGGTAAACGTTTCATTCAATTCCGCCTGCTTGTTCACCCACCAATCATGATGGGCACGGCGCACGGCACGCGAGGAGGTGTCAATCCACTGCTCATGTCCCGTCTCGGCATCCCTAATCTTCATCAGTCCCACGGGAGGCAATTCTTCCACACGACGGTCGTACACCTGAACGGCAACCAGGTCATGCTTACGATTGGCAATGGTCATGGCGTTCTTGAAACTTTCCTGGTCGATGAAGTCGGACAAGACAAATGCCGTGCAACGGCGTTTCATTACGTTTGTCAGATACTCCAAGCCCAGACGAATGCTCGTCCTCCGGCTTTCCGCATGAAAATCTATCAGTTCGCGGATGATGTAAAGTATATGCTTACGTCCCTTCTTGGGCGGAATAAACTTCTCAATCCGGTCCGAAAAGAAGATGACACCAATCTTGTCATTATTCTGAATGGCAGAGAATGCCAGTGTGGCGGCAATTTCCGTCACCATATCCTTCTTCATCTGCTTTACCGTACCGAATTCCAAACTACCGGAAACATCTACCAACAACATCACTGTCAATTCGCGCTCCTCCTCAAACACCTTGACGTAAGGCTTGTTGAAGCGGGCGGTCACATTCCAGTCAATGTCGCGTATGTCGTCGCCAAACTGATACTCGCGCACTTCGGAGAATGCCATACCTCTACCCTTGAAGGCAGAGTGATACTGCCCGGCAAAGATATTGTTGGACAGTCCGCGCGTCTTTATCTCAATCTGACGGACTTTCTTCAAAAGTTCTGTTGTTTCCATTGATTTATTTTAATAATCTCATTTAAGCACACAAGCGCAATTTAGTTTATAACAGAAACTTCCCTATGAAAAGGGGTGAAGTTTTCGGTACTCAACCCTAAGGTTTACGACGCTAAACCTCAGGTATTGGATTGTAAACCTCAAGTTTACGAAAACCTCTATTATGCGTTAGGGCACTTCAACCTTGTTCAGTATCTTGCTGACGATTTCATCAGATGTCATATTGCTGGCTTCCGCCTCGTAAGTCAAGCCGATACGGTGGCGAAGTACGTCGTGTGCCACAGCGCGCACATCCTCCGGAATGACATAACCGCGACGCTTGATGAACGCGTAGCTACGGGCAGCCAGGGCCAAGTTGATGGAGGCACGGGGCGAACCGCCGAAACCAATCATGTCTTTCAGCTCTTTCAAATCGTATTTTTCCGGATAACGAGTAGCAAATACAATATCGACAATATATTTTTCGATTTTCTCATCCAGATATACCTGGCGAACCACCTTGCGGGCTTCGATAATCTCGTCAGCCTTCAAGATTGGCTTCACGTTGAACTTCTCTCCATTGATATTCTGGCGAATAATCAGTTTCTCCTCTTCCTGCTTCGGATAGTCAATTACAACTTTCAGCATGAAACGGTCCACTTGCGCTTCGGGCAGCGGATAAGTACCTTCCTGCTCAATAGGATTCTGCGTGGCAAGCACCAAAAATGGTTTGGGCAACCCGAAAGTTTCATTGCCGATAGTAACTTGACGTTCCTGCATGGCTTCCAGCAAAGCACTCTGTACTTTGGCGGGAGCACGGTTGATTTCATCAGCCAAAACAAAATTTGCGAAGACCGGACCTTTTTTTACTTGGAACGTTTCATCTTTCTGGCTGTAAACCATTGTACCTATTACGTCGGCAGGCAACAAGTCAGGCGTAAACTGAATGCGGCTGTATTGCGCATCAATCAACGAAGCAAGCGTCTTGATAGCTAAAGTCTTTGCCAAACCGGGCACACCTTCCAACAACACGTGTCCATCGGACAACAAACCAATTAACAACGACTCTACCAGATGCTTTTGTCCTACAATGACCTGGTCCATACCTGTGGTAAGATTGGTAACGAAAGCACTTTGTCTTTCAATCCGCTCATTCAGTTCGCGGATGTCAATTGTTTCAGCCATAAATCATTCTATTTTTTTAATGTTTAATTTCCTCATTTATCCGGTTTTGAACCGGTAATTATTTTTTTCGCTCCCAAAAGTACGGGAATAAATTAACCATACCAACTAATTTTTATTAAAAAACTATGCGAAACCTTTAGATTAAACTACTTTCATAGAGTTTAGTATTTAACAAAAAAAGAAGCAGTAATTTTTTACTGCTTCTTGGCCAATTTTGGTATCTTGATAGTAGTACCATAAGGCACATTATCCGGATTCTTGATTACGCCGGGATTATGCTTCACGATATAAGGCCAAAGAGCTTTTGTTCCATAAAAACGAAGCGCTACCCTAGTCAGCGTTTCCCCTTCCTTGATGGTATAAGTGGTTTCTGTTCCCACAATCGTATACCCCACAGAATCCGGTTCAAACGGTACAACTGTCTTTTTTTGCTCTTTTTTAGGAGTGGGAGACTGTACTTGTACATTTTCCTTTGGAGTTTTTTTAAGCGTAGGAGTTGTTGCAGCAACAGTTTCTGCCACAGTATCTATCCGGGCAGGAGCTACAACATCTTTTGAAACAATACTGTCTGTCAAGGCAATATTGTCTTGACCGGCAGGAACCTCCACCTTTTCAGTAACAGATTCCCTCACATCCGAGTCTGCAACTTCTTCTACAAGAGGCTTTGCAGTAAGTGCGTCAAGCAAGTCCGGATAATACATGAAAGCTACGGCACCACCACACAGCAACACTACAAAAACAACGATGCCTATAAAATATTTCATAGTCGAAGAATCTGCCATATCTTTTATCACTGGCTCAGACGGTTCCGGCTCAACAGCAACTATATTTTCAGGCATTGCTTCAGGTTCCGTTTTTTCCGGTTTCTCCTCTTCAACTGCCGGTTCGGGCTCAATTAACGGCTCTTCTATTACAGTTTCCACCAAAGGTTCTTCTATCGTAGCTTCTTCCACTAAGGTAACCTTCTCCTCCACCTCTTGTTCCAGAGTTTTGATTTCAGTATCTTCATCATCTTCACTGTCATTTTCCTGCAGGGTATCCTCAAGTACCGTAGCGTCATTCAAAACTACAGTTTCAAAATGCGAAAATGGTCTATTGATAATATCTTTCAAGGCCGGTTCCGGTGTAAACGACACTTTTGTATGCCCTTGTATCTCAAACCTTTCCCCCGTATTCACATTAACGCTTTCACGACTCCCGACATCTATCAGTTTGAAAGTCCCCAAACCTCGTATCTTCACATACTTATCCTTCTCCAATGACTCCTCAATCAGCTGAAAGAATTCTTTCACAAAACTATCCGCATTCTTCTTGCTCATGCCATGCCTTTCAGCCAGCGTGTCAATCAAGTCTTGTATGTTCAGTTTCTCATTCATAATACGGGAGATTTTTTTAAAAGCCGGTTACTTAAACTTATCCTTTAATAATGTACTCGGCTTATAAGTCAACACCAATTTAGGAGGTACCAGCATACGCTGCTTTGTAGTCGGATTCACAGATATACGTTCTGCCTTCTTTTTCACTTCGAATGTACCGAACCCTTGTATAGAGACAATATTCCCCTCCTCCAACTGCCGTGCCATATCCGACAGCAATGAAGCAACCAGCTCAGAAGTATCTTTCAATGTGTATCCTAACCTCCGCGATAATTCAGAAGTAAACTCTTTGTTATTCAAAATGTAAGCCTTTAAATTGAACTACGGTGCTATATTAGCAAATCTTCTTCACATAAGCAAGAAGATAAGGAAAAATCTTTAAATTATTCGCCCAAAAAGGTCGAAATCATCGGAATTTACTATCTCTACGTGGTAAAAGTTACCTATATGCAACGCTTTGTCTCCACGCTCAATCAAAACCTCCGGATCCACTTCGGGAGAATCAAATTCTGTACGTCCAATATAATATTCGCCTTCCAGCCGGTCAATGATTACTTTCATCTGCCTGCCTACTTTCTCCGCACTCAACTCCCCTGAAATGCCTTGCTGAATAGACATTAACTCATCCAGGCGGGCTTGTTTCACTTCCTGGGGAATAGAATCCTCATATTCAGCAGCGGCATACGTTCCTTCTTCTTCCGAATACGCAAAAGCCCCCATTCTATCGAAACGCACTTTACGGACAAACTCTTTCAGCTCCTCAAAATCGGCTTCAGTTTCTCCCGGATGCCCCACCATCAGTGTAGTACGGAGATGGATACCGGGAACCTCTTCACGGAATTGCTCTATCAACTTATATGTCTCACCCTTCGTCACATGACGGCGCATCTTTTGCAGCATATTGTCGCTGATATGCTGCAAGGCAATATCCATATATTTGCATACATTGTCACGCTCACGCATCACACGGAATAAATCAGTCGGAAAATGTGCCGGATAAGCATAATGCAAGCGTATCCACTCCACTCCGGGAATATCCGAAATCCGCTCAACAAGCTCGGGCAACATTTGCTTCTTATATAAATCTACTCCGTAATAGGTCAACTCCTGGGCTATAACCTGGAATTCCTTTACACCCCGTGCAACCAAATACTTCACCTCGTCAAGTATCTCCTCCATCGGGCGCGACACATGCCGTCCCGTAATGATGGGAATAGCGCAATAAGAACATTTACGGTCACATCCTTCGGATATCTTCAAATAGGCATAATGCTTGGGAGTGGTCAATGTGCGCTCTATGTGCAGCTCGTCATGATAGGCCTTTCCCAAATCCTGCAACAACTCTCTCCAATTGAATTTACCATAGAATTTATCCACCTGGGGAATTTCAACGGCCAATTCCTTCAGATAACGTTCCGAAAGGCAACCCATTACATAAAGCTTCTCCAAGTTTCCTTCCTCCTTGGCCTGCGCAAATTCCAGAATCATATTAATGGATTCCTCCTTGGCGTCACCGATGAAACCGCAAGTATTGATTACGGCAATCTGTCCCTTCGGTCTTTCCGCATCATGTGTCACATGGAATCCCACTTCCTCCAACTGACGCATCAAATGTTCCGAATCCACCAGGTTTTTAGAACATCCTAAAGTGATGATATCTATAGTCTTCCGTTTCATGCATTCTCCCCGAACAGTGAATCAACAAATTCCTTTTTACGGAACACCTGCAAATCTTCCATTCCTTCACCCAATCCAATATATTTAACCGGAATTTTAAACTGGTCTGAAATGCCGATGACTACGCCACCCTTGGCTGTTCCGTCCAACTTTGTAACAGCCATTGCCGTAACCTCCGTTGCCAGAGTGAACTGCTTGGCTTGTTCGAATGCATTCTGTCCGGTTGAGCCATCCAACACAAGCAACACCTCATTCGGAGCATCAGGAACAACCTTCTTCATCACATTCTTGATTTTCGTCAGTTCATTCATCAAACCGACTTTATTATGAAGGCGTCCTGCTGTATCTATAATTACCACATCGGCATTATTGGCAGTTGCGGAACTCAGTGTGTCAAAAGCGACAGAAGCCGGGTCAGCACCCATTTTCTGCTTTACAACAGGTACACCTACCCGTTCACCCCATATCACCAACTGCTCCACAGCAGCAGCACGGAAAGTATCGGCAGCACCCAGATAAACAGACTTTCCGGCTTTCTTGAATTGATAAGCCAGTTTGCCAATCGTAGTAGTCTTCCCTACACCATTGACGCCCACTACCATAATGACGTATGGTTTCTTCGCAATCGGTGCTTCAAAGTCATCCACATCCTCCGAATTATTCTCTGTAAGCAACGCTGCGATTTCATCACGTAAAATATGATTCAGCTCAGTGGCATTCATATATTTGTCGGCTGCTGCACGCTTTTCGATACGTTCAATAATTTTCAGTGTCGTTTCCACGCCCACATCCGAAGTTATCAACACCTCTTCCAGATTATCCAATACTTCATCATCAACTTTTGACTTTCCTGCCACGGCACGCGCAATCTTGCCAAACACACTTTCTTTGGTCTTAGATAATCCTTTATCTAATGTTTCCTTTTTTTCCTTGGAGAAAAAACTAAAAAATCCCATACACTAATTATTTTTATGCAACCTGTTTTCGCATTCCCTGCAAAGATAGTGCAAACCGGATGCAGAATAAAATGAACCCGTTCATTTTTTATGCCGAGGTGCAGCCTATCTTCGCATTTTCAGCAAAGATATAACAAAACTGACGAATATTAAAAACTTCGTCCTCTTTTTAAAAAGAAATCCCCTTACCGGAAATACCGACAAGGGGATCTTTATAAGTCATCAGCGCTTTACAGCCACTGTATTTATCTTATTTCTTAAAGAAGTTCTGAACATCTTCATTACGGACCATCTGTTCATCAAAGATGTAAGCACCAGTCTTAGGAGACTTCACCATTTTGATAACCTTTGTATAAGAACGTCCTTCTTTGCTTCCTTCGTGCAAGGTTGCTACCGCTTTCTTTGCCATAAGTTATAGATTTATTATTTAATTTCTTTATGTACTGTCACTCTCTTCAGAATCGGGTTGTATTTCTTCAACTCCAATCTCTCTGTGGTATTCTTTCTGTTCTTCGTCGTAATATAACGAGAAGTACCCGGCATACCGCTATCCTTGTGTTCTGTGCATTCCAGAATCACCTGTACTCTGTTACCTTTTGCTTTCTTTGCCATAATCAGTATTCTCCTCTACTTTAGCCAATAACTTTAATGCTTTTCCAATCACAATAACCTTTAGCTACCGCATCTTTCAAAGCAGCGTCCAGTCCTTTCTTATTAATAATGCGCAAACCATTAGCGCAAATGCTAAGGCTGATCCAGCAATCCTGCTCTACATAGTAGAACTTCTTGTTAAACAAGTTCAAATCAAAGGTTCTCTTTGTTCTTCTCTTTGAGTGTGAAACATTGTTGCCAATCATGGCCTTCTTTCCGGTAATTTGACAAATCTTTGACATTTCTATCTTAATTTTATAGTTTTCTTTTTTGCCTATTTCAAACAGAGCGCAAAGTAAGCACTTTTATCGTTACCAAACAAGTTTTTCTTAAAATAATTCACTGTATGATAGCATTTTTTCCTCATTTCAGCTTCTCACAAAGCAACAAAAGGGCATTTTGAATTGCTTTTTCCACATTTCCCTTTCTTCCCTCGTCTCCCTCCTGCTTCATGGAAACGATTTCATTTTTATAGGCAGCGGCTATCCACACCGTACCCACCGGTTTTTCCGGAGTCCCACCTCCAGGACCTGCAATACCGGAAGTAGCCACTGCACAATCTGTTTTCAGCGTTTTCATCGCACCTTTCACCATTTCTGTAACAGTTTCGCGACTTACTGCTCCATGTTTTTCCAAAGTTTCGGCAGATACATGCAGCAAAGACATCTTTATTTCATTGGAATACGCCACTATACTACCATTAAAGTATTCCGAACTGCCGGGAACGGAAGTAATCAGAGCGGCAATCCCTCCACCCGTACAACTTTCTGCGGTGGAAAGGGACAATTTCTTTGCTTTCAGCAGCTCTCCTACCTTTTCTTCCAACTTCATACCTTATTATATATTATCCTAAAATTACGCGTGAATAAGCAGGTGCTTCCATCGGACAAAAATCCTTATCCATATACTTGAAGTATCCGGTAATGGCAATCATGGCAGCGTTATCCGTTGTGTAGCTGAACTTCGGAATAAATATTTTCCAACCATACTTCCCGGCATGCTCACGGAAAGCATTACGCAATCCGTTATTGGCAGAAACGCCTCCTGCAACAGCCACTTCCTTTATTTTATATTGTTTGGCAGCTTTGCGCAACTTATCCATCAAGATATCTACAACGGTAGCTTCCAGTGATGCCGCCAAATCCGTCTTGTGATGTTCGATGAAATCGGGGTCGTCCTTCATCCAGTCGCGCAGAGAGTAAAGAAACGAGGTCTTAAGTCCGCTGAAACTATAATCCAACCCTGGAATATGCGGTTTGCTGAACGAGAAGGCTTTAGGATTACCTTGCCGAGCCAGTTTGTCAATAATCGGACCACCCGGATATCCCAATCCCATTACCTTCGAGCATTTGTCAATGGCTTCACCGGCGGCATCATCAATGGTCTGCCCCAAAATTTCCATATCGTTATAGGCTTTCACCAAGATAATCTGTGAGTTTCCACCGGAAACCAGCAAGCAGAGGAAAGGAAATTCCGGCTGCACATTATCTTCACCTTCTGCTTTAATGAAATGAGCTAACACATGACCAGTCAAATGATTAACATCAATCATAGGAATACCTAATGAACGGGCAAACCCTTTGGCGAAAGATACCCCCACCAACAACGACCCCATCAATCCCGGTCCACGCGTAAAGGCCACAGCACTCAATTCCTCTTTGGTTACTCCGGCGCGTTTCAATGCCTCATGCACTACCGGAACTATATTTTGTTGGTGCGCGCGGGAAGCCAGTTCAGGCACTACCCCGCCGTATGCTTCATGCACAGCTTGGCTGGCCACCACATTCGAAAGCAGATAACCATCTTTGATGACAGCTGCAGAAGTGTCATCACAAGAAGATTCTATTCCCAAGATTATTGTACTCATAATGTTTATTTACGTTTAAACGCTGCAAAAGTAGTGATAAAAGTACGATTCATAACGTATTATTTCATATTTTTGTTGGCTGATTATAAAAATTAACCGCCTATCAGAAAGCTAAAAAAAACAGTACGCTGGGTACTCGGTATTGTATTGGGATTGTATATCGGTACCATATTGTTGCTGAACATTCCATCCGTTCAGCGACAAATGTCTGTATTTGTTGCCAATGAACTGGCTTCCATACTGGACAGCAAGATTTCCATTGGGCGAATAAACATAGGATTGCTGAACCGCATCATCATCGACGACCTGCTCCTGGACGACCAGTCTGGCAAGGAAATGTTGAAGGTGACCCGTCTTTCTGCCAAATTCGATATTCTCCCCCTATTCAGCGGCAAAATATCCATCAGTAACATACAATTGTTCGGCTTTAACATCAATCTGAACAAGCAGACTCCCAAGGATAAACCTAATTTTCAGTTTGTACTCGACGCATTCGCATCCAAAGATACGGTTCAAAAGAAAAACAACCTGGATCTCCGTATCAATTCCTTACTGATACGCCGCGGAAAGGTTTCATATGATGTGCTGTCCGAGAAAGAGACTCCGGGAAAGTTCAATCCACAGCATCTCCGCTTGCGTAACATTATTGCAAACATCTCCCTAAAAGCATTGCAAAATGATTCTATCAATGCTGCCATCAAGCGTCTGAGCATCGAAGAAGAACATTCCGGATTTGAATTGAAGAAACTAAGCCTAAAGGTTATCGGTAATGACCAACGGATGAAAATCGAAAATTTCGCCATCGACCTCCCCAACACCTCTTTGGCAATGGATACTATACACATGGATTATGACAGTCTGGGGGCGTTTGACAATCTTGCCCAAGATGTCCGTTTCTCATTCCATTTGCTGCCCTCTCAAATCGCCTTGCAGGATTTATCGGCTTTTGTTCCGGCTTTTGGTTCTTTTAAGGAAAAATTGCAAGTAGAGGTACAGACGGACGGCACTGTCAATCAACTGAATTGCCCGCACCTTTCCGTCTCTGTCGGAAATCATTTTTATCTGAGGGGAGACGTATCACTACAAGACCTTTCCCATCCGAAAAATGCTTATATATTCGGCAATTTGTCCAATTTGTACGCAGACCCGGAAGGAATAGCCTTCTTTGTCCGGAATTTCAGCAAGAACTATAATGGAGTACCTCCCGTCCTGCAACACTTAGGAACGGTTTCCTTCCGTGGAGAAGTCTCGGGCTACTTCACAGACCTCGTAACTTACGGACAAGTACGTACTGACATCGGAACCATCCAAACCGACGTAAAACTAAGTTCTAACAAAGATAAAGGTTATTTTTCCTATTCCGGTGCAGTGAAAACCAAAGAGTTTGAGCTGGGCAAGATGCTGGGCAACAAGAAACTGGGTAAAGTAACTTTCAATCTGGATGTCAACAGCAGCCATTACGAAAACCAATACCCGTCCGTACTGCTGAAAGGGCTGGTTGCCTCTATTGATTACAGCGACTACAATTACGAAAATATCACCCTAGATGGAGAATACAAGCAGGGAGGCTTCACGGGAAAAGTCGCCTTGGATGACACCAATGGTTCTGTTATTTTGAACGGTACCATCAATACCGCCAGTCGGGTACCGACTTTCAACTTTCAGGCAAGCATCGACAAATTTCGTCCTCATGCCCTACATCTGACACCCAACTATGAAGATACGGAAATATCAGTCAAAGTCAAGGCAGACTTCACCGGCGGTTCCATTGACGAGATGAACGGTGAAATCAACATTGATAGCTTATTGTTCGCAGCTCCGGAAACACAATACTTCCTGGACAACCTGAAGATATCCGCCATAAGAGAAAGCGAAAACCAGAAACGGCTGACCATCCAATCCAACTTTCTCCAAGGTAGCATAGAAGGCGATTATTCTTATCGTACCCTGCCTGCCAGTGTACTGAATATCATGCGTCGTTATATCCCCGCCTTGATTCTGCCAGACAAGAAACCCATAGAGACGGAGAACAATTTCCATTTCGACATGCACATTTACAATACGGAACTGCTCTCCACCGTCTTTCAGATTCCGGTAAAAGTATATACCCATTCCACCATTAAAGGATACTTCAATGACAAGGCACAGCGACTCCGTGTAGAAGGCTATTTTCCCCGTCTCCGCTATGAAAACAAATTCATCGAATCCGGAATGTTCCTTTGCGAGAATCCCGGTGACCAGTTCCATACACGCCTACGCTTCAGCAACCGCAAATCAAGCGGCGCTGTCAATATAGCTTTAGAAGCGCAAGCCCAGAACAACAGCATACAGACCACGCTGAACTGGGGTAACAGCAGCACTGTAACCTACAGCGGGAAACTCGCCGCCGTCGCCCACTTCATCCGTGAACAGAAAGAAGCGAATGAAAACAAGAGGAAACTTCCCCCCTTAAAAACCGTCATTAATGTCCAGCCCACCAACGTGATACTGAACGATACGCTATGGGATATACATCCCTCCCAAGTGGTACTCGACTCCGGCAAAGTGTATGTCAATGATTTCTACTTCAGCCATAAAGACCGGCACTTGCGTATCAATGGTATCGTTTCACCACAACCCGAAGATACAGTACGTCTGGATTTGAAGGAAATCAACATCGGTTATGTGTTCGACATTGCAGACCTCGGAGTCAATTTCAAAGGAGAAGCCACCGGTCCGGCTTTCGCCAGCGGAGTACTGGAAAACCCCGTCATGAGCACCGACTTGTTTATCCGCAACCTCGGATTGAACGAAGGCTTGCTGGGTGATGCCAACATACACGGAGAATGGCACCACGACGTGAAGGGCATCTATCTGGATGCCCATATCAGGGAGAAAGATATCGCCAAAAGCCATGTGTATGGCTATGTCTATCCCTTGAAGCCCACCAGTTCATTGGATCTCCAAATTGAAGCGGGCGGTACCAACTTGAAGTTTATACATCATTATATGAGCAGCATCACGCCCGAATTCAACGGACGTGCCACCGGCCATGTACATTTCTATGGCAAATTCAAGGCTCTCACCATGGAAGGGCGTGTATTCGGCGATGCTTCCATGAAGGTAGACGTGCTCAACACCACTTTCTCCGTCAAAGACAGCATCTACATCGAGCCCGGCGGGTTGACCTTCCGCAACAACCGCATTTTCGACACGCAAGGGCATCAAGGCAGCATGAGCGGCTATCTGCACTATCAGCATTTCAAGAACCTGGAGTACCGTTTCAATTTCAATGTCAACGACATGCTGGTGATGAATACCAAAGAATCACCGGACTATCCCTTCTACGGCACCGTCTACGGTACGGGAAATGCCACTATTGCCGGTAATGCCCAAGATGGCGTTAACATTGACATTGCAATGACTACCAATCGCAACACCACCTTTACCTATATAAAGGATAACGTATCTACAGCAGTCAGCAACCAGTTCATCAAGTTTGTGGACAAAACGCCACGCCGTGCCGTACAAGACTCTATCCGCCTTTCCGACTACGAAATTGCCCAAAAGGAAATCGAGGAAGAAAGAGAGAGCGACACTGATATCCGGCTGAATCTCTTGATAGACGCCACTCCCGACGCTACCATGAAGATTATCATGGACCCTATCGCCGGCGACTATATCAGTGGACGGGGAACCGGAAATATCCGTACTGAGTTTTTCAATAAAGGAGATGTAAAGATGTTCGGCAGTTACCGGATAAGCCAGGGAGTCTATAAATTCAGTCTGCAAGAGGTTATCCGAAAGGACTTTATTATCAGGGATGGGAGTACCATTACATTCAACGGTTCGCCGCTGGATGCCACTCTGGACATAAAAGCAGGCTATACGGTCAACTCAGCATCCTTAAATGACCTGATGCCCAACGAGGCAACCTCCGGCTACATCAGCCAGACAAATGTAAAAGTGAACTGTATGATGGACCTTACCGGACAATTGACTTCACCCGATGTAAAATTTGACATCGAGCTACCCAACGAACGCGATGAAGTGCAGGCCATTGTCCGTAACTATATTCCTACTGACGAGCAAATGAACATGCAGATACTCTATCTGTTGGCTATCGGCAAGTTCTATACCCCGGAAAACTTGGGAGCCACCCAGAATTCGAATATGATGTCCAGTGTTGTTTCATCCACCCTTTCCGGACAGTTGAATAACGCTTTATCGAACATTCTCGATGTTAATAACTGGAACTTCGGCACCAATTTCAGTACCGGTGAAAGAGGCTGGACAGACATGGAGTTCGAGACCATGCTTTCGGGGCAATTATTGAATAACCGACTACTTATCAATGGTAATTTTGGCTATCGTGACAATCCGATGGCAAATACCAATTTTGTGGGAGACTTTGAAGCAGAATGGCTCGTCAACCGTTCCGGAGACATCCGCCTGAAAGCGTACAACGAAACGAACGACCGCTACTACACCCGGACAAATCTGACAACACAAGGTATTGGCATTATCTTCAAAAAGGATTTCAACAAATGGAGTGAGCTCCTTTTCTGGAACAGATGGAAACTCAACCGGCTGAGAAAGGAACAAAAAATAAAACAAGATACTCTATCCACTGATAAAATAAACACAGAACAGCAGATGCCCGAGGCACAATCAAAACGGAAAAGGGAGCAAAAATAAGATTGACGTTCTTACTGTCCACATTGAAGGTTTTAGAATAAGTAAATAGGCTCAAATACAGTATTTTAACATGGCTACACCCTTTATACCTAAAGGTGTAGCCATCACTCTACGATGGTATAGGCATTCAAGGCAAAGGGTGTAGCCATAAAAATACATCAGAAAGGTAATGGCCCGTCCGACCCCACACCTCCAAACGGGTTGTCCGTCTGTGGCGGAAAATCAGCAGCCGATGGAGGTGGCGGTGTTGCCGTACTTCCGATAGGCGCATTCATACGTGAACCGAATGTAGCTCCTCCACCCTCCGTCGGAGGTGGGATGACCATATCATCCTCCGGATTCTGGAAACGGGTGTACTGTCCGATAAATCTCAGACGCACATCCCCCACGGCACCGTTACGGTGCTTTGCTATGATGATTTCCGCCATACCGCGCAAGTCACTGCCATCGGCAGAAGTATAAATCTTGTAATATTCGGGACGGTGGATGAAGCACACCATATCGGCATCCTGCTCGATGGCACCGGATTCACGAAGGTCACTCAACTGGGGACGCTTGCCTTCCTCGCCTTCACGGTTCTCCACACCACGGTTCAACTGCGACAAGGCGATGATAGGAATGTTCAGCTCCTTGGCCAAACCTTTCAATGAACGCGAAATGGTACTGACTTCCTCCTGACGGCTACCAAAAGACATTCCGCTTGCATTCATCAGCTGAAGGTAGTCGATGATGATAATCTTCACTCCGTGTTCACGTACCAGACGCCGTGCCTTCGTACGGAGTTCGAATACCGACAAAGAAGGCGTATCGTCCACATAAAGCGGAGCATCCAGCAAGTCACGCAGTTTGTAATCCAACTGCTGCCATTCATAGTCTGCCAACTGGCCACTCTTGATTTTCTCACTCGGAATCTCGCACACGTTGGATATCAGACGGTTCACCAGCTGCACGTTACTCATTTCAAGCGAGAACAGTGCTACGGGATTGCGGAAATTCACGGCAATGTTTTTTGCCATGGAAAGTACGAACGCCGTTTTACCCATGGCAGGACGGGCTGCAATAATGATGAGGTCGGACTTCTGCCATCCGGAAGTCATCTTGTCCAGCTTGGTATACCCACTTTCCAAGCCACTCAAACCATCGGTACGGGCGGCAGCTTTCTGAATCAAATCATAGGCTTCGGCAATGACGGGATTAATTTGTGTATAATCCTTCTTCATGTTCTGCTGGGAAATCTCGAACAGCTTTCCTTCGGCCTCCTGCATCAGGTCGTCCACGTCCAGCGTCTCGTCGAAAGCCTTGCTCTGGATATTACTGGTAAAAGTAATCAATTCACGTGCCAAAGCTTTCTGCGCAATGATACGTGCATGGTATTCGATGTGCGCAGAAGATGCCACCTTACTGCTGAGTTGGGTAATATAGAACGGTCCGCCCACTTCCTCCAGTTCTCCCCGCTTGGAAAGCTGCTCCTTCACGGTGAGGATGTCGACCGGCTTCTGATTTACAGCCAAATCGGTAATAGCGGAATATATCAACTGATGCCTATGCTCATAGAATGACTCCGGACGAAGAATTTCACTTACCAGCGAATAAGCGTCCTTCTCAATCATCAAGGCTCCCAAGACTGCTTCTTCCAGCTCCGGCGCTTGCGGCTGGATACGTCCGTAGTCTGTTACGGGCTGTGGTGCCTTTCCTTTCGGAGTACGGGATGTTCTTCTTTGTTCTGCCACTTTAAGAATTAAAAATTGAAAATTAAAAATTAAATGAACTTCCCTTTTAGAAAGGGAAAGCAAAGATAGTGCAAACCGAATACATAACTTTCATGCTTGCATGAAAAAGTTATGTTGAGGTGCAGCCTATCTTCGCTCGTATGGCAAAGATAAGCGAATTTATTTATAAGCGGTAAATAAATCATTGCTAAGTTTTCAATCTACTATGAACAGAAATCACTAACTTTGTCTTCGGAAGCTGCACTCCAATAGCTTCTCCTTTTAATTTTAAATTATTAATTCTTAATTTTCAACGCCATGCTGACTTTTCCAAATGCCAAAATAAACCTGGGACTGAATATCACAGAGAAGCGTCCGGACGGATACCATAATCTGGAAACCATTTTCTATCCGGTTCCCATAGAAGATGCTTTGGAAATAAATATCTTGAACGAAGGAAAAGGAAAGTTCCGTCTGCATCAAGCAGGCCTGGAGATTGAGGGAGAAGCGGAAAACAATCTGGTAGTGAAAGCCTACAAGTTGCTGGATGACCGGTTCAACCTTCCTCCGGTAGATATTCATCTCTTCAAGCATATTCCCTCGGGAGCCGGACTGGGTGGCGGTTCGGCCGATGCAGCCTTCATGCTGAAGCTTCTGAATAATAAGTTTGAACTCGGACTGCCGGATGACACTCTGGAAGAGTATGCCGCCAAGCTGGGTGCCGATTGTGCCTTCTTCATCAAAAACCGTCCGACTTACGCAGAAGGTATCGGAAACATATTTTCTCCCCTTCCCCTCTCACTGAAAGGATATCGGATATGGTTGGTGAAGCCGGACATTTTCGTCTCTACACGGGATGCCTTTGCAAAAATAAAACCGCATCATCCGGAAATGTCCCTGAAAGAAATTGCCCAACTTCCCGTAGAAGAATGGAACGGACGAATGGTCAATGACTTTGAAGAAAGCGTATTCCCCCAATTCCCGGCTATTGGAGAAATCAAGGAAGAGATGTACCGGCAAGGAGCTGTATATGCCTCCATGAGTGGTTCGGGGTCATCTGTTTACGGATTATTCAAGGAAGGTGCCGTACTGCCGGAAGTGGATTTCGGAGAAAAAGCTTTTGTATACAAAGGCCGGTTCACTGATATTTAAAAGTACATCGACACAACGTACTGATTCCCGGAAACAAAAACACAACAAGGTTGTTCTTACAGAAAACTCAAAACAACCTTGATTATGAAAAAATTAAAATTCGGTATTCTGGCAGGACTACTTATCTTGTTGTCAGTGTCCGCCTTTGCGGAAGGGCGTCTTCCTGCAAATATACAAACAGCTTTTCTAAAGCTCTATCCTCAAGCAACGGATGTGGAATGGGAGCAAATGGCCGGTTGCTACGTGGCAGAATTTATTGCAGACGGTCAGGAAATTGATGTCTGGTTCAATAAACAAGCGGAGTGGGTTATGACTGAAACGGATGTAGAGTCACTGGAAAAAGTGCCGGCTCCCGTGGCAGAAGCATTCATGAGCAGTACAATGACCGGCATGAGATTAAGGGATATAAGAATCATCACCTTTCCCAAACATCCCACAGTGATAATAATTGAGGTGGAACAATACAATTCCGATGAAGAATTCCAACTGTTCTATGCTCCGGATGGAAAACTATTACAAAGCCTCGATGTAACAGAACTTGGAGGAGAGATTTATCCCGGACTCTTTTTCAATGATTAATACTGACGATTGGTGATTTGTTGATGGTATCCATTCATCAACAAATCACCAATCATTCATCACTAATCATTAATATACCTCTACCCTATCAGCAATACGCTTCGCTTTGTCGCGCAGCGTGTCAAGATCACTGTCAAGAGGTGCATAACACAGCACTACACCCATACGGCGGTTTACGCGGGTAGTAGGCTTACCAAAAATACGCAGATAAGTATCCTCTTCTTTCGTAACCTCTTCCATGCCACGATAATTGGGACGTTCCTGACTGGCTATCGGAGAAAGGATGACAGCACTGGCTCCTATACGCTCCTGCTTGATGCCAGGGATAGGCAGACCAAGCACCGCACGACAGTGCAATTCAAACTCATTCAGATTCTGGGTTCCGGCCAGGGTTACCATACCCGTATCGTGCGGACGTGGAGAGAGTTCGGAGAAATAGACACCGTTCTCATGGCTGAGAAAGAATTCCACTCCCCACAATCCGGCACCGGTCAAGGCACGGGTCACTTTCTCTGCCATATCCTGCGCCTCCCTTAGATGGGCAGGGTCAATATGGGCAGGCTGGAAGCTTTCACGATAGTCCCCACCCTTCTGTACATGGCCGATAGGCGGGCAGAACAAGGTCGGACCATTCTTCTGTGTTACGGTGAGCAGTGTTATCTCACTGTCGAACTTGATGAACTCTTCAATGATAAGTTCTTTGATGTCTCCACGGCTACCATTACAGCCATACTCCCAGGCATGCTCCAGTTCGTCGGCACTCTTTACGAGAGACTGGCCTTTACCGGAAGAGGACATCAGCGGTTTCACCACACACGGGAAACCTATCTTTTCAGCAGCAGCTTTCAGTTCATCCAAAGATTTGGCATAAAAATATTTAGCAGTCTTCAATCCCAGCTCTTTAGCTGCAAGGTCACGTATGGCTTTACGGTTCATGGTAAAGTTCACGGCGCGTGCACTGGGCACTACCTGAATGCCTTCTTTCTCGAAATCATACAGACGTTCTGTACGGATAGCCTCAATTTCCGGAACAATAATATCCGGCTGGTGTTTGCGTACTACACGTTCCAAAGCATCTCCATCGAGCATGCTGAATACCTCACATTCATCTGCCACTTGCATGGCAGGCGCTCCGGCATACGAGTCGCAAGCAATGATATACTGGCCCTTACGTTGGGCGGAAATAACAAACTCCTTGCCCAACTCACCGGAACCTAACAATAAAATCTTTTTCATCAATTCTTTTATTTACAATTTTATATATTTACGATTTGACGACGTACGATGTACGATTAGAATTACTTTAGACAATAAACCGCCACAAGCCAAAGCAATCCCAATCGTACATCGTAAATCGTCTAATAGTAAATCCTCTTATTGGTGTTGTTCTCTCAACAAGTCATTCACCGTCTTTACCGGATTGAATGTAGTCAGAGGCACTTCTACAAATACTGTGTTCCAATCACTCATGGCCCCGTTCCACAAACCGGGAAGTTCAAGCGCCTTCAGGTCCTTGCCGTTCTTGGACTTATAAGAGATGAAGCCTGTCGCTTTATCCACATACTTCACAAGATTGAACTTATGTCCTTTATAGTCACGTACGGCGCAAACCAAATCCACCGGATTGAAATGGGTACCTTTTTCAAACATTTCCTTCTTTTCCGGGTCGTCCATATCAATCTGCGAACTTTCCAGAATCTGCAGAGAGATAGTACCGTCACTGTTGTATGCCAAGAACGGACCTCCGCCCGGTTCGCCTACGTTCTTCACCATACCGCAAACACGCATCGGACGGTTCAGCTTCTCTTTCAGATATATAACCAACTCGGCATCTTCCAGATTCTTTGTCTCCGGATTCTTGCAATAGAGTTGTTTCTGCAGGAATTGCAGAACTTCAAGAATTTGCTCGTGTGTATACTTCCCGCTGTCAAGCAACTGCAGATAAGCAAACGCTCTCTGCTGTAACGCTACCAGCACACCGGCAATCAGTTTCTTATATAATACGGTGTCACCTTTCAGCTTGTCGGGTACCACATTGTCTATATTCTTTATGAAGATAATATCCGCATCAAGGTCATTCAAGTTTTCAATCAAGGCGCCATGACCGCCGGGACGGAACAACAATTTGCCATTGTCGCGGAAGGGTTTGTTTTCCATATCGGCGGCAATGGTATCGGTGCTCGGCTTCTGTTCCGAAAAAGAGATGTTATAATCCACCCCATACTTCTTAGCATAAGCGGCAGCCTTTTCGTCTACCAAAGCCTTGAACAAGGCACGATGTTCGGGCGAAACCGTGAAATGCACATTCACCTTACCGTTCTTATTGGCAGCATACAATGCTCCTTCTACCAAGTGCTCTTCCAGCGGCGTGCGGCTACCGTCTTCATACTTATGGAACTTAAGCAATCCTTTGGGCAGAGCACCATAGTTCAGTCCGGCCCCTTCGAGTAAGGCAGCAACAACCGCCTTGTAGTTTCCAGCGGCAACCAAAGTCGGTATATCCTTTCCGGCAGTCCTCTGGCAAGCGGTATTCAAGTCATCATAGAAGGCAAACTTCTCTATTTTCTCAAAGAAAGTCTTTTCAAAGTTTGTCTGGGGAGTGTCATAGTCTGCCCCGAGAAATTCAAACAAGTTCTTGAACATACGGCTGGCAGCACCCGAAGCAGGCACAAACTTCACCACCACTTTATCGGTTTGTGTATATGCCTCCCAGGCATCCAGGTATTTCTTCTGTTCATCCGTATTCGGAGCCAGTATACCCTTTTCTACAGAAGCGGCGGCAGACAGCTTCAAGTATGGAAAACCTTTTTCGAAACAAGCCAACTGTTCGGCTATTTGTTCTTCGGAGATGCCTTTATTTTCGAGCAACTCTTTGTCTTGCGGTGTTATCATAATATCTTGTTTTATTAATTCATGCCCAAAAATACAAAAAAAGCAGAACTGCCGTCAAGAAAATGAAGAAAAAACTTACCTTTGAAGCATAAAATACGGACGATTATGGAAACTGATGAATTTTTCACTATCAAAGAGAAAGATTTACTCTTCTCGCTCTACCGCAAACTGTTGCAACTTTCCGGAGAAACCCTCCAGAAGGGGGACTGCAAAAAGCTGAAAACACATCTTGTCAATACTATACAGAACAACCGTATCCAGCGTGATATATTCGGTTTGAATCCTGTCATCAAAGATATGCAGACGGCTGTCATTGTAGCGGAAGAAATCGGAATGAAGCGTGCTTCTATCCTGGGGCTCATGCTGCACGACTCCGTGCGCTGCGGCACTTGCACCGCTCTGGAAGTGGAGCAAATCTATGGCGAGGATGTGGCAGGCATCATCCGGGGATTGATACGTGTAAACGAACTTTATTCCAAAAGCCCTACCATCGAGTCCGAGAATTTCCGCAACTTGTTGCTGACTTTCGCCGAAGACATGCGTGTCATTCTCATCATGATTGCCGACCGCGTAAACATCATGCGGCAGATAAAGGATTGCAAGAACGATGAAGCCCGTCGGCAGGTAGCCAACGAAGCGGCTTATCTCTATGCGCCCCTTGCCCATAAGCTGGGTCTGTACAAATTGAAGTCGGAACTGGAAGACCTCTCATTGAAATATACAGAAAAGGAAGTTTACTACCATATCAAGGAAAAACTGAATGAGACCAAGGCATCGCGTGACAAGTACATTGCCGCCTTCATTGCACCGGTACAGAAGAAGCTCGAAGAAGCCGGACTGAAGTTCCATATCAAAGGACGCACCAAGTCCATCCACTCCATCTACCAGAAAATGAAGAAGCAGAAATGCCCCTTCGAAGGCGTGTATGACCTGTTCGCCATCCGCGTCATCCTGGACTCTTGCCTGGAAAAGGAGAAACTGGAATGTTGGCAGGCCTACTCCATCGTAACAGATATGTACCAGCCTAACCCGAAAAGGCTACGCGACTGGCTGTCCGTACCTAAAAGCAACGGATATGAATCACTGCACATCACCGTGATGGGCCCCGAAGGCAAATGGGTGGAAGTACAAATACGTACCGAACGCATGGATGATATTGCCGAACGAGGCCTGGCCGCCCATTGGCGATACAAAGGAGTGAAAGGTGAATCTGGTCTTGACGAATGGCTGACTTCCGTACGCGAAGCCTTAGAGAGCTCGGACAGCAACGGACTGGAAACGATGGACCAGTTCAAACTGGATTTGTACGAAGACGAGGTATTTGTATTTACCCCCAAAGGTGATTTGTTCAAACTTGCCAAAGGCTCCACCGTGCTCGATTTTGCGTTCCACATCCATAGCAAACTGGGCTGCAAATGTATCGGTGCAAAAGTGAACGGCAAGAATGTACAGCTGAAGCAAATGCTGCATAGCGGTGACCAGGTGGAGATAATGACATCGAATACGCAGACGCCCAAGCAGGACTGGCTGAACATCGTAACCACCTCCAAGGCACGCACCAAAATACGCCAGGCATTGAAGGAAATGGCTGCACGCCAGCACGCCTTCGCTAAGGAAACCCTGGAACGCAAGTTCAAGAACCGGAAGATAGAGTATGATGAAGGAACCATGATGCGCCTCATCAAGCGCCTCGGTTTCAAGATAGTGACCGACTTCTATCAAGCCATAGCCGATGAAGAACTGGATGTCAACGAGATTATAGACAAATACCAGGAACAGCAAAGACGGGAAAATGATACGCGCGACGATATTGTCTACCGCAGTGCTGAAGGCTATAACCTTCAACAAGGCATACCGGAAGAGATAGGTACCAAAGAAGATGTACTGGTCATTGATCAAAATCTGAAAGGATTGGATTTCAAGTTGGCACGCTGCTGCAATCCCATCTATGGAGATGATGTATTCGGCTTTGTCAGTGTGACGGGAGGTATCAAGATACACCGTTGCGATTGTCCCAATGCCAGTGATTTGCACTCACGTTTCGGCTACCGTATCGTGAAGGCACGCTGGGCCGGAAAGTCACAAGGTACACAGTACCCCATCACCCTGCGCGTAGTGGGACACGATGACATCGGCATCGTGACCAACATCACTTCCATCATTTCCAAAGAAACGGGTATTACTTTGAGAAGCATCGGCATTGACTCGCATGACGGGCTGTTCTCCGGAACACTGACCATCATGGTGAGCGATACGGGACATCTGGAAGCACTTGTCAAGAAACTGAGAACAGTAAAGGGAGTGAAACAGGTTTCAAGGAATTAAATGACAACTATAATCCATGAAGTACGACTTTAAAAAGCAGTTGCGCAGTTTCGGATATGCCTGGAAAGGTATCCGGTGTTGCATAGGAAAAGAACAGAACCTGAGCTTCCATCTGATAGCTACGGCTGTGGTAGTCATTGCAGGATTCGTTTTAGGCATTACCCGCATGGAGTGGATGATAATCATTCTCTGCATCGGAGTGGTGATAGCAGCCGAACTGTTCAATACCGCCATTGAGAAGCTGGTCGACCTGGTGTCTCCCCAACAGCATCCCGTGGCAGGGCAAGTAAAAGACATAGCCGCCGGAGCAGTACTGGTATGTGCTGCAACGGCGGCCATTATAGGATTGATTGTATTTATCCCTTACCTCACCCGCTTCTTCTTATAATAAGGATAGGTCAGCAGTACAAAGAAAAATACGGCAAGCATAGCAGCAACAGACGCCACATGGTATATCTGCGCTTTGTCCATCAGGTGGCAAGCCACAGTCATGCCCACCAGCAGCCCTGCCTCCATAGACAAATGACAAGTGGTGTTTGCCGTTCCACGCTGGCAATGGTGCGACAGCTTGACGAACATCTTCATGAACGGGACTGTAATGAACACCAATACAGCCAATGCCGCCAATGACCAGTAATCGCCCACAAACATCAGTGGCAGCAACGCTCCCGGTACAAAAGCAATCAACAGCATATTGATGGCAGGTACCCATGCACGCGGCAATAAGAAGCGGTCCATATTGCACAACGACACGCCTATCGGAGCACGGAAAGCCACATATACCCTCGATGCGAAAAATATGCTAGCCAGTCCGGCCGCTACGGACAGATAGGTCACCATACGGAAACCATACATCTTATACATTCCAATGCCCAACACAACACCCACCAGCATGCCCAAGCGTGCAGCCCATGCATATACCATGTTTCCTGCGCTGCGGCGCGCGGAAGTCGTTATGTCGATGGCCACCGTAATGCCCGCTGTGGTTGCCAGCCCGAAACATGCTCCCTGCACAGCGGCAAGCAGCAGAAATTTCGTATAACCATCCACAAAGGCATATCCCAGAACAGCCGCCAGCATAATGAGTGCGGAGTAAAGGAGCACGTGTTTCCTTTTATATTCATCGACCAGATAGGCATGGAAAGGACCGACAGCAAACATGGCCACCACAAAGACCAGAAACATGCTGCCCGCCTGCCCGACGGAAACACCCAACTGCTCTCCCATCACAAAAGGAAGCAAAGGGAAAAGCATATAGACGGATATGAACAGCAACAGATTTGCCGTACACATCCGCCAAAAATTGAGTGTCATGAGTTTGTTAGTACTGTTCTTTCTCATTCGGGAAATCTAAATTCTTCACATCGGATACATAACGGCTGATGGCATCCGTCATCACTGTATGCAGGTCGGCATAGCGACGCAGGAAACGGGGACGAAAACCGTTATTCATACCCAGCATATCCTGAACCACCAACACCTGGCCGTCCACATCGCCACCGGCACCGATGCCTATAACGGGTATAGTCAGCTCGCTTGCCACGCGGGCAGCCAATGCGGCAGGAATCTTCTCCAATACCAGTCCGAAGCATCCGGCTTCTTCCAGCAAATGCGCATCGCGTACCAGTTTCTCGGCTTCGGCATCATCCTTGGCACGGACCGTATATGTTCCATACTTGTTGATGGATTGGGGCATCAGTCCGAGATGTCCCATGATGGGAATACCGGCGCTGAGGATACGCTTCACCGTACCGATGATTTCCTCGCCTCCCTCCAGTTTGAGGGCGTCGGCATGGCTTTCTTTCATAATACGGATAGCGGAAGCCAATCCCTCCAGTTCGTTGCCCTGATAAGAGCCGAAAGGCATGTCGACAATGACCATGGCACGCTTCACACCGCGAACCACGGATTTGCCATGATAAATCATCTGGTCGAGCGTGATGGGAAGCGTGGTGACATTGCCTGCCATTACATTGGAAGCGGAATCTCCCACCAGAATCACGTCTACCCCGGCACCGTCCACAATCTGCGCCATAGTATAGTCGTATGATGTCAACATTGATATTTTTTCGCCTCTCTGTTTCATTTCGATAAGGCGATGTGTAGTCACTTTACGAGTGTCGTCTGAAATATAACCCATGATAGTATTTACAATTTGGCAATTTACAATTTACAATTACTCAATTTAATTTTCGGCGCAAAGGTAATCCTTTTTCTGATTACTTGTGCAATTGAGTTAATTTATCGTAAGTGAATCCCTGAAAGTCATCCAATACATAATGACACAACGGAGCTATGTCTTCACGGGAATTGGTGGTTGCCAACCCTATAACGGTAGCTCCTGAAGCCATGCCGGCTTTCAGCCCGTTGAAAGAATCCTCGAATACATATGTGGTGTCGGGAGTTGTGCCGAAAACCTCCATACCCAACAGAAAACAATCCGGTGCAGGCTTGGAAGCCGTAAACATCTCGGCCGTAAGGATACGGTCGAAAAGAGTCTTTATTTCGGGATGAACCCGATAGACAGCTGCCATCTTCGCTTCGTTGGAGCTGGTCACTACGGCAGTCTTCACCCCATTCCGGTGTAGGTCGGCAATGAAGTCAAGCACTCCGGGAATAAAGTCGAATGACATTTCCTGTTCAAAGCGGTTCAGCCGTTCGGTAATTTCGGCCTGTTCCTTCGCCATGCCCGGAAAAAAGGTATCATAAATATAGACCAGCGTCTGGCCCTTCACCCTGCCTTCAATATCATCCATACCCAAATACTGCTTTCCCATTTCATGCCAGAAGTGACTGTACTGTGTTTCCGTGTCTACCACCACGCCGTCAAAATCAAAAAGTACGGCGGTTGCTTTTGTTGTGTCCATAAACTTTCTTTTACCTAAATCTGTTAATACCAAAACATTATAGCGTACAAAGGTGGGAATAATCTGCGAATCAAACAAATATTTTATACCTTTGTGCTCCTTAATTGACTCATATCAAATGAACAACGCGCATATATTAGGAACCGAACGTATTGGCAAACTGCTTGTGCAGTACTCCATTCCGGCCATTATAGGCATGACGATTACTTCGTTGTACAACATCATCGACAGCATTTTCATCGGTCATGGCGTAGGTCCTATGGGCATTGCCGGACTCGCCATTACTTTCCCTCTGATGAATCTGGTCGTGGCTTTCTGTACGATGGTATCGGCAGGCGGTTCCACCATTTCGTCCATCCGTCTGGGGCAGAAAGACCTGGACGGAGCAACGGAAGTATTGGGAAACACACTGATGTTCTGCCTGGTCAACGCATTCATATTCGGCAGTGTTTCATTCATCTTTCTGGATGACATCCTGCGCTTCTTCGGTGCCAGCAATGATACGTTGCCATATGCCCGCGACTTTATGCAGGTGATATTACTGGGTACCCCCGTCACTTATACCATGATTGGCCTAAACAATATCATGCGTGCCACGGGATATCCCAAGAAAGCGATGCTCACGTCTATGGTAACGGTAGTCTGCAACATAATCCTCGCTCCCATTTTCATCTTCCAATTTGACTGGGGAATACGGGGAGCTGCAACGGCAACGGTCATCTCGCAGTTCATCGGCATGGTGTGGGTAGTGAGCCATTTCCTGCAAAAGACAAGTGTGGTACGTCTGCAACGGGGGTTCTGGAAGATGAAGAAACGTATCATCAGTAGTATATTATCCATCGGTATGTCACCGTTCCTGATGAACGTCACGGCATGTGTCATTGTGATTATCGTAAACAACAGCCTCCAACAGTACGGAGGCGATATGGCCATCGGGGCATATGGCATTATCAACCGACTGTTGGTACTCTATGTAATGATTGTATTGGGGCTGACGATGGGAATGCAACCGATTGTAGGCTATAACTTCGGTGCGCAAAAGCACGACCGTGTGAAGGCTACCCTGCGCCTGACCATCATTGCCGGAGTATGTATCACCAGTACCGGCTTCCTTATCTGCGAATTGTTCCCCCATGCCATATCTGCCATCTTTACCAGTGATGAAGAGTTGATAGATATTGCTTCCAGAGGCGTACGCATTGCCGTAGCCATATTCCCGCTGGTAGGTGCACAGATTGTCATCGGCAATTTCTTCCAAAGCATCGGGAAGGCGAAAATCAGTATCTTCTTGTCGCTGACACGCCAATTACTGTATCTGTTGCCGGGACTACTGATATTCCCGCATTACTTTGGGCTGGACGGCATCTGGATATGTATGCCGGTATCGGACTTCTTTGCTTTTGTAACGGCAGCGGTGGCATTGTGGATATATGTAAAAAGATTACCCACAGGAATTACCGAAAAAGCGAGGTGAAAGTGATTTATTCTACTGCAAATATTGCATTTTATGTTATAACAAACAAATTGTTCGAAAATATATCATTCATTCAGCCCAAACACATCATCTATTCGCCCCAAACAGATGGTCTGTCTACCCCAAACGCATGATGTATGTTGCGGCAACTTTATTCGCTCTTGATGCTCTTTACCGGATTTTCATTGGCAATGCACCATGCCTTCAATACCACGGTAGCAACGATAAACAACAGCAACAGACAACCTACAAGAATATATCCGCCTATAGGGAATGGTACAACATCAGAGAACTGGCTCGCCCAAAGCTTTCCGGCCCGGCATGCTCCCCCAATACCTATGGCGACAGACGGAATGGCCAGCCAAAGCACATCTCTTGACAATAACAGCAAAATACTTTCCGTCTCCGCTCCATTCACTTTACGAATGGCAATCTCTTTTGAACGCAGGCGGATTTCATCATTCACATAGCCTATCAGTCCCATCAGAATGATAAAGAGTATGGTCAATGAAACCAGCAGGGTAACATCACGAAATACCCGTACAGACTCGGCATAACTGCGCATTTCCTGCTCCACCGAACGGAATACGAGGCTTTTCTGAGGATAAATCCGATGCATCTCTTCATTGAGGCGGGCGAGATTTTCATCCAATGGCTCTTTGAGGCGAACATGCAGGGTGGCAGCTGTCTTCCCCGTCCATTCCACCATCACCGGCAAATTATCGTTGGGCATATCGGCAAAACTGAAACTGTCTAACAGCCCGACAACAGTGCCATAATCATTCACCCGCTTGCCTATGGGGCTGTCTGTCCAATTCATCTTCTCACAAAAGACACTGTTGACAAGCAACTGACCTTCTCCCGTCAAGTTATGCCCCTCTTTCAGTCTCAGACCAATGAAAGGAAGAAAATCACTGTCGAACCAGGTATTACGAGGATAGAAAAGCTCGTTACCCTGATTGTCAAGAATTGGCTGGTTAGAACCGAACCACAATATAGGGCGTTCTGCCGAAGCAACCCCTTCCACATAAGGCAAACTGCCGACAAGACTACGCAGGCTATTGCCATCCACTTCCCGCTGGGTGGTATATGCCACACGTTCAGGACGCCAACCACGGTCACGCGTCGTTACATAACTGTACTGTGAAACGACCATCAGCATCATCCCCAGAATGAATGCCGCTCCGATGAACTGAACAAAAAGCAGTACCCGTTTCCAGCCGCGGCGTCCGGAAGAGTAGCGGCGGAACACTTGTGTCACCGGAATACGAGCGAAAAGCATGGCAGGCAGGCAACCACCTAAAATAAACAGTAACAGTATCACCGACAATGGTGCCCAAAGATTCTGCCAGTCAAAAAGAGCACTGAGAGGTACAGCTGCCAATTCTTCCATTTTTTCGTGGAAAATATACACCAACAGTCCAATGAGCAGCAAGGCAAGCCCTACTACTATAGCAGTCTCTACCATGAACATGGAAAAGATGCTACTTCCCGAAGCACCGCTGCATTTGTGTACACCGATGGCCTTGGCACGCTGTGTCAGCGAAGCCACGGAAACGAGTACATAATTCAATGCGGTCGTAAAAAGCAGCACGATACCCAGGAAGAACATAATCCAAATCATCTTCCGTACTTGAGGAGTCTCGATATGCAGATTATGGATAGGGACAATACGTACGCTCAATTCCAAACCACTTTCCGGTGGAATATGACGGGCAATAGCTATGGACATACGCTCATTCAGCCAATCAGCATCCTGCGGGCTGCGCAGCCTGAGATAACCGTCGTAGTTTCCGCCGCTTTGCCAACCTAGGTTCCACTTCAGATGCCGCCCTATAGTAGGAAAGGAAATGATTGCCTCTGGACGCCTCTCCAAAGAAGTGTTCAACGGAATATCGGCAAAGATACCCTTCACGAGCAGTGTAGTCTGATATCCCCAAAAATCATAACGCAGTGTTTTCCCTATCGGATTTTCGTCACCGAAGGCCTCCTTTGCTGACTTGGCAGAAAGGAATACGACATCCGGGCCCGCCAAATCCTGTGGATTGCCTTCTATCATCTCCAAACCGAGTACAGAAAAATAAAGTGTATCTGCCATCACCGTGGACATATCTAATTGGCGCTCACCCAACTGGAAACTATTATCAAAAAGAGAACAGCTCACTGTGCTACTTTCCACTTGTTCCGGAAACTCTTCGGCAATGGCAGCCGGAATCGGAATGATGGTAAAGCGACTTTCGTTACCTTCCAACACTCCATTTTTTAACCAACCCGTCTTCACAATATAAAGGTTATCCGAATCATGATAAAAGTTATCAAAACTCAACTCGAATGCAATCCGTGCAAATAGAAATACAGACATCAGCAGTCCCAATGCCAAAGATACAATCTTAATGGCATTGGAACCTTGCTTGTGCAACAAGCTTTGTAATGTATAATAAATGTGCCGCCTCATAATTTCCTGAAGTTATTCTTTATTCACTCTTGATACTGTCTACCGGATTCTCATTGGCAATCCGCCATGCCTTGAATACTACACAACCGATGATGAGCAATAGTACAATGCATGCAATAAGCAAGAATCCACAGATACTAAAATCCACTCCCTCCACAAACTGCTCTATCCAGACACCGCCTATATACCAGGCTCCCAGCCCTCCAAGAAAAACGGCCGGCAAGGATATCCAGAATATATCCTTCGAGAAAAGCCGGAGAATGGATGACGCTTCCGCACCATTCACCTTGCGGATGGCAATTTCCTTGCTGCGGCGTTGTATCTCGTCATTGATGTAGCCAATCAACCCCATTAACGTAACAAAAAGGATGGTTATGGCAGCCAGTAAAGCTGCATTACGGAAATCCGTGACGGTACTGTTCTGGTCGTCAATGACCTTTTGGAACGAGGAAAATACAATGTCACGGGTGGGAAACAGCTTCTCCATGTCTTCGTTCAAACGCTTGAGGTTATCGTCAAAAGGCTCTTTCAGACGTAATTGGATGTTTCCGGAAAATCGGTCAAGATAAGTTGCATACATAGGTTGCACCGCCACATAAGCGGCATTGGATGTGGCAAAGTCTTTCAGTACACCTACAATATTGCCCGCTATGCGATCGCCGTTGCGCACTTGCCTGCCTATCGGTTTATCTTCCCAATGCATCATTTTCAAAAATGTTTCATTGACCAATATCTGCCCAGGGGCATCCATATTCTTGCCTTCCGCAAATTCCAACTTCATAAACGGGGCATAGTCCTTGCCAAATTCCACCCAACGCATGCTCATCCACTGCCCGTTATCAGTCGTAACCCCTTCTCCGCTCAATCCGTCTGTAAGAAGATTACCGCTACAAGCTCCATCTTCCACATAAGGCAAAGAAAGCATCACACTACGATTTGCATCGCTTTCCGCATCCGAGTCAAAGGATACGCCCGAAGCATAAGCCACCCGGTGGTAATCGAATCCACGTTCTTTATTGGTGATGTAATGGCTCTGCATAAGCACCAGCCCCAACAAACCGAAAATAAAGGAGGTACCGGCAAACTGCACAAACAAGAGCGGACGTTTCCAGCCTTTCTTGCCTTCAGTGTACCGGCGGAAAACCTGCGTCACCGGAATGCGGGCAAAAAGCTGCCCGGGCAACATGCCGCCTATCATAAACAAAATGACTATCACTGAAAGCGGTGCCCAAATGTTTTCCCAAGAGAAAAGACCAGCAAGACTAACGTCGAGCATGTCCTCCAACGGCTCACGGAAATTAAATAGAAGCAGCGCTACAAGCAGCAAGGAAGAAAGCATGATGACTCCGGTCTCCCATAAGAACATACCGAAAATAGTTCCCGTATTTGCCCCACTACATTTATGTACGCCTATAGCTTTGGCACGACGGTTCATGGCTGAGATGGAAATAAGCACATAATTCATCGCCACAATAAAAAGTATGGCGGTTCCCAGCGTCAACAGAATCCATACCATACGCATGGTACTGATACCAAATTCCATACGGTAGTCCTTTATCGGAACCAGACTGATAAACACATCATCGCTCTTGCGCACCTGCTCGGCAAGTTTCTCTATTCGGGTGTTCACATCGTCCAGTTGCACCCCCGAGCGCAGACGGACAAAGGACATATAGCTGTCTCCACCTCCCCATCCCCAGTATCCCCAATGATGCTTGAAGGAGGTAGCCAGAGACATCACGACACCACTTCCATAGAAACTGGAGTTTTCGGGGAAATCTTCAAAAATGCCCTTCACGGTCATTGACATCTGTTTGTTATAGACCACCGTCTGCCCGATGGGATTCTTATCGGCAAACATGCTGCCGGCCAGCTCCCTGCTGATGAAGACCACCTCCGGATTATTCAGCTCGCGAGGGTCTCCACTGACAACATCAATGCCCATAGTGGCAAAGAAACAAGAATCGGCCGTCATGGCATTGGTCTGGAAACGGCGTTCATTGGCAAACCAAGCCGAATTGCTCCACCATTGCTGGGTGACGGTAACACTCTCCACCTCGTCAGGCAGGTTTTCGGCAATGGTACCAGCCACCGGTCCAAGAGTTATATGCGAAGGATGATACTCGTTGTTGTAATACCATACTGTTTTGACAAGACACAAACGTTCATGGTCCTTGTAGCAGGTATCATAATTGAGCTCGAATGCCTGACGGGAAAAAATGAGGATACTGACTGCCAACCCCAGTCCCAAGGAAATAATCTTGATGAGGTTGGAGCCTTTTCCTCGTATCAGTGTCTGAAGAGTGTAATATAGTTGTCTCATGGAAGTTGTTTTAAAAGTCTGTTACAAATCCTGCGCTGCCACACTTGCCACCACACTACCGTCGAAAAGATGTATCGTGCGGTGTGCAAACGAGGCGTCGTGCTGGCTGTGGGTCACCATAATAATCGTAGTACCCTCTTTATTCAGTTCTGTCAACAGATTCATCACCTCAGCTCCGTTCTTGGAGTCCAAGTTACCGGTAGGCTCATCGGCGAGTATCAGCTTGGGATTGGTTACGACCGCACGGGCTATCGCCACACGCTGCTGCTGACCGCCGGAAAGCTGTTGCGGGAAGTGTTTGGCACGGTGGCTGATGTTCATTCTTTTCAGTATATCCTCTACCATACGCTTACGTTCACCCGCCTTTACGCCAAGATACGTAAGGGGAAGTTCCACATTCTCGTAGACGTTCAGTTCGTCTATCAGGTTGAAGCTCTGGAACACGAATCCCAGTTTCCCCTTACGTACGCGTGTACGTTCCTTTTCTTTCAAGTCCGCCACTTCCTGGCCGAGTAGCTTGTAACTGCCCTCAGTAGGATTGTCCAGCAGTCCCAGAATATTCAGCAAGGTGGATTTGCCGCAACCGGACGGCCCCATAATGGCTACAAACTCTCCCTCCTTTACATCGAGGTTTACGTGATTCAATGCTACCGTCTCTACTTCCGAAGTACGGAATACTTTGCTGATGTTGTTAATCTCAATCATGATATTTAATGTTTTAATATTGTTTTATTCGCTCTTAATACTATTCACCGGATTCTCGTTCGCTATCCGCCAGGACTTCCAAAGTACGCAGGCTACGATAATCACCAAATTGGCCATCACTACCAGTACGTATACTGCCCAACTGATGTGAATACGCTCCGCAAACTGTTCCATCCACATTCCGTTGACATACCATGCTACCACCGTACCGATGACAACTGCCGGAGCCGCCACCACAAGTACATCCCTCGACAGCATTTCCAAGATGCCGGAAGCCTCTGCCCCGTTCACTTTACGGATGGCAATCTCCTTACTGCGGCGGCGTACCTCGTCGGTGGTATACCCAATCAGTCCCATCAGCATGATGAAGAACATGGTCACTGCCGCCATCAAAGTGGCATTACGGAATACACGGACAGAATTATAACTATTCTCTATTCTTTTCTCATAGCCGGTAAAGTCAATAGTCTGGTCACGGAAAGCTTCGGCTACATCGCGGTTCAGCTTCTGCAGATTTTCGGTAAAGGGTTCTTTCAAACGGACATGTACCGTTCCATAAAAATTCTTGTTTCCCCGGGCTATGAAAGGCATTTTCTCGGTTCTGAAACTCTCTATCTGGAAATCCTTCAACTGCCCTACGACCTTGAACGTATTCCCTTCGGTATATACCGTACGGCCCACGACGTCGTCTCCCCAACGCATCATCTCGGCAAAGGTTTCGTTCACCACGACTTCCTCTTTATCGCGCGCCATACGTCCCGTCTTCATAGTCATGCCCATCAAAGCAGGAAAATCCTCGCGCATGAAATAAGAAGAACGGCAAGAGAAAAGTGCCTGCCCGCTCTCACTATGAATCATCGAACCGCTATATCCGCTAATGGGTGTGCTGTTGGCGCTGGACACCGCTTCCACGTAGGGCAATCCTTTGAAGAACTGATAAGCCGCATCACGCGTCGCTTCATTATCCCAGTAGGCATTGCCTATGGCTATCTGCTTGGGATTATACCCCATATCCTTTTTCAGTACATACTGATATTGCGACATCACCACACACATCAATCCACTGATGAATGCCACGCCTGCAAACTGGACAAACAGCAACGGACGCTTCCAGCCCTTCTTCCCCTCGGTATAGCGGCGGAACACCTGCGATACGGGAATACGCGCAAAGAGCCGACCCGGCAACACGCCTCCCACTATAAACAGCAGAAGCACTACCGACAACGGTACCCAGATACGCTCCGGAGCCAACAAGGTGGAGAGCTTTACAACGACCGTGTCTTCCACAAAATCGCGGAAGTTGAGCATTATCAACGCCATCAGCAGCAATGCCGCCACAATGATGATACCCGTTTCCAGCAAAAACATGCTGAAAACCGTGCCACCGCTCGCACCGCTGCATTTATGTACGCCTACCGACTTGGCGCGGTAGCTCAAAGAGGAAATGGAAATCAGCACATAGTTCAACGCCGCAATGAAAAGAATGGCAAAACCAAGAATGCTCATGATGACACGCATCCGCTGCACATCATCATAATTGCGGTATGTATCACGGATGGGCTGCACAAAAGCCGTGTAACCGTACTCTTTCTTATCTTCTGCCGGGCGATATTTGTCTATCATGGCATCAATACGCGCATTGACAACAGATTTGTCGGCACCGGGACGGAAACGGATAAACTCTACCCAACTGTCTCCCCCGCTCCACGAGTAGTTATTCCAGTTGCGGCTCCACAAGGTAGGCATCGAGATAACCGCTTCCGGATTGATTGTGGCGTTCTCAGGCAAATTGGCATAGATTCCCTTCACCGTCAGGTCAAACTGATGGTCATAATTAAGCGTTTTCCCTATGGGATTCTCCTCACCGAACACTTTCCTTGCAAAGCGTTCACTCAAGAAAATAATATCCTTCTGCACCAAGTCCTTTTCGGGATTCCCGTTCAGGACGTCGATGCCCATAGTACGAAAGAACAGCGAATCGGCTGCAATCTTCCTGTCATCAAGACGCACGCTTCCATTGTAAAGAGGAGCAGATACCATAGACGTGCTCAAACTTACTGCCGACTCCACCTCTTTGGGGAAATTCTCCAAAATAGCTCCTGCCACGGGACCGCAATTCCACTCCTGAGGCTCAAACTTCTCTCCTTTCACCGAGAATATCGACCATACCTGATACAAGTTATCATAATCCTTGAAGCAAGTGTCAAAACTCTGTTCATATGCCACGCGGGAGAAAAGCAGAATACTCATCGTCAATCCCAATCCCAAAGAAATGACCTTGATGATATTCGAACCACGTCCCCGCAGCAAAGTCTGAATTACATAATAGATTTGTTTCATTCCGTTTATCGTTTATTAGATATATTTTCTTGCTTTCTATATTGCAGAAAGCGTGCCAAAGAATGCACAAACCTGATTATCAGCATACATCTCATAATTAAAGAAGAAAAAAGTGTCTAATTTTTAGACACTCCCGTCTAAAAATTAGACAGAGGCCGAATCTCTGTTCAGCCTCATAGAACAAAAAAAAGGGAAATTAGAAAAGAATCCATAAGAATGAAAACTTTACCTTTGCCCACAGTTTTCTAAAGATAGAGTATAAACGTAAAATGAAGCACCTGCACATGAAATTCCCCAAACTCTTATATCCTTCATTCCTATGCCTGCTTATAGCCGGCTGCGACATGATAGATTATCACCCTTACGATGTACACATCAGCGGTGAAACCGATGTCAATGCCCACAACATTGCCCAAATAGAGCAGAACTGCCAGAACAAGACAACAATCCGGTTCGTAACAATGGGTGATTCCCAGCGCTGGTATGACGAGACCGACGACTTTGTAAGCCACCTCAACAAGCGGGACGACATAGATTTCGTCATTCATGGCGGAGACGTCAGTGACTTCGGTGTAACAGACGAGTTCCTTTGGCAACGGGACATTATGAACAAACTCAAGATACCCTATGTGGTACTTCTCGGCAATCACGACTGCCTGGGCACGGGCGAAGAGACTTATCGTGCAATATTCGGAGACCCCAATTTCTCCTTCATTGCAGGACGGGTAAAGTTTGTCTGCCTGAATACCAACGCCATCGAATTCGACTACTCCCGCCCCATTCCCGACTTCGAGTTTCTTGCCGCACAGATACGCGACCATGAAGAGGAATTCGATAAAACCGTTGTGTCCATGCATATACGCCCGTTCTGCAACGAGTTCAACAATAATGTGGCACACGTATTCCAGCGTTACATCAAGGAATTTCCCGGACTGCAGTTCTGTACATCCGCACACGAACACCATCGCTTCGAGAAAGACCTCTTTGAAGATGGGATAATGTATTACATGAGCGACTGCATGAAGAACCGCAATTACTATATATTCACCATAACCCCCGACGGATATGAACGCGAAGTGGCATATTATTAATCACCTGGCATGCGCCGTCGTCTTCTTGTCGGTATGCTCTTTTTCTGCTTTTTCACAAGAGAGAGATACCATCTTCATCATAGAACACGATACCGTATGGATGGACCTGCAACCGGATGCCGTCATTGAAAGCCAGACCAGAGAGAACCGTTATGACCGCCGCGTACACCGCTACCGCAGGCATTGGGAGGCCTTGATTCCGACGCACACCAAAATTCAGTTTGCCGGCAATATGGGGTTGCTGTCATTCGGTACCGGATGGGATTACGGCAGAAGAAACCAATGGGAAACAGACGTATTCTTCGGAGTATTGCCCAAATATGACTCCAAACGTACCAAGCTGACATTCACCGTCAAGCAGAACTACCTTCCCTGGAGCCTGCAAATCAAGCAGAGCCGTTTTTCTGTAGAACCGCTGGCTTGCGGCATGTATCTGAACACGGTATTCGGCGATGAGTTCTGGGTCAATGAGCCGGAACGCTACCCTAAAGGATATTATGGTTTCTCCTCCAAGGTACGCATCCATGTATTCTTAGGACAGCGCATCACTTACGACATCGACCCGCAACGGCGGTTCACGGCCAAAGAAATCACTTTCTTCTATGAAATAAGTACATGTGACCTATATGTAGTCAGCGCCTTCACCAACAAGTATCTGAAACCCAAGGATTATCTGAGCTTGTCGTTTGGCATCAAACTGCAACTGCTATAAGTTCTTTTTTCAGTACCGCCATGAACTCTTACTGAAGTTGCTGCCAACTAATTTCTGTTTTACTTAAATCTATTCGTCCCACAATCGTTATATTATCGTCCGACAGCTGTTGAATTATCGTCCGACAGCTGTCGGACGATAATTCAACAGCTGTCGGACGATTAATTCTTAGCAAGCAAAAATATAAAATAAAGCGGCATAAGGATTTGCTAAATGAGAAGGAGAATCTTAATACTTTGAAAACTGAGAGATTTACCGAATATAATGCAGATAAATCATTAACTTTGCCTGCAGAAAACAGAAATAGTTTATGGCAAAAAAAAATGGAAACATCCTGATTGTCGATGATAACCGAGGCGTACTTACCGCCTTGCAGCTTTTGTTGAAGCCATATTTTGAAGGGATAATCACACTTCCCTCTCCCGTAACCCTGCCCAGCGTATTGCGGGAAAGGTCATGGCAAGTGGTTCTTCTTGACATGAACTTCACCTCGGGCATCAACACCGGCAACGAGGGACTATACTGGCTCCATAAAATAAAGAAGCAATGTCCCACCCTGCCCGTAGTGCTGTTTACCGCCTATGCCGACATTGACCTTGCCGTACGGGGAATCAAGGAAGGAGCCACAGACTTCGTCGTGAAACCCTGGAACAACCAGAAACTGGTGGAAACCTTACTGAATGCCGTATCAGCTTCTGAAACAAAATCTCCGGCCAACGGCCCAAATGCCGGACGTACGGCAGAAAGCAGCCACCTGTTTGCAGATACCCGCAACATGTATTGGGGAAACAGCCCCGCCATGCAGCAGCTCCGCCTTTTGGTGGAAAAAGTGGCCTCTACCGATGCCAATATCCTTATTACGGGCGAGAACGGTACCGGTAAAGAGATGCTGGCACGCGAAATTCACTCCCTTTCACCGCGCAACCGGCAGGAGATGGTAAGTGTGGATATGGGTGCAGTCACCGAAAGCCTTTTCGAGAGCGAACTGTTCGGCCACATGAAAGGCTCTTTCACCGATGCCCATGCCGACCGTGCCGGCAAGTTCGAAGCAGCCAGCCGCAGCACCCTCTTTCTCGATGAAATAGGCAATCTCCCCTACCATCTGCAAGCCAAACTGCTGACCGCCATCCAACGACGCAGCATTGTCCGTGTAGGCAGCAACACTCCCATTCCCGTAGACATACGGCTGATTTGCGCTACAAACCGCAATCTGCCCGAGATGGTGGCAAAAGGCGAATTCCGCGAGGACCTGCTATACCGCATCAACACGATACATCTTGAGATACCCTCGTTGCGCGAGCGGCCCGAAGACATCATCCCCCTTGCAGAACTTTTCATCGCCCGCTTCTGCAAGCAATATGACAAGCCCCCCGTCCGCCTGACGGACGGCGCCCGCGAGAAACTTACGCTCCACCCCTGGTACGGCAATATCCGCGAACTGGAACATGCCATCGAAAAAGCCATTATCATCTGTGACAACGAAACCCTTCCAGCAGAACTGTTCCAGCTGGCACGGCGAACCGGCACTCCCGAAGCAGCCGCATCCACGCTCGAAGAAATGGAAATGCAGATGATACGGAAGACGCTCGACAAATGCAGCGGAAATCTCTCTGCCGTCGCCGCACAGCTGGGTATCACCCGCCAGACGTTGTACAACAAAATGAAGAAGTATGGCCTTTAATTATTCATTCCGCGTTGCCGTCAGTCTGGCAGTAGCACTCCTTGCAGGGGTGATGTGGACTGTAGACGTATTTTGGGGCGCGTTCTACACTGCGCTGCTTCCCATAGCCCTGTACTGGCAGCAGAAGCTATACCGCCATCACGTGCGGAAAGTGCTTTTCATGCTCGACGCCATCGAAAACAATGACAATGCCATCCACTTCTCCGAAACGGAAAACACTGCCGACGCACGCCTCGTGAACCGTGCATTGAACCGGGTTGCCCATATACTTTATAATGTGAAAAGTGAAACAGCCCAGCAAGAAAAGTACTACGAACTCATTCTGGACTGCGTGAATACCGGTATCCTTGTCCTGAACGACAATGGTGCCGTATATCAAAAAAACAGCGAAGCACTCCGTTTGCTGGGCCTCAATGTCTTTACCCACGTCAGTCAGCTGAACCGCGTAGACCCGCGTCTTTCGTCCCTTCTTGTCAATTGCCGCCCGGGAGACAAATTGCAAATGCCTTTCAACAACGAACGAGGTACTGTGAACATGTCTGTCCGCGTCAGCGACATTACAGTCCGTAAAGAGCATCTGCGCATCCTCGCCCTGAACGACATCAACAACGAGCTGGATGAAAAGGAAATAGATTCCTGGATTAGGCTTACCCGCGTACTGACGCACGAAATAATGAATGCCGTCACTCCCATAACCTCCCTGAGCGATACACTGCTGGGACTGACCGAGGCACAAGCCTCCAAAGAAGAAATCAGAAACGGCCTGCAGACTATCAGCAGTACGGGCAAGGGCCTGCTCTCTTTTGTGGAATCATACCGGAAATTCACCCGTATTCCCACCCCCGAACCATCCTTGTTCTACGTAAAAAGTTTTATCGGACGGATGGTCGAACTCGCCCGTCACCAGCACCCCGATGTCCGGGTCACCTTTCATATGGACATCGCGCCAAGCGACCTTATTCTATATGCCGATGAGAACCTGGTATCACAAGTAGTCATCAACTTACTGAAAAATGCCATACAAGCCATCGAATCGGATAAAAATACAGATAAAGAAGGACATATCAACATACGTGCCTACTGCAATGAAGCGGAAGCCATACTGATAGAAATTTCCAACAACGGACCTGCCATTCCCAATGACATTGCCGAACACATATTTATCCCCTTCTTTACGACCAAAGAGGGTGGAAGCGGTATTGGATTGAGTATTTCCCGGCAAATAATGAGGCTTTCCGGCGGAAATTTATCCTTATTGCCTGGTAAAGAAACCACCTTTATTTTAAAATTCAATTGAACTATTTTAGATTTGTATTTGTTAAACACATTGCATATCTTTGTACTATTAGACATAAGAAACATCACATTTCAAACTATATAGCATAGAATTTATGATATTTACAGCAGGAAACATACTACTTATAGGTTCCATATTACTTTTCGTCAGCATCATTGTCGGCAAGACCGGCTACCGTTTCGGAGTGCCTGCGTTATTGCTTTTCCTTGTCGTCGGTATGCTGTTCGGCAGTGACGGATTGGGATTGCAGTTCCACAACGCCAAGGAAGCACAGTTCATCGGCATGGTTGCACTCAGCATCATTCTGTTCTCCGGTGGCATGGACACCAAGTTTACGGAGATAAAGCCCATATTGACTCCCGGCATTGTTTTGTCAACTGCAGGAGTGCTGCTCACGGCCCTCTTTACCGGATTATTTATCTGGTGGCTGTCCGGCATGAGCTGGACCAACATCCACCTGCCGTTGATAACCTCCCTTTTGCTTGCATCCACCATGTCATCTACCGACTCAGCCTCTGTATTCGCCATTCTGCGTTCACAAAAAATGAACCTGAAGCATAATCTGCGCCCCATGCTGGAACTGGAAAGCGGTAGTAACGACCCGATGGCATATATGCTGACAATCGTGCTGATTCAATTCATCCAGTCCTCCGGAATGGGAGTTCCCCAGATATTGGGCTCTTTTGCCATACAGTTCATTGTCGGTGCCGCAACCGGTTATTTCCTCGGAAAGCTGGCCATCCTTATGCTGAACCGGCTGAATATAGACAACCAGGCACTCTATCCTATCCTGTTGCTGTCCTTTGTATTCTTCACCTTCTCCATCACCGACCTGCTGAAAGGCAACGGTTACCTGGCCGTGTATATCGCCGGAATGATGGTAGGCAATAACAAAATCATGCACCGGAAAGAGATTTATACTTTTATGGATGGACTGACCTGGCTTTTCCAAATCATCATGTTCCTCTGCCTCGGTCTGCTTGTCAACCCCCATGAGATGCTGGAAGTTGCAGTCGTGGCATTGCTCATCGGCGTCTTCATGATTGTCGTGGGACGTCCTCTCAGTGTTTTTCTCTGCCTGCTGCCTTTTGGCAAGAGAATCACCCTCAAGTCACGGCTATTCGTATCGTGGGTAGGATTACGTGGCGCAGTACCCATTATCTTTGCCACCTATCCCGTGGTGGCTAATGTGCCCGGTGCCCATGTCATCTTCAACATCGTATTTTTCATAACCATCGTCTCACTGGTCATCCAGGGTACCACAGTCTCCTGGGTAGCCCGGCTGCTTGGCCTCTCCACCCCGCTGGAAAAGACCGGAAATGATTTCGGAGTTGAGCTGCCCGAAGAGATTGACTCCAACCTGCACGACATGACCATTACACAAGAAATGCTGGAGCAGGCAGACACCCTGAAAGACATGAACCTGCCCAAAGGCACACTGGTGATGATTGTAAAACGTGGCGATGAGTACCTCATTCCGAACGGGACATTAAAACTTCATGCCGGTGACAAGCTGCTTCTTATTTCGGAAAATAGCAAGGAATAAGAATTACAGATAAGTTTCTATCCGTTCCAGGGCAAGAAAAAAGCGGAAACTATTTGCTTTGCATCACTATAAGACCTATCTTTGCGCAGTTTTAACTAAAGTGTGCAACAGCTGAATGGAACAAGAACAAGGGTTCATCGATTATATAGAACAAAGCATTATTAAAAACTGGGATCGCAACGCCCTGACAGACTACAAAGGAATTACACTGCAATACAAAGATGTAGCACGGAAAATAGCCAAATTCCATATCGTATTGGAAAGCGCCGGCATCAGGCCCGGTGACAAGATTGCCGTTTGCGGACGTAACAGTGCACATTGGGCAGTCGCTTTTCTGGCGACGGTTACCTATGGAGCTGTCATTGTTCCCATTCTGCATGAGTTCAAGGCCGACAATATCCACAACATCGTCAACCATTCCGAAGCCAAGCTGCTGTTTGTCGGCGACCGGGCATGGGAAAACCTCAATGAAGAGGCAATGCCCCTGCTGATGGGTATCGTACTGCTGACGGACTTCACTCCGGTGGTTTGCCGCAACGAGCAGCTGATGGAGGCTTTCGAACATCGCAACGTCCTCTATGGCACACGTTTCCCCAAGAATTTCCGTCCTGAGCATATCAGCTACCGCAAGGAGGAATCACCCGAAGAACTGGCTGTCATCAACTATACTTCGGGCACGACGGGATATTCCAAAGGGGTCATGCTCCCCTATCGCAGCCTTTGGTCCAATGTTGCATATTGCCATGAGATGCTCCCCGTACGTCCGGGCGACCATATTGTATCCATGCTGCCTCTGGGACATGTATTTGGTATGGTGTACGATTTTCTATACGGTTTTTCCGCAGGCGCCCATCTGTATTTCCTTACCCGTATGCCGTCTCCCAAGATTATTGCACAGTCATTCTCCGAAATCAGGCCACGGGTCATTTCGTGTGTACCGCTTATCGTAGAAAAGATTATCAAGAAGGATATCCTGCCCCGGATAGACAATAAAATAGGCAAGCTGCTATTGCGGATGCCCATTGTCAACGATAAAATCAAGGCTGACATGCGCAAAAAGGCAATGGAAGTATTCGGCAGTAATTTCGATGAAATAATCATCGGAGGAGCACCGTTCAATGCCGAAGTGGAACGCTTCCTGAAGCAGATAGGTTTCCCCTATACCATTGCATACGGAATGACGGAATGCGGCCCCATCATTTGTTCCAGCCGCTGGGAAACATTGAAACTGGCCTCTTGTGGCAAGGCAACCACCCGCATGGAAGTAAAGATAGACTCTCCCGACCCTCAGAACGTGGCAGGAGAAATAATCTGTAAAGGTGCCAATCTGATGCTGGGCTATTACAAAAATGCCGAAGCGACTTCCCAAATCATCGATGTAAACGGTTGGCTGCACACCGGAGACCTTGCAACGATGGATACCGAAGGATATGTCACTGTCCGTGGACGCAGCAAGAACATGTTGCTCACAGCCAGTGGCCAGAACATCTATCCCGAAGAGATTGAAAGCAAACTGAACAACATGCCCTATGTGTCCGAATCACTGATCGTATTGCAGAACGACAAGCTCGTGGCTCTTATCTATCCGGATTTTGACGATGCATTCGCCCACGGTATGGAACAATCGGACATCGAAAAGGTTATGGAGGACAATCGGAATGAATTGAATCTGCAATTACCGGCCTACTGCCAGATAACAAAAGTCAAGATACACTTCGAGGAGTTCGAGAAAACGGCAAAGAAGAGCATTAAAAGATTTATGTATCAGGAAGTAAAAGGGTAAGGGGAATGTGTCAAAACCTTCTTTAACGCTTTATTTTAGGCGCGGATGACGCAGATTTCACGGATTTAGTTTATTGAATCCGCATTATTCCGCGTAATCCGCGCCTAATATTATAACATTATAAAAGTCTTCATGTGCTTTTGACACATTCGCATCCTTTTTGTTAACAAAAATAGAAGCAAAGGAATAAACGGCTAATAAGTGTTATAAAACATACTTTTTTAGTTGGATAATTTGCAGATTTATCAAAAGTCCGTATCTTTGCAATGTGTTTTTCATAGTATTAGATTTAAGGTTAACAAAGGTTGGAGTACAGCGGTACTCCTTTTTTTATGCCCGTAAATCAGATATTCCCGGAAAGCCTCTTCAGTCCCTTCAATACAGATTTATCTTTCACCTCCATGATGCTGATGGCATAGCCACCACCGGAAGCAGCTTTCAGTTTCAAGACCGTTTTGGGAGAAACGATACCTTTACGGATAACATAAGCTTGCGGATTTGTTTTATAATCGGCATCTTTTGCATCGGCATAGACGGTTGCAATATACTGCTTGTCTGCATCCAGGAAGTCCAGTTTCAGAGTTGAAGCATGTCCGTGCTCACTGCTGGTGCAACCGATAAACCAGTCATTCGTACCTTTTGCCTTACGGGCAACAGTGATGTAACGTCCCGGCTCAGCTTCCAGATAGCGGCTGTCGTCCCAATCCACAGCCACATCTTTGATGAACTGGAAAGCATCCATGAAACGCTCATAATTCTCAGGAAGGTCGGCAGCCATTTGTAGAGGGCTGTACATAGTGACATAAAGTGCCAGCTGACGCGTCAAGGTAGTATTGGCATGCGTATGGCTGTTCGGATTCAACTTATTGATGTCCATTTCAAAGATACCGGGCGTATAGTCCATCGGACCACCCTGCAAACGGGTAAACGGAAGTACCGTTGTGTGGAAGGGCTTGTTACCAGCAAAAGCCTCGTACTCCGTGCCTCGGGCAGATTCATTGCCTATCAGATTGGGATAGGTACGGCATAAACCAGTCGGACGTACCGCTTCATGGGCATTGACCATTATCTTGTGTTTGGCAGCTTCGGTCACGGCGTATAGGTAATGGTTGTTCATCCATTGTCCATAGTGATGCTCGCCACGGGGAATCATATTGCCTACGTAGCCACTCTTTACCGAATTATATCCATATTTATTCATCAGACGGTAGGCGGCCTCCATGTGCCGCTCATAGTTACGAACGGAAGCCGATGTTTCATGGTGCATCATCAGACGGACGCCCTTGGAATGAGCATATTCATTCAGATACTTGATGTCAAAATCGGGATAAGGAGTCACGAAATCGAAAACATAATCCTTGGAATTACCGAACCAGTCTTCCCAACCCGTATTCCAACCCTCCACCAATACCTGGTCAAAACCGTGTTCGGCAGCAAAGTCTATGTACTTCTTCACATTAGCCGTGTTGGCCGGATGAATGCCGTTCGGTTTCACCTTGGAATAGTCCGTATCATCCAGTTTCACAGAAGGGAGGTCAAAAGTATATGCCCAGGGCTTTCCCCCTGCAATCATTTCCCACCATACGCCGACATATTTCACCGGCTTAATCCAGGAGGTATCATCATACTTGCAAGGCTCATTCAGATTGAGAATCAAATTGGAGGCCAGTATCTCGCGGGCATCATCACTGACTATGACCGTACGCCAGGGAGTATGGCAGGGAGACTGCATATACCCTTTATTTCCTTGAGCATCCGGAGTCAGCCAGGATTCAAAAACGAGGTTCTTGTCATCCAGGTTGAGATGCATGCAAGAGTAGTCCACCAAGGCTGCCTCGTGCAGGTTAAGGTACACTCCATCAGCTGTTTTAAGCTGTATGGAAGTCTGGACACCTGTCGGCGAAAAGACAGTTTGTGACGCATTGTCACTCACAGCTCCCTGCAGCAGTCCACGGATTTCAGAGAGTTTGGACTCCGTGTAATCATATTCCTGGGTATCATAATCTCCCGGAATCCACCAGGCAGTATGGTCGCCGGTCATGGCAAACCGGGAATGCTCTTCCTTTATCACAAAATAAACCAGATTCTTCTGTTGCGGAAACTCATAACGGAATCCCACGCCGTCATCATATACCCGAAAACGGATATTCATAAAACGAGTGGTAGACGGTTGTTCAAGTTCTACCAGCAATTCGTTGTAGTGGTTGCGGATATCTTTTGTTTCCCCCCACACCGGTTGCCAGGTTTCATCGAAAGTGGAAGTAGAAGTCCTTACTACTTTGAAACCATCCATCAGGCTGGTAGCTCCTTTCAGTTCCAATCCCAACGTACTGGGATTGATGACGGGAGCCCCTTTATAATCCACCTGATAGGCTGGTCTCCCGTCTTTTGTCAGTTCAAAATCCAGCTTCACCATGCCCGAAGGGGATGAAATGCCTTCAGCATTCCCCGCCAGGGCAGAAAAAAGCAAAGCTGCGCTAAGTACAAATTTCTTCATAATAATGATATGTTTTTTGTGTTAATAGATAAACTCAATGATATGTTCCTTTCCATCGTCCGGCAACCTCAGCAGGCAGGTCCCCTGCTTCTTGTCGGGACACCAGGCAGTTATCGTAAACTCTGTCTCCCAATTTTCTTCCAGCTTTCCGACATTCGTTTTCTTGATTTTCTGACCGTCCAGCAAAGCTGTTTTCGGCATCTGTTCCGTATAGATGCAGAACATCAGGTTTCGTTGGCCGGGTAAGCTATATTTCTCACCGGTCCGTGTACCTACTTTCAGCGTATAGCCTTTGTCGGTAGTCTGGCAAGTAATAGGAGTGCGCATGAACTCTCCACGCAAATATCCTAAATCAGTTCCTGCATCTTCATAAAGCGAGAAGGTAGTTTCACTGCCCGCTGCAGCAGGAAATATCTCAAACGTAACCGGATAGACCGGTTTCTCATCCGTATAGTTCATGACCGGCATTTGAGGTATGATACTTCCCTGCTTTACAAACATAGGAATAGTATTGAGGGGAGCATCCACCGTCATCCATTGCTCACCGCTATATGCTGTGTGTTTGTTGTTGTAGTCAATCCAAGTTCCTTCAGGAAGATACACATTCTTGTTTCGCGCTCCTTTCTTTACCACCGGAGCAACCAGCAGTTCGCTGCCAAACATGAACTGGGCATCCGTTGAGAACGTTTCCATATCTGCCGGATATTCCAGAAACATCGGTCGCATGAGAGGCAACCCCGTTTCGTGTGCTTCGCGGGCATACGTATAGATATAAGGCAAAAGACGATACTTCAATTCGATGGCTGCCTTGGCATTCTTCTCGGCCTCTTCGCCGAACAGCCACGGCTCCACAGCCACGTTGCCCTCATGATGAATGCGGCTCAGGGGATTGAAAGCGCCCATCTGTATCCACCGCGTATAAAGTTCAGCCATCGCAGGATAATTCTCTATATCTCCGCAATAACCGGTAATGTCACAAGTAGTAAAAGGAATAATTCCCAAACCGGCAGACAACAGTACCGGAATCTGATTGGCCATCTGTCCCCAGCCCTGCGTCACGTCATCACCGTTTCCACAGTCACCGGTCCAGCCGAAAGTATAGCGTTGCAAGCCCGCAAAAGCGGCACGTGTCATCTGAAATACGCGACGGTTAGGATTCCGTTTTTCAAACTGCTCCTTCACCACCTTATCCCACGTAAGACCATAAACATTGTGAATCTCATCATGCATGCCCAAATGGTGTTTCATCACCAGGCGTTCCGTCTGCTCCTCATTGCTCCAGGCAGGTTCACCCATATCAGTCCAGAAACCGGCAATGCCATCATCAATGGGCTTCTGCTGATAAGCTCCCCACCAGTCTGCCACAGCAGGAAGGGTGAAGTCCACTACGCCACAATTACCACCCCAGGGCCAGGGCATGTCATAACTCCTGCCGTTGGTGGAGTCCTTTACCAGATACCCTAACCTATCGGCTTCCTCCCATTGCCGCTTATTGGCTTGTGAAATGACCGGATCTTGCGAAACCACCACCTTGAAGCCCATATCCTTGAGGTCTGCAAGCATCTTTTTCGGATTCTCGTAGTTCCCTTTCCGCCACTCAAAATCCTGCAAATACTGTGTCCAGCCTATGTCCTGGTAAATAACATCACAAGGAATTCCACGCTTACGATAGCCTTCAGCTATTTCATAAGACAATTTCTCGCTCGTCAGCAGTCCCCGGCATTGTGCAAAGCCCAATGCCCATTTAGGAGGCATTATGGGTTTTCCCGTTAGGTCGACATATTGTTTCATGATTTCCTTATAATCCTTCCCGAAGATGAAATAATAAATCATCTCTCCCCCAGGAGCCTCGAAACTGTAGTAATCGCGGCTTTCCGTACCAAACTTAAATTCGGTCTTATACGTATTGTCCAGGAAAATACCATAACGATAACTGCTCATAAAGAACGGAATACTCTTGTAGAGCGGGTCCTCAACGGCACTATAACAAGGCTTGTCACTGTTCCACATCTTGTAGGCTTCGCCGCGACGGTCCAGCTTGCCGGTCTTTTCTCCCAAGCCGAAGAAGTGTTCGTCACGACGGAGGGTCTTGTATTCCAATTTGCGCTGCCCGTTACTGATATGCCCCTTATCGGCATAATCACTGAACAGCAGTTTCTGATACTTGTCGAATATCTGTAAGTTAAACGGAGACTTGTTTACCCGGATACGGAGTTTAGGGGTAAAAATCTCGTAGCAGGCATTCTGTTCGTCCACATGGACGGTACCGACATCCTCCAGGTCCTCATTGACGACGGCAAAGGAAGGATTATTCCGCTGGAAACTACCGTCGGGAGAAAACCATATACGTACCGTAGACTGGCTACACAGACGTAATTGTATGGCAGAACTGTCATTTAAATAGAAGGTCACACTCCGGTCGTCACTGGTATAGGAAGTGCAGTCTCCGGTGCGGTTCTGTGCATTCGCATATACTGAAAATGCACAGACGGCAAAAAATAAAAATATATATTTCTTCATTACTATAATCTGTTTGTTCCTTTATTGGATACTCTTATTCCATCACAAGCATGCTCCAGTACTTCAGCAAGGGCAAGATAAAGGTAACCGTGCCGTCCTTCTGTTCGAATGACAGTTCCTGCGAAGCACCGGCATGGAAATCGGGCGATGCAACCCATATCTTGTTCACTTTACCGGAAACATTCATCTTCAACGGCACGTCGGACACCAGACGCGGTTCGGGCATTGTTCCGTTCAAATCCCTCCAGCTTAAGTTATCCGCATTGAGGAAGTTGAGCAGATGAATGACTTGCCTGCCATTTACATTCTTGGCATATACAGTGATGGCAGACTTCTGCGGCGGCCATGCATTCAGAGAAAGATTCCGCGCAGCATCCGTACAGTTCAGAGAAACGGAAATCTCCGCCTCCGTATCTTTATCACGAAGCAGGTTCTGATAAGCCGTCATAAAGTCATAATAACGAATCATGGCTGTTTTCAGTACATCGTTCATCTGCAAAGCCGTGCTTGGAAAGTACTCGCGGCATAGCATGTGGTCACCCAATTCCAAATGAGAGCCTCCCAAAGCAAATATCACAGCATCCGTCAGCAGCACACCCGGTGTATTGAACTCACCGGTACTGCTACCTGCCTTGTCATAGTTCATATATGCGGCAAACACCGTTTTCAAGGCATGGTTGCCATACTGGTCGTTCGCTTTGATAATGGTGTGCAGATCCTTGAAGCCTGCCTCATCGCCCCATACTTCATTATAAAGGAAATCCACTTTACCCGTACCAGCTATCTGGGAAGCTCCATAGCTGGAGACGGCATTCATCACCAAACGCTTGTCCGGATGCTTCTGTTTCATGGCTTCGATGAACGAGGCATATCCCTTAGGCAGATTTACCTTATTGCCATCATAGTCATAGCGGTCACCCCGGTTTCCCAGTTGGTCTATCTGATAACCGTCAAAGTCCAGATTGGCATAAACATCATCGTTTTTCTGGGCAATATATGCCTGCCATTCCGTATTGGCGGGATTGAGCAGGAAGATATTACTTTTCCAACTGGAGGGCAAGTCATGCGAATCCTTATCCATGCGTCCCGTGTTCTTGAATATGTACCATTCTTCCTTTACCCCGTCGGAAACGGCATCGTCCAAAGCTCCGAAACATAGATTGTAAAACATGGACTTCATGCCCAGGCTGTGTTGTGTAGAGATATACTTCTCCACTACCTCGGTATAGACCTCCCGGTTGGCAATGTCCTTATAGACCTCGTCCAGATGCTCACGCGTACCGCCCAACGGCCAATGATGCTTGTTGTGCCAATCCTGAAACTGTACTCCGTTAATGTGGCAACGGTTCAGGAAAGCCATCTCCTTCTCTATCACTCCATCCACCTTTTTCGAAGCATCAAAAGTGGCAACGAAACCATAACGTGGAAAACGTGTCCAGTCACTGGATACATCTACGGCAATAGTACCAAGAATAACCTCTGTTCCATTCTCTTTCGTACGGTACACATCCACCAGATAACCGGTATAATCGGTTGCCGGAGCAGTCCAAGTCCAAGTAGTACCGACAGCAGCCTGCTCCGATACAACCTTGTCCATTGTCCGGTAGCGGATTTTAGCTCCGGCAGGAAGGGCGTCAGCTGTAAAAGAAACACTCTCGCCCGGCCGGTAACATGCCTTGTCGGTAGTGAGATTGACCGTCAAGTCCGAGGTGACTGGGGTTACTTCCGTAACCCCTCCACTCTCTCCGCCTCCACCGGTACCGCTACCGGTATCATCACTCTCCTTGCTGCATGCAACCAGCAGCAAGGCTACCATTGTTGTATAAACTATCTTCTTCATCTATTGTAGATACCTATTGTTTCACGATTGAAATTGTCTCTTCCAGCTGATTCAAAGTAATCAGATAGGAACCTGCTGTCGTAATCTTCCACTTCTGGTCGATGCCGCCTACCATCACGTCCAGATATTGCGCTTTGAACGCTTCGTCTGATTTATCAAGGAAAAGCATCGGTTCTGTTTCTCCTGCAGGCTGTTTGTCTGCTACAGCCGGCATGAACCAGGCTCCATTCCAATCTTCCTGCTTATCACAAGTAAATTTCAACTCACCGGCATTCAGCGTACCTTTCCAAGTAAACACATACGGATTATCCGTTGTCTGCATCGGCGTAGCATCACCAATCGTCCAACCGGCCGGAGTAGCATCACCTACCATATAAATCATCTCATACGGAGTAAATTCGCTCATCATCATGCGTTCCTTACCACTACGGATATCCATGCAAATCTTGTAGGCCTTGCCGCATTCCCCGTCTTTCAGCACCCATTTATTGTCCGGGTCGAACCCTTTCACAAACACCACTTCTGTATCGGTATAAGCAGCATCGGCATTCTTGGCCTTATACATGTTCTCCCAACTTCCATCGGAGGTTCCGAACTTGAATTCCCCTCCTTTGCCCACTTCAAAGAACTTGCCGAAGCGGAACAAGTATGGGTCGAGCACATCTTGTTTCATCTTCACGAATCCCCAATCCGTAGCGTTACCCACAAAATAAAGCTGGTCGTAGGCAGGTGCCAACGTCTCTGTCTGGGTCAATGTAAGAACACCGGTAAACAGATTGGCCTCGACGATGTAATTATGGTCTTCTTCGACAACAAAAGGTTCATCCGGCTGGTCATCACTGCTACGAAGAACCAGCAATCCATCTGTTCCTTTGTTGTAAGAGGGCAGGAATGAGCCTAAGGTCGTGATGAACTTAAATTCACCGGCCACAAGCCGGCCCGTCCATGTAAAGATACCATTGTCCTTGCGGGTCATCTCTGTCGCATCATCGGCACTCCAGCCGCCCGGAGTGGCACTACCTATCAGATAAAGGGTGGATGTGAGCGGTTTATAGGCTGTAACACTGAAAGCAGTGGTAGACACCTGTTTTTCGTCCCGTTCCGTTACAGTAGCTGTCAAGCGCGCTTCCAACGAAATGTTCTCCCCGGCAGTTGCCCCAAAATGGTTGCGCAGGATGTCATTCAATTCCTCCACGCTCTTTTTCCATGAGTATTCTTGTACGGCATTCTCCACAGCTACATAAGAATCTGCAAAATCACTGCCGGTCTTGGCCAATTCCAGCGTATAAGAAATTTTATTACCCGTCCCATAATTGGTTCCCGTAGTCCAGGAAAGCTCCAGGGCATCATCGGCATGTGCCTGCTCATTCAAAACAACTTCCGTCTTGCTGGCCGTCAGTACAAGTTCATTCTGTCCTTTATCCAATTCCATGTAATCATCATCTACACAAGCAGATAAGGCTGCACAGCCCAGTAAGGCAAATACAAGGTGTGAAATATATTTCTTCATATTCTTCTGATTAAATTAATTAATAACCCGGGTTCTGCACCATTAAGGTATTAGCATCCATCTCCGTCTGCGGAATAGGGAACAGCAAGCGGTTCTTGTTCACGTTGCTCTTTCCAATGGAATGCAGGAATTTAATGGCATACTCTCCATTGTTGACACGAATCATGTCGAACCAGCGATGCCCTTCGAAAGCTAGTTCCATGCGGCGCTCATGGATAATCTTTTCACGCATGGTTTCCTGTGACAAGCCCGAAACCTCCGGCAGTCCGGCACGCTTACGTACAATATTCAAAGGCACGGCAGCCTGGTCAGGGCGTCCCATTTCATTCAAAGCTTCGGCCTTCTTCAGCAGGACGTCCGCATAACGATAAATCACGAAGTTGGCAGGATTGGTATTGTATTCCGGAGAAACCGTTTTCGACACCAGAAACTTGCGTACATTGTATCCCGTATTGGAATAAGAGCTTTTGTAAGCCTTACCGTCAAAATCCGGACATCCGGCATAAAGCACGGTCAAATCCTTACGTTTGTCACCGCTCTCATATTGACCCACAAATTCTTCTGTAGGCTGGTTCCAGCCATAACTGCCGGCAACAAAGTCCGAATTACGGGGACCCATGAAAGTAGAAAGCCAGGAAGACTGCGGATTGTTTCCCCAAAAATCATATTCCGTATTGCCCGAATACTGGACCTCGAACAAAGATTCCGGCCCGTTATTGACCAATGCATCGAAATTGTCCTCATACTTGCAGGAAGAAAGGTCATACCCCAAATTTGTTATCTCATCACACAAATCAGACACCTCCTGATAATATTCCGTATGATTAGGAGCCAGCGTCAGATAAATATCTGCCAACATGGCCAAAGCTGCATCTTTGCAGGCACGTCCCACGTTCTCGTCGTCGTAAGAAGACTTGGCAGGAAGCAGGTCAACCGCATTCTTACAATCGGAAATTATCTGGGCATAAGTTTCTTCGACTGTAGCGCGTGCAATGTCTGTCGGTTCTCCCGGATTATAAGGAGCCAAACGCAGTGGAACACCACCGTACAGACGTACCAATACATAGTAATAATGTGCACGGAGAAAATAAGCCTCTCCCAGACAGCGGTTCTTGATTCTCTCTGACACGGCTTCAGCCTCCAGAAGACTATTCAACACAATGTTGCATTGTCCTATCCCCACCCAGGGAGAACGCCACATGTACAATGCCATGCCATTGTCGCTCTGCGTTATGAAGTTAGAAGCTTGTATCGTTTCAAGGCCGTCGGTACCGCCACCGGCACCCACCAAACTGTTACCCGCCACAATATCCAGTGTCCAGATACGCTGGTTGTACATATTGGAAGACTGAAGGGTGCGATAGCAGGCATTGGTCAGAGCAATGGCCACATCATCGGTCACCGTCGTTTCCGGGTCAACCGTATTTTTAGGAGACTTGTCCAGAAAGTCGCTGCAGGAAGCCAGCAGCAATACTGCCAGCATATATAGTAAATTTGTTATCTTTTTCATATCCGAGTCAATCATTAAAAGTTAAAGTTTAATCCTAAGCTGAACGTACGGGAAATGGGGTAACGGTTCTGGTCTATTCCGTTAATACCCACTTCAGGGTCGAAACCGGAATATCCGGTGATGGTAGCCACATTCTCACAAGATAGGGAAAGGCGTGCATTTTCAATCTGGGTTTTCTGTAACCACTGCTTCGGGAAAGTGTATGAGAGTGTGATATTCTTCAAACGCAGATAAGAACCATTCTCCACAAAGCGGTCTGACACGCGTGTATTCTGATTGGGGTCGCCGAACACGGCACGCGGCATCGAATTGCTGGTCCCCTCTCCTTGCCAACGCTTCAGTACGTCGGTAGTCTGGTTATAGGCAGCTGCCATACCGGTATTGTCGATATTGTTGGCATTGTATATCTTATTTCCGGCTATACCTTGTAAGAAAACAGAAAGTTCGAAACCCTTATAGGAAAGGCTATTGTTCATAGAGAACAGCCAACTTGGGTTCGGGTTACCGATGACGGTACGGTCACTATCATTGATGACACCATCGTTGTTCAAATCCCTGAAACGGATATCACCCGGCTCAGCTCCCGGCTGCACGGCATGTGTATTCACTTCAGACTGGTTCTGGAAGATTCCGTCCGTAACATAGCCGTAGAAGACATTAATGGGATAGTCCTTTGCCAGCATCGTTACATAGGAGTTATTGATTTGGTTAATGTAATAAGGAACGTCGCTGTTCAAATCCTTAATTTTATTCTTGTTGTAAGTGGCGGTCAGGTTCGTTTCCCATCCCAGTTCACCGGTAAGATTGATGGTATGCAGACTCATTTCAATACCTTGATTACGTACTTTTCCGGCATTGGTATACGTGGTTGTAGTATCTTCAAATCCCGATGTGATGGGGATAGACGCCTTTACCAGCATGTCTCTCGTCTCCTTCAGATAAGCATCGAACGAGAACATAACGCGTGAATTGAACAGTGAGGCATCAAAACCGATGTTGGTTTGTGCCACCTCTTCCCAATGGATATACGGGTTGGCGAGAGTAGAAGAAACCAGCGCTGTCTGATTGCCGCTCGAAATGCCGAAAGGATATACACTGGTATTGTAGGATGCCAGATAGCTGTAGTTTCCAACACTTGCCTGGCTACCGGTCACACCGTATCCCGCACGCACTTTCAAGTCATTGATATAGTCGTTTTTTGGAAACCACTTTTCCTGAGAGGCACGCCATGCCACAGATACGGAAGGGAAAGTACCCCAGCGATGTTTCTTACCGAAACGGCTGGAACCGTCACGACGAATGGTTGCAGTCAGCAAATAGCGGTCTTCGTAAGAGTAGTTGACACGTGCCATGTAAGAGAGCAATGCCCACTCTGTCTCGTTTCCACCGATGGCATACATTTCCTCGCCATTATCCATTTCGTGCACATTGTCGAACATAAACACATTCTTCTGCGCATTCAGGTAGTCGTTGGTGTTCCATTGGGCAGACATACCGGCCATCAATCCCACACGATGTTTTTCTGCAAAAGTATGGTCGAATAGGAAATAGTTGTCCCACAAATAAGTGAACGACTTGTTATCGCTCTTATAACGTGAAGTCTCCTCTGTGGGAGTGGGTTTCCAGTTATACTTGGGGGTAAAGTTGTCTATGAACCAGAATTTGGCATCATAGCCGAAAGTACTTTTAAACTTAAGCCATTTGGTAAAAGTAAGTTCTGCCGTCAGGTTGGCCAGGAAGTTATATCCATCAGTCTGACTCTTGTTCAGTTCCGTCGGTCCAATGGGGTTGCGCGTGCTGCCATACCATTCCGAGTTACCATCAGGACCACTCCAACTGCCATCTTCATTCTTCACCGGATAAATGGGGAGCGCTTTCAGCGCATCACCTATATTATAGCTGCCCGACTTCTTCGTATCGGCACTGAACGTAATGTTATTGGAGAACTTCAACCATTTCAAGACTTGCGCATCACTGTTGGACTGGAATGTGAAGCGACGGTAATTCACACTCTTCACGATACCGGACTGATCCAGAAAACCACCGGACACATAATAATGGGATTTCTCGTTACCGCCGGAATAACTTACCGTATAGTTCTGCATCACACCCGTACGGAGCAATTCATCCATCCAGTCGGTACCTGCACCCAATTCAGAAGGATTGGCCCATTCCGGATTAGGATTGCGTCCACTGTTCACCATCATGTCATTACTCAACTCGGCATACTGCGCCGCGTTCAATAAAGAAGGTACGTTCGTAGCATTCTGGAAAGAGTAATTGGCAGATACAGCAAGTTTTCCTTTTCCTTCCGTACCGCGTTTGGTGGTAATCATCACAACTCCATTAGCTCCCCGGGAACCGTAGATGGCTGTGGCCGAAGCATCCTTCAATACATCCAAACGTTCCACATCGGCCATATTTAAGGAAGACAAGCCCAAGTCGGTAGGCACTCCGTCAATCACGACCAGCGGGTCGCAGTTGTTGATAGAACCCAAACCACGAATCTTGATGGATACATTGTCTCCCGGTTTACCGGCATCTACAATCTGCACACCTGAGATTTTTCCCTGGATGGCTTGTCCCAAATTGGATACGGGGGAATCCTTGATATCCTTGTTACCGATGGAGGACACTGCTCCTGTAAGGTCGCTTTTCTTCATGGTGCCATACCCTATCACCACCACTTCATCCAGCATTTCGGCATCTTCAGACAAAACTACCTGAAGCTGTTTCTGTCCCTTCACCTGCACCTCTTGAGTCTTATAGCCTACAAATGAAACGACAAGAGTACCGTTCGGAGACATGTTCAAAGAGAAATCACCGTCAATACCGGTTATTGTCCCATTTGTGGTTCCTTTTTCCATTACACTGGCGCCAATAACCGTTTCACCGGTCTGGTCTTTCACTACACCTTGTACTGTAATTTGCTGTGCGAACATGCACATCGGAAGTAACATTCCTATCAGACAAACCATCATCCGTAGCCTGCTGATTGGCATTTTGTACTTTTGCATAATATAAGAATTTAAAGTTAATAATAAAAACATAAATCACATGTGTCACTCTTTCCGAAGAGGAACAATGCAAATGTATCAGATAAGAGAAGCCAATAGTGGAGGAAAGAGTAAAAAAGTAGTGGTTTACATCATTTAAAAAGGCTTAAACCACTATATACCAATAATATATAAAATTATTGCCCAACTAAAAAAGTAGTGAAAATATAAGCGTAAAAGAGACACTTCCAAGCTTCAAAACCCCTATTCTCAGTTCTTCGACTTGCCAATTGTCATCACTTCCTGTTCCAACAAGTCGCGGTCACCGGCAGCCTTGTTGCGAACCTTCGTACGATAGTTATAAATGGTGGTAACAGAATACCGAAGGAACTGGGCTATCTTCACGCTGTCAGTAATGCCCAAACGTATCAATGCAAAGATGCGCAACTCTGTATTCATCCGTTCGCCGGCTTTCAAGGATATTTGCTCATCATCGGCAAGCAGGGCATTGAAGTCTTCTACAAAAGTAGGAAACAGCTGCAGGAAGGTATTATCAAAGTTGGTATAGAATTCCTTTAATTCCCCCTCTATGAATTTAGAAGACTTGATGTTCTTGTAGAGTTCCTCCACATTTCCGGTAGCGGCAATCTTTCCCAGCGACCGGCGGTAATTGTCCATCTTTTCCAAATAGACCGAGCACTGGTCCATATAACGGCCGATATACTCCTCCTTCAGATAGGAGTTTTCGGCAATGCTGTGGTTGGCCTCCTTGAGTTGTGCATTGGAAAGGTGAAGCTCATCATTCAGCTCCTTCAACCGTTTGTTGGCGTCAATCACTTCCCTGCGGGCGGCAGCCACTTTCTTCATCTGCTTGTATACATAAAATATGGCAAGCAACAGAAAAAGTGAAAGCAGGCTGATAGATACCAGTGCCCATTTCATCTGCTCCTGCTGCTTCTCCGTCTTTTGCTGGTAAGCATCATTAATGATAGGAAAGATTTCCAGAATCTCCAGCTTGCGCAACCGGGCATTGCAGGCGGCTGCATCTTCCATACATATCTTTACATAAGAATAGGCACGCTCGATGTCTCCTTCCTGGTAAAGCAGTACGGCGAGCTTGCGTAAAGAGATATATTCACGGACAGCGGTTTTCATATCCGCCATAGCAGAAACAATCAGGTATTCCTTTTCCTTCTCTTTGTCCCCTTTCAGCCGGTAAGACTCTGATAAAGTATAGGCACAAATCGCAACGTCGTGTTCATAGTCCTTCTGCAGCGCCAGATAATCCGTCAGCAAACGGATGGCCTTGTCATATTCATTGCGTACATTATACTGGTCGGACTGAATCAAGGTATGTATCAGAAGATTATCTTTATTGACCAACAGCAACGAATCACGATATTTGTCCGTAAGCTCCGTATAAAGCTTCTTTTCATATGCCGTCACGGCATAATCGGCCATAAGGCCATAGACCGTACGGTAGATATGGTAATAATATGGATGGATATCCACCGGCAACCGGTCTATATGGATATTCCGCATCAAATCCATAACTTCCTTATACATACCGGTCATTCCCAAAACATCTGCTTTATTCATGCGGGCATTGTCTATGTATTCCCGGTTTCCAAGACGTATGGCTATCTGTTCCCTTTCCTCGGCCATGTGCAATGCAGAATCCGTATTGAACGAACGGTACTCATCCAGCAATGTGCCAAGAATGGCAAAACGTTCTTCATCCGGTATCTGTCGATGCAACTGTCTTTTCAGTTCCACCAGTTTCAGCTCTTTCTGCTCCATATATATGGGACGCTCCTTTATCGCCTGGTCCAGTTTCAGCAGCAAAGAATCCGCCCGGCTGCTGTCTGCAGCATGAAGGCGGCACATACAGATGGTACAAAGACACAAGAATATGATTATATTTTTCATCCGGCTTTCCGATTAGTTAAAGGCAATACTTTTTGAGAATCCTCATGCAAAAGTAATTAAAATACCATAAAAACCTATTCTACTATCATTAAAAGCTCGAAAGCAGAGTGATAAAAAGGCATACTGCAAGCAAAAGAATCAAAATATTGAATTACCTTTACGGAAAATCCAAAGAAAGACCATATCATAAATATCATCCGAGCATCATGGATATACACACATTTATTGCCAATTATCAGGAAGCTTTCGGCCAACACGCCGAACTCCCCATCGCCTTTTGGTATTCAGACCGAATGGAGGCATCTACAGAGAAAGTAACCGGTTGTCTCTTCAAATGCATGAAACAAGTCAGAGACGGCAAAATCGTCAGTCTCAGCAACGAAACAATTACCTGCGGAGGAGGCAAGTTCTATACCGGATTTACTGAAATGCCCGAGCGCGTCCCGGGGTTTGTCTCCTTGAAAGAGAAATACAAGAAGACTCCCGAAATGGTGGTAGATTTTGTCAATGAGCTACAGATTTCCAGAACTGACAAAGCCTATCTGCATTTTGCCCGCATAGACAAGATACCTTCCTTTGATGAAGTGGAAGGACTGCTGTTCCTGCCAACTCCCGACATTCTATCCGGACTGGCGACATGGACCTTCTTCGACAACAATGCATCGGATGCCGTGGCAGCCCCATTCGGCTCCGGCTGTTGCTCCGTCATTACCCAAACCATCATTGAAAACCGGAAACAAGGGAAACGCACTTTCCTGGGATTCTTCGACCCCTCCGTCCGCCCATACTTCGAAGCGGACTTATTGAGCTTCACTATCCCCATGTCCCGGTTCAAGGAGATGTATCACACCATGCGCGAAAGCTGTCTGTTCGATACACATGCCTGGGGAAAAATCAAGGAAAGGATACAGCTGTCCCAATCAGGAGACGTACATATCCTCCCCTCTCCCATTTCCTTCCCCATCCTTCCGGACATTTATCTGCAGGAAATCAGAATAGAAGATGCCGCAGCCATCTACCATGCCATCGACACACACCGGGACTACTTAAGAACATGGCTGCCATTTGTGGATAATATGCGCACAATAGCTGATGAAGAAGCTTTTTTACGTCAGGTACTATCTGCTCCTGCCGAACGAAATGAACCTATATTCGGTATTTGGAACCAGCAGCATGAAATCTGCGGACTGATAGGTTTCCATTTCTCCGATTTCGACAACCACCGTACAGAACTCGGCTATTGGCTACTGCCGGAATACCAGCACCGGGGCATCATTACTGAAAGTGTCCGCAAGCTGTGTCTGTGGGCCGTACAAGAAAAAGAGATAAAGCGGATACAAATTCGCTGTGCCGTGGGCAATGCAGCCAGCAACGCAGTACCGGTTCGCCTCGGTTTCATCCATGAGGGAACAGAACGTTGCGGAGAACTGCTGGCTTCTGGAGAATATACAGACATACATATATACAGCATCTTGAAAGAAGAAGTGCTGGCCAACCTCAAACGATAAAATATCAAATTATATATCAACTATTGAAATTATACATGGAACAACAACCTCATCTCAATGACCACAACAAGCAGGAGTACCCTCCTATGCATACAACGGAGCACATCATCAACCAAACCATGGTAAGGTTATTCGGTTGCGGCCGCTCCATATCAGCACACATAGAACGAAAGAAGAGCAAGCTGGACTATCGTCTTGCCGCCTGCCCCACGGAAGAAGAAATAAAGAAGCTGGAAGAGGCCGTAAACGAGGTAATCGCCCGACAGCTGCCCGTCACAACAGAATTCATTACGCAAGAGGAAGCGCAAGGACGTTTCGACTTGGAACGCCTGCCCGATGGTGCTTCGGAAACGGTACGTGTCGTGAAAGTAGGCGATTACGACGAATGCCTCTGCATCGGAGTACATGTGGAGAATACATCAGAAATCGGAACCTTCAAAATCATCAGTCACGATTGGGACGAAGAAGCCAAGCGTTGGAGAATGCGTTTTAAATTAGTCTGAAAATCTATCAATTTTAAATAAATAAGATAGCAAAATGGCATTAAACAAGCAAATAAGTCAGTTTTTCAATGACAAATAGTCAATAAAGTCAGTAAAAACTGGTTGGCATAAGGTTTGCAATATTGTTAGCGAACGACGGTTCAAGAAACGGATGGTGAAAACCCAAAAGGCAGACACCCGAAGACAAAGAACCGGAGTTCAAAACTAAACAGCATGTTTAACTTAAACAATAGGAGACTATAACTATGATGCCTGTAAGAAGAAACCAAAATTGGTTACCGAGTATTTTTAATGATTTCTTTGACAATGATTGGATGGTAAAAGCAAATGCCACCGCCCCTGCCATCAACGTATTCGAAACAGCAAAAGAGTACAAAGTTGAATTGGCTGCTCCCGGTATGACAAAAGAAGACTTCAACGTTCACATCGATGAAGAAAACAATCTGGTCATCAGCATGGAAAAGAAAACAGAAAGCAAGGAAGAGAACAACAAGGACGAAAAGAAGGAAGGCCGCTACTTGCGCCGCGAATTCTCATACACCAAGTTCCAGCAAACCATGATTCTTCCGGACGATGTCGATAAGGAAAAGATTGGCGCCCATGTAGAAAACGGCGTGTTGAACATTACATTGCCTAAGTTTACAGAAGCAGAAAAAGAAAAGGCCAAGAAATTCATCGACGTAAAATAACGCCCGGCCATTAAAAAGAAAATCTCCCGCTGCACAAGATAATGCAACGGGAGATTTTTTATATCCATAGCCATACGGAACTATTTCTTCTTCCCTTTCAGAAAACGGTCTGTCAGCCACTTGCGCACCGGTTCGTCGTATAGTTTCAAACAAGCATAAGCAAGGACAACAGCTCCCACGAAAGTAAGTATCATATAAGGGATACCTTCTGCCATTGTAGCGTTATTGTTGCATACCCAAGCCGTATAAGTGTATACCAGCGGATAATGGGTGATATAAATCGGATAGGAAATATCTCCCAGGAACTTGCATACGGCAGTAGAGCGCTTACCGGTCACCTTGCCGCCGGCTCCCATCGAAACAATGACCGGGAAGATGCAGATAATACAGAAAGCCTCGTAAAGCCCGTTCATCCAGTAACCATCCTCACCTCCGATACGGGGAATGGAAAGAACCACCACAATCAGCAGGCTGCACCACCAGAAAGCACGCTTTTCAAGCCGTATCAGCCAGCCGAGGCGTGACAGAAGCAATCCGCCGAAGAACGGATACATCAGCCGGACCATACCCACATACTGCTGTTCCCAGTTCAAGGCCCAACCACCCACAATATCGCCGGCAGGAGCAGTCAGACAACGGTATACCGTAAAACACCCTGCCACAAATACCAGCACCGACAGGGCCACCTTATTGAACTTGCGTACAAACAACGCATACAGGATATTACCGATATATTCATAATAGAGCGACCATGCCGGGCCATTCAACGGATGCATTTCCGTCCAGCCGCGAATGTCGAACTTCAGCGGAAGGGGAAGCAAAGTACAGCCCAGCAACATCACCAACAGCATTGTTCCGATGGACGTATTCTCGATAGGCGGAAAACAAGGCGACTCCTGAAAATAGAAAAAGGCAGCGCCCACAATGCTACCCATAATCACCATAGGATGCAGGCGGATGATACGGCGTTTGAAGAAAGTGCCTACGGTCATCCGGTTCCAACGGTCATCATAAGCATAGCCGATAACAAAACCGGAAAGCATGAAGAAGAAATCCACTGCCAGATAACCATGATTGATAATTTGAGTAAGATGGCTGCCACCTGCATGTGCTTCAAAAAGATGGAAGATAATAACCATGACAGCCGCCACGCCACGAAGTCCGTCAAGAATCTCATAATGCGGTTTCGAGGCAAGATAAGTAGTCTGTGTATTCATTTTGGTATAAGATATTTATTTATTCGCGTGCAAAGATAAGAGTTTTTTCCAATAAGGTAACTGATAAATATCATATAAACTCTATCAATCAATTACTAAGCAAAACAGATATTTTTCATCATTAGATACATATCACTACTTGCACCCTTTTTTCCGCACAAAAAACAGCTTTTATTATCCATAATAAAAGGGCTACACCTTTTCCTCCTCATGGTGTAGCCTTAAACACAAAAGGGTGTAGCTATCCAAGGCAAATGGTGTAGCCCTTCTTCAAAAAAGAGAGCCAAATAGGATAATAATAAAGAAAAATCAGTTAACTACTTTTCTTATAACTTTTTACCGCCCACAGATTGAAGACCAATGCAAAGACCAACACGGCTCCCAGTTGCGGAAGCAGTTCGGCAAATCCGCCACCACGGAGATAGATGGTACGCATCACCTCCACAAAATAGCGTAGCGGATTGATGCACGTAATCCATTGCGCCCACTCAGGCATACTGTGGATAGGGGTGAAAAGACCACTCATCAGAATAAGGATAAGCATGAAGAACCACATGACAAACATGGCCTGCTGCAACGTGGTCGAATGATTGGATATGACCAGCCCGAACCCCGACACCACCGGTAGAAAAAACAGCGCCATGCCGTAGATAGTGAGGAAATGTCCCGCCGGCAGAATGCCGTAAAGTACCCATGCCAGAACGAAACAGATGGTCAGCACCACAAAACCTATCAGCCAGTAAGGTATCAGCTTGGCGGCAATGAAAGTGAACTTGCCGACGGGGGTGACATTTATCTGCTCGATGGTGCCCGCCTCCTTCTCGCCCACCACATTGAGGGCAGGGAGAAAACCGCAAATCAGCGTCAGCAGCATTACCATGAGGGCAGGAATCATGAAAAGCTTGTAGTTCAGCGTGGGGTTGTAAAGGTTCTGCGTAGTGATGTCCACCCGGGGAAGCGGCTTCCCGGCAAGCCCTTGCGAAGACGACTCCGAACCCAGTTCACGGGTATAGTCACTGATGATGGAAGACAAGTAGGATCCTCCCAGACTGCCCTTCGTGCCGTTCACGGCATTGGCCGCCACCAGCAGACGAGGCGCCTCTCCCTTCACCCAATCCTTTTCGAAATCACGGGGAATCTCCAGCACGACATCTGCCGAACCTGCTTCAATGGCCAGCAAAGCCTCATCGTATGTATCGGGAAGCGCTGTCAGGCAGAAATAAGTGGATGCACCGATTTTATCTACCAGACGGCGAGACAAGACGCTGTGGTCATTGTCCACTATATTCAGATTGATGTTCTTTATCTCCAGATTGGCGGCCCAGGGCATCAGTATCATAATCATGCACGGGAAAATGAAAATCAGCTTGGGCAGGAAGGAGTTGCGGAACAACTGCTTGAATTCCTTTTCAATGAGAAACTTTATCATAAGACGATATTTTAAAGATTTTAGACATAAGAACAAAAGAACAGATTTCCCGTATCCTTTTGTCCTTATGTTCTTCTGCCTGAATAATTAATATAAAATTCATATCCGCTCTTTACTCAAGCCGATGCTTGAATTTCTTGAAACTCACCGTTATCAGCAATACCGCCATCGTGGCAAGTATGCCGACCTCCATCAGCACAAGCGAAACATCCACTCCCTCAATCATCAGCTTACGCACCGCCTGGATATACCAGCGTGCAGGAAGCACAGCTGAAATGGCCTGCAGGATAACGGGCATACTCTCAATGGGGAATATCATGCCCGAAAGCAACATGGTGGGCATCATCAGCATCAGTCCGGACACCAGCATGGCGGCAACCTGCGTCCGGGTGACCGTAGAAATCAGCAGCCCCAGCGCCAGGGAGACAAAGATGAATAGTAGCGACACCACCACCAGCCAGAACAAGCTGCCCGCCACGGGAACATCGAGCACATAGACCGAAAGTAGAAGAATGGTGGTCAAGTTGACAAACGACAGCACAAAATAGGGCACCGCCTTTGCCAGAATGATGAAAAGCGGTTTGACGGGAGAAACCAGCAGGACCTCCATCGTCCCCGTCTCCTTCTCGCGCACAATGGAGATGGAGGTCATCATGGCGCAAATCAGCATCAGAATAAGCCCCATGACACCCGGCACGAAGTTGTAGGCACTCTTCATCTGCGGATTGTACAGCAGCTTGAGCTGGGGTACGATGGCAGCGGCATGCACTCCCGGCAGAAGCATCTCCTGCCCGGCAGAGGAGATGATGTTTGCGGCATAGCCTGCCTGCATAGTCGCCATATTGGGGTCTGTGGCGTCGGAGACAAGCTGCACGCGCGCCTCGCCGGTATAAAGCTTGTCCGAGAAACGCTCGCTGAAAACAAGCGCCATGTCAATCTCCCCTCTTCCGAAAGAAGCCTCCATATCGGCGGGAGAATGCAGGCGGCGGATGACGGTGAAGTATTCGCTTGCATCCATGCGGTCGATGATACGGCGGGTAACTACGTCATTCGACGGGTCGAGCACCGCCACACGCACGTTCTTCACCTCGGTGGTGATGGCAAAACCGAAAAGGATTATCTGCACGATGGGCATGCCCAGCAGAATCAGCATCGTGCGCCGGTCGCGGAAGATATGGAAGAACTCTTTTCGGATGAAAGATATGAATTGTTTCATTGTCTATATTTATATTTAGGCTCGGATAATGCGGATTTCACGGATTTTCAGTCGGCGGTTCGCACGGCTTGACGAGCCAGTTGTTGGAATACATCGTCCATCGTAGTGGCATTGAACTGCCGTTTCAGCTCCCCGGGAGTGTCGAGTGCACGGATGACGCCGTCTACCATGATGGAGATGCGGTCGCAATACTCTGCCTCGTCCATAAAGTGGGTGGTGACAAAGACGGTGATGCCCTCGTCGGCAGCCTGGTAAATCAGCTCCCAGAACTGGCGGCGCGTGGCAGGGTCCACCCCACCCGTAGGCTCATCCAGAAAGACAATCTTGGGACGGTGGAAGATGGAGACGGAGAAGGCCAGCTTCTGCTTCCAGCCCAGCGGAAGGCTTTTCACCAGTGTATCCCGTTCCTTTTCCAGCCCGAGGCGGAGGAGCAGCTCATCCGTCTTGGGGGCAATCTCCGCTTCGGGGATGCCGTAGATACCGGCAAAGAGGCGGATATTCTCCCACACCTTGAGGTCTTCGTAAAGGGAAAATTTCTGGCTCATGTAGCCGATGTTCTTCTTCACTTCTTCGGGTTGGGAAGCCACATCGAAACCTGCCACACATGCCTTGCCGCCGGTGGGGCGGCTAAGTCCCGTAAGCATGCGCATGGCGGTGGTCTTGCCTGCCCCGTTGGCTCCCAGGAAACCGAAAATCTCGCCCCGATGGACTTGGAAGGAGATGTGGTCTACAGCGGTGAAATTACCGAACCGCTTGGTCAACCCTTCCACTTCAATCACCTTGTTTTCGTGGTTTTCCACCCGTTCGTGCTGCAAGCCCGGAGGGCAGAGGATGCCCGCAAAGCGTGTCAGGATACGGTCGGGGGTATCGATGCCTTTTATCTCTCCTTCGTTGATGAAGGCGATGCGGTCGCATTGGCGCGCTTCGTCGATGATGGGGGTGGAAGCAATGATGGTGATACCCTGCTCCTTCAGTCGGCGAAGCATTCCCCAGAATTCCTTGCGGGACACGGGGTCGACGCCCGTAGTGGGTTCGTCCAGAAAGAGGACATCCGGTTTATGGATAAGGGCACAGCTAAGGGCGAGTTTCTGCTTCATGCCGCCGGACAACGCTCCGGCGCGGCGCTTGCGGAAAGGTTCTATCTGCCGGTAAATGTCGCGCACCAAATCATAATTCTCCTCGATGGTGGTGTGGAAGACGGTGGCGAAGAAATTGAGATTCTCCTCCACCGTCAAGTCCGGATAGAGGGAGAAGCGTCCGGGCATATACCCCACCCGCCTGCGGATGGCTTTGTAGTCCTTCACCACATCCAGACCGCAGACCGAAGCCGAGCCTCCGTCGGCAAGCAGCAAAGTGGTGAGGATGCGGAAAAGCGATGTCTTGCCCGCACCGTCCGGCCCGATGATGCCGAAAAGCTCACCGGGAGCCACTGACAGAGAGACACCCCGCAGGGCTTCCACGCTGCCGTAACGCTTGGAGATATTAGTTAAAGTTACAGCCTCCATACATTCCTATTTTCAGCATCCCGTCATTCTTCACGGCAATCTTTACGGCATAGACCAGATTGGCGCGCTCGTCTTTCGTCAGGATAGTTTTTGGAGTGAATTCGGACGTATCGGAAATCCAGGTGACGATGCCGGGGTATTCTTTCCGCACTTCCTTTCCATAATCCGCATAAACCTTCACTTGCTGCCCCAGCTTGATTTCGGCAAGCTGCTCGGAGGTGATGTAGGCACGGAGGTAAATCTGCTCCATATCCGCCACTTTGAAAAGAGGGGTGCCGGGAGCAGCCAGTTCTCCGGCTTCGGCATATTGGGCAAGGACGGTTCCCGTCAGCGGAGAGGTGATGTGGCATTTGCGCAACTGGTCTTCTATCTGCGCCACCTGGATGCCGACAGAGGAACTTTGCCACGTCAGGCTCCGGTCACTGTTGCGCAGGGTGGAGTTCTGTGCGTCGAGCTGCTTGCGGAGGACTTCGAGAAGGGACTCGGCATCATCCAGTTGCTTCTGGTTGGCGGCACCCACACGGAGCAGGTTGGACACACGGTCGCGCTCGCGCCGTGCCTGCACAATCTGTTCCTGAGTGGCGGCTACTTGCTTCAGGATATCAGGCCGCTGGCCTTCCACGGACTTGACACTGGCCTCCAACTGGAGTTTCTTCAGATAGAGTTGGACGGTATCTATAATGCCTACCTCCTGCCCGTCTTTCAGTGTCGTGCCTTCCTCGATGTCGAAACTCAGCAGTTTTCCAGACGCCTCGGCAGAAACGATGACTTCGGTAGCCTCGAACGTTCCCGTCGCATCATATTTCGGAGTACCGCCGGTACAGGCGGCAAGGAGAAATAAAAAAGGAAATAATTTCAATGATTTCATACTATTTCAAGTTATAAATTACGGATTATAGTCATTAATTGTTCAGCGTATATTTCAGCTGCCAGATGTTCATCAGCAACTGCACCTCATGCAATGCCTTGGTCTGTCGTGCCATACTTTCGTTGGTAATCTCCCGCAGCATATCGGTCACGGTCATTGTCCCGTTCTGCACCTTGGCCTCGGCTGCACGGCGGATATTCCCACGCAGACGGATAATCTCGTCATCATCCACCATCTGGCGGCGCATGGATACAATGCCCGCATCCTGCTGCGTAGCCTGCAGGCGAATGTTGAAAAGGAACACATCCCGGCCGGTCTCTATCTGTTGGCGGGTATTGTCTATCCTGCGGCGGTCGTTCTTCAACGTATACAGACTGCCGAAATTCCAGGACATGCGCACCCCCGCCATGTAATAGGCGTTGAATTCATCTTTCAGCATATTCAACCCCGGATTGCCGTATGCCCCTTGTACAAAAAGGCCGAAACGCGGCATCAACCGGGTGTTCAAGGCTGCCTCCTGCTGGTGGAGTTGCTCTCCCTGCGCATCGTACCAACGAAGTTCGGGACGGTTGTTCATCTGCCGGTCTATGTTTTCTTCGGCAGCCGGTTTCAATAAAACCGTTTCGGAAGAGAGATCCTTGCCCGTAAAGGCAGCAAGCATGCTGAGGTATGCACGGCGGGTGGTCTCCAATTCCACACGGTGCTGCCTGGTGTTCAGTTGCTCTACGCTGACTGCATCCAGGTCGCTCAGGGTGGCGATGCCATTGGCTATATAGTCGGCTACCTGCTTGTGGGTTCTTCCTAAATCTTCTTGCAAGAGGCTGTTCTGTTTCAGCTGTTCGTCCAACAGCAGGATGCCGAAAAAGAGCTGGTTCACCCGGTCAGTCAAGGCATACATGTCTACATGCTGTTTTTCCAGTTCCACTTCCGAGGCGGCACGCGTCAATCGTTTTCTGGAACGTATATCCCCACCATCCCAGAGGGTCTGCTGCACTTCGAGCATCACCTGGTACTGGTCTTTCGAAGCAGTCTTGATGTCGAGATTAGGGATTTCGACCGGTAGCCGGGTGATGTCACTCTGGTACGTGGCCTTGCCGGATAGGGAAAACTGGGGCAAGTAACCTTTTCCGGCATTGGAGAGGTCGTACCCGCGTGCCTTTTCTATCAGTCCGTATTGCCTGACCAACGGATAATTGTCTTGCGCCCGGCGCTGGCACTCTTCCAACGTGAGCTGGGCATGTGCCAGCATGGCGGCAAGAGAAAGGGTAAAAAAGAAAACGGTTCGTTTCATATCCATTCTGTTTCTTGTTTATTCTACATGGTTTTGTTCTATACACATGCAAAGATAAAGGCATAACCCTATAACCTTACAATCCATTTGTGCGCAAAGATGTTCTAATAGTACGACATTTCGTAGAAAAAGACAAATAATAGGAACACTTTATTATCTTTGCGGTGGAAATATACATTATTCATAAAGGGAAAGATATGGAAAAGAACAAACCGATAAGCGTCGCATTCGAGGACATCCGCAACAATCCGGATTTTATAGAACATTCCGAATACAGATTTATAAACGACGATTTGGGAATGGTCATCAGTTTTCAAGCAATGGGATTCAGGCTATTCCGCACCCAGCAACCTTATCGTGCCAAAGAAGGAAGGATTGTACGCATCATGCAAGGTAAGGGCCGAATCTCCATCAATCTTATCGAATATGAAGCTACAGCCCACGATATTATTATCATCCCTGACAATTCGCTGATAGAAATATCGGAAGTCAGTCCCGACTACGAATTCCAAGTCATCATGCCCACTGCCAATTTTCTGCCCGTACTACAGAATTCCATTCTTTCGGAAGCTTATACACGAAACGGAATCCGCCTTTCATGCAACAACGAGGAATGGGCACACATCAGCAGCTTCTTCTCTTTATTGTGGAATATACTACATTGTTTGCCCTACCGCCGCGGAGCTGTACAGCACTTGATTGTCTCACTTCTCTATAACCTTAAGTATATCCACGAGCACACATGCAAGTCAACTCCGGCACGCCTTTCACGCCAGGAAGAGCTATTCCGCCGCTTCATCGCTTTGGTGAACCAACACAGCAAGCACGAACGCAACGTCAACTTCTATGCCGACAAGCTATGCCTGACACCGCACTATCTGAGTTCGGTGATACGTGAAACAAGCGGACAAACCGTGATGCAATGGATTAATCAAGCAGTTATCCTCGAAGCCAAAGTATTGCTGAAACACAGTAATCTACTGGTGTTTCAAATATCAGACGAACTGAACTTTCCCAATCCGTCGTTCTTCTCGAAGTTCTTCAAACGTATGACGGGGATGACACCGGCGGAATACCAGAAACAAACCTGACCTCAAAACAGCTGTCCTATACGGGAGCCTGACGGTCCGTCGCAAGAGTCCGCTTCCAATGCCAACATCCCTTGTTTGGCTGCCAGTCCACCGGCATAGCCTATCAGCGTATGGTTGCTGCCCACCACACGATGGCAGGGGATGAGTATGGAGAGGGCATTTGCCCCATTGGCAGCCGCCACCGCACGTACGGCTTTCGGATTGCCCAGCTTTCGTGAAAGCTCGCCGTAGGACACTGTTTTTCCGTAAGGGATGTTCTGCAACTCCTGCCACACCGTCCGCTGGAATTCTGTTCCGACTGCAAGCAGTGGAACATCGAATATGGTCCGCTTACGGGCAAAATACTCATCCAACTGAATGATTGCCCTTGCAATCACTTCCGAAGTGCCTTCCTCATAATCGGCATGCAGCGCCTGCCGTATGCGCTTATCAACGGTTACTCTACGTTTCTCGTTCAGCATCCAGTCGCATAGGCAGAGTTTATCGCCGAAAGAGCCAAGGAGCAACTCGCCATAAGGAGATTGATAGTATTGGGTCAAAATTGTTTCCATCGAACTTAGTTTTCAGCAAAGATAGCAAATTAAATTATCATTTGTACTCCGCCCACGACTTGATAGCCAAATCATCCGGCGTCATCATGCAGAATGCATTGATGAACGCACTTGCCAGACGGGCATTCGTTATCAACGGAATATTGAGGTCGATGGCGGCACGGCGTATCTTGTAGCCGTTATCCAACTCGCCTGCGGTGAGGTTCTTCGGAATATTGACAACCATGTCTATCTCCTTGCGGTGCAGCATGTCGAGTGCCTGTGGCTGGCGTTCGGGTTCGCTGGGCCAGTAGACGCGCGTATTCTCCACACCGTTCTCCGTAAGGAAGTTGCTGGAACCACCCGTGGCAAATATCTTATACCCCTTCTTCTGAAGCATACGCGCGGCAGAAAGCATGTCCACTTTCTGTTTCGGAGTACCGGTAGAAAGCAGGATATTTTTCTCTGGAATACGATATCCCACGGAGAGCATCGCCTTGAGAATGGCGCAGGAAGTATCGCTGCCGATGCAACCCACCTCGCCCGTACTTGCCATATCCACACCCAGTACCGGGTCGGCCTTCTGCAGACGGTTGAAGGAGAACTGGCTCGCCTTGATGCCTACATAATCCAAATCGAACAGATTCTTGTCCGGCTTCTGTACCGGAATGCCGAGCATCACCTTCGTGGCAAGTTCAATAAGGTTTATCTTCAGCACCTTGCTGACAAACGGGAACGAACGGCTGGCACGGAGGTTGCACTCAATCACCTTGATGTCGTTCTCGCGTGCCAGATACTGGATATTGAACGGACCGGAGATGTTCAGCTCACGGGCAATCTCGCGGCTGATGCGCTTGATGCGGCGCACCGTCTCCACATACAACTTTTGTGGCGGGAACTGGATAGTGGCGTCACCGGAATGCACTCCGGCAAACTCGATATGCTCACTGATGGCGTACGCGATAATCTCTCCATCTTGCGCCACAGCATCCATCTCCACCTCCTTGGCATGCTCGATGAACTGGCTCACCACTACGGGATGTTTCTTGCTGACATTCGCCGCCAGCTTCAGGAAGCGTTCCAGTTCCTCCCGGTTGGAGCAGACGTTCATCGCAGCACCGGACAATACATAGGAAGGACGGACCAATACCGGGAAGCCCACCTTATCCACAAAGGCGTTGATGTCCTCCAGGGAGGTCAGCGCCCGCCATTCGGGCTGGTCTACACCAATGCGATCGAGCATGGCGGAGAACTTGTCACGGTCTTCGGCATTGTCGATACTCTTGGCGCTTGTGCCGAGAATAGGTACCTTCTGCGCATCGAGGCGCAAGGCAAGGTTATTCGGTATCTGACCACCGGTAGAGACAATCACCCCGTGAGGATTCTCCAGTTCGAGAATATCCATCACGCGCTCGAAGGTGAGCTCGTCGAAGTAAAGACGGTCGCACATGTCATAGTCCGTAGACACGGTTTCGGGATTGTAGTTTATCATGACACTGCGGTAGCCTTCCTGGCGGATGGTGTTCAGGGCCTGCACGCCGCACCAGTCGAACTCTACGGAAGAACCGATGCGGTAGGCGCCGGAGCCCAATACGACGATGGACTTGCGGTCGCCGAGGTAACGGACATCATTTGCCGTACCGCTATACGTCAGGTAGAGATAGTTGGTCTGTGCGGGATATTCGGCGGCAAGGGTATCTATCTGCTTCACTACGGGCAGAATGCCTGCACTCTTGCGGAAATTGCGGACGGCAAGGATGGCTTCTTCGCCGTCCATTGCTTGTTCCAAGCCGAGGGCACGGGCTATCTGGAAATCAGAGAAGCCTTGTACCTTGGCTTTACGCAATAAGTCTACGGGAATCATTGGCAACTCTCCATCAGCCATAAAAGAGTGCAGTTCCCTGCTGGTATCCATGATATTCATCAGCTTTTCCAGGAACCAACGGTCTATCTTGGTCAATTCGTGCACCTGGTCCACCGTATATCCGGCACGGAAGGCTTTGGAGATGACAAAGATACGCTTGTCCGTCGGTTCGCGCAGAGCCTTGTCCAAATCGGCAATCACCAGTTCCTTGTTCTCCACAAAGCCGTGCATGCCCTGGCCTATCATACGTAAGCCTTTCTGAATAGCTTCTTCGAAAGTACGCCCGATAGCCATTACCTCGCCTACCGACTTCATGCTCGAACCCAGTTCCTTGTCCACTCCATGGAACTTGCCCAAATCCCAACGCGGTATCTTGCAGACCACATAGTCCAGAGCAGGTTCGAAGAAAGCGCTTGTGGTCTTTGTTACGGAGTTGTTCAAGTCGAACAAACCATAGCCCAAGCCGAGTTTTGCCGCCACAAATGCCAACGGATAACCCGTTGCTTTAGAGGCCAATGCAGAGGAACGGCTCAAGCGTGCATTCACCTCGATTACCCGGTAGTCCTCGCTCATCGGGTCGTAGGCATACTGCACGTTACACTCTCCCACAATGCCGATGTGACGGATAATGCGGATAGCGAGTTCACGCAATTTATGATAGTCCGTATTGCTCAACGTCTGTGACGGGGCAATAACGATGGACTCGCCCGTATGGATGCCCAAGGGGTCGAAGTTTTCCATGTTACAGACCGTGATGCAGTTGTCAAAACGGTCGCGCACCACCTCGTATTCCACTTCCTTCCAGCCCTTCAACGATTTCTCCACCAGCACCTGCGGGGAGAAGGAGAAGGCTTTCTCTACCAGCACATTCAGCTCTTCTTCATTGTCGCAGAAGCCCGAACCCAGTCCGCCAAGCGCGTATGCGGCACGGACAATGACCGGATATCCCAGTTCCCGGGCTGCGCGACGGGCATCTGCCGCATTCTCCACAGCTTCGCTCTTGATGGTCTTTACATCAATCTCATTCAGTTTCTGCACAAAGATTTCACGGTCCTCCGTGTCAATGATAGCCTGTACGGGAGTGCCGAGAACCGTCACGCCGTACTTCTCGAAAATCTTGTCCTTGTAGAGGGAAACACCGCAGTTCAGTGCCGTCTGTCCGCCAAAAGCAAGCATGATTCCATCCGGGCGCTCCTTCTCTATCACCTTCTCCACGAAGTAAGGAGTGACGGGCAGGAAGTAAATCTGGTCGGCAACGCCTTCCGAGGTCTGTACCGTGGCAATGTTCGGATTGATGAGAACCGTGTAGATACCTTCCTCCTTCAATGCCTTGAGCGCCTGCGAACCGGAGTAGTCAAACTCTCCTGCCTCACCGATTTTCAGTGCACCGGAGCCAAGCAGCAGGACTTTCTTTATATTGTTTTCTTTCATTTGCATATCTGTTTATTAAAAATGTAATAGTAGTAATAAAACCTTATCTTTCTCTTACCTTACACAATCAGTCACTAATTGAATGGCATTCAGTATAGGACTCATTATACCGTCTTTTTTGCATACTGATTATCAAGAGATTACGAACGCCGCCATTCTTGATAAAATTCTCTTACTAAAGCAACTTCACAAAGTCATCAAAAAGAAACTCCGTATCTGTCGGCCCGCTGGCAGCTTCGGGATGAAACTGTGCGGAGAACCAGGGGTTGCGTTTGTGGCGGATCCCTTCATTAGAACCATCGTTCATATTGATGAAAAGCGGTTCCCAGTCTTCTGTCAGCGTGTTGTTGTCTACGGCATACCCATGATTCTGTGAGGTGATGAAGCAACGTTCCGTACCCACCATGCGCACCGGTTGGTTATGGCTGCGGTGGCCGTATTTCAATTTGTATATCTTGGCGCCCCCAGCTTTGGAAAGCAACTGGTTTCCCATACATATGCCGAAGATGGGCAGTTTCTCGTTCTGCATTGCCTTGCGGATATGCTGCACGGCAGCATCGCAGGTATCGGGGTCACCGGGACCGTTGGAGATGAACAACCCGTCGAACTCCATTCCAGTATAATCATAGTCCCAAGGAACGCGAATCACTTCCACGTCACGTTTCAGCAGGCAGCGGATGATGTTATGCTTGACGCCGCAATCCACAAGAAGCACTTTCTTCTTACCAGTTCCTTCGTTGTAACGGATAACCTCCTTGCAGCTGACTTTATCCACATAATTCACATCGGCATAAGAAGCCTCAGGCATTTCATCCGATTCATCATCAAAGGCGATACGTCCCATCATCACCCCATGCTCGCGAAGCACCTTTGTCAGTTCGCGGGTATCGATGCCCGTGATGCCCGGAATCTGTTCGCGTTTCAGCCAGTCGCCAAGGCTTTCTATGGCATTCCAATGGCTATAATTTTCGCTATAATCGCTTACAATAATGGCTTCGGCATGGATATGCTCGCTCTCCATAAAAGTGGCAAGCCCATTCGGTTCGAGAGTAAAAGGCGGCACACCGTAATTGCCCACCAACGGATAGGTGAGCGTCATCAGCTGTCCGGCATACGAAGGGTCGGTCAGGCTTTCGGGATAACCCGTCATGGCTGTGTTGAAGACCACCTCTCCCGCTACCGGTTTTTCAAAGCCGAACGACTTGCCGTGGAAGCGGCTCCCGTCGTCGAGGATTAGAGTTACATTTCTCATTGATTCAATTAAAATTGATAAACTTGTTCTATATAATCAATAAATGCCTTATTCAGCAGCTTCACACCGCCCGGCGTAGGATAATCGCCGCTGAAGTACCAGTCACCCGGATGCTTGGGGCAGGCCTCATGCAGCCCCTCGAGAGGCTGGTAGACAATCTGCACTTTGGCTTTCGTCCCTTTCGGAGTAAGAAGCTCCACCATCTTGGCAGAGATTTCCTCATCAGTGAAAGGAGCATAAATCTCCTTCACGTAATTCACCATCTGTTCTTTGGGCAGGCCTACCTGCTCCTTGGACTTGCGGTAGGCGGCGGCAATCACATCGCGCATCTCACGCTCCTTCAGCAGTTCCACAGCAGCCTTGAAGGCGATGAATTCGCTCATCTTAGCCATATCGATGCCGTAGTAGTCGGGATAGCGTACCTGCGGTGAAGAGCTTACAATGACTATCTTCTTCGGCTCCAGACGGTCAAGGATGCCGATGATGCTCTGCTTCAGGGTGGTTCCACGCACTATCGAGTCGTCGATGATGACCAAATTATCCACTCCCGGGACAAGGCTTCCATAAGTGATGTCGTACACATGGGCGGCAAGGTCGTTCCGGCTGTTTCCTTCGGCAATAAAGGTACGCAGCTTGATGTCCTTGATGGCTACCTTCTCGCTCCGTATGCGCCGCGACAAGATATGTTCCAGCTCGTCGTGGCTGGGACTATGCCCCAAGGCGGCAATCTGCTGCACCTTCTCCTCGTTGAGGTAGTCGTCCAATCCCTGCAACATACCGTAGAAGGCGACTTCCGCCGTATTGGGGATGAAGGAGAAGACGGTATGGTCCACATCGTTGTCGATGGCTTTCAATATGTTGGGTACAAGTTTCTCACCCAGCAGTTTACGTTCCCGGTAAATGTCCACATCACTGCCCCGGCTGAAGTAGATGCGCTCGAAGGAACAAGGTTTCACCTCGCGCGGCTTGTTGATTTGCACGGTGCGCACCTTGCCGGCCTTGTTGATAAACATGGCTTGTCCGGGTTGCAGCTCCTTGATGGAGCCGGCAGGGACATTAAGGGCTGTCTGTATCACGGGACGTTCACTGGCAAGCACCGCTATTTCGTCGTCCTGATACCAGAAGGCTGTACGGATGCCCCACGGGTCGCGTACGGCAAAAGTCTCTCCGCTGCCGGTGAGACCGCACATCACGTATCCCCCGTCCCACTCCTTGCTCGAGGTGCGCAGCACGTTGGCAAGGTCGATGTGGTCTTCTATATAATGGGTGATGTCCATGCCTGCCAGCCCTTCCGCTTCGGCAAGGTTGAAGAGGCGCTCCACTTCGCGGTCGAGGCGATGCCCCAACTGCTCCAGCATGATGTAGGTATCGGCATATTTGCGCGGATGCTGGCCGATGGCGGTAATGCGTGCGAAGATTTCATCCACATTCGTCATGTTGAAATTGCCGCAGAGGGCAAGATTCTTGGCACGCCAGTTGTTTCTCCGGAGGAACGGGTGCACGTACGAGATGCCGGACTTGCCGGTAGTGGAGTAACGCAGGTGCCCCATATAAACCTCCCCGGCAAAAGGCAGTACACGCTTGGCATATCCCGCATCGTGCAGCTGTTCCTTTGCCACGTCCTTGAAGTTGCTCTGCACCGTACCGAAAATTTCGGTAATGGCACCCGGACCGAGCGCACGCTCACGGAACATATATTCCTCGCCGGGATTGGCTTCCAGTTTCACGCAGGCCAGCCCGGCACCCTCCTGCCCGCGATTGTGTTGTTTCTCCATCAGGAGATAGAGTTTGTTGAGCCCGTACATCCATGTACCATACTTCTCTTCATAGTACTCCAATGGTTTCAGCAGGCGTATCATGGCAACGCCACATTCATGCTTCAGTTGTTCCATCTATCTATTTATTTACTATTTGACGATTTACTATTGACGATTTGATAGATATGCTTTTGCTATTGGACGATTGACAATTTACGATTTGATAAAGTATTTACCATTAAATAGTAAATCGTCAAATAGTAAATTGTACATGTCCTCATTCTACAGTCACCGACTTCGCAAGATTCCTCGGCTGGTCCACATCCATTCCCTTGCACACGGCAATGTGATAGGCAAGTAATTGCAGAGGTACCGTAGTTATTAACGGATCAAGGCACTCCATTGTTTCGGGAAGCTCGATGCAAGTGTCGGCTATTTTACTGATGACCGTATCTCCCTTTGTCACAATGGCGATAACCCTGCCTTTACGCGCCTTTATTTCCTGGATATTGCTCAGCACCTTTTCATAAAGCCCATTCCGGGTGGCAATGACCACTACCGGCATTTCGGCATCCACCAGGGCAATGGGGCCGTGCTTCATTTCGGCGGCAGGATAGCCCTCGGCATGGATATACGAAATCTCCTTCAACTTCAAGGCGCCTTCCAAGGCTACGGGATAACTGTATCCGCGTCCCAGATAGATAAAGTTGTGTGCATAGGTGAATATCTTGGAAAGTTCCGCTATACGGTCGTTCAGTTTCAAGACCTCCTTCATCTTGTCGGGGATATGTCCCAATTCCTTGACAACTGCCAGGTACAACCCTTCGTCCATCGTCTTTTTCTCTTTGGCAAGTGTCAGGGCCAGCATGGTAAGCACCGTTACCTGCCCGGTGAAGGCTTTGGTGGATGCCACCCCTATTTCCGGTCCCACGTGGATATAGGAACCCGTGTGCGTGGCACGGGGAATGCTGGAACCGACGGCATTGCAGATGCCGTATATAAATGCCCCACGGTTTCTGGCAAGCTCCACGGCAGCCAGCGTATCGGCCGTTTCACCGCTTTGCGAGATGGCAATCACCACATCGTTGCTGTCAATCACCGGGTCGCGGTAACGGAACTCACTGGCATACTCCACCTCCACCGGAATACGGCAGAAGCTTTCAATCAAATGCTTGCCGATGAGGGCGGCATGCCATGACGTACCGCATGCCACGATGACGAAGCGTTTGGCCGCCAGCAGACGTTCCTTATAATCAATCACTGCAGAAAGAACCACGTTCGTACCCTCCACATTGATACGCCCGCGCATGCAGTCGTGAATACAGCCGGGCTGTTCGAAGATTTCCTTCAGCATGAAGTGCGGATAACCGCCCTTCTCCAGCTGGCCGAGATTGAGCGCTACCGTCTTTACCTCGTGCGGACATTCCACATTCTTCAGGTTAACAACCTTCAGCTTCTCTCCCCGACGGATGAGGGCAATCTCTTCGTCTTCCAGATACACCACCTTATCCGTGTATTCCACAATCGGCGTGGCATCCGAAGCCAGGAAAAACTCTCCTTCACCGATGCCCACCACCAGCGGACTGCTCTTGCGTGCAGCGATTATCCCATCCGGATTGTCCTTGTCGAGCACCGCAATGGCATACGCCCCAATCACTTCCTGCAAGGCAAGTTGCACCGCCGTCAGCAGGTCAATATGGTTTGTCACCTGAATGTATTCAATGAGCTGTACCAGCACCTCGGTATCAGTGCTGCTTTTAAATACATAACCTTTGGCTTGAAGTTTTTCTTTAAGGACGGCGTAGTTTTCAATAATGCCGTTATGGATGAGGGCGAAGCGTTCGGAAGAGGAATAATGGGGATGGGCATTGACGGAACAAGGTTCTCCATGAGTAGCCCAACGTGTATGTGCAATACCAATGTTACCGGAAATATCTTTTTGAGCAACGAAAGTTTCAAGTTCCGAAACCTTACCTTTCGTTTTGTACACGTTCAACTGTCGGTTATCACTGATTAATGCTACCCCTGCACTATCATATCCACGGTACTCCAACCGCTTCAGACCTTTGATAAGAATGGGGTAGGCTTTCCTTTGACCTATATAGCCTACTATTCCACACATAATGTATCAGTATTTGATTTTGCGTTGCAAATATACATATTCTTAAGAACATAAAGTTAATCTTTCCACTATTTATTTATCAAAAGAATAGAAAAAAGTTGTTTTTACATCAAAAAGTTAAAGAAAGTATTATTTTAAAAGCAAAAGGCTTAATTTATAAATCCAAATCAAACCGTCTGATTTTGATTTAGGATTAAAAGAAAACAGAGGGTGTTTTCTATCAATTCATAACTTCATCTTCTATCGCAGGAATTTTGCAAGAAAGAAGGCAGGAATACATATTAGCATTTTGCAATTAATACCATATATTTGCCGAACATTTTGAAACCACAAACAATATTATACAGCAATAAAGAAAGCTTATAATCATGAAACAAGAACTTTTTAACAACAAAACAAAAGCAGAGGATTACCAGCGACAGCCCAAACAGTTGGGCTTGTATGAGGCATCCCATGAGCACGATGCCTGCGGAGTAGGCATGCTGGTCAATATCCAGGGAGGAAAATCACATGAACTGGTAGAATCGGCATTGAAGGTACTGGAAAACATGCGCCACCGTGGAGCGGAAGGGGCGGACAACAAAACCGGAGACGGTGCCGGCATCATGCTGCAGATACCGCACGAATTCATTCTGTTGCAGGGCATTCCCGTTCCCGAGAAAGGAAAATACGGCACCGGCCTGCTTTTCCTTCCCAAAGACGGAAAAGACCAGGCTGTCATCTTGAGCGTCATTATCGAAGAGATTGAAAAGGAGGGATTGACCCTGATGCATCTGCGCAACGTGCCCACTTGCCCCGAAATATTGGGAGAAGCGGCTCTTGCCAACGAACCGGACATCAAGCAAATTTTCATCACCGGATTTACGGAAAGCGAAACCGCCGACCGCAAACTCTATATAATAAGGAAAAGGATAGAGAACAGAATACGCAAGTCGGACATCCCCACCCGCGAGGATTTCTACATCGTCTCGCTCTCTACGAAGAACATCGTCTACAAGGGCATGCTCTCTTCCTTGCAGTTGCGCAACTACTTCCCCGACCTCACCAACAGCTACTTCACCAGCGGGCTGGCATTGGTGCACTCCCGTTTCAGCACCAACACTTTCCCCACCTGGGGACTGGCACAGCCTTTCCGCCTGCTGGCACACAACGGCGAAATCAATACCATCCGCGGCAACCGCGGCTGGATGGAAGCCCGTGAGAGTGTACTCTCCTCTCCCGCCTTGGGAGACATCCGGGAGATACGCCCCATCGTGCAACCGGGCATGAGCGACAGTGCCTCGCTGGACAATGTACTCGAGTTTCTCCTCATGTCAGGCCTGAGCCTGCCCCATGCCATGGCCATGCTTGTGCCGGAATCTTTCAACGAAAAGAATCCCATCAGCGAAGACCTGAAAGCTTTCTATGAATACCACTCCATCCTGATGGAGCCGTGGGACGGACCGGCGGCACTGCTTTTCAGCGACGGGCGCTATGCAGGCGGCATGCTCGACAGAAACGGACTGCGCCCTGCACGCTACCTGATTACGCAGGGCGGCATGATGGTAGTGGCCAGCGAAGTCGGCGTGATGGATTTCGAGCCGGGAGACATCAAGGAAAAAGGACGCCTGCAACCGGGCAAGATACTGCTTATAGACACCGAGAAAGGCGAAATATATTATGACGGCGAACTGAAGAAACAACTTGCCGAAGCCAAACCATACCGCACTTGGCTGGCCGGCAACCGCATCGAGCTGGACGAACTGAAAAGCGGTCGCAAAGTCTCCCATAGCGTGGAGAACTACGACAGCATGCTGCGCATCTTCGGCTACTCCAAAGAAGACGTGGAACGGCTGATTGTCCCGATGTGTACCACCGGTGCCGAACCCATCAACTCCATGGGCAATGACACCCCGCTAGCAGTACTCTCGGACAAGCCGCAACTACTGTACAACTATTTCCGCCAGCAGTTTGCCCAAGTCACCAACCCTCCTATCGACCCGATACGCGAAGAACTGGTAATGTCGCTGACCGAATACATCGGAGCCGTAGGCATGAACATACTGACACCCAGCGAAAACCATTGCAAGATGGTGAGGTTGAACCATCCCATCCTGAACAACACCCAGCTGGATATTCTCTGCAACATCCGGTACAAAGGCTTCAAGACCGTGAAGCTGCCCCTGCTCTTCGAAGTGGCAAAAGGGTGCCAGGGATTGCAGGAAGCATTGGCAACCCTCTGCAAGCAGGCAGAAGAATCCGTCAACGAAGGAGTGAACTACATCGTGCTTTCCGACCGCGACGTAGACGCCGCCCATGCCGCCATTCCGTCACTGCTTGCCGTGTCGGCGGTACACCACCATCTTATCTCCGTGGGCAAACGGGTGCAGACGGCACTGATTGTAGAAAGCGGCGAAATCCGCGAAGTGATGCACGCCGCACTGCTGCTGGGCTTCGGAGCCAGCGCACTGAATCCGTATATGGCTTTTGCCGTCATCGACAAACTGGTGAACGAAAAGGAAATACAGCTCGACTACGCCACTGCCGAAAAGAAATATATCAAGTCCGTCTGCAAAGGCTTGTTCAAGATTATGAGCAAGATGGGCATCAGCACCATCCGTTCTTACCGGGGCGCGAAAATTTTCGAGGCCGTAGGACTGAGCGAGGAGTTGAGCAATGCCTACTTTGGCGGACTGAGTTCATGCATCGGAGGCATACGCCTGGATGAAGTGGCACGCGACGCCATCGCCTTCCACAAGGAAGGGATGGAGGTTCTTAAAAAGAAGGGGGAAGCAGAGCTATTGCCGAACCGCGGACTGTATGCCTTCCGCAAGGATGGTGAGAAGCACGCCTGGAACCCGGAAACCATCAGCACACTGCAACTTGCCACACGCCTGGGAAGCTATAAGAAATTCAAGGAGTTCACTGCCATGGTAGACAGCAAGGAATCTCCCATCTTCCTGCGCGATTTCCTCGACTTCCGCCGCGCTCCTATCAGCATAGACCGGGTGGAACCGGTAGAGAACATCGTACAGCGCTTTGTCACCGGCGCCATGTCCTACGGCTCCATCAGCCGCGAAGCCCACGAAGCCATGGCTATTGCCATGAACAAGCTGCATGGCCGGAGCAATACGGGCGAAGGAGGCGAAGACCGGGCACGCTTCATGCCGCGCGAAGACGGCACCAGTCTGCGCAGCGCCATCAAGCAGGTGGCCTCAGGACGTTTCGGTGTCACCGCAGAATATCTGGTGAATGCGGACGAAATACAGATAAAGATTGCCCAAGGCGCCAAGCCGGGCGAAGGCGGACAGCTGCCGGGCTTCAAAGTGGATGAAGTGATTGCCAAGACACGCCACTCCATTCCGGGCATCTCGCTGATTTCCCCCCCACCCCACCACGACATTTACTCCATCGAAGACCTGGCACAGCTCATCTTCGACCTAAAGAACGTGAACCCACGGGCAAAAATCAGCGTGAAGCTGGTGGCAGAAAGCGGTGTGGGTACCATTGCCGCCGGTGTGGCAAAGGCAAAGGCCGATTTGATAGTCATCTCGGGTGCAGAGGGCGGTACGGGAGCCTCTCCTGCATCATCCATCCGCTATGCCGGCATCTCGCCCGAACTCGGTTTGAGCGAAACGCAGCAGACACTGGTGCTGAACGGCCTGCGCGGACAAGTGATGCTGCAAGTGGACGGACAGCTCAAAACAGGCCGCGACATCATACTGATGGCAATGCTCGGAGCCGAAGAATTCGGTTTCGCCACCAGCGCCCTGATCGTACTGGGTTGCGTAATGATGCGCAAATGTCACCAGAACACCTGCCCCGTAGGGGTGGCGACACAGAACGAAGAACTGCGCAAACGCTTCCGCGGACGCAGCGAGTATCTGGTGAACTTCTTCACGTTCCTGGCGCAGGAAGTACGCGAATACCTGGCGGAAATCGGTGTGGAACGCCTGGATGACATCATTGGACGCACAGACCTTATCGTCCGCAAGCCGGATGACGGAATCAGGAAACATCAGTTGATAAGCTTCGACAAACTACTGGCACGCGTAGACAACGAAGCCGCCATCCGCCACGTCACCGACCAACAGCATGGTATCGACCATGTGAAAGATGTAGAGATGCTACATGCCGCCGCTGAAGCCGTAGAGAACCAGAAGGAAATCTCGCTGGAGTACACCATCGCCAATACCGACCGTGCCTGCGGCGCCATGCTCTCTGGTGTCATTGCCGCAAAATACGGAGAAAAAGGGCTGCCCGAACATACGCTGAACGTGAAGTTCAAAGGCTCCGCCGGGCAGAGTTTCGGGGCATTCCTTGTTCCGGGTGTCAACTTCAAGCTGGAAGGCGAGGCCAACGATTATCTGGGCAAAGGTCTGAGTGGCGGACGCATCGCCGTCCTGCCTCCGGTACGGAGCAACTTCGAGGCGGAGAAAAACACGATTGCAGGCAACACCCTGCTTTATGGCGCCACAAGCGGTGAAGTTTACATCAACGGCCGTGCAGGCGAGCGCTTTGCCGTCCGCAACTCCGGTGCCACAGCCGTAGTGGAGGGTGTAGGCGACCACTGCTGCGAGTATATGACCGGCGGGCGCGTGGTAGTACTCGGACAGACGGGACGCAACTTTGCCGCAGGCATGTCCGGCGGTGTGGCCTACGTATGGAACCGGGACGACAACTTCGACTATTTCTGCAACATGGAAATGGTAGAACTGAGTCTCATCGAAGAGGCCTCCTACCGCAAGGAACTGCACGAGCTCATCCGCCAGCACTACCTGTACACCGGTTCCAAACTGGCACGCACCATGCTCGATGACTGGCCACGCTATGCCGACCAGTTCATTCAGGTAGTCCCTATCGAATACAAAAAAGTGCTGCAAGAGGAGCAGATGCAGAAATTGCAACAGAAGATTGCAGAAATGCAACGCGATTATTGAATCGCGAATTAATAATGAAAGAATGAAAGACTGAGGAAATTCCCCTTTCATTCTTTAATTCTTTAACTTTTTAATTTGTTCATCATGGGAGATCCAAAAGCATTCCTCAATATCCCCCGCCAAGAGGCGGGTTACCGTCCGATACACGAACGTATCACAGACTTCAGCCAAGTGGAACAGACACTGAACAGCCACGACCGCAAGCTCCAGGCCTCGCGCTGTATGGACTGCGGCGTACCCTTCTGCCACTGGGCATGTCCGCTGGGCAATAAAGACCCGGAATTCCAAGACGCGCTCTACCGGGGCAAATGGCGCGAAGCCTATCAAATACTGAACAGTACGAATGATTTTCCGGAATTTACGGGACGCATCTGCCCTGCCCTTTGCGAGAAGTCGTGCGTACTGAAACTCTCGTGCAACGAACCGGTCACTATCCGCGAGAACGAAGCCGCCATTGCCGAGGCTGCTTTTCGCGAGGGCTACATCACCCCCCTCCAGCCCGAACGCAACGGAAAGAAAGTAGCCGTCATCGGCGCCGGCCCTGCCGGATTGAGCGTTGCCGTACGGCTGAACGCCAAAGGTTACGAAGTTACCCTATTCGACAGCAAACCGATGCCGGGAGGACTGCTGCGTTACGGCATCCCCAACTTCAAACTGGACAAAGCCGTCATCGACCGCCGCATGAAAATCCTCGAGGCCGAAGGAATCTTGTTCAAGATGGGAGTCCATGTCGATGTGCAGAAACTGCCTGCCGGATTTGATGCCTACGCCATTTGTACCGGTACGCCCACCGCCCGCGACCTCTCCATTCCGGGCAGGGAGCTGAAAGGCATCTACTTTGCCCTCGACATGCTGGCACAGCAGAACCATATTCTGGATGGAGATACCTTCCCGAAAGACCAGCTCGTCAACGCCCGCGGCAAACGGGTACTCGTCATCGGCGGCGGCGATACCGGGTCTGACTGTATAGGCACCAGCATTCGCCAGGGAGCCGTCAGCGTAACCCAGATTGAAATTATGCCCCAACCGCCCATAGGACACAACCCGGATACTCCCTGGCCGCAATGGCCCGTCGTACTGAAAACCACCAGCAGCCACGAAGAAGGCTGTACCCGTCGATGGTCCCTCGCCTCTACCCGGTTCATCGGGAAGAATGGCAAGGTATGCGGTGTGGAAGTGGAAGAAGTGGAGTGGCTTCCGGCAACAGACGGTAACCGCCCTACCATGAAATCTACGGGTAAGAAAGAGGTCATCGAAGCCGATATGGTGCTTCTTGCCATGGGTTTCCTCAAGCCCGAGCAACCGAAGTTTGCAGAGAACGTATTCGTGGCAGGCGATGCCGCCCACGGCGCCAGCCTCGTAGTACGTGCCTTGGCCGACGGACGACGAGTGGCAACAGAAATAGATCGTTACCTCGAACCTCTAAAAGAAAACAAGAAATGATTTCCCTTTCTTTAATTTTTAACCTTTAATTTTTAATTCTCATGTGTGGAATAGCAGGAATCTTCAACATACAGTCTCAAACTCCTGAATTGAGAAACAAAGCGCTACGGATGGCGCAGAAAATCCGTCATCGCGGACCGGACTGGAGTGGTATCTACGTAGGCGGCTCCGCCATCCTCGCCCACGAACGCCTCTCCATTGTCGACCCGGAATCCGGCGGACAACCCTTATATTCACCCGACCGCAAACAGGTGCTTGCCGTCAATGGCGAGATTTACAACCATCGCGACATCCGTGCCCGCTATGCCGGAAAATACGCCTTCCAGACAGGTTCCGACTGCGAAGTCATCCTTGCCCTTTACAAAGACAAAGGCATCCGCTTCCTCGAAGAGCTGAACGGCATCTTCGCCTTCGCCCTCTATGATGAAGAAACGGACGATTACCTCATCGCCCGCGACCCCATCGGCGTAATCCCCCTTTATATAGGACGCGACAAAGACGGACACATCTACTTCGGCAGTGAGCTGAAAGCCCTTGAGGGTTTCTGCGATGAGTACGAGCCTTTCCTTCCCGGCCACTACTACCGTGGGAGCGAGGGCAAGATGCACCGCTGGTACACCCGCGACTGGATGGACTATGCCGCTGTGAAGGACAACTATACCCCTGCCGCCGAACGCAACGCCGCGCCGGCTTCGATAGGCCGGACAGCCTACGGCACACAAGTCACGGCTGTGCACGACGCCCTCGAAGCCGCCGTACAGCGCCAGTTGATGTCCGACGTCCCCTACGGTGTCCTGCTCAGTGGCGGACTCGATTCTTCCGTCATCTCTGCCATCGCCAAGAAATATGCCGCCAAACGCATCGAGACAGACAACAAGGCAGATGCCTGGTGGCCGCAGCTCCATTCCTTCGCCGTCGGCTTGAAGGGTGCTCCCGACTTGATTAAAGCCCGCGAAGTGGCCCGTCATATCGGTACCGTGCATCACGAGATAAACTATACCATTCAGGAAGGCCTCGATGCTGTCCGCGACGTCATCTATTTCATTGAGACTTACGACATAACCACTGTCCGCGCCTCCACCCCCATGTATCTGCTGGCACGTGTCATCAAAAGCATGGGCATCAAGATGGTACTCAGCGGCGAAGGTGCAGACGAGGTGTTCGGCGGTTACCTTTACTTCCACAAGGCGCCCACACCGCAAGCCTTTCACGAAGAAACCGTGCGCAAGCTCTCCAAACTGCATCTGTACGACTGCCTCCGTGCCAACAAAAGCCTTGCAGCCTGGGGAGTGGAAGGACGTGTCCCCTTCCTCGACAAAGAATTCCTGGATGTTGCCATGCGCATCAATCCGGCAGTCAAGATGTGCCCCGGCAAGGAGATAGAAAAGAAAGTAGTCCGCGAAGCCTTTGCCGACATGCTCCCTCAGAGCGTTGCCTGGCGGCAGAAAGAACAGTTCTCCGACGGTGTGGGCTACAGTTGGATTGATACGCTGAAAGCCGTCACTGCCGCTGCCGTCAGCGACGAACAGATGGCACATGCCGCCGAACGCTTCCCAGTACATACCCCGCAAAACAAGGAAGAGTACTATTATCGCACCATCTTCGAAGAGCATTTCCCCAGTGAAAGCGCAGCCCGGAGCGTTCCCAGCGTACCCAGTGTGGCATGCTCCACCGCCGAAGCGCTGGCATGGGACGTCTCTTTCCAAGGAAAGAACGACCCCAGCGGACGAGCAGTAGCGGGGGTACACGAAGAAGCATACAAGGATTAAAAAAAGAGCTGCCGACAGATTTCCTGCCAGCAGCTCTTCTCATTTTTTATTTATCAAATCCTATCGGACTAAAACATCATTGTCTGTCCGCCAATCACACCTGCCACAGCACTCGCTACGGCAATAATAAGTTTCAAAATCACATTCCACGTTTTCTTCATAAAGATTATCCATTATCTGATTAATAATTCATAGCTACCGTTATCCCAGTGGATTCTCACCTTGGTCTCCATCCGAATCCGAGCCTCCTCCTTCCGAACCGGAGCCGCCATCTGTAGAAGTCTTCCCCTTAAGATAATCATCCAAACTCACCAAATCCAGCCTTTCTCCAGCGCGGGTAGCAGCCTTCGATATCTTCAGTTCCCTATTCGCCTGAAAACAGATACGGACGCTCTCCACACTCTTGGCTGTCACGTCATCAGCCTTTTCCTCACCTTTCGATTTGGCTGCCAGTATAAAGACACCCAGCCCGGCTATATTAACCGTCTTTCCTTCCAGCAACTGCTCTTTCAGCTTTTCCACAAAGTTCTGCATCGTACTCTTGATGTCACCGATAGACAGAGAAGAGCGGTCCTGCATCTTCTGTGCAATAAACGCCAAATCCACGCTTTGCCCCAATGTCACCAACTGCGGATAATACTTCTTGGGAGAGTTTTCAACCCTGGGGTCCGACGGTCTCTCCACCGTCCTAAAAATTACACTCATACTTTTTTCTTTAGAGATTTAAATTCGTTTTCCTATTCACACGTTTCGTTGATCAACGATGCAAAGGTGAGGATTAAAAACTATGTAGCCAAAGAAAAAAGGTGCTTGGGAGTAGTTTTTCTGAGAAAAGTGATAAAGTGTTAATTATAAGATAATTGATGCTGAACAAAGAATCTCTTCATGAAACAGATATAAATAAGATACCTTATTTAATCACGTTTAAAAATATCCCTCGTATAGACTTTGTCAGCCACATCATCCAAACATGCGTCATAGCGGTTGGCAATAATGGCCTGCGAGATACGTTTAAACTCCTCCAAGTCATTCACAATAAGCGAACCGAAGAAAGTACTGCCATCTTCCAATGTAGGTTCATAAATCACCAGCTTGGCACCTTTAGCCTTGATACGTTTCATCACCCCTTGAATGGAACTCTGGCGAAAATTATCCGAGTTTGACTTCATGGTCAACCGGAATACACCAATGGTCACCTCCTTTTCTTTCTCCGCATCATATACACTGTTACTTCCGTATGCACCGGCAATGTGCAGCACCCTATCGGCTATAAAGTCCTTACGCGTACGGTTACTCTCCACAATTGCCGACATCATATTCTGAGGCACATCGTTATAGTTGGCAAGCAACTGTTTGGTATCCTTGGGAAGACAATACCCACCATAACCGAAAGAGGGATTATTATAATGTGTACCGATACGGGGATCCAGACCTACACCATTGATTATGGCTTGCGCATCCAACCCCTTCATCTCGGCATATGTATCCAGTTCATTAAAATACGACACACGCAGTGCCAGATAAGTGTTGGCAAAGAGCTTCACTGCCTCTGCCTCTTTCATGCCCATGAAGAGCGTGTCGATGTTCTCTTTCAATGCACCCTCATGCAGCAGCCGGGCAAATATACGTGCAAGTTCTTCTGCTTCAGGATTTCCGATGGCACGAACTGCCGCATTCTCTTCCGCTGACACCCGGCCTTCCAAATCAATCATCTTCGGATAGCCAACGATAATACGCGAAGGATACAAGTTATCATAAAGTGCTTTGCTCTCCCTTAGAAATTCCGGAGAGAAAAGCAGGTTAAATTTCTTTCCTTTCAATTCCGGCTTATACTGGAACATTGGGGCATACTTCACGTAAAGCGAACGGCAATACCCTACGGGAATGGTTGATTTAATCACCATCGCGGCATCCGGATTCACCTCAAGGACAAGATCTATCACATCTTCTATATGGTGCGTATCGAAAAAGTTTTTCTGAGGATCATAATTGGTAGGTGCCGCTATTACCACAAAGTCGGCCTCTTTGTAGGCAGACCTGCCATCCAGCGTGGCGGTCAGATGGAGTTCCTTTTCCGAAAGGTACTTCTCGATATATTCATCTTGAATAGGCGACTTCTTATTATTAATCAGTTCCACTTTTTCAGGTACCACATCCACGGCAGTCACTTTATGATGTTGTGCCAGCAGTGTCGCAATAGACAGTCCTACATATCCGGTACCGGCTACAGCAATCCGCAGTTTCTCAAAATCTTTCATGTCAGTTCAATTGGATTATATAAATCAATGATGGATTATTTCATATAAAAGTCCTTATACCATTCAGCAAAATTTCTGAGGCCTTCCCGAAGCGAAGTATTCGGTTTGAAACCGAAATCCCGTCCCAAAGCAGTAGTATCCGCATAAGTCACAGGCACATCACCCGGTTGCATCGGTACTAATTCCTTATGTGCCTCGAAGTCATAGTCGGCAGGCAATACACCTGCCCTTATCAGTTCCTCCTGCAATATTTGGACAAAATCCAGTAAGTTCTCAGGATGATTATTGCCTATATTATAAACTTTATAAGGCGGTATAGGCAGACCATCTTCACCCATCCTACGTTCAGGAGCTTTTGCCATCACACGCATCACGCCTTCTACGATGTCATCCACATACGTAAAGTCGCGCTTACAGTTCCCATAATTAAATATCTTGATTTTCTCACCTTTCAGCAACTTATCGGTAAAACCAAAGTAAGCCATATCCGGACGACCTGCAGGACCATATACCGTAAAGAAACGGAGACCTGTGGACGGAATGTCATAAAGTTTAGAGTAAGCATGTGCCATCAGTTCATTACTTTTTTTTGTAGCAGCATAGAGGCTCACGGGATTATCCACCTTGTCATCGGTAGAATAAGGCACCTTTTTGTTCGAGCCATACACGCTCGACGAAGAAGCATAGACCAAGTGTTTCACCCCCTCCCTGCCCTCATCATACGAATGGCGGCAGGCTTCCAATATATTATAAAAGCCAATCAGATTGCTTTCGATATAGGCACCCGGATTCGTGATGCTATAACGCACCCCCGCCTGTGCTGCCAAATTCACAACAATTTGCGGCTGATACTCATCAAACAGCTTGTCGACAAGTGCTTTGTCGGCTATGTTTCCTTTGACAAAGACAAATCTGTTTCCAAACTTCGTCAATTGCTCCAACCGCCATTGCTTGATGTTCACATCATAATAGGTATTCAAATTGTCCAAACCCACTACAAGGGTATCGAGCTGTTCCTCCAGCAGGCGCATACAGAGATTGCTGCCGATAAAACCGGCAGCTCCAGTTACTAATACGTTCATGGTTATGATTGATGGATTAATGCGCTTTGCGCAACTACACTTAGAGAATGGCTTCCTTTATCTTTTCAACGATGTATTTCACATCTTCATCTGTCACCCACGGACCTGCTGGCAAACAAAAACCTACCTTAAAGATTTCCTCCTCCACTCCGTTGGTGTAAACCACAGCATCCGCATATACAGGCTGCTTGTGCATGGGCTTCCACACCGGACGGGTTTCAATCCGGTTTGCCGCCATAAACACACGCAATGCCTCCACGTTGTCATTGGGCTGACAGTCTGTCGTGGCACTCTCCACAGCTTTTATCACACCGGCAGCACCGCCTACGGCTGTTTTTATCACCTCTTTATAGGCATTCTCCTGACCTTGTACCCTCACATTGGCATCCAGCGTAGCCGTACAGAGCCAGTAATTAGAGTCATAACGCGAATCGGCAGGTTGCCGATGGATATGCACGCCCCTCACCTCTTTCAACAGTTCCTCATAAAGAGCCTGCACATGCTTGTGATGGTCGATATGTTCCTGTACCACCGTCATCTGTCCGCGACCGATACCTGCACAAATATTACTCATACGATAGTTGTAGCCAATGGCCGTATGCTGATAGTAAGGATAAGCATCACGCGCCTGCGTGGCATACCACATGACGGTATTCTTGTCCTCCACGTTCTGACAAACCAAGGCGCCACCACCCGAAGTCGTAATCATCTTGTTCCCGTTGAAACTCAACACACCGAACTTACCGAAAGTACCCAATATCCGTCCGTCAAACTTAGAGCCAAAGCCCTCGGCAGCATCCTCCACTACCGGAATATCGTAACGGTCGGCAATTTCCATAATCCGTTTGCAATCGTAAGGCATACCGTAGAGAGCCACCGGAACAATCGCCTTTGGCTTCTTTCCTATCTTGGCGATACGGTCTTTTATCGCCTCCTCCAGCAGCACAGGGTCCATATTCCAAGTTTCCGGCTCAGAACCCACAAACACAGGCTTGGCACCCAGATAAGTGATAGGATGCGAAGAGGCACAGAAAGTAAAGCTCTGCACCAGCACTTCATCTCCCGGACCGACACCGCAAGCTATCAATGCCAAATGTACTGCTGCCGTACCCGCACTCAGTGCCACCACTTCATGTGTGCCGCCCGTAAACTGTTTCAAATCCTCCTCAAAAGCATTTACATTAGGTCCCAAAGGTACTACCCAATTGGTATCAAATGCCTCCTTCACATATTTCTGTTCCAATCCGGCTTTGCTCATGTGGGCGAGGCAGAGATAAATTTGCTTGTCCATAAGATATATATATGATTTACAAAACTATATTCTTGATTACTTTACATCGGTTTCCTACCGCTAAAACCCCATCCGGAATATCCTTTGTGACAACTGAACCAGCACCTACAATACTCCATTTCCCAATCTTTACTCCAGGAATGACTACACTACCGGCACCAATCCATGCCCCCTCACCCACTTGTACATTACCGCAAAGTGTACAATGAGGAGAAATATGTACATAATTCCCAAGCCTACATTCATGATCTACCGAAGCACCTGTATTAATGATGCAATGACTCCCAATACGACAATCTGACTGAACGATAGCTCCCTGCATTACAACAGTACCTTCTTTTATCACAGCCTTTTCCGAAATAATTGCCGAAGGATGAAAACCCCGGCCATATTCCACTTGTAGCTTTTCTGCTATCTTTCTACGAACACCATTATTCCCGATACTGATTATCAACGGACCACAGACTTCCGACGAACGTAATACGGGATAGTCAAAAAGAGTATGGATTTTTTCATTATCATCAAACAATGCTTCAATCGGTTCATTATTCGCACGCAATATATCAATGATCACTTTGGCATGACCACTGGCACCATATAAATACATTTTCCAATATTAATTATTTCCAGTAAAAGCCTCCATCGTAACCGAAGTTTCCGAACTAATACCTTCGCGTACAAAGACCTTCTTTATTGTCATAAAAATGATTTTCAAATCAAGTAAAAAAGAGCAATGATCCACGTACCACACATCTAGTTCAAACTTCCGTGTCCAACTGATGGCATTGCGACCGTTCACTTGTGCCCAGCCCGTAATCCCCGGACGGACTTCATGACGACGCGCCTGTTCCTTGCTGTATAACGGCAGATATTGGGGAAGCAAAGGACGAGGGCCTATCAGGGCCATATCCCCTTTCAATACATTTATCAGTTGGGGAAGTTCATCTATCGAAGTGGAACGTACAAAGCGTCCTACTTTAGTCAAACGCTGAGCATCCGGAAGCAGATTTCCATCCACATCCCGCTCATCCGTCATAGTCTTAAACTTGATTACTTTGAATATCTTTCCGTTCTTTCCCGGACGTTCCTGCATGAAAAATACGCCTGCACCTTTGTTGGCAAAGTACAACCAAAGTGTAATGATAAGTAAAGGAGCAAACAATACGCCTAAAGCGATAAAGATTACACAAAAGTCTGTAACTCGTTTAAAAAGTTTTTTGTACATAAGCTATTACAACTAGCTACCAATACTATCTATAGCTTCTAAATAAGCCTTTACTATAATATTTCTATCAAATTGTTTTTCAACTTTTTTTCTTGCTGCTATGCCCATGTTTTTCTTCTCTTCAAAAGACAAATCAAGAAACTTACGGACTTTACCTATAAGATCTTCGGAATTCTGTTGTTCAACAATAAACCCATTAACTCCATCATCTACAATTTCTTTGCAACCACTACGATTGGTCGTGATGACAGGTCTTCCACTCGCACAACTTTCCAAAAGAACATTCGACATACCTTCAGGATAATAAGTAGGATGAACGATACAATGCACGTTTGCAATAAAAGGACGGACATCAGAAGTCATCCCATGATAAATTATTGTCTTATTATTATTCAACTTTTTCAATTTCTCCTGATATGCATCCTCACAATAACCCAAAATATGAAATTCCGTATTAGGATACTCTTCACGAATAGCAATCGCAGTATCAAGGTATTGTTCTATCCCTTTCTGTTTCATTATACGACTAATAAAAATAAATTTCACCGTGTCATCATTTGGATAATCCATCAATTGAAAACGGATTAAATTTACACCCGATCCTGGGATTATAGAACCACAATCAGGAGTCAGATTGTGCATTTCACAAAATCTTTTATTTTCCTCATTTTGGAAAAAGATTCTTCTTGATTTTCTCAAACCAATCTTATAAAGCAAAAATACAATCTTCTGAATTCTTGATGTTTTTTCAACAGCAGTTCCAAGTCCAGTAATATTCACAATTTGAGGTATACCATATAATCTGCAAACCATCCCTCCATAAACATTGGGCTTGATTGTATAGGACAAAACCACATCTGGTTTTTCTTTCCTTATAAGATTTACATAATGGCATATCAACATAAAATCTTTTACAGGATTAGTACTTCTACGGTCTATTTCAGTCGTCACACATTTTGCTCCTATAGCTTCCAACTCATTCATTCTTTTATCAAAAGGCGCAGAAATAGTTATGAAATGCCCCTGTTCAATAATAGCTTTTACTACTTCAAAGCGAAAACTAATCACCCCTGCCACATTATTAGCTAACAATAATATCCTCATCTTAATCCCTATATTTTACAATTCTCGCAATATTTCCTTACAATTACAAGCAACCTATATAGCGTACCCGCTATTTATTAAGCAGTCACGCCTATATGAGTCTTAGAAAAAATCAGCAAAACTTTCTTACGATGCATACTCTTTTTCTTCCTTACAAGAAGACATATAGTAACATGAAAACATAACAATGATGTCCTCAATATACAGGAAGACAAGAAGATCCAATCTATTATAAAAAGTTTATTTATTATTGAATGTTGTTATAAATCAAATCAAGAGCCTTGCTGGTTGCATTTCCATATTCTGTTTCATACTTATTCTTGAACGGAATAACATACTCCTCGACTACCTTTTTAAAATCTGCCTCCTTAATCACCTTAGTCAGTTCACCTTGATCTTCCTTATACAAAAGTTCCTTACGAATGTCAAAATACAGACCTCTGATGGCATTATACTTATCATAATCGTATGGCCACAAGAAGATTGGTTTATCCATAATGCAGTAGTCGAAAATAATGCCCGAATAATCAGAAACAAGAAGGTCAGAAGCAATCATAATGTCTTCTACGACCTCATAATTTGTTACATCAATAAAGAAATCATTGTTCTGTTTTGTATCCGAACTGATGACTGGATGAGCTCTATATAACAAAACATAATCATCGCCCAGATTCTGTTTCCAAAGGTTTACATCCACATCAAATACCTCTTTAAAGTTAGCCTCTTCTCTAAATGTTGGTGCATACAAAATAGCCTTCTTTCCTTCTGGAATTCCAATTCTCTTGCGCAATTCACTTCTGTAGTCTTCCGTATAATGCACCAAAATATCATTCTTAGGCATACCGATTACGTGCATCTTGCCTATTGGTATTCCGAACATGCCAGCATACACATACTTCTCAATATCAGAAGATGCAAAACAGCAATCCCACTTGAATGTTGATAAAGTCCTGAAATTAGCAGAATCAATAGCATCTTTACCATCCAACTTACATAATACTCCATGAGTTGTGTGCATATAGTAAGTATTGATGCCTTTAAAATTGAGTGCTCGTTCCACAATTACGTTCGTCACCCAAACTCTAGCCCTCAAGGCTATATTGAAATACTTAAGGCTGTTGACGTTAACCGTATTTGGAATGAATGGATATTTCTCGGGATTCTTAAAAGCCCAATATATGATATAGTCCTTGAAACGTTCATCCTTCAACATGGCCTCATAAATCACTCGCGTACTATCGGAATAATGACGTCCACCATAACATACAAAAAGCATGAGTTTACCGTCTGGCTTCAAGAACAACTTGTACAAATTTACCAAACCTGACATTACGTAATAGTAGACGTAATAAAGTAATTTACTTCTTTTTATCTTTGTTGTGATATCCATATTTATTACATTTTTCATTTGACAATCGGAGATATAGAACTGTAATTATTTTATTACGCGTATCCTTATACCACTTATGAAAAATATTATAGGAACTTTATGCTTCATACAAAAGGACTGGAGGAACTTGACATGAGGTAAAGCCTTGGTCTGGTACTGAAAATAAAAACTTGCTAAATCTTCGCTGCTATACATATCTTGCTAATTTTAATTTACAACGAAGGCTAACATTTCATTTTGAACTTTTTAAAGTGCTTACATAGCTGTGTATATCATAAAACTATAAGTTAAAGATTATACAGAAAATTAACAACAATCTATTATCTGCCATTAGTTTACAAATTATTGCACAAAAATAAGCACTTGAGGTTTAATTATCTGATTGATAATTAAATCTGCTACATTTTCAATATCCACAAACTTTACCGACTTAGGCAAATCAACATTAAACGACTTCTTTACCTTAGCTACAAGTTCATCAGTATAGACGAGAGTAGCGTCAGTTATATTCTCTACTCCATCACAATAAATTGACTCACGGTTAGCTTTACGCATCTGGTCTATAGTCCATACAGACTCATCAAACTTGGCAGTAGCAGTTACTCCATCAATAATTATAGGATAACCACCAATTTCACCATTTACCCCAGGAGTATGTATTTTGACTTGTTTTTCCTCTCGAAGAGCAGTAAGCACAGAGAATATGATATCAAAATTACTGGAAGCATTCATCATATTGCGCTTCTGATCTACAGGCATTGCTATAGAACAGGATTTAAGAAGTTCTTCCTTATTAAAATCCATATCCTTGCCTTGAAACTTTATATCAAGCAAGATGTCCTGACCTTCTGCATGACCTTCCTTAGAAATGACAACATCATGAAAATGTGATACCGCAATAGTTACATCAATGTCATTAAAATTCTTTATACCATATTTCTCTGCAATATAGAATTTTATACGAGGCACAAGATGATTCAAATTACCACTACCAAAGTCAAAATAAGCCTTACCCGCAGACTTTAGCCAAGGAATAACAGCATCGGAATATGAAGTATTGATTGAGATTGCCTCACAGTTGGCCTTATCGTATGCCTCCATTATATTCTTTGCATATCGAATAGAAAGCGGAGTCCAAATGCCGTATGCACGAAGATTACTCCATGAGATGCTACCATACTTCAAACCAGAGTAAACTCGACTACTATTTACTATGAAGTCAGGCTTTTCTGCTTCAAGTACAGCTGCAATGCTGTTCACATCGTTAAGGTCGCAGTTATCAACCACCTTAATCTCGCTACGGCACTGGTGACGAATGGTTGAAGCAGTACGAATAATATTTATATCCATCTGCATCTTTTCTGCATTACGTCCTACCACAACAAGACGAAGTTGTGAATCACCTAGTGATACAAGATAATCCAACAAGTAGCATCCAACGCTACCCAAACCAATAATCATAATAGTTATTGGCTGACTATTTTCAACCTTCCCTTTGAGAAGGGAAAGTTTTCTGTTCAGTATTTCCATTTTAATAAAGTAGAAAACGGGTTTGTAATAAATTTAGAATCAACAAATCGTAATAGAACTGTTGTAAGGACTAATATGCAAACACAGAGAAACAAGGCCTGGTAAAAATTAACTTGCAAATAGGTTGATAATATGTGTGCAAACATGCCTTGTATTACATAATATGCTAAAGTCTTTGATCCATAAGCACATATCGACTTGGGGAGGTTCACAAACATTAAAACAGCGAATGTAGTAATAATTGATCCAATATAAACCAATACTTTCAAAACAAGAAGCATTCCTATATTTTGATTGTACAAATTTGACATGTGCCACACATTGGCATTATTAAACTCTAATACATGTAGTATACGGCCACTATAGATGAGACAAAAAGCAAAATATACTAAAGAGGCTATAGCCAAAACAAGCTTTATGCATTTTGAAACATCAGGAATAATAGGTAGACCTTTTACTCTTCTCAAGAAACCCATCATAAAGAATGGTAGAAACATACACGACCGTTGGAACGATAACAGGTTACCAAATTGTTTCAACGGAAGCATGTATGCAAATACTGCCAACAAGCAACTGAATATCAACAACTTCCCCCCTCATCTCCATCATATCGTACAACAATTTTGCCAACTAGCTTATTGGTAATCAACAAAAAAACTATAATATACCAAGTTATTAGGCTGATTAAATACCAGCCTGAGTTCTCCGGATTTAGTAAAGGGATGATACTTCCATAATAAAAACATTGAGGAATCATCACAACCAAAAATGTTTCCAAAAGCATAAAACCTTTACTAATCAGTTTTTCTTTATCCTTAACATTTGCATAATAACCACTGATAAAGACGAATAATGGCATATGAAAAATGTAGATTATAGAATAGAGCTTATTGGCAATAGGATTGCTTAAAGCAGGTTCTATTACATGACCGAATGTAACCAATACAATGAGCAACCACTTTATTCCATCTATTCTGTAATCTCTTTCTAATATAGCCATATTCATTTTTACATCAATTTTCTTACAATATCATAATCTGCAACAGTATTGCAGTTGAACCAGTCAGTGAAAGTCACTACATCATACTCTTCACTATTCATATCACTAAAGTAAGCCTGAATTATTTCAAGATTAGTACCTTGAAGTTGTTCTTTTGTAAGCGAATCAACAGTCTTCAAAAGCCTCTCAGATGAAGAAAATTTCCACATCTGACCACTGTTGAAGATTGCCTTGAATGGCTCTGATACAGTCAATGTCTGATGATTCGTATCATATAAATACCTTGGTTTGCCATCAACGTTAATGTATAACGCAACTGCCTTATTCGAGTAGATTGGTTCTCGGTTAATGGTAATCACACTCTTTGGCGAATTATACACTTGCCTGAAATCTGTAGCCATAAAGAACAAGTCGCCTTCTACGAAAGTCACATCACCTGCCTCCTTTATTGCCTCTATACCTTTGTATAAACTGTAGCCGGAGCCATAGTCTTTGAAATGCTCGTTGTAAACAAGTTCTATTTTTTTGCCATAACCAGAGAGTTCGTTCTTTACAAATCTTCCCAACTTCTCATAAAGGTAGCCCCCCACAAGGATATATTTATCGTACTCACCACAATTCTTCAGCAATTGAGCAAGAAGAGCGTATTGAGGTTCATCGGTATAATACAAGCATTTGAGGGTTTCTTCCTTAGTGTCGCGATTAAAACGCGTAGCCGTTCCAGCAACAGTTATAATCAAATATTTCATTTCTTGATACTATTTACACACATCGTGAGGCCTTCATCGAGAGTGATGATAGGTTTCCAGCTAGTACGGGTACGAATCTTGTCCGTATTGAGCAATCGACGCTCAGGATCAGACTTTCGGTAACCTTCGAAACGGATATCCACATCGTTGATGCCCATTTTTATTGCAATCGTCTTGACTAGATCAATAATGGCAATTTCCTCTTCAGTAGCCACATTATAAACAGTACCATCAAGAGCATCCTCAGAAGCGATGAGCTCCATAACGGCACGACAGCTATCAATATTATGAAGGAAGGTACGTTTGTTCACCTTCGAGTTTTCAAGAAGGGTTACGGTATGGCTTTCAAGCAGATTATCAATGATATGAGGGATAATGTGCTCTGCAAAACGCTCGTGCCTGCTATATACATTAGCAAAGCGAATAGAACAACCTTTAATTCGTCCCTTGCCAACAGCATCTTTCATAAAGAATTCAGTCATCAACTTGCCGCAAGCATAACTTGTACGTTGGCTATGTTCCGCTGTTGACATTGCCAAATAATCAGATTCTTTCACACCGCCATTCTCATTCCAAGACTGCATTGAGTAAACCTCCGAAGTTGAACAATTAATGTAAGTATCAGCCCTCATAGAAATGGCACGCTCCAAGAAATCCTTCATAGCAAGGACGTTAGTCTGAAAAGTACTCTCTACCTCATAGAAATGCTTTGTATGGACAACAGCAGCACAATTGATAAACACCAGACGACCATCGCACTCAATTTTGAGTTCTTTCGCCTTATCGCATACTTCATCCATCTGAGCGACTTTGTTAATGTCGTAATTATAGAAGATGAACGAGGGATTGTCAATAATGTCTTTAACGGTATCAATAGAACTTGCAAAGAAGTTGTCGAAACCGATTACCGTATGACCCTGAGAAACAAACTGACGAGACAGTTCACTACCCGTCATGCCAGTAACACCACTTATTACATATAAGTTCTTCATTTATATTCCAAATTTTAATCGTTCGCTGTAAAAAGTATCTATCTCTTTGGGGAAAAGAGATTGTTCAGCTTCAATATCGTAAGGAACTGCATTGAAATGGGTTTCCCCCGTTTTAAAATTGATATACACATATTGTGCATATGGATTCTGATTGCGAGGTTGTCCAACTGAACCTGGGTTGATAAAAGTCGTACGTTTCTGATTGCGCATGATTGGATTGTCAACTTTGAAGAATACATCTATCTTAAAAGGTTGATGAATGTGACCGCTCAATACGTAGTCAAAATCCTGATACTTTTCATCTTCCACTTTTGCTGGAGTCAGTTTTCCCCAATAGGGATCATCAATAGTTCCATGTAAAAGAAGTACTTTCTTACCACCAATTTCCAACTCTTGCATTGGCTCTTGCATCACATTGCTTATATAATCAATAGATGTCTGAGTGAGATGGTTTCTTGTGTATTTGGACATCACACGAGCTCTTTCTGAAGAGAAACATGAGAGTTCCCCATCAATCAAAGCCTTCTCGTGATTGCCCTTCAAATTGGCAAGTAATGGAATATTAACAGTTTGTATACGTTCAATAATTTCATTTGAACGCATACCATAGTCGATAAAGTCACCTAGACTAATCATGGCATCTGGCTGATAGTGTTTCTCAATATCAGCTAGAACCGCCTCAAAAGCAGAAAGATTGGCGTGTATATCAGCAAACAGAATTACTTTCATACTTTACTTGTTAAGAAATTCCATAAAAGCCTCTTTGTTCTGAATAGGAGTTGTAGTTGGACGGCCAAGGTCCTTGCGGTTTCCCTTTTTTACGCAAATCTGAAGGAAAACAGGACCTTCTGCGTTCTTGAATTCTGCAAGTTTTGCTTCAAGTGCCTCCATAGTTTCTACACTATAAGCAGCCTTGTAGCCTACAGCTTGAGCAATTGCACAAAAATCAATCTTGAGACCAACAGTAGGCTGACCACCAACAGAATCGTGTGCGCCATTGTTGAACACAATGTGCACATAATTCTTGCATTTCATGCTGGCTGTAATAGCCATATTACCCATGTGCATGATGCTGGCTCCATCACCATCAAAACAATATACTCGACGCTCAGGCTTTTGGAGAGCTATGCCGAGAGCTATCTGGGAAGCATGGCCCATCGCCCCTACAGTAAGGAAATCACGTTCATGACCTTGGCTCCAAGCAGTACGTGCCTCAAAGAGCTCGCGAGAAATCATACCAGTAGTTGATACGATACAAGCATTATCTTCAATGTTTGAAGCCACCTTCTGAATCGTCTCTTCGCGAGACATTGCCAGTTCGTTTACCTCAACGCTCTGAAGCTTATAGGTATCGAAAGTATCCTTCTCTATCACAAGGGCATAGCACTCGTTGGTTGCCTTCATGAAGTCGACAGCTATTTTTATCTGCTTTGCAGCTCCCTCTTCATCCTTTGGCAGAATAGCATAGTTGATACCCATGGTATTAAGCAAACCGATTGTCACCTTACCTTGCTTCACATGCTGAGGTTCATCGTGAACTCCAGGGCGCCCTCTCCAACCGATAACGAGGAGCACAGGAATGTTATAAACGTCCTTGTCGGTAAGAGAGGCAAACGGATTAATGATATTGCCTTCACCAGAGTTCTGCATATAAACTACAGGCACCTTACCTGTTGCCAAATGATAACCTACAGCAATACCCATGGCCCCTCCTTCGTTAGCAGCAATAATATTCTGCTCAGCAGGAAGGTGGTCGGTAATATATGCACAAATGTTCTTGAGCAACGAATCAGGAACACCAGCATAAAAGTCTATACCTTGTTCCTTGAGTATATTTACAAAAAATTCGGGTCTTACCATTTGTAAAATAGTTTAAGGGGTAAGAAATTAATGTTTACTTCTTCTTTGTGCCTGGAATAAGATTAAGAATCTGTTTGATAGGCATACAGTACTGCTCAGATGCTTCAAGCGAACGGCTAGTATAGAGGATGGTTTCTGCACATTTAACCATTGCAGGATAAGCAGAACGAAGCATGTGATTAGCATAAATCACTACATTAATACCCCATTCAGCAAGTTCCTCTTCTGTGAACTGGTTATAAGTAGTAGGCACAACGATGATAGGAGTATGAGCATTCTTCTCGCGAAAGCGCAAGCAAAACTCCTTGATGTCCTCTCCAGACTTCTCTTTGGAGTGGATCATTATACCGTCAGTACCTGCCTCTACGTAAGCATGACAACGCTCCAAAGCATCATCTACAGTCTTACCAGCAATGAGAGACTCACAACGGCTGACAATCATGAAGTCACGAGTAATCTGCGCCTCCTTACCCGCACGGATTTTAGCCTGAAAACCTTCGATTGTATCCTGAGTCTGTACAGCATCAGTACCAAAAAGTGAATTCTGTTTCAAGCCTACCTTATCTTCAATTATAACGCAAGAGATTCCCAAGCGCTCAAGGGTGCGAACGGTAAAACCGAAGTGTTCAATCTTGCCACCAGTATCGCCATCGAAGATAACAGGTTTTGTGGTTACTTCAAGGGTATCATTGAGGTCATGGAGACGGGTAGTCAAATCGACAGCCTCAATATCAGGCTTACCCTTAGAGGTAGAGTCGGTAAGGGAGGAAGCCCACATGCCATCGAATTCACGCTCCTGACCATTCACCTCTACCTTAGTATGTTCTGCTATGAGGCCAGTAAGACCATTGTGACTTTCAAGAATACGTACAATCGGTTTAGCTGCAATAAGGCGACGGAGAGAAGAAAGACGCATCTGAGGAGTTACACCAAGAGCATCAATCTCTTGTTTGATACCAGAAGCAGAGATGTTTTGGGTGTAAGGAATCTCGATAACCTCACCACCCAACTTTTCCATTACTTTGAATACCTCATCACGGATATACTTGTCAGGACCAACCTGCCAATCATCACCATGAATGATGTAATCAGGCTTGTACTTAAGGAGATTAGAGACATAGCTCCAATCATCCTGAGGGACCACCCTTGATACGTTCCTGATGCTCTCAACAACGTTCTTTCTTTGCTCCCAAGTGAGATAAGGAAGTCTACGGTGGTTAGCAATCGCCTTATCAGTGAACAAACCGATTATCACATCGCCATACTCAGTAGCTTTGTTAATGATGTTAATGTAACCCGGATGCATGATATCGCCTATCATACCAAGATAAACTGTCTTTGCCATTATTATTTAACATTTTTCAAATTATTATAAAGAGCATCTATAGTCAATCACCTCAATTTCTCCTGCTTGAGAATAAGTATACTACACATAGATAGATTTACCATAAGTTCGACTACACTTCTGAACCACTCAATAAGTTTCTCCATTTGCGGAGAGCAAAGGAACTGTAGGACTCTACCATTGTGCTAAAAGAAGAATGGATATACCATTGAGTTGGAGTAACAATGATGATGCGGAAGTTCTGTGGCTTTCTGTCAATTGCAACGAACACTCCCCATTATGAGAAGCATAGTTATAGGTTTCAACAAAAAGACAAGCCTTACTTTTGTCCGCAAACAAGAACTTGTCTGTATTAGAGAGAATCTCAGTAAGCACTCAATTTAGGGCATCCCCCTTTGAAAGGGCACTTTTCAGTGCCCTAAATGAAAGTAAAAACTTTACAGATCTTCACTGCTATACATAATTCTATAAATTGGGTGGGCAGCGAAGTTATCACTTTCAATTAATAGCCATTTTTTGACTGCTTACAGAATCTCAAAAGCTCGTGATTTCTTTTATTGGTCAATATACCATCAAAGTTAGATAGTCTTGCAGTATGCGATCCCCATATTGTCGTTATTAGCGAATCCAAGTTTACGATAAATTCGAGAATAATATAAATTCATAATGTCGATTTTATCTTTTATTTCTTACGAAATTCATTGATAGCCTGTGCAAAGAAAACAGTTCGCTTTTGCTCAAGTAATTTCGGTTCGTAATTCTTTGAACGCTCAAAGTTAATCTTTACCTCAAACTCCATCTTATCTTTGCTAAAGCCTTTGATTATATTTACTAAAGTATCAATCTCTGTACCATCGTAAGTAAAAAGCGAATCACCATCTATGAGTTCTGGTATACCACCAACAGAAGAGCAAATACAAGGAACAGCCTTGGTCATAGCTTCTAAGATGGTACGAGGGAGACCTTCTGAACGACTGGGATGTACATAAATATCAATAGTTTCGAACCATTTTTGAACATCATCATGCTTAAACTCGCCTAGAAATTCAATCTGATTAGCAATCCCCAACTCGGCAGCTAGATTGCGTAGACGATTAGGTTTACCTGTTCCAACCATTTGAAATATGTAGTTGGTGAAACCTTCGGCTTTTAGTTTTGCCAAAGCCTTGATGATAGTATCCTGTCCTTTCAACTCTGTATCTACTGATCCTACAGTTCCCAGTACAATCGTTCCCTCTTGCTTCTGAATCTTATTCAAACGTTTTGTCAATGACAACTCATTAATATCAAGGAACTCAATATCCGAACAACCAAGGCTCTTGCCTTTGCATGGGTAGTTACTCTGCAGATAATCCTGTGTAACATAGCAAGCATAGTTAGCTTCTCGAACCATGCGATGGGTGTAATAAGAAAGAGGATAGGCTGACAAACGAACCAATAGACGAGAATGGGCAATCGTATTACGGAATATGTCCTCATTCACTACTGCCATATAGGGTATATGCTTCTTGAGACAAATAGTGCTGGCAAATGAGGCAGCAATGCCACTACGCAAATAGCAGAAATCTGCATCCTTGAGAACCCGTTTCATCAAGCGATTGATAGCAAGAAGGTTCTTCGGATTACGAAACTCCGGTACCTGCTTGTAAGTGATACGAGGGTTAGTTACATCCTTGTATTTAGCCACCTCCTGAGCACAGTTACGATTGATGATGCCTGTATATACTGTCAAAGTATCATTCTCATTTAAGCCCGCAAGAAAACGTGAGAAGAAGTGCTCCGATTTGGAATGATAGAATTGGCCATTGTAATGGTCAATTTCCTGATCTTGTATATATATTACGTCCATTACAAGCTATTTAAGAATATTCAATAAGTTGTTCTAGTTCGATGTAGGCTTGATTTTCTTTTGAAAACAAAGAAATACAACCAAGCATAAAACAAAACCATTACTATTAATTCAAATCCAAAGAATAAATATATCAACACGAAAACACTTCCTGATATATTTAGCATTGCCACATTAGACCGCTCTGACACTCGTACAATTCCAATAATAAACAATAGCGAGAGTATACAGCCTAGTAGTCCAAAATTTGCTATATATTCTGACCAGATATTAACTTGGAAGTTGGAACCCTCCATAAATGTCTCTGCGTGTCCGTTGTAGGCATAGGCCGTTAGATAATTAAAAAAACCATATGGCTTATCTTCCCATAAAAATCTTGGAATGTAACAAGTTATATCATATAAAAGAGTAGCACCATCGTAAGGCAGCATATCCGCTCCATTAAGACGGCTATAAATAGATAATTTCACCTCAGACTCACGGCTAAAATATGCATCGTATGTTTCATAAAAACTATCATCAGTATTTTTAGTTGTGAACATAGAATATACAGCAAAGTAGGCTATAAACACACAAGAAAGTAACGCGCCTTTTTTTACCAGCTTCCAATTAGATTGAGTCTGATTTTTTATAAAATCTACTAGTAATATACCTACAATTAGAAAGGCCAGCAGACCTCTTTTTCCATCTATCCAAATACATATGACACTAGAAAGAAGCATTATAATATTTTTACTTGTGCTCCCTTTAATTAAATAATAATATACCAGTATCGATAGAAAAGACAGATAGATAATATACGGCATTACCAATCTATGATACAAATATTCTACAGCCAGTGGATTATACGAATGAGTGTAAAAATACGAAAAATTCGTGTAGATTTCGGGCGTTGGCGCCAGAATAACTGCAGCTACTGGAGCGAACATCAACAACACAATACATAAACGGTAAAAGCTATTTATAGCTTTTGTCCTTTGAAACATAATATTTACTCTTTTATGTGCAAACTTTTGTGCTGTTGACGTCAATCCTACCATTACAAAAATAGCAAACAAATTATAAAGATATGCAGTGTTTTCATCAGTCAGTGCATTATATAAATATTTAGTATGGGTACCTAATGAATTTACATCATTGAACATATCTACTACCAGCGGCAATACTTGAATAATAAAAAACAGTATACTACATAGGTGTAGTATACTATATCTATTTTTTAATACTGCCTTTAGTGATACAAATAGATAAAAGAGGTCTATTATTATTGTTATTAATGTAAAAAATAGTAACATAATTAAAAACAGCTACTATTATTAGCAAATATTCTTTACGGTTTCTATATATCTGCTTATATAATGCTCCATTGTAAAATGTTCTATGAACAAGTTTCGAAGTTTCTTAGCTTTGACTTTCAATATTCCATTTTCCAACTCATAAATCATTTTGTTGAATTGTGCTTCTTGGTCTTTTATGTCTCCATAGTTATACAAGAAAATACCATACTCCTCTCCGTACCTTTCGAAGAATTTGTTACCACCAGTTCTAGACATAAGAATAGGAATCCCCTCTCTCATGACTTCTAAAGTAACAAGATCAAAATACGTTTCCTTATTGGGCAAAATAAAAATATCCGATGAAGATACCAAACGATTACCATAGTTAATCCAACCTAACTCTTTCCAGTTTGGATGATCAAGTCTGGTTAATGGTTCCTCGTTTCCTGCTATAACAAACTCAAATCTACTATCTTTTGACAAGATATGCTCTGCAAAGAGTTTCAGTTGGTCGTAACCCTTAATTTCATTATGACGCCCCAAATAGCATATTAGATATTTAGAGGAATCTATACCTAATTCTTCTCTATCTAGCGGTTTTGAGATTGGTTTGTCAAGTATCGAACTCTCGCAATAAATGAATTTATCGGTATTGCAATCCTTATAATCTTTTATCTCTTTTTCTACATAATATGGTTCGAGTGCACCTTGCACAGGAAACATTATATAATCCGCTTTTTCCCATCCTTGTAATTCTTTCTTCAAAATTTGTTTTTTTATTAATCTTCGCAAAACAGACCACTTATAAACAATATTCTCTACATCCTCACATGCCTTTGGTTGCGGAGAATGCGTAGTCAGTATAATCTTACCTTCATAAGACCTAAGAAGTTCAGAAGCTCTATACAAATCTCCAGAATTATGAAAATGAATAGCGTCAAAATCATTCAGATTTATACCAGATATAGATTTTGCACTTAGTTTCTTATTCCAATACATTAAGCATCTGAAGGTGCGAAAATACCCCATAAGTGAGAGAATATCCAACTTATGTATTTTCTTCATCAAGTCCTTATGGTTAGTATTTACAGACCTATCAACATTAGGAATGCCTAAATCATCCTTCAAAAAATGTATTTCTGCATCTTTAGTTGGATGCTTCAAAAGGTATTCTCTAATATTGTATAAATATCCAGCAGGACCTCCAGAGTTTTTTAATACATAGTTCAAATCCCATATCAACACTTTTTTCATATACTCAAATATTTTCAATATTCAACACTTGCTCAATCACAGGAGCCATATCAAAATATCTATACTGGCCAAGGCGACCGCCAAAGATAACGCCTTCTTCTTTTTCAGCTAACTTGCGATACTCTTTAGCAAGGGCATTGTTGCGGTCATCGTTTACAGGATAGTATGGTTCCATACCTTCCTCGTATTCGGTTGAATACTCTTCGCTAACAACAGTCTTTGGACAATCATAAACTTCCTGACCAAACATCTCAAAGTGCTTGTGTTCAATGACGCGAGTATAAAGTTCATCGTGACTGGTATAGTTCACAACGGCATTACCTTGGTAGTTAGGTGTATTTTCTACACGAGTCTTGAAGTTGACGGTACGCCAATCAAGCTTACCTAACTTATAGTCGAAGTACTCATCTAAAGCACCAGTATAAACAAGCTTGCTAGCATAGTTCTTCCAATCCTTGTACTCTGAATTGAAGAAATTGACCCCAGTCTTGCATTCCACACCCTCAAGCAATCCTTCGATGAGTTTATTGTAGCCACCGATAGGAATACCTTGATAACAATCATTGAAGTAGTTGTTGTCAAAAATCATACGAACAGGCAGACGCTTGATGATAAATGTGGGAAGATCCTTACAGCTACGTCCCCACTGTTTCTCCGTGTATTCCTTGATGAGTTTGTAGAAAATATCCTTGCCTACAAGGCACAAAGCCTGCTCAGCAAGATTTTGAGGTTCGCGACCACCAAGAGCAGCTACGGCCTCTGACCTCTGATCATCAATCTTTTTCTTTGCCTGTATAGGTGTATGTACCTCAGGCCACATACGGTTGAAAGTATTCATATTGAAAGGTAAGTTGTACAACTCACCCTTGTAGTTAGCTACAGGACAGTTAGTGTAGCGGTTAAACTCAACGATAGAATTCACGAAGTCCCACACCTCCTTGTTGTTGGTGTGGAAGATATGCGCACCATACTTATGCACGTTTATGCCCTCAATGGACTCACAATATACATTGCCACCGAGATGAGGACGTTTTTCAATCACAAGCACTTTCTTCCCTGCTTGTTTAGCTTTGTATGCGAATGTAGTTCCGTAAAGACCAGAACCCACTATGAGGTAATCGTAATGTGGCATAATATATATTATTTTTTGCACTTATTTTTGAGCAAAGTAATAGTTTCGTTTCCTGAAGCAATACATAAAAATAAGTATGTAATACTACCTAATAGAACAGCAATTACAGTTTGTATATAGATATTATCAAACAATAACTTAGTCACATATACTACAGAAACCATAGCTACCAGCGGAAGAAACGTCTGCTTGACAATTGATTTAAGAGAAAGTGGTATGTACTTGTTAACATAATACAATTGATATGCTGCAATAACAAACTCTGTAACAACAGATGCAATAGCCGCTCCATAATGTCCATATGGCATAATTAACAAAACATTTAGCACCACATTGATTATTGCTCCGATAATTGTAGAATATAAAACTATTGTTTCTTTTCCTAATGAGACTAATATCTGATATCCTGTGAAGTTACTAATAGCAATAGTTACAACTGAAACAGTGAGTATTTGCATAGATAATATTGTTGCTTCAAACTCCTTACCAAACATTATGAGAGTACAATCTTCTGCTAGTAGCATAAGCCCTACGGCTACAGGCAAAGATAAAGTAAGTAGCATCGACAGCCCCTTGAAAGCCAGCGACTCAAATTCCAGCTCTCTTCCATGACTTAAGTAGTAGTTTAGTCGAGGTAAGAAAACCGCACTTGCTGCAGCTATCATGACTCGTGCTATTCCAACGGTCTTTGCAGAATTTGTATAGTAGCCAACAATTTCATCACCCTTAAAAAGACTCAACATTGTAGTATCTGCGAGCGTGTATATCTCAATAGCAATCGTTGTAGCTAAAAGTACAAATACAGGTTTTAAATGGCGGCTGACATCAAGGCCATTATATTGGAAATCTACATATTTATGTAAATTAACAACATTAAAAATGTAGTTAGAAACAAGACTCAGGGTAACAATTAAAGCATATATAGGAAAATCGTTTGCATTATGAACAAATATAAAAACTGACGCTAAAGCAAGCAGCTTAACAATAAAACTGCGAAACATTATATAACGATATTCTTCTATACCTTGATAGAACCAGTCAATATTGAAAATATTTGCAAATAATTGAATGCCAACAATAAATGATATGAGTAATTTGTCTTCAAAATAGTCAATTCCTAAAACTATGCCCAAGTATACACATATACATATCAATGTACTGATCGCATTTATTACTGCAAGTTCTGAGAATGTTTTGCTTCGCTTCTCCCTTTCATCAAAGCATTCTGCTATCTTTTTCACTCCATATGTGGGAAGTCCCAAAGAGGCAATTATCACAAAATATGACACTATATTTTGTGCCGATGCGACCTTGCCTACCCCAACTGGCAATAGCACACGTGATACATATGCCATAGTGACCAAAGGGAACAATGCGTTCAAACTCTTGTAAAGTATATTATATATTGCGTTAGAACCTAATGTTCTCATTTATTTCTTGCTTGTTGTTTATTTCTGGATTAAACAAGCGGCTGTAAGCACTCAATTTAGGGCATCCCCTTTTGAAAGGGCACTTTTCTGTGCCCTAAATCGAGTTTTGTTAATTAATTAGTTTTGAAATTAACATTGGCTTGTAGCCAAAGTGATTTTGTCAGGAACCATGTTAACATAATCCCTGCACCCGTTAAAGATATTTTTGAAAAAAGTTCCGATGAAGTTCCAGACAGAACTGCCATGAAGCTTTACCGTTCCTATCATACTGTGATAAGTTGCAGCCATCCCAGCACCGGCATCACTACCATATTTAAACCGGGCTGATTTCAACTCATTGCCGATAAATACATAAGCATTGTATCCGTCGGACATAATACTCTTCAATTCTGCATCACCCAAAAAGTCTGTAAGTACATCACGACCGCGCGAGCCATTCTCATAGAAGAAAATGGCTGTTTTCTGAGCCTTGTTGACCAGCACCCAAATGTAGCACTTCTTATAGTGATCATATTTACGCACTTTACACCAGGTCTCATCGCAATTCACAATCGAGTCTTTTTCCAAAGCTATGGACTTCAATACACAGACCAATTCATCCAGGT